>Ga0115566_10000002_pt1 | contig 415793 bp, 364 predicted proteins | sample COGITO_mtgs_1204_3_FD_87173 | JGI IMG/M metagenome (GOLD analysis project Ga0115566, IMG submission 87173) | Pelagic marine microbial communities from North Sea - COGITO_mtgs_120405 | ecosystem: Environmental > Aquatic > Marine > Epipelagic | place: Germany:Helgoland, sampling site...
CCGAGTGGCTAGGCAAGGGTCTGCAAAACCCTGTACGGCGGTTCGAATCCGCCCGTCACCTCATAAAGCCTTCGGCTTGGTACAACGTACCGAGCCGGAGGCTTTCCTAGTTTAGTGCGCGGAAGAGAACAAGGTTCAAACGAAGAATGCGCAGCATTCTGACTAATTAGCGCCCAGGGCGCGAATAAATCCGCCCGTCACCTCCATGAGGACGGTATGGCAATAGCCATTACGCCCATTTAACATAGCCTCTTAGAGCAAATCGCTTTAAGGGGCTTTTTTTAAACGGACCTCGGCCACGTCTGGATTTGACGACAAAGTGTTGTCAAAACTGTTTTTAGTGGTTCTGTCAGGTACAGACACCGTGTACCATGGCAAGCTTGTATAAAAGAAGAGATAACTACTATCTCGCCTTCCACCAGAGTGATCAGATACCAACCCGTAAGCATGTATCGTTAAGAGCGTCATCTTACAAAGCGGCTCAACACAAGGCGGCCCGGCTGATTGCGACCCATGGCGGCTTTTGGTGCGCTGAATCAACTTTTTGCATTTCCTTGACTTGTTTGATAGTCTCTGAGTCTCATTATCTCATATTCACTTTTAGCCAAAAGACATGAATCAGTTGATAACAGTCGCCCTTATCGCCCTGTTTTTCCTCAGGGGATCACCATTGGCGCTGACGGCATCGTACGCTGCAAGGACGTGCCGATTGGAACGACGCAGACTATAGGGTCTACTTTAGGGTCTGATACGTATGAGGTGGTGGATCAGGACCTACTGGTGCAGAGAAGAGCCGAAGCAGCTGATCTCTCAAAAGCCTGTGTGTCTAATGTGACGGATATGAGTTGGATGTTTGTGGACACCACCTTCAACCAGGACATTGGCGGCTGGGATGTGTCTAATGTTACGGATATGTCTTTTATGTTCAGGATGGCCCACTCCTTCAACCAGGACATCGGCGGCTGGGATGTGTCCAACGTGACGAATATGGGTGGCATGTTACGTGCCAACTTCTTCAACCAGGACATCGGCGGCTGGGATGTGTCTAATGTGACGAATATGGGTGGCATGTTTTCTCAGGCCACCTCCTTCAATCAGGATATCGGTAGCTGGGATGTGTCTAATGTGACGGAGATGAGTGACATGTTTTCCAGTGCCACCTCCTTCAATCAAGACATTGGCGGCTGGGATGTGTCTAATGTGGCGTATATGTTTGAAATGTTCCGGAATACCACCTCCTTCAATCAGGACCTTTCGTCGTGGTGTGTGTCATTAATCTCATCGCTTCCTCCGGATTTCGGCTATAACTCATCCCTTCAGAACTCTAACCTGCCGGTCTGGGGCACATGCTCTGTGGCAGGCGTAGACACCGAGTCCTTTGAGCTACCTGAGACTGTTGTCTTAAAGGCAGCCTACCCCAACCCGTTTAACCCGACTAATACTGTTACGTACGGCTTACCTGCAGTTGCAGAAGTGCGCATCACGGCAACAGACCTACTTGGCAGACAGGTTGCTACGTTGGTGTCAGGAGAGACGAAGGCAGCTGGCTACCATACGGTACAGTTCAATGCTGACGGCCTTTCTTCGGGTACTTACCTGATCAGAATGGAAGCAGGAGACTTCGTGGCGACCCAGAAAGTGGTGCTGCTGAAATAGGGTGCGAATTCCTGACTGGAGTAACTGCAACCCCTAACCTTGGCTTCACCCCCTTACCCCGGAGTACTATCGCATGACCATTACAGGCCCTTTGACAGCCGATTGGCCCCGTGGGCCGGTCGGCTGTTTTCATTAACCAAAATAGTACTAGAGGAAGGGCGTCCATGGTTATAGGACGCATTTTTACCTGCAGAGGAGGAGAAGAGTATTTCGACATTGATGGGCTTGCTGAGGCTGTTTCGCCTCGACAATATTCTCCGTGCAAAAAACATATAACGCTCAGCACCCCTGTGGTTCTGACGGATAGTCGTGTAGGGGATAACCCCATCGCGCATGACGGGCATTTCTGCCAAGGTGTGCCATAATTAGGCGTCAAGCGTGTTTTTTAGGTGTTGATTTCAGGGTTTTAATTGTAATTTGTGTTTTAATTCTATATTTAGATGAAGAAACCCCCTTGCTTGACAAGTAAAATTAAAAGTCGAACAAGGGGAAACAATGAACAACAGATCAGCCATTGCCGCCTTTCTTTTTGTTGCTGCAATGACCGCGTGTGCTACAGAAACTGCTGAAACGATAGTTGATCAGTCCTCCGACAAGTGGAAAATAGAGGCTTTTTCGAGTGCAGCCTCTCAGCAAATTGCAGATGGTGCAACTGTTCTTGATAAGGATGGAACTGTTTTGAGGGAAGGCTCTAATGGCTGGACGTGTATGTCTGGAAGTCCCAAGGATGAGCCTGATGGAGGATGGGATTCCGTTGCTCAGTCCCAGCCTGTTTGCGCGGATCAAGTTGGTTTAGAATGGATGCAAGCCTATATGACTGGTGCGTCCGTGGATGTTTCGAGAGACGCGTACCTATACATGCTTCAAGGGGATTTGGGCACTGACACTTCCGTTCCGGGGATCTATACCGAAGAAGATGCTACTTCGCCAGAAAACTGGGTAGTCTCTGGCCCTCATCTGATGTTAATGCCAAAAGATCCAACAACCCTCTCAGAGTACCCGGTTGATCCAAATAATGGCGAGCCCTATCTCATGTGGCCCGGATCACAGTACGCCCACTTGATGATACCTGTTGAGTAATTACGCTTATTGAGGAGATGCAGGTCGGATTCGGGGTATTCAGAACACATTACTTCTTTAAATCTTGGCATGTACCAAGTCGCTCAGTTTGAGACGTTGGTTTGCTCCCCGCTACTGAACAGGGCATCATCTTTAGTTAGGACGCCATTTTACTTTTACTAATACCTTTCACTAATAACTAAGTAGTACTGATTATGTCTGTAAGAACCGGCAATGTGGGTTTTCATGTTGCCTTTGCCGTACCGAACGCCGAAACAGGACGTATGGAATCATTCCTCCGCACCTGTTTTAACAAAGCTGGTCGACTCTGGTGATGTCGCAAGCTTCGGACTCCTTCGTCATGAGATTGGAGATCAGTACAACATGAACTGGTGGTTGGAGGCTGAAGACAACCTTAGTTTCTATGCTGCTTGGAGTAAGCTTGCCAAGGAACTACAAGCAAACCATATGGATGACGTTCAACAGTTGATGGATGCTACTATTCGTCATAAGGACTCCCTCGTTGACGCGTACTAAACGGATGCTGATCAACAAAACGTTTACAAAAGCCCATTTTGGGTATAATGATATGAAACAACTAACAAGATTTTTAACCCTATGCCTGTTGCTAACAGGTGTATCAGCGCTGACGGGATGCAACGAGGGAGAAAACGCTGCCAGTGATTTAGATGTAATGGAACTCATTGATGCCCACATGAAAAACTTCGAGGAAACATGGGCAACGGGTGATGGATCTCTTCTTGGGGCATTCTATGCCGAAGACGCGGTCCGAATTGCGTCTAACCGACAGAAACCCCTTTACGGTCGTAAGGCTATTGCTGATCATTTTGACCTTGGATTTGAACAAGATGCCGACGATCCGCAGCTTTCCCTCAAGGTGGTTGCGGCCCGCTCTGTGGGTAATGATCTGATATTAGCCGTTGGTGAATGGTATGGAACCTCTGAGCGCAAGGGCGCATGGTTTAATCTATTTCAGACAGACGGAGCATCCGTTATCTCACTGTTTGACAATGCCATGACGTACAATCCTACGAATGATTTGTCACAGGTCGAACGTTTATACGATGAGGAATACGTTGGGGAGGGCTCAGACATGGTTAATAGGGCTATAGAACGATATACCTCAAATTTGAATGCCGGAAATATTGAGGCTTTGGCTGAGCAAATGTTTGAAGTAGATGGTATTCAGGTCTCACACAATGGGATTTTTCAGGGTCATGAAGAACTCGTAGCTGGGATTGCTCCACCCGACGACGGTGTAACAATGACTGCTCAAGGATATGGCTACCTTCCTGTCGCTGACGATTTGGTCTTGAATTGGGGGGGCTACCATGCTAAAAATAATGAAGGTGCACTTCTTGCCTTTGGTCAGTGGGGTAATTTATTACGCATTGTCGACGGCGACATTATTCTAATAGTCGAGGCCGCGGGGGTATACTCGGGCAATTAAGGATTGCTTTATTGGTGATTGTAGTATCATAGATAAGGGCGCTCCACCTAGGTGGAGCGCCCTTATTGATGTCTATAATTATTTAGTGTAGATAACCCTTGAGAAAGCTTACGCTGTACAAGGGCGCTACTGACCAGAAGGGGCAGACATGACTCACCTTTAACCCACGTCCGGCCTTAAATCGAGTCCTTCTATACGTTATTGCCTACTGCACGGGCGGTTGCCGATTCAGCGCTGAACGGCTATTAGCTGCGCAAGTACCCTTTCCTAGCTTGCGTCCTTTTTCTTAAAGCCAAAGAATGCCGGCTGACATGAGGAGCATCAAGATCGCGGGGACCGACTTCATGATCGGATCCTTTACCTTTACATGCATTATGATGGCGCCAACCATCAAGACAGCAACGATCATAGCAGATGGCCGAATTAGATTTGGTAACCAGAAGCCAACGAGGAGCGCTATGCCCGCACCGATCTTTAAGGCGCCAACGATAAAGAAAGCGATGGAGGGCAAGCCGTACGCATCGAACTCTTCTTTAAGTGACTTAGCTTGGTCGCCTCGGTACGAGGTTGCCGATCTTGACCGAAGAAGCCATACGTTCAAAAGACCGACGGCAACAATAAGTTGAAATAAGGCGGGTATCGTAAAATCAGGCACGTTTAGTCTCGGCTTGTGATCTATAAAAAGGGGTGAAACGAAAGTGGTTTCGTGAGGTTGACCCCGTATGAATCTAATTTACCACGTTCTGAGCGTTTTGACCAGCACCCTATTTATCTTTTACGGTGCATCTTGTCTGTGGTCGGCCGCGATGAAGGCTGAATTCGAGCGTTTTGGCCTATCCCGTTACCGTTTATTGTCAGGTGTTTTGGAGATTCTTGGCGCGCTAGGTCTTGCCTTAGGTTTTTTCTTCCCCTCACTGAGGGTGGCCGCAGCAAGCGGCCTAGCTCTTCTAATGGTGCTAGTTGTGGTTCGCAGAGTCCAACAGCGCGATTCATTTGGCGAGCTTTTTCCAGCTCTTCTTTTTGCCGTTATTACCCTGTGGATTGCTTTATATGGCGCTCTTGTTGTGTTGAAAACGGGTGCCTAAGACGGTGCCACGTGCGTTTCGATGCTTCGTATCCTTATCCCCGATGGCTCATACTAGCGCTCTAAAACAACTCGGTAGTTGGCCTTGCCGCTTGCGAGGTGAGCTATGGCTTCGTTTGCTTGATCGAACTTAAATTTCTGGACGACGGGTTTGATAGCGTGCTGGCTGGCGAACTCTAACATGGTAGCGATTGTGCCGGGGCTTCCTACAGAGCTTCCCGAAATTGAAGCCTGCCCTGTTATTAAGCTAAACGCATCAATATCAAGCGGCTCTAGCGCAGCACCCACAAAATGAAGTCGCCCTTTGGGCTTGAGTGTTTTGAGGTAGAGGCTCCAGTTAAGCTTCACGTTCACGGTCGAGATGACCATGTCAAAGCAACCCTTTTTGGTCATTATTTCGGCCTCATCACGGGAGCTAACGGTGTGATGGGCTCCAAGCGAAAGGGCTTCGGTTCGTTTGTCCACGCTTGATGTGAACGCGGTCACTTCGCACCCCCAGGCACGAAGAAACTGTAGTGCGATATGGCCAAGCCCTCCAATACCGATTACCGCTATGCTGTCAGAGGGCTTGATGTCATATTGAATGAGCGGGTTGAAAACAGTGATGCCAGCACAGAAAAGGGGCCCGGCGCTCTCAAAATCAAGGCCTTCTGGAAGTTTAAATACACTTTCAGCGGATGCGCGGACCTTGTCTGCGAACCCACCATGCCTTCCAACAATGGTTTCTTGGGGGAGCGCGCACATGTTTTGGTCGTTGGAAAGGCAGGACGTACAGCTGTTGCAATAGCCGGAGTGCCACCCGAGGCCCACCTTGTCGCCAATAGCTAGGGTGCGGACTTGATCTCCGACTTGAAGGATGTGGCCAGCGATTTCGTGGCCTGGAACGAACGGGAATGTGGTTATACCCCAGTCGTTATTCAGCATGTTTAGATCGCTGTGGCAAATGCCGCAATAATCGACGGCAATTTCAACCTCTCCTGAGCCCAATACACCGGGGTCGTACTGAAACGCTTCGAGTGTTCCGCCTGCTTCTTGCGCCGCATATGCCTTGATCATAATGTCTTGATTTCTCGAGGAGTCAAACGTGCGTCTATCTAAGCAGGGAATATACTGGACATAGCGGCCACTGACGGGCAATATTCGTCTGTAGATCGTACAATCATCTATATCTATTGAAAGATCACAAGAGACGACCACCATGAATCGATCATTCTGTGCTCCGGTAACTTTCTTATTGTTGGCCTTATTTCTTTCCCAAGTCGGTGTGACCGAGGGAAACGCCTCGCCTCACAATGAGGGCCCTGTGTTTCGTATTTCCATCGCAGAAGGTCTGCACGCTGGCCCGCTAGATGGTCGGGTTCTACTGTTGATTGCCAAAAAAGAGACGTCTGAACCTCGGTTTCAGGTTACCTCTGGGGTGAACGCCATTCAATTATTTGGCCTCGATATCAACGCGTTGCAGCCAAGTGAGAGCGTGACGTTTGATTCATCTGTATTCGGGTATCCTTTTGAAAGCCTGAGCCAATTACCTCCAGGTACCTACTACGTTCAGGCTCTCGTCCATAAGTATGAAACGTTTAACCTCTCAACAGGGCATACCGTTAAGCTTCCGATGAACCGAGGTGCTGGTCAGAACTGGCGGCGAGCCCCCGGCAATCTATACAGCACACCTGTTCGGGTTGTTATCACGGAAGTATCCAATCAGGTTATTGAAATCCATATCGAGAAAGAGAATCCACCCATCCCTGCCAAGGAAGACACGGAGTACATCAAGCACATTCGCATGAAAAGCGAACTCCTGTCCGAATTCTGGGGACGGGATATCTATTTAGGAGCACATGTTCTGCTGCCGGAGGGTTTCGACGAACATCCTGAAGCCCGGTATCCATTGATGGTGTTTCACGGGCACTATCCAGATGATTTTGGAGGATTTCGAACGGAGCCACCGGATCCAGATCTTGAGCCCGATTATAGCTCTCGGTTCAGGATGGAGGGATACAATAAGATTCAGCAACAGGAAGCCTATGACTTCTATCAACAATGGATTAGTGATGACTTTCCCAGATTCCTAGCCATCGAAATTCAGCACGATAATCCATACTATGACGATTCGTATGCCGTCAATTCAGCCAGTATTGGTCCGTATGGTGATGCACTGACGTACGAATTAATTCCGTATATCGAGCAACTGTTCAGAGGACTTGGAGAGGGCTGGTCTCGCTTTACGTATGGAGGATCTACGGGAGGTTGGGAAGCATTGGCGGTGCAGGTGTTTTACCCCGACGAGTATAATGGCGCCTTTGCAGCCTGCCCTGATCCAATTGACTTTCGTGAGTACACGCAGGTAAATCTATACGAGGATGATAACGCGTATTTCTACCCAGCCGATTTTAAGCGGCTGGCACGGCCTGGGCATCGCGATTGGCTAGGGCAGATTCAAGGAACGGTCCAGGATTACAATCACTATGAACTAGCACTCGCAACGAACACTCGTTCGGGTGATCAATATGACGTGTGGCAAGCTGTTTATTCTCCGATGGGAGACGATGGGTATCCCAAACCTATTTGGGATAAATATTCAGGCAAAATCGATAAGGAAGTGGCCGCGTACTGGAAAGAAAACTTTGACCTTAATTACATCATGCAGCGGGACTGGAAGGAAATTGGTCCCAAACTGGAGGGCAAAATCCACATTTATACGGGGGATATGGATAATTACTACTTGAATAACGCGGTGTATCTAGCCGAGGAGTTTCTCGAGGGTACCACGGATCCCTATTACGCTGGTGACATCGATTACGGAGATAGAGCAGAGCATTGCTGGAATGGTGATCAGGAAAACCCCAACGCAATCAGCCGGTTGCGCTACAACACGATGTACCTTCCCATGATCATGGATCATATCCAACGATCAGCTCCGGAGGGTGCAGATCTGACCAGTTGGAGGTACTAGTGAGGCCCCGTTTCTGGGTCGGTGAGTGCAAGGTTACACGTGAAACCAACTTCTGCTCGCGGAAACAGTATTTCAGGTAGTAGATCTTTAAACGGAAACGATTATGTCCTCTCGATCCAGAAATAACAGTAATAAAAAATAGATGCTTGTCGCGTTTTCCGTTGTCGGAGCGGGCCTTCTCTTTTTGGTCTCAAGTTTGGAGTCGGGCGATGAGTCCTCGTTATCAGGGACTATGACAAGCCGATCAGCAGTCTCGCTTGAAAACATGGAAGCAGCTTGGGCTGAAGCGGCGGCCTTAGGTTCTAACCGGGGCCATCTAGATGGCGTATTCGAAGCCACAATAGAAGCCGCTAATGCTACCCGCTCTAGATTAGAACATGACCTTGGCCTTTACTTTTCAAGAGACGAAAATTTTGACTCGGAAACGGACTGCCTTGTCGATCAGCGATCCGTTACGCTTGAGGCATCCTCGTCAGCGTCAGTTCAGTTTCGTTCTAAAGCTCGGCTAGTTGATTGCTTGGATGCCGGTCCTTGGTATGCTGCCGTGCGGTCTGCAGATGGGACGTGGCATGCTCTTGAGTCCGTGTATCATGTGGCGAATGGAGAGGCGGAAGTCGCCTTAGAAAGGGTGGACTTGGCTGTGGCTCCTCGAAGCGAGATGGATGTGCAGTTGCGCATCCACAGACTAATGACCGTAACCGGGTATGATGGCTTACACGAGTTTCCCGTAGATGTTTGGTTTGAGCAAGGAGAGGTCCTTTGTCTCATCGAGTCGAAAAAAGTGTCCGTTGAAAGAGATCCTGCTGCCCAGCAAGGACAACGCTGGAACACCACTAAGGTGGATCGTGCTTCTATGCAGACTTCTCCTTTTTCAATGTCAGAATTAATCGAAACGGGGCGTGATTGTATTAATTGCACTCCTCCGAAATTGGAGGGTAGTTGCCGTCTTTCCGAGGGGTCCATGCGCGTTGTAGTTGGCCCCACGGATCTTGGTTTCAAGACCATACTTGAAACCTACCACCATGCTTCTCCTGTTGTGGTAGAAACTGGTGTTTTAGAAGTGTCTGTTCGAGCAGGAGAAGTCGTGCACGTTACGAGAACGGCGTACAACCCTAGCCTTAAAGAGGTCGCCTGGAACACAGAAAGTGAGCTTCACAGCGATTGGTTAGTAGGTATGCAAGATCAGTCTTTAGCGGCTCGAAAGCCTTCAACGGTTGGTTTCACCATTTCAGCGACCGATCTCGCTCCGGGTGTCTATGAAGGCGAGATCGTTGTTTCGGTATCAGATTATTACGGAACCCAATCAGTTGTTAAGACTCGGGTTACGGTGCTTCCAGGTAGAAAAGTGGTCTCAGAAGAATCCTCATCTGATTTACCCACCTCATTTGCCCTTGGTAACTACCCTAATCCATTCAATCCATCAACTACTATCCGGTTTGAAATGAACGAACGGGGACGAGCTTCCTTAGAGGTCTTCGACGTATCGGGCAGACGGGTTCAGGTGTTACACGAAGGGGATTTGAGCCAAGGTGTTCACGAGTTTAGGTTTAATGCGGACAACCTTCCTAGTGGAACGTATCTCTATCGATTGACTACGCCCACGGCTACCAAAACAGAAACGATGACGCTTGTGAAATAGTGAAGTAGGCCCGCTGCAGCCTGCATACTTTAAGAATCCTGATGCGCTCAAGGGAGTAGAACCGGTTCTAAAAAGTCGTCCCCATCAAGAGCTCGGTTCAATCGAGCGAAGAAACAGTCATTGGAGTAGCGCATGGCAACCATCATTCTTACCGTTGTGGTCCTTTCCCTTGTTGTGGGCGGACTGGCAACTCGGATTCTGTTGGTAAAGGACGGAGAATTCAAAGGAACGTGCTCCACCAACAATCCCATGTTGGCTAAGAAGCTGGGCCCTTGCGTGGCGTGTGGTAAAAAGCGCGGTGAGCCTTGTCTGAAGGATGCGGTCGAGGCATCCTGAGTGTTAGTCGGAAAACAGGCTGAGAAATCGAATGATTCCTGCCTATTTTGAGCCGGAGGCCGGAAATTGTGAGGATCTCAACTCAGCGTATTCACCCTTGTCGTCACTCACAATAAAATAGGCTTCTAGGTCAGCGCGAGTTTCAACGAGCGCCAAAGCCTGGTCTACACCCATTACCATGAAGGCGGTGGCGTATGCGTCCGCTGTCATGCAATCAGGTGCCAATACGGAAGCGCTTAGTAAGGAGCTGGTCCGTGTGTATCCGGTAATTGGATCGACGGTGTGGACGTACTTTCGTCCTTCCTCAACATAGAAGTTCCTATAGTTTCCAGAGGTTGCCATCGAGCGATCCGAGAGCTCAACTACTTGTTGGGTTTCTTGTCCGGCAAGCTGGTTTTCCGCCGGCTTCTCAATGCCCACGCGCCATGGCCGGCCGGAAGGATGCTGTCCTCCAGTTCGAACTTCTCCCCCGATTTCAACGAAATAATTTGGGGTGCCTCGGTCTCTAAAGAAATCCGCCACCACATCGACACCGTACCCTTTGGCGATCGCATTAAAATCCAGTGATGCACCGGCAACGCGTTTTCGAATACTTCGCTCCGAAGGGTGCTTGATGAAGTCATCAAATTCTACGAGCGTCAGGAGAGAATCGATAGTCGCATCGCTTGGCACCCGATTGATTCCTTCAGGACCAAATCCCCAAGCTCCCACGAGAGGACCCACGGCTGGATTAAAGGCTCCATTCGTTTGTTGGTGCAGCGTTTTTGAGCGGTCGAATACCCGTTCAAAATGAAGATCGATGGTGTGCCAAAGGGTTGTATCGGTCGATGAATTGATCTCTGAGATCAACGAGGACTCGATATAGGTAGACAACGACTGGTTTACTTGCGCTAGAAGATCCTCCACAGCAGCCTGATCCTCTTCAACCTGCGCATCAGTGCCAGAGTAGGTGACTTGATACGATGTACCCATAGTGCCACCCCGAAACCCCTGGGTTTCCTCGGGAGACGCGCCGCATCCTGTCCCGAGGAGGAACAGGATGGCTATGGCGAGACGCATAAGAGTTTGGCGAGATGCTGGAAGGCATCTATCCAAAGTCGTCAAACGCAATTTTCTCTTCAGGGACACCCAGTTCTTCCAACATGTTGTTGCATGCCTTGAGCATGAGGCCTGGGCCACACATGTAGTATTCAATTTCTTCAGGCTCTTCGTGTTTACTGAGATAGTTATCTAGCACGACCTGATGAATGAATCCTACCGGACCATCCCAATTGTCCTCTTCTTTCGGTTCGGATAGGGCGAGATGGTAGGTAAAGTTTGGAAACGCCTCTTCTATGGCGCGAAACTCTTCGGTGTAAAACAACTCTTTCGCAGAGCGACCACCGTACCAAAACGACACTTTGCGACCTGTCTTCAGCGTGTGGAAGAGATGGAATAGGTGTGATCGTAGAGGAGCCATTCCAGCACCGCCACCGATATACACCATTTCGCTTTCGGTTTCTTTGATAAAGAACTCACCGTACGGACCGGAGACCGTGACTTTGTCTCCTGCCTTCAGGTTGAAGATGTAGGAAGAACACACACCTGGATTTAGATCTGCCCACCCGCCTTTGTTGCGATCCCACGGCGGGGTAGCGATACGGATGTTTAGCTTAATGATGTTTCCTTCGGCAGGATGGTTCGCCATAGAGTATGCGCGAATAACCTCTTCTTTCGAGATCATGTTCAGGTCCCAGACATTGAGCCCATCCCAGTCCTCGTGGTACTCTTTCTGTACTTCGAACTCTTTGAAATTGATATCGCAAGGAGGCACATCCACCTGGATGTATCCGCCAGACTCGAAGTCCAATGACTCGCCTTCTGGAAGACGGACGACGAATTCTTTAATGAAGGTCGCGACGTTTTCGTTGCTGATGACTTCACATTCCCACTTCTTGATACCGAAGATTTCTTCAGGCACCTTGATCGTCATGTCTTGCTTGACCTTGACCTGGCAGCCTAAGCGCCAGTTTTCTTTCTGCTCCTTACGGGTAAGGTGAACCGCTTCAGTCGGAAGCACTTCTCCACCGCCATCGAGTACCTGGCATTTGCACATGGCACACGTTCCACCACCACCGCAGGCGGAGGGGAGGTAGACGTTTTGCTCATTCAAAGCGCCCAACAGCGTGGAACCCGGCTGGACTATTACCGGGTCGTCCGTATTCCCGTTAATGATGAGCGAGATGTCGCCCGAGGGAATCAGTTTTTCCTTAGCGTATACCAGAAGCCCAACCAATACCAGCACCAAGAGGCCGGCGGTACCTACGCTTGCAAGAACAACAGAGATGATTTCCATGAATTCCGTTATCTAAACGTTTAAGTCCTTTTTTGCTACAGGCTGATTCCAGCAAAGCTCATGAAGGCAAGGCCCATAAGGCCTGTTACGATGAATGCAATTCCTAGCCCTCTAAGAGGTGCAGGAATGTGTGAGTAGCGCAGTTTCTCCCGGATTGAGGCAAGGGCAACAATGGCGAGGAAGAAACCAAAACCAGATCCTAGACCGAACACAACAGACTCGTCAAAGGCATACTCCCTCTCAACGATGAACAAAGAGCCACCCAAAATGGCACAGTTCACGGTTATTAGGGGGAGAAAGATGCCCAGAGCGTTGTACAGCGGTGGGAAGAAGCGCTCTACGATGATTTCTACAAGCTGAACCATTGAAGCGATTGCAGCAATGAAAACGATATACTGCAAAAACGTGAGGTCCACCGTGGAAAGCGAGGGATGGATGAATCCGAGGGCCCCTTCTTTCAAGAAGTAGGTGTTTACAAGCCAGTTGATGGGAGCCGTAATTCCTAAAACGAAAATAACGGCGACACCGAGACCAACGGCTGTTTTTACAGTCTTGGAGACGGCCAGGAATGAACACATTCCTAGGAAATAGGCCAAAACCATGTTTTCCAGGAAGGCCGCCTTAATAAAAATGTTAACTAGATCCATTTCGATAGCTGTTTTACGAAGCTTGAGCTTCGGTTTGCTCTAAGAGGCGTCGACCAATTTGGGGTTTCTGGCTCGTTGGACCCAGATAATTACACCAATGATGAACATGGCAGCAGCTGAGGTCAGCATAATGCCATTGTTCTCGTATCCGATATCGTAAAGTGCTTGGGGCATAACTTGGACCCCGAACAAGGATCCGGCTCCAAATAGTTCTCTAAAGAACGAGACGACAATCAGGATCCACCCATATCCAAACCCATTACCAAGCCCATCCAAGAACGAGGCACTCGGCTTACTGGACATAGCCATGGCTTCTAGGCGGCCCATAATGATACAGTTGGTAATGATCAGTCCGATGTAGACCGAAAGCTGACGACTCACGTCGTAGGCAAATGCTTTCAGCACCTGGTCTACAAGGATGACGAGCCCGGCAATAACCAGAAGCTGTACAATCATTCTGATACGGGACGGAATCGAGTTCCGCATCGTCGATATGATGACGTTTGATAAGACCAACACGATGACAACCGAGACAGCCATTACAAAGGCCGTTTTCAGCTGGGTCGTTACGGCCAGCGCAGAACAAACTCCCAGCACCTGTATGGTGATCGGGTTGTCATCACTGAACGGATCCGAGAGCAGTCGCTTGTTCTTGGGAGTCCAGAAGGCCTCCTTTACTGCAGCTTGTTTGTCCATAGTGGATTCAGCACTCATTGCGTACTAAGAGTTAATACTGGTCAGAATATTGGAGTATCGGGCCAACTCGTCGCTCATCATGGTATTGACTCCATTGAGCGTCATCGTTGCGCCGGTAAGACCATCTACTTCGTGAAGCTTGCCGTCAATGTTATTTCCGGATCCCTTAAGCGCCCGAACCGAAACAAAGGTGCCTTCTTCACTAAACAGTTTCTTGCCCTGCCACTGCTCCTGAAATTGTGAGGTATTGATTTCAGCACCCAGTCCAGGCGTTTCTTTCTCATGCTCAAACACGATACCAGAAATGGTGTTCAGGTCGCGGTCAAGGGCAACAAAAGCCGTTATAGGACCCCAGAGGCCCTTTCCTTGCAGTGGAATGATATATCGGGTCTGACCATCTCTGCTGAACTCGTAAATCGGAAAGCTTCTTTCCTGATCTGACGCTTTCATTTCCTTTTTCAGGTCGAGTTCAAATGCGGAGACGCCCTCCTTTGAATCACCACCGATGTCATACACACGCTCGGTTATGAAAGAGGCATAGTCGGCTTCTAGGGTAACGGGGTCTACCTCCATCACGGACTGCAGGATCGCAGCACGCTTTGCTTGAGCAATATTTCGCTCTTGCATCGGACGCAACCCGCTAGCTGCAACTGCTAGTAGAATTGCAACGCTCGCCGTAAAGATAATGGCGTACCGTAGGGTATAGGAATTAGAGTGCACGGCTAATCCTTCTTTTAATGTTGGACTGTACTACATAGTGATCAATGGTCGGCGCGAACACATTCATTAATAGAATGGCTAGCATCCAACCTTCTGGATACGCTGGGTTCAGCGCCCTGATGATCATGCCGAAGATTCCTATTAGGAACCCGTAAATGATTTTCCCTGTGCCTGTTTGAGCAGCGGTAACCGGGTCGGTCGCCATGAAGACCGTGGCAAACAGCATAGACCCCATAACGAGATGGGTATATGCCGGAACGCCTTGGAAATAGGAGATGCCCGCAAGATCGAAGACAGTTCCGGCCACAAGAGTTCCTACGACGACGGATGCCATAATGCGCCAACTAGCGATCCCGGTAACGAGCAGGATGACCGCACCGATTCCAACGGCAATCACAGAGGTTTCTCCGATGGACCCCGGAATCGTACCCATGATGAGGTTCGTCAGGTCATAGTTGAAGATAGACACATTAGCCAACGCTTCGGCTCCACCGAGATAGGCTACACCCAGAGGGGTTGCGCCAGAGAAGCCGTCCACAAACAGCGAAGCATCGCCGGCCACCCAGACGAGGTCTCCGGACATATAAGTAGGGTGAGCAAAGAACACAAAGACGCGGGCCATAAGCGCGACGTTGAGAATATTCATTCCCGTTCCGCCAAACGCTTCCTTTCCGATGATCACGGCAAAGGCGGTAGCCACAGCAACCATCCACAATGGAATCGTTGGGGGCATGATGAGGGGAATCAACATACCAGAAACGAGAAAGCCTTCGTTTACGGGGTGCTTTCGAATGATGGCAAACACAAATTCGATACCGAGGCCCACTCCGTAGGCCGTAATCACGATAGGCAACACTTTGAGGGAGCCGTACATGAACTTGTCCATGAACCCTTCGCTAAGGGCTGTAAGCTCTCCCATGGCCACAAAATGCTGTTGACCCACATTCCAAATCCCAAATAGGAGGGCTGGAATCATGGCAACCACTACGGTAAACATCGTCCGCTTGAGATCGATGCCATCCTTAATGTGGGTTCCTTGGGAGGTTTGTGCAGGCACGAAAAGAAACGTTTCTAGCGCTTCAAACCCGTAGTAATAATTCTCCAGCTTTCCGCCTTCCTCAAAATGAGGTTTGACCTTGCCGACGAGATTCTCAAGTAGTTTCATGATCAGGTGTTATAGACCCAGGATTCAAAGAATTAGCCTTCCAGTCGGACCAGGTCGAGGCCCGCTCTAAGTATTTGCTGAACCGGCTGTTTAGAGGTGCACACAAACTCACAAAGTGCGAGGTCTTCTTCCACGACTTCGTAAATCCCCAGCCCTTCCATTTGCTCAAAATCTCCGTAAAGGATTGATTTGATCAGATATTGGGGGTGCAGATCCATGGGAAGCACTTTTTCGTATTGCTGACTCATTACGTACGCACGCTCTTCACCATGATTATTGGTGTTGACGTGGTACTCCTTATTCGGTCGCAAGAATGAGGGGAAGGTCCGCGAAAGGCTGGGACGTTTGTAGGACGGAATGAGCCAGCCTAAAAACTCAGGCTTGTCTCCTTCTTCAAGCACAGTAATCTGATCGTCGTACAGACCCAGGAAGCCGTCTTTTTCGATCTGAGTACCACTTAACGCGTTTCCGCTAATACAGCGTACATGATCATGCTTCAGATTGTCTGCCAGCATGGGCTCAACAGAAGCGCCGATTCGCGTCTTGACGTATCCCGTTTTCTTGGTCTTATCTCCCGTAACCGCGACTGTACGCTCGGCATCAAAGACTCCGTCTGAGAAGAGCTTACCAATGATGGCAACATCCTGAGGTTTTAGGGTCCACACGACATCTCCTTTATTAATAGGAGCGAGGTGGTGGATTTGGACACCGACATTACCAGCCGGGTGGGGGCCAGAGAACGATGTCACGTTCACGCCGTCCGCCTTGGTAAATACGTCTGCCGACTCTGGACCCACGCCCAAATGGACGCCTCCGGAGGTCAACTTATTCAGTACTGAGAGGCCTTTTTGAAAAGCAGACTCTTTGCCTTTGATCAACATATTGTGATCCGGCGCCAAGGGGGCCGTATCGAAACATGACACAAAGATATCCCTAGGCGTGGCCTCGGGATCAGCAAGCGTATTAAACGGTCGCTGTTTCAGTAGCGTCCAGGCTCCTGAATTGAGCATGAGGTCCACAGCTTGCTCCCGTGAGCAAGAAGCTACATCCAGCTTTTCAAACTGATGAAAGGCGACCTCGGCGTCTACCGCAATTACCACCTCGGTGATAGCGCGCTTGGGTCCTCTTCGGATTTCTACGACTTCGCCGCTAACGGGCGAACCGAACTGAATCCGAGGGCTGCCTTTATCGAAAAACAAAGGCTCGCCGGCTAACACACGATCTCCAATTGCCTTGTGCAGCTTGGGAATCGGGCCGATGCCGACGACGTCTGTTGGTTTCAAGGCGAAAAGCCGAGAATTTTTGGCTTCCAGAAGCCCCTGCTCGGGTGAACCGAGCAGCCTTATGTCAAATCCGCGAGATAGTTTTATCACGATAGTCCTTACCATAAAACAGCAATTCCTGCAAGATTAAAAACCCCGCTCACGGGTATCAATCACTAAGCGCTTTATTCACCAAAGACTTGAAATAGAAAGCGTTTAGAGTGAGCCGCAGAAGACAGCAGTTAAATGAGGGTGTTTTTGATCTCACCTCGTGTGGATTTCTAATACACTTATCCGAGTTTTATCTGGTTGTTGGATCACACGAACCGGGCCCTACTGAGAATCTAGGTAGTTTTATTGCTGCGACACCTACTCTTTTGCTATACTTGGTTCAATACAGTTCGACAAAAAGGAAGATGTTTCGCACCCTACTATGCCTAGCCGCACTTATGGCCGTAATCACAGGCTCCCTCTCCACTGCTCATGCTCAAGACTGGGGCAACCTTTTTTTTTACGCGGCAAAAAATGATTCGCTTTCTTCGCAAGAGGCAAGGGTTGTGTTTATGGGTGACTCCATTACTCAAGGTTGGAGTCAAACGATGCCGGAGTTTTTTACTTCGAACCCCTACCTGGATCGGGGAATAAGCGGACAGGTCACAGCACAGATGCTGGTTCGCTTCCGGGCTGATGTGCTTAATCTGGATCCCGAAGCGGTTGTCATATTGGCCGGCACGAATGATATTGCCGAAAATCAGGGGCCTATCGGGCTAGAGGATATTGCGGGTAATATCCAAAGCATGGCTGAATTGGCGCATGCGCATGGCATTCGGGTAATTATCTGTTCCGTTCTTCCGGCCGCTGAGTACTCCTGGAGACCCGGACTCGGCCCTGACTACAAAATTCCCGCTCTGAATTCCTTGTTGAAGTCGTATGCGGAATCTGCCGGATTTGACTACCTTGACTATTTTTCTGCCATGACGGATGGCGAAAACGGACTAATCGCCGAATATACTTCCGACGGTGTGCACGTCACCCTAGCGGGATATGATGTCATGGTGACACTGGTACAAGACATGTTGGATACCGTTCTAGAAAACGAATGACACCCGGTCTATCGAACCTAATTGGCCAGAGAGATGGTTTATGGCTACAAACTAGTGATTGCCCTTCTCCAAGCCAGTTGCGACACTCGCTCAAACTCATCTGGATATAATAATGACACACACACCTGACGAACGCGATCCAAGAGTTGCGGCAGCGAGAGGCCGATATTGGAAAAAAAACCTGACCATTATGGCGGTGCTGCTCTTAATCTGGGCTGCAGCGGGTTTGGGTGCGGGGGTGTTATTCGCCGATACTTTGAACGCGTTTTACCTCGGAGGGTATCCGCTGGGTTTTTGGTTTGCTCAACAAGGAAGCATCTTCACGTTTGTGGTACTGATTTTCATCTATGCCGTGTTGCTCAACAGGTTAGATAAACAACATCACGCCGACCTGGAAGAGGCGCAATCATGAGTGTGCAAGCCTGGACCTTTCTTTTCGTAGGTGTAACGTTTTCACTCTATTTAGTGATAGCGTGGTTGTCCCGAGTGTCTGACACAAAGGGATTTTATGTTGCTGGACAGGGCATTCCGGCTATCGCGAACGGAATGGCGACAGCCGCAGACTGGATGAGCGCGGCATCCTTTATATCAATGGCTGGATTGATTTCCACGTTGGGGTATGCGGGCGGGATGTACCTGATGGGTTGGACGGGTGGATACGTGCTGCTGGCTCTTCTTTTGGCCCCCTACCTCCGGAAATTTGGACATTACACCGTCCCGGACTTTATCGGAGACCGGTACCGCTCAAACGCTGTACGGATCGTAGCTGTGATATGCGCCATTTTTGTGAGCTTCACCTATGTTGCTGGTCAGATGCGCGGCGTCGGCATTGTGTTTTCTCGGTTTCTAGAAGTAGATGTTAATGTGGGTGTATATGTAGGCGTGGCCATCGTCTTTGTATATGCCACGCTGGGTGGTATGAAGGGCATTACGTGGACGCAGGTTGCTCAATACTGGGTGCTTATCACGGCATTCTTGACACCGGCAATAGCAATTAGTTTGGATCTGACGGGCTCCGCAATCCCTCAAATCGGACTCGGCAGCGACTTGATTGGTGAAGGCACTCCTCTGCTCGCTAAACTGAATCAAATCAGCGCAGATCTCGGATTCGCATCGTACACCGAACCCTTCATCGGCCAATGGGATAAGTTGAACGTATTTTGTGTAACGCTGGCTCTTATGGCAGGCACGGCGGGCCTGCCGCATGTTATTGTGCGTTTCTATACCGTGAAAAACGTGGCTGCTGCTCGCTGGAGTGCTTTTTGGGCTCTTTTATTTATTGCGATGCTTTATTTAACAGCCCCGGCGATTGGTGCTTTTGCTCGGTATACGATGTTGGAAGGATTAAATGGAAAGACAGAAGCCGAACTGCCTGAGTGGTTCAACAGCTGGGAGCAGACGGGATTGGTTTTGTGGATGGACGACGGTGATGGTAAGCTCACCTACACAGGAGGCGATCGCGCCGACGAGAATGAACTATTCAGAAGCGGAAATCTAGGTGCGGTACGAATTGGAGAAATCCGTCAAAATCACGCTCGCTGGCTGGCCGGTGAACCTGGGGGTGAAAACGGAGGCGCGGTGCTAAGGCAGGCCGGTCTTTCGGGTCCAGACCGAGATATCATTGTGTTGGCGACCCCAGAAATGGCAGGGTTAGCCAACTGGATTATTGCGCTCGTGGCAGCCGGCGGTCTGGCGGCTGCCTTATCCACGGCCAGCGGATTGCTGCTAGTCATCTCTTCTAGCGTGGCACACGACTTGTACTATCGCATCATCAATCCTCAAGCAACGGAGAGCCAGCGATTGTTGGTCGGACGTACGGTGATCGGTTTTGCCGTAGTCATTGCTGGAATCCTTGGCATTTATCCTCCCGGATTTGTGAGCCAGGTCGTGGCCTTTGCCTTCGGGCTTGCTGCAGCGAGCTTCTTTCCCATCATTGTGTTGGGGATTTTCTCAAGGCGAGTGGGCACCTATCCGGCCATGTTTGGCATGATCGCCGGAATCGGATTCACGGCGACGTACATATTGGGAAGCGTATACGGGGGATGGTCTTCTTGGGCATTCGGTATCGGGCCCCAAGGAATCGGAGTGGTAGGAATGGCCATCAACTTTGCCGTTACTCTTGGTTTGACACCCTTTTTCCCGGCACCAGACCAGTCGGTGCAAGAGCTTATTCTTTCCATTAGAGAGCCAGAAGGTGCCCCACCTGCCTTGGATATCGAGCTCGGCCCGGAAGCTGAATAACTAGCTTCTGTTCTTGGTGCGTTGCGTACGAACGGCTTCCGGAGCGAGCTCTTCGTCTTCAAGCTCTAGCATGCCGGATGTGGTGGTTGTTTCGAGACGAGGCTCGATGATTGGAGAAGCGAGCGTGGCTTTCTCATTGCCCAATTTTACGAGTCGTTCTGCAACAGACTCCAAATTGGCGAGCTTCTTATCTCTCCAGCGCATGTCCAGTAGATACACCAATGGAGCCAGCATTGCCATAATTAAAGGAAGCGAAACAGCTCCAATCAGTAGTGATTTGCCGAAAATAAGAGCAAGAATAAAAGCGGGGAGTATTGAGAGTAAAAAACCGTAGCCTATCGCCTCTGATTTGGGGCTTCCAGCGCCTACTTTTTGACTCATTTCAATCCGAGTGCCCTCCTTGTAAGGCCGGAGCAACACCGATGTATGTACGCCCATGGGACTCGTGTGTCTCCATTCTCGGGAGCGCCCAATTTGCTCTACAACACCGTTTCCAAACGATCCCAGCCCGGTCATGTCTATGCTCGAATTACTCGCAAACGACCTTCGAAGCTCGAAAACTAACTCTTCCCAAACGTCTTCGGTTAGTTCTTGGGATAAAAACCGTTGGGTGTGTATGTGAGTAGCTGTGCGATTCTGAAACCCTTTCTTTCCTGTTGATTCAATTTCTAAAGCAGCGCGATGGAGGTACTCCGGGTCTAGTCCAGCTTCCGAGGCAATGGTTTCTAACTCAGATAGGGACAGCCCGGACGTTGAAGGCTGCTCATCGCGGACGTCATCTGCTTGAAGTTGTGCCGTCCGCTAAAACAGCTTAGCGATTTCTTTTTCAGTGTATGTGCGATTCGGATCGGGCATGCGAAAGAGGCTTCAGTATGGGAAAATGAATAGAATCAAGATAGCTCTAGGGCCCCTATTCGTGTCGATACAATAGAAGGTTCTTGGGATGGATAGATGTGGCAACCACATCACCACACACCCTACAATGCCAATCGATCCGGTCTGGCTTCCCTCCGGAACTCCCCCAAAACACCCCGTACCAGAATTTGGCGGCTTTGTGATGGGCTTTGGGGCTGATCCATACACTGTCCAGATCGTGACCACACGAGCAGGTGTCCATGAGAGTGGTTAGATCAGATAAAGGTGGATTTGCCATGGAGCGCTTGTACCCACATGTGGGCGCTGGGTTTGGCCCTTGGGGTACCTTTTTTCTTTCGGAAAATAAACAGCTTACCTCTTAGTCAGAACGCTATTTGCCTTACCGGAAAGTAATGTGTAGACTTTTTCTCAACCGCAGGGCCAATAGACATACCATGAATCCCATTGCTGTCTTACGAACTGAAGATCTGGCCGTTGAGTTTTCAACGCAGGACGCGCCTGTTCGAGCGGTTCAACGTGTAAGTATTGAGGTGTACGCGGGCGAGACCGTTGCGCTGGTGGGAGAGTCGGGGTCGGGTAAGTCCGTCACCTGTTTGAGTGTGATGGGTCTTTTGCCTGAAACGGGCCGCGTATCCGAGGGCCGTATTGAATTTAAAGGGAAAGACATTCTCGCAATGGAGTCCGTTGCGCGCAGGCGCCTTCGGGGGGCGGCCATGTCTATGGTGTTTCAGGAGCCAATGACGAGTCTAAATCCAGTATTTCGGATTGGTTCGCAGATTGCTGAAGCCGTTGAGGTGCAGACCGGAATTGGTCGGAAAGAAGCTATGCATCGGGCTAAGGATTTGTTGGATTTGGTCCGGATTCCTGAAGCATCCCGTCGTTTGAAGAATTATCCCCACGAATTATCGGGCGGAATGCGCCAGCGGGTAATGATTGCGATGGCGCTAGCTGGCAACCCGGATTTGCTGATTGCGGATGAGCCCACCACGGCGCTGGATGTAACCGTACAGGCACAGATTCTAGAATTGCTTGCCGAATTGCAGGCGGAGCTTGGAATGGCGCTTCTATTTGTAACGCACGACCTGGGAGTGGTAGCAGGAATCGCGGATCGGGTGTACGTGATGTATGGAGGACAGGTGGTAGAATCCGCACCGGTCCGCCCACTCTTTGCCCAACCACGTATGCCCTATACCGCTGGACTGCTTCGTAGCGTACCCTCTCTTTCGAGAGACGAGGTGGGCCGAATGCCCACGATTCCGGGGCAAGGCCCTGCGCCAGGCGAAGCGCAGCGCGGGTGTACATTTGCTCCCCGGTGTGAGTTTGTGCAGGAGGCGTGCCGTGTAGAGAACGTTCCCATCTTAGAAAGCGGGAATCGTGCGGTGCGATGTTTACGGGCAGAGGAGCTGTCGCTGTCTTGAGCACGCCACAGACCATAGCGCCCGCCAAAATCATCGTATCTGCTCGAAACGTACATGTCCGATTCCCGGTTGTGGGAGGCCATTCCGTGAAGGCGGTTACCAACGTAAGTCTGGATATTCGTCGTGGCGAGGTGTTCGGTTTGGTGGGTGAGTCGGGATCCGGAAAAACGACATTGGGACGAGCTCTGCTCCGCTTAGTAGATCTTTCCGAAGGATCTGTTCTGTTTGATGGAAAGGATATTTCCGAAATGGATGCGCACCAAATCCGTACGATGAGGAAGCGGATGCAGGTTATTTTTCAGGACCCTTTTGGAAGCCTGAACCCGCGGATGTCGGTTGAATCTATACTGCAGGAAGCAGTACAATTGGTGGATGGGCGCAGTAAGACCGCATTCCGTATTTCGGAGCTACTCAATCTAGTGGGCCTTTCTGATTCAGCACGAGGACGACATCCCCACGAGTTCTCAGGAGGACAAAGACAGCGCATTTGCATTGCGCGGGCGCTCGCGCTCCGGCCAGAATTCATTGTGGCCGATGAGCCGGTGGCCGCGCTAGACGTATCGATTCAAGCCCAGATCATCAACTTACTTCATGATCTGAAACAGGAGCTGAACCTTACGATGCTGTTCATAGCACATGATTTGGCAGTTGTCCGGCACATTAGCGATCGAATTGGGGTCATGTACTTGGGCAGCATACAGGAAATCGGTCCGGCCTCGGAGGTTGTCGCCAACCCGCTCCATCCGTATTCCAGCGCGCTCTTATCGGCTGTACCTGTTCCAGATCCCACGCAGCAGATGAAGCGGCAGGTTCTAGACGGGGATCTACCCAGTCCGATTCACCCTCCGTCTGGGTGCGTATTCAGAACTCGCTGTCCAGTGGCCGACGCGGTCTGTGCAGACACGGTGCCCCAGCTTAGTAGTGTTGCGCCGGACAGATCTGTCGCCTGTCTGAAAGTCGGCCAATTGGATTAGTGGTTCCAGGGCTCGGCCGCCTGGACGCCTTTGGCACTTAGGCTCAGGCCCACTCGTTCAATAATTGCGGTGAGTTCGCGCTCCGTGTATGCGTCTATCAGGCGACCAGGCGGCCGAATGAACTGCGTATCGATAACGCCTCGGTGGTGATACACGAACTTGCGGTAGGCAAGGCCAATTTTGGGTTGGAACTCGTACCGAATGAGAGGAATGTATCGGTCGAATATGCCTGCCGCCCGCTTGAAATCGCCTGCTCGGTAGGCATTGTAGATACCCACTAGTACTTCTGGGAAAGCAAAACCGGTCATGATGCCATTGGCTCCCCGCTGCAACTCCTCCAGAAAGTACTCTCCGCCTAGTCCGCCGAAGATGCCAAAGTCATTATTGGCTAGCGCACGGATCTTTGAAAGTTTGTCCAGAACGGGTAGCTCTTCCAATTTGATATAGTCTACGCCAGGAATCTCATTGGCCATTTGGGCAATGAGCTCAGCAGACAAAATGGTCCCAAAGGACTCGGGGAAGTCATGGATAATGACCGGAATTTGAACGGATTCCGCAACGGCAGCATAATGGTTAAACAGCGCCTGATCATTCTGAATGCCAATTGGCGCCACAAATACAGCATCCGCCCCCAGTTCCTGCGCCTCACGTGCTTGCTCGATGGCTCCGGCCGACCCGAAGGCTCTGACACCAACCCAGGTGGGGATGGCACCACCGATCTGATCGACTACGCTGCGTACGACCAGCTTTCTTTCTGACTCCGCCATCTTGTGAGATTCACCCATGAATCCCAGAATAGAAACTCCGTGAACCCCGACTTCCAATTCGAAGTCGATCAGGCGCCGCATGCTGGACTCATCTACGTTTCCGGTTGCGGTAAATGGCGTTGGTAATATGGGGAGCACACCCTGAAAATTCATGTCTTGCATTGGGTTACGTGAAAGTTATTCGGGCCGGACGAACTGCCCACCACCGGCCGCACCGGTGACCAGATCATTCTCAAAAACACAGGATCCTCGGAGCCATGTCGACTCAACCTGGCCGGTTACCGTCATCCCTTGATATGGGCTTACCCCTACCTTGTAGTGTAACCGGGCGTCGTCTACCTGCCACGTTGCGTCTGGATCAAAGATCACAAAATCAGCATCCATTCCTGGGGCCAAGCGCCCCTTGTGCGCAAACCCAAATAGGTCGGCGGGTCCACTGCATACCAGTTCTAGAAACCGGTTCAATCCGATGCGTCCCTCGGAAACGCCCGCGCTGTAGAGCAACGCCCCTAGCGTCTCGGCGCCCGGAATTCCTGCATAGGCATCGAAAATGTTAGCGGTTTCTTTGCGGGAAAGGGGATACGGTGAGTGATCCGAGGTGACGATATCAATTCGGCCATCAACGATGCGCTCCCAGAGACCGTCCACGTCTTCTTGGGTTCGAAGTGGAGGATTGCACTTGGCTCGCCCGCCCATCTTCGTCAACGCATCTTGTGTTAGAAGCAGGTATTGAAGGCACGTTTCTCCAGAAGCTTTTACACCTTGGCTGCGATTCCAATTGATGAGATCGAACGTGCGGGGAATAGTGCCGTGCACCATGTGTAGGTGTGCACCCGTCCAGTAGGCGAACTCGAGTAGGCGGCCGGCCGCTTCGGCCTCGGCTACTGCTGGTCTGCTTAATGCGTGATCGATAGGGGCCGTGCGGCCGTCCGCAATAAAGCGCTCGGCCTCGCTGAAGATGATTTCCTGATTTTCTTGATGGGCCGCAACGGGCCGACCTGTTCTGGCAATTTCTTGAAAGGCTTCCACAAAACGTCCATCTGGAATTCGAGGGAAGCGCACTGGATCGACTTCGATGGTCGACACCTTGTATCCCGCAGCTCCTGCTTCATTCATGGCTGCAATTTCATCCAATGGGCCCCTTGCAGGGAACGTGGCGTACAGTCCCACATCGATGACCGCTTCTTGTGCAATGTCTGAAATCTTGGTTCGTAGTCGTGCAGAGGTGTTGACCGGCCGATCAGGCTTGTCAAAGGGCATGTCGATCAGCGTAGTAGTCCCGCCCGCTGCTGCCGCCGTCGTTGTGGCCGTAATGCCCTCATCCAAGCAGGACCGACAGTGTACATGAGCATCGACAAATCCCGGCAAAACGAGATGACTGCCGACGTCCAATATCTTTTTGGCTTTTAGGGGCTCCCCGGAAATGGTAGCAATCCGGCCATTCTGAATGCCCATCCACCCCGTAGAAGCCGTCGATGCTCCCGGAAGAGCAAGACGGCCTTTTACAGCCAGGTCAAATGGCTCATTTGTGTCCATGCTCATGACGGGCGCCTCGCCTCTTTTTCTTTTTCTGTGATGATCTCGCGCGCAAAGTCTATAGCAAGATATCCAAGATCAATGACTGGGATATCTACCTTTCGTTTAACGCCGTCCAAAATGGCTTTGGAGTACCCAACATAATCCAGGACGAGAGCGTCTGCTGTTGATTCAGATGCAAGTTTGGCCAGCCACGTGTCTGCAGTAAGTCCAGGTTCGAGTTCATTCATGGATCGAACGTCTGTCTGAAATCCGACTGCTGACCATTTCGTGTGTGCAGGAGCGACTTGTCCTTTGAAGGGCACGACGACCAGAAGGCGCCTCATCTTAGCACGCGCAAAAACCTGACACGCATATTCAAAAGGTCGTACGATGAGGGATTTAGAAACTAGATCTGGGAACGGGCCGGCGCATAAGACAATGTGCAGGTCGACCTCATCCTCGACCTCGTCTATCTGAGCCTGAATCAACGGTTGGAGGAACGAGGCACTTACCTCCACACGGGTACCGTCCGAAAGCCTGGTTTCCAACGGGAAATCCCCCTTGGCAACGGGTGCCACGTCCTTAGCAGTTAACGGATCGAGTGCACCAGTAATAATAATGTCCGGAATACCTAGCGCGGCCACGATGAAGGGAGTCAAATCGGGTCGGGGTGTCTGGCCAATGCTATGAAGGGCGACCTTAGTCATATTAGAACAATAAAAGCCCTCCGGTTGAAGGAGACCAATCTGAAAGCTCGGGCCCAATGGCGCTTAGTCGTTGCGGACTGTACAGAAAGAGCCATGGCGCGTCGTTTCTGAGCAGCGCATACGCCTCGCGATAGAGGGTTCGGCGGGCTTCGAGTGTAGATGTGCTTCGAGCGCGGTCCACTAAGGCATCAAAGGCGACATTAGTGTATCCCAGCCACCATGGTCCTGCAAACCCGCTGTGGAATTTTTCCCAAAACACTCGAAACGTACTTCCTGGACTAGAATCGAAACAGGCCATTGTTCCGATTTCCCGATTGCGTACTCGCATGGCATAGCCGGGCCGGTCTTCATCCTTCCGGATGCTGGGATTGAGTCCGATTGCTGCTAAATATGCGGCAACCCGTTCTGCGAGAAGGGGCGCTTCGTCCGGCAAGATGGCTGGGATGTCAATCACCACGTCAGCTCCGAGGCATTTTCCACGAACCAATTCTTTTTGGGCCGCCTTTGGGTCAAATGGCCAAGCCGGTACAGCAGGATCAAAACCAAGATGGCGCTGGGTGAGCGGGCCGGTAAGTGGGTCAGCCGCTCCGAACATTACATCCTGCATGAGAGAATCCACATCGACGGCCAGATTGATGGCCCGCCGGAGGTATGGGTTTTGAGCGTGTTTAGCATCAAAATTGAGCATGAACGTTGCACACACGGTGGTAGCGCTTCGGTGGATGCGCACCGCGTTGCTTTGTGCATGTCGCGTGGCGAGCTTAGCCGCAACATCCGCAAAACCGTTTTGGACAGCCATGAAGCGCACGTCTGGATCCGGCTCTGCTTGCCAGATGAGGCGCGTTTCTGAGGATTCCAGCACCACCTGATCGTCTTCTACTTTGGAGATCTTGAAGCCCCCCGTACCTATAAAAGCGTCTGGAAGTGCGGCTACTGAGGCCTCCGAAAGAATGGGAATTTCGCTCAGTAGATCGGCTAGGTCCGCCATAGGTACCGATGTAGAGATCGTTACGTTATGACCGTTGGACTCGATGGTTGCGCCTTGCAGGTAGCCCCGGATTACACCACTTGTACCCAACTCGCCTGGGATGTCTTCGTCCCTCATTCTGCATAAAGAAAACACAACATCTCCGGTCGTGACCGGCGAACCATCATGAAATCGCTTGCCCTCCATGATGGAAAAAGACCAGGTCCGGGCATCTTCAGAAAGGTGCCATGAGTCGGCTAGACAGGCTGAAAATGACCCGTCCTCATTGGCTCGCATCAAAGGCTCAAACACGTTTCCTAGTATGGACAAACGCTCCGCATTGTCACTGGTAATGTGCGGATCCGATATTCGAACGTGCTCCTGAAGAATGCGAATCGTCCTCATTCGACCTCGGTATCTTCCTCAGGGAGAGGATCCAGTCCGAGAAGTCGTTCGGGGTTGGTTTTAATCATCGTCCGAACATCATCGGCCGATATGCCCAGATCTAGCATACAGGCGATGAAATTCCGAAATCCTTCGACTGGAGTAGGAAGCGTATACACGCCAAAGTCACTACCCAGAATGCAATGCTCGGCGCCTAATTCTCGGATCTGTTCGGAGACCTTTTTGACCCCTCCATCCGGGGCCGTGTCCATGCCCTCATCAATCGACATGTATTCGCGCTCGACGTAGTAGTGTGTCTTGGGAATGGGCGTTGTGTGCGTGTAAGCTGCTAGGGTGTACTCCAGAAAGGCACCCTTTGAGGCCATCCACTTGAGCTCGTCTATAGTGGCAATTTTGGTCACGGAAGACGCCACGAGCACCTTCTGTATCCCATACTGCTCGGACAACTCAATCAGCCGGAGCGCTTCCGGAACCGAGATGTGTCCGGTATTCAGATACACATGTGGATGATCGGCGATCAGCCGAAGCACTTCATCGAGCATTGGGTCTGGATCTCCTTCCAGAGGCACACGGATGCATCGATCAAGCTCCTGTGTTTTGAAATCAGGATACAATTCGCTCAGGGGCACAAATTTCCCATTTACTAGATGCCCTTCTCTTGCGGCTTGGAAGTAGGTGGAATGGGCTCCAAAAGAAATGTATTTGGCTCCGGTTCCGTAGTAGAGAGCTGTTTTGACCGCTCTCGGGTTCATCCCACCGTACACGGTGTTCATGATCAGCCCGCCGAAGGTTTCAAAATCCTTGACCACCCGGTTCACGATCCAGGACGTCCCATTCGACATTTCAAATACGTCCATATATACGATGGCGCGCATTCCCGCATCGCGCGCTTCCTGCGCTGCTTCGACCGGATCTACCCTTCTCGGGCTTGAAAAAATATGTGGCCCGGCATGGACATGAATGTCAATGGCGCCCCGGAGCAGCTGTTGGGAGAGTTCGAACGAGCGGCCCTCAGGCAACAAATAGTCTTGCATAGTCAGCTGGTTTAAAATTGTCCAAGCCAGATCAGAAAGCCGTCTTTTTTCACGGGCATTCCGATGTTCATGTTCATCACCGTGGCATCATCTGGAGCCTCGACCGTTTGAAGCACGGTGCCGAAATAGTCTCGGATTTCACCCAGAAATGTGCCTTTTGTGACCTCTTGCCCTACCGTGACGACCGGGAAATAGATGCCTTCCTGGTTAGCCGTCAGCCACCAGCGATCGCCGATCACGTTGGGTTCGGGATGTTGGATGGCAGGTCCTTTTAGGAAGCCTAGTTCTTTGAGGACGTTGATAATGCCACCGTACATGAGCAAATCATCTCGGTCTCCAACCTGACCGATTTCCGGTGTGATTTCTGGAATACCAAGCTTGTCGCAGAGTCCCTTTTTAGGCCAGAGCCACCAAGCCGGCCGCGCACCTGAGGGGTCTGGGGGTGGCTCGCCGCGATATTTGGATAAACTCACAATCCCCACGCCGAGGGCACGAGCCATGCGCATGGCAACTGCTTCAGCCGCCTCGTCGCCGATCAAGCGACAGATTACGTAGGGGTGCATCTCTTCGGTGAACTCGCCTCCGTGACAATTGATGATGTATTGACTACCGGTAGCTGCTTCGAGCATCATATCGGCAATTTCAGGATGCGTTGGTGCAAACTGAATCCAGTTCATCAACGATTCCTCATGTGTGGCCATGCTCACTACGATCGTGCCGGATACGTCTGCCGGATCCGTTTCTCGAAACAACCGCATCGCGGCTTCAATGCCGGCGTATTCGGTGCCGTGTTGTCCGCCAAACACCGTGATGCGTTCGCCAGGGGTGGCCCCTTTTATGATACCAATGGGCATACGGCGCTCGTTACCTTCAGCGTCCGTGCGGCTTAGAAAATAGGTTTCTTTCATCATCAGACCAGGTTTTTGACAAGATCTACAAAGATGCGGTGCCCGTCCTTACATCGGTAGAGTCCGATGTCGGGATCGGTTAAATCGCCTTCTGGAGTAAAGGAAATGTCTCCTAGTGCTCCTGAATACGGTCCGAAGGTCTGCATTTCCTTCAAAACTGCGGGTCGGGTCAAGACGGGCGCTCTGCGAATGCACTCCAGAATGATATTGGCGCAGTCATAGGCTTCTGGTGCGTACTGTGGGGCGTCCAGCATTTTGGGAAAGTGCTCGGCGAAGTCCACCAGGAAGGGGCGGGCAGATGGTTTCTGCATCAAATCGATTCCGGCCAGGCTGTGATACGGTGGCTCAGGGTCCAGTGAAGGCACCTCCAGAAAAGCGTAGGGCTTCAGAGCGTCGCTTCCCAGGAAGATGGCCTGTACGCCTCGATCGCGAAGCAGGTGCGTGATGATATGGGATTGATTCCAATAGACTGCGAAGTAGACCAGATCCGCATCAGCCGCAACAACGGCATCCAGCAGGTCATCATATTGCAGTTTGCGCTCTTTTTCTCCGTATCCATAGTGCAACACGGGAGGCACCCCGAGACGGGTGATTTCATCCGAGAAAATCTGCGAGATGGGCTCGCCCCAGGCTGAATCCTCGTTTAAGATGGCAATGCGCTTGGCGCCGATGTGCTTTACAGCAGCTTGCCCTAACGCTCGACCTTGCACTTCGTCGTTGGCGACTGTGCGAAAGAAGTGGGTGTAGCCCTTGTTGGTCAGTAGCGGGCTTGAAGCTTCCGAACTAAGCTGCAGGATGCCAGCGTCGGCATAAATGTCCTGAGAAATCACGGCCATTGCGCTGTTCGTAGGACCCAGCACTGCGATGGCGTCTTCTCGTTCCACAAAGGCGCTCGCAGCCGCTCGCGCCACATCCCGATTTTTCCCATTCACGATGACCTCCAGCTTGACCTCCACGGGCAAATTCCCGGCGGCGTTGGCCTGATCAATGGCCATTTCTGCTGCACAATATCCAGCGACGGCGTACACGTCGTCATTTGAGAGTTCAAATCCGATTACAAGAGGTGCTGGCATGTGGGTGGTGGGTTAAGTGTGGTTGGAATGTAGTCGAAATAGGTCCCCTCAATCAATAAGTCGAGGATCATAATAGTCTCGCAGCCAGTCGCCTAGCATGTTGACCGAATAGACGCACAGCATAAGTGCGATACCTGGCAAAGTGGAGACCCACCAGGCGATGCGTAGATAATTACGGCCTTCACCTAGCATTCCGCCCCACGTGGGCGTGTCCGGAGGCACGCCCACACCCAGAAAACTGAGAGAAGCTTCGTTGATGATATTCGTGGCGAGGGCAAAGCTGGCAACCACAATCAAAGGGTTGATGATATTTGGGATTACGTGGCGTGCGATAATGGGCAGGTTCTTCAGACCTAGCGCATGGGCAGCCGTGATATACTCTTGATTACAGACCTGCAGAGTTTGTCCTCGCGCTACGCGACAAAACGGAGCCCAAGTGGCCAAGCTCAGTACAAAAATGACATTAATCATGCTCGGGCCTACGATTGCCATGATGGCGACGGCGAGCAGGATGGACGGGAAAGCTAGTTGGATATCTACCAGTCTCATGATGACCGTTTCTACCCACCCTCGGTAATAGCCTGCCAAGAGTCCCAGGAGGGAGCCGATTACACCACCGGTCAGTACGGTCAATACGCCCACAAGAAGGGAAACCCGCGCACCATAAATAATGCGACTGAGTACATCCCGACCCACATTATCGGTGCCCAGTAAATGGGCGCTCGTCCCTCCTTCCGACCAAGCGGGAGGAGTGAGTCGGACGCGGATGTCGATTGCTTCTGGATCTAGCGGGGCGAGGAGCGGAGCGACGAGCGCCATGAACACGAGTCCAAACAGCACAATGACGGCCCCCAAGGCCACGGGAGATTTTTTTAATTGACGCCAGAAATCATTCATTGCGAATCCTCGGGTCAATGAATGAATAGCTCAGATCTACTATCAAGTTCACCATCACGAATACGAGTGCCCCAAACGTGATGACCCCCTGCACAAGAGGCAGGTCCCGGGCCTGAATCGCCTGCAAGGTTAGCCGGCCAATTCCAGGCCATGCAAATACGGTTTCTGTGATAAGCGCGCCGCCCAACAGGCTCCCTATTTCAATTCCCAACATGGTGATAACAGGAATCAGGGCGTTTCTCAGGGCATGCACATAATTGATTCGCCACTCTGGTAGTCCCTTTGCACGGGCCGTCCGGATATAATCTTGTCCCAGCACGTCCAGCATGGAGGAGCGAACGAGGCGAGCAATACGGGCGGTCGAAAAGGTAGCTAGTGTGATAGCCGGCAACATAAGGTGCGCAAAAGAGCCTCTTCCCGAGACGGGTAACCAGCGCAGCCAGACCCCAAAGACGAGAATCAGCATAATGCCTAGCCAGAAGGTGGGTACCGATTGCGCAAAGAGGGCGCCACTCATGGCGACACGATCTGCCGGGGTGTTCCGCTTCACGGCAGAAAGTACGCCCAATGGAATGGAGATGAATAGGATTAGGAAAAGGGCGGCAGCCGTCAGCTCAAGAGTGGCCGGAAATCGTTGCACGATTAAATCAATAACTGGAACCTGCTGGCGCACCGAGATCCCGAAATCGCCCCTCGGAATACCCGCTAGATAGTCTCCGTATTGCACAAGGAGCGGGCGATCATAACCCATTTGCTCCCGAAACGAATCAATTTGTTCAGCCGTCCAGTGATCTCCGATCATCAATGTGGCGGGATCTCCTGAGAGAAATGTTAGCGCAAACGCAATGGTCGCTACCGCCCACAAAATAAAGACGGCCATCATAAGACGTTTGGCGACGTATCGAAGCATGGCTGTTTACTCTGATAGCGTCACGTTCCAAAGGTGTAGGACTTCGTCGGGTCTGGGTTTCCAATCCACCCGGTCGCTTACTCCGTACGTATCCGGTTGGATATGCAAGAAAATCCAAGGGGCTTCTTCGTGAACGATCTCTTGCATGCGATGGCCAATAGTCGTTCTACGATCATTATCTAGAGAAGTCTGAAGCTCAATCCATAGCGCTTCATATTCCTCGTTTTCCCACCTATAAAAATTTGAGGGGCTTGTGATGGTCAAATCTGCAGCTTCGGTCAGCAATTCAAATTCGCCTCCAGAACCCTGCATGAACAGGCCGGGAAGGTCATAAGAAAGCAATTTTGATCGATAATTTCCCCACTCATATGTCCGAACCCCTTCTTGAAACGTCACCCCGATTTCGCCAAGCTGTGAAGCGACAACTTGAGCTAGTTCGAAGTCTTGAATCCACTTTCCGATCGGAGTATCAAGGGATGAAAGCACGAATCCGTCGGGATATCCAGCTTCAGCCAGAAGCGCTCGGGCGAGATCCGGGTCATAGGTATAAGACTCAAGGGTCGGATGGTTGAACGGTGGGTTGAACATGTAAGACATACGCTCGACTTGGCCGCCGAACAATCCCTCGCTGATGGCATCAAAATCGATCGCATAGTTCAGCGCCTGTCGCACCCGCTGGTCCTGCAACGGCTTGGCTCCACCAGTGGTAGTGATGCCCATCATGATTCTCCGACCACCAGGAATGGCTTCTACATGTATACCAGATGCATCTTCGAGCAATGCCGCCTGATCAAACGGTAGATCCGTAATAATGTGCACACCACCGGTTTCCAGTTCTGCAATGCGCGTAGACACTTCTGGAATGACACGAAATACCACTCGGTCCATCTTGGGGGTGGCTCCCCAGTAATTCGTATTTGCCGCGAGCGTTAGGTGGCTGTCTCGGATGCGTTCTTTCACCATATAAGGACCAGTTCCCATGACCTGTTCAGCGCGCTCAGCGTCCGTCGTCCCACGGTAGAATCCGGGCTCAATCATCCACATCTGGGATAGATAAAAGGGTAGAAGTGCCTTCGGACCATTCGTCGTGATATTCACCGTATAAGGATCTACAATATCAACTTGTATGATATCGGCAGATGGAACCGCGACGGATGCACCACCTACCATTTGACCGGCTTTGTTGCGCGTGTAGTATTCCTCGATTGAGTACTTCACCACAGAGGCATCAAACACCTCACCGTTGTGAAACTGCACGCCCTCACGGAGATGAAACGTCCAGGTCGTATCGCCCTCGAGGCGTTCCCACGATGTAGCTAGCAAAGGTTCAACCTCCATGTCATCATTGAAAAATGTCAATGATTGATAGAGATGATCTCCGAAGGCTACTTCAATGCGAGAAAACATCCCAAATGGATCCAGAGTCGAGATGTCCGTTGAATTGGCTACAGTCAGATCATTATTCTGAACACAACCAGTAAAAAGAACCGCTGTTAAGACGATATGGAGGACTCTTCGCATTCTACCATACCGTCTTGCTTTTTCCGCCATCTACGAACAGTGTGGATCCCGTGATATATCGGGCAGCATCTGAGAGCAGAAAGGCCCCCGCTTCTCCGAATTCCTGAATAGTGCCATACCGCCCCATCGGAATCATCCCGTGACGCTTTTTCTGCCAGTCTTCTAGCGCGATGTCTAGTTGATTGGCCTTGAACATGTCATTGGATTTTACCCGGTCGGTATCTATCTGCCCCGGAACCAAATTGTTGATTCGGATTCCTTCGCTAGCAAGATCAGAAGAAAGACTCTTGACGAGGCTGACTACTCCCGACCGAAACACGTTGGATAGGAGTAAAATGTCGATAGGCTCTTTGATGGAGGAAGATGTGATCGTGATAATAGAGCCAGATCCCTGCTCGCGCATAGATGGCAATACAGCGCGAATCATGCGCACTGAACTCATCAGCGTCAGGTTGAAGCCTCTCTCCCAATCGGTATCTGAAAAGGCGTCAAACTTTCCTGGCGGGGGGCCACCCGCGTTCACAACTAGACCATCAATTCTACTAAAGTCTTCTAGGGTATCCGTGATCCAAGACGATATAGATGCCGGATCTGCTGCGTCCATCACATATCCTTTGGCATTTACACCTTGTGCTTCACGCAAGGATTTTGCGGCCGCATCAATCTTCTCTCTCGTTCGGCTTGCTATTGAAACCGATCCACCTTGTTTGGCGACTGCTTCTGCAATTCCGAATCCGAGGCCTGCGGACGCCGCCGCTACAGCAATGACTTTTCCTTTAAACATCATATCATTGATTTGTGATACGGTATTATCCGTACAAAACCAACGACTCGCAAGTGAATCCCGGTTTTGCCCTTAGTGAAATAGATAGACCTCTTCGAATATCTTTGGGCGGCTGAAGGGATTAATATGTAACATTAATTGATACATTAAACACACAAAAGACTGCTTACGGAGCCGTCGACACGCTGTATCCGAGTACGAATCTCAGGAATTTAGAGGCGTCTACCATGTCTGTCGCACGATATTCGATCGTATGAGATCCGACCCGCGTAACGTCTCTTAGGTAGGCCAACTGTTCAACAGGCTGGTAGTGTTTGAGACTCAAGCGAATCACCAAAGGACCTTCCGGCACGTAGGCCTCAAAGTCATCAATGCGCTCTACGGCTGCCCGCACTTTATCAGCCACCACTTTCGCTCCAGCAGCTGGAGTCATGGTAGTGGCAGAATGAAAACCGTGATTCCACTTTACAACGGCGCCCTCTATGGGCCCGACCACCGATTGCACCTCTTTAACCGCCGCATCATCACCTGAGATCATAATGACTGGGACACCGAAGTGACCTGCGATTGCGGCATTCCACGATCCTTCGGTCATGGGAACTCCATTTAGCTGAAGATCGGTCACATTTGCGCTAGACATGGTATGCGCTCTAACACCTTCCATATTGGATGTGGAGGCGTGATAACCGATATATACCGCTCCGTCGAATGAGGTATCAATCCCGTGCATCATGCCCAGTTCTCGGGGCCACGCGCGGACCACAAGAATGTCTTCGGGCAGCTGTTCGATAAGTAGGTTCTGCCCATTCCCGTGCGAGTCGCTGACCAGTATTTCTGTAGCACCTGCTTCCTTCGCTGCCCAGATTGCAGCATTGACTTCATCGGTCATGAATTGTCGAAATCGGGAATACTCAAATCCGGTGGGTCCAAGCTGTTCACCAGTCACCACACCTGCGAGCCCTTCCATGTCTGCAGAGATATAGATTTTGAGACCATCTTGGGCAGCGGATGAAGAAACGAACAGAAGGCAGAGGGCTAGAAAAAGGGTACGCATGGTGGTTTCAAGGAGAGTTGGGAGTCAGCAATTACAGGTCGAGAGCCACGGCAAGACTAAGAAATACGATAGCTAGGGCTGATAGTCGAAGGAAGAGCGGTATCATAAACTTCAACCACTTGTCATACGGGATTCCTGAGAGGCCTAACATGGCCATGAGAATGCCGGACGTGGGGATGATGGTATTTGAGAGGCCGTCACCACAGGTGAAGGCGAATACGGCGACCTGACGTGAAAGGCCCAACACATCCGCTAGCGGAGCCATGATGGGCATGGTGACGGCCGCCTGACCTGATCCTGAAGGAATAAAGAAGTTGAGGAAGGTCTGGAAGACAAACATGCCTCCTGCTGCCACATAAGAAGGAAAGTTTTCAAGGCCCATTGACGCGTAGAATACAATCGTGTCCAGGACTTGGGCATCGTCGAGTACTACTTGCACGCCGCGGGCAAACCCAACGACCAACGCGGCTACAATCATTTCTTCAGCCCCTTTGGCGAATGACTTCGCCGCATCAGTAAGTGTCATGCGGGAAATAATAATGGCGGCAAAGCCCATCAAAATAAACCCACCGCCCATCTCGGCCATCCACCATCCGTATCCCTGAACGGCGTACAGGATGAACGCGAAAATGAGTCCGCACGCTATCAGGATTGCACGGTGTTTCCCGTTAAATGCTTCAACTTTGACGTTAGCATCTGCCAACTCAAATGCATCGTCAGGCATAACAGAATTAGAGCGATCTGCCTTTACGCGTGCCCCGTAACGCAACAGATAGGTCAGTGTGACCGCCAGGGCACACACGAGGAAAATGGCCCTGAATCCAAGTAGGCTATTCAGTGGCAACTCGGCAATGCCTTGGGCAATGTTTACGGTAAACGGGTTGGTTGTGGCGGCTGCAAATCCGGTTTCTGCCGCGACAAAAACCAGAGCTAGACCCAAAACTCGGTCATATCCCAGTTCCTTAGACACAATGAGGAATAAGGGCACCAACGGAATGAATTCTTCTGCCATACCCAAAGTGGATCCACCAATTGCGATGACGCTCATCAGGATAATGATCAGCAACGGCCCAGAATGCCGAAACCGCTCCATGAGTGAATGAACGCCTGAGACAATGGCACCGGTACGACCTAAAATGCCAAAAACGCCACCGATCACGAAGATGAAAAAGATGACGTCAGCCGCTGCTTCCATGCCACGAGGGATCGCACTTAAAAAGCCCTGAGCACCAACGGGTGTAGCCTGTCCGTCTACGGAGGAGGGCATCAGCACGTTGCCTACGGCATAGTTTTTTGGAATCTCCTCGTAGCTGTTGGGGACGATTACGTTTCGGGTGAGTGCCCCCACTTCCATGGTTTCACGGTCATACTCGCCCGAGGGAATAATCCAGGTTAGCACACAGCAGAACAGGATGACCCCTGTGAGCAACGTGAAGACGTGAGGGACGTGGAGGCGGTCAAGAAAAGAGGGTGCCATAGCAGAAATCATCAACCAGGTGAAGGAAGCGCTACCAAGGTAGGGGAAATGTGGGTGAATCCCTCAAATTTTGCGGTTTCGGAAACCCCTGCTTAACGAGTCTGTATTGTGTTATTCGTCTATCGAAATCGTGTCTAACACATTGATAAGCAGTTTTATGCGCCCTTTCTCCCTCATCATGGCTCTTGGAGTCGTCTTTTTGTTCTCGCCATCCTCTGCCGTTGCGCAGGAAGTCTTGTGCGAGAACGGTGTGCTTGAAAACCCCAATACGAATCAGCAACATGCCTGTGAAGGTATGAAGCTGATGTCTCATGTATCTCCGTCCGAAATGGGTTTTGCTACAGGTCTCAATGATATCTGGGGATGGTCTGATTCAGAGACGGGGAAGGAGTTCATTCTGTCTGGTTGGAGGGATGGAATTTCTGTCTTGGATGTGACAGATCCGACTGATCCGAAGTACGTGGCCCTGATTCCCAGGACGCAGGGATCGCTTGCAAGCACGTGGAGAGATGTCAAAATCTACCAAAACCATGCATATATCGTAGCAGAATCAGACTCTGGACCCTCTCCACACGGAGTGCAGGTTATTGATTTGAGCGTATTGCGCGAACACAGTGGAGACCGAATTGTCTTGCAGCCTGTCACAGTTTATGATGACGTCTGGTTTGCTCACAATATTGTCATTAACGAAGAAAGCGGTTTTGCCTATGCCGTGGGTGGCAGTGGCGGAAATTCTTGTGGAGGCGGATTGCACGCTATCGACTTAACTAATCCCGCTGCTCCTGTATTCGCAGGCTGTATTATCGACACCCGTACTGCTCGCGGTTATGCGCATGATGCTCAGTGTGTGATGTACAACGGGCCGGATGTAGATCATCAAGGACAAGAAATTTGTATCGGATCCAATGAAAACGCTATTTCAATTGTGGATGTGACCGAAAAACTGAATCCGAAGTTTTTGGGTGTGGGTGGATACCCGTCCGCCCAGTATGTTCATCAGGCTTGGTTGTCCGAAGACCATAAGTATCTTTTTCAGAACGATGAGCTGGATGAACTACGCCTAACCTCTATACAGAATACCCGAACATTGGTTTGGGATATTACTGACCTTGATGACCCAATTATGATCAATGAGCACTTTTCAGCTAACGAGAGTATTGATCACAACCTGTATGTTCGGGGCGACAAGTTATTTCAGTCGAATTACATCGATGGATTGCATGTACTGGATATCTCTGATCCAAAAAACCTGACAGAGCTCGCTTTCTTTGATACCCATCCTCAAACGTTTACCAGTGTTTGGAATGGCACGTGGAGTAATTACCCGTACCTAAACAGCGGGGCGGTAGCTGTGAACAGTGATCCAGATGGCATTTTTATTCTTTGCCTTGCTTCTCAAGACTGTTCTGGTCAGGCTTCTGTCGCGATAGAGGATGACTTGGGCATTCCTTCTTCTTTTTCTCTCGAGCCAGCCTACCCGAACCCGTTCAATCCTCAGACTACGATTCGCTTCGAGCTAAACGTATCGGCTGATGTTCGAGTAACGGTAAGCGACGCACTCGGGCGCGAAGTCGCAGAATTGATTAACGCATCGGCACTTGCATCGGGAATGCATACACTTCAGTTTAACGGGGCAGGACTGCCATCAGGCACCTACGTTGTTAGAATGGAGGCGCTGGGTCAGCTCCTTACTCAACAGATCGTTTTGCTGAAATAATTCTATTCTGCAAGGCGAACAAAGTATGCCCTAGGCTCGCCTATTACTCCGGAGAGGCGCATGGCTACATGCAGAGCTTCAAAGGACATGTAGGCAGTCGCTTCCGTTGGGTCTGAAATGCTGAACATCATGTGTACGTCATTGGTGTCTCCAATCGGGTAGGAGACAAATAAGTCAACTACGCCAGCTCTTTCTCGTGATCCAACGTGACCGTCAAAGACGTCTTTCCATTTGTCAAAATCTCGCACTTCGTGCTGAACAATGACGCGTTCATTGTAGTCTGCGGCATCGAGATTACTGAAGTAACCCGCGTTCAAGATGGCACGATACACCTCGCCCTGTACGCCGGCCATTTCCATAAATCGGGCTAGTCCAGGGTCCACCATAAACGCTTCAGCAGAGGCTTGATCTGCGGCAGAAGCAACGATCCAAACCAGATTGGGGTCGTCCTCTCCCTGCATTACATAGTCAATCTCGATCCCGAATTCCGCCTGAGTGGATTCTGCTGCATCAAATCCGGCTCTCCAGGTTGCGTAATCGGTCACCTGATGACCCGGCTAGGTAGACACTCGTATCGGAATTAGCTACCGTAAGACTTGTGGGCTCCTCTTTTGGGGTACACCCGGGAAGCATAACGGTGATAAGGAGTGCTGAAAAGAAAAATCGTATAGAGAACGTACGCATAATGGCCTCCGTTGTGGTATCGGAAGAACACGGAATAAGTGGGAGTCCGTGTAGTTGAATTAAGGAAATCCCCTTAACGCAACTTTAAGGGTTCGAAATGCACTTTGGGACAGGGATTTCCCTGCAGCCTACTGGGGTCTATCGGATATGTACTAGACTTCCGGTTAGGACGTTTTCATTCCAGAGAATGCGATAGAAATATGACCCTCCCGGAAGGTTCTGAGCCTGCCACTTCAGGTTATATCTACCAGCTTGCGTCGCCTGGTTGGCAACACGGGCGATCTCGCGGCCATTTATATCAAAAAGGGTGATCGACAGGTGCCCGGGATCTGGCAAATCGAGTTCGAAGGTGACCCGGTTCCTAAAGGGCTGTGGGTAGAGGCTTTTTAGGCCAAATTCCAGCGGTAGGTTGCTCGAACTTCGCCAAAGAGCTACTGAGCGTCGCACATTAATGACTACATCTAATGTGGTGCTTGCTCCCAAGGAGTCGGTCGCGGTTATGGATACTGTGTAGGCGCCGGGATTGGTAAAGCCTACGTTTAGCGTGTCGTTTTCTGTAATGAGAGACGAAGCTTCAGTAGCACGAGAGCCAAAGACAATGGGGTGATTGTCAGGGTCTGAAAAAATAGTGTGTAACGGAATCACGGTCAGGTCACCGGGTAAGACCTCAATAGGGTCTACCGTTTCGGCCTCTGGAGGATGATTCTGTGTTGATAAGAACTCGGCTTCTAATATGGATTCAGCTCCTCGATTGTCGCTGGCCGTTATGCTGATCGTTGCCTTACCGGGCGAGGCTGGAGTAAGTTGAATATCGGTACCCGCCCGTTCCGCAAGGATGATGCTGGGATTCGATGACACCACGGAATACGACAGTAAATCCCCATCGGAATCACTAAAAAGGGGCTCTAATGGAATCAAAAGGGTTCTTCCAATCCAAAGTTGCTCTCCCGAAAATGCAGCATCATTAGCAATGGGTGCATTGTTTTCCAGCACCGTGACATTGAACATTGAGCTCGCAAATGCACCGGCGTTGTCGATCACACTAACAAGGATTTGGGTCGTCCCAGCCAGGGTTGGGCCTATCGTGAGAAGGGAGTCGTTCAGAGAGAGTTCCAAGATGGATGCTGTGTCTGAAACGGCATTCCATTCGTGAATGGTACCATCAGGGTCCCTGAAATGAAGACTGAGGTCTATTTGAATAGACGGAGTACCCATTTTTAGCTCCAGATTTGGGAAATCCAGCATGGAAATGGGAGCAAGATTGGCTGGTGGAATCAGGATAGAGACCGTTTCACTCCATGCGCTCGCGCCACGCGGGTTTACCGTGCGTGCGCGAGCGAAATAGGTAGCGCCAAAAGGGAGAATGAGTTCGCGTTCGGTATCGGTGGTTTCAACCAATTCCACAATGTCTGCGAACTGTGCGTCGGTGGATAGCTGGATCTCAAACTGAGTCCATGTCCCTGCAATAAGACCGATGCGTACCGTGTTTTCATATGGGTTGCTTTCATAGGCTGCCTCTGAAAATGTGGGCGCTTCCGGAGGTCGAATTGTGGATTCGTCTTGGGTCAACAGATAAAGAAATCGAGACATGAGCTCTTCTCTAGCGTTGGCCTGTTGCAAAGAGGCAGCCGAAACGGAAGACACCATGACCTGCCCAGAGCGAACAGCTAGGGGCACTTGGTTATCAACGAGCAACACTTCTGCTTCTGCCACACTTTGAACCGATGAGGAAGAAGCCCCTTTTCCCCACGAATAGCTCGTACAACACAGGTCACTATTACCTGTAATCTGTTCTCCCACAGCAGAATACGACTCGAATCGAACGCCAAGGACGCGTTCTAACCACTCTTCAGAAGCAGCCGTTGAGGGATCCTCAGCCAGAAAAAGAAGCCTTCCCCCCTGATCGAGGTATTGTTCAATCAATTCCATGACGGATGCCTCATGAAGAGGGGCACTGTGTAGACTCCAAACCAAATAAGGGAATTGATTGAGCGTTGATTCAGGAATGAGGCCTCTCGTTAAGAAATCCCAATGGGAATAGGTAAATCCTATTTGGTCAAAGATGTCTTCGTGATCGCTGGTTCTGGACCCTCGTTCGTACGATGTCAAAAACAAGACGTCTCCACGGGCAGAAAACGGTTTAGAGGAGAAGTAAGCATCCGTCAACTGGGTATGCTCGTTACCGCTCACGTCTTTCGATAGGAGGGCTAAGCGATACTCGGCCTCTATCGTTGGTCGAAAACGAGCCGTGTATAACCCGTCTCCTTGCTGGACATCAAAGTCCGCGCTTAGGTCCCCTGAGTCCTTGAGGGCTAGGGTGTGGAGGATACGTGACTCATCGGTCCGATCTAAAAGCAAGGCCGAAAGTTCTGAAACAGCACTTCCATCTAGATATCCGGCCCGAATTTCGAGCGACTCACCGGGATTCGCAAAGGAGAGTCCAGGCAGTCGAATGGATGGAATGGCGATGGGAGCCATGTCATCGGGTCGATCCACGGTAATTCGGATGGTGTCTGCATAGACCACCTGATCCCCATTAGCTTGCACTGTAAAGGGGATAACGGCTTCTCTGGGGAGTGGTCCTTCACCGCTAAACCAGATGGCAGGAATCCTTTTCGAGAGTCGCGTTGAACTGTATGCACTTAGGGGCCATTCCGGTGACTCGTCGAGCCAGTAGGTCCCGGTGTGGCCGGAAAAAGGAGTTACGCGGGGATCAAAACTGGTGTCTAGATGAAGCTGAAGGCCGTTCAGATCTGCTGCTCGGTCACTCGAAAAAACGAGGGACATTCCGTACACACCACCGGCGGCAGCCGTCTCTACGTCTATTGCGTCTTGCTGCTCATTTGCTGAGAGCAACGACGTGCTTTCAAACAGACGCGTTCTCAGTAACTGAAGGGGAGGGATCGCCTCAAAATCTACTCTTCCGGATTCAAGGGGTAGAGTTACTTCAGCCGATGTCGGTGAAAAAGTCAGTAATGGGTTCTCGGGAATTATGGTATACGTCCCGTCGGGTAAATCGGAAAACAGAAACACGCCGTCTTTCAATGTGCTATATCCCTTCCAGACAGGTCCTTGAATGCGTACTCGGACGTTCTGGATACCCATGGACTCTTGTTTCACGGTCCCCGATAAAGTGTGGGTGGGATTGCCTTGATCTCCTGCTTGGGCTTCTCCAATGAGAAGCGAAAACCATTGTGCATTGGTTTGAAGATTAGCAGGCGCAGAGATCCGCACGGTGTACGCGCCGGGCTCAGCGCGGAAGTGGACTTGCTCAACATTGTCTCGAATGTTAATCCCCTTTTCGGCCGGCTCTGCCGGCCGAAAAGGATCTAACGTCCACGGATAGTGCGTGCCGTCAGGACCTAGGACAACCATATTTAGGTCGTGAACCAAGTGAAGGGAAGGATCATTGAGAGCGGGTCCACTAACGGTATCAGCGGGATCGGTCCAAACCAACGTGGCCCTAAAGGTCCCCGTCTCTGTGATAGTAACGGGCCACTCAAAAACTTCCGATGGCAGCAAAGAGGCTTCCAGCATTTGAGCAGGATAGGGAGGAACTGGAGCCGTAGATCGAGAGGCAACGGCCGTTTGCCTGATATGACGAGCGGCTTTTTCTGAGTTTAGGTGCCCCCATCCAAACTCGTAGTCCGGCCCGGGAAATCGTCCAGCCTCATCGGCCGTGTGTAACAGAAGACCTTTGAGCGAGGAGGAAAGTGGGGGTCTGTCGCCAAACTCCCGAGCATAAAGCTCTTGCAGTAGGGATGCGGACCCTGATACCACGGGAGCAGCCATGGATGTGCCACTTGATGGTCCGTATGCCGTGTCCGAGCCGGCCTTCGAAGACATTAACTGCAGACCCGGTGCGACCAAATCAGGTTTGATGCGTCCATCATCGGTTGGGCCCCAACTTGAAAACGTAGTCATTACGACGTCTTCCGGAGTAGAAATTTCCCATGGCGCACTTTCTACTGCGCCTACGGTCAGCACGTTTTTTGATACTCCTGAGTCGCCAATGGTATCGTATCCCGTGCGGGCGCCATCTCGCGAGCGAACAGCGGAACTCATCTTCCATCCATCATCAAACACCCAATGGGGAGCTCCATCGGTCGGGCCTTGCCACTCTCGCTCGTTGCCGGCACTCTTAATGATGAGATACTCAGGCGCAGCCATTGCTAGCTCATCCCAGAGAGCGGCCTGTTCGTCATACCACCCAAAACGGAAGTCTTCTGATGGGGAAATAGAGGGGTCTCCCATCCACCCCCATAAGCCATCCCCTTGAATATTGGCCGTCCACCCAAGGGGTGTACCGTACGAATGATTGGAAATGGTGAGTCCTTCGGCAGCGGCGGCGGCCATTTCTTCGACATCGCCGTTCCAGTTGTAAGCGTTAATCAAAGAGGCTGGAGCCATGCCACGAACAATATCCCAATCGCCCGATGCAGCGATGGTACCCGCGACATGAGTAGCGTGATTTTGGCCTTCGGAAGTGGTGTCCTTTTGGGCTACTCGTCCTGCCAATTCAACATGTGTTGAGCGGGCGACGCCCGCGTCCCATACACCAATCGCTTGGCCTGCCCCCATTAGATCGTATCCCGATCGACCACCTGTCCAGAGAGTGTGCGTTCGGGACGTGGTCGCCGCCCGCCGGTTGTGGGTAGTGTACAAGAATGGGCGGCCATATTTGAGACCGATCATTTCTCGGGTTGCCCCGGATGAATCGACTAGCACTCTGGACGCGGAGTCCGATACCAAGAGAGAGGTGCTCCACGATAGTGCCTCTCTAGAACGAGTTGAAATCTGGTCCAACGTAACTTTGTCTACACGGCTTTGCGCGTAGGCAGAGGGAACCGCCAAAAAAGGCAGTGCCAGGGCAAGCAATAATAGATGAACTCGTTTCAAATCAAGGCAATCATTGAATTAGAGCAGATACGCATCTCTTGTTTTCACCGCAGAATATAGACTACCTCGTGCGGATCAACCTACCGATATGAACCGCTCGGTTCATGCATTACGTCGTTCAGCAACTATGATGTATGTATAGCTGTGAGGAAGAACGATACTTCGTAGCAGGGAGATACATGAACCAACCGAATACGGAACACATGGTTTGGGTCATTTCGATTCCACGAACGGGGTCAGCTATTGAGGCCGCGGCCGATCCCAACGCCGTGAAATGACTTAAGAACATGTTCTTTGCTCCTATCAACCTGGAATGTTATGAATATCCGCCTTTCTGCTTTCCTAGTCTTACTTGTTCTCTTTCTTGTGGGGTGCAGTGATACGGCTGTAGATCCTTTTGAGAACGAGGAAAAGTACTTCACCGTTTGGGGATATTTGGGATGATCAGCAAGTCGTAAAGGATGACATTGCCTGGTCGCTGAGTACCGGTCAGCAGCCGACAGGAGCACCTTACGGACTTACGGCACTTGGTTTTCAGGTTCGGATACTGGATAAAAACTGGGATCCACCAGAAGGTGTTTTCAATCCTGAAGTACTTGCTCAGCCAGGAGCCTTGTCCAACGTAAATAATGGATATGGCTTTTTTGGAAGTATTGGTGTGTACCGGGAGGAATGGAATGTTGAACACATGTCCCTCGCCTTGGGTTATCCGAATTAGCTGTATCCTTATCGCCAAGTGAGCCGTAGAAGGATGTTTTAACTCAACTTCCGACGGATTCTATGGGTTTTTTTCGCAGGCTTACACGCGCTCTTTCTGCTCGGTTTTCCTTTTGGCGTAGGAATCCATTTCGTTGAACTACAACAAGGGTGTTATATTTGACATATCATTTCACTCTGACCCCGATCTTCCATGTTTGAATGGATTACTGACCCGAATGCTTGGGTTGCCCTTGGAACGCTTACCGCCCTTGAGATTGTCCTGGGCGTGGACAACATTATTTTCATATCCATTTTGTCGGGTCGGTTGCCAGCTGAACAGCAGCCTAGAGCTCGTTTTCTGGGCTTGCTCCTGGCATTGTTTGGACGCGTTGTTCTTCTATTATCGCTTACTTGGATTATGCGCCTTACGGCTCCCATGTTCACTGTCATGGAGTTTGCCGTTTCAGGTCGGGACTTAATATTGATTGGCGGTGGACTGTTTCTATTAGCCAAGTCTACCCACGAGATCCACAATAAACTGGAAGGAGAGGAGGATCACACTGCAGGGAAAACGGCCGTCACTTTTGGCAGTGTGCTGGCTCAGATCTTTATTCTGGACCTGGTTTTTTCCCTGGATTCAGTAATTACGGCCGTTGGAATGGTGGATCAGGTTCCGATCATGATAACGGCCATCGTGCTCGCTATTCTATTTATGATGTTTAGCGCTAAAGCGGTTTCAGACTTCATTGACAGGCATCCAACGGTAAAAATGCTTGCCTTAAGCTTTTTGCTGATGGTCGGTGTGGCGCTTGTAGCGGAGGGATTAGACTTCCACCTTCCACGTGGATATATCTACTTCGCGATGGCCTTCTCCGTTTTTGTGGAAATGCTCAATCTTCGATTGCGAGGCAGAAAAAAACGGGTAGAGCCGGTACAGCTGCGAGACAAACCGGCCGCTGGAGATTAATTAGGCGCTGCGTTTGATGATCATCAGGGTGGAGTCGTCCTCGAATAAATCGGATTGATGATCTAGCGAAAGTGAGTATTCAAACACTTCATTCACGATGGTAGCTGCGGAGCGATCAGCGTGCTTTTGAACCAACCGGATGAGGCCTTCTTCTTCAAAAATGGAGCCATCCTTTTCGGTTCGTTCGGTGATACCGTCTGTGTAGAGAACCAAGATTCCACCGGGCGGAATCTCTGCATAGTCTCTTTCTAATGGAATATCGGGCAAAGGACCCATGATGGGTCCGGTAGGGTCCATGCGATGTATGGTGCTGTAATCGTCTCCAGAGATAATCAGCCCCGATGTGTGTCCGGCGTTAGTGAACAATATGCCACCCGAACGAGCCAGCTCACAATAAAAGACGGATACAAACCGAGTGGAGAGCGTGGTTTTGTGAATAACGCGATTCAGTTTCTTCATCGCGTATAGCATTTTCAGATTGGTCCCGACCCCCATCCGTATGCCCATCAATACGTCCCTTACGAGCAGTGCTGCAGGCATCCCGTGTCCGCTGGCGTCACCCATGGCGATGCCCAATAGTTCGTTTTCGAGTTCGATGAAGTCATAGAGATCTCCACCTACGGCTTCAGCCGGTTTCGAGCGTACAGCAATATCGAACCCGTCGAATTCTGGCGGGCGTTGAGGCAGAAGACTTCGCTGAATGGCTGCCGCTGTTTCCAGTTCACTTTGTGCCGCTTCGGATTTGAGGCGGGTATTTAAAGAGAATCGGACCCCATTGAGACAGAAAGCCAACTCGGCACGTTGCCACCCTTCTTTTAGGGAAAACATGAACAAGTACTGATACCCTGGAGCGCCTTCAACCCGGAAGGCGACGAATTGAGGGGCATCATCTTCCTGAGGTTTATACCAATCAGGCAGCTCTTCGGGCATTTCAAATAGAAAGGCTCCGTGCTTGTAAATCTGTTGTGCCGCCGGATCGGTTACGGAGATGCGCGCTGGAAATAAATCCGTTGATCCAGAAGTATGGAGAAGCTCGTAGGCCCCAAACAATTCTCGGTACATGTGTCCGTTGCCAAATCGGAGCTGCTCACCGAAGGAACTGACTAGATTCTCAAGAATCAGTGGCAGAAAATCATCATCGTGACTCTCGCCGGCGATACGCGCCAACATGCGTTCCATCTTCCGATAAAATTGCTTCGGATCCATCGTGAGTTGTCTAGTGGAATGAACTGCTCTTGTTAGAAGGGAGCAGGATCATTTCCGGGTGGTAAAGCGCCAGCATCTTCGCCGGGTCCTTCGGGTACGTAATCGCCCGGCGCATAATACGTCGTGAGGTTTTCAAATCGGGCATGCTGGTGAACAAAGGCTAACGAAACATCTCCAATGGGACCGTTTCGTTGTTTACCGATGATGAGTTCGGCTAAACCCTCGGTCGAGTTACCACTTTCATCGACCGTGATGCCGTACCGCTCGGCCCGATAAATGAAGGCGACCACATCGGCGTCCTGCTCAATGGATCCAGATTCACGAAGGTCTGATAGCTGTGGGCGTTTGTCACCGCCACGTGTTTCAACGGCACGTGAGAGCTGGGAGAGCGCGATTACCGGAACGTTCAACTCTTTGGCAAGGCCTTTCAGGGATCGAGAAATGTGGGCAATTTCTTGCTCACGATTCGAGTTTTTGCCCACTGAACCCCCGTGCATAAGCTGGAGATAGTCCACGATAATGAGGCCGATATCGTGTTCTGCTTTAAGTCGTCGACATTTTGCGCGTAACTCAAGTACCGTTAGGCCGGGCGTATCATCGATAAAGATGGGTGCTTCAGAGAGTTTTCCGGCGGCACGAGCCAGCCGCGGCCAGTCCTCGTCCGAAAGCCGGCCTGTTCGAGCCGCCTGTGCATCGACGCGGGCTTCTGAGGTGAGCAAGCGCTGCGCTAGCTGGCCCGAACTCATCTCGAGAGAGAATATGACGACCCCTGTGGCACCTTCTGGGTGTAAGGCTGCATTTCTGGCCATGGCCAAGGAAAAGGCCGTTTTACCCATCGACGGACGGGCTGCAATAATGATTAAATCCGAAGGTTGCCATCCCCCCGTCATCTGGTCCACGCGCTTAAACCCACTTGGAACACCGGTGATACCGCCCTCCTGTCCGTGAATCGATTCCAGTCGGGCCAGCGTTTCGCGCAAGACCTCGTTCATGGAAGTGGCCGAGCGCCGAAGCTGAGAATCTGAGATACGGAAAATTTCGCTCTCGGCTTCATCGAGTAATTCAAAGGCATCGGATCCCGGTTCATAGGCTCGTCCAACCATGGTGGTCATAGTCTCAATAAGACCACGAAGCAGGGATTTTTCTGAAATAATCCGAGCATGGTATTCTACGTTGGCAGCCGTGGCTACAGTAGAGGTTAACTCCGATAGGTAATAGGCGCCGCCTGTCTCCTCAAGTTTGCCCCGGCGCTTTAGTTCGTCTCCCAAAGTGATCACATCTACCGGATTACCCCGCTCGAAGAGGCTTAGAATGGCCTCGTAGATCTGATTGTGCTGTTCGGTATAAAACGATCCGGGTGGCAACACTTCAATGGCTTTTGGAATCGCAACGCGCTCAAGCAGCATGGCCCCCAGTACGGTTTTCTCGACTTGAACGGCCTGGGGAGGCACGCGGCCCGCTTGGAACGATGAACCGGAGGCCGCGGGTGCAGACGACCGGTTGATGGCTGGCAAGTGGGGGTGTATTTCGTGGTGACTTTCGGACATAATGGGTTCAGGAGGCGGTCAATTCGTCGTATTTCTTTCGAAGGATCTGCACGTCTTCCCAAGTGGGTCTTCTCCAGTTGGGATTGCGAAGCAAGGCAGCTGGGTGATACGTAACCAGGACAGGAATGCCATGGTAGTCATGGAAGGTGCCGCGCATGGCTCCTAGGGTTGTATCTAGCCCCAGAAGAACGGTCCCCGCTGTTTTGCCCAGACACAAAATGAGTTTAGGACGGGTGAGGGAAATCTGTTTATACAGAATAGGGAGGTGTCCCTGGAATTCCTCTGCGGTCGGATGCTCATCGCCAGAGGGTCTGCTTTTCAGGATATCCGTGATGTAAACCTGTTCGCGGTCAAAACCGATGGCCTTCAAAATCTGGGTCAATTTTTGACCAGCTGGCCCAATAAAAGGGTCCCCCTTTTCATCCTCTTCTGCACCAGGAGCATCTCCAACTACCATGAGATCGGCTGTTGGATGGCCGGCGCCAAACACTGGGTTCTGTCTGGAGTTGTCCAGCTCAATCAGCTTAGTATGGGCTACATAATGAGCAACCTCTTCTAGCGAGGTCATTCCAAGTAGCGGCGAATCCGCTGGGATCAACGCGTTTATTTGGGAATACTGATCCGTTTGTCGGTTGGCCGGTGCTATCGGGGCTGAATCAGCAATGGGCTGTGTTACGGCCTCTGGTTCAGCTAGATCTGCGACCGGTGCGGGCGCGGAATCATCGGGTACCAAAACCGATCCGTAGAGGGCGATTTGGTGTTCGAATGCTGCTCGAATGTCTTCCAGGTCAGATGGCACAGGTCAGGCGTGGTTCAGGTTGAGAGAACGATTCCAATGTAGAAAAAATCGTCAGGTCAGTTTGGCAAAAGTCTCACCAAGAAACCCTATTCGTTATGCACATATTGTGGATTACTCGTTCGGCTCGAGCGCTGTCTCAAGAATCGCTTCGGCCACTTCATCCTTCGGCATTGTGGGTAGCTCTATCGTGCGACCTCGTCGAGACAATAGCGTAACGCGGTTCGTACCGGTGCCAAATCCGGCGCCATCTTCTTTCGGGTTGTTCAGTACAATCCAGTCCAGATTCTTGCGATCCAGTTTTCCCTTGGCATTTTCCAGGCCGTTATCTGTTTCGAGTGCAAATCCAATGAGTACCTGACCTTCTAGCTTGGACGCACCCAAGCCGGCTAAAATATCGACGGTAGGTTCGAGCTCCATCTCGCGCGAAGTCCCCGTTTTCTTGATCTTGGAAGCGGACGTTTTTGTCGGTGTAAAGTCAGCAACCGCAGCCACCATAATCACAATATCAGCATCTGCGTGCTGCTGTACAGCCTCGTGCATGTCGTGGGTAGAAACCACGTCGATGCGGCGTACTAAGTCCGGCGTCGCAAGTGACGTCGGTCCGCTCACGAGCACGACATCTGCCCCACGCCGTCCTGCGCTACGGGCAATTTCATACCCCATCGTCCCCGTTGAGTGATTAGTAATGAATCGCACAGGGTCGATTGCTTCACGGGTTGGGCCTGCGGTTACCAACACTTTTTTGCCTGCTAGCGGTCCACTTTTTGATGCTAAGGCTGCTTCAATCAATTCAGTGGCTTTTTCAAAGATAGATGTCGGCTCAGGAAGGCGTCCTTGGCCAATAAGGCCACTTGCGAGGGATCCGTGTTCTGCATCCATGACGATGGCACCATTTTGGCGCAACGTGTCCATATTCTTTTCTGTAGCTGGATGGATATACATATCGTGATCCATTGCAGGACAAACTAGAATCGGGCAACGCGCAGTCAACCCAACGGCGGTGAGCATCGAGTCGCAGCTTCCGGCGGCCAGCTTCGTTATGGTCTGTGCTGTGGCTGGAGCCACAATAAAAAGATCCGCCCATAGGCCAAGCGATACATGCTTGGTCCATGATCCAGACTCGTTTTCTGGAAAAATTTCAGTGAGTACCTCATTTTCGCTGAGCGTCCCTAGTGTCAGAGGCGTCACAAAACGCGAGGCGTCTGGCGTCATAACTACCTTGACGTGGGCACCAGCTTTCTTAAAGAGACGAACAAGCTCCGGAATTTTGTACGCTGCAATTCCACCGGATACTCCAAGTAGGATTCGGCGCCCGTTCATAGTCGAAGATGGGGATACATTCATGGCCTATTCAGATAGGGGAGTCCAGATGGAGTGCTTGCTAATGGTCTCTCGGCACCAGTTGCTACGCTCCATGGTCAATTTGGGTCATTCTTGTTCGATAAAACCACGTACCAAGGAAACCACTTCCGCAACTGCATCGCTGAGCACACCATTGGTGACAATGTGATCGAAGTGCTTTGCAAAGGTCATTTCGTATTCGGCCTTGTCGATCCGCTCCTTTAGAAAGGCTTCAGTTTCGGTACCACGCTCCTGAAGCCGTCTTTTGAGCTCATCTATTGAAGGTGGACGTATAAAGAGGGCCAGACAGCGATTTGAATACTGTTGCTTGACGTTTACTGCACCAACTACATCAATATCCAACAGTACGGGATGCTGCGCAGAGGAAGACTCTACCTCGGATCGAAGCGTCCCGTAAAAGCAGTCTGTATAGACCTCTTCGTATTCAAGTAAGAGATCCTCTGCAATGGCTTTTTGGAAGGCGTCTACTGAAAGAAAATGGTAGTGTTTTCCGTCAACTTCATGGTCTCGGGCAGGCCGAGTAGTAGCAGACACACTAAACGAAATAGAAGAGATCTCTTCCATTAAGTGTTTAGCAACCGTTGTTTTTCCTGATCCGCTGGGCGCTGCTAAAATGATGATACATGGACTTTCGACGTCACTCAACGTTTTCTACCTGTTCCCGAATTTTTTCAAGCTCCTCTTTCATACCGACCACTAAATGAGCCATTTCGGCATCATTGGATTTGGAGCCAATCGTGTTGATCTCCCGATTCATTTCCTGGGCAAGAAAGTTCAGCTTGCGCCCAACTGGATCCCCCGAAGCGATGGCCTCGCGAAAAAGCAGCAAGTGAGAGTCAAGCCGGACACACTCTTCTCGAACATCTAGCTTGTCGGCTAGCATGGCCATTTCAAATTCTAGACGATCCGGGTCAATGCGTCCGTCACCCAAAATTTCAGCCAGTCGAGTCTTGAGCCTATCACTGGCCGATTCTACCCTCAAAGGGGCCAATCTTTCGCCTTCGCGTAGGTTTTTCTCAATCCCGTGAAGGCGTTCTTCGAGTTCAGTCTGGAGGGCTAGTCCTTCTTGCAAGCGCATGTCTCGCATAGCTTTGCAAGCCATTTCAAGTGCTTTCTTGGTAGCGGCCCACCCATGATTTTCTTGATCTTCAAGCTTTTCTTCGGGCTCCAAAATGTCAGAGTACCGAAGCAATTGCTCTAAGCGGATGGGCTCTTTGATTCCTGCAACCGTCTTGATCTCCTCAAGTATGGAGCGATAAGCCGCGACGGCCGCTTGGTTTACTCGAAGGGGCGGTGCATCGGGAACGGGCTCTTCAATTTGAATGGATACGGAAAAACGTCCACGAGCGAAGGCGTCTTTGATGATACGTTGGATGTCGCCGTCCTTATCAGCCAATGATCTTGGCGTTCGGAGATTAACCTCACAAAACCGGCTATTTACCGAGCGTAATTCTGCGGTCGCCGTGTAGCCGCCGACTTCTGATTCACCTCTACCAAATCCGGTCATACTGGCAATCATGTAGGAGTCCCTGAATAAATTGAATGGGTTGAATTGCAGGAAATATACACCACCCGTTATTGCCCGGGTATGAGTTCTGGAATCTGTTGATTGATCAAAAAGATGACTTTGTAGTCGCCGTCATCGTTTCGGCCAGACATGACCAGATCCATATCTCCATCTAGATTATAATCTCCAAAGGCCACCGAAGCGTTGGAAAGACCCTCAACATCGAGTTCTGCAACAAATTGGCCGTTCTCATTGCGGAATAGTCTCCCTACTGGTGCACCAAGAGGTTTGGAGGCGCCCATTACAAAGAGGTCCGGGTCTCCATCGTTTTCATAGTCACCCCACCATGCGCCACCTGAGAGGACCCCGTCAAAGGGGAAGGAATACTGGCTGAACGCGGCGCCGTCATTTACAAATAGAATGGCCTGTCCGTGCAGTAATTCAGGACCCAGTTTTCCGCCGGTGATAAACAGATCCAAATCTCCGTCCACGTCAAAATCTGCCCAGGAAACAGATCCTGAAGTTAATTTTGGGAAATCACCCGGGACTGAAACGTATCCAAACCCTTCGTTTCGGAAGACCGCACTGAAGAGGTCGCCACCTCCTTGGTCTCCTGTCATGGCGATATCGAGGTCGTTGTCTCCGTCGATATCAGCCCAAGAAACATCTCCAAATACTAGGCCGGGCAGCTCGATACCAGACGATTGCAGGCTACCATTTAGGTTCTCGTAGATAAGGGTAACAGGGTCGTAAGGAATCTCCAAGTTTCTGGCTCCCGAGACGAGTAAGTCATCGTCGCCATCATTGTCGAAATCTCCCCACTCAACGGCTCCACCCCATACTTGATCAATACCATCGAGGGCTAAAAGATCAAACTCGGTTCCATTATTTCGATATATGCTGGTTTCTACCTCTCCGTTTAGGGCAGAAATCCCGGAAATGACTAAGTCTTGAAGGCCATCACTGTTCAGGTCTCCGAAAGAGGCTTTCGGATATTGAACGGCTTGGAGATAGGTTGCCGTTTCTTCTAGAGCCTTGAACAGGTACTCTCCGGAGCCATCGGGAAGGGGCCAGGTCGTATCAATGGTCTGATAGATGAGCATGATTCCGTTTTCAGAGGTGTCCCCTCCAATAAGCAGGTCTAGGTCCAGGTCACTATCAATATCCGCGAACTGCACGAGGCCATTACTGATCTCCGGTAGTGGGAAACTGTACTCGATTGGATCCCTAAAGGTTGATACAGCCTGTCCTGCCTGTCCAAACGTTAGAATGCGGTCTTCGCCACTATACCTCACTGTGTGGCCATCCGTCGCAATCACCGACCACTCGTAAGCCTGATTGACCGGGATGAGCTGAGTAGATAGCTCAAAGAAAGTAGTTTCTAGATTGGGGAAGGAAAGCTGAACACCTGGCCCGGACAGAGACAAGGTGTATAAGATGGGTTCATCATCGATACTTGGCTCCCATTCAAATAAGATCGTTTCCTCGGTTGGATCGACATATCCAGCAACAGGTGGGTTGGTCTGTGTAAAAAATGCGGGAGGAGTGTTAAGCCCGAGTCCGCGAACCAGCACGAGATGTTCGTTGATGGGGATATCTGTGTAGGATTCATCCGGACCGAAACTCCAATCAATGGTTAGTTCTTGGATTTCAGTGGCTGAACCTAATCCGAAATGAGCTTTCAACTGGTCACCGTGTCCCAGGCCGCCCGAACCCGCTTCAATCGTGCGGACTTGTGTTCCAAATTCGGTGGTGAGACGAACCGTGGCACCTACGCCAAACCTGTTCTGAGTATCGTCTTTGACCTGAACCGTGACCCAGTTATTGTCTCCACCGTTGTTGTAAAGAATGCCGCTTTGCGGATATAAGAGATCGATCCAACCGTCGTTATTGAAATCTCCAGAGCCAGAGGTTTCGCCCGGCACATCACGAAACCCGGTTGCCTCTTCGAAACGGTCGGTAAACGTTCCGTCTTGGTTATTGATGTACATCCGACCGTTCGTGTTGATCGGTACGTAAATATCCACCCAGCCGTCATTGTTGAAATCAGCAACGGTTGCGGGGCCGTTGTCGAGCGGCCTTATACCACCGATACCCGCTTGCTCAGATACATCAACAAAGTTTCCGCTGCCATCATTGTGATAAAGCTGATTCAACGGGTTGTTTAGATCCGCACTGTTATTGATTACGAGAAGGTCCAACCATCCGTCGTTATCATAGTCGAGCCAAATACCCTCTTCTGAATTTCTGCGGCTATCAACGCCCTTAATTTGGCCTTGGTCTCTCCATCGAATTCTGAAGCTACCGGTCTGGGTTAAAAGAGAATTGGGGGCCACGCATCCGGCCCCGAAGATGTCGACATCTCCATCGTTGTCAAAATCACCCGGTGAAATATTACAGGTGGGGGAATTGGTCCTGAAATTAAAAAAGGAGCCTTGTTCTGAGAATCGACTATTACCAAATCCGGTGTACAGAGCGTGATTTCCGTCGTTGTACGTGATCGCCAAATCGGGCCAGCCATCTTTATTGAGATCTCTCCAAAAGCCACCTTCCGCAGCATTTGCCAATTGGATATTGGTGGCAATATTACCCAGTTCAAACTTGCCTCCAGTCCGGTTTAGAAAGAGCCGACTTCCTGGTTCTACATCAAAGATGAGTAAGTCCAGTAGGCCGTCGAGATTGGCATCCGCAAACACGCCTCCTTTAGGTCCCTCTCCTTCGTATGAGATTCCGGCAAGCTCACGAACTTCCTTAAACATCCCGTTTGGCTCTTGGCGATACAAAGAGCCTGGATGGTAGTAGTCTAGGCGACCATCTCCGTTAAAGTCGGCAATGGATACCGCGCTAATAACGTCGGCGGGAGGAGGAGGAGGATCGAAAATACCCGTTTCAAACGAAAAGGTCTGGCCATTGGCTGGTATGTTCAGCCCCAGAAATACAACCAAAAGAAAGAAAGCACGAGATAGAGCGCAGCGATTCATAGTTGGCACAGGATTGAAAATGCAGTTTGAAACCTACGAAATTGAGAGCTGTGGTGAAATGTATTCCGGATGGACATTAAAGGAATACCGGGTCAGATCTAAGCGAGTAGTACGTCATGGCTTGGAAAGGCAATGAGGCGTCTGTTGATAGCCTCAAAAAGATACCCACATTCTAGGTTGCCATAATTGCTGAGGCCCATAGGTGAAGGGTATAAAAAAGTCCCGCTCACATCGTGAGCGGGACTTTTCATCGTGCGGAGAGAGAGGGATTCGAACCCTCGGTACGGTTACCCGCACACACGCTTTCCAAGCGTGCTCCTTCAGCCACTCGGACACCTCTCCGGCTTCAGGTCGCTCTAAATGCGTGCGATGAATACTTGTTTCTGACTCTGAACGCAAGATCTATGAATCTTTCGGGCATACAGTGAAGGCATAAGCGCTATACCTCCATGATTTCTGCCTCTTTGTGGTCTAGCAAGGAATCGACCTTTCCGATGTTTTTGTCCGTCATTGCCTGAAGAGTGTCTTCCGCTTCAAATCGCATGTCTTCAGGAAGATTTTCTTCATTCTGTGTGGACTTGACATGGTCTTTTGCATGTCGACGCACATTTCGAACGGCGACCTTGGCATCCTCACCCCGCGTGCGGGCAGCCTTGACCAGATCCCGCCTGCGATCCTCAGACAGTGGAGGAACAGGAAGGCGAATCATAGCGCCGTCATTGGACGGGTTTAGTCCAAGGTTAGCTGATTGAATGGCTTTTTCAATATCTGCCAAAGCACTCGCATCCCAGGGTTGGACCACTAAGAGGTCTGCCTGAGGCGCATTGATTGAAGCCATCTGACTTAGAGGAGTGATGGATCCGTAATAATCGACCTTGACGTTTTCAAGCATGGACGGTGTGGCTCGACCAGCTCGGATAGACATTAACTCCTGGCGCAAGTGGTCAATGCTTTTGGCCATATGCTCAGAGGCATCTTCGAGTATGAGTTCTAGTTCTTCGTGTATCATTTCAACGTTGGTAGGTTAGGCCTAAATCAGGCCAGTTCAGTCTCCTTTGAACGGTCCCAGTGGACCAAAGTGCCGATAGGTTCTCCTTGTGCAATACGCGCAAGGTTGCCACCCGAGTCCATATTAAACACAATAATCGGAACTTGTGACTCTTTACACAAGGTGAAGGCGGTCATATCCATGACTTTGAGGTCTCGGGAAATGATCTCTTCTCCATTGATTGAGCGGTATCGCTTGGCATGAACGTCCTTTTCAGGATCCGCTGAGTACACCCCGTCTACTCGCGTGCCTTTGAGGATCACGTCGGCATCCATTTCGAGGGCTCTTAGCGCAGCTGCTGTGTCCGTGGTGAAATATGGATTGCCAGTGCCTGCACCAAAAATGACGACCCGTCCCTTTTCTAGATGTCGTAAGGCGCGCCTTCGGATGAAAGGCTCTGCAATTTCGTCCATGTTTAGGCTGGATTGCAGTCGTGTATGAATTCCAGCTTGCTCTAGGGCATCCTGAAGGGCCATCGCATTGATCATAGTGGCTAGCATGCCCATGTAGTCTGCATGGGATCGGGTCATGCCTTTCGTTGCGTTATTCACGCCTCGAAAAATATTACCACCCCCTATGACAATGGCCAGTTCAGCTCCTATGTCTACAACATCTCGCACTTCTGCGGCATAGGCTCCTAACACTTTTTCATCTATCCCGAATGCTTTGTCGCCCATTAAGGATTCGCCGCTCAATTTGAGCAAGATGCGTTTGTAAGGCAGGCCGTCTTGAGAGTTATCGTTCACGTGCAAATCGGGATAAAAGCAGGATAAAATCGGGCAAAAAGGTGGTCTAAACTAACGTTTTACCGAGTCAGGATCAATTTTGAAAAGACACTCATGGGACGTGGATGAAGATAATCTAGCTCAAGTCGTTCTGTTCTGCTGTTTAAGGCAACGCGTAGTACAAAAAAAGGGGGGCTCGCAGCGCGAGCCCCCCTTTTTGCAATAATGCCATTCCGAAGAATTAGCCGCCAAGTGCAAAACGTACAAACGTTTTCACTTCAGCACCTGTGCTTTTCAGCATTTGGCCAACGGTCATCGATGAGTCCTTGACGAAAGGCTGCTCTAGAAGAACGTTGTCTTTGAAGTAGCGCTCTAGCTTACCTGTTGCGATGCGATCGATAATCTGTTCAGGTTTACCTTCCTCGCGAGCCTGGTCTGCGGCGATTTTCATCTCGTGCTCCTGGACTTCCTTTGACACCTCATCACGATGAGTAGCAATAGGATTAAGGGCAGCTACCTGCATGGCCACATCACGACCTGCAGCCGCTAAATCTCCATCACCAGAGATATCAACGAGCACACCGAGACGCGCTCCTGGATGAATGTATGAAACGACTGTTCCGCCGTCGCTGTTCAAGACAGCAGTGCGGCGAACGTCAATCTTTTCACCAATCTTCCCAGTCATATCTGTTAGTGAGTCGGCTACGCTGCGGCCATCTTGCATGGATGCAGCAAGAAATGCGTCACGGTCAGCGGGTAGCGTAGACGTAGTCAGGTCAGCTAGCTCGGCAGCATAACTTTGGAAGTCATCGTTCCGTGAAACGAAATCCGTTTCGCAGTTGACTTCCACAAGAATGCCCGTTGCATCTCCGTTTGCGCTTCCCGTTGCGATAATTCCTTCCTTGGCGTCACGATCAGCGCGCTTAGCAGCGACTTTCTGGCCCTGAGTACGAAGGAGGTCAACAGCAGCATCAAAGTCGCCGTTTGTTTCGACGAGCGCTTTTTTACAATCCATCATGCCGACGCCAGTGGCCTCGCGCAACTTCTTTACGTCTGCAGCAGAAATAGACATATTCAACTGATTTTATAGGTTCGATGCTCTGCTGGCGAGCACCGATCCCGGGGTTTGTTTTTGGTGCAATCCTACAGGATTGCCTGGTCCGGACAGAAAGAGGGCCTAAGCTTTAGCTTTGGCAGCTGCGGCGGCTTCTTTCTTGGCGGCTGCCATTTCAGCCTTGTCCTGTGCTCGTTTTTCCTTCTCGGCTTTCGAAGCAGCCTCCTGAATAGACCGCTCTTTTTCACCTTCTGAAATTGCAGCAGCAATCACTCCTGTAATCAGATCGATAGACTTGAGAGCGTCATCATTGGCAGGAATTGGGAAGTCCACGACATCAGGGTCACAGTTGGTGTCCACGATGGCAATAATGGGAATCCCGAGTTTTTTGGCTTCTTTAACAGCGATGTGTTCGCGGTTGATATCAACAATGAACAATGCGCCAGGGACGCGAGCCATGTCTTTGATACCGGTAAGTACTTTTTCGAGCTTTTCACGCTCACGGGCTTTCATGAGGCGCTCTTTTTTCTTGAGCTGCTCGAGAGTACCGTCTTCTTCCATTTTGACGAGCTCTTCCATCCGGCGGATAGAGCGACGAATGGTCTGGAAGTTGGTAAGCGTTCCACCTAACCAGCGCTCTACGACGTACGGAGAACCGCATTCGGAGGCGTGCTTTCGGATGATATCTCTTCCCTGCTTCTTGGTGCCCGTGAAGAGAATCTTCTTTCCCCGACGGGAAAAGCGGGCTGCAGCTTCTGCGGCTGCGTCCAAGTAGGACTGCGTGTGATTCAGGTTGATGATGTGGATTCCATTGCGCTCCATGAAGATGTGGTTGCGCATTTTTGGATTCCAGCGGCTCGTCAAGTGACCGAAATGGGTACCGGCCTTGAGGAGATCTTCGATCGACGCGCGATGCGCCGACTGTGTCTTTTCTTCGCTCATTATATAGAGGGTTTATTCCGCTACGTCATTCACGCGCCCACCGAAACCCGTTAAGGTCACCCCGGCGGGCATCCAGACGTATGTGTGATAAACGCGACTGGCAAGATGCCAGAACGCTGATAGAGTAGTTCTAACGCTTCGAGAACTGGAAGCGTTTACGCGCCTTAGGCTGTCCGTATTTCTTACGCTCGACCATACGAGGGTCACGCGTCATAAATCCGGCGTCGCGAAGAGGCTTTTTCAGCTCTTCATTGAATTTGACCAAGGCTCGCGAAATACCAAGACGGCAGGCTTCAGCCTGTCCGGTTTGTCCACCGCCAGTTGCGTTAATTACTACATCAAACTGACCGGTTGTTTCGGTCACTCCGAATGGAGAGATAACGGAATTCTGACGCCAGGTAGTTGGGAAGTACTCGTTAAGCTCACGCTTATTGACGATTACTTTACCACTTCCACCGGGGCGGAGGTATACGCGTGCGATCGCATTCTTACGACGACCTACTGCGATGAACTGATTAAGGGCAGTTGCCATATTTCAGTGTTTGTTCTTTTTCTCGGGGAGAGAACGATTTAGAATTCGAGTGGTGTAGGCTGCTGTGCACCATGTGGGTGTTCGCTTCCCGCGTACACTTTCAACTTGGTGAGCATCTGGCGGCCAAGCACTCCTTTTGGTAGCATACCTTTGACAGCATTCTGAACCATAAAGGTGGGCTTTTTCACACGCACTTCCGCAGGAGTACGGACGCGACCACCACCCGGGTAACCGGTATGGCGGAAGTATTCTTTGTCATTCTCCTTATCTCCTGTGAAGCGCACTTTATCGGCATTGATTACAATGACGAAGTCGCCACAGTCCACATGAGGTGTGAAACTAGGCTTGTGTTTTCCACGGAGGATTGCGGCTATCTGCGATGACAGGCGGCCTACAATTTGATTTTCTGCATCGACAATATGCCAGGCCCGCTCTACTTCAGCAGGTTTGGCGCTCATTGTCTTGAAGCTATTGACGTCCATCGGGGACTCTGATTTAGTTGGATGGGTATCCAAAAGTGAATTCCGGCAAAATGGCAAAAGCGCCATTAGTGGGCTGCCGGAAAAAAACGCAGACGCCCAAAATAGGGATGTTTTAAGCGTCGATCAATCAAAAAACGACTCGAAAACCTTTCGGAAGGCGAAGAGTGTGCTTTTTGGTGTCTCATGCACGCTTATGGGCCATTAAAGTTGACACCTGACGCATTCTTCCACCAATCTTGAAATAGCAAAGGGCCGTGAGCAGGGCATAACGAGTAATCAAATATCCTATTTGTCCATCATCTACTCCCTTGCGAAGGTGTACGCGAAACATGCAATTCACAGTGAGTAAACCGTCAAATGCTTGATAAACAGGGCGATTATCGGTACTCTCCCCTATCCGTTTAAAATCAGTTTTTAGGTCAATAGCGCCATGAGACGAACTTTATTGTTGATAATGTTATTTGCGTTTGTATCAACTGCATATGCTCAAGAAAATCGGGGCCTCGCTTTGGGTTTGCGTGCAGGTACGATGGGTCCCGGTGCAGAGCTTATGCTGCCTATTGGGAAGAAGCTTACCGTCCGGGGTGGAGGTACGCTATTTTCCATCACCCGATCGCGTACAGAGAAGGATGACGATATTGAAATAAGATTTGATGGGGATGTTACCTGGGGAGGGTTTCGTGCCTTATTAGACGTTCATCCCTTTGGAAATAGTTTTCGTCTAACAGGCGGCGCTTATATGGACCAACGAGAAGTGACAGCAACCGGCGTTCCGGTTTCAGACTTTGATCTTGATGGAAAGATTTTCACCTCCGATAAACTTGGTTCGATGACTGCGGCAGTCAGTTTTGATCAATCGGTAAGCCCTTATGCTGGGATTGGTTTTGGTAATGCGACGCGAGGATCGCGGGTCGGTTTTTTGCTTGACATCGGAGTGCTGTATCAAGGATCGCCCTCTTTTGATATGACTGGCACGGGAATGATTGCTCCCACAGCGAATTTTGGGCCAACCATGGAAGCTGGTTTGGAAACCTTCAAGTGGATGCCCCTCGTTTCGTTGGGGCTGTCCATTCGACTTCTTTAAGTCTCAAGGATCCCGAATAGCAAATTAAGACGTTAGATTACGGGCATGATGAGGTGCTCTACTATGAACAATAGATTTATCAATACCATTTCTGGAGCCATTCTGGCTGGAACCCTACTGATCGCGGGTTGTGATTTTGATGCGGCCCAAGACGCGTTCGAACAGTTCGACGTAATCATCGCCCTCGAAGAAATCAACACGAACGTTTCGGTTCGTTTCGTCGATGCGCAAACGGATGAGTTTTTGAATGAGCAGGTTTCTATGCGCTTTCTTGGAAATAATGGAGCCGATGTCATCGACATTTATTCTGATCCGATTTCCGAGTTAGATGTCGTCGGCGGTATCGGAGGGTTCGGAATCAAGAATGCCCTCGTGCCCTCTGAATCAAACCCTATCGAAGTTCGGGTTGTTGGACAGGCACAGGGGTTTGAGACGGGCTCCTCAACCGTAACTATTTCTAATACTGGCTTGACGGAGACCACCGTATTTATGGTGCGCCAGAACCAAACGGTACAAGGAGGTGCTTCAGCCAATGCCGTCGGCCAAGCCTCAGGTGGAACAGTGCAGCAAGCGGTACAGCTCTCAACTGCCTCGGGTGATGCTACGAATCAGGCAGCAGCAGCTGTTTCTGTTCCTGTGGGAACGGTGGCCACAACGTCTGCTGGCCAAGCCGCATCGGGAGCTCTTCAGACATCGATTGCCTTTTATACGGCCCCCACTACGCAAACCTCCCAAGCGTTTCCAGGAGGTTATTCTGGTGGAGTACAGCAGTCAAGTGGAGTCGTCACGCAGGCGCCCATTACGACAGCAGGGTTTATGACCGTCACTGTGACGGATGGCTCCGGCAATGAAGTAACTAGTTTTAGCCCGCCAATCGAATTGTCAATTGACGTTCCCGGAACGACGCTGAATCCGAGCACCGGTCAGGTCATTAAGAACGGGGAAGCCATTTCTATAATGAGCTATGACGATGATGGTGGTATTTGGAAGGATGAAGGAAGTGCGGCCGTTGCTGGACCCGATGGAAACGGAAACTTTAGGGCTACTTTTATGACCAATCACCTTTCTACTTGGAGTGCAGGCTATGCGGGAACGGCATGTCCTGTGGTTGTGAACGTGGCCAGAAATGGAAATATTGGTGCTCTCAATATGACAGCAGAAGCACTCGATGCTGCTGGTGGAATCATGTGGAGTGGAAGCCGTTCAATGCCGTCTGGGTCATCCTCTGATACGATTGATGACTTTCCGGCATCAGCCGCATCTATTTCAGTATCTGTAGATGGTACGAACACCGTGGTGGCTAGTCCATGTAACAACACGGTTAATGTGAGTCTTCCTGCGCCGGCTGCAAGCGTGATCGATGTAACGTTTGCACTAGACTTCGGTCCGACATGTACGGCGCTTCGAACAACCACGATTAGCAGCTATACAATCAATTACAGGAAGGAGGGTCAATCCGCATTGCAATCGGGTTCAGTTATTGTCACGAATGACAACCTGACTCATGATGACCTTGGTCGGATTACCGGTGGAAGCGTTACCATTCCTGGACTTGAGCAAGGAGCTACGTATATATTTAGCTCCTCTTTTGATGGACAGGTTGAAACGAGAAATGAAGTCATCACAGGTCCATCCATTACGCTAGATGTATCAGATGATCTTGACGGCGACCTCTGTGTTGAGTAACTCTGTTACATAGGTCGACGACATAAGCCGAGTTTTGTTGGGCGGGGCGGATATACAATCCGCCCCGCCTTTTTTTGTGGGCTCCCTCCGGGAGCCCACTCGTGGCGGCCTATTGTGAATTCCGAGGATATCGGCCTTGTTGGCGTTCGGTTCGGCCACCTTCCGTTTCTATAGGTGAGCAGTCGCGGATCAATCCCACCCCAAACACTGATCACGCGCGCTGAACCCGTTATCAGCATCGCTTTTTGCTCATGTCTTACCGAACCGAATTGTCGACCCTTGAGGCACTGGCCTCACGGCTTCCCTTTAGGCTTGAAGAAGCCGAACAGGTTAACGAAGCCTTCTCCATATATATGGTAGAGGGTACGCGTCAGCAGAAGATCCTCATTGATCTCTGGACCTATTGTTATGTCCGGAAATATTTCCTGATCAAATTTTTGAGACGGGGTGCTTTTCAGGCTTCGGAATTGGATCAGCTTGTTGAAAAAACGTATCAAAAAATAGAGCGGCATCGGACTAATGTCTTGAGCCACGATCGTTATGCGCAATGGGTGAGTGTGATCTGCCGAAACACATTCATCAATTTTGTCTCGAGAAGGAAAATGATCGTTGGACTCGATGTCTTGCCGGGAGAGCCATCGGCAGCTCCGGACCTACTGGATCTTGATGCCAACAGCGCCAGCATTCACTTGTCGCTTCTGAACGCCATTGATGCATTACCCGAGTTTCTGCAGTCAACGGCACGCATGAAGTTTGTTGAGAATCTTTCCTACGAAGAAATAAGCCGAATTATAGGAAAACGAGTGCCGACGGTACGCTCTTATGTGCACAAGATCTGCAAGCGCTTTCGTAAGGATTCCGCGCTTCGAAGTTGGGCCGATCAATTATTTCAATGATGGAGTTATGTCCACTCCCATGCCGTGTCCAATTAATGCAAGACGCGCTTTCCCCTTACCCTTTATGATGTACTTCCCACGTTTTCGATTTTGGCGAACCAGATCTTCATTTGAGGAGCTGCCGTTTGGCAATCAATCTCTTTTTTCCGGACTCGGAAATACTGAGACCATAAAGCCGGTTGTCAGGGCCGGGCGTCACATTATGGATGTCGATGTAGATGAGCAGAACATGCCTTTTTGGGCCGTTCAAGAGGTGGAGGGCCAATCGCTCAGGTTGCCGGGCCTAGAAACGGCAAGAACGCGGTTTATGCGACGGGTTTTCGGTAACTATGCCTTGCGCCGGAGGTGGGAAAGTATGTTGAGTTCGGTCAAAAAAGTGGAGTCGGAAAACGTTTTTGCGCATTTCGAACAGACAACGGGACACTCGGTATTTGATCTTCCGTTTAACTCACAGCGTGTATTCCGTCGGTCCACAAAGCGGACAACTTGGCGGCAACAGGTTTCAGGAGGCGCCTTAAAGGGATCCGTTCTTACCCCATATCGACCGCGCTTGAATGGGCGGGTGCTTGCCGGGACGTTTGCGGTCTATCTGCTGCTATTAGTAGTTGGGGCACAGGAATCAAGACTGGATACCATGAAGGTGATTCATGGTGTCCCAGAGTATTCTTGGGTAGATCTGGGAAGAACGCCTCGTGGAGGAATGATCAACCGAGATACGCTGGTAAGCTGGAAGTATGTTGATTCTCTGAGACGATTGCGTCTTGCGAGGACGTCGGTTTGGGGCTTTTTCCCTGGTATTGAGGACGACCTATTGCAAGATGGCATTATGGCCATGGAGACGGCTGTAGCCTTCCAGTGGGAGGGTGGTTACGTGTATTCCGAGGCCCTTTTGATGCTGGCAAAAGCTTATTTGGATGCAGAACAGGAGGAAAAGGCTGTCCCTCTCATAGAGGAGGTCATCGAAATTGGAAGACGCAAAGCGGTAGAAGCCCAGATTCTGAAGTTTAGACTTCAGAAAAAAGGATTCATTTTTTGAAAATACGGGGCCTTGGTATTGAGACCAGGACGAAGCGCTCTATGCGTACGTATTTAGCATTACTGGCATGATGAGCATCATCATGGTTTCGCCTTCACGCTGATGAGCAGGGGTAACGACTCCAGCACGATTAGGAGAACTAAATTCGAACAGCACATCTTCGGAATCCACGTTAGTGAGGACTTCTGTCAGGTACTGAGCGTTGAAGCCGATGACGAGATCATCTCCGTCGTAATCACAAGACACGGTTTCCTTAGCGGAGCTTGCGCGCTCGAGATCTTCAGCAGAAATCACTACTTCATCCTTTGAGACGGAGAGGCGGATCTGATTGGTCATGGTAGACGAGTACAGCGCGACACGTTTGACCGCAGCCAGCATAGCATCTCGATTAGCCGTCATCTTCTTGTCGTTATCAACCGGTATAACCGCTTGATAATTGGGATACGGCTCGTCGATTAGTCGTGCCAATACACGTGAGTCGCCGAAATCGAATCCTGCATAGCCACTATCAACTGTTAGGGTGCAAGAATCATCCGTTGCCACCTTAGCAGCCAAGGACATGGCTTTTTCTGGAACGATGAAGTCCATGTCTTCAGTGGCACCGAGTGTGTCCAGTTGGAGTTTTACGAGACGGTGTCCGTCTGTAGCGACGGCTTTACCTGATTCGCGACCAATCTGGAAGTAGATACCCATCATCGCAGGACGAAGTGCATCTTTGGAAACGGCAAAGGACGTTTTTTGGATGGCGCGGCGTAAAAGGGCTCCGTCAGTTTCCACGGTTACCGTATCGGCCAATTCGGGAAGGGCAGGATAATCTGCACCGTCGTATCCGACCATTTTGTAATGTCCCTGATCTGTATCGAGGGCAACATTGAAATCAGCATCCGCTGCAAATCGAACCGGAACGTTCGACAGAGCACGAAGCGTATCGATCAGGCGTTTGGCCGGAACGGCTACGCGAGACGGTCCATCCACTTCAGCAGATACATCTAATCGCTGGACGATAGAGATTTCCAGATCCGTTGCACTTAGGCGCAATTTTCCTGAATCCTCTTCAAACAAGATGCACTCCAGAATGGGAAGTGTACTTTTTGATGGAACGGCACCGCTGACTGTTTGAAGTGCCTTGAGAAGTTCAACGCTGGAAGCGGCGAATTTCATGATAGTATCCTGAGGTTGAAGTGAGACGACAAGGTAACATTTTCAGACATGCGGAATCCACATCTCTGAGAAATTAACGACTTCTCAAATCGATCTTGTTGGTGATCTCTTCAATCATCTCTTTAAACTTAGGATCAGTGTCCATTTGATTGCCTACGCTTTGATTTGCGTGGATGACAGTGGAGTGGTCCCGTCCGCCGAAATGAAGGCCGATAGTTTTGAGTGAATGCTGAGTGAGTTGCTTGCAAAAATACATGGCTACCTGTCGCGCTTGAACCACTTCCCGTTTTCGGGTTTTGGCTCGAACCAGGTCCTCTGCAATGTCAAAATACTCACAAACGAGCCGTTGTATCTGGTCAATACTCAATGTAACACGCGTGTCTGTAATCAGGTCACGCAGAACGTCCTTTGCCAGAGAGAGGTCGATTTCTCGTTTGTGTAGCGTTCCGTGGGCAAGAAGGCGTATCAGCGCACCTTCTAGCTCTCGGATATTAGATTTAATGTTGTGGGCGACAAACTCAAAGATGTCATCACTGATTTCAATTCCGTCTTCAACGGCTTTTCGCTTCAGAATCGCCATTCGGGTTTCAAATTCCGGAGGCTGAAGGTCAGCCGAGAGTCCCCATTGGAATCGAGAAAGCAATCGCTCCTCTATCCCTTGAATATCTCTTGGTGGGCGATCCGCAGACAGGATGATCTGTTTCCCACTTTGATGCAACGCATTGAAGATGTGAAAAAATTCTTCCTGTGTCTTTTCCTTGCCCGAAAAAAACTGGACGTCATCAATGACTAGTAAGTCAATTTGGCGGTAGTAAAGTGAGAAGTCGCTGACCCTGTTGTGCTGAATGGCTTGCACAAACTCATTGGTAAACTGCTCGCTGGATACATACAGAATAGACGCATCTGGTCGGTTGGCGTGTAAATAGTTACCAATCGCCTGGATGAGATGCGTTTTTCCAAGACCGACCCCGCCATAGAGTAGAAATGGGTTAAAGCTCGTGCCCCCGGGTTGCTGTGCGATGGCAAGTGAGGCGCTTCGTGCCAGGCGGTTACAGTCTCCCTCGATAAAGCGGTCAAAGGTATAATTTGGATTCAGGTGGGAATCGACCTTTACCTTTTGGATTCCGGGAATAACAAAAGGACTGCTGATTGCTGGTGAGCCCAATGGGCCCGATGAACTGGAACCTACAGGAGAGCCGAATCCAGTTGAACCGAATGTGGAGGGAGAAGGTGATAGCCCTTGCCTAGGGTTTCTGGGCGAGCCCAAGTTGGGGCGGTTTCCGATTCCTGATAGAGCTGACGTCTGGGGCTCGTTCGCGGGCTGTCTGGCAGGAAGTTGCATGACGGTTCCGTCGAAGCCAGACTCCTGATCCTCATTTTCTATGACCACCTCGTAAAATAGGCGTCCTTCTGCGCCAAGGACTTTAGTAATCGTCTTGCGAAGGAGACCGAAATAATGCTCTTCCAGCCATTCAAAGTAAAAGCGGCTGGGAAGTTGAAGTGTTAGCTTTTGAGTTCCGGTTTCTTCCGTTAAGCGAAGTGCTTTCAACGGAGAAAACCATGTTCTGAAACTCTGCCGACTCACATTATCCTGGATAATGTCAAGGCATTCTTTCCAAACCTGTTCTGGTGTTATCTCTGTCTTGCTCACGTACGTCTACTAGGGCTCAGGAGAGGCAAAGTGCAAACAGTGCCGCAACGGGGTTAACGGTTAGGTGCATCTCGTCCGCGTCAGAGTCCCCACATAGCAGGGGCTCATGGCACTGAAAGTGACACATACTTAGCTTCACATGTTGTCCACATGTGCTGGACTCGGGTAAGTCCATTCGCTTCATTTTAGGCGATGACTATTGAAAAACGATTCCAATAATCGGTGGGGTGCCCTCTTCAAAGCGTCTAAATCGGGCTTTTCGGCCATTTTGCGTGAACAGCCTGGCTTTCGGCCTGATTTGACCAGCAATTTAAAAGTTATCCACAATTGCTGGGGATTCGATGGTAGTGACTGAACGGGCAAAGTTCAAGGATCGGATTCCCGATTTCACACAGGAATTGAATAAAGAGCTTCCAAGACGAACTTCACACGCTTTTCGGCAACAAAGCCCCCTTAGCTACTTTGCGATACGACTAATTATTGCCGTATATTAGCCTTTCTGTATTCGACCGGCTTCGGGTCAAACCTCGAGCGAGGCAGAACGCATGCTTAAGATAGATATCCGTTCATTATCGAACGGCGTACATGATTTGAGTTTGACTCCATCTCCTGAGGAGATCGAGGTCAGTGAAGACAAATTTACTGATCTCAAGTTGGATGTCAGGCTCGATATTGCAAGCAGGCGACTGTACGTTCGCGTGAAGATTGCTGCTACGGCAGCGCTGGTCTGTGACCGGACTTCAGTCGATTACACTCTTCCCGTCAAGGGTTTTTTCTCGGTGGTCTTTGTGCCACCAGAAGAGCTTGATGGAGATGAGGAGAGAGATGATTTGTTTCCCCTTTTACAGGGGGCCGAAGATATCGATCTTACTACCATAGTCAGGGACACTCTGCTTTTGGCGGTACCGATTCGCAAGATCGCGCCTGGAGCAGATGAGGAAGACATACCCACCTCTTTTGGTGAGCCTACGGAAGCGGATCTCGATCCGCGATGGGTTGCACTAAAAGCGTTAAAGTCTGACTCCGGAACTGAATCCCGTTAAAGAAGAAATAGATACGCCCCGGTTGCATTATGGCAAACCCAAGACGTAAAAACTCGAAAGCGCGCACGCGCCAGCGCCGCACAACCTACTACAATCGGTTGAGTGAGCCTACCACAATGGAATGTCCTAACTGTGGTGAAACCAAGCTGATGCATCGCGCATGCCCTTCCTGCGGTCATTACCGTGGTCGTGCGGTCAGCGATCGAGAAAACGCATAGTCCGAACGATAAAGATGTGTTTAAACGCGATCTTTCAAGGTAGGAATACTCTGATTGCTGGCGTTGACGTATCTTTTATTTTGTATCCGACGCATTTTTCCGGCTCACCATTATTTTAGCACTCCATGCCGACACAAATTGCCGTTGACGCGATGGGGGGAGATCATGCCCCCGATGTTGTCGTAGAGGGAGTCGCTGCCGCGCTCAAAAGCCGTCCAGGCGAACTGGATGTTTGGCTGACGGGCCCTGCAGACCAGTTATCTGTGTTGGTTGCCCAGTTGGATCCAGAGATTCAGGCGAAAATCCGAGTTGTGGATTCGCCCGACGTCATTGGTATGGATGAAGCTCCTGCCGTGGCACTCAAATCAAAACCCAAGTCTTCAATACATGTAGGCCTCGGCTTGTGCAAAGCTGGAAAGGCAGACGCGTTTGTATCGGCAGGCAATACGGGAGCCGTCATGGCTGGAGCACTCTTCATTATAGGAAGACTTCCCGGCGTTTCTCGACCAACAGCGATTGGCTATTTTCCAACCCTCAAGGGAACGACTATCCTCGTAGATGTCGGCACCAATGTGGGTTGTAAGCCAGAACACTTAGTGCAATTCGCCAGAATGGGTGCCGTTTACGTCGAGAAGGTCATGGGTGCTGATAACCCGTCCGTTGGCTTGCTGAATGTTGGTGAAGAGCCCGGAAAAGGCGATGATCTAGCTAAGAGTACGTATGCTCTATTGGATGAACGTTCTGACCTGAATTTCGTCGGCAATGTTGAAGGGCGAGAAGTCATGAATCATGCCGCAGACGTACTGGTCTGCGATGGATTTGTAGGCAACATTCTTTTGAAGTACGGTGAAAGCCTAGCTTCATCCCTTCCCCGAATGATCGGCGAGGAGATGCATCGACTCCAGATGACTCCCGAGGAAATGTCCATTGTTGGGAAAGCGCTATCGGGCGTCAAGGCACGATTTGATTACAAAGAATTTGGGGGCGCACCTTTGCTTGGGGTGAACGGCACCGTATTTATTGGTCATGGCAGTTCTGATGCCTACGCTATCAAAAACCTTGTTCTAGCTGCTGATAAAATGGTCAGGGAGCAGGTTTCCTCTACTATTGCTGAGGTGATGAGCGCTTGACCGCTCATCTCTTTTCTCATGCAACGACACGCATTTACATCACCATCCCTCTTTTGAAGTATGGAACAGGTACGAGCCGCCATTACGACCGTCGGGCATTTTCTCCCTGAGGATCGTCTGACGAACGCGGATCTTGAAACGTTGGTGGACACCAGCGATGAATGGATTCGGACCCGAACCGGTATTCGAGAACGTCGCATTCTGAAGGACCCAGCGAAAGCAACCTCGTACATGGCGACCAAGGCCGCTGAGGAAGTGCTTCGAAAAAGGGGTATTTCAGGCGAAGAAATTGATCTGGTCATTGTGGCAACCGTCACGCCAGATATGTTTTTTCCTGCGACAGCTTGTATCGTTGCTGCCAATATTGGGGCGGTCAATGCATGGGGATATGATCTTTCCGCAGCCTGTTCAGGATTTTTGTTCGCTCTTTCAACCGGTGCTCGATTCATTGAGTCCGGCAAACACAAGAAAGTTCTTGTGATCGGGGCTGACAAAATGAGTAGCATTGTGGACTATACAGATAGGACCACGTGTATTTTATTCGGAGACGGCGCTGGCGCGGTGTTGCTTGAAGCCGATTCTGATGGGTACGGTGTAATCGATTCAATTGAACGTACAGATGGATCTCAATGGGCAGCACTCTGCATGTTGGGTGGTGGTAGTCTTAACCCTTCATCTGCATTGACCATTGAAAAAAAGTGGCATTTTTTACATCAGGAAGGCCCGCCTGTCTTCAAGGCCGCGGTGAAAGGAATGGCTGACGTGGCCGCCGAGATCATGGAGAAGAACAACCTGACGGGCGACGATATCCGCTACCTTGTACCTCACCAAGCCAACTTGCGCATCATTGATGCCACGGCTCGACGGATGGGTGTAACAATGGATAAAGTGATGCTCAATATTGAGCGCTATGGCAATACTACCGCAGCCACGATTCCTTTATGCCTTGCGGACTGGGAGAAGGACCTCAATAAAGGGGACAACCTAGTATTGGCTGCGTTTGGCGGTGGGTTCACCTGGGGCGCTATTTATGTTAAATGGGCTTACGACGGCGAAGGTGTGTGATCATGGGTAAAACGGCATTGATCTTTCCTGGTCAGGGTTCTCAGGTCGTTGGCATGGGAGCGGATCTTTATGATGCGATGCCTGGAGCGCGGGCCATTATGGACCGCGCGAATGAGGTACTTGGCTTCTCGCTGACAGACATTATGTTCGGAACGGGATTAGAAAATGATGCCGATTTACTCAAGCAAACTCAGAATACTCAACCCGCTTTATTTGTTCATTCGATGGCTGTGTTGCAAGCGATGAAAACGCAGCACGGGAATCCAGATATGGCAGCTGGTCACAGTCTGGGTGAATACAGCGCACTAACCGCAGCGGGTGCCATTTCATTTGAAGATGCCCTGCAAACCGTGAGGCTCCGTGGCGAACTCATGGCGGGAGCCGGAAAAATGCGTCCCGGAACGATGGCAGCTATTCTTGGAATGGAAGATGCCGACGTGGAGTCTCTTTGCCAAGATGCGAGCGGAGATGGAGACGGAGACGGTTACAACATTGTGCAGCCAGCCAATTTTAATTCTCCCGGCCAGATTGTGATTTCAGGTGATGTCTCTGCCGTTGAACGAGCCGTCGAATTGGCACCAGAACGGGGAGCGCGACGAGCGCTTATGCTTCCTGTGTCTGGAGCGTTTCATTCCCCTCTCATGGAAGCGGCCACACAGGGTTTAACGGATGCGCTCGCCGCGCTCCAGATACAGACCCCGGCTTACCCCGTATATTTGAACGTCACGGCTTCACCGACAATAGATCCTGAAGAGATTCGGACCCGGTTGGTCGAGCAGTTGACTGCGCCCGTTCGTTGGGCACATATTCTACGTGCCATGCACGAAAACGGAGCATCTCGCTTTATTGAAGTAGGCGCCGGGCGCGTACTCTGTGGTCTCGTCAAACGGACCTTGGGTCGCGAATTGGAAACAGTCGCTTTTGGAACGGCCGCAGATTTAGAAAAAGAATAAAACAGCTATGTCTTTCACTGATAAAAATGTACTAGTTACAGGCGGTACCCGTGGTATTGGACGCTCCATCGTAGAGTCGTTTGCCAGCAAGGGAGCCAACGTAGCATTTACCTACCGCTCTTCCTCAGACGAGGCCAATGCACTTGTTGCCGAACTTGAAGAAAGGGGCGTCAAAGCACGGGCGATTCAAGCAGATGCCGCAGATTTCGGTGCAGCAGAAGCAGCCGTAGGTGGAATTATTTCCGAATGGGGCTCGATTGACGTTGTGGTTAACAACGCCGGAGTTACCAAGGATATGCTGATGCTTCGCATGGGCGAGGACGATTGGGACTTCGTCGTAGGTACCAATCTCAAAAGTGTGTTCAATTATTCGAAAGCAGCCTATCGCCCCATGATGAAGCAACGCAAGGGGCGGATCATCAATTTGTCCTCAGTTGTGGGCGTTATGGGCAATGCTGGGCAAACCAACTATGCGGCTTCAAAAGCAGGCATCATTGGTTTTTCCAAAAGCTTAGCCAAAGAATTGGGCGCACGAGGTGTTACCGTAAATGTGGTAGCTCCTGGTTATGTTGAAACCGACATGACGGCTTCGATTTCCGATGGTGCCCGTGAAGCGATGCTTGGATCGGTGCCTGTGGGGCGTCCAGCTACGCCTGATGACATCGCTTCAGCTGTATTATTTCTTGCCTCGGAGGGTGCGTCGTACATTACCGGTCACGTACTCCACGTGGATGGTGGCCTGGCCATGTAAAAGTGCACTCCCGCATCTTTTCTACATGTAGTTGGCACACAACACTTGATATATGTCTAACGGACCTAAACGTAGTTTTATCACAGGAATAGATCTGACCAGTAGAGCTCAAGCTGAGCGTGCTGACGACCGGGTCAAAGCCACTTTTACTGAGCCAGAAATGTCTCTGGCAGAAGCATCCATCGATTCCCTTCCGGATATGGTGCGCGATGCGGTTAAATCGGCTGGTTGGACTAGCTTGATGCCGGTGCAAAAAAAAGCGATTCCCTATCTACTGGATGGCAGGGATATGATTGTCCAGTCTCGTACGGGCTCGGGGAAAACGGGAGGGTTTTTACTTCCGCTGTTTAATCTCCTCGACGAGGACATGAACCGGGCTCAGGCCTTGATCCTGTCTCCCACACGAGAGCTAGCCAAGCAGATTTTTGAGGAGTTTGAACGTCTTCGGGGCGAGCATAAATTCACGAGTGTCGTCATTTATGGCGGTGTTAAATATGAGCCTCAAATCAAAGCGCTACGCGAGGGTACCCAGGTAATTATCGGTACTCCTGGTCGAATTTTAGATCATATCCAACAAGGTCGACTGATCCTGGATGATCTAAAGATGCTGGTATTTGACGAAGCAGATGAAATGCTGTCCATGGGGTTTTACCCGGATATGCTGAAGCTCAAGCGATACCTGCCCGAAGCGGATCGCCAATCATGTATGTTCAGTGCAACCATGCCTTCGAGGGTTCGCTATCTAGCAGGTCAGTTTTTGAATGATCCTGGATTTTTGTCTCTGAGCTCTGGAAATGTGAGCGTTGATGCAATAGAACATCGTTTCTATCGCGTGGACCGCATGTCCAAAGATCGGATTCTGGCCCGCATCATCGAAATGGAGAATCCTGAGTCCGCGATTATTTTTGCGAACACCAAACGGGATGTAGAATACCTACACAAATTCCTCCAGAACTACGGATACGATGCCGATAGTATCTCTGGAGACCTAACACAGGCTGCTCGCGAAAAGGTGATGCAGAAGATTCGGGATGGGAAGCTGAAGTTTCTTGTCGCTACTGATGTGGCCGCTCGAGGCATTGACATCACCGATTTGAGCCATGTGTTGATGTATGACATTCCTCAGGACCCTGAGTATTATGTCCATCGCGCAGGTCGAACCGCCCGGGCTGGAAAAACCGGAACAGCCATTATCCTGATTTCAATCGAAGAACAACGTAGTCTACTGGCCATTGGTCAGCGATTTGCTATACCTATGACACAGCACGAAATTCCTTCCGAAGACGATGTAGCCCAGCGGGTTACAGACAGACTCACTGTCGTTCTTGAATCTACATTCAGGGATCGTTCAAACCTTGAAAAAGAACGTCTTCAGCGCTTCAAGCCACTCGTAGAAGAGCTTGCCAACGAAGAGCCCGAATTGCTCGCCATGCTTCTCGACGATCTCTATCACAATACACAGCACAAAGCGAGTGGTGGTAAAAGGTCGGCTTCAGAATCAGGGCGTTCCCGTAGAGATAGCGACTCAGAAGGGCGCTCTCGTGGGCGAGATCGCCGGTAGGTGAACACGGTTCGGCTGAGTGTACGAGGGTGGCCTCTGCGAGCGTTATTCGTTGAGTCCTGCGATCCTGATTGCACCCTCATTTTGCGTTTTCTTTTGGCTGGAGTCTACAGAATTCACGGTAAAACTAGCCCAAAAGCATGGTTTTGAGGCTTACACCTCTCGGTAAATCGTTGGTAGATGGTTAATTTGAAGGCCATCATTTCAGATTTAACGGACTTTATCGTGAGATTATCAGCTTCTTTTTTCGCGCTTGTTTTCTTTTTGTCAAGCGCATTGAACGTCGTTGCCCAGGAATCGGTAGTTATTACCGAGGGTGATTATCGTATTTACACGTCTGAAGGTCAGCCGGCCACCCTAGATGATATTCGGGAAGCCATGGGCGTAGCCGAAGTAGTGTTTGTTGGTGAATTGCATAACGATCCGGTATCGCATTACATCGAACAAGTTGTTCTGAAGGATTGGTATTCAACTCATGGAAGTGCCGCTGCGCTTTCGTTGGAGATGTTTTCCCGTGACGTTCAGTATATCGTTGATGAGTATCTGAATGATTTGATTTCAGAGTCTCATTTTCAGCTATCTAGTAGCCCTTGGAGTAACTACGAGACGGATTACAAGCCCTTGGTTGAATTCGCAAAGGCTAACGGATTCCCGGTTATTGCCGCGAACGCTCCAAGGCGATATTCAAATATGGTTACCCGCATGGGTAGAGGTGCTTTAAATGGATTATCTGACCAAGCCCTTTCCTACGTCGCTCCACAACCATACGGTGCGCCAAGTGCAGCATATAAAGCGCAGTGGGATGCTGTCATGGCAGAAGCTATGGCGGAAATGATGGCTGCCAGTCAGGAAACGTCAGCAAAGATGGATGATGAAAGCCATGAAATGAACCACGAGATGGAGCATGGCGAAGGGCATGAAATGGGCGAAGGACACTCTTGCGACATGATGGAAGGAGAGGGTGAGCATGAGTGCGAAATGATGGAAGGTGAAGGACATGAAATGGGTGAAGGAGAAATGGATCATGAAGCCATGCATGCGATGCATCATCCGGAAGGCTCAGAAATGAACCACGAAATGGAGCATGGCGAGGAAGGAGAACATGATGAGGAGAGTGAAGAACACAAAATGAATCATGAAATGCACATGGCAGCCGGTGCACATGCAGAAGAAGGCCATGATTCCGGAGAAGGCCATGATATGGAGCACGGTGACGAAGCCGAGCACAAGATGGACCATAATGAAGAAGCTGAAATGCCGTCTGTTGGCAGCTCGCAACATGGCGGCGGCTCAATGTTGGACGCGCAAGCCCTTTGGGATGCGACCATGGCCTGGTCTATTGCCGAGCTAATGACTCGCAAGCCGGGTTCCAAAGTTGCACACATGGTGGGAGGTTTCCACGTGGAAACCGGAACGGGTACTCCAGAGCACTTAGCTCAATATCGTCCCGGAACGAAAATGCTGGTCATTTCTGTTCAGTCCAGCCTAGATATACACACATTCGATTCAGATGAACACACCGGTCTTGGTGATTTTGTTATTCTGGGTGATGAGTCGCTACCGCGCACCTATGACACGCGCACGCGATAAGAACTGATTAAAGGAATAGGAATATGAAAAACGCAGTATTGACACTGATCGTTGCCTCGTTCGCATTTATGGGATGTCAGGGCGGCTCTCAAAGCATGGCATTTGATTGTGCCGCATTTCTGGCTGAAGGGGGATCTATGAAGTCTGTAGATGTAGAGATGAAAGAGGGCAGTGAGGAGGGCCGAGCGCTGCTTTCCAAGTTTACCTCTTTCGCTTTGACTACCGATCTGAGCATGCTGTCTGAGAATGAGTGTAAAATGCTTCCACATCTGATTGCTGCTGGCGATCAGATGGAAGACATATTCTGGATGCAGGCTTATGGAAATCGCGATGAGTTGCTAGATTCGATCAAAGACCCGGCTCTTCGCGAGTATGCTAAGCTCAATTACGGTCCTTGGGATCGGATTGGTGGAAATATTTCCTTCATCGAAGGTGTTGGGGACAAGCCGGAAGGGTCAGGTTTTTATCCTAAGGACGTGTCTAAAGAGGAGTTTGAAGCTGCCGCTGCAGTCAATACTGACCTAAAGGGCCTCTACACGATGGTCGTTCGGGATGCTGATGAGACGTTAAGGGCGATCCCATATCACGAAGCATTTGCCGCGCAAATGCAAACGGCGGCCGATGAGTTGCGTGCAGCAGCAGAGCTGGCTGATGATTCAGGTTTGAAAAACTATCTGTCGCTTCGAGCCGATGCGTTGTTGACTTCAGATTACCGCGCCAGCGATATGGCTTGGATGGATATGAAGGACAATCGTATCGAAGTGGTCATTGGTCCGATTGAGACGTACGAAGATGCTCTGTTTGGATACAAAGCGGCCGCAGAAACCTTTGTACTTGTCAAAGACATGTCATGGAGTGAGCGTCTGTCTCGTTACGCCTCGTTGCTTCCCATGCTGCAAGAAGGACTTCCAGTACCGGATGAATACAAGCAGGAAAAACCAGGTACAGATTCTGATCTGAACGCGTACGATGCGATTTATTACGCTGGAGATACCAATGCTGGCTCCAAGACGATCGCCATTAATCTACCCAATGATGAGCAAGTTCAACTTGAAAAGGGTACCCGCAGACTGCAGTTAAAAAACGCTATGCAGGCTAAGTTCGATAAGATTCTTGTTCCGATTTCAGGGATGTTGATCGCTGAAGATCAACGTAAGCATATCACCTTTGATGCCTTCTTTGGTAACACGATGTTCCATGAAGTAGCACATGGTCTTGGAATCAAGAACACGCTCGATGGTTCAAATACCGTCCGAGGGGCATTAATGGAGCACGCCTCGGCTCTAGAAGAGGGCAAGGCAGATATTCTGGGTCTGTACATGGTATCTCGCCTTATCGAAGAAGGTGAATTGGACGTTGATATCAACGACAATATGGTGACGTTCTTGGCTGGTATTTTCCGGTCTGTGCGGTTTGGCGCCTCTAGCGCTCATGGCCGGGCAAACATGATCCGCTTCAATTTCTTTAGTGAAATGGGCGCATTCACCAGAGACGAATCAACCGGTACGTATAGTGCAGATTATGATCGAATGATCGAAGCTATGAATGCGCTGACCGAGAAGATTCTTCGATTCCAGGGTGATGGCGATTATGACGGCGTCGCGGAATTCGTGGCTGAATACGCTCAAGTAGGGCCAGGTCTTCAAGCTGATTTGGATCGGCTAGGTGCGGCTGGAATTCCAGTAGACATCGTTTTTGAGCAGGGCCTCGGCGTTTTAGGGCGATAAACGTCGGCACATTTAATTGGGATAGGTATGAAGAACAATACACCCGTTGGCTACCTACTTGATTGGATTAGGCCTAGCGCTAAGCGGCTGGTTTATTGGCCACGGCTTTGTGTCCGGTCGTACGGCCGATCGCTTTGTCACGGTAAAAGGGGTATCTGAAAGGGATGTTGAAGCCGATTTGGGCCTATGGCCATTGCAGGTGGTTGCTAATGCGAACTCGTTGGAGGAAGCACAGGCAACGATTGATGCTAGTCTAGCTAAAGTTCGCTCCTTTTTGTCGGACCACGATCTTGGAGAGACCCATTTAGAACTCCAAGGCGTCGAGGTCACCGATCGCTTGGCCAACCCGTATGGAGATCCCGGTATTCGGGGTGGACGGTTCGTGGTACAGCAGAAATTAATGGTGCGGAGCGACGAACCTATCTTGATTCATCTAGCCAGCCAAGCGGTTGGGGAGTTGGTTTCAAAAGGTGTTGTTTTGAGCTCAGGGACGGGTTGGGGTCCCGCCACACCAACATTCTTATTTAAGAGTCTCAATGCGCTCAAGCCTGAAATGATTGCTGAAGCTACGGCTTCCGCTCGTGAAGCCGCCTCTAGGTTCGCCGCAGATTCGGATAGCCGCCTAGGTAATATTCGAAGAGCGAATCAGGGTATTTTTGTTGCGTTAGCCCGAGATGCCGCCGCAGGTATTCCGGAAAATTCCCAGTTGAACAAGATGATCCGTGTAGTCGCAACCGTTGAGTATTTTCTGGACTAGCGTTATGAGAAGATGGTCAGTTAGGCGTCCTGTAAGCGCTCTGAGAGCAAGAGCTCTTCTGTTGGACAGGACTTTAACCTACTCATAATGGCGTTAAGTAGCTCAAAAATGCGTTTAATCTACTTTAGCCGTAGATAAATTATCCGCGTTTTGGGGCGCAACATATTATGGGGTCTCTAGGGATTGTCGAAATGGTAGTACTGCTTCTTTTAGGCCCGATAGTCTACATCGGAAGCTTGATCTGGATCTACCGGGATGCCGAACGCCGGGGAAGCCATGGAATGCTAACTACGTTGCTGGTGGCGGTGGCAGCTTGGCCCCTAGGACTGATCGTTTGGCCGTTCATTCGATCGAAGACAAAAAATTAATTCACTCGCGGGTTTAAGTCTTAGAACTAGTGGTCGATACCTAAAGGGCAAGGTCTCTGTAACGGACCAAAAAACTATTAGGTATTTATTATGCGTATCGACGAACACATGCTAGCAGGCTTCATGGCTGGTGAGTTAAATGAGCAGGATCGGGCTAGTGTAACGACAGCTCTGACTCGCGATCGTGGAATGAGGGATTGGCTTCATATGGCTTCAGAAGCGCTTACTGCTTCCAAGGCAGAGGATGGCTTGTTGAATCGGTTTATTCCTCAAATGAATGCCTCAAGACCAGGAATTCGCAGGGAAGACCGCACTGCGGTACCATCTGCTCGTAAAGCTCGACGGGCTGTATAAACATATTGAACGTCCTGAATCGGCAGAAGGGTGGCTCGCGTACGCGAGCCACCCTTCTTTATTTGTCCCAAGGTTAGCGGGTTGTTCACGGAACAAAAACAGCGTTTCAGGCAAAAACAGACACCTGACACACCGTTCCACCATAGAGCACGACTATGTCTGAAAAGCAGACCCCTAAGACCGAAACGTTCGAGTTCAAAGCCGAGATGAAGCAGCTGCTTCATCTGATCATCCACTCGCTTTATACGCATGAAGAAATTTTCCTCCGGGAGCTGATCTCCAACTCATCTGATGCGCTCAATAAAATTCGCTTCAGGATGCTAACGGATCGCGATGTATTGGATGCGGACGTAGAGCAAAAGATCGACATCCTATTGAACAAGGATAGCAATACGTTGACCCTAACGGATACCGGTGTCGGGATGACTCGGGACGATCTCATGAAGCGTATTGGAACGGTTGCCTCTTCTGGCACGCTCGATTTCGTCAATGAATTGAAAAACAATGACGGCCCCGTTGATGCGCAGATGATTGGACAGTTTGGCGTGGGTTTTTATTCGGCCTTTATGGTTGCCGATGAAATCACCGTCGATACACGTCATGCCAATGCGGATAGTGTTGGATTGCGCTGGAAATCAGATGGAAGTGGCTCCTACACTATTGAAGAGACCAAGCAGGCAGAGCGCGGTACCACTATCACGCTGCACCTCAAGGAAGACAAAGGAGAGTTTGCGGAAGATTGGCGCATTAAACAGATCATTAAGAAGTACTCGAACTTTGTCGACTTCCCCGTGCATTTGGAAGGCGAAGAAGTAAACACGGTTGATGCACTTTGGCAGAAGAGTAAATCCGAGGTCAAAGAGGAGGAGCTGAACGAGTTTTACAAGTTCATTTCAGGGGACTTTGATGATTCGATGGGGCACCTCCATCTCAGCCTGGAAGGGAAAGTCAGCTTTAAGGCTCTTCTATTTATACCTAAAAAAGCGCCAAAGGGACTCTATCAGGAAGATTTTAAATATGGAGTCCACCTGTATTCTTCTAACGTGTTCATTCAAGACGATGCGCGGAATCTACTTCCGGATTGGGCCCGTTTTGTAAAAGGCGTTGTAGATACCGAAGACCTGCCTCTGAATGTCTCGCGTGAGGTAACTCAGAACAGTCCCGTTCTTGCCAAGATTCGTCAGATTCTGACCGGAAAGATTTTGGGTATGCTCAAAGAGTGGTCCGTCGAAGACAGTGACCGGTATGACAACTTCACCCGAGAATTTGGGATGTTGTTTAAATCTGGCCTGTCTATGGACTTTGACAACCGGGACCAGATGCTTGAGCTTGTTCGCTTTGAGTCTTCTGCAAAAGAGGCGGGTGAGTACGTGAGCTTGGAGCAGTATGTGGACCGTATGCAACCCGAGCAGAAAGCCATTTACTATGTGCTGGCGGAAAGTCGGCAGGCTGCAGAAATGAATCCCAATTTGGAGTATTTCAAGGCCAATGATATCGAAGTGTTGTTAATGACTGAGCCGGTCGATGCATTCATCGCGCCCTCCATTCCTACCTACAAGGATCACGATCTCAAAAGCGTTGAGACCTCTGACTTAGACCTCAAGAAGAGCAAAAAGAAGAAAGGTGCCCCGACGAAAAAGGAGTCCGAAGGCATACTTGATCGCTTCAAAAAAGTGCTCGGAGATAAAGTGGAGGACGTAAAGGCATCAGATCGCTTAGTGGACTCAGCAGCTACTCTGGTGGTCGGCAAAGAAGGGATGGATACCCAGATGGAGCGTATGATGAAAATGATGGATGAAAATTTTGAGGGCGCCAAGAAGGTGCTTGAAATCAATTTGACTCATCCGCTTGTCATCAATTTGATAGCCCTTCGGGATAACGACGAGGACGGTAGCCTGGTAGACTCCGCAATCCTTCAGGTCTACGAAGGGGCGTTGCTATCGGATGGCTCATTGACCTCCCCCCAGGAGTTTGTGAAGCGTATGACAGAATTGATGGTGCAGGCCACCGGTAAGTAGGCGTCTCGCGTTCTCAAGGCAGGAATAGAATTTCACGTTCGGTGTCGGTGAGCGATCAATTGACGTTGCCGGAATCAGTGTGTTTTCCAGAAATGACCACTCAAAACGGTGCGATGTGGTAACATCATAGCTGAAGTCGTGGCGTTCTGCTCTGTAAACCGTACCTTCTTCGCGCCTACACCGCCAGACGCCGCTTCACTAACGAGTACCGCATTCCATGGCGCGAGGAGAACGCTCTCACCCCTACTTAGTTATTTTTGCTCTCTGGCTGATGGTTTTTTCAGCCAGCAGTCAGGTCATTATCGTAGCTCCAATTTTGCCACGGATTGGTGAAGCGCTACTAATACCCGAGGCTCTTCAAGGCTGGCTTATTACTTCCTATGCGCTCTTTTTAAGTATTTTTGCGCTGATTATAGGTCCTATTTCGGATAAGTTTGGACGACGAGTCGTGCTTTTGCTAGGTAGCGGGTCCATGGCGATTGCGCTTTGGTTTCATGGAGTAGCTGATTCATTTGAGTCACTGCTGGCCGTACGCGCTGCTGCGGGAGCTGCCGGAGGTATGCTCAGCGGGGCTGCTGTGAGCTATGTTGGAGATTATTTTCCGTATAACAAACGAGGCTGGGCGAACGGTTGGGTCATGAGTGGAATTGCCTTTGGGCAGATCGTGGGTATACCGATCGGCACTATTTTAGCAGACCAATTTGGATTCCGAGGGGCCTTTCTGATGTTCGCCGGTACGATGACGCTTACAACCGTACTGATTTGGTTTTGCGTCCCTCAACCGGACGTGGATAGGGATACCGAACGATTAACCGTAGCCAGAGCTATTGCTGGGTACCGTGAATTACTTTCCAGACGGGTCGTAGCGTTTGCTAGCGCTACTTACTTTCTGATGTTTTTCAGCATTGGCTTATACGTGATCTATTTGCCAACCTGGTTGGAAACGACACTGAATGTTTCTGGGACCTCGATTGCTTCCTTATTTTTAGTTGGCGGTTTGGCGAGTGTCATTTCTGGACCTATGGCGGGCAAGCTGTCTGATAGAACGGGTCGAAAACCATTGATCTTGGTGTCTTGCTTCGGATTAAGCGCGGTTATGATTGTAACGACCTATTGGACCACTTCGATGTGGGTTGCCTATGTCTTGTTCGGTTTTGCCATGGTTATGTTCGGATTGCGAATGAGCCCTTTGCAGTCCTTGATGACAGCCATTGTAGAGGAGCGGCGCAGAGGCGCCCTGCTTAGCCTTGCTGTAGCTATCGGGCAGATTGGGATCGGTATTGGGGGCGCAGCGGCAGGGTTCGCCTACGTCAAGTGGGGCTTCATCTCGAATACGGCCACGGGAGCTGTCGCTATTTTAGGTATGGCTTGGTTGGTGCATTTTCATTTACCAGAGCCACAGATGAAAAATAGTGAAGTCATTGATCTGGGTATGGAAGATACCTAGGACGAAGATGAGCCTAAGTAGGTAGGGCCTAAACGATCGTAAAGAAAATGAAAGCGGCGGCGGACCTTAGGTCCGCCGCCGCTTTCATTTTCGTCTATTTGGATGGGCCGATCAGGAATTCATAACGACAAGAAACTCATCGTTTTTCTTGGTCCCGCGCATCTTATCTAGCAGGAAGGTCATGGCTGCCACAGGCTCCATGTCTGCCAATACTTTTCGAAGCACCCAAATTCGTTTCAATCCAGCTTCAGGAATGAGAAGCTCCTCACGCCGAGTACCGGATTTGACGATGTGAATAGCAGGGAAGATGCGTCGATCCGCTAAGTCGCGGTCCAATACAATCTCCGAATTTCCTGTTCCTTTGAATTCTTCAAAGATGACCTCGTCCATACGGCTTCCCGTATCGATGAGTGCTGTACCGATGATGGTAAGCGATCCGCCTTCCTCAACATTTCGGGCTGCACCAAAGAAACGCTTTGGTCCGCGTAACGCACCTGCTTCGATACCACCGGAGAGTGTTTTACCACTGGATGGAGCTACTGCGTTGTGTGCACGAGCCAATCGCGTAATGGAATCCAACAGGATTACAACATCTTGACCCGCTTCAACAAGCCGTTTTGCCTTGGAAAGCACAATATCAGCTACTTCTACGTGCCGCTCAGGGTCTTGGTCGAAGGTAGATGCAATGACCTCTCCGTCCACGTGGCGGCGCATGTCCGTCACTTCCTCTGGGCGTTCGTCCACGAGTAAAATGATCAGATGGCATTCGGGATGATTCGTTGTAACGGCATTCGCGATCTTTTGAAGCAAGATCGTTTTACCCGTTTTGGGCTGAGCTACAATCAGGGCACGCTGTCCTTTTCCGATTGGTGAGAACAGGTCCATTACTCGTGTCGAGTATTCTCCGCCTAGGGTAGACAGATTTAACTGCTCCTCTGGGTAATACGGCGTGAGATAATCAAAACTTGGACGTTCGGCTAGTTCACCAGAAACGCGACCGTTAATTGAGTTTACCTGAATCAGGGCGAAGAACCGTTCGCCTTCTTTTGGTGGTCGGACTTCTCCGTCCACCGTGTCACCGAGCTGTAGGGCAAAGCGTTTGATCTGGGACGGTGATACGTAAATATCGTCCGGGCTCGGAAGGTAGTTGTACTCGGCAGAACGAAGGAAGCCATAGCCGTCAGGCAGAATCTGCAGAACGCCTACTTTGCGAATCATGCCGTCCAGCTCAACCTTGGTAGGATCGAACTCCTGCATGTATTCAGGCTGATCTGCGTACACACGGCGACGACGATCTTCACGGGAATCCCGGTTGTCACGTCTATTTCTGTTCCGTCCGCGTCCGCGACCCCCGTCGTCTCCACGGTTTCCGCGATTATCGCGATCCTCGCGATTCCCACGGTCGTCACGTCCACCTCGGTTGTCTCTATTTCCCCGCGTATCGCGAGACGTGCGGTCGTCGCGATCTCCACGTCCCCCGCGCTTGCTTCGGTTGTCTCTATCGCCTCTGTTGTCGCGATCGCGGCCACCACGGTTGTCCCGTCCTCGGCCACGATTGTCTCTGCTTCCGCGGTCGTCGCGGTCGCTTCGTTCATTTCGGTCATCGCGATCTCTTCCGCGCCGATCGTCTCGACCTTTGCCTCGGCGATCCCCACCATCGTCGCGGGTGGCCTTCTCATCCTTTCCAGATGACTGCTCACCGCGGTCGCTCCGATCATTTCGGTCATCGCGATCTTTTCCGCGTCGATCGTCTCGACCACGGCCTCGGCGATCGCCACCGTCTTCGCGAGTAGTCTTATCATCTTTGCTGGATGACTGCTCGCCTCGATTGTCTTTGCTTCCGCGGTCATCGCGATCTTTTCCGCGTCGATCGTCTCGACCACGGCCTCGGCGATCGCCACCGTCTTCGCGTGCCGGTTTGTCTTCTTTCTGGGATGACTTCTCACCCCGGTTATTCGACTTGCGATCTTTATCACGAGAGCGGTCTCTGGAAGGTCGTTCTCGGTCCTTGCTTTCTGATTTGTCAGAAGAGGAACGTGAATCGTTTCCGGAACGACCCTCATTTCTACGACCGCCCTCAGGCTTTTCATCACGATTGCGGCGGTTGCCTGCAACGGCTTCGGCGCGGGCTTCGAGAATGAGATAAATAAGGTCTTGTTTGCGCATGGCAGAAAAACCAGACAGGTTCATCTGCTTTGCGATGTCTTTTAGCTCAGGAAGTTTTTTATCCTGGAGTTCAGCAATCTTCATGTATTAGGTTAAAAATGAACAGTGCGCACCAATTAGGTGAGATGCAGCAGGAGTGTTCAGGTAGGAATCTGTGTCTTGGGGTTCTGAAACTGGCATTCGCCGGTTTTCTGAACGCAGCACGGGATTAATCAGATGGAAATAGTACGATGCGGCCGGGCCGCGGAGGTAGGGCAGCCAACGTCCGGAAAGATTAGGAGTCAGCCGATTACTCTGAGCGCAGAACTACGCATGGAGAGCAAATCTGACCGATAATATAGCGTTTATACGGGACAAAACAAGGCTGAGTTGGTTTTAGCGCGGAAAACTGAAAGAAAGCGGGGCTTATTTCAAGCCTTCTATGGCAGAAGCCGCAACGGTGTGAGAGCCCGTAATTAGACAATCTCTCGTTTCAAGGAGTTCGTGCTTGAGATGGTATCCCGCTGTTGAGGCGGTTAGTCCGAAGGTGCGAAGTTTCGAGGCTAGTTCGATGGCTGATAGCCCTCTTGCCCCGTCTGTGTCGACGGTATATATGTCTAGGTCAAATGCTGACATGATCTGAGCCATCGCCTCGATATCCTTGTCCGCAAGAAGTCCAATGATGACTCGCGGTACGTTTTCATCTGAACAGTGCTCAAGAAACGTTTCAATTGAGGCTTTGAGCGCAGCCGGATTATGGGCCACGTCTATCATAAGCAAGGGCTTGTCGCGCGCGATCTCTGATCGCGCGCGAAGGCCACTTAACCGAGGCGTGTGTTCAAGGCCTTCTCGTAGGGCTGTTTCATCTAAAACAAAACCCCAAGCATCTAGCGCACGCAAAGCCGTTGACGCATTATCTGCTTGATGCCGACCAGCTAGCGCGAGCCGAAATGATGGATATGTGGCAGCTAGAGGCTGAAAATCCCATACGGGTGCCTCTCTTTGCAGAGCGATATCTGAAATAACTTTTGCCGCTTCGATATACATATTTCCTAGTACAACGGGCTTCCTGGCTTTTATAATCCCCGCTTTTTCGGTCGCTATTGCAGCGATAGTGTCGCCCAATAGTTCGGTATGATCTAGATCCACGGACGTGATCACCGAAACGGACGCATCCAAAACGTTAGTAGCATCCAGTCGTCCTCCGAGGCCCGTTTCAACCACAGCATGTGTGGCGTGAATTTCGGCAAACCAGAGCAGAGACAGCGCGAGCGTAGCTTCGTAAAAACTCGTTCCAATGTCTCGAAAAGCCGTCAGGTGCTTGCCCGCAGCGCGCTCAAGCCAATCTTGAGGCGCATCAGATCCGTTTACGCGCATGCGTTCATTGATGCGTAGAAGGTGCGGCGACGTCTGAAGTGCGGTTTTGTAACCGGCTGAAGTGAGGCACGCAGCCATCATAGAGGCCGTAGATCCTTTCCCGTTCGTTCCGGCCACCAATGCAATATCCATTTCTCGATCGGGTCTTCCCATGTATTCAAGAATGGATTCTATGCGGTCAAACCCGGGCTTAATGGCATGGGGTCCGTCGCTAGCATATCGAGGTAGCTCCAAAAGGCGCTGTACAGACGAAGTCATACGGACAACTGTTCTATGCGTCGATTGCCATCTTGTAGATGGGTGAGCCGGATGATTTGGACCCGCTCCGGGAGCAAGTGTTCGGCTCTCTCGGGCCATTCGACTAAACAAATGCCATCCATATCAAAATACTCTTCCACACCAGATTGTTGAAGCTCAGCGGGGCCCGATAAGCGATACAAATCCAGATGATACAGGGGGATATGGCCGCCGTATTCGTGAGCGATCGTAAAGGTTGGGCTCGAAACGTCTTCCGGAGAAATTCCGAACGCTTCAGCAACTCCTTTTACAAACTGCGTTTTTCCCGCACCTAGATCACCAACCAATGCGACTACGTCTCCGATCGCGAGCCGTGCCCCAAATTGCTTACCTACAGCACGCGTTTCGGCCTCAGAAGAGCTCGTTTGAGGAAATAAATCAGACGGGCTGGACATGGTCTTACCGCTTGGGCTTCATCGTTATTACCGGCAGAATCATTTCCTCCATGGAAATCCCGCCGTGCTGCATAGTGTCCCGATACTTGTTCAGGTACTGATGGTAATTTGTCGGGTACACGAAGTAGTAGTCTTCCTTCGCAATAATGAAATTGTTGCTTCGATTGTTTACCGGCAGGCCAAAAGACTCCGGATCTTTGACTAGAATGGCATGACGCGGATCACACTTCAAATTGCGCCCGTATTTGTATCGTAACGCCGTCGATGTTTCCCTGTCGCCGATCACCTTGGTGCCGTGTAAACTTCGAATGGCACCGTGGTCTGTTGTTATTACGATGGTACAATCACTGGCAGCAAGCTGCTGAAAAGACTGGTACAGCCAAGAATGCTCAAACCAGGTTTTAGTCAATGAACGATAGGCTCGTTCATCGGGTGCGATTTCCTTGAGCACGGCTGAATCTGATCTGCTGTGAGCCAAGATGTCTACAAAGTTGACGACAACTGCACTCAAATCGAATTGCAGCAGATCATGTACGGATTGTTGAAACTCTTTACCATCTTTGGAAGCAACGAGTTTGTCGTAGCGGACCCGCGCTTTGACATGCTTACGCTTCAGTAAATCGTTTAGTAGTTCCTCTTCGTTGCGGTTTCTGGAGTGTTCGTCGTCTTCTCCATCGGCCCACATGCGTGGATACTGATCGGCTAAGTCTCGGGGTAAGAGTCCGGAAAAAATGGAATTTCTGGAATACGGCGTAGCCGTGGGTAAAATACCGAAATGAGTGTCTCTCTCAACGTTGAAGAGGGGGGAGAGGAGCTTTTCAAACTCCAACCACTGATCAAAGCGCATGCAATCGATAACGAAGAAAATGACCGGCTTTTCGGACTTCAAGTGGGGCATGACCCACCGAGGAACCACCTCATGGGAAAGGGCCGGACGAAATGTATCGGGCGCACTATCCACGTCTGAAATCCAACGTTTGTAGGAGTCCTCGACGTATTTGGAAAACGCGCGGTTGGCCTCTGAATATTGGTCTTCTAATACTTGGCGAACCCCTTCATCAGCATCCAATTGGACATCGTACCGGATGAGTTTTTCGTAGAGTGATACCCAATCGGCATGCTCCATCGGGTTCGTCAAAGCACTAGTGATTTGGCCAAATGACTGTAGGTAATTCTGAGATGCTGCCTCACTTTCGATGCGGCGACCATCCAGAATGCGTTTGCATGTGAGCAATACCTGACTCGGATTTACCGGCTTGGTGAGGTAATCGGATATTTTTCCTCCGAGTGCCTCTTCCATGATGCGCTCCTCTTCACTTTTCGTAATCATGACTACTGGAATGTCAGGAGCCAGATCTTTGATTTCGTTTAGCGCTTCAAGGCCACCCATGCCGGGCATTTGCTCATCCAATAGGACGACATCGAAGCGGCCATTTCGGATATGCTCGATGGCATCAGATCCGTTTGTAACGCTGGTTACTTCATAACCGCGTGTTTCGAGAAAGAGAATATGCGGGCGGAGGAGATCAATTTCGTCGTCTGCCCAGAGAATACGTGATGTGTACGCCATTCCAACCTTAGTTAATCAACGTGAAAGTAAGGACTGGTATCGATCTGCGGGCGCTTAACTTGGGTCTTTTTACGAGAAGAGGCTCTACTACCCGTTTGGTGGTGGTTTTGTTCATTCCCGATGAATCCACTAATTGTGGAGATCTGAAGCTGGGTCAGTTCGTAGGTTACTTACTTAGGTGATTATCAAGAGAGAAGAACTATGAAGCAGAGAACATTAGAGGCCGTCAACAAGCAGATTCAGGCCGAATTTCAGTCAGCATATATTTATTTGGCCATGTCAGCTCGTTTTGAAGAGCAAAAAATGAGTGGAGCTGCAAGCTGGATGCGTATTCAGTGGGAGGAAGAAACCTCTCATGCATTGAAATTATTTGATCATCTCATCCGTCGTGGTCAGACCCCGGCTCTGTTCGACTTGTCCCACCCTGTCGTTACGTTCGATAGCGCGTTGGATGCATTTGAACAAGTTTTAGATCACGAGCGCCATATAACGAAGCTGATACACGAGTTATACGAAGTCGCTGTTGAAGAAAAAGATTATGCCCTTCAAACGTTGCTGCATTGGTTTATTGATGAGCAGGTTGAAGAAGAGGAAAATGCAGAGGGGATCGTAGATAGTCTCCGTCTTGCTGGCGACTCAGGACAAGGGATATTCTTGGTAGATCGCGAATTGGGCCAACGTCAGCCAGATGTAGAAGACGAAGAATAGATTAGGTTCGATCAGGGAAGTCGAGTCCAAAGGACTCGGCTTTTCTTTCGACGCCTTGTTAACTGTATGGTTGAAACATATGGTTAAACCATATGGTAGGGTCCTTAAGGATCAGGAATTAAGAAATAGAGCTAGTTATGGGACATATAGCGGGGTCTAGCGAAACGGAAACCCAGATACTGAAGGCTGCGCTTTGCGTATTTGGGCAAAAGGGGAAGGATGGTGCCCGTATGCAGGAAATAGCAGACGAGGCTGGCATCAACAAAGCGATGTTGCACTACTATTTTCGTAATAAGGACACACTGTACGAGGCTGTATTTCGTCACGTTCACGGGCACTTTTTTTCGGTCATCGAATCGGAAACGAGCAAGGAGCAGTCTTTTAAGCAGATGCTCAAAGGAATTATTGACGCGCTACTGGATGAGCACGTCCAGCATCCTGATGTCAATAGGCTGTGGACGCATGAGAATCTGAGCGGTGCGCATGTGGTTCGTCGCATTTTGGAGGAGTCCAAAGGAACGGGTCTTGGTAGTGCGCCAGGTGTGCTGGCCGAACGAATTCGCGAAGCGGTAGACAAGGGAGAGATTCGGTCTGTTCATCCCATGCATTTTACCATGACTTTAATGGGCTCAATCATCTTCTTTTTTCTAGCAGCGCCCGTCTTTTCAACCTTAATGCCGGACATAGTAGAGCATCCGGAGAAGGTCTTGGCCGAGAGAAAACAACACTTATTCGACATACTGTACAATGGACTATCCAATTAAGGAATCTGCATTTCGCATGCATTCACGGATCGGACTACTGTGTATTGCGCTGGCTTTTGGGCTTAGTTCATGTTCCATGGCGCCGTCTGTGACGGCGCCCGAGTCCCGTCTCCCTGAGTCCTTTGATGCGGACGGGGTTGATTTCAGCGAAGACGTCAGTGCGAAATACTGGTGGCGAGCGTTTGGTGATGCTCAGCTCAATGCCCTCATTGACACCGCTCTTGTGGTCAATCTAGATTTGGAGATGGCCGCCTCTCGAGTGCTAGAGGTTCAACAAGCACACCGAATCACGAGAGCGGCTCAGTTGCCTGGCATACAAGCAGGCGTAGACGGTTCGCGTCAAAACACGCCTACCAATACCGGGCCAACGGGTCGGTTTGCCGGCTCTATACCCGGGTTTCCAGACCGTTTTGATGTGACGTCCTACTCGGCATCGCTCACATTGGGATATGAACTAGATATTTGGGGCAAGGCTAGAGCCTCTTCGAAAGCGGCTTTAAGCAACTGGATAGGCGTTCAGGCGGACTACCGAGCTATTCGCATGGGCATCATCGCAGAAGTCATTGCCACGTACTTCGAAATTCGTGATCAAGAGCATCTGTTCGCTGCCATAGAGCAGCAAGTAGACTTGCTGGAAGAGCGGCAAGAATTGACAGCAGTCCGATACGAGCGCGGTCTGGCATCCTCATTTGAGTTGTATGCGATACAGCAATCCTTTGATGAGTTGCGAACGCAGGCTCCATTGGTAGAAGCTAGCTTGTTTGATGCCCAGTCCAGATTGGGCATTCTTTTGGGTCGTACTCCGGGTGAGGTGATGGGTCTCATAACAGAGGGTGTATTTAGCCTTCCCGCTCTGCCCCAGCTCCCAGATATGTTGCCCTCCGAGTTGATACGATCTCGTCCCGATGTAATGGCAGCCGAAGCACGTATGGAGGCGACGAGACAGATGATTGGGGTTCGCAGAGCCGAACAGTTTCCTTCATTTTCGCTGACCGCTAGTGGCGGAACGCAGAGCAATACGCTTGGGGATCTGGCACAGACCTCACAAAAATTTTGGTTATTCGGGGGCTCGCTGACGGCTCCCGTCTTTGCTGCAGGCGCGCGGCGCGCTGCCGTAAAAGTCGCTTGGGCTCAATATGAACAGGCTGCACTGGCCTACGAAAAAGCAATTTTAACTGCGTTCAGGGACGTCTCTGCCGCACTCGTGCTCCTTTCGGCTGAACAACAGCGCTACAGCGCATCTCAATCTTCCTTAAATGCCGCTGGGGCATCTTTGGATCTGATGAATCGTCGTTTTGCTCGCGGCGTCGGAGATTACGGAAGTCTCATTGATTCTGAGCTTAATCACCTTCGAGCAGCAACGGCGATGACGACGGCGCAGCGTTCTAACACGTTGGCTCGCCTGACGCTTTACCGAGCCATCGGTGGGAAGTGGGTCGAGTAAACAGACACCCCTTTCCCAAACTCCACTTTACAGACCAAATTCAGACAAGATTATGTCATTTGTAGAACGATTCAAATCTATCCTCATCGGTGTAGGCATTATTGCTGTTGGCATTATCGGCCTAACACTTATGATCGCGCTACGGCCTGAGCCCCCCAAGGAAGACCGCGTCGAGCTAGCTCCGATCGTTCAGACCATTTCGGTGGACGATCAGTCTGGTATGATCCATGTGACAGGAAGCGGCAGTGTAGGACCTCAAAAAGAGGCGCCTATCTCTGCGCAAGTGCAAGGAAAAGTCATTCGCACGTCGGATCACTTCGTGCCCGGCGGATCGTTTCGTAAGGGTGAGGTCTTGTTGGAACTAGACCCTTCAGACTATGAAAATGCCGTGGCTATGGCCGAGGCCGAGGTCACTCAACGTCGCTTTGAGGTAATCATGGCCCGTGAGGAGTCGCAGATTGCACGAGACGAGTGGGGTCGTCTCAAATCGCGTAATCCAGAAATAGAAGCACCGAAAGCAGGTGATTTGGGTAGTCTTGTATTTCGAGAGCCTCAGCTGAAGCTTGCTGAATCAGCGCTTGCTGCCGCTGAAGCCAGACTGCGAGATGCCAGAACCCGTTTAGACCGAACTCGCCTTACAGCCCCATTTAGTGGGCAGATTCGAACGAAGGCAGCTGAAATTGGCCAGGTTCTAGCACCCGGTCAGGTCATTGCAAGTTTGTACAGCACCGATATGGCTGAAATTATGGTGCCGCTCAGAGCCGAAGAGGCGGCCCTTATCGATAATCTACAATCTAGACCCAGGGCTCGGGTCAAGGTAGGCGGTGCTACCCGAGAAGGGTTCCTCGCGCGCATAGAAGGTGCTTTGGATCCGGCTACACGCTCCTACCGTGTAGTTATTCAGGTGCCAAACCCCTATTTGGGCGACTCACCTCTGCTCATGGGCTCGTATGCTGATGTGATGATTGATGCGCAGCAAGTCGATACGTTTATCGAAATCCCAAGATTGGCCGTTCGGGAAGGAAGCATGGTCTGGGTGGTGCGCGACAGTAGGTTGCACTTTCGGCCTATTCAGATTCTGACTCAAAGGGGCGAATCAGCTATTGTTACGGCAGGTCTGAGCTCCGGAGATCAACTGGTCGTAAGTACGCCCGCTGTGGTGACGGATGGTATGTCCGTTCGCACCGTTGCAGCTCGATAGCCATCCAATTAGAAAAGAAGAACTGAAAACGTTATGAAAGGAGCAATTGAATGGATGGCCCGAAATCGGGTTGCTGCCAACTTGCTGATGGTTTTTATCGTACTGGTTGGATTTGTAAGTGTGTCCACGATTGTACAGGAGGTCTTTCCAGAAGCCAGCCTAGATTCCGTTCAGGTCAGAGTACCCTATTTGGGCGCTTCTCCTGAGGAAGTCGAAGAGTCCATTGTGCGCCGGGTCGAAGAGAAGATCCAAGGTGTAGATGGCATTCGACAAATCTCTTCTGTAGCGGCTGAAAACTTAGGAGTCATCACAGCTCAGCTGAAATTGGGAGAAAATATTGCAGACATCCTGGACGAAATAAAGTCCGAAGTAGATAGAATCACGACGTTTCCCGCGGAGGCTGAGGAGCCTGAAATCACGGAGATAACGACCCGGCGGCAGGCCATTCAGTTGGCTGTATATGGAGATGTGCCTGAGCGAACGCTAAAAGAGCTCACTAATCGGATGAAAGATGAGCTGACGGCATCCGGTGGTGTTTCGTTCGCTGAAGTGGGCGGCACGAGAAATTATGAATTGGCGATCGAGATTTCGGAGGAAACCTTGCGGTCTTATGGACTGACATTGGACTTCGTAACTCGGGCCGTGAGACGCGGAAGCTTAGACCTTCCAGGTGGTTCGATTGAAACAAGCGGAGAAGATATTCTGATCCGCACCAAGGGACAGGCGTATTCTGGACGCGATTTTGAAAAAATACCTGTCAGGGCGCTTTCTGACGGAAGCACGCTTTATTTAGGTGATATCGCCACGGTTCGGGACGGTTTTGAGGAGTCCGATGCCATTTCTCGATTTAATGGCGAGCAGGCGGCGTTTCTAAAAATATATCGAACATCCGATGAGCGCGTGCTCGATGTCATCGATGAGGTGTACGCCTATGTTGAAACACTATCTATTCCGGAAGGGATATCCGTCTCTGTTTGGCAAGACGAAGCTAAGCTCTTGCGGAGCCGCTACGAACTCATGCTGAAGAATGGAGCCATGGGCCTTGCTCTGGTCATTTTGGCCCTAGGACTCTTTTTAAATTCACGCCTTGCCTTTTGGGTCTCAGCTGGGATCTTCATTTCGTTCATTGGCACCTTTGCTGTGATGGTATATATCGGTGCGACCATCAATTTGATTTCTTTGGTAGCGTTTATTCTGGCTCTTGGAATTGTGGTGGACGATGCCATCGTCGTTGGCGAGAATGTGTTTGTCGAGCAAGAAAATGGATTGGAAGCGGAAGACGCAGCCGTTAAAGGCACTGTTCGGCTTGCCCGACCCGTCATTTTTGCTGTACTGACCACAATGGCAGCCTTCACACCGCTACTCTTCGTTCCTGGAATCATTGGAAAGATGATGAAGCAGATTCCTACAGTGATGATCACCGTACTGGCGATCTCCCTTATCGAGTCTCTTTTCATTTTGCCGGCTCACCTTGGCCACTTCAAGTTCACGCGTGGAAGAGCAAAAAACATGTTTTCCCGTGGACTCGAGCGTATTCAGAACAAGATTAGTGCACTGGTAGAATGGAATATTAACGGGCCTCTCCATCGCACGTTGGAGTTTGTGACCGAGCATTATGTCTATGTAGTATTAGCTGGCATATCAATCATCATGTTGTCTGTCGGAACGGTTGGGGCGGGCTGGGTCCGATTTGAGTTCTTTCCCAATATTGAGGGAGACAATGTGGTCGCCTTGGTCAAAATGCCGGAGGGTACACCGGTAGAGAAGACCATCGAAATTGCAGCCTTAATGGAGGAAAAAGGGCACGAGGTCGCTGCTCAAATTCAGTCTGAACTAGATGAAGATCATCCTCCGGTGGTTTCCAACGTGTTGTCTATTGTCGGCTCGCAACCCACGCTCGATCGAGCACCCGTTTCAGCGGGTGGAGCCGGATATACTGATCCCACGCTAGCAGAGGTGAACTTTGAGTTGTTGGCATCTGAAATCAGAGAACTCCCCGCCGTCGAATTTGAAACGCGCTGGAGAGAGGCCGTCGGAGATCTGGCGGCGGTTCGCTCGATCCAATACCAATCCTCTCTCATCTCTCTTGGCAAGTCTATTCAGCTCGAGGTGTCGACCACGAATGCAGAGGACTTGGCACTAGCCGTCGCAGAAATCAAAGATGAAATCCGATCGTTCTCCGGTACCTATGAAATTGAAGATGATCGGGTGCCGGGAAAAAGAGAGGTGATGTTGGAGCTGAAGCCGGGCGCCCAGATGCTCGGTATTTCGCTGGATGATTTAGCTAGGCAAGTGCGCGCCTCGTTCTATGGAAACGAGGCGCTGCGTGTGCAGCGTGGTCGAGATGACGTGCGCGTCATGATTCGACTGCCGCAGGATGAACGAGATGCGCTATCTGACCTGGATAACATTCGAATTCGTACCGCGGGCGGCGAACAGATTCCCTTTTCTGAAATTGCATCAGCTTCCATTGGATTTGGTTCGTCTACAATCAGTCGCAGAGACCGACGTCAGGTGACAACCATTTCCGCCCAAGTGAATGAGGATATTGTTGCTTCAGATGAGGTAATATCTATTCTTGAATCAACCATTTTACCTCGCATAGGTCTGAACTACCCCGGATTCAATGCTTCTTTTGAGGGTGAGCAACGAGAGCAAATGGATGCCATAAGTTCGCTTAAAATCGGCTTTTTGATTGCGTTATTCATGATCTATGCGCTTCTTGCGATCCCGTTCAAGTCGTACACCCAGCCGTTAATCATTATGGCGGCCATACCCTTCGGGATTATCGGGGCGCTTGTGGGACATATCGTTATGGGCCTCGCCGTTGGCATCTTGAGCATTTTTGGAATCATTGGATTGGCCGGAGTAGTGGTCAATGATTCGTTGGTCCTTATCGATTACGTGAACAAGGAGCGCGAGAAGGGCCTCGATGTTAAGCAGGCTGTAATTAATGCAGGCAAGGTGCGTTTTCGGCCTATTATGTTGACTTCTGTGACTACGTTTGTGGGTGTGCTCCCCTTGATTTTAGAACGCAGTCTGCAAGCTCAATTTTTGATTCCAATCGCAGCCAGTCTTGGGTTTGGTATTCTCTTTGCCACGTTTATTATCATGATTATCGTACCGGCACTCGTCATCATGGAAGCTAAGGCTGAATCCGTGATTAAGGGCTGGAAATCAACATCAACAGAATCCTCACTTGGTGCAGAACCTGCGGGTGCGTAAAATCGTCGGCCATGGATAGAGTACACGATATCATTCTTAAAGCCGGAGAGCTCGCGACTCCGACCCCTGCCACTACCCTTTTTGAAAGAGAAGGTCCGTTGGTGCTAGAGGTCGGTTTTGGTGGTGGGCACTATCTGGAGCACTTAGGCCTGACCCATCCAGAATGGAATCTTGTTGGGGCCGAAGTGTCCCTTGGGTCTGTGTGGCGTACGTATCGCAGAATGAAGCGAAACGGAATTAGTGAAGTGCGCCTTTTCAAAGGAAACGCCCGATTTTTGGTCAGAGACGTATTCGAAGAACACTCTCTGGATCGAGTTTTTGTCAATTTCCCTGATCCTTGGCCTCGGAAAAAGCACTTCAAGAATAGGCTACTTCAGGCGCCTTTCTTTCAGATTCTTTCCTCTCGTCTTGTCAAGGGTGGGTCGCTTTTTTTGACGACGGATCATCCCGAGTACTACTCCTTTTCAGTCGAACAGGGTAAAGAGTCTGGTTGTTTTGAGGTGATTCCCGGAGATCCGCCTCCAGCTACACTTGAAACCAAGTATGCCCGAAAATGGCTGGATCAGAACAAACCTATTTATCACGCCGAGTTCAGATGCACAAAGGTTATTCCCTCTGCGCCACGACTCATTACCGCCATTGATATGCAACATGCATCCCTGAAAGGTTCTCTCAAAGACGTGGGGCCCTTCACCAAGCAAGTACGTTCCTTTCAAGGCGGTCACGCCATTGTATTGGAAGCATATCGAGACCTGGCTTCCGATGGGTTGTTGTTTAAGGCGACAACAGAAGAGCCTGACATGAGACAAGAACTGCTCATTCAGGCCTGGCCCAAAAAGGATGGCGTTTATGTCAGTCTACAGCCTTTTGGAGATCCTATGACCACGAAAGGAGTCCGAGAAGCCGTTATGGCCGTGACTGATTGGCTGGTTTCACAGGGACTTGAGCTTGAGCAAGCCTGGGTCTAATCGAGCTCGGAGCGATTCTTTTTCCAGGCACTGAATCCGATTGGCGCAGCAACCGGCTGTTCTGGAGCGTGGTGCGAATCCACATAGAGGGCGGCTGCTATGGCTATGGCCTGATCCATTTCGGGATCTTCGTGAGCAAGAACCTCAGGCGAGAAGTGATCTGCCACAAAATGAGTAGAAAAGTCACCGGATTGAAAAGCCGGGTGTTCCATCACAAAGTGGCAGAAAGGAATGGTAGTTTCTACCCCTGCAATTTGATATTCGTCTAGCGCCCGTGCCATGCGAGAAATGGCTTCAGATCGGTCAGAACCCCAGGTGGAAAGCTTCGAAATCATGGGATCATAGTACACCGGAATTTCGCTGCCTTCATCCACTCCAGAATCCAATCGGACGCCGTGTCCGGATGGGGGAATGTGTTGGACGAGCGTGCCTGGAGCCGGCAGAAAGTTGTTGGACGGATCTTCTGCATAGACCCGCGACTCTACAGCATGACCATGAATGGAGAGATCTGATTGCACAAACGGGAGAGGATGTCCTTCGGCTATGCGAATTTGCGCCGCAACGAGATCAATTCCCGTGATCATTTCCGTTACGGGGTGCTCTACTTGGAGTCGAGTATTCATTTCCATGAAGTAGAAATTCAGGTCTTTGTCGACCAGAAATTCAACGGTTCCGGCTCCCACGTATCCACACGATCGCGCAGCTTCAATAGCGGCTTGTCCCATCATCTCTCGTAGTTCTGGTGTGAGAATGGACGATGGGGCCTCTTCGATTACTTTCTGGTGGCGCCGCTGAATGGAGCACTCGCGCTCGAAAAGATGCACGGTTTTTCCTTGTTGATCAGCCAGAATTTGGAATTCGATGTGACGTGGCTGGTCAATGTATTTCTCAATGAAGACGCGTCCATCTCCAAAGGCTGATTCAGCTTCGCGAGAGGCTGATTCCATGGAAGAGATGAACTCATCCGGACTGGACACCACTCGCATTCCCTTGCCGCCGCCTCCGGCGGCGGCTTTGATCAAGACGGGGTATCCGATTTCGCCCGCAATCTGAAAAGCCTCTTCCATGCTTGCAATAGCGTCTACGGTGCCCGGTGCCATAGGAACGCCTGCGTGCTCCATGAGCGCGCGTGCAGCCGTTTTGTCACCCATACTTTCAATAGCATCTGCCGGTGGTCCAATAAATGCGATACCCTCGCGTTCGCACGCGCGCGCAAATTCTGCATTCTCCGAAAGGAAACCATACCCTGGATGCACCGCATCCGCGCCGGCCTTTAGGGCGACCTTGAGAATGCGATCTGCAATCAGATATGATTCAGATGAAGGAGCCGCGCCGACATGAAACGCTTCATCTGCGAGCCGAACATGCATGGCCGTCCTATCTGCATCACTAAATACAGCGACTGTTCGTATTCCTAGCTCTTTACAGGAGCGAATGACACGAACAGCGATTTCGCCTCGATTGGCGATGAGAATCTTATGGATGGACTTATCTACTGACAAAACGTGTGTTTTGGGTCGTGTGGCACGAATTTGGTGGTGATCGTTGATGTCTTAAAGACGCTAAAACCTGTTAAAATGACAGAATTTAAGTGGCCTGAGGAACAACATGGGGAATCTACGGCTCCAACGGGTGATTTGGAGCGTATTAGGACGGATCGCAATCGGTTTCGAAAGAAACCTATCAGACCATGAATCAAGACCTCTACAAAATACTGGGAGTTGCGGAAAACGCAGACGCGACGGCAATTAAAAAGTCGTATCGCAGGCTTGCGCGCGAATTGCACCCAGACAAAAATCAAGAGGATCCGAAAGCTGAGGACAAGTTCAAAGAGGTGCAGCAGGCCTACGAAGTGCTTTCGGACGATAAAAAGCGTCGTCAATATGATCGAATGAAACGGTATGGCGGCGCCGCCGGAGGCCCATTCCAGTCAAGACGGGGTGGGAATTTTCACCGTTCGGATGATGGGACCTACGTCAGATCGGATGGCATGGGTGGTGGAGCTGATCCGGGATTCTCGGATATCTTTGAGCAGTTTTTCGGAGGCACTGCAGGAATGGGTGGTCGTCCAACTTCGGGAAGGTCCGCATCAAGAGGTGCACAACAACCACGCTCAACCGAAGCATACGATCGGAAACGCACCGTGCGGATTTCTATGTCCAGAATGCTTAAAGGCGGGAATATTAGTTTTACCCTAGATGGGGAAAAGATTCAAATTCCTTTTCCTAAGGGTGTAAAAGACGGACACAAGGTTCGTGTTAAGGGAAAGGGGCGCCAAATGCCGAACGGCCAATATGGCCATTTGTATGTCACCATTCGAGTGGACGAACAAGAGAATCTTTGGAGAGAAGCCTCGACCCTTCACAAGAATGTAGAAATTTCTGTTTTTGACGCCCTTTTGGGAGCGGATCTGACCATCAAGACGCCTCTCGACACCTCGCTTAAACTGAAGATTCCAGCAGGATCCCAGTATGGAGCGAAGTTGCGCATTCGGGGGCATGGTGTGGAAACCGATAAGGCCAAAGGAGACCTCATTGTACATCTGAATTTTAGCGTACCGGAAGCACTGTCAGAAGAGCAGAAAGATTTGCTTAAACAAGCACGGGACGCAGAGTAGAAAATTGGTTCTAGTCCTTAAAAAAGGGCAATTCGGGTCGATAATAGAAAAGGATGCGTACCTCTCGTTATCACTATATCACCCTTGTGTTGCTCTTCTTTTTTGTAGCAACCTCAGCACAGGCCCAGATTGAATACTGGAAGCCTGCTCCGGGTCCTTATGGAGGTACAGCGATATCAGACCTAGAGGTTACTGCTGATGGCGTTGTGTACGCTGCTACCTCGAATGGCGTGTACGTGTCTACGGATGATGGGCGTAATTGGACCGATGCCTCAGATGGGCTAGTCGTGACCGATGTTCGTGATTTGATGATCCGGGAGGATGGATCTATGTGGGCTGTGGCGTACGGAGCCGGCCTCTTTAAATGGAATGCTCCAGTACGCCGCTGGGATTCTGCTGGATTGGCTCAGACGTTTGCGACGTCAATCGTAGAATCTGCCGATGGAAACTTAGTGGTTGGGAGCATCGGTTTTGCATACCTGTCTGTGGACAATGGAATCTCGTGGCAGGCCAAGTCTCTGGATGGTTTTCAGGTCAATATTCAAGACCTAGCCAACAATAATTCTTATTTGTTTGCGGCTTCATCCCTCGGCGTGTTTCGTTCATCTGATTCAGGTGAAACGTGGGAGTTTGCCTCTTTCGGTATTCAAGAATTGGATATTCGATCGGTTGAGACGGATTTGCAAGGTAATGTGTACGCAGGTGTTGCCCCGACTTCTGGAGGCTGTGTACTCTATCGATCTAGGGGAAATGGAAGTATTTGGACCTGCATTCAGCCCACTACAGATCCTCTTTTGGTGCCTGTGCTCAAAATGGGTCCAAATGGATTTCTGTACGCAGGTGGATATCGCAATGTGCTTTACACGGAAAACGGGGGAAATACCTGGCAGTCCATTCCGGCATCAGGTTCAACGGTGGATGCCATTTTATTTACTGGGACGTCCATGCTTATTGGATCGCAAGGACTAGGCATCTTGAGATCCGAAATGGCTGGATCCAGCTGGGAAGTGTCTAATTCGGGTATGCAGAGCCGAATCAATTCGGTAACGGCATTGGATTCTGGGCGGATTTTAGTGGGTACGGAAGGGGGCCTTTTTCAGTCAACTGATTACTCGGATTCCTGGGACCGCGTCCATCCGTCAGATCCTCTTATACAGCCAATAAAAAAATCGCTGGTCGATCCTCAAGGTAGAATCATTGCCGCAACCGCTGCTGGTATTTGGCGCCATGACGACCAAACTGGTTGGCAAGCGCTGGGCCCTCCTGGAATGCCTTCTATCAAAGACATTACGCTGCGCGAGAACGGCAATATTCTGGCCTCCTACTATTCCGGTATTTACGAATTTGATGGATCTAATTGGTTCGAATGGATGATCCAGGGATTCGATCAGGGATACCGAGATGTGACGGCTGTGCATGTTACTGACAAGGGAACGGTTCTGGCCGGGGCTGCATGGGATTCATGGCGTCAGGTTGCAGGATCCAGGGGTTGGGACTTGATGTCTGCGGGAAGTGTGCCTTGGTTTGACGCACAGACTTTCGCTCAGGATGGGAATACGATTCTCGGTGGGACCAAATTTCTAGGAGTTGTGCAATCGCAGGACGACGGCGCGACATGGGCCCCATTGGGTTCAGGTTTGATGGGCCGAGAAGATGTGCAAGACGTACAGTTTGATCATCTGGGTAGAGCGCATATTGGAACGTATGGGAGTGGCGTGTTTCAGCTTAATCCTTGGACGAAAGTGTGGGTCCCCGTTAATTACGGCCTGGAAGATAATCATCGAGTAATCAGTCTAGCGTTTGACGCTGATGGAAATGGATATGTGGGAACCGTCGACGGTGGTTTGTACCGACATATCGTCTCACGATCGGTTTCTGTTGAAGGTGTAGAAGAAGTGCCCGATCAGTTTCGTGTTGGGGCACCTTATCCCAATCCAGTGCGCACTGCGCTTAGCGTACCATTTTTTCATCTAGATTCAGGTGTGGTCGAGGTCGAGGTATTCGACATGCTCGGTCACCGAGTCGTGTATGAAAGGAGCATCAGGCCCGGAGGCGATCAGGAACTCAGTGTTTCAGTAAATAGCTTGGCTTCCGGGTCGTACGTGTTGCGTATCCGTACTCAGGATCAAGTGGGGCACCGCTCGTTTATCGTCCTGAACTGATTACCGGTTATGCTTGAAAACCCATTTACCAGGTCTTAGTCCTTTCAGGATGCGCGGACGGACCGGGTACCTCCCCAGTCTAATCCGACAGCACATTTCCCGTGCCCGCCCGCACCCCTGATACTCAGTTTCTATTACAGCGCTGTTCCCATAATTCCTCGAAGTGAATTGGATAGTCCAGAGTTCGCACGTTCCGTTCGAACGAGCACAAGTCCCTTTTTGTGGAAAACCTGACTCTGGGGTCGTTTGTTTGAAAACTCGTAAGCCTCGGATGCAGCCAACTCTAGGTCTTCAAACAAGTACACATTAATGGATTCGATTCCGTCTAGGACGAGCCGGACGCTCGAGGAAGCCGGTATGCCCCAGTTTCCGGGTCCAGAAGGAGAGGCGAATATGCCCTCTGCCTGAAGTTGTTTTTCGAGCCAAGCGATGTCAATTAGTTCGGTTTCATCGGTCTCTTGGGACACAGAGCTTAAGCCCGTACAACCTGTGAGGACTGTTAAAAGGCTTATGGTGACAAGAGGAAGCACGCTATTTTTCATGGTTTGTATACCGATCGTTAACGTTCATGGAAAGAGCGGGATATGTTTGCTTCTCGTTTAATGGTCGTTCCATAAACCGTAAAAAATGACGTTTTTGGGCTGAATCGTGGGTATTGAGGTGTGAGATGAAGTGCTGGGCCAGTGACTGCCGGATTTTATTTTACCCCTCATCACTGTTTGACAACGGAAGTGTACACTTCCAAAAAAAGGTTGCATCGTAAAGTGTCCACGCCGTATCATTAGAACAATTCCATCGAGAACGACCGAGGGACAGGCCCTAAGACGTCGTAGCAACCTGGTCTCGCATATGAGACTAATATGGTGCTAAATCCTGCTCGATATTGACCGAGAATGATGGGAAGGATGCCGAAGTTTGCTTCGTGACAACCCTCCCATTTTTCCGGAGGGTTTTTTTATACCCTCGGAGTTTCTCGGGTATATCAGGCGCAGATGGGAGTGAAGCTCTGAGCTTCGGACGGCATTCTATGTGCGTTCAGGCTCAGCATCATCTCCCGGCATCTTGAACGGGAGCTGCGAAAAAGGGGACGACAACGGTAATCTGGATGGGCGATTTCAACCAAAGATTATTGTTAAGATCATGGCTACGCCACTACATCCTCAGACCTTACTTACTCTCGCTGGTCAGCATACCGACGGCGCATACAATAGCGTTGCGCTTCCTATTTATCAGTCGGCCATTTTTCGCTTTGACAGTCCTGATGAGAAACCTGGGTACGATTATTCCCGCTCAGGAAACCCAACTAGAGAAGCACTTGAGACGACACTAGCCCAACTAGAAGGAGGAGCCGGCGCAGTTTGCGTTGGCAGCGGTATGGCCGCCGTAGCGACCGTTTTGGCGCTCTACGATGCTGGATCCCACATCATTTGCTCTCACGATTGTTACGGCGGGACCGAGCGTCTCCTGACATGGTACGAGCGACAAGGAAAGCTTTCGGTCTCTTATGTGGACTTGACCCTCAAGGGTAACCTGGAGGCCGCAATTCGTCCAGAAACAAAGGCCATCTGGGTTGAGACGCCTTCGAATCCGTTGCTTAGAATTACGGATCTGGAAGCCGTGGGTGAATTGACAGGCCAGCTCGACATCGACTTTATCGTAGACAACACTTTTTTGTCGCCCCTTCTGCAGCAACCGTTTCAGTTTGGAGCCGACTTCATCATTCACTCCACTACCAAGTACCTGAACGGGCACTCCGATGTGGTTGGTGGTGTGGTTGTGGCGCGGACAGAGGAGGGACGCGAACGCGCCCACTTTGCCGCAAATTCTACGGGTGCTACGGCCGTACCGTTTGATAGCTGGTTGGTACTTAGGGGTCTGAAAACACTCCCTCTTCGATTGAAACAGCATTGCGAAAACGCGCTGATTGTTGCCCGTTTCTTGGAAAGTCATGATCTCGTTAAAAAGGTGTTTTATCCGGGTCTAGAAACCCATGAGGGACATGAACTGGCCAAAAAGCAGCAGTCTGGATTTGGAGGCATGGTTTCTTTTGAGCTGGACGAGCGGGTAGCCGAGATTAAAACGCTGCTGGGCGCTACCAAGATCTTTACGTTGGCCGAGTCGCTAGGTGGGGTGGAATCGCTTATCGAACAACCTGCTACCATGAGTCATGCTTCCATGCGTGAAGAGGCAAGACTTGAAGCAGGAATCACCGAAAACGTCGTTCGGCTTTCGGTGGGTATTGAACACGTTAGTGACTTGATTTCAGATCTGGAAGAAGCGCTCGATAAGGCCCGTTGTCTCACACCGAATCGAGTCCGGGGACTAAACCGCGTCCATGCCTGAAGTACTCATAGAATCGTTTAGCCGGTTTCAATTAGAGGACGGCACCACATTGAATGACGTAAATGTAGCCTATCGGACATGGGGAAAGCTCAATGCGTCAAAGGATAATGCCGTTGTGGTATGTCATTCACTGAGTGGAGACAGCAACGTGGATGCGTGGTGGACGCCGTTGATTGGGCCCGGTCGGGCCTTGTGCACGGATCAGTACTTCGTCGTGTGTGCCAATCTTTTGGGGTCTTGCTATGGCACGACCGGGCCCACAAGCATCAATTCCGAAACCGGTCAGCCGTATGCGTCCAGCTTTCCGGTGCCAACCATTCGGGATAACGTCCGCTTGCAGCAGCGCCTTTTAGACCGACTTGGTGTTCGGCAGTTGGAGATGGTGATCGGAGGCTCCATCGGTGGGATGATTGCGATCGAATTTGCATTGATGGAGCCTACGCTTAAGCGATTGGTTGCCGTTGCCACCAGTGGTCGACATTCTGCTTGGTGTATTGGATGGACGGAGGCTCAGCGTCAGGCCATCTATGCGGACCCGGATTGGAAGGGAGGTAACTACTCTCCTGATCGACCTCCTATAGCGGGTTTAGCAAGTGCCCGCATGATGGCCATGCTTTCGTATCGGACGCCGGCCTCGTTCTCTGAACGTTTCGGTAGAGAGGTCATGACCTCGGCTGGCGAGCCTTTCCTGGTTGAGTCTTATCTGAGATATCAAGGAGACAAGCTGGTCCATCGCTTTGATGCCAACTCCTATGTCCGGCTTACTCAGACGTCCAATTCTCATGATGTTGCTAGAAATAGGGGTAAATATGAGGATATTTTGGGGTCTGTTCGGCAACAGACGCTCATTGTAGGGGTAGATACCGATATTTTATTTCCATTGAATGAGCAACAAGAACTAGCTCGGTGTATTCCTGATGCGGAATTAGCCGTATTAAGGTCTCCCCACGGGCACGATGCTTTCTTGTTGGAAGGAGCCAAACTGAATTCGGTGGTTCAGTCATGGATGGGTAGATCCCGTTCCGTACCGAAACCACCCCAAAGAGAAGAACATGCACATCAAACTGAACAATAAAGTTGTCCTTGTCACAGGTGCAAGCCGAGGAATCGGACGCGAGATTGCTAAACAACTTGGAGCAGCCGGCGCCAAGGTGGCCGTTCATTATGGTCGATCCTCTGAAGAAGCGGTTTCCCTGTGTAAAGAAATAGGTCGCGGGGCAGAAGCATTTCGTGCTGATCTAGCAGATGCGGGAGAAGCCCATGCGCTCTTTAAGAATGTCGTTGCAGAGTATGGGCAAATTGATATTCTCGTTAACAATGCCGGAATCGCGGTTTTGTCTGAAGTGGAAGGGGAGTACGATGAGTGGCTTTCCGATTGGAATCGAACGATGGATATCAACACGAGAGCATCGGCCATCTTAATCCGGTCTGCCATTCCGCATTTCAAGCAACATGGTGGTGGTAAAATCATCAATATTGCGTCCAGGGCTGCATTTAGAGGAGATACCGAGGAGTACTTGGCCTATGCGGCTTCCAAAGGTGCGATGGTATCCCTTTCGCGTTCCGTAGCCAGAGCGTACGGAAAAGAAAATATCACTTCATTCGTCATTGCTCCGGGTTTTGTGCGTACGGATATGGCTCAAGATGCCATTGATGCATACGGCGAAGATTACGTCGTCGGTGGGCTCGCATTGAACAAGCTGACGGAGCCAAAAGATGTAGCTCCGATGGTGGTCCTGTTAGCGAGTGGTTTGGCAGATCATGCCACGGGCACCTCGATTGATATTAATGCAGCCAGCTACGTGCACTAATGAGATCCTCTCCTGTAAAAATACTGAAGTTTGGAGGTTCTTCGGTCGGCTCTGTGGAGAGCCTTCGAAGGGTGGTATCCATCATCAAAGGCGAAGCAGACGCCTGCCGTCCAATCGTGGTAGTTTCAGCATTATCTGGTGTGACCGACCTACTCGAATCGCTGGTAACAGAGAAGTATACGGAGCCCATCATCAGTCAGTTGGCTGAGCGGCACATTCGAATGGCAGAAGACCTGTTGGTGCCGCGATGGAGATTCGGATATATGCGGGCCATCAATGCTACCATTGATGTCTTGCGGTATGTGATTGCCCAACCGGGTATGGAAAATAGGACAGAGCGCATAACGGCTACGGGAGAGTTACTTTCCGCACCCTTGGTTTCAGCCTGTTTGCAACAAGAGGGTGTGGTTTCTCAGTCGGTGGATGCACGAACCATTATCGTGGCTCACGACGGAGAGGTAGACCGATCTGAGACGGCTGAACGCGCTGGCAATTGGTTTTCGACCCTCTCACGTTTCGTGCTTCCAGTGGTGACCGGGTTTATTGCAGGAAATGCAGAGGGAAAGACGACATTGCTGGGTCGAGGCGGAAGTGACTATACGGCAGCCCTTCTTGCTGAGGCCATTGGTGCCGATAAGCTAGACCGTTGGACGGATGTAGATGGCCTGTACACCGCAGATCCGAATCGGGAGAAAAAGGCCGGTAAATTTTTATTTTTATTGCTCGAAGACGCTTCGACTTGGAACGAGGCGAGTGCACTTGGGATGCATGAGGAGGTTTTTAAACCCGTCCTCCAAGCCTGTATTCCCGTGCATGTTCGATCGACTCGATTTCCACAAGGCGATGGAACGCTTATCATTCCAAGCCAACTCCCCGGTAAAGTGGAGGCTACAGCTCGAAAACAACTGGCCCATGCCTCTCATCAGGTATCATTCGGTCCAAAACTTGATAGAAAGCCCCTAAATTGATGAAAATTAGAGTTGGTATACTAGGCGCAACGGGCGCTGTTGGACAAAAGTTTATTTCGTTACTTGAGGGTCACCCTTGGTTTGAGATCACGGCGGTCGCGGCCTCAGCCAGAAGTGCGGGCCGTGCGTACGGCGAAGTTGTCAATTGGATTGAAAAAGGACCTATTCCCGAGGCCATTGCGCGCCTTGAGGTTCAGGAGGCCCGCTCTGATCACCCGAATTTAGCATGTGACTTTGTGTTTTCAGGACTGGACGCTTCCGTCGCGGGAGACGTGGAAGAAGCCTTCGCGCGAGCGGGATATGCGGTCATTTCAAATGCGAAAAATTTCCGGATGCATCCTGATGTACCTCTTCTAATTCCGGAAGTGAACCCCGAACACCTTGCGCTGATCGAACGACAAGACTGGGGCTCTAGTGGATACATCGTGACGAATCCCAATTGTGCCTCAGTCGGTCTGACAATGACCCTGAAACCCCTGCACGACGCGTTCGGAATTAAGCAGGTGCACGTCACAACGATGCAAGCCCTTTCGGGGGCCGGTTATCCCGGTGTAGCATCTTTGGATGCGCTCGGAAACGTTGTGCCCCATATTGGAGGGGAAGAAGACAAATTAGAAACTGAGCCTCAAAGATTACTGGGAGGGCTCGAAGTACCAGCTGACTTTGAGACAAGCGCTCAGTGCAACCGGGTGCCGGTGGTGGATGGGCATACGGCTTGTGTATCTGTCAGCTTTGTGCGGCCTCCGTCTTCCTTGGATGCGGTACAGAAAGCCATCCGCGCGTTCAGACCTCCTTCAGAAGTCAATGGGCTTCCCACTTCTCCCGATCGAGCCCTTGAGCTACTTGGACCTGAAAATGCTCCTCAGCCCAGAACCCATGTAGACTTAGGCAAGGGTATGACCGTTTCGATTGGTCGGCTCCGGCCTTGCCCCCTTCTAGATGTCAAGTTTGTATGCCTCGTGCACAACACGATTCGGGGCGCGGCCGGAGGCGCCATCTTGAATGCAGAATTACTGGCTCAGAAAGGCAAGATCCTTCGGAAAAATTCTGAACTTTAATGCCTAGTAAGTACTGCCGAATCTGCTTTACCGAGCACGATGCGTTATAGAATTGTGAAGTAACGGGAAACCCCAGATCATCAGTTTCATAGGAGAAATCTGTCTACAATTCAACGGAGAGAGATTAAGTTTGATTTCCATTCGACAGGTGATTCCCAGAGCCTATTTTGTATATCCCGGAGCTAGTTCTTTAATGATTCAGAGACACATGCGCACGTATTTATTGTCATTTCTATGCCTTTTTGTGCTTAGGATTTCTACCCCGAATCAAGCGGTGGCACAGCAGTCAATACAGTTGAAAAATGGGTCTGTAGAACTATTCTCTGCTGGGATGCTCGGGGCAGGAAAAGCGGCCCAAGAAGCTGAAAATGAATCGTTTCACTCCTTTGCTCAGACTGTACTGTATCAAGGCGAATACCACCTGGTTGTACAATTCGATGATATTCTGATGTCTGACGAGCGGCGAGAACTTGAGGTTTATGGAGTACTGTTAGATCAATACATTCCGCCCAATGGGTATGTATCGAGGGTCTCCCGTAATATTGAACTTTCCGAACTCACTGAGTACGGTCTAAATGGATACGGCCGAACGAGTATTGGGAATAAAATCTCTAGGTCATTTCTCACATTTCTGGAAAATGAGAAGAGCGGGCGTATTTCTATTCGAGCTAGCTTCTCTTCACAGCTGTCTACTCGTGAAGTGCAGGACGCCATATCATTGAGATCTGATTTGACGGGTATCAAGGTGATTCCGGCAGCAGCTTTCTTTACGGCTGAATTGACTCCAGACGAGATATTCAGGGTGGCTCGACTTCCATTCGTTCAAGCAATTGAACCTCATTCAGAATCGTTCAGTGTTGAGAGCGTGGCTGGCTCAACACGACAGGACGAAGGGGCAGGTGCTGACTTTCACGTTCCCAACATCAGAGCGAATGTGGTTAAATCAGAGCTAAATGGGAGGCTTGGATTGTCTGGGGCTGGGGTTTTTGTCGGAGTTGGAGATGTGGTATACCAAGGCGATACACACGTTGATATGCGTGGTCGTCACACAATTCTTGATCCAGGCCTGAGCGCGAATGGAAATTCCAGTCAGCATGGCAATCATACATCCGGCACTGTTGGAGGGGACGGAGCATTAAAACCCAGATTTGAGGGGCTGGCTCCTAAATCTTCGATCTACTCTATGCGTCTAGGCTACGGCTTTTCGATCGGGTTGGAGCAGCCCTCCCCGATGGTCATTTCGAGTAATTCGTGGAACAACAGTGATCCTGACTTTGGAGATTGGTACGAGCAAAAAGGACGCTATAATATTTTCAGTCAGTCCATTGATGAACTTCTTCGCACTGAAACAGAGCTTCTTTCAGTTTTCTCCGCTGGTAATTCTGGCGGAACCCAACAAGGGTATCCAGAAGATTATTTAATGCTAAACCCGTCCTTCGGTGCCGCGAAAAACACCATGGTTGTTGGACGATATGGCAATCCTGTTTTTGTGAGTATTACCCCATCTTTTGGACCGGCAAGAGACGGAAGAGTCAAGCCTGATGTTGTAGCGCAACACAATGTCCATTCGGGTGTGGCTTTCAATCAGTATGCTACCTCTCAAGGATCCAGTCAGTCTACTCCTGCGGTCTCTGGAGCTGCCGCCTTACTGTATGAACACTATCGCAGTACAAATGGCGGAGATACTCCTGATGGGGGGTTGATTAAGGCTGTCATAATGAATACTGCCGATTACATTTTTGAACAGGGTCCCAGCTATGCCGCAGGGTATGGCCTGGTAAATACCCGCCGCGCCGCTAAATTAATATCGTCTAGTCAGTTCCAGAAGTCACAAATTGAGCATGGATCAGCTGCGGAAGTTGCTATTGATGTGCCGTCTTCCATCGATGGGAAACCAGTCGCGCAGTTCAAAGTGATGCTATATTGGATTGATAAAGAAGCGTCTCCGTACGCTCATCCTGCATTGGTCAACAATCTGGACCTGATAGTTTCAGATGGGGCGATAGACCATCAACCGTGGGTGCTGGACAGTACTAGAGCAAATGTAGCATTGCCTGCATCGCGTGGAATTGATACACTAAACAACACCGAACAGGTAGCGATAGATTTTCCCACAGCAGGAACTTACACGGCCACGATTACTGGCACTTCGGTTCCTTTCGGGCCTCAGGAGTTTTATTTGGTGTACTCATATGTGCTCGATGAACTCCTCATTACGTATCCGCTTGGGGATGACAAACTGTTCAGCGGACAAAACAAAGTCGTTTTTTGGGATACCCACCATGTTGGGGCAGAACGGGAGGCTGACGACGCGGAATATTCTCTTGATGGTGGTACATCGTGGACATCCTTCTATGGTGGTAGTTTTTCTGTTAGGTCGAATGCAGCCCTGATTGTGCCGGAATCTGAGCTCACAGAGGCGTTGATTCGCGTGACCCAAGGTGGGCGGGTTGCGATTAGCGAGCCGTTTACAATTTCGGAACAACTTACTATTTCCCAAGATGAGTCAGGCTCCGGTGAGTCAATGTTAGTCTGGAATGAAGTATCAGGTGCAGCGTCTTATGAGCTTTTACAACTTTCGGAGACCAATGAATGGGAAGTCATCGAATCGTTGCCTGACACTTCAATCGTTATTGAAGCAAATCTGACAGGGACTCGCAGTGCCTGGATGTCGGTTCGAGCAGTAAACTCAACTGAAACTATTCGAAGTCAACGTGCTGACGCAGTCCACTATGTTTCAAGTAACACGCTTCCAGTGGCGATAGGTGATGTGGTAAACACGCCGCTTGATTCGAGGGTTACAATTGATGTCCTGGCCAATGATTCAGACCTTGATGGAGATACGATATACATCAAGGAAGTGACCTCTGCATCTCATGGGTCGGCTTTGCTTGCCGACAATCAAGAGGTGAAGTATACACCGGAAAGTGGCTACGCCGGATTGGACACATTTGACTACACAATAGTCGACGGATATGGAGGTTCGGCGACAGGGACTGTTACAGTTTCTGTCGCTTCAGGAGTTTCCACGGAGGATGATTCAATCCTGCCATCTGAATTTAGACTGGAGGCAAACTATCCGAATCCTTTCAATCCTTCTACAACCTTTCGTTATGCACTACCGGTGGCCTCTCGTGCACGAGTTACTATTTATGATGCATTAGGCAGGCAGGTAGCATTGCTTTCTGATTCGCACCGTGAAGCAGGCTGGCACACTGTGACGTTCGAAGCAGGGTCCCTCTCAAGTGGGATGTACTTTTACCGACTGGAAGCTTCTGACTTCAATCTTTCACGAGCCATGCTCCTGATTAAATAAATCAATTTTGTGAAGAATAGCTTATGTGATATCTGCAGGTCACTGCATTGGTCATAATAGCCGTACTTTGAAAGTTCTTGAAACTGATGATCAGACACGCTCATGGACGCAGAATACCTGGGACTTGCTTTAATTGACTGGCTTGAACTGGCCGGCATCACCGCCGCCATGACCATCGTACTGATGGGGATCCGCCGCCTGTTTTTTGGCCGGATTTCTGCCATGGCTGCCAAGACGCAAAACAAGGTTGACGACGTTGTCGCGGAGCTGCTCCACGGGTTACGTACGTTTTTCCTGTTTGTCGTCTCATTTTATGTGGCTGTTGAGTTCATTGTCACGGATACGCCTGCCATTCCTTCGCTGTTACGTGTCGTGTTTATCGGCATGTTCATTCAGCTCGGATTGTCCAGTAGTGATCTGATTCGTCTTTCTTCTGAGTGGTATCTGGAGTCTAAGAAAAACGAGCCCTCGCAAGTGACGGCGGCCAACGCCATGGTCATGGTTGGCAAGTTGGTCCTTTGGACCATTGTCGTTCTTCTGGTTTTGGATAATTTTGGATTCGACGTCACGGCATTGGTTGCAGGATTAGGCATTGGTGGAATTGCCATTGCGCTGGCCGTCCAAAATGTGTTGGCGGACCTTTTAGCCTACGTGTCCATCGTTGCCGATCAACCCTTTGTATTCGGGGACTTCTTGGTCATTGACGATTACTCTGGAACGGTGGAGCATATCGGAGTCAAAACGACTCGGATCCGCAGTCTTTCTGGTGAGCAGGTTGTCTTCTCCAATAATGACTTATTGGGCAGTCGCGTACGTAACTACGGACGGATGAGTGAGCGTCGTGCCTTATTTACGATTGGCGTCACGTACGATACCTCTCACGATATGCTGCAGGCTCTTCCTTCAAAGCTTAAAGCAGCGGTTGAAGCTCAGGACAACACACGTTTTGACCGTGCCCATCTTAAGTCGTTTGGAGCCTCTTCAATCGATTTCGAGATTGTGTATTACATGGTGGTTCCAGACTACGCTTCATACATGGATACTCAACAGGCGATCAATTTGCAGATTCACGATGTGTTTACTCGAGAAGGAGTCGACTTTGCCTTCCCAACCCAAACGCTCTACATCGAAAAAGGCGAGCTAGCGTAGCATATTGTTGCTGTGGCCCTCTAATCAGGAGTCTATGCTTAGGCCCGTAGCGCAAGGCGGATTAATTCTTCAGCGCTCGAGATATCTGGATTGGTTCTGAGTACCGTTAAGATGGCTTTCTCTGCGCCTGAGCGAGAAAGCCCAAGTGCTTCCAGGGCGGCGAGTGCATCTGCGCGATAGGACACGGTAGGTGTGTCCGCCGATGTGCTCGTGCTACTGCCAAGCGCTGTTTTCTCGAACCGGTCGCGCAGTTCAATGATGAGTCGTTCAGCCGTTTTTTTACCAACACCAGGTATGCGAGTAAGCATGGCGCTATCCCCTTCAAGAACCCGATCTCGGATTTCTGAGGGCCGGAGTGCCGAAAGGGCCGCTAGCGCTAGCTTGGGTCCCACACCTGATACGGCTAGCATCAGGTTGAATACCGTACGCTCTTCGGGAGTGGCGAACCCGAATAAGGTCATTGCGTCTTCCCGGACGTAATGATGGGTCAAGACGGCCACCTCCTTCCCGATTGCAGGAAGCTTTTCGAAGGTAGACGTAGGAATCAATACCTTGTATCCGATACCACCCACGTCTATTACCGCTTCTGTGGGTTTCTTGGCAGCCAGTTTTCCGGACACGTAGTCAATCATGCGTTTGTCAGATGTGTAAGTGAATCCTGCATCATTTCGGCGATCGATTGCCGGTCAAATTTCATCACAATAGGCATACGGCGGCCCCGACCAAATGCTTTATCGCTCACTCTCAACCCTGGAGGGGCCTGCTTGCGCTTGTATTCGTTTCGGTCCACAGCACGAAGTAGATTGGTTACAAATTCTATATCGTAGCCTGTTTGGAGGCTAATATCGGAAGCATCCATTCTGTGTTCTACATACAACCGGAGAATTTCGTCTAGAACAGGATATGGGGGTAGAGAATCCTCGTCTTTTTGGTCGGGTCGAAGTTCGGCAGAGGGTGCCTTCTCGATCGTTGACACGGGTATGCGTTCACACCCCGTCACTTCATTCATATACCTTGCGAGAGCATAGACATCCATCTTAAACACGTCGGCTAAGACGGCTAGTCCACCGGACATGTCACCATAGAGGGTTGAGTATCCCATCGCATACTCGCTTTTGTTGCCAGTGGTTAAAACGAGATGGCCGAACTTGTTCGAGACGGCCATTAATGTGAGGCCTCGAGATCGGGCTTGAATATTCTCTTCTGCGACTCCGGCTTTCGTTCCTTCGAATAGCGGTGACAACATTGATTCAAATGCATCCACAGCTGGCGAAATCCCAATGTTGTGGCAGGTTATACCTAGGTTTTTAGCCAGAGAAACCGAGTCGTCCACGCTTCCGCTAGAAGAATACTTGGATGGCATGGTAATACCCATAACGCGCTCTGCGCCGAGGGCATCCACTGCTAAAGCGGCCGTTACCGCGGAATCGATTCCGCCAGACAACCCAATTAGGGCCTTGTGGAAAATGCCGGATTTTCGGTCATATTCTGCAATCCCACACACGAGCGCGCGGTGTAGGGCAGCAATTCGGTTTCTGGGTGCCACATTAAGGGGCATTAATTGCTCGCTGTCCCAAATCGTGAGTGATTCTTCAAAAGATGGAGCCAAGGCAACGATGTCGCCCTCGGCATTATGAACTCGACTGTCTCCATCAAAGATCATATCCGTATTGGCTCCGACCTGACTGACGAGCACAAAAGGAACGTGGTGCGCGGCACACAGGTCCTGAATCAAATTCGTCCGTAGTGCATGCCGATTGTGGGAATATGGTGATGCCGACAGGTTGATCAGGATATCCGCACCTTGGCTCACTAGTTCTGCGACAGGATTACGTTCGTACATGTGATAGGTGGCATACTTTTCAAGATTCCACATATCCTCGCAAACGTGAATGCCTAATTTTAGCCCTTTGAACACGATGGGACTTTGTTGAGCGGAAGGTTCGAAATATCGATACTCCTCATAGATGTCATACGTAGGAAGTAACATCTTGTGCACGAACTGCGCGGGAGCGTTCCGCTTAAGAAATACAGCCGAGTTGTAAAGCTTTTTTCCTTTTGGGTGGGGATTACGAATGGGTGCTCCGACCACTACGGCAATGCCTTCGGGAAGGCGCTTTTGGAGCCACTTCAAAGCAACTTCAACTGCATCTACAACGAACGAGTTGTCTAGTAAATCATGCGGCGGGTATCCAATGATGCTCAATTCTGGGAAAACCACGAGATTTACACGCTTTGAGAAGGCATCTAGGATCATTTCCAAGTGCCGCTTTGCGTTTCCGGCGATGTCGCCGACGATGGGATTGAATTGGGCTAAGGCTATCTTCATAGAATCATTGAACGTCAGAAAATTCAGGACGCTCCCATCTCATCTAGAACAGCTCGATACGAGCGTTTTAGACATTGTTGAAAGTGATGGACTCCTCCTTCTAAGTCGTACGAAAAACGACCTTGATCATAGGCGCGTGATGCCAATCCATTGAAAACGTATTCACAAATTTCGATGTCTTCGGCCTGCACCTGATCGCTGAATGCGAGATCCTCCTTGATACGGCCTTTCACATCTTCAGGGGTTATGGAATCGTAGTAGTAGTCGAAAATGGTGCGACAGGAATCTGATTTGAGGGCATCAACACGATTTACCTGTAATCTTCCCGGCAAAATGTTAAGCATGATGTTTGGGTAGATGAAGTAGTAAAACGCCTGATCGTCTTTTGAACCATACATCGTATCGCCGGCCAAGGGACTAAACTGAAGGGAATAGTGTTTTAACATTTCAGTCTGGTAGGACCGAAAGTCCAGAACCGTCATAAGGTCCGGGTGCACGAGAGGGATGTGATAGCCTTCCAAATAATTGTCCACGTAGACTTTCCAATTCGATTTCACGTCGTACGAGTCACGAACATGGAATCGAAGCGTACTCAGATCCATAGGCGCGATTCGCTCCGAAATGCCCTCCATTACTTCATCAAAGGGAGGGGCGTGATCCGGCTCTAGGCAAGCAAAAATAAGTCCCTGCCATTCACGCAGACACACTGGATCCAATCCAAAGTCTTTCTTGTCGAACAACTCAGTCCGGTCAAATCTGGGAACCCCACGCAGCGATCCGTCCAGTAGATAAGTCCAACCATGATACTTGCATTGAAGCACTTTGGAATGCCCGCAGGCGTCCATGGCTAAGGGCCCACCGCGATGTTTGCAGACATTGAAATAGCCCTTTAGATCTCCGGCTTTGTCTCTAATGATCACTACTGGATTTCCGGCAACCGTATCGGTCATATAATCGCCGTGGGCAGCTAGCCGCGCAGCCGATCCGACATATTGCCACGTTCTGGCATAGATACGGTCCTGATCGAGCTTGTGGTAAGCAGGATGAACATACCAAGAGGACGGTATGGTTTTAGAGCGCTCTAAAACTTCTTCCTTCAAATGATGGGGTGTGAGATCCGGTGGTGTTTGGTCAGGGGTCACAATGGTAGGTATTCCGTTAAGTTCAGACGGGAAACTACGAAACGGATCTGGTTTCGAGATGCTGTTGAAGGGCCTTTTTTACGTCAAGCAGAGGCATCTGCTGCCCAGTCCACAGTGTAAAGGCTTCTGCAGCTTGACCGACCAGCATAGAAAGGCCACCTATGGCGTGGGCACCAGCTAGTTTGGCTTCCGTCATGAGCTGGGTTTGAGCGGGATTATACACGATATCGTATACCACCTGATGGCTTCGAAGCGAACTCCTTTGGAGTGGGGAGGCTTGGGTATGAGGCCACATTCCAATGGGGGTGGTGTTGACAATCAAGTCCGCCTGGCGTGCCTCATGAGGCATGTCACTCCAGGGAATAGCGGCTCCCATTTGGAGGTCTGTGCACGCGGCGCGCGCCTGTTCCAAGCGTCGTGATGCTACGCTAATGTGTTCGGCCTTTAAAAAGTCATTCGCAGCCACTAAGACCGCGCGCGCTGCGCCACCAGCACCCAGTATTAAAACACGTGAAAACGAGCGGTGTGCTAGTGGTTCAAGAAAACCCGTCACATCGGTATTGAACCCAATTCGTTTTCCATCACGAATGACAACCGTATTGACGGCTTGGACCTTCATGGCGGACTCGTCGAGGCCATCTAAAAAAGGAATGATGGCTTCTTTGTGAGGAATCGTGACGTTGGCACCCAAGACCTGAACTCCGTCAATTCGTTCAACGATATCGCCAAGGGCTTCGTCGCTCACGTCTTGCGTGACGTAATGTAAATCAAGGCCCAACACAGCAAAAGCCGTGTTGTGAATCACCGGGGAAAGCGAGTGCGATACGGGACTCCCAATCAGATAGTACTGCTGTTGGATGGGCGGTGACATTGGCTATCCAAGCGTGCGAACGGCTTCGGCATAGCACGTTTCTGTTTCTGAAACACGAACCCGCACCGTGTGGACTTTTCTCTCTAAAAGCAGGTCGCGGGATGAGGTTATCAGATAATCGGCCACAAAAATACAGATATTTTCAGCTGTGGTGTCGTACGGGAGTACAGCATGCCTCCAGCCGGTGTCTTTCATGACTCCGAGCAGTTCGGTGTCGTTGGTGGCCACTAAGGTGGAGTGATCCCAGGCATCAATAAGGGGCATCAAAGCTCGCTTCAGATGCTTAAAATCCATGAGGAGGCCTTTGTCATCCAGTTCTCCTTCAACTTCAACAAACATCTCATAGGAGTGTCCGTGTAGGTCTCGACATGGGCCGTCGTGCCAGGGTAATCTGTGGGCGCCTTCCCATCGGAAGCGTTTGGCAATCTTCATGCGATTCTTTCTCGCTCCGAATAGAGCGCGATGTTAAATGGAGAAACAGGACTGTTCAGATGCCAATGAACGGCCTATCCCTCGAGAGCGTTCCTAGTTAACTGAACGCGTTGAATCAGATTCAAGAGAAATCGTTACGCCTTCCTCTTCAAAAGCAGCTCCAAATTCTGCTAAAGCAGATTTTATGATCACCCGGATTTCTTTATTAATGTCGGCGGAATCCGGCATCGCTAGAACGCCCATGGAGCGTAGCTTAGATCGAACAGACAGCAGATCTAGCCGCTCTTCATCGGCCACTCGGAAGGTCGAATTGGCCTGACGGGTTTTGAGGGCCTCTAGTGCTTCTTGATGCGACTCATGCCTTCTGATCTCCGCTTTCTGCCGATCTTCCAGCCTTGGTTCCCAGCGGACAAGGCGAGATTCATCTAGGTTCTGTCGAACCTTCTCAAAGGATTTTGATGCCCATTGATTCCCAAATTCAGTATCCAAAGCGATGCGTATACCCTTGTCATCTGATTCAAAATGGACCAAATGGAGATTGGCAGAATCGCTTTTCTGAACGGCTTCCGCGAAAAGAAGTATGGACTCGATCCGTTTTCCAAGCTGCACTTGATCCGCATCGCTCAACGTGAATGTTTCCCGAGCTTCACGGTCAGCGGCCTGAGGTGCTGGTAGCGCAGTTGGTTGGTCCATCAGGTTGGCTGCAAGGACCATTTCAGCTTCTTCAGGGGATATCCGGGCATTTGATTTGGTCAAATTGAGGACACTAGCCGCCACATATTCTATTTGATCGGGCCGCAGTTCATTATCGCGTACTTGCTGTTGAAATCGTTTAAAGGCTTCGGCAATACGTATTTTTGCGGTCTCATCATCAACAAGATTGACCAATTTGGTACCAATGGCATTCAGCGAAAAAGAAAGAAGGTCTTCTTTATTGCGCTCAAATAACAGGTATCCACCAACGGATACCGCAATAAGTAAGGCAATCAGTCCATATTCTCGAAGTGAAGAAGTCATGTCCGTATAAGGTCTGCTCCCAAGGTTAGGATGTAGTTAACGAGTGAAAGGGGCGAATTGTTATACCCTCATTATTGAGGCAACTTCCCATTTACATGAGCGTCAGTAGGTATTGATTGTAAAAGCTATCACCACTATCCAGTTTTTAGCATGCGTTCCTTCATACCCTACTCGCTTTTTTGTGTGTTTGTCCTAGCAGCCTGTTCCGGTGAGTCATCCAATGCCCAACATGAACCTTCTTCGATAGAGAATGACGTTCAGGTATGGAATACTCATCCTCAATGGGAATGGGTGGGCGATCGGATATCGTATTTTGTTCGAGAAGGCGATGCTACTCGTATCGTGACGGTTCGAAGCGATGGTACTGAAAAAGAGGAGCTAGATCTTGGTCCGGGAAATCACGCAAATCCGACGTATTCAGCTAGAAACGGGAAAATTGGTTTTTCATCTGCGCCGGCAGGGTCGCAAGGAGCTGGGGATATTTGGGTTGCCAATATAGACGGCTCGGAACGCGAGCAGATCACAGATACTCCGGAACGAGAGATGCAGCCTGCTTGGGACGTGGCTGGAATCATGATTGCTTTTATTCGCGTTGTAGATGGCAATTCAGATATTTGGATTGTGAATTCCAGAAATGGCCTAACGCGCCAGTTGACGAAATCAGTCAGTAATGAGTCTCACCCTAAGTGGTCTAATGAGGGGAATCGACTTTACTATGACAAGACCACGGATGCTTCTTCCGAGGTCTGTACTATGGATATCATCACGCGGCAGGAAATTTGTTTAGTCACGTTCGAAGGCATGGTAGTGTCAACTCCAGCTCCGACTCGGTCTGGAGATCGCGTCATCTTTGCGATGGCTGAGGAGAATGAGACAACAGATCTTTGGGAGATTGAGGTAGAGTCCGGTGAATTACTTCAAATCACGGATACTCCGATGGAGTCTGAGTCAGCACCTTTCCTTTCTCCGGATGGTTCTCAGATCGCGTTCCATTCAGATGCTGGGGGAAGCCATCATATCTACGTCATGAACCGAAACGGTACAAATCGACGGAATATCTCAAAATAGTAGCCTAGGCACCCAGTCCACCATCAATCTGGATAGCTTCTGCAACCACGAAGGATGATTCGTCGGACGCGAGCCACAAAACTACGCTTGCGACTTCTTCTGGCTCACCAATTCTTCCAATTGGATGCCAGGAGTCTGCCTGAGCACTTGAGTCTTCTGTTTGCAAGAAAATTTCTTCTGCCATTTCTGAGCGGATGACAGCGGGACACACACAGTTTACTCGCACGCCCTGTGCGGCATATTCCAAACCTGCAGCCTTCGTAATACCGACTACACCAAACTTGCTGGCAGCGTAGCCACTGCTTCCAGGGAATCCCTTGACGCCCGCCATTGAAGCCATATTGATGACGGCTCCTTTTCCTCGCTTGAGCATTTCTGGAATTTCATACCGCATGCTCATCCAGACACCTGTCAGGTTGATGGCCAACAAGTCATCCCATGCATCTTCGGGGTGTAGATGAGTTTCTACGTTGAATGCTCCAGAAATTCCAGCATTATTAAATGCGATATCTAGGCCGCTAAACTGAGCTACGCAGGCTTCGACCATCGTTTTAATCTGACTCCGATCAGACATGTCTGCTTGATGAAAGAAAGCGGTGCCGCCATTAGAACGAATTTCCTCTGCCACTTGCTCACCGCGGTCTTTACGTCGAGCCACTAAAAAAACGTGGGCACCTTCGCGCGCAAATGCTTTGGCAGTGGTCTCGCCGATTCCCGATGAAGCACCTGTGATCAGAACTGTTTTGTCTTTGAAACGCATGACAGGGTATATATTGGTCTGAAAAACTATAGTAGGTACAAAAAAGGCGTCCGGCGGTCCCACCAACCACCGGACGCTCCCCGTTAACCGGGCCCGGTACTGATGACGAGGCCCAGAAGTGTATATCCCATTTCACAACGAATTCGGATCGCTTAAGCAATTCCTACCGTGGATTCTATGGAATGTGTGTGCGACTACGCGCAGATTCGGTTTATCCGCATCCGCTTGTATTTCCACAGTTCGGACAGGAGTAGCATGCCCCACTTCGAACGGTGATGCTGCCGCAATTGGCACAAGGAGGGGCATCTTCTTGATTAGCGAAGGTGCTTTCCTCGGTTTTCACGGTCGTTGCAGTTGCAGTCGTTGTTGCGGAACCGTCCGAGGCTGATCGTCCCAGAAAGTCGTCTACGGTGTTTCCAACTAGCGGATCAACTACTTGTACCGTGGGCTCGGCCACAAACATGTCAATCTGTTCGATATCTTCGGCTGGCTCAACAGGCTGTTTGGCCGTCTCCGCTGGTGCAGGCTGTGTGAGGAAGCGCAATGAGAGATAGCGGAAGATGTAGTCCATGATGGACTTGGCAATCGGAATCTGTCGGTTGTTTGTAAAGCCGTTTGGCTCAAAACGCATGTGGGAGAACTTGTTACACAGATCTTCGAGCGGCACGTTGTACTGTAACGCAATGGAGATCGATGTAGCAAACGCATCCATGAGACCAGAGATGGTCGATCCTTCTTTGGCCATAGTGATAAAGATCTCACCCGGCATCTTGGTGTCTGGATACATTCCGATATGGAGGTACCCTTCGTGTCCGGCAATTGAGAACTTATGCGTAACAGATGGCCGTTCATCTGGCAGGCGGTGTCGAACCGAGGTATGGACAATACGCTCGACCACTTTGACTTCTGGTTCAATCACAGAGGCTTGGCCATCTCCAGATGACTCCGCGCCTTTCGTGTTACCACCCTGTGAGGTAGAAAGTGGCTGACTTCGTTTGGAGTTCTCTCGGTAGATGGCTACGGCCTTCAGCCCCAGTTTCCAGCCCTGCATATAGGCATCTGAGATTTCCTCTGCAGTAGTCTCTTCTGGCATGTTTACCGTTTTGGAGATAGCACCCGAAATGAACGGCTGAGCTGCAGCCATCATTTTGATGTGTCCCATATGGTGAATGGAACGCTTGCCCTTGAACGGCTTAAATGCACAGTCAAAAACGGGAAGATGCTCGTCCTTGAGTCCAGGAGCACCCTCAATAGTGTCATTATCCTCGATAAACTTGAGAATATCCGTTCGCGCTTTCAGATCGTACCCGAGCTTCTCTAGGGCTTCAGGTACCGTCTGGTTGATGATCTTGAGTAGACCATCTCCTTTACCGGCCAGTAATTTATATTTGACGAGTGCAATATCAGGCTCAACTCCTGTTGTATCGCAGTCCATCATGAATCCAATCGTACCAGTTGGAGCTAGAACGGTAGCCTGAGCATTACGGTAACCGTACTGCTCGCCAAGGGTCACCATACGATCTGCCGATGCACGCGCGGCCTCGAGTAAATACTCTGGGCAGGTGGAGTGAATGGTATCGACAGCGTCTCTATGCATCCGCATGACTTCCAAAAACGGCTCGCGGTTGTCCTCGTATCCGTCGAAGGTGCCAATTTTGGGATTTCCAGCAATTTCTGCTGAACGAGAGAATGCTTCGCAATGCTCGATAGCCATAATGGCCCCAGCTACCGCGCGACCTTCGTCACTGTCATAAGGCAGCCCCATAGACATCAAGAGTGCGCCTACGTTGGCAAACCCAAGACCGAGCGGACGATACTTATGAGAGTTCTCTGCAATCTCTTTAGATGGGTATCCGGCGTTGTCTACCAGGATTTCCATTGCTGTGATGTACACGCGGGCGGCGGCACGGAAGCGATCCACATTGAATGTTCCGTCTTCATTCTGATACTTACGCAAATTCAGAGAAGCTAGATTACAAGCGGAATCATCCAGAAACATGTATTCGGAGCAAGGATTGCTCGAATTAATCTCACCATGATTCTTACACGTATGCCAGCGCTGGATCGTGTCCTCGTATTGCATGCCAGGATCGCCACAAACATGAGTGCCTTCAGAAATCTTGTCCAAAAGATCGGTAGCATCCACTTCTTCAATCACTTCGCCGGTTTTCACAGCCCGAAGTCCAAACACTGCGTTGTCATCAGCCGCTGCCATGAACTCATCGGTTACACGAACAGACTGATTAACATTCTGAAACGCGACGGATCCGTAGGCAGGTCCGTTGAATGATCCATCATATCCTTGCTCGATCAGCGCCCAAGCCTTTCTTTCTTCTTCAAGCTTGGCAGTGACAAACTCCTCAATGTCGGGATGCCAGACCTTGAGAGTCTGCATAATGGCAGCACGTCTAGTTTTTCCGCCAGACTTGATCGTTCCGCCTGTAGCATCCTGCACCTTCATAAAGGAAACAGGGCCTGAGGGTGCACCGCCTCCGGAAAGGCGCTCACGACTGGAGCGGAGAGTGGACCAGTCAGCACCAACTCCTGAGCCAAACTTGAACAGACGAGCACTTTCGCCCATCAGCTGCCAGATGTCATCGATAGAATCTTCAACGGAGATGATGAAGCAGGCTGAAGCCTGTGGCCGCACGTAGGGATCTACGGCTATGGCCTTTTTGCTCTTTTTATTCCAGCCGAAAATGGTTTTGCTGCCTGAGTCGACTACGCCATATTCATGGTTTAGACCCACGTTAAACCAGACGGGGCTATTAAATGCACCGTACTGGTTGACACAAAGCCAGCTTAATTCCTGATAGAACGTTTCACCATCTTTCTTTGTGGCGAAATAGCCTTGTTTCGTCCCCCAGTTTGTAATGGTGCGGGTGACTCTATGGATGAGCTGACGGAGACTGTTTTCACGACCACCTTCAGAAGGATGGACACCGTTTTGGGCGAGTTCGCCGTAGAAATACTTACTGGTAACCACATTGGCTGCCAACTGGCTCCAAGAGACCGGAAACTCTACATCGGTCTGTTCAAAAATCTTTTCGCCTTTATGATTCGCAATTGATGCATCGCGACGATCCCACTCAACGGAGTCAAAAGGGTCTTGGCCTTCTGTAGAAAATACTCGGTTAATGGTAAGACCGCGCTCAACATCCATGTTATTATCCTCTTCAAAAAGCGACGTGCGGGCTGCTTCTGGCATAGCTATTCTGTCAATCTTGGGTGCAAAGCTAAAATAATAAGATGCACTACCTGGGTGCCGGGCTGCGAGGGGACGTCACAAATTGTGGCGGTGGGAACGCAATCGGGGCACGAAGGGCTTTGCAAAACGGACAAATTCTAGAAGAAAACTTGCCTCAGAAAAATAACGGTTTTTGCCTAAGAGCTATAAACCGTAGAGTCCGAAATAGCGGTGGGTGCTGGTACTAATTAATCGACTGGATCGCCGTTATGCAAGCAATAATTTTCCACATTGACATAATTAATATTCGGCTCATCAAACCGATCTTTAAAGTGTTTTTTAGAAGGACCGAGGATCCAGATTGAAGTCGACGGTGGTTAGTAATCCGTTATTGCACGAGAATATGAAAGGCAGCTTTCCAGTTGCCAAGAGGTTATCCACAGTGTCTGATTTCGAAAGCTCAATAACGGTGTTTCAAGTAGAACAATAACGGCTATTAGTGTCTGGGGCAACCTGATTATGGTGGTAAAGTACAGTAAACGGATGCGGGACAATCAATTACAGATTCACGGAGTTTCCCAGTTGCATCACCGAACCAACGGGATCAATACCAGTAGAAGCATCCTCAAAACATTTGGCAGACCGCCTCCCTCGTACCCCACCCGTTACGATTATGGACAACAACGAACGCAGTGCGTATCCCCACCCGGGCGACTTCAAAGTCATGCGCCCTGAATACACCGATCTAGAAGATGGATTTCTGGTGGCCTCTATCACCATTACTCCATTCAAAGTAACCGGCCGGAGCTCTTCAAAAGCAGGTGCTCGTCGAGCAGCACTGTATATGGCGGAGCAGACCTATAAGGAGTACCATCCGTCCTACCGGGTGATTAACCCGTACCCATCCGAATTCACCGATCAGGAAGGGCAGGCATGGAAGTTGCTTTCACCTCTTCAGCGAGAGCAACTCGGTGACTACTCGTTTACGGATGCGGAAGGTGAAGAGGATTCTGCAGATATCGAACAGATGTTGATGTGGGACGTGCGACCTGTGCAGCAGTAGATTGAACACAGATAGACTTTACAAAGGGGGCGTGGCCATAGGCCACGCCCCCTTTGTCATTTTCGAAAGCCAAGGAAATGCCCTTCAGGTCTTATTTATTACTGGCTAGAATCCAGATGGCATGTACCAAGCCGGGATTGTACCCAAAGATGGTCAGCAAGATGTTGAGCCAAAAATGCATGCCGAAGCCGACTTTAAAAAAGACACCTACCGGGGGAATGAGGATGGAGAGGATTGCTCTTAATAAATCAGCCATATCAGTTTCAATATTATCAGGATAGTTGCAGTACGGATATACGCGCATTCTGCCCTGTTATTTCTGGTTAATACGTACTACTCTCTACGAGAGATGATGATCAGGGATGCAGTCATAGCACTTTTTTTGGTGGCGTGTGTAAGTCAATCGGCTTTCGCCCGACAGGCACAGTATCGGCATTTATCGGTTGATGATGGGTTGTCGCAAAATACCGTGTACGACATTCTGGAAGATGAGCATGGATTTCTATGGTTCGCGACCCAGGATGGATTGAATAGGTATACCGGATATGGATTTGATGTGTTCAATCATGATCCTTCTGACTCCACTTCTATTTCGAATGGCTGGGTTACCTCTATTCTGGAAGATGTAGATGGTGATTTGTGGATAGGAACGCATGGTGGCGGGTTGAATCACTTGGACCGAGCCACTGGTGTATTCCACCACTTCAAATACAGCGATGCGGATTCACTGTCTCTTCCGGACGACATCGTTACTGATCTGGAATTCGATGGAGACGGTCATTTGTGGGTATCGACCTATTCGGGCTTGGCCCGATGGTCGGGTACTGATTTTACTCGGTACAGTATAGCTTCTCATGCGGTCTTGGAAAGTGATCGGATTATGGTCCTTGAAACCGATGCCAAGGGTCAGGTTTGGTTGGGTACGGATACGGGCGGGTTGTATCGAGTCACCGATGAGCACATCGAACGAGTGGTTCTTCCTGAAGCCAGGCAAAATCCAGATCTAAACATCGTTCTTTCGTTGTTTGCCAATGAAGACGTCATTTGGGCTGGGACGGCTGGGGGTGGAGTATTCGAAGTCAGCATTCAAGATCAAACGAGTACTCGTTTTGCATTGGCTCAGCCCATTACGACAGACGTGCGCATTCTGTCGATTACACGAGAAGCAGGTGGAGACTTGCTCATCGGTTCAGACGGAGCTGGGTTAGGACGACTTCAGTCTGGTCAGCGCACGATCCAATATGAGAAAGCTCGAGTAGGCGATGCGACTTCGATTTCAACGAATGCGATCAATAAACTGATGACTGATTCCCACGGGGCATTATGGATCGGTCACGCTCGTGGTGGAATAGACTACTCAATACCCTTTGAATTCTATAATACGGGTAGTTTTCCATCGATCCGGGACAATCATGTAACCGGTTTGCTCGAAGATGATGTGGGAGCTATCTGGGTGGGTACAGACGGGGGCGGCCTTGAGCGCCTTGGCCCCGGTAATACGTATACGAGCTATGTTACTCCACAGATTACCCATGATCGGATTCTAGGGCTGGCCGCTGGGCCGGGCTCGCAGCTTTGGGTGGCCACGGGAGGAGGGCTGAACTTACTCAACCCTAGAACAGGTGGAGTCCGAAAATGGCAACAAGGGCGTGAAGCTTCAGGCGGACTAATCGACAATCGGGTGTTCGCCGTGGCGGCTTCTGGTGAGGATGTGGTATGGGTGGCAACGTGGGGAGGCCTGAACTATCTAAATCATGTAACCGGCCTTGTCGAACATATTCGTGATGATGCCGCTTCAGATTCGTCGCTATCTAACAATCGAGTGATCTCCGTTTTGGAAGACAGCCAGCAACGGCTGTGGGTGGGCACGCTTGGAGGAGGATTGAACTTGAAGCATGCAGATCGGGACGGCTTCATTCGATTCCGGTACGATCCTCAAGATGAAACGAGCTTGACTGGAGATATCGTAGCCGATGTAATGGAATCCTCGGATGGTACCATTTGGATTGCCACGGCCGACGGATTGAACCGGTATGATGAGGATACTTCTTCCTTTGAGCGCATAACGAGAGACGATGGATTACCCAACAATACCGTCTATGGAATCGTTGAGGATGATGCAGGACGCCTCTGGATGAGCACAAACAACGGAATGGCTGTGATGGAGCAGGACCGTACGATTCGTTCATTCTATGCATCCGCTGGCTTACAGAGTAACGAGTTTAATCAGGGAGCATTTGCCTTTGCACCCTCAGGCGCACTTTTATTTGGAGGCATAAACGGCTTCAATCGATTCAGACCAGATCAGGTATTGCGTCAAAACGAGCCGCGCGCGGCGCTCACTTCGATGTCTACGTCCGACTCAACTTGGCCCGTCTCCTCACTGGCAGATCTAAAACACATTGAATTGCGGCCTGGGTATAGTTCGTTGGATCTTGAATTCACATCCGATGATTGGCGTAGTCCTCAAACGGCTGGATTCGAAATCAAGCTGGAAGGTGCCGATGAGAACTGGCACTTTCGGACAGCTGGTCAGCGTTTTACCAGTTATTCCCGACTGAAAGGAGGCGAGTATACCTTCAAGGTACGCACGCGTGGATCAGACGGAACCTGGAGTGCTAATGTGTTTGAGCTTGGTATTACCGTAGTCCCGCCTTTTTCGGAAACGCGCTTATTTCAATTGCTCTTGGTCTTTGGTGCCATTCTCTTGCTCGGAGGCATCGGATATGGATGGCATCTTTCCCGGCTTGCTGTTCTTGAGCGTAAGCAAGAAGAGCAGCGTGAAGTGCATCGACGACTTATGGACAGTCGAGAAGCTGAGCGGCTCCACATGGCCCGAGACTTACATGATGGTGCTGTTCAAGATCTCTACGGTATTCGGTTTAGCATACAGTCCTCAAAAGACGGCGAAACAGACAATATGGTGCAAGGCGTCATTTCCGAGTTGCGCCGAATTTGCTCTGAACTGCGGCCCCCTGTCCTTGCTCCATTTGGGCTTGAGAGGGCTATTCGGGCACATGCAGATCTCCTTGTCGAGCGTGATGATTCACCTACGATTCAGCTGGATTTGGATGAAGACGGTCAATCTATTCCCGAGCACGTACGGCTGGCATTGTACCGAGTATATCAGGAGTCGATGGCCAATGTTCTAAAACATGCGAATGCGGCTTCTACTCGAGTTCGTCTTCGAGTTGTCGGGCCTGAAGTAGAGCTGGAGATTGAGGATGATGGTAGCGGGTTTTCTCCTCCTTCTACCTGGATAGAGCTTGGACGGAAAGATCATTTTGGGCTACTTGGTCTATCTGAACGTGTAGCTGCCTTGGGCGCCATACTTCAGGTTCATTCCTCACCGGGCAACGGAACTCGAATCACCGTTCGGGTTCATAACATGCATCAAGCCAGTTCTCACCATGATTGAAAAAAACGTTATTCGAGTCGTGCTTGCAGATGATCATCCCGTCGTACGCGGTGGTGTAAAGAACATGCTCGTTGAGAACGATGATATCGACGTGGTTGGTGAAGCATCAGATGGCGCTCAGGCCCTTAAAATGGTACGAGACCTCCAGCCTGATGTGTTGCTCCTTGACATGGAGATGCCCATTAAACCGGGAATAGAAGTCGCGAGAGACCTTGCTCAAGAGCAGCACCCAACACGCATACTCGCGCTCAGCGCCTACGATGACGACGAGTACATCTTTGGCCTTCTGGACGCGGGGGCCGCTGGATACCTTACGAAGGACGAGGCGCCACTTATCATCGTGGAAGCTGTTCGAGGTGTTGCTCAGGGAGAGGATGACTGGATCAGTCGTCGAGTTGCGGATAAGATGGTACGTCGCCGTCGAACTCATCTTGAACGTAACTCCGCCGACCTCAGTGGGCGGGAATGGGAAGTGCTCAAGCTGGTGGGTAAGGGATTAACGAATCCAGAAATTGGCGACCTGCTTTTTATATCCGAAGGCACGGTAAAGAACCATGTATCTCACATCTATGAAAAGTTAGGATTCCGAACGCGTGCCGAGGCTGTGGCCTGGGCCTGGGAGCATGGCCTGATGAAGGAAAACTAACCGTTTTCGGCCCTAAGGGTATCTGAAGGTGCCCCAAAGTCGTGACTTTGGGCACATTGGCAGAGTCGAGTCGCCTCTTATTATGATGACAGGTCGTATACCTAATCGTGTCAGGCGTTGGAAGGCCGGTGCGCGGGATGAATGAGCGAAAGGAGAGTCGATATAAAACCCGGCGATCCAATCCCACGCACCGGCCGACCGTAATCAAGTTACTGTTCGCTCGCCTGTAAGCTAGTATTCCTTTGTGTGGCTACTGTCCATCTTTGACCATTCTGCGAGAATGGCATCTTTTATTTGCATCATATAATCAAAGGCGGCATCTCGATCATTGGGTATATCGCCATCTAGAATGGCTTCACGGATACGATTTTTTATCATGCCGACGGCGCGCGAGGGCTTTAGGCCGAGCGTGCTCATGATTTCAGCACCATCCACGGGTGGTTGGAAATTGCGGAGGTGATCCTTTTCCTCGACCTCTTTGAATTTGGCTTCAACCGCATCAAACGCCGCTAAATATTTGCGAACACGTTGAGGGTTTTTGGATGTGATATCTGCACGAACCAATAACATCAGGTCTTCAATCTCTTCACCGGCGTCAAAGAGCAAGCGCCGAACAGCAGAATCTGAAACGGTTTCATCCACAAGAGAGACGGGTCGGTGATGCAAGCTGACTAGTTTTTGGACATAGTCCATGCGACTATCAGTGGGTAGTTTGAGGCGCCGAAACATCTTTGGAATCATCCTGGCTCCTTTGTCCTCATGGCCATGGAAGCTCCACCCGATACCTTCCGTGAATCGCTTCGATCTGGGTTTCCCAATGTCATGCATGAGTGCGGCCCATCTCAGCCAAAGAGTCTCGGACGCGGAACGTTCAGAAACACTTTCTACTAGGTTGTCTACCACCTTGAGGGTGTGAAAGAAATTATCCTTGTGCCGGACACCCTCGACGGTTTCAACTCCCTGCAAGGCCACTAATTCGGGAAAGAACTGTTGCAGAGCGCCACATTCATAGAGTATCCTGAATCCAATGGAGGGCTTATCTGCAGACATGATTTTCTGCATTTCGTCCGCAATGCGCTCCATGCTTAGAATGTTCATTCGGCTTGAGCGCTCTCGCATACCGCGAAGCGTGGGCTTATCAATTTGAAACCCCAGTTGGCAGGCGAATCGTGCAGCACGCACAATGCGAAGAGGGTCGTCATCGAAGGTTTGAACAGCGTCGAGGGGCGTGCGCAGAATTCCTTCGCCCAGATCTTGTACCCCACCAAATGGATCGATTAAATGTCCATACCTATCAGGATGCAGATCGATGGCTAACGCATTAATCGTAAAATCGCGGCGTTTCTGATCGTCCTCGAGCGTGCCTTCTTCTACCACCGGATTTCGAGATTCTCGGTTATAACTCTCTTTCCGAGCTCCGACGAATTCAAGGACAAGTTGGTCTTTCGTGGCAGGATGACCCACACGAATGGCAGCCGTACCAAAGTTCTTGTATACGTGGACGATGGTTCCACCCATCGTGGCAACAAGCGCTTTTGCTAAACGAATGCCACTGCCTGGGCCTACCGATACAAAATCGATATCCGTCGTCATTCTGCCCAATAGGACGTCTCGCACGACACCGCCTACAGCATAGACTTCAATGCGTTCGCGCTTCGCCACCTCGCCAATCCGGCGAAGGACATCGTCAAAGGGGAATTCGGTAAATAGAGATTCAATGGAAGACATGATGGAAACTACACTGAAGAGGCTACTTAGTCCTCAAAACGGAGAAGATCTTTTCTTCAATCTTGCGACTTGCAATGGCCTCAGATAGGCGAGGGAGTCCCTCTTTATAGTCAATAAAATCGTGAATCGCCTGGATAACAATACGTTGATCTGGCTCGGGGGAGGTACGTAATTGGGTACCAGGTAAGTCAATAAGAACCTCTTTTTCGCTTGAGGAGCGCAAAGAGATATGGCTCATCGATCCGTTCTGAAATCTGAGCGTGCACAGTAAAAAGTTGATCAATCCATTTGGGTCAATGGTTCGCTTCGCGTCGACCCGCAAAATGTTGTGGGAGTCAGCGGCGAATAATGATAGATCAACGGCTTGTCGCAACCACGCATTCCAACGCACTGGTTCGGTTAGGGGCACGTCAATGTGAATGAGTCGGGCCGGTCGCAAGTCGTTGGTCATTCCGGTTCGCCAAGGATGAAAGCCAATAGCCAGCGTAGATGATTCGTCCGCAAGTGCCTGAATATGTAGTAATTCTACCAGCGTCCACTCTGAGAGGTCGCGTATGAATAGAGGTGTGCCTTTTTTGACTTCGGCGTCTGCTACATGCAGCACATCTGCCGACGGACCTGCCAGCAGTAATGCGTCAATTTCTCCATCGCTAACAAGCTTTCCTCGACCTGAAATCGCACCTAGACAACATTCAAGCCACTCCTCAGGACCGGCCGCTCCGAATTTCATCATTGATCATTTCGGTGATTAATCAGGCGGGAAACGCCGCCAGGACCTGCAGCCCAGCCGGCATCAGGGTGTACGAAAGAGACGGTCCAAAAATTATCGTCACTGATGCGTGACCACGTTTGGCCTCCGTCTGTTGAATAGGCGTTACCGGTCGGCGCGACGCCCACGATTGTCTTGGTGGGAGTATTGGGGACGGCTGAGGAGCCATAAACCGCCCCTCCAATGGGGGCGCGTCCAGCTAATTCCCAGCTGTTACCGCCATCTGAAGAGACGGCAACATTATTGAAAACGGAGTCGCGTTGGGTATAGTCACCTCCTAAGACAGCCAGGTTGTATTCGTCAAAGACCGTCAGCGTAGAAATCCCTTCGGCTCCCGTTTTACTCGCAATCGGAGTGATCGCTTCCGCCCATGATCGTCCATAATCGGTGGTACGAATGACGCGAGTGTCTTGGGCAGAAGCTCCGGTTGCGAACCAGCCGAGCCCACCAGGTTTGGTCATGACGCACGTCCCACTAGCGGCAAAGGCTCCTTCTCCGTCGCGCGCATCTGGTACGATGGCCGGATCGATTCGGCTCCATGATGTACCGCCGTCTGACGTCTGGATTAAGGTAAACTCACCTTGATACGAGTCGCTGAATGCGAAGCCGCGCTCTTCATCCCAGAACGAGAAACAGTCGAAAAAGGCGTTATCGTCTTCGTTTTGAAAACTGAGGGCCCAGTTGTCTCCTCCGTCTACCGTTTTGTAGATACGGGAATCTGTGCCATTTCCAATAGACAGCGTGAAGGCTATATCAGGTCCAAAAGCGTGCACATCCCTGAACTGGACAGAATCAGCTCCTGGCACAAACATGGTTTTCCAAGAGGCACCGCCATCGATGGAGCGCACTACGCGGCCGGCGGAGCCGGCCGCCCAAACGATGTTTTCGTCCACTGCATGGATGCCTATGAAGAAGGAGGTAGAGTCGTCGTATTGGCGCTCCCACGTCGGGCTTTCAATCGATAGCTTGGGCTCGCCAGGTGCAGCGCACCCGGCCAGCACGATTCCGATGAGGAGAGCAAGGGGCAATAAGCGATGCATGAGCAGTACATGGGTTGGTGAGTATCGGAATCTACGGGATAGAAGGCACTTCGTTGGGGATCGATGAACTCTTGCACGGAAGAGCCCGTCATGCGAATGCAGAGTGTCTTCTTCGGAAACAACCTGCCGGCGTGTGATTATGAGACACAAACCTTGTCATTTCATTGAAAATCGTGCACAGTCGTGAATAAATCCGCCATGATCGTTGTCAGCGTCCTTTTGTTGGCCGTTGCGGGCTTCTTTGTATTTCAAAGCTCAGATGCCGCTCCCAAACTAGTGGTCTATAAAGATGCTGCTTGTGGGTGTTGTGAGGGCTGGATTGAGTACATGGAGAGCGCCGGATACGAAGTCGAATCACACAACGTGACCAACATGAATGCCGTCAAGCAGGAATTTGGAGTAGGTGCTAGTCTAGGATCTTGCCATACGGCCGTTATTGACGGCTATGTCGTGGAGGGCCATGTGCCTGCAGAAGATGTAGCACGATTGCTCGCCGAGCGCCCAGCAATCAAAGGTATTTCCGTACCTGGAATGCCAATAGGATCTCCAGGAATGGAGCAAGGACCTCCGGCGGACCATCAGTCCTACAAGGTGGTTACATTTGACGGAGTAGGCCGTGTTGAGCTTTACAGACAGATAGCTGGTGGCTCAAACGGGAATGTTGCTCGGCAATAGCTGACCTACGCCCTCAATCGAGGCGTTTGATTCTCAACTCCTTAAACCAGACGGCACCGTGATCACCTTGAATGGCGATATGGCCCGTTGAAGTCGTGCCATACGTTGCATAGTCTTTCCATTTGGAAGCGGCGACGCGTGCTTGGTGGTCATCACTATTTTTGTCATACTCGACCACCATTACCCCGTTTAGCCAATGCTGAACGTTGGCGCCATCGACCACGATGCGGGCTTGATTCCATTCCATTGCAGGGCGCGTGACTGCTTCGCTGGGAGCCGTCACGTCATAGTCTGAGGCTGCGCTGTTTTTGCCAATCATGCCATCGTTGAATCCGGCATCATCTAGTAGCTGGTACTCTGGGCCTGTCATCCAGGGGTAATCACCAGCGGCTTCATCGACGTGCCACATGACGCCGCTATTGCCGTTTTCCTCAACCTTCCATTCGAACTCAAAGGCAAAGCTCGTGAACGTTTCGCGTGTTACGATGTCCATTCCTCCTGCTGGAATGGAGGCGTACATGGCGCCATCATCAATAATCCAACCCTCAGGCATTTCTTCCTGCTTGTAGCCGCGCCATTGATCCATGGACTCGCCGTCAAATAGAGACATCCACTCGTGTTCACCTTCGTGGTTTTCATTTCCAGACTCGGCGGCGTGATCCTCCATGCCTTCGTCGTGCGATTCGCTTGTTTGACATCCGATAGTAACGATAGTAAGGGCAGCGACTAAAAATAGAGATAGGTATTTCATTTGATTTCAGGTGACGAGCGCCACAACAGGTTCAGAGGGTTCAGGGTAGCAGATCAGAACTTTTTTGGTCAGATATACTCTGGGGTGAGCTCAACAAGGCAGCGCTCAAGTAGGTTTTTGGTCAGGGTAATGCCGTCGTATTCTCCGACTTCACTGCCTTCATACTCAACGCCGACCCAACCGCGATATCCCGCGTCCAGAACGATACGCATGAGTCGCATATAATCCTTGTCGCGCTCGTTTCCTTCGGCATCAAAGTTATGACTTTTTGCGCTTACTGCGTGGGCAAATGGCATGAGCTCTTCCGTGCCCTGGTAGATATCGTACCAGCCCATTTCTTCGCCCATGTCAAAGTTTCCAAAGTCAGGTAGGGTGCCGCACATCGGTTTGTTTACCGTGCGCATGACTTCAGCCAGCCAGGCTCCATTCGACGAAATACCACCATGGTTTTCAACGATCACATTGATGTTCGCTTGTTCGCCATATTCGGTGAGTCGGCTCAGGCCATCTGCAGCTAGATTGCGTTGTGTGTTCCAATCGCCTTCGCTCGCAGCATTCACCCGAATGGAATGACAGTCGAGCTCGACGGCTACGTCTATCCAGCGGTAGTGGTTCTCAATGGCTGTGGTGCGTGCTTCCGCATCGGGGTCGCCCAAGCGGCCTTCGCCGTCACACATAATCAGCACGCTGGTCACCCCTTCAGCATCGCAAATTCCTTTTAGCTCTTGAATGTATCGAGGGTCTCTGGCCTCCTCCTTCATGAAGGCGTTTACGTATTCGACACCGTTGATTCCAAACGCCTCGCGGGCGATCACTGGAAACTCAAGGTTGGTCATTTCATTCGCAAAAAGCGCCTTGTGAAGGGACCACTGAGCTAGAGAAACCTTGAATAAAGGGGGCGGCGGAGCCACAAACTCTGAAGCGCATCCGGCGGGAAACAGGCTTATACCCGCTGCCGTCATGGCAGATGATTTCATAAAATCGCGACGGTCCATCATACATTTACCTCTGAGGAATCGACCTCGTCTTTGAACATCAACAGGAAAAATACCATGATCACTGCTGCAAAAATGGCAGGGACCCACCAGAATGATTGCCAGGCAGTTGCAGTAAGTACCTCATTGCCGGCTTTGTAGAAGTTATTCAACCAGCCGGACACCTGCGCACCAATTAACATTCCAGCGCCAAGTGTTACAAATACGAGGAACCCTTGCGCTTGGCCCCTAATTTCGGGCGTTGATTTTTTATCGACATAAATCTGACCTGTTACGAAAAAGAAGTCATAACAGATACCGTGTAGAATAATGCCGAACATAATCATCCAAGCTACTCCCTCGGTGGCGGCGAAGGCAAACAGGGCATAGCGTAAAACCCACGCTGCCATCCCGACCAAGAGCATCCACTTCACGCCCAAACGGCGAAAGAAGAAGGGCATCAGTAGCATAAACAACACTTCCGACATCTGTCCAAATGACATCTTGAAAGCCACATTTGAAATGGCAACATCATTGGCGAAGATCGGTGCAAAGTTGTAATACGTGGCTAAGGGAATACAGATGAGAAAAGAGGACAGAATGAAGACGTTGAAGGGCCTGCTATTTAGTTGGGCCAGAGCGTCTAATCCAAGAACTTCACGAACGGTAATTTTTCCTTTGTCTGCCGCAGGGGGAGGGGTGTGAGGCAGAGAAAAGCTGAACACACCCATGAGTAGACCCGAGATGCCAGCGACATAAAAAGGAACGGCTGTGGTTTCGGCTTTGAGGCCGAGGCTTACAAACACGCCAGCGACAATCCAGCCGATCGTTCCAAACACTCTGAGCAAGGGGAACTGCTTTTCCTGATCCGTAATATTGTGGAAGGCGAGCGTGTTCGTCAGGCCGATCGTGGGCATATAGCACAACATGTGGAAAGCCAGCAGCAGAATGAACGTGACTGGTGAGTCTACGGCGAAGGGCGCGGCCAGGATGGCCGCGCCACCCAAGATGTGCATAACGCCGAGCACTTTTTCTACGCTGAAGTAGCGATCAGCAATCATTCCCAGAAAGAAGGGAGAGATGACTGCGGCTAGCGGACCAACGGTATACGCCCAGTGGGAAATATCTCCCATACCATTTTCGCCCATGTAGATGCCAACGGTAACGTACCAGGCTCCCCAGACAAAGAACTGGAGAAACATCATGATGGAGAGGCGCGCAGTAGTCGAAGAGGTATTCATAGGCTCCGAGAATGGGTGAAAGGACCGACCTATTTACCGCCCACAAAGGGAAATCTCAAGCCGTAGCGCAAATGAGCTACTTGATAAAGGTGTAGCTATACTTTAAAAGCAGTGTTCTTGCTGCTAGTCGGGGAGCAGTTGGCGTCTTTTCAAAGCGATCTAGGCGTATTCCTTCGTTGTAGACCAAAAAGAAATCATTTCCCTCTCTCGGGTTATATCGGAAACGGAAATTACCCAATCCAAAGTCAGCGTCGGAACTGTATTGAACAAAACTGGATAGTGAAACCTTACGATTGAACGTAAAGCCCAGTTTTAGACGTACGGTATGGGCCTTGAAGGACTCCTTGCGCTCGCTGAATTGAACGTGATCATACTGATAGAAGCCGCTCAATTCGACCACTTTTGAAGCGGCCCATTTTGGAGTGGTATTGAACGTAAAGCGATCACCATCGAAAAACTCGCCAAGCGTAATGGCGCTTGTTGCTTGCGCCGCTTTTCTGCCGGTGGACTCGTATCTGAACTTGGCTTCGTGATAGGTATACCGCTTTTGGGGTATCTCAATGTCATCCGAAAGATCAAACGAGTCATCAAGGTTTTCAGTCCACCGAGTAATTCGAGCACCCAGATTTCCCTTGAGAGCGGTGGTGCCATCCCATTTTGCGGTGAGCTCGCGTGTCTGTAATGAGCCGTCGCTGTTATTTGAGATCAAATCTGCATACACGTTTGTTTCGTTTCGCTGAAACGTGTCGCCCTCTTGGCCAATGCGACCCCATCCGCCGTTCATTTTAACCTGGGAGTAGTCCTCTCTCATTTCGAATCCCATGTCCGGACGATAGTCTTGACCTGCCCTGTTGAGTTCGAGTGAGTAGTTCATCCCATCGATGCTTTCGCGTCTGAGGTGGGCATTTAATCGGGTTGCATCGAATCCTGATTCTACTTCCTCGTCAAATGTGTGGACCGCGGCCAGCGTCAGGTAGTTCTCCTCTCTTAGGTTGAAGATGCCATCGGCCGCAACGCCGATGTTTCTTCCACCGTCTTCGTCTATGCGAGATGTTACCATGCCCCCCGCGTAAGATCGCGGGTTCAAAACCTGTCTGCGCAAACGTAATACACCAAAGTTCTCCATGGGAAGCCCACTTTCACGACCTGACTGCATGTTTAGTGCACCGACATCCCAGCGACCTATACGGCCTACGATCTTGGCTCCACCTAATAGAGGGACCATCGCATCGTCATTGATGCCCACTTGCCGGGTATAGAAAAGGCGGTTAACGAGCCCAAAGTTTAGCTCAAAGTTGCTGGATCGTTCTTGAAAAAACAGGCGCTGTTCTGGGAAGAAAAGAGAAAACCTAGTGAGATTAACTTGCTGATCGTCGGCTTCTACCTGAGCAAAATCTGTGTTCACGGTTAGGTCCAGCGTAAGGTTGCTGGTTAAACCGACCTTGACGTCTAGGCCCACATCGAGAGTGGGTCCCTTTTCATTGACGTAAGCTGTTTCGGGATCATTTAACTCGTTCGTATTACTATGTCCTGCAAGGAGATAAGGCGTAATGTAGGTCGCTTTTTTTGCTTTCAGTTTCTCAAAAACTACTTCCTGGGCAACGCTTGGCTTGAAAAAGCTGAAGAACCCCCATGAGCGCTGGCGTTCTGGATACACATGTATTTCGCCTTCGCTTGCAATAAATCTATATACCGCCAGTCCCATTTTGGTCATATCGGTAGACGTGTCAAAACGGATGCTTGAAAGCGGGACTCTGATTTCGGCATCCCATCCATGATCACCAACGCTTGTTTCGGCATCCCAGAACGTGTTCCAGGACAGGTTCATCGGAATGTCTCCTTGGGCATCATTGAAGACCGAATTATCGATGCGTACACCGGATGCAGATACAATAAACATCAAGACATTTTCCTTGTCATTGAAGGTATCTAGCATCAATGCTACCTGATCATAACTGGCCTCCCACGCATCGCGTTTGTAGGTCGTCGCGGCAATGTTGGTGGGGTCAGGATCGTAACACTTACATGAGAAATAGATGTAGTCATCATCATATGCCACACGAAACTCAGTATCCCGGGTCGCAGGTGCGCCATAAGAAGGGCCATACACATGCCAAGGAATGGGTGTGACTGTAGACCAGATGGCTTCGTCTATTTTGCCATCAATGGCGATTTCTCCTTCAATGCGTTGAATCTGAACGGGCGTTTCGCTGCGAAACGTATGATCCTTGAACGAAGCATATTGGGCAAATAGGGGAGTGCTCATCGAGCATAGCGCGACGACAATCAAAAAGAAGAATATGCGTTTCAAGGCAGCGGTAGGTAGTTAGAGGGACCTTAAAACTACAACTTTTCAGCTATTCCACAAGCAGGCTGACTCCCTACGGCATGGCTGCCCAACACTCTACCTCGATAGCTGCTCCGAGGGCTAGACCGTCGGCACCAAATGCGGACCGGGCTGGTTTAGGTCCAGGGAAGTACTCGACATAGATTTCATTGAAGGCTCCCCATTGTGCAATGTCATCGATCATAACTGTACATTTGACCACGTTTTCTAGACTGGATCCTAGTTCTTCAAGGGTAGCCTTGATATTGTCCATGACTTGGCGGGATTCTGGCAGGATGCCACCCTCGATAAGCTGACCCGTTTCGGGGACTGTGCCGATTTTTCCAGAGAGAAACAGCATGTTTCCAACGCGTACTCCCGAGGAAAAAGGTCCCTCTGAATTGGCGGACGGAGTCATCAAATACTCCACAAGGGGAGACTCCATCACAGGTTCTTCGGCAGTCATTTGGTCTGTCTGACATCCGAATAGCGATAAAACAAGCAGGGTTAAGAGATACTTCATGATCGGTAGGGTGTTGGTGGGATTAGTGCGATAGTGGGGTCATTCGTTCGTAAACCTATTCTACTGCATAGATGCCTGATCCATATAGTCTAGCGTCAGATTCAATAGTGTTCGAACACCGAGCTTCATCCCCGACTCATCGATATAGAAATCTGGCGTGTGATGGGAGACTTTTACATCGGCAGGTACATCTAAGGGCTTACCTCCCAGAAAGAGAAATAGTCCGGGCGCTTCACGGGCAAAGAAGGAGAAATCTTCGGCGCCTGTTACCGCTTCAATCTGAACTACGTTTTCGTCCCCAGCCGTCCGTTTAAGCGTAGGCAACATTTGGTCGGTCAGCGTTGGGTCGTTGTATGTGACCGGATAATGGGCTGAGTAGGGGAGTTGTATTTCCGCTATGGCACCATTTGACGTCGCCGTGCTGTTCACGATGGTCCGAAAACGCTTATGTAGTTGGATGCGCATCTCAGGATCAAAGGTGCGAATCGTGCCCAACATCTCAAGTTCTTCCGGAATGATATTCGAGCGTACTCCACCGTGAATTGAGCCTATCGTTACCACTGCAGCAGCTTTTGTGAGTCGCAAGCTGCGACTCACAATCGTCTGAAGATTATTTATGATTTGGGCAGAAGTCACAATCGGATCGATACCCAACCAAGGGGCCGAACCGTGGGCCTGTTTTCCTTTCAGCACGATTCGAAAATCGTCTACTGCAGCCATCATGCCCATGGGTTTGTACTCAATCGTGCCCACATACGTACCGGCTCCGATGTGTAGACCAAATACCACGTCCACCCCTTCCATCACGCCCTCTTTCACCATGAGTTCGGCGCCACCTTCTTCCCCGGGAGGTGATCCTTCTTCAGCAGGTTGGAAAATGAACTTAACCGTGCCGTGGAGATCTTCGCGCATGCCGGCCAGGGCCTCTGCCGCCCCCATGAGCATTGCAATATGTGTGTCGTGACCGCAGGCATGCATTACAGGCACTTCTTCACCACGGTACAAGCTGGTCACTTCAGATTTAAAGTCCAGGTCCACCCGTTCTTTTACAGGCAGTGCGTCCATATCTGCTCTGAGCGCAACAGTGGGTCCGGGGTGTGCCCCTTTCAGCAGGCCGATTACTCCAGTGTGAGCCACTTCGGTCGTAACTTCCATGCCAAGCGAGGCCAAATGCTCGGCTACGATGCCAGCCGTTCGGAATTCTCGGTTAGACAGCTCTGGATGTTGATGAAAGTCTCGTCGCCACTCAATGACTTTCGGTTCAAGCGCGTCGGCAATCTGGTCGACGAGTTGTTGCCCGGAAGCAGGGAGCACGATTAGTGCGAAAAAGAAAACAGATAATAATCGGTTCATGGGCCTTTCGGGATTCAGATGGATCCGAAAAGAACGCCTACACCGAGGTGGCAATCAAGAAAGCCTGTGGACTAATCAATTTTCTCTAGCTTGACGGCCGTGCCGTATGCTAATAGTTCAGCGGCACCACTCATGACTTGGCTAGTCACAAAACGCATGTTGATTACAGCATCTGCACCCAAGTTTTGAGCGTCCCATTCCATGCGCTGTAGAGCCGCATTTCGGGCTTCAGTCAGCATCTCTGTGTACTCTTTAATTTCACCGCCGATCAGCATGCGAAAGCTGGCCAAAATGTCTTTACCAATATGCTTGGCTCGTATCGTATTGCCGCGGGCAATACCTATGGTTTCCGTGACTTTATAACCGGAAATACTATCTGTAGTTACTACAATCATGACACGTTTGGTTTATGAGGATCGTCTTTCAGGGACGCGTCTTCCTCACGCGCGGCCCAACGTTCTCCCAGAAGAGAAATGAATAAAACAACGAGGCCGATGCTTGCGACAACGCCTCCTATTTGAAGCTGAATAGGTAAGTACCAGAACCATTCTAGCAGCTTTCGTAGTGGTTCTACGACGTAGGAAAGGGCGGTCAGGATGCCGATCCCGATCATAACAATTCCCAATGTTCTGAAGTGCTGGTACATATTAATGTTTAGTCTCGAAGGCTCCTCTCGTTCCGTGCGTCTTGAATCCGTTCTAGGATGAGAGAAGCAAAGATGAAAAGCAGTCCAGAAATCGAGAGCGCAAGTGAGACGATTATCTTGGTTGGAATATCAACTGCGAGTAGCAGGTTGAGCAAGCGCATGACTCCCCGGTAGGCTAGATAGCCTGCGCAGAAATAGGCTCCTAGACGCCACAGAATCAGACCGACTTGGGTCGAAAGATGGATGAAATGGGTAGGTGGTTTCTGCATGAGTTATCGACTTTCGATTAACTCCAAATTGTGCGTATGATGCCGTGGAATAGATACCGATCTATCTAGGATAATGCAGCTTCAGCATCAATTTTTTCACGAATGGACCCACCGTACATGAACCAGACGGCCATGAAAAGGGCTGCAACGATTGGGCCAATAATAAATCCGACGGCACCGAAGAGGAAAATGCCTCCCAGTGTACTGATGAGCACCAACAAATCGGGCATTTTTGCATCTTTTCCAACCAGTCTGGGGCGTAGAAAGTTGTCTATGGTTCCCACGATGAGTACACACCAAAGTGTGAAGGTCATCGCCACCCAAAATGGGCCTTGAGCAAACAGAAAGACAGCAGTCGGAATCCATACGATGGCAGAGCCAATAGCAGGGATGAGGGATAGGACTACCATCACGGTAGTCCAGAATGCCCATCCTGGAATGCCAACGACTAAGAATGCGACTCCAGCGAGGCCACCTTGTATAATTCCGATCACCAATGATCCTTTGAGAACAGCTCCCGCAACGGACACGATTTTCTCGACTAACTCCTGCTTTGGGTACTCCGGAAGAGGCACATAGCCAAGGAGCCGATTCATCAAGTGGGTACCGTCCTTGATGAAGAAGAACATGGCATACAGCATGACAAAGAGCTGTAGAAAAAAAGCTGCCGTACCTCGGGACACTTCGACGACACTATTGGCCAAAAACTGCCCGGTCGCAGTAGCAAATTCACTCAACTTGGAAAGGAGTTCGGCCTGTTCTGGAAGTAGGCTCCCAATCAATGGGTAGGTCGCCAATAAGTCGTCCCATGAGCCCGCTTGCGCAATTTGGGATTCTATCCATGGTCTGGCAGCCTGACTTATGTCTACGGCTTGTTTAGCTACAATACTGAGGAATCCGAACACGGGAATCCCAATTACAACGATTAAGAACAGTAAAGTTAAGGTGGCTGCGAGGCCTTCTCTTCCTCCACATTTCTTCGTCGTATACCGCTGGAAGGGCATAGCCATTGCGCTAAAAATGGCTGCCAAAAAAAGCGTTATTAGAAAGCCCCTCACCATCCACAAAAAAAGTAGAGAGATGGCAATGACCATAAAAAACAGAAATCTGCGCTGAGTACGGTCCAGGTTTGAGGACATGGGGAAATCTGATAGTTGCGGTGCGGTAATGTCATATGAATATAGTGCGCATCCCGCCTAAAGTGTGGTTTCAAAGTTGATCGTAGCCATTTGCTAACCGACTTTTAAGGGTAAGGTGTCCGGAATATTTAATGAGGTCATATCATGTTAGGGACCAGCCCATTGAGCCGTCTGTTTGGTAAAAATCCATTCAGTTTATTGAAGCAGCATATGCGCGTATCCCTCGCATGCGCTGAAGAATTGCCGGATCTTTTTAAGGCGCTGGAAGCGGGTGACCAAGCGAAGGTTGCTGAGCTGAAAGACAGCATTTTCAAGCTAGAAGCTGATGCTGATCTTCTTCATCGGGAAGTGCGACAGAATCTGCCACGTACTTTCATGCTCCCAGTTAATCGTCGTGACCTTCTGGACCTGCTCGAAATGCAGGATAAGATTGCCGATGTGACTCAGGATATTGTCGGTCTTTTATTCGAACGGCAGATGGCTTTACCCGAGGGTATCAAGGACCATATTCACCCCTATGTGGAAGATTGCCTGAACGTAGTCCGACACGGCGCCTCCATTATTGAAGAAATGGACGAATTGCTGGAAACTGGATTCTCGGGCCCTGAGGCCGATAAAGTCAGTGCGATGATCGATGAGTTGAATACGATTGAAGATCAATCCGACGAAAGTGGCATTGCGATATCAAGCGCCTTGTTCAAATTCGAGGACCAAATGAACCCCGTATCAGTCATTTTCTGGCATCGACTGATTGAGTGGATCGGAGACACAGCGGATTATGCGGAAGCTGTAGGAAATCGTCTCCGTCTTATGATAAGCGCCCGTTAGTCTCCCCACTTGATTTAACCGTCTCATCACTATGGAAATCATTGTACTATACGGCCCGTGGTTTATCGGGCTTGCCCTCCTTTTTGGACTCTATATGACCTGGGGGGTCGGAGCTAACGATCTGGCTAACGCCATGGGCACGTCTGTTGGAGCCGGTGCCCTTTCTGTGAAACAGGCGATCGTTATTGCTGCTTTGTTTGAGTTTGCTGGAGCCGTGCTGGCTGGTGGTAGTGTGACCAGTACCGTTCGAAAAGGCATTATCGATCCTTCAGGGCTCGAGGCGAATCCGGAATACCTTGTTTACGGTATGCTGGCAGCGTTGCTCGCCGCAGGATTCTGGCTTATGGTTGCTTCTTGGAAGGGGTGGCCTGTTTCCACGACCCACTCCATTATTGGAGCTCTAGTCGGTTTTGGTATCGTAGGAATCGGTATGGAAAGCGTCCAATGGAGCAAAGTGGGGTCTATCGTAGCTAGTTGGGTTGTTTCTCCCATGGTAGGAGGCATTCTGGCCTTTCTGTTCATGCATTCGGTTAGAAAGCTCATCTTGAATACAGAAGACCCCTTTGAATCAGCCAGAAAGTGGGGTCCTTATTACATCTTTCTGGTCGGCTTTGTGATTTCTTTGGTTACGTTAACCAAAGGATTGAAGCACCTGGATGTTAATATCTCCGAAAGCACCGGATTCCTGATGTCTATTGGAGCAGGCATTGTTACCGCCTTCGTTGGAGGATGGCTGCTGCGAAAAGCGAAGCGGGATTTAGAAGCAGAAAAAAACCATCGATTTGCCAGTGTTGAAAAAGTATTTGCACCGATGATGATTTTCACAGCGTGTGCTATGGCGTTTGCACATGGTTCGAATGATGTAGCCAATGGGATCGGACCGCTTGCCGCTGTGGTTAGCATTGTCGGTTCTGGTGGACAAATCATGCAGGACTCAGGTCTTCCAATCTGGGTACTACTTGTTGGTGGAGTGGGTATTGTTACCGGTCTCGCCACGATGGGATATCGAGTCATGAAAACAATCGGTACGAAGATCACTGAGTTAACGCCGACCCGTGGTTTTTGCGCAGAGCTAGCCGCTGCCTCAACGGTTGTCTTGGCGTCTGGTACCGGCTTGCCGGTGTCGACGACTCACATTCTTGTAGGAGCCGTAATGGGGGTAGGACTTGCGCGAGGCATTGGAGCCCTTGATCTGAAGATGATTGGAAAGATTGTGACCTCATGGATTGTCACGTTACCCATTGCCGGAATCGTCGCAGCTGTCTTCTTTTTTATCCTCCGATTTATCTTTGGATAAGAGGTGTTTAGCCGAGGTCTAAGAATAGATCTAGGACGTTGTTCATGGTTTTTGTGGTACCTCGGTCGAATTCGGTGTACTGGCAGTTGGCGCACGATAGTGCGGTAAATTTCCTATTCTGAATATCGAACAACCGGGATAGGCCATTGCCTGTCGTGCGAATGACATCGGTTTCAAAATCTACATTCCCACACTTGGGACATTTCCAGTTTTCATGTTGCATGCGATCCTCCTTTACGTTTTTTAAGAGTACGGACATGATTTGGGTCCGTTGCGTTTTTTTGACCATGTTTTTGGTGGGGTCGGCCTGCGCCCAAGAAGTCATCGTGTATGGCGCTGGTGGCTCACGGCGGGGCTCTGAATCGTTCCTTGAGCGTGCAGGTCAGATAGACGTCATTGCCCCACAGTCTTACGGGGTAGATTCGCTGGGAAATGTGAGCGGAGCAGTACCTCAGCGATTGATTGATGAGGCGCTGGCGACCGGTACCCGACTCATGCCACTCATCATGAATCCTGGTTTTAATCAAGCGCAGATCCATGGGCTTCTGGCGAACCCAGATGGGCGCCGTCGCACGGTGGAGTTCATGGTCAAGGAAGGGATTGAAAAGGGTTTTTGGGGGTGGCAGTTAGATTTCGAAAACATTCATCGCTCTCGCAAAGATGCCTTCACGACCTTTTTTCGGGAAGCCGCCGAGGCGTTGCATGAGGCTGGAATGACCGCTTCAGTCGCTGTCGTTCCTACGAATGATGAGGCCCAGGAGAAAGGGTTTTCTCGCTATATGCAGGATAACTGGCGGGGCAATTTCGATATGGCCGCCATTGCCGAGGTCGGCGATTTTATATCCTTGATGACCTATGCACAGCATGGTGGCCCTACAGCGCCGGGACCAATCGCTGGACTTCCATGGATGAAAGAAATGTTGGACTACGCGCTGGAGCAGGGAGTGCCCCCAGAAAAAATATCTCTCGGTCTTCCGTTTTACTCAGGATACTGGCATCCAGATCACTTTTCGAACGATACTATCCGTGTCCGAGGTCGTGAGATTGGCTATGCCCTTGGCACTGATCTTATTGAGGAGCACGGTGTGACAATGCACTGGCTACCCGAACAGGGCGTTTCGTATGGATTTTGGCAACAAAACGGGGTCTTTAGATGGCTCTTTTTGGAAGATGCCCGAGCTATGGAGGCTAAACTGAGTCTTTTTAGAGCCTACCCTGGCCTGAGAGGCGTTTCCATTTGGGTGCTTGGCGCTGAAGATCCTCGTGTTTGGCCGCTGCTCAAGTCAGGTTTGAACTAGAGATCTCGGGTTCGTCCTGACCTTTATGGGTGGTCGTGTTCAGCGAGTATTTCAAGAGTACCCTCGGCTGCCTTAGATACATCAACCAAAAAGAGGACCGCACTTATCACAGCCATACTGGCTACAAGTAGCATGATTCGGGCTACGTTTTCCATGGTGATCGCAAAGCTGAGCATGACGGCAACTAGGGCGAGGGCAAAGATAACGCTGATCGTGGCTGACATAATGGAAGCCCGCATCAATCGGATTCGGATTCTAAATCGATGAACCTGCCGAGTGTGATGCTCCTTTACGTGGGACCTTGCCCGGGTTGTCAATACCTGAAAGCGGTTGGTCAAAACAAGAAGGAAGAGACTCATTCCTGATACGAATACAAGAGGAGTGAGGGCCGTCTGAATATCAATCATGCATTTTTTTGGATGAAATGGGTTGCCATGTGTTCCGACCAATAAAGGCCCTGCTGTACAAAGCCTACATGACCACCATACTTAGGGGTATTGAGCAACAAAGAGGAATGGGCTTTAGCTTCTCGAAATGGATAACAGCTTTCTGAAAGAAACGGGTCGTCTAACGCATTTAGAACAAGCGTAGGGGTTGTGATAGCCGGAAGAAATGAGAGGCAACTGCATTGGGCCCAATAATCTTCAGCATCTCTGAAACCGTGTAATGGAGCCGTGAATCGATCATCAAATTGTTGGAAGGTTTTAATCGAATCATAATCAGAGATATCGATTTCGCCCGGAAACAGCTGTGCTTTGATTTCTACCTTCTTGCGTAGCGAATGCAGAAATCTGCGCATATACATGCCGTTAGCAAATGCAGATAACCGCTCCGAGCTACCCTTCAGGTCACACGGCACGGATACAGCGATCGCTGATTGGATAGGCGTATGGCTCCTTCGTTCGCCTAAGTACTTTAAAAGCAGGTTTCCACCCAAGCTGAAGCCAATGGCTGATATGGAATCGTAATGGGCCAGTAGCGTCTTAAGGACCGGTTCGAGGTCTTCCGTTGCACCGCTATGGTAGGCGTAAACCTTGCGATTCGGCACCCCCGAACAGGAACGAAAGTTCAACGCAGCCACATCCCATCCGGCTGCATTCATCGCATGAGCCATGCCTCGAATGTAGGGTCGGCCACTGTTTCCCTCTAATCCATGAAGTAGCAAAACGACGCGGCGCGAGCCCACTCTGGAAAAGTCAAGATCAAGAAAGTCACCGTCCTCCGTATCCAATCTGACCCGATCATATGCCGGAAGATCGACGTTACGGAATTTACTAGCGTACATGCTGTTCACATGCCCATTTCTAAACCAAAATCCCGGTTTATACGGTATGGTAGAAGAAGTTGTAATGTGATTGCAAAACGTTGAGCTGTTGGACGAGCCTAGCCTTCAGTTGATTGGAAAGACGTAATGTCAGCGAGCACTTCTTCGCTATGCGGATTTACACTGACACTCAAGTAGACTTTTGAAATCGTTCCCTCAGGATTGATGAGGAAGGTATTTCTAGCAGACATAATCGCTTTGCTGACACCGCGGATGGAGCCATATTTGCTAGAGACGTCTCCGCCCATATCTGATAGCAGTTTGAAATCTAGACCTTCCTTGGCGCAGAATTCCGCATGTGATTCAACTGAATCCACACTAACGCCGAGGATAACGGCATTCTTCTCTTGGTACTGCTCCATATCCCGCTGAAAGTTGTGGGCTTGAATGGTGCATCCGGAAGTGAAGTCTCTGGGGTAAAAATAAAGAACTACCCATTTGCCTTGATAATCGGACAAGGTGATTTCTGAGCCCTCGTTCGAGAGCAGGGTAAAGTCCGGGGCGGCATCCCCGACGGCTGGTGGGTCATCGTGATTATTAAATGCAACCCAGACTAGGCCAGCGAGGCCTAGACAGACCCAGAGAATAGAACGTTTGAAAAGCTTCATGATCAGACCGATACAAAAGGTGGTTCAGGAGGTAGGCGTACACATGTTTTGGTTGTGGGTTTCATCCTCATGTCCAATTCGTATCGTTCAATTAGCGGTGCACAATGGCATCTCCTTACTTTCGATATCGGGCAAGCTCCACAGTCCCACTTACTTCAGTGAGTAATGCGACGCGATCGCTTTGAGCGGTCGATGTAGACGCTACGAAAAGCAGAAAAATAAAAAAGAGGGCTATGCGCTGGGAAGAAATCACGATCGTGCGGCAAGTTTTGTGGGTAGGGCGTTTGATGAAAATACAACACTGTGCGTGGCAGGTTGGTAAAGTTTCACTCGCAATTTTCCAGAAGGAGCGATAAAGCGCCTTCTATCCTTGCCAAACGCCGTGCCCTTTGCCTCTAAGCCGTTGGGCTAAATAGACTTCCAGTTCTTCCGCATCTTTGCGGGAAGGAATAGGATTATAGGATTCAAATAGGTCGGGGCGCAGGCGAAGTCCAAATTTCTGCGCGTAGTTATTTGATTTGTATCCCTGTTTATGCTGGTCATACCGCTCGTCCGGACTACGCCAGGTACTACCCACGTAGAAACACGCTTTCAGCGGATTCATTCGCGGATTGCGATTTCTGAACTTTTGAATCTGCCGAATCTTGGGGTCCAGTTCGATCACATAAACGGAATACTTAGCCATCTATTCAGGACGGTTTTGCATTGAACCTGAGTCTCATCATGGAGGTTCGATAAGAAAAGACCTCCTTCAATTGGTCCTCCACGACCAATGTGTTTGCGAGTCGACCCATGGGAACGCTGTAGAGCACCGTATCTGTCATAATGGTATGGCCATCTTGTTCTTCAAATCGGTGTTCATGCCACCAAGATAAATACGGGCCCTTTTCTTGAGTGTCTACAAACCGGTCGTCTATGTCAAAGCGTTCGATGCGCGTACGCCAGAAGAGAGGTATGATGCCCAGTTTTAGGCGATACTCGATAATTACCCCAGCTTTCATTTCATCACTTTTCCGAGTGATATTGAACTGCATTGATGGGGGAGTGAGAATACCAAGATTTTCAGCCTGGGAAAAGAAAGAAAAAACGTCTTTCAGAGGGGCTGGGATTACGGTTCTCGTTTTAAGGGCATAGCGAGGTACTCGTTTCTGAAGATAACTTGATTCGGGAAGATCATCGTTGAATGGGGTAATCGAAACGCCCTGATTTTGGGTGATATCATCGAAGGCCTCGGACAGCGTCTCAAATTCAAATGTAAATCCGAACTGAAGCGCTTTGGTGGGTACGGCATTCTGTCCCTCTAACAAAACCTGAGCTGCGTCACCAAAAATGATTTTCAACATGAAGCCTGGGACCGGAATCACGGCCGGTCGACGTAGCGAAGTGCCGAGAGACTTGGCGAACTTCGCAAAGGGGACGGGCTGGGGAGCTGTTGCATTAACAGCGCCGATATATTCGGGATTTGTAGCCGCCTCGACAAACAGTTCGACTAAATCTCTCCGATGAATCCAAGGGACAAATTGCTTGCCCGATCCGATTGGACCACCTGCACCCATGCGAAAGGGAAGTAGCATTTGGGCGAGAGCACCGCCTCCTCTATCGAGCACAACACCAATTCGGAGGCAAGCTACGCGGACGCCTTTCTTCTCAGCTGCAAAAGCCGCGGCTTCCCAGTCCGAGCACAATTCAGCCAGAAACCCGGATCCAGCAGGTGCTTCTTCCGATAATTTTTCGTCGCCTCGATTGCCATAAACGCCAACAGCGCTGGCAGAGAGGAGAACCCTTTCTTTGCCGTCCTCTGGAATCAAGTCTACTATTTCTTGCGTGAGATCAACTCGGCTAGAACGAATTTCTGAGCGGGTTCGATCATCCCAGCGATCTCCAATAAGCGGCTTACCTGCTAAATTGATGATTACCTCTGAGTCCGAAAGAGATTCCCCCATGGAGCCATCATGGCGAGTGCACAGAGCGACGTCCGCCCCGAGAAGTGATCGCGCCCGATCTGCACTTCGAACGAGAGCTTTCACTTCGTGGCCGTCTCTCAATAATCTCAAAACCAGGGCTTGCCCAATGAATCCCGTTGCACCGGTGACGAAGAATTTCATTTAATTGATCTTACTTAATTACATTTTTCCTCAAATCAAGTTAGGAACGATTAAAGGTGCGTGCAGGAGCGCGTAGTTGAGCGGAGAATATTTGCGACAAACGGCCTTCTTGGGAGCCATCAATTGCACACATGCCTCACCATTCTATTTGCCGCCGCCGAGTATCTTACTCGCCCTGTCACTATTCGAGGAGGTTACCTTGAAGTCCCTTGAACTTAAAATTCCCCCAGCCGCCGTCTTCGGCGCTTTCGGTTTGATAATGTGGAGTATTTCTTCGCTGCCTCCTCAATTTTCTATGTTGGAAGGGAATCGCTTTATCGTCATTTTGACCTTGCTTCTCGGCGCAGCGTATTTCGGTCTGTCGGGCGTGATTTCCTTTAAGAAAGTGGGCACAACCGTGCATCCGATGCAGCCCGAAAAGGCATCTGCGCTAGTAACGTCTGGTGTGTATCAGGTATCCCGTAACCCCATGTATTTGGGGCTCCTTCTAGGACTGATTTCTTGGGGACTGTACCTATCAAGCCTATGGGCCGTCGCCTGCTGCGTTCTCTTCGTCACATATATGAATCGATTTCAGATAGCACCGGAAGAGCGCGCCATGGAGAAACGGTTTGGAGAAGATTTTAATATGTATCGTCAGAGGACAAGAAGGTGGTTATGAGTCTAGAAAGTGAGTTGAGAGCGCGTAGTGGTTCCGTTTGTGAGCTGTGCGGGTCCGAGGAATCTCTTCGTGTATTTGATGTACCTCCGGATTCGGGTCAACACATATTAATGTGTCTTACGTGTTTCGATCAGTACGAAAATCCAGAACGGGTCGACGTACATCACTGGAGATGTTTGAACGACAGTATGTGGAGTCAGGAGCCTGCCGTGCAGGTGATGGCTTGGCGCATGTTAACTCGACTTCGTGACGAGGGTTGGCCTCAGGATTTGCTGGATATGATGTATCTCGATGATGAGACCCAGTCATGGGCCGAGGCTACCGGAGAAGGCCTGCCTCAGGTAGATGTGGATCTACATCGGGATAGCAATGGGGTTGTGTTGGCATCCGGTGATTCCGTGACGTTGATTAAAGACCTGGAAGTGAAAGGGGCCGGCTTTACGGCTAAAAGGGGAACGGCGGTTCGCACTATTTCACTGGTTCAAGAGAACCCTGAACACATAGAAGGACGGGTAAATGGCCAGCGAATTGTCATTCTGACCAAGTTTGTCAAAAAGTCCAATTAGCCTCAAGGCATGTACTATTACCGATGGGTGAGGGAAGGTGATTATGGAAATTGGTACGTAATCGATGAGCGAGTCTGGGAGCAGGATCCGGGCGGTAAACAGCCTGATTTCAAATAGAATTGAGCATAGCCTCTAGTCTGATGGTATAAGAGAGGCTGTTGAGCGGCGAATTTTGCTAACGAGCTAGCCCTACCCAACAAGCCCTACTCAATAGGCCTTGAACGCTTGCTTTTAGGCCCTGATGTTGTTTAATGAGCCTATTCTTCTTCAATGAATAGCCATTTTTCGGGTATATTTGCCGTTCGCACTCGTTTTTTTAGTCGTAACCCTATTCTGAGGAATAGCTGATGTCTGAATCTCCTGCCTCAGAAACCTCGTTCAAAGACCTAAATCTGCCTGCTCCTTTGCAGGCAGCAATCGACGAACTCGGTTACGAAACTCCTTCCCCCATCCAGGCTCAAGCCATACCCTACTTGATGCAGGGTTTGGATTTGATTGGTCGAGCCCCAACAGGAACTGGAAAAACGGCAGCATTTGCCCTTCCGCTTCTTGCACGGACGGACACAGAGCTGCACAAAATCCAAGTAATGGTTCTAACTCCTACCCGCGAGTTGGCCATTCAGGTCGCTGAAGCTTTTCAGCGTTACGCTTCCCACATTCGAGGATTTCATGTACTTCCCGTTTATGGTGGGCAGGAATATGGCGGACAGATTCGACAGCTCAAGCGTGGGGTACATGTCGTAGTTGGTACGCCTGGTCGCGTGATCGATCACATGAAGAAGGGCACGCTCAGGTTGGACAATCTGCAAGCGATCGTTCTTGATGAAGCAGATGAAATGCTCAAAATGGGTTTCATCGACGATGTAGAATGGGTGCTCGAGCAAACTCCCGATACGAGACAGGTTGCTTTATTTTCGGCAACCATGCCAAGGGAAATTCGGTCTATTGCCAAGCGGCACCTGAGGAATCCCGAAGAGGTATCCATCAAGGCCAAGACAGCAACGGCCGAAACCATCCGCCAGCGATTCTGGCCGGTGAGTGGGTTGCACAAAATGGATGCGCTGACTCGAATCCTTGAGGTCGAGCCTTTTGATGCAATGCTCATTTTTGTTCGAACAAGAGTAGCCACTACGAGAGTGGCCGAACGTCTTGAAGCTCGTGGTTTTTCGGCTTCCGCTCTAAACGGAGATATGGCGCAGAACCAGCGTGAGCAGATGATTACGAAATTGAAAAAAGGGTCCATTGATATCCTTGTTGCAACCGATGTTGCAGCGCGAGGGCTCGATGTGGATCGTATCAGCCATGTGGTTAATTACGACATACCTAGTGGAACAGAGGCGTACGTTCATCGAATTGGAAGGACAGGACGCGCCGGGCGAACTGGTCAGGCCATTTTGTTCGTTTCACCTCGAGAAAGACGTATGCTCGGAGCTATTGAAAAAGCTACGCGGCAGCGAATGGATCGCTTGGAACTGCCTACCATAGAAATGGTGCATAACAAGCGTATCGCAGACTTTAAGCAACGGATTACGGATACGTTATCAGAAGGCGAACTAGACTTCATGCAAAGTCTGGTGGACCAGTATCAGCAGGAGCATGATATTCCTGCGGTCGAGATAGCAGCGGCCCTTGCGAAAATGGCAATTGGAGGAGACGAATCTCGACTGCGGGCCGCTGTAAGAGGCGAACGAGAAGAGCGTACTCCTCGGTCTGAGCCTCGTCGCGACTACGGAGAGTCTGCTTCCCGAAGAGATTCAAAGCCGCGAAATAAAAGAGATCGTTCGAGCCAAGTTTCTCACGGAATGAAGCGGTACCGGATTGAGGTTGGGTATACGCATGAAGTTAAACCAGGCAACATTGTTGGCGCTATTGCCAATGAGTCTGGTTTGGATGCCGCTCACATCGGACATATTGATATCCACAATGAATTCAGCTTGATTGACCTTCCGAAAGGTATGCCCAATGATGTGCTCAAGGAGCTTAAAGGGGTAATCGTGTGTGGACAGCGTCTGCGTATGTCTGCAACGGATCAGGAGTTTTCTAAGGGGCGTGGCGGAGCGAAAAGTGCCGCTAGAAAGAAGTCGACGGCTAGTCGAAGATCTGGAGGGCATTCAGGAAGCTCCGGACGGAAGTCATCTGACGGAAGAAAAGCTAGAAAAGAGCGTAGATCTCGCGGGTAATATCCCAGCAAGGAGTTTCCTGTTTGTCGCATGCGCTGGTGATTTGTTAAGGATGTAATGACAAGTCATAACAAGTGTTGTATCTTGTGTCTTCTATGACCCTACTTTCATCCAAATCGATTTCGTCATGTATGCTTTCGTTCGGCGTTTGAGCACGCTTTTCTTGCTTCTTTCGGTACTCGGTCTTACTTCAGATGTCTATGCTCAGACGTCCAACGAGTCCGGCTTTTCGATTAGTGCCTCGGAATTGATAGACCTGATGCCGAACTCTGATGTGGTAGTGCTGCATGTTGCACGGGATAGTTCGGATTACAGGACGGGTCACATTGAAGGGGCGCGGTTTCTTTCGCTCAATCACATTGCAGTCACCAGAGACGCCCAGCAGAGAATGCTATCTGACTGGAAAGCGTTGCAAGATATATTCGAATCGGTCGGCATTTCGAACGATACATATGTAGTGTTGTATGGCGAAATGAACGGATTAGCAGCTACACGGGCCTTTCTAGCCTTGGATTATATGGGCCACGGAAAGATGTCGGTATTGGATGGAGGCTTCGCAGCATGGCAGGCCGAAGACGGAGCCATTTCAACGGAAGCTACCTCTCCAATCATGTCTGGTAGGTATCGTGTCAAGGTGCATCCTCAGCGTATTGTGACGGCCAATCAACTAGAGTCCTCAATAGGAGAGGTGGCCATTATAGATGCTCGCTCTATCGGAGAGTATTCAGGCGAGAAACCTGGAAACGGGATTACGCGTCCCGGACATATACCCGGAGCCATTTCAATGGACTGGCAGATGAACCTTACGGACGATGGATTGATGCGGCCAGTGTCGGATCTGTCGAAAGACTATCCTGTAATCGGCGAGCGAGTCATTGTGTATTGCCGCACCGGAATGAAAGCCTCCTATGCCTATTTCGTGGCAAGGAATCTCGGCTTGAACGTGGCGCTGTATGATGGGTCGTTCTCTGACTGGAGTAACAACACCAGTTTCCCGGTAGAAACCGGGCGGTAGCGTCCGTTCATCCATTCAGTATGTTCTCCTTCGTTTATCTCACTTGGTGAGTTCAAACGATACGGTTGCCACCTGATCTTCCCACATGATGGCAAACGTGCCATCAGTTGTAGAGACATCGTAGAACGCCATCGTGAGCTGATCATGAGATACGCTGGAATTCACTTTTTGCATGGGTACTCTGAGGACGTCTAGATCGGCTGAGTAGTCGTAGGCGCCCCAAATTCCTGGCTCTTCTGATCGGGATTGTGGACGGGCTTTGTGATTGGAAAGAATAAGCGTCCATTCATTACCGCTTAGATCCACAAAAAGTGAATATTCCCCGGCTGGAAGGTCTGCTCCCCCGATGTTTAGATCACTTTCAGTCATGAATCGGGTACTTTGGTTGGCTCCTGCTCGCCAAACAGGTGCGCCACCGGTTATGTCCACGCCGTATTCGTCGCCTGTTCCGAACACTTCAGTGCGGCCTCTTAAAATGGGACGTCCATACTCCACAACGATCCAACTGCCTTCAATTTGGGTTGAGGCTTCTCCTCGCGGAGAGGCTACGCGCTCTTGAGCACAAGCCGTCGAAGAGAGAATGAGCAAAAAAGCAAAAAAGATTGAGAGAGTTCGCATGTGTCCAATGAGTTGAATTGATCGGGCCTGCCAGATGTGGCAGGCCCGGAAAATAACAACTCGAGAGGTCAAGCTCCATACCGTTCACAAAATGTCTTTAAAACAAAGTCAGTTTAGGACACTGTTCTACCATCTTGCTTGCTGGAAGGTGTACGTGTTCTAGGGCGTTGTTGCGGTAGTCTTTCTTTTCCCTCGGCGACTCGCTTATCGAGTCGAGGGCACGTCGAGAGTATGCGTTGTAATTCATTCCTTTCGATCGGTTTTGTTAGGAAATCCTGCATCCCTGCGTCTAGGCATCGTTGCTTGTCTTGCTTCATCACAGCCGCTGTCAGAGCAACGACATGTGGACGGTAATCCGTATTTATTTCTATGGATATGCGTCGTGTCGCTTCAAGTCCGTCCATTACGGGCATATGCAAGTCCATGAGTACCAGGTCGTAGACCTTTTTACGTAAAGCGTCCATCACTTCTTGTCCGTTTGATACCAGCTGAGGCTTGTATCCCATGCGAGACAATGTCGTCTGAAACAGTTTCTGGTTCATGAGATTGTCTTCTGCGACAAGAATACTCAACGGGAATCGAGAGGCTAGAGAAGAGGGAGCAACATCTTCGACTTTAGTTTTGGGTAATTGATGATTTACTTCACTGAAGGCTTCCAAAAATGCGTCAAAAAGACTTGCTTGATGAACGGGCTTGCTGACTCGTTTGCCCCACGAGCCTTCAAATTCAGATGCCCTTAGTCGGTCTGCCAAAGTAGTAAGCAGAATGAGTGCAAGATTGGAAGTGTGGTTTCTCATTCGCAGCTCTTCTGCCAACATAAGCGCATCTAGGTCCTGCATATGCGCATCTATAACCAATGCTTCAAATTGCTCGCCATTGTCATAAAGGGCGTGAGCTTCCTTTGCACTGGCAACCATTTGTGGCTTCATACCCCAGTCGCTAGTCTGACGTTCAAGCATGATTCGATTCGTTGGATTGTCATCAATTACGAGAACGCGCATGCCCTGCAGGGCGGGTTGAGGGCCTTTGAGAGCAGGGACGGCCTGGTTCGTATCTGATTCAGCCACGGCGATCGTAAAGTGGAACGTACTTCCTGCATCCACTTTGCTTTCAACCCACATGGTTCCACCCATCAATTCACATAGGTGTTTACTAATGGTTAACCCAAGACCAGAGCCACCGTATCTTCGAGTTGTGGATGAGTCACCCTGCGAAAAGGACTCAAACAAGCGGTTAAGTTGATTTTCGGGAATACCAATCCCTGTATCTAGAATGCTGAACTTCAAGTTCATTTCGTTCCCAGAAAGGGATGGACCGTCATTTCCGACCTGTATAGAGACCTCTCCTTCTTCTGTAAACTTTACGGCGTTGGCAACAAGATTTACGGCTATTTGACGCAAACGAGCCGAATCTCCTTTTACATATTCTGGAACGTCCGGCCGAATGAGATAGGTAAGTTCGATGTCCTTCTTTTCTGTTCGCATGCTAATCATATCTAGAGACTCTTCGATACACGAACGAATGGAGAAGGACTCTTGCTCGATTTCAATTTTGCCGGCTTCGATCTTAGATAGATCAAGAATATGGTTAATTATTTTCAGTAAGGATTCGCCACTAGTCTTAATTATGCTGACAAACTCACGTTCTACAGAGCCTAGATTTTGATCCAAAAGGAGTTCGGTAAAACCGATGACACCGTTCATTGGTGTACGAATTTCATGACTCATATTAGCCAGAAACTCGCTTTTTGTATTTACCGCCTCTAATGCCTGTTCTTTGGCTTCGATCAGTGCCACATTGGTATTGCGCAGCTCCTCAGTTCGTATTGCTACCTCTAGTTCAAGTACTTGTTTTCTGTGAGCCAGCGATCGCGTCTTCCATCGGAGAAGCTCCCGTATGGCAACTAGTCCGACGGTAACACAAATGAGAATGAACCACCATTGTTGCCAGAATGGCATCAGAATCTTAAATGAGTAGGAAGTCGGGGTCCTATTCCATAGTCCATCACTGTTTTTGGCCCTCACAAGCAAGGTGTAATGGCCAGGGGCTAAGTTGGAATAGGTCTGTGTAGGAAGCTGTGTCTCTGGAGACCAATCCTTGTCAAAACCATCTAATTTGTATCGATATTTGATTTTTTTAGGAGATACAAAGCTCATTCCAACCACGTCAAACGTTAAGTGGTTTTGGTGATAGGGGAGAGTCAAGTTCGTTGGAATACCCGTCCAATCTGCAAAAGTATCTGTCCACAGGCGCCAATCAGGGTCTTCGAAGAAAAGGCGTACATCTGCAATACGAGTGGAAGGCTCCACGGTATTGATGTGGAATAAAGAGGGGTCGTATTTAATGAGTCCACCAACTGTGCCAAACCACAACGTACCATCGTTTGCTTTGAAGGCTGCATGGTGATTCGTTTCAATGCCCACAATGCCATCAGATTTTCCAAACGAACGGATATTTTTTTCTCTCGTCGCCTTGAAATGGGCGAGGTCGATCTGGTTTATACCCTGGTTGGTCCCCACCCAAAGATCGCCTTGGTCGTCAAACAACAGGAAATAGGTCATCACATCGTTCATGCCGTCAGATAACCCGAAAAACTCGAATGAGGAGTCTTCGTTGTCTGTGTCAGGGTTATAGAAATACAATCCGGTTTCCGTGCCGATCCAGATATCACCATCTGAGTCGGCTTTGATGTCTGAAATCCAGACATCATCCAGTGCTTCACCCGAAATGAAGGGCGAAAAGGAAACCCCGTCAAATCGGTCAATTCCAGTAGACGTCCCTGCCCAGATGGTCCCGGAATCGTCTGGAAAAACTGCTTGTATTGATCCGTCAGTTGAATCAGCCATGTTTTTGAAACGGGTAAATCCCATTCCATCATGCTTTAGTAGCCCATTGCTGGTCCCAAACCAGACCGATCCATCATCTGCTTCCGCAATATGAAAAACGGTGCCTATATCCTCACCATCGGCCTGAGTAGCAATATCGAAAGAGGTCGCTGTTTCACGCACCAGTCCCGTTTCGGTACCCATCCACAAGACGTCGCTTGAGGTGTGGAGCAAGGAGTACACCTCGCCTTCATTCAGCTTGTCATTAGAATGTTCTACAGGTGAAAATTGGGTTCCGTCAAATTCCGTTAGGCCGCTTTGGGTGCCAATGAGCATATTGTCATTTCGCCCATATGAAATGCTCCAGACCATATCCCCAGACAAACCGTCCTCAAGTCCATAGTTCAGGAAAGCAGAAGGAACGTGTTTTAAGAGACCCTTCCCATCGGTCGCAATCCAAATACTTCCCTCCTGATCTTCCATAAAAGAGCGGATCGGGGTCGCTGAGAGGGTAGAACTGGAGAAAGCGGTAAATGTGTGACCGTCGTAACGAGTCACTCCTCGGTCGGTACCAATCCAGATCAAGCCATGGCTATCAGCCATTAACGTGTTAATGGAATTGGACGTCATTCCATCATCTGTATCAAATAATTGAAACGAAGCATCATCGTAGCGAACGATTCCTGAAGGAGTCCCAAGCCATATACGATCGTATTTATCGATAGCAATTGAGGAGATTTCGGAGGTTCCAAGTTCAGAATCCGTTGACCATTGAGTTAATTCTCCCTGTTCGAACATAAATAGCCCATCAAAGGGCGTTCCAATCCACATTCTTCCAAAACGGTCGTTCACGATTGAACTAAAATTGACACTCGTGATCAAGTCTTTGTTGAAGTCATAGAAGTTCTCGCCATTCATCACAGAAACGCCCCCCGGCGTCCCTATCCACAATTCACCCGAATCATCTTCTTCAATAGCTCGGACATCGTTGTTCACCAATCCATGTTTGGTGGTAAACATGTTAAAAGAGTTGCCATCATATTTGAGCAGTCCTTTTCGAGTACCAAACCAGAGGTTTCCTTTACTGTCTTCGTACAGTTTCTGCGTCTGGATAATCTCGTTAACAAGGTCCTCTCCAACATCTAGTCGGTCAAATGTCTGTCCATCGAATCGAGTGATTCCTCCGGCGAAAAGTGCGAGCCAGATTTCTCCACGACCATCTTGAAGCACGTCAAAAACTTGTGACTGCTGAAGCCCTTCTTCAAGCGAATAGGACTCGAGGCTATAGTTTTGTGCATACGCAGAATGGACTAGCGGTGTCAGCAGGACTGTGATCCAGCAGACGCTCAAAAGGAGGCTTTTCATACCGTTAGATGGCGATATGCGCATGTTCATACTCTGAAATGGCGAACTGATTAGTACTCAGTTCTCTTGTGAAGAGAACACTATCAGTCAGAGTATCGTCCAAGACTGGGCAGAATTAACCGGTATAGAGGTGTTTTAACCTCCGCTTTTGCGAACGGTATAGCCGCTGTCTGAAAGGATTTTGAACAGCCGATCTCTTTGGTCGCCTTGGATTTCCACAATGCGGCCCTTCACCGTTCCACCTACTCCGCATTGAGCTTTCAATTTGGAGGCTATCGTCTTCAGTTGAGATTCTGACCCTGGGAGTCCGGTTACAATGGTGACACCCTTTCCGCGTCTTCCTTTGGTTTCGCGGCCAACACGGACAATTCCATCTTTGGGATAGGACGACATGGTAAAAGGGGTTACATGGCCGGGACTTGAGATCACTTCGAGCGACTTTGTCTATCGGAAAGACGATAGTACATTGGCGCAATGTACGTGGTACGCCAAATCGATCAAAAGAGAAGCGATATGAGTATAGGAATGAAGGGCAATGGTGTTTGGACAACCGCCCTAGTTATGGCCACTTGTCTTTGGGCGCTGCCCGTCGCAGGTCAGGATAAGATTAAGCAAATGCCTGGGTATGCTCAATTTGTAGAGATGAGTCCTGAGTTGAGGACAGCATACGTTTCCGGTGCGGTGAACGCAGTTTGGGCAGATGACAGCGAGAGTTTTGAATATACCTATGATGGTCAGCGGTATCGATTTGACGTCAAGAAAGGTGATTCCGTTGAGATTGAGAATCCAGTCTCGTCCGCAAATGGTCGTAGAGGCAGACCGGCTCGCGGTCGACAATTTGAATTTGCAGATTCTCCAGACGGAAGCATGAAGGCCTTATATCGGGATCACAATGTGTGGATGAGCAAAGCCGATGGTTCAGATGAACGTCAACTAACCTCGGATGGGAGTGTAGATGAGCGTATCAAATATGGGTCTGCCAGCTGGGTCTATGGGGAAGAACTGGGACAGAGCACGGCCATGTGGTGGTCTCCGAATGGAAATAAACTGGCGTACTACCGGTTTGACGAAGGTCCGGTGCCGGACTACTATTTACAGCTCAATCAGACAGCGCTTCAAAGCACGATAGACACGGAGGCCTATCCCAAAGCTGGGGTCCCCAATCCGGTGGTGGATCTGTTTGTGTATGACCTTGAAAGTGGCAGTCATGCCCGAATGGACATCCGAGATGGAGCTCCGTTCACAGATGATGTAGTTGGACATTATGTATACAACATTCAGTGGTCGCCCGATGGAAGTGAGCTGCTCGTGAATCGCACCAATCGGCGCCAAAATATATTGGAAATCGCTGCTTGCATGCCAGATGTAGGTACGTGCCGAAAAGTAGTCCGCGATGAGTGGCCGGAAAGCTGGGTTCGCAACCGCCCGACCATGCAGTTTCTCGATGATGGACAACGGTTCATATTCGCATCCGAACGATCCGGATGGTTGAACTACTACTTGTATGATCTTTCCGGAGAATTGCTCGCGACGCTGACCAATCATGACTTTGAAGTAGCCAGCATTGTGCGGGTTGATGAAAAAGCAAACCGATTGTGGTACATGGCGCGATCTGGTGACAATCCAATGAAGACGCAGTTGCATCGAGTCAAGTTGAATGGGAAAGGCGACGTACGTCTAACAGATCCGACCCTCAACCATTCTATACGGCCATCACCAAACGGGAAATACTTCGTGGATGTGGCGCAAGCGCATAATATTCCGCCGGTTACCCAGGTGCTAAATGCCAAAGGAAAAGTAGTAGCTGAGGTTGCGACCAGCGATTTGAGTCATTTCAATAAATTGGGTCTGCATTTCAATGAGCTATTCACCTTCAAGGCCGATGACGGCGAAACGGATTTGTATGGTGTGCTTAGTAGGCCGTCAAACTTCGATTCGACCAAGTCCTATCCGCTATTGATAAGCGTTTATGCGGGCCCGAACACCAACGGGGCACGGGAATCATTTGCTGTTGGAAGCCCTCTTACCGAGTATGGATTCATGGTCGCTAGGTTTGATTCCCGCAGTGCAAATGGGCGCGGAAAGCGGTTCTTGGATGCGATCTATGAGAAGCTGGGAACGGTTGAGGTAGATGATCAGGCAGCGGGCGTAAAGGCCCTACGTGAGCGCAACTACATTAATGGCTCACGCGTCGGAATTTATGGGGGTTCATACGGCGGGTATGTTTCAGCTATGGCACTGGTTCGACATCCCGATGTATTTCAGGCTGCATCGGCGTCGTCATCTGTTACGGACTGGCGTCATTACGACACGATTTATACCGAACGATATATGTGGAAGCCGCAGGAAAATACGGCGGGTTATGATGCTGGATCTGTTATGAATTATGTCGATAACCTCAAGGGAGACTTGATGTTATATTACGGAACGGCGGATAACAACGTGCACCCTTCCCAAACCATGCATCTTATCAAAGCGCTTCAGGATGCCGGTAAAAGTTTCGACGTTCAGGTTGGGCCCGACCGGGGCCATTCTGGCATTAATCAGATGCGTATGATGGAGTTCTTTATTGAATCGTTGGTCTTGAAAAACTAGTCTGTATCAACTCAGAACATCAGTCTCTAGGCTATTTTAGATGAATCGTATTTGTACTTCCTTGCTTTTAGTCGGTCTTATCCTAGCCCCCTCCTCAGCCCTTGGGCAGGAGAGAAGTTTTATTGTTGGATCTCGCTCCATGCTTGGGGTAGGCACCGATCTGTCGCCCTCCTTGACCTTTGCGGACGTAGATGGTGACGGGGATTTAGATGTTCTGGTTGCCAACGGTAGGCATTGGCCCCAGCAGAACGAGATCTTTCTCAATAGTGGTAAAGGCCGGTTTATGCAGCGCTATCCCTTGGGAGAAGTGAGTCGAACGAGTTACTCCATTCCGGTCGCAGATTTAGACGGGGATGGTGACTTGGATGCCATAGTGGCAAACGATATGGCTCCAAACGTGATATATTTGAATGACGGTTCGGGTCAATTTTCGGAAGCCGGAACGCTTGGCCCGGAAGTAGAATCTACACGGGACGTCATTTTGGCTGATTTGAATGGAGATGGCTTGCCTGATGCGATTGTGACCAACCGCGGCATGGAGAATGGGATCTATTTGAATGAGGGAGGGACGTTTGGTCCAAAGCGTGGTTTTGGTAGCAAGGACGATTCTACCATTTCGCTTTCTGTTGCAGATATGAACGCAGACGGCTGGCCTGATTTAATTCTGGCTAACCGAGATGGTCAACCCAATTTTGTGTATCTGAATGATGGCTCAATGGGGTTTGAGCAGCGTATCTCCTACGGTTCAGGTAGTGATGAGACACGCAGCGTAGCGGTAGCCGATATGGATGGCGATGGATACCTAGACATCATTACCGCTAATATCGGCGAGCAAAATGGAGTGTATTTCGGAAATGCTTCCGGTGCCTTTGGAAAGGGGGTAACCTTCGGAGCCGAGGAAGGTGCTTCGTACGCCGTTTCTGTCATTGATCTAGATCTAGATGGAGATATGGATGTGATTATCGGGAACGTTCGCGCGCCCAATGCGGCATTTTTTAATGACGGATCGGGGCGAAATTTTGACCAAGTAGCATTCGGTATGGAAGACGGAATTAGCTATGGAGTCGGAGCCGGGGACGTAAATGGAGACGGGTACCCAGACGTTGGTATAGCTAATTCAAACGGATTGAATTTTATTCTCATTAACCGTTCGGCTTCGAACCAGTAGTACTCAATCGGGGCGCTAAACTCAGATTTTGCACTTCATATTCTCAAGCTTCTGCTCATCGATCTCTACTCCGAAACCCGCTTCTCGTGAGATGTGAACCTGACCATTGCTCAGAGTCAATCCGCCGTGAAATGGACTTTCTTCAAAAAACGTGTGTCCTTCCGCATCAAGTGGATAATGAGTCTTAATCGTAGCGGCAAGGTGGCAAAGCATCGTGTTTCCGAGTACGGTAAACGGCATTGTATCGAGACTAACACCGATTCCGTTTGCCTCACAGATGGAAATGATCTTTTGTGCTTGGAAGAGGCCGCCAACCCGGTTTGGCTTTAATACGATTCTGTCGGCTGCGTCCAACCTAACGATTTGCATCATTGCAGCTGGAGAGGTGACAGATTCATCTAGAATCATAGGCAGCGGTAGGGCCCTTCGCATGAAAGCGTGCCCTACCAAATCGAGATGATGTAGCGGCTGTTCGATAGACATATTCGGGTGATGTGCCGATCGGAGTACCCCCTCGAAAAAACTGATCGCTGTTTTGGGGCTGGAAAGGGTTTGGTTGGCGTCAACGTCGACCTGAATATTGTGAGGTACGTGCTGAGCTACTATTTCCACTTTCGCTTGGTCAGCCAGTACCGCCGAGCTAGTCAGACAGCCGTCTCGTCTAATTTGACCTCCAATCTTAACTTTGAGGGCCTTGTATCCTTTATCGATATAGTGGCGGCATACCTCCAATTGTTGTTCCGGAGTCTGTCCATGCATTTGGGTCTGAAGGTCCAGACTTGTTCTGTATGCTCCACCCAGTAAATCAAAGACAGGACAGTTATGTACTTTCCCTGCCAGGTCATATATCGCCATATCTATGGCGGCTTGAGCGGGTCGGCATCCAGCTGGATTACGATCGGCAACGGCTTCCATTAGTTGATGAATGCCTGCAATGTTTAGCGGGTCGGCTCCGATCAAAACTGTTCGAAACCGCGCCATCCAGTCGACCATGCTTCCAATTCCATGCCCCAGATAGTGCGGTAAGGTTGCCCCATCACCAATACCCACCAAACCATCATCTGTGCGAATGAGAATCACGCCGGTTTCGGGCGCTTTATAGCGCTGCGCTGCCATGGACTCCGCAGAAGCACCGACCTGCCGAGAAGGGTCCTCATCGGTTCCGATTTCCGAGTCCCCTGCTACCGTCAGTTGGAGCGGATAATATTCGATATCGGTAATCTTCATGCAGGCTATTTTTGAGATCTGTTTCTGGGCGTTGGTGGGACTTTTTCCGTTCGGAAAATCCTTTTAGAACGTACTACCTTTAATGAACTAAATTCAAGCTCGTCTTCCGTTAGTCGTCCATGCACCTATGATGATAAAAGTCTCAGACATCCAATTCTATCCCATAAAATTGAATTCGGTCCGCAGGGAAGGGTTGTCGGCAGATTTAGTGTCAAGCCGTTCCTCGTTTGATTTGGTCATTGTCAAAGTGATCACTGACAGTAGTCTTGTCGGATTTGGAGAAGTAATCAGTAGGTCTGGGAGCTCAAGCTCGGGTTTGATGAATGTCTTGAAGGCTTCTGCTAAAGCGCTTATTGGATCAGATATATTGAATCCTAACGCAATGGGTCGCACGTTCGATGATGCGATCGACGATATTCGAACTACGTGGTCGGCGGTTGGAGCAGCCTTTGAGATGGCCAGTTTTGATTTGATGGGAAAAGCGCGAGGAGTACCCGCTTATTCAGTTCTTGGAGGCCAGTATCGGACCAATCTGGAGCGGAGTGCCTTACTCGCCGATGTTGCGCCAGAAGAAGCTGCCCTCCAGGCTAAAAAACGGATTAAAGAAGGTTTTTGTGGCCTTAAAATGTCGATTCGTGATGGAAACAGATCGGCTGAGCAAGATCTAAATACTGTGCTGGCGGTTCTTGACGCTGTTGAAAGTGATATCCATTTGAATGTCCTAGTGGGCAATAAATGGGAGAATGCAGAACAGGTAACGTCGTTTTTCTCATCTCTCCTCTCCGATTCTTTCTTCGGGAATGTGTCGGTGGAGCAACCGTTATCTCCTCTTGACCTAGATGGACTCGCAAAATTGCGCGAGATCCTACCCGTCTCGGTGGTGTTAAGCGAATCCGTATCGTCGCCCGATGCCATGGTGCAGATTGCTCATCACGCCGCAGCCGACCGGATTACTCTGAATATTTCTCGAGTCGGCGGACTTTCGCAGGCTCAGAAAATTGTCCATATCTGTGATGCTGCGGCAATAGGTGTCAGTGTATGTGCTCCTGTCGGTTCTAGACTTGGACTTTCTGCACATACTCATCTTGCCTCGACCATTCGTGATCCCCTACCCATTGATATTGGGAATAGTCTTGCTCCAGAACGAGAGCCCTTTTCGGGTGGTTTTGATATGATGGGCGGCCGCTTAGTTTTAGGAGATCAACCCGGACTAGGGGTCGACCTGAATGAAGACGTTTTGAGGGCGATGGTCGTCAATACCTAAAGGGTAAAACGGCCAGGGATTTTGACTATCGGAATGGGCGATAAAGTGTCTTCAACTGACTTCCAATGATTTAAATGAAAGCACTCTGTGAAGCATAAGATTATTACACATTCTGTTCTGACTGGATTGGCTCTGATCATGAGCCTGATCCTGATCTCGGGGTGTGGGTCGCCTAAGGCCTCGGATCAATCATCAGGTTCTGATGGGCCCGTGAGGGGCGGCACATTGAATATTGGCTTGCACTTACCTCTTCCCACACTCGATTGGCAATCAAGTGTCTCTCATCCATTACCCATGGTTTTTGGGCACGTGTATGAAGGCTTGTTTGGATTTGGGCGTGACTTTACCGCTGCCCCCGATCTGGTTGACTCCTATGAGGTGTCTGAAGATGGAAAAACATGGACGTTTGTCATTCGTGAAGGAGTGACATTTCACAACGGAGATTTGCTGGATTCGGAAGATGTGAAAGCATCCTTGGATCGGTGGCACAGAATTGGGCCAAAAGGATCTGGACTGGCCAGTCTCGATGGAATAGAAACGCCCGATTCTCAGACCGTTGTGATGAACTTCAATGCCCCCATGGGACAGTTTTTGCTGCTTCTGCTGGGATCAGATGAAAACAAAGCAATCGTTATGCCTAAGGAGGTAGCGGATGCATCGACCCGGCCCGGCCAGGTAACAGAGGTGATCGGGACGGGACCTTACCGTTTCGATGAATACAAAGAAGATCAATATGTGAGGCTAAAACGGTTCGATGCCTATTCAGCTCGTTCCGATAACCCAAACTATCAGGCCGGAAAAAAGGAAGCTCATGTTGATGAAATACTCTTTTGGATCGTCCCGGAAGCATCTACTCGGGTAGCGGGTCTCGAATCGGGAGAATATGAGATCATCACAGAGGTGCCGGATGCTGAGGCCATCAGGTTACGTGATATTGACGATGTTGACCCGGTCAAGAATGGGCCGGGCGTCTTACTCTACTTGATGTTCAATCATCAACAAGGTTTGACTAGTGATATCAATATTCGTCGTGCCTTCCAGGCTATGGTTGACCCCTCCGAAATTACCGCGATGGTGGTCTCTGATTCTTCGTTCGGTAAGACCTATTCAAGTATTTATTCACCTGAAAGCGCCTTCAACAGCTCAAAAGAACCCTCGCCTTCCCAATCTGCTGAAGCCTATTTGAATGAGGCTGGATATAACGGTGAACCACTCTTTATTCAGGTTATTGCAACGGACATTGTTCAGCAGCGTGTTGCCGTTGCTCTAGTTGAACAAGCCAAGCGGGTAGGACTCAATCTTCAGATTCAGAGCTACGATCTGAGTACCTGGGTAGCAAGGCGCCGCGACGCGTCGGTAATGAATATGTATTCGTCGGCCGGATACTGGGTTGATCCATCTTTGTGGCAGCCTGAATTCAATGGCACCTTCCCATCTGAAGAGGTAGGGTTTTCAAATGCAGCCGCTGATGAGTTGTTTGCTAACCTGGCATCGGCCACAAGTTTGGAGGAGCGAAAGGTGCTGGCAGGCGAATTGCAAGCTCATTTCTTCAAAGAAGTAGCTCTGGTTAATCTGGGATATATCTATCGGCTTGTAGCCAAGGGCAATAGCGTCCACGATCCACATGGTAATCTGGCCTTGGGGAATCTTACCTTACACGGTGTTTGGATCGATTAAGTAGGTGAAGATGAAGCGATCAGACTGCAATGCTGAAGAGGTGTTACGCTAAATGGTAGAGTATACCCTTAGGCGAGTCCTGTCGTTCATTCCGACGATCATCATTACGCTGACGTCGATCTTCTTTATTACGCGGATGATTCCCGGAAGTCCGATTGCGGCGTTGATTGGTCATCAGGCGGTAGGAGCAGAGCAAATAGAAGCTATTTCTAGCGATTTAGGGTTAGATAAGTCGTTGATTGACCAATATCTCGAATGGCTGCCAGCCGTCTTGACGGGTGATTTTGGGACCTCACTTTTTTACGAAGATTCGGTCGTCCAGGTCGTGATGGACCGATTTCCTGTCACGCTCTATTTGACCGTTTTTTCTATGATTCTAACCATTCTGGTTGGAATACCACTGGGTATTTATGCCTCTATCCGGCGTGGACGCATAGCGGACTATGCGAGCAATGTGTTCTCGAGTCTAGGTATGGCCATGCCGTCATTTTGGTTAGGGTTCTTGTTGATTATTCTGTTTGCCGTGACGCTCGACTGGCTTCCGGCATCTGGATACCGAAGTCCGGATTTCGGTATCTGGGAGTGGCTAAAAAGGCTCATTCTTCCCGTTTTAGCACAAAGTCTAGCCCAGATCGGACTTGTAGTGCGAATGACGAGGGCGTCCATGATCGATGTGCTCGATCAGGAGTATATCACTATGGCGCGGGCCAAAGGATTGCCCGAGTCGCGTGTCGTGCTAAAACACGCGCTTAAGAATGCGATGACACAAATATCCACCGTTGTTGGACTGACATTTGCTCTCGGTCTTGGCGGCTCAGTCATCATTGAGAACGTGTTTGCGCTTCCAGGTCTTGGGCAATTAATAACGATTGCCGCTGTACGAAGAGATTATGCTATGCTAGAAGGAGGGATCTTCTACCTCACTCTTGTGGCACTGATCGTCAACCTTGCTGTTGATCTGGCATATGCCTATTTCAATCCACGAATTAGGCATACTGGATGAGCAAAAAGGTCTTTCATACTACTCTGAAGCGTCCTGGTATAAGGAGGTGGCGCCTTAATGGGATGTTGATTGCGGGACTCTGCCTATTACTCCCTCTCGCGGTGATTGCCGTTTTTGCTTCTTGGTTGTCATTCCTTGACCCATTGTCGATTGATGCTTCCAGTCAGCTTTTGCCCCCAAGTTGGAACCATCCGTTCGGGACGGACAATTTTGGCAGGGACGTGCTGGCTCGCACCGTTTATGGGGCACAAGTTTCGTTACGTGTGGGTTTGGGGTCGATGCTTCTGACCGCGTTTTTTGGCGTTTTTTTCGGTGTCATTTCTGGTTGGTATCGATGGGCCGATGCCATAATCGGTCGATTCACCGACAGTCTGATGATTTTTCCCGGCTTTGTACTCGCCATTATGATCATGGCGGCCATCGGCCCATCCGAATTCAATGTTATTATTTCCGTGACGGTGCTATATGTACCACAAGTTATCCGAACAGTACGAGCATCGATCGTGGAATTTAGAAGTGCAGAGTTTGTGGATGCAGCCCGGACGATAGGTGTAGGCGATTTTCGACTATTGTTTGTTCACATATTTCCCAAAGCAGCGGGTCCCGTCATGGTTCAGTTGAGCTTTGGATTCGCATGGGCTGTTCTTGTAGAAGCTGGACTTAGCTTTTTAGGTTTGGGAACGCCACCACCCGCACCCAGCTGGGGAAATATGATTGCCGAAGCCAGAGACTTCATTAGGTCCGCTTGGTGGATGATCACCATTCCAGGAGGCATGATCACATTGGCAGTTCTGGGATTGAACCTCATTGGAGATGGGCTCAGAGACATGCTGGATCCTCGCCTGAAAGATAGGGGTGTGTTATGAATCTAGTGGATATTCGGAATCTTGAGGTCCAATTTCCGGGTGCCACTGAGCCCCTGACAGTGATTGATGATCTTAGCCTCAACATATTACCGGGTGAAATTCTCGGACTTGTAGGTGAATCTGGGTGTGGTAAATCCATGCTGGCCCGCTCCATTATGGGCCTCGTACCTTCACCCGGCAACGTTTCTAAGGGTCAAATCTTCTTTGGGGATCTGGACTTGTTGACCCTGGATGAGCCGAGTCGTAGGAGTCTTCGAGGTAATCAGATCTCAATTATTCTACAGGAGCCAATGACGACTCTGAATCCTGTTTATACGATTGGTAATCAGATAGAAGAAGTGTTGAAAGAGCACCGACCGGACATGAAGCGGTCCGAGCGAAGACAGCTTGTCATCCAGCTGATGAAGCAGACGGGAATACCCTCGCCCGAGGCCAGAATACATCAGTATCCCCACGAACTTTCGGGTGGAATTAGACAGCGGGTTGCCATTGCAATGGCATTGGTTGGTGGAAAGGTCCAATTACTTATTGCTGATGAGCCCACGACCGCGCTAGATGTCACGATTCAAGCCCAGATTCTGAAATTGTTCGTGGAGCTTCAAAAAGAGCATCAGATGTCGCTTCTTTTGATTACCCATGATCTTGGAGTCATTGCTCAGACAGCCCATCGTGTTGCGGTTATGTATGCTGGACGGTTAGTCGAAGTCGCTCATGTGGAGGAGTTATTTGACAATCCTAGACATCCCTATACCCGTGGTTTATTGCATTCGCTTCCGAGGCCTGGATCGCATTCGAGGAAACAACCTATGCCTTCGATCCCGGGAACAGTGCCCAGTCCAGGCGCTATTCCTCAAGGGTGCGCCTTTTACGACCGGTGCGGCTTTCGCGATGACAAACAGTGTCTCAATGAACGACCAAACCTAGAAGAAGGAGCTACGGAGCATTGGGTTAGTTGTCATTTCGCGGCGGAAATCCCTCCGTTCAAGGTGAATTCTTCAGACGAGGTGACCCCATGACTCAGGTTCGTGAATCACCGATACTTGAGCTTCGGAATCTCGTGAAGCATTTTGCTATGCGGCGTTCTTTGTTGAGGCGAAGCCGAGACAAAGTGCGAGCGGTTGATGGGGTATCTCTTCAGATTCAATCAGGAAGGACGACAGCACTTGTTGGAGAATCGGGTTGCGGGAAATCAACTATCGCACGACTGATTCTTCAATTGCTTCAACCCGATAGCGGAGAGGTCCGGATGAGTGGAGAGGTTGTCGTAGGCGCATCGAAGGAATTTAGAAGATCCGTTCAGATGGTTTTTCAGGATCCATTTTCTTCTCTCACACCTCATCTCACGATCCGGTCCATTCTGAAGGAGCCGCTTACCGTACACAAGGTGTGCCTAGCTGAAGAAATCCAGGATCATATTCTGGATCTTGTCTCTGCCGTAGGACTTTCAGCCGATATGCTGAACAGGTATCCACACCAGTTGTCAGGTGGACAACGTCAGCGAATTGGAATTGCACGAGCTATCGCCGTGAATCCTAAACTGATTGTTTGTGATGAGCCCGTCTCAGCACTCGATGTGTCGATTCGTTCTCAGATTATCAATCTATTGCTGGACATCCAGAAGAGTCGAAACCTGGCTTATCTTTTCATTTCTCACGATTTGGACATGGTGGCACATGTCAGTGATACCGTAGCGGTAATGTATTTGGGAAAAATAGTCGAACAGGCTCCAACGGAGACCTTTTTCGCTGGCCCGAGGCACCCCTATTCAAAAGCACTACTGGCGTCTGCCCTCATTCCTGATCCTAAACGGCGCTCAGAAAACAGGGAGCTTGTTGGGGAAATGGACAGCGGAGTCGAACGAGAAACAGGGTGTTCTTTTCGAACAAGGTGCCCGCTGGCCATTGATCTGTGTGCTACTCATGAGCCGGTACTACACTATTCAGCTGATGAACACTTGACGGCATGCCACAGAATTGAGCCGGTATGACAGCCCACGATATAGGGGAATGTCCTTCTAGCGCAATATGAAATAGAGGATGGCCATGAGCACAAAGAGCCCAATAGAAACCGACCTGGGATCTGTCCACCCGCCCAGTTTCGATTCTAAAAGTACCTTCATGGGTGGCTGCCAGTGAATGGCTTTCAGTTGTTCGTCTGGTGGAGCTGGAGTTAACAAGCTCGTCGCTACGTACACGACGGAGCACAGGCAAAACAGCCACCAGCCAACCTGCATGAAAGGTATCCCCCAATCATCCGCCACTAGGCGAGTATCTCCGAACGCTGGAAGGTCAACCAGGAAGTAGACGATTCCAATAGTCAAACCAAAGAGTAGTGTTGTTATGGCAGCTTCCTTGGTGCCTCGTTTCCAAAACACACCAAATAAAAATACACACGTGATTGCGGGAGCGAACATCATTGGGATCTTGTTAATCGCCTCGAAAATGCTCTCAAATTTTCCGCCAAAGGGCGACCAGAAGACGGCAAGGACAATCACCACTCCGGCCGTAATTCGACCTATCGTTACTAGGGCTTTATCCGTAGTCTGAGGGCGGATTTTCTTGACGATGTCTTCCGCGACCACTGTTGCCGTACTATTTAAGGCAGACTCCACGGTGCTCATTACGGCCGCGAGTAAACCAGCGGCCAATAACCCCTTTAGTCCGGCGGGCAATAGCTCCTGAATCATAACCAGTAGTGTTTCATTGGGCTGCTCGATAATATCCTGGAACAGCACGTAGCCCAGTACGCCGGGAAGGACCATGAAGAACAGGGGTAGGATTTTGAGGCCACCTGCAAAAACGGCTCCCAATTGACCGTCTCGCATGCTTCGGGCACCCAGCGTTTTTTGTACGATTGTCTGATCCGTACACCAATACCATATTCCTAGAATAGGATAACCGAGTAATACCGAAACCCAGGAATATTCGTTCAACCTCCCTGTTTCTGGGTTTCGGAATGAGTGCAGCATATTCATCTGATCGCTTTTCACAGCCGCTTGAAGGTCTGCCATAGAATGGATTCCTTGATCAGGGAGGGCGAAAATCGCAAACAGGGTCAAAACCACGGCTCCGGTAAGAAGCAATACAGCCTGAATGGCATCCGTGATCATAATGGCCCGCAATCCCCCTATGATTGTGTAGGTCGCAGCCACTAAGGCAATACCAATGACCGACCAAATGACAGGGATTCCGAAGAAGTACAGGAATACCATGGCTCCCGCATAAATGCTAATTCCGATGTGAATGAGCAAGGCCGAAACAACAGTAATCAGAGCCATGATCAGCCGAGGGGTTGGGCTGTATCTCTTTTCAAGAAACTCGGGCAGCGTAGTGATATTGCTGCGCAAATAGAATGGGACAAAAATGAGGCCCAGGACAATTAAGGTGAAGGTAGCCATCCACTCAAAATTCCCGACCACGAAGCCGATCCGATATCCATCGGCTGCTAGTCCAACCAAGTGAATCGTCGAAATGTTAGCCGTAAACAGAGCGGCACCAATTACGGGCCAACGAAGGGACTTTCCAGCAAGGAAGAACTGCTTACTGGAGGTGTTCTTCCTGTACCCGGCATAGATTCCGATGGCCATGATTCCAACCATGTAGAATACTACAATGGCGATATCAAGATTGGTCATGGTAACGGTCCTCTCGGTTTGGGTTCAGCCTTCACGTTCAAGCGCGATATCGGGTTTTTATCTTCGGAAACTATGCTGGATGATTTCAAGCATATCAGATTCTGAAGCGATCCGCGGGTTGTTCATGTAGTCAGGTAATACTCTACTTTGAAGGGCCAGGGCTTGGAGTTCTCCTTCAGGAACGTGCTTATTTTCCAAGCTCATCCACATACCAATTTGCCGGAGAAACATATCGAGTTCGTCACAAGCGAGTTCGGCTGCCTTAAGGTCTTCTTCTTTTTCAAGCTCCGCGTTGAGCAACCTTCCCAGTTTAGCGAAGGGTTTTATGGCTGAAGCGTACGTAAATCGCGTAAACGCAGGGTAGGTCAGAGCGAGTGCTTCTCCATGTGCAATTTGGGGATACATGCCACCTATGGCCATGCCCATACCGTGAGGTAGCGTAACACCAGCAATGGCAATACACATACCTGCAAGTGTATCGGCATAGGCTAGAGCCGAACGGGCTTCAATATTTGCACCGTTCTTTATTGCCTCAGGTAGGTGTTTGATCACCAGAGAGATGGCCTCCCAAGCCATCAGTTCAACATATGGGGATGTGTGTACGTGGATTGCACTTTCAAAGGCATGAGTAAACGCATCAAAACCCGTGCAAGCGGTGACATGTGCGGGTACAGAAAGCATCAATTCAGGATCAACAATCGCGACCCTCGGAAAGATTATGGAGTTATAAAGGGCTGATTTATCTCGGGTCGCGGTATGGGTGACAACTGCAACCTGAGTGACCTGAGAACCCGTTCCAGATGTAGTTGAAACGGCTACGATCGGTAACGTTTTTTCCGTTGGTTTTGAATCTCTATAAAACAGATAGTCCCAACATCCGCCTTCGTGGGTGGCTTCTACGGCAATGGCTTTCGCAGCATCCATCGCAGAGCCTCCGCCCACGCCCAGGACTACATCTGCCCGGTGCCCAGAGGCCAATTTCGCGCCTGCAGTGATAGTGTCTGTTGTTGGGTTGGGGATGACTCCATCGAAATGAGCTACCTCGATTCCAGCTTCTTCCAAATACAAAGTCAATCGAGGGAGAAAATGCCTTACGGAACCCGTTTTGGGACCCGTTACCAGCAAACAACGCTTCCCAAATTGCGCCACAACTTCGCCAACTGTTGCGAACTTTCCTGGGCCAAACTGGACCTCGGTTGGTAGATGAAACCCGAAATTTGTCATAGTATGAAAGCGTTTGAAATTGACCCGGAAAGCGCTTTGGAATACAAAGAGTGCTCTGAGTGAGATCTGTGAGTGTGTTGTTAGGGATGAAGTTACGGCATATCTGGCATTCCACCTGCTTGCGTACATACGTAGGAGGCAAGTTGATTGGCTTTCGCTGCAATCCCTTCAAGCGATGTCTCTTGCAATAGGCCGATCGTTAAGGCCGCAGAAAAGCAATCACCTGCTCCTACCGTGTCGCGCACGTGCTCCTGAATCGCTCCGTCCTGCTGAACGGTCTGGTCGTGAGTTCGAATAATGCATCCTCTTTCGGCCATAGTGAGTGCTATAACCTCAAGAGAGTAGACCTTGGCAAGTGTCTTTAATAGAGCATGTACTTCACCGCTCCACCCGAACATTTTTGAGACAACGGCTAGTTCTTCTTCGTTGAGTTTCAGCACATTGGCCATGCGTAAACTTTCCTCTATGAGATTCAAGTCGTAATAATGCTGACGCAGATTGATATCGAAAATGCGTAGGCATTCAGGATGCGTTGCGGACAGGAATGATTGAATTGATTTCCGAGAGGATGGCGATCGCTGGGCTAGAGTACCGAAACAGACCGCATCAGCCCGGGTGGCAAACTCTTGAAGTGAATCTGATTCCGGTAAAAAATCCCATGCTACCTGCTCGTGAATCGTATACCGAGGTACACCGTCGGAATCCAACAGGACTGATACTGATCCTGTAGGATGGCGACGGTCGGTGCTGATAAACGAACGATTCACTTCTTTGCGGTGTAACTCCTCTAGGAGATCCCGCCCGGCATCATCGACCCCTACAGTGCTGACGACGTATGCTTCAGCGCCAAGGTTCTGGCACTGATAGGCAAAATTGGACGGTGCTCCGCCAATTTGTCTTCCACCAGGATACTCATCCCAAAGTAATTCACCGATTCCGACGGTTACGAAATCAGATACAGACTTTTTCTTACTGTTCATATCTGAAATCGCGTTACAAATCGATGAACACTTTCATACTGCGTGGTCCTTCTCGATCGATGAAGTCATACGCTTCTGTAAATTCGGCAAATGGGAAGTGTCGGGTTTCAAGTGGCACAGTTTGTACTTCGCCAGATGCTATACGCCGAACAGCTTCCTCGTAGTCGGCATATTGATACATGAGCGTGCCTACGATAGTCAGTTCTCGGTCTCCAACAACGGCTAGGTCGACCTGCGGCGCACTTCCAAAGACAGCGACTACCACAATGGTACCTCCTTTATTGACGTTTTCGATGGCGGAGGTGACAGAGGCCTGAACCCCGGCACAATCAAAAACGATGTCAATTCCGGACTCACCGAAAGCCTTAGTTGAGGCTGCGCTCAACGATTCATGCTCAGCATTTGAAACCGATTCTACGCCACATTGACGAGCAATATCTAATCGAAAGTCGCTGATATCTGTTATCAGGACGTTCCCACCGCGTGCGCGACACATTTGGGCGGTGAGATTGCCAATGGGGCCAGCACCGAGGACGGCGATATTCTTATCCTGTAGAGACCCTGCTCTTCTGGTGGCCCGAATGGCTACGGCTGTAGGTTCTACGAACGCACCCTGCTCAAAAGAAAATGAGTCGGGCAGAGGTACGATCTTATCAGCCTCAGTGACAAATAAATCCTGTGCGACGCCCGGGGCTTGGAAGCCTTTCACCTTCAAATTATCGCAGATATGGTAGTCTCCATCTCGGCACCGCTTACAATCGCCGCAAACTACTTGAGGTAAGGCTGTTGCTTTGGATCCTACAACATACCCGTCTACGCCTTGACCACAAGATGCAATCGTGGCACAAAACTCATGTCCCTGAATGACGGGATAGGGGGTGAAAGGATGTTTGCCATGATTGACGTGTACATCGCTGCCGCATACGCCGATTCGATGGATCCTTAACAAGACCTCTCCGGATCCGGGTGTGGGTTCGGGCACTTCGGCATGCTCGATCACTCCCGGGGATGTCATAACTGCTTGTCTCATGATCTCTTTCGGTGGTACCGTGGTGAGCTATCCTACCATAGAAGCGGTAGAGCTACCCCGATGTTTGCTTCTTCCGTTTAGATTGGTTCAATTGAGTGTACTTATTTGTCAGTCGAAGTCAAAGTGTCATCGGAATTCTCAATAAGTCATTTTCTCAAGGGTGATTCCATGTTAGACAGGCGTTCGTTTATTCAAAAAATGGCTGCAGCTGGAGTGGCCCTCACGATTCCAGGGGTTGTTGGTTGCCAGAGTATGGAAGGTGCTAATGCGCGGCCCAATTTTGTAGTCTTTCTGGCCGATGATCTCGGATATGGTGACCTTGCGTCCTACGGCAACCCGATTATGGAAACGCCCAACATAGATCGACTGGCAGATCAGGGCATGAGATTCACCGACTTTCACTCCGCCGGTACGGTTTGTTCTCCTTCACGTGCATCCTTACTGACGGGCCGCAATCCATATCGCTCAGGCTTCTATTACATTGCTGGTAGTGGCATGCACCTTCAGCGAGAGGAGGTTACTGTGGCATCCCTATTGGCGGCGAACGGGTACGACACCTGTTTCGTAGGCAAGTGGCACCTGAGCAGGTTCGATCGCGAATCCAGTACTCTTCCAACACCCGGTGACCATGGTTTTGATCATTGGTTTGCTACAGCGGTTAATGCATTTGAAGGCCCTGAAAATCCAAATACGTTTTTCAGAAATGGCGAACGGGTCGGAGAAGTTGATGGGTGGTATTGCGATGTGATCGTGGAAGAAGCACTAAACTGGTTAAAAAACCGCCCTGATCCCTCTAAACCTTACTTCTTGTACCTATGTAGTCACGAACCGCATACTCCCGTTGAGCCACCCGATTCGTTCGCAGATGCTTATGATTCGGAAGAGGTCAATCAGTTAGAGAGATCTACGCTCTACGGAGGGGTAGACCGCCCGGAACGTGACATTAACGCGATGAAAAAGTTTTACTACGGCACCGTTACCCAATTGGACGCCGCGTTCGGAAACCTGATGGATGGGTTAGACGCTGATGGTGATGAAGAAAACACCCTCGTCATGTTCACCAGCGACAACGGACCGGAATCGCCAGTGAACTTTGAGGAGTCGCGGGGCGAATGGGATGACTTTTCGCGCGATCGTTCATTCGGGACGCCAGGTGAGTGGAGAGGGATGAAGCGATTTCCCTATGAAGGAGGACACCGTGTACCAGGCATTGCACGCTGGACGGGGCAGATCAAAGCAGGTTCGATCAACGAGTCGCTCATTAATGGAACGGACTTCTTGCCAACGATGCTTGAATTAGCGGGTGTCTCACTTCCAACTGATCGGGCCCTCGACGGTGTTAGCATGCTTCCGGCTTTTCAAGGTCGCGTCTTGCAGCGGCCTGGACCGGTTTACTGGTTTTTCCCAGCACACGAAGACACATACTACCGCATGCCACACATGGCAATGCGGGACGGTGATTACACGCTTTTGGCCTGGCTTCCTACCAAGGATCCGGACCAACTTATCATGGACTGGCTCAAGACCAGTGAGCTGGACAGATTCGCGATGTTTAATCTTGAATCAGATCCGGGTCAAAGTGTCGATCTGTCCGAGGAAGACCCTGTGCGGCTTGCTGAAATGAGCGGGCAGATGCGTTCGTTTTGGGCTGAAATCAAAGATGACAGTCCGTACTGGGATTCGTGGAAGATGAAATAGTCTTCTAGTCGTCACTCTCCAGCGGTCTGGGCATTTTCGCATTCGAAGACTTGAGCCACGCAACCAAATCCGCTTTCATTGCTGCTGCCTTTTCAGGCATTTCGGCGGATAGATCGTTCTTTTCACTGAGGTCGTTGACAACGTCATACAGTTCGACGGAATCGTTGTCATAAAAGTTGATCAGCTTGTAATCGCCCATCCGAATTGCACCACCCAGCCGGTTTTCCTGGTGAAAAGCGTAGTTTGGATAATGAAAATAGATGGCGTCTCTTTTAAGGTCTTCACCACCTCGGAAATGGGCCAATAAGCTCTCTCCGTCCAGTGGCGTATTTGGAGTGGGTTCGAGACCCGCCACATCCAGAAACGTGGGAAAGAAATCTGTACTGATAACTGGTTCACCGGATACCGTTCCTTCCTCCACCTGACCAGGCCATCGCACGATGAGTGGAACCCTTATACCGCCTTCGTAGAGATGCCCTTTCACGCCGCGAAGTGGTGCAAGGTCAGTGACACCACCATAGGCGCCGTTGTCAGACGTAAAGATTACAAGGGTTTCTTCTTCTAGGTTTAATTCCTCCAGCTTGGCAAGCACTCTACCGACGGCATCATCCATTGCCTCGATCATCGCGGCGTATCTCGTGCTCATTTCAATGCCGTCACCATAGTCTTCGAAACCCGGCCGGTCAGCATATTTATCCACTAACTCTTGAGGAGCATCCATCGGCCAGTGAACCGTATAGGGCCACCATGCGACAAAGAAAGGTTCATCTTGATGTTCGTCAATGAACCCCATGGCTTCATCAGCGAGGCGAAACGGCAGATATTCGCCCTCCTCTCTGTCTTCGATGGTAGGGTTGTCATACGGGTCGAAGAAACTGGGAGGTCCACCATATGCTACTCCTCCAATGTTGACGTCGAATCCTTGATGCTCCGGTCGTCGAGGTGGTTCGACGGTAGACATTTCGCTAGCGAGTCCAGAAATGTGCCACTTGCCTATGAATGCCGTAGCATAATCTGCTTCTTTGAGCCGCTCTGCGATCGTGACATATTCGAGATCGAGATAATTGTACATTTCAGCCGCACGAAGCGAGGCGCCCTCGGGCTTGAATCTATCCTGATTTCGGGAAACATGGTTGGTAATTGCCAGCCGCGCGGGGGACTGACCAGTCATGATAGCCGCGCGGGTTGGTGAGCAAACCGGTGCAGCAGCGTAGTTGTCTGTAAACCGCATTCCCTGGGATGCCAACCGGTCGATGACCGGGGTTTCCAATTTTTCATTTCCCTGGATGCGTAAATCCGTCCAGCCCAGATCATCAATCATGATCATCAGGATATTTGGAGGGCGGTCCGCTTTTACGGGTTGCTCGGTGGTTTGGCAACCAGAAGCAGCCAATAAAAGGACAGCTAAACCTAAGACGACCGACTTGATTTTAACATTCATCACGCGCTCTCTAGGTTGGGTCTATTCAATCTCGATCGTCTCAAGATGCACGGGTGGAATAACTCGGGTCTTTGGAGAAATCCGGGCAACAGCCTCCATGAACGGAACGAGATTTCTGTCGTAGTTGGCCTCCTGCGAGAATCCATAAGGCAATCTAAAATTATCCCAGTGTGTGGGGATTACAATGGCCGGCTTGCCTGTGACGTTGAGAAGACGTTCATCGTAGTTGTAGAGTCCGAGTCTGGATCCGTTGACGCCTGCCAATAGAATGTCCGGGTGAATGTCCACAAGTTCTCGTTCCAGAAAGTTCATGGATCCCATCGTAAGCACTTCATGGTGATCAAATCGGGCCAAAAACTGAAGTGAACCGCCTTCGATGAACTCATTGATTTGAAGCGGTGCGTTGAGTTCAGTGAATCGATCGTATCGGCGTGTGTCGTGGTAATGCTTCTCTCCCAGAGCAGAATGAATACCGGGAATGACGCGAATAGAAAAGTCCTCGAATTGATAATCTTCGCCGCCCGCGACCGCGTATAACTGCTCATTTGGAACGCCGTAGGCCCTCAAGATCATGACGGTGGTTTCGGTGCCAATGACCTTGGCGCCCGTTTTCTTGGCGATGTATGGCACATCTCCCAAGTGGTCAAAATGGCTATGGTGAACCAGAATGAAATCAGCCTCGGTTATGTGCTGATCAATGAGGGCCGTATCTGCGGGGGCAATGTCTTCCCTTGCATAATTGGGGCGATCATCATCGGGGTGGCCACCGCCGCCATATTTGGCTCGTGTGATCCATGGATCTATCAGGACAACAACGTTACCGTCTGAAATCTCCCATCCCGCCGCACCCAGATATTTCATCTGAAGAGGCGTCTCTTGAGCTTGAACGACAGGAGCCAAAACAAATACAGTGAGCACAAGGGCCCATTTCTTCAATTTAAACATGGTTATTCCTCGTCTCGAACTTCAACAATCATCTCGATTTCCACCGCCTGACCGCGGGGAAGAGAGGCCATGCCAACTGCCGCGCGGGCGTGCCGCCCGCGCTCCCCAAATACTTCGACAATGAGATCAGAAAAACCGTTGATGACAGCGGGTTGTTCGACGAAGTTCGGGTCAGAATTGACCATACCCAGTACTTTCACCACGCGTACTACTCGGTCTAGATTGCCCAGCATGTCCTTCAATACAGACAATTGGTTAATGGCCGTGAGACGTGCACCCGCATATCCTTCTTCGATCGTCAAACCCGCACCTAGTTTACCACGGAGTTCTGATCCATCGGGATGTTTTGGGCCTTTTCCTGCTAGAAAGATCAAGTTGCCAGTCTGAACACCATTCACATAATTGGCAACCGGTTTGGGCGGTTGGGGCAGAACAATACCCAATTCAGCGAGGCGTGCCTCTGGATTATATGCATCGTCCTGTCTAGCCGAGACATCAAGGGTAGTAGCGAATGAAAGGAGGATGGCACATATCGCCATTCCGAAGGGAGATAACCGCATCATGAGCAGAGTCTAAATAATGGTTCCGTTTTGATTGGAGGTTTCAGGGTACTCTTTTCCACGATCGAGTGCAATATGTAGCCATAACAGAAGTCTCGATTCATACAACTTTGCGTAGGCAGTCGGCATTCGGAGAACCCCTATTCTTGGATGAGGTACATTCCGGAGACTCTTCTATCACGCCTATTATCGATCCTATGTTTGCAGTTGCTCTTCCATTCTTGAACGAATTGGTGGCGCTTTTTGTCGTCAGCGTGCTGGTAGCGTACCTCTGCTACCGTCTGCGCCTTGTGCCTATCGCAGGTTTTTTGATTGCTGGAGTCATCATTGGGCCCAATAGTCTTGGTCTTGTTTACGACCAGAGCTTAGTTGATATGCTGGCAGAGATTGGAGTGATTCTGCTGTTGTTCACGATTGGGTTGGAGTTCAGCCTGACTAAGCTCTCTCGTTTAGCCCGGGCCATTTTTGTTGGAGGTGGACTACAGGTCACCCTTTCGGTCGTCATTGTTCTTGGTGTGCTGTTGGCATTTGGAGTGGATTGGCAGGTTGGTGTCTATACAGGATGCCTGGTGGCACTAAGTTCAACGGCTATCGTGCTGGGCTTACAATCTGAACGGGGTGAGACGGATTCTCCAACCGGGCAGCTTTCCCTTTCAATAGTCATTTTTCAGGATTTGGCTATTGTCTTGATGGTACTCTTTATCCCCATGTTGGCCGGTGATGGGGTGACTATGGGTGAGCTGTTTTGGGTGCTCGGAAAGGCCATTTTGTTGATTGTGGGCGTCCTATTACTCGCGCGTCGGGTTATTCCGTGGGTCCTTGGTCACGTGATTCGAACACGTCGCCAAGAGATTTTCTTGCTTACCGTAGTGGCCATTTGTTTTGGTACAGCCGCAGCTTCGAGCTACGCAGGAGTGAGTCTGGCGCTAGGTGCTTTTCTGGCCGGACTCGTAGTGAGCGAAAGTCGATATAGTGAACATGCTTTGAGTGAGATTTTACCGTTACGTACGATTTTTAATGCTGTGTTCTTTGCCTCTGTGGGCATGTTATTAGATGTCGGCTTTTTAATAGACAACCCTCTTCTAGTTTTGGCTACGGCTGGCTCAGTTGTGTTAATCAAGATTCTCACGACGACGGGAAGTGTCATCGTACTGGGATACCCGCTGCATATTGCGGCTGCAGCCGGATTGGGACTGGCTCAGATCGGTGAGTTTTCGTTTGTTTTGGAGCGGGCTGGTCGGGCTGCCGGCTTGTCGCCGGCAGGACTCGGTGAAACGGGTGTTCAGGTGTTTATCGCGGCTACCGTATTGCTCATGTTATTGACCCCTTTTCAGATTCAAGCATCACATAGCTTTGGTGCTCTCCTATCCCGATTACCCTTGCGCAGGCTAAAGCTCTTTAGAGAACCCGAACTGTCAACCAGCGTCGTTCCCATGGAGGATCATGTTGTTATTGTGGGGAATGGGCCTTCTGGAAAGCGATTGGTAGAAGTGCTCCAAGACAGGGGGATACCCTTTGTCGTGATTGAGATGAATTCAATACTGGTCGACGAGATGAAGGATCAAGGGATCAACGCAGTTTTTGGAGATGCGTCGCGCCCCCGAATTCTGGAAACGGCCGGTATCAAGACGGCTAAGATGTGCGTCGTGGTTATTAATGATGAGGCCAATGCACCGCGCGTAATTTATCTGGCGCGCTATCTAAATCCGACTTTGCAAATTGTGGCGAGAACACGTGCGGTTTCCAGCATGAAGTATTTGCAAGATGTGGGAGCTGATATTGTGGTGCCGGAAGAAATGGAGACCACCGTGCGCATATTCAGTCATGTTCTCGGAGCGTATATGATTGCTCCTGAAGAAGTAGAGCGGCAAGTTCAGATCATTCGATCTGAGGAATATGGAATTATGCGAGGAAGTATTCAAGAAGCACATTTGATGGTGCTGCAGGGGCTAGATGAGGAGGGGATGCATACGCGCGCCGTCGCGGTGCGCGAGGGCGCGCCAGCAGCAAACAAGACGCTGGAAGAGTTGGCTCTCCGGCGTAAGCATCAACTTTCCGTACTTGTGGTTCGCCGTGCTGCGGAAACGATTGCAAATCCAGCAGGTGATTTTCTGATCCAAGCCGGAGATAGGCTTGTGCTGGTGGGAATGGCTTCACGGTTTGCGGAATGTGCCTCTCTTTTCCGCATGGAGCCTCCAGATCTTGGTGTAGTTTCAGATGTCATTACGCGGTTTCCTGATGAACTCAATTAGCGTTTCCTCATTTTAACGAGGTACGAGATGACGATTTTTGTCCTGCTAGTGAGGTGCGACAACCCGTTTTTGAATCGCCCTGTTTAAACTCCATTTGGACAACGGCTCTGCTGAAAAAGCTGAGTTAGCTGCGCTAAAAACCGAGATTGAGAGACTGATTGCTCTCATCAAGAGACACCTAGGTGTTCAAGCCGAAGTGTCGACGGCATTAACCGTTTCTCTCGACGAAGTGAAGGACGTGGACGGACTGATGGCCTTTCTGTCCGAGGCCGAAGAGGAAATGGACCCAATGAAAATGTCCATACCGATCGATGAACTTGAGCGGATGTCGTTAAAAGTGCGTGAGGCAGGAGAGCGACATCATGCACCATTTGTGATCAAATGGTCAGAGGCCTTGTCCGAGGCCGTAATGATCTTCGATATCGAAACGATGAAATCACAATTGGATCAATTCAGCGAACTGGTTGAAATCTGTCGCAAGGAAGTCAGCTAAAACTAACCCTTGGCTTTGATCGGTGAGCCAGCGGATCGTATCTAAATTGTTATTCTGATCGAAGTACTCTCTGAAAACTGGTTGATTATGTCTATTCGAAAGGAAATATTTCGCAGCTTCGGGTTTGTCGTTGTAAGCCTTGCTGTTTTCTACATCGTGATTCTACTTCTTTTTCGTCCTTCTCATGATCGCGAATGGCAGCTAGGCCACGAAGCACTTCCGCAGATTGTTTATTCCACTGAGAGCAGCCAGATATCCATTGCAAACTATCGAAATTTTGCATGGACTGAAGTGAATGCGGCTGACATCCAGTATGAAACTCGCTCCTTTGATCTTGATCAAATGTCTGGAGTCGATGTGATTATCTCACATTTCGACGATTTTGAGGGCCTAGCGCATATATTTTTAAGTTTTGGATTTACTGACGGGAATCAGGTTGTAGTATCTCTTGAAACGAGACGAGAATCAGACGAGTCCTTCTCACCACTCCTAGGGATTCTGCGGCAATACGAAATGATATACGTAGTGGGGTCTGAGAAAGACGTTGTGGGAGTTCGTACCGGACATCGAGATGAGCGCGTCTACTTATACCCGACTAAAGCCACGCCCGAACAGGCACGCCGCCTGTTTGATTTGTTGGCTGTCAAAATCAACGATGTGTATAACGCTCCAACGATGTACAACACGCTGACAAACAACTGCACGAACGAGCTCACCAGGTCGGTAGAGGAAATGTCAGATATTGATTTTCCTCTTACTTGGAAAACAATCTTGCCAGGATACTTCGACGAAGTGCTGTACGATCTTGAACTTATTGACGGGGAAGGTGCTTTTTCTGCAGTAAAAGATCGTCATCTCATCGATAACACTCAGGTTGATGTAACTAGCGAGACCTATCGCGCAGATTTACGCAGATCTCTTAGCGCCAGCATGGATTAATCAGGGAAGGCTAGTTATGCCACTCTGAAGACCCGCTCCCAGTACTGTTTCGGTCCGCACGTCGTGAAACAGAAAAAAGTCCTGTAACCATGATGTGGCTACAGGACTTTTTTTGGTTGCCCTGCAAGGACTCGAACCTTGAACCTCCTGCTCCAGAGGCAGGCGCTCTGCCAGTTGAGCTACAGGGCAATAAATCAGGCATTCCGGCTGGCTCCGGTTAAATACGGTGCATCAATGCCTATTGCAATCATGGAGTTCCATTTTGGGAAGGAGAATGCTCTTATTTGCGGAGTCTTTAAGGAGCGGGTATACTACCCTTGATATAGCTCATAAGCCACAAGCTGATTTTGGAACCCGGATTGTGGTCTTTGCTACCACTCTTGGTGGCTCTTCTCTTTGCATTTGTGACTCGTTCAGCGATTCCTGCCTTGCTTGGCGGCGTCATTGTGGGTGCGTTCATGATGGGTGGAAATCTGGTCATTGGACTGAATAACATCTTTCAGGAAGCGCTGGGAAATGGCAATTTCATCTGGATATGCCAAATTGTATTGTCCATCGGTGTCCTGACGGAATTGTTTAAGAGGAGTGGCGCCATATCCGGATTTGCTGCGCGTTTGGATCAAATGGGTGATTCCAAGAAATCGGTACGGCTTACTACCTGGGGGTTGGGGCTACTGATTATAGATGACTACTTCAGTCCGCTACTGACGGGTACCATTATGCGACCCCTCTCAGACAAGGCGCGAATCCCAAGGGAAAAGCTGGCTTACCTTTTGGACGCCCTGACCTCGCCGGTTTGCGTGCTTGTACCGTTTCTTGCCTACGGAGCTTATATCGCAAGTCTTATCGTCGCCCAAGGTGGTGCTGAGGCCACTCCCGAGGCAGGTATGGCCCTCTATATTCGTTCCATTCCGTTCAATTTTTACTCGATCATAACGGTACTCTTCGCTGGCGGAATTGCGTTGGGGTGGATTCCAGATTTTGGCCCTATGAGACGGGCAGAAAACCGCGTGGCATTAACCGGCGAACTCATAAGGCCCGGAGCTTCTCCATTCATCTCGGATTCAGAGCTTCCTGATGCAAGGCCCTCGACTGGGCTATCATTAGCGCTGTATTTGGGCATACCCATCATGCTCATCATGACGATTGCACTAGGTAGCTATTGGGTATATCGAGAGATTTTGATCGCGGAAGCCTTTATGACGGCAGTGGCCTACTTGTCTGTCACTATGTCGCTTAAAGGGCATTTTAAGTCATTGGGAGAGCTAGTGGATGTCGCCATGAAAGGCATAATGAGTATTCTTCCGGCATTACTAATTATTGCGTTCGCGTACAGTTTGAATACGGTCACTGAAAACCTAGGTGCTGCGGCTTGGCTCATCGGTGTTTCCAAGGGTATGATGACCAAAGGCTTATTGGTTGCTATCACATTTGTGCTAGCGGCGATCATTTCATTTTCTACGGGTACGTCTTGGGGCACGTTTGCGCTTGTCATGCCTCTGGCCCTACCACTAGCTTATGCCTTTTCCTCGGGGCCATCAGACCCGTTGGTACTCGAAACGATTGCTGCGGTGACCGGAGGAGGCATTTTCGGAGACCATACATCTCCGGTTTCAGATACGTCCGTGTTGTCTTCTGCTGGTGCTGGAAGCGACCACATGGACCATATTATCACCCAGCTTCCTTATGCTTTGACGGTCGCAGGAGCTACAGCGTTACTGTATCTGTTCATTTAGCTAATCCGTCAACGTGTTCTGGTGAGACCGCTCGCCAGTCTGCTATGTGCTGTATGATTTGGGCGCGAACGTGATCACGTAACTCGGTGCCACTTCCTTCCCATGACTCGGTTGAGATGGGGTCGAAAACGTGGAGTCGGATCAGAGAACCTGCGCCAAATTTCCATCCGTCTCTGGGCAATGCATCGAATGCGCCATCAAGCGCCAAGGGGAGAATGGGAATACCAAGCTTTAGCGCCAGTTTGAAACCTCCATCATTGAAATCGCCGACCGTACCATCCATAGATCGTGTACCCTCCGGCATAATCATCACACTGATATGTTTTTGGAGACGATCCTTTACATCAATCATGACCTGGGCTCGGCTTCTTCTGGATTCACGATGAACCGGAATGTCGTTGGCCATTTGCAACATCCATCCCATAATTGGCAAACTGAATAAGGATGCTTTTCCTACCCATTTCATGTCCCAAGGCAGGACACTAACCAAAGGAATGTCTGCCAGAGACTGGTGGTTTCCGACGACGATATAGGGTTTCCTCATGTCGGATGGCATGGTCCCAGACACCTTGAGCGTCCAAGCAGGATTCACTTTTACCATCCATGATCCAAGTCGTCTGAATTGACGACCTGTCGCATATTTTCCCGCATCCCGGTCAATTAACCAGGTGATGCCCATAACGGGAAGAAAGATGAGTATGAGCATGGAGGAGGAGAACCAGACCCATGCGGAACGAATAAAGACCAAGGTTGGCCTCCATGAGGTAACGGGTTAAAAGGTCCATGCAAAATAGAGCGTGTTCGGGAGACTTGCCGAATAATGACTTTTTCCTAAATTTATGGTCTACTAACTCTCAGTTTGGCCTTGGATTACTTCTTTTCTACCGCAATTAATCCTGATCACCCCTTCGTTCTGTTCGGGGTATCTCATTTACTGGTCGTATTGTGGGTCATTTTCTTCGGATGGATCGTAATCCGAACGGGAATGAAGGCGAACGAGAAACGCAGAAATTATATTCGGAGAGTGCTAATTGTTCTGTTCCTGATTTGGGAAGTCGAATGGCAAGCGTGGCACCTCATTACAGACACCTGGTCTCTTCAGGACACGTTACCTCTGCACCTGTGCAGCATAATGATTTGGTTTTCCATTTATGGCCTGTGGAAACGCAAACGGTGGACGTTCACTCTTATGTACTTTTTTGGCATAGCGGGGGCAATTCAGGCCGTCATTACCCCTGATGCGACGTATGCTTTTCCTCACGTCCGTTTTTTGAATACCATGTTTTCCCACAGCCTGTTGGTAACGAGTGGATTTTGGGTGGTGTTTGTGGAAGGATATCGGCCTCGGATGAAGGATCTATGGGGTGCATTCGCCGCGATCAATGGGTATGCGGTCGTAATGATATTCGTCAATCAGGCGTTGGGATCTAAGTATCTGTATATGGGGCAGAAGCCTGAAACCGCATCTTTGCTAGACTTCTTTCCACCGTGGCCGTTTTACTTTCCCATTCTGGAGGCCATCCTATTGCTCGTTATGGTGGGAATGTATCTACCCTTTCGAAAAAGTGAAGGCAAGCGGCGTGAGTTATCTCCTTCGGAGTAACACGTTTGTTTAGGACCCAGAATAATGGGTCTGGGCATAATGGGCTCGCAGATAAAAAACGGGGCGGGCCTTCAATTGAAGGCCCGCCCCGATGCGCTCTCTGATTGACTAGGAAGCGCTATCCTCTACCCAAGATATTAAGCTTAGTTATTTGTGATCGTATAGGTGATGGTGCGGACGTTGATGGTAACTTGCTGTGAGGCTTTGTTGCTCTGAGCAAAAGAAGCGGCGTTTTATGGACTGTCTTGGGTAGAGTGTCTCAGCATCCGTGTGACGCTGTTGTGCCCAGAGAACTACAAGACACGTGCCAAGCAAGCTAGACAGTTCGAAAAGGCCCTAAAAAGGCTCTAAATCGCTAGTAGGCCTTTTATGCCGGTATAAAAGTGTTTCGGCAGTAATACAACGGTGGTTTGACACCATGACGAGGGATTTCCGGAATCATGCTAAGGCTGTGAGTACAAATTCTCCTTTTGAATCAGCTCTTTAAATTCATTGATGTCTTACTCTATCTTGATCGATGTTTAAAAGAAGTACGAATCAGAGAGTATCCATGAATCTTTATCGCTCGTTGGTCAGCTTTTGCAGTAGCCTCACCCTTTTCCTATTTGCTTTCGCCCTCCTGTCGGTTGGGTCGGCCCAAGCTCAAGATGTGAGCAGTATGGAAACCGAGTTCTCTGACCTCAAGCTTTGGTACAATCAGCCGGCCCCGCAGTGGAATCATGCCTTGCCCGTGGGGAATGGCCGACTGGGAGCCATGGTGTTCGGTGAAACGGCTGCCGAGCGGATTCAGCTTAATGAGGAGACGTTCTGGGCAGGTGGTCCGTACGATCCAACCAATCCAGGTGGGGCAGAGGCGCTCCCCGAAATCCAGCGTCTTTTGTTTGCCGGAGAAGTGAATAAGGCTCATGATCTGTTCGGTCGGACGATGATGGGAAAACCTTACGAACAAATGAAGTATCAGTCCTTGGGAGATTTCTGGATGTTCTTTCCCGGACACGAAGAAGTGACCGACTATCGCAGAGAACTTGATCTCGATCAAGCGATCAGTACGGTTTCGTATACATTGGATGGCGTCCGCTTCACTCGGGAGGTATTCTCTACAGCCGTTGATCAAGCTATTGTAGTACGTGTTTCAGCAGATCAACCCGGCGCATTGACGTTTACGGCTGAGCTACATGGTGCTAGAAATCAGCAGCACTCAAATTATGGAACGGGCTATTTTTGGTGGGAAGGTGTTCCTCCAAATGGCCTGAAGGTCTGGGGAAAGAGCGATGACTATTTGGGGATTGAAGGCAAGTTGCGCTACGAAGCTCGCCTGATTGCTGAATCCGACGGTGGCGAAATTGAGGTCGATTACAAGACACTGCACGTTCGCGGGGCAACCTCTGTAACGTTCAAGATTGCGGCCGCAACCAACTTCGTCAATTACAAAGACGTCAGCGCCGACCAAGAGGCCCGTGTTGCAGAGACGTTGGATAAGATTGTCGATCGTTCCTTTGAGGATATGAAAGCCGACCACGTTGTCGAACATCAGGGATGGTTCAGACGCGTTTCAATGGCGTTAGGCAATGACCTAGAGATTGATAATGCGTTGGCAGATTTGCCAACCGATGAGCGAATCGAGCGGTTCAAGGATGAATCAGACCCAAGTCTCGCAGCACTCTATTATCAATTTGGTCGATACCTCCTTATTGCCAGTTCTCGGCCGGGTACAGAAGCGGCTAATCTTCAAGGGATCTGGAATGATATGGCTAATCCGTGGTGGGACAGTAAGTACACGGTCAATATCAATCTTCCAATGAATTACTGGCTTGCAGAATCTGGCAATTTATCCGAGCTAACGGAACCGCTAACCCGTTTAATACGGGATGTGTCGGAAGCCGGAGTAAGTGTAGCTAGAGAGCATTGGGGGGCTGACGGATGGGTCTTGCATCAGAATACCGATATCTGGCGCGCAACGGCACCCATGGATGGACCATCTTGGGGCGCATGGCCCGTGGGTGGTGCATGGCTCACAACACATCTTTGGGAGCACTATCTCTACACCGAAGATGAAGCATATCTCAAGGAAGTTTACCCTTTGATGAAAGGCGCAGTCCTATTCATTTCTGACATTCTCGTCGAACATCCTAATACGGGATGGTTAGTGACAGCACCCTCGAACTCGCCAGAGAATTTTCCGGCTCGACCAGGTAATGGCCGTTTTTTCGACGAAGTGACGGGTTCGTATCTCAAGGCGCGGACGATGGCGATCGGCCCTACGATGGACATGGAAATTATTCGAGAGGTGTTCCAAAATTTTGCATCGGCAGCCAACCAATTAGGTGTGGATGCGGAATTGGTCGAGACCGTGACCAATCAGCGATCTCGCTTAGCGCCGATTCAAATTGGAAAGCATGGTCAGATTCAAGAATGGATCGTGGATTGGGATGAAATCGAACCAGATCATCGCCATATTTCGCATTTGTGGGGTTTATTTCCAGGATCCCAGATTACCCCAGAGGACACTCCTGAACACGCTGAGGCCGCCGCTCGCACTATTGGTCGCCGAACTACGGGTGGGTGTGGGTGGTCCTATGGACATAAAGTTGGCTTTTGGGCCCGATTACGAGAAGCGGATTCTGCTCTCCATGAGTTCCGTGCGCATCTAACGGGTTCATCCCTTCCCAATATGTTTTCGCTGTGTGGTCGGGCGCTTCAAGTGGATGGTAATTTTGGGACCACGGCTGGTATGACTGAGATGTTGATGCAGTCTCATCGCGGCGAGTTGGTGTTGTTACCGGCGGTACCCGATGAGTGGTCTACGGGATCCGTTGAAGGGCTGCGATCGAGAGGAGGATTTGAAGTCGACTTAGTGTGGTCCGATAGTGTCCCAGTCTCTGCACAGATACGATCGGATCTCGGTAATCGGCTCATTATCCGATCTGACAGCCGCATCCGGGTTACGTCCTCAGGTAGCACCGTCAAGGTCGATAATGCGGATGGACGTAGCTCATTTGAAACACGAGCCGGAGCGACCTATCAGGTTGAGTTCATGAACTGATGGGTGTTCAACGTTTTTAGGTATAAAAAGCGGGGCGGGCCTTCTATTGAAGGCCCGCCCCGCTGCGTTCTCTAAGTAGTTTAAAGTGCGCTATCCTCTACTCAGGATGTTAAGCTTAGTTATTTGTGATCGTGTGACGATGCGGACATAGGTGTCTGGCTTGGCATCAACCGTTGCGACAGCTTCGTAGGTCAGACCCTATCCGTTTTCATTCACGTCATCGATCTCATGTACGAGATCAACTGATTTCTCCGAGTAACTCTCGTCGCGTGAAATTGTGTGATGCTGATGTGCCCAGAGAACTACCATCAGCATGCAGTTGGCACGGGAAGGATAACATTGGCCCAATCAAGCGAATAACGACGATCACTCCTCCTGCTTTCACGCTAGAGTGTTTCGTCAACAAAACAATTACGGACTGCCAGTAGAACGGTAGCAGTCCGCAATCGGTAGGGTTGGTACAAAGAAAACGGGCGGGTCGCTAATGCGACCCGCCCGAATCCTGCAAGCAGTTGATTACTTATTGAAAAGAAGTCTGTGTCCGCTAGGACACGGTCTCCTTACTTAAAGGTAATGCGCGTACCGAAATTAAACGAACGCGGTAGACCCAGGTAAACTTCTGCATCATCTGGACCATGGTTTTTGCCATTCGCAGTGTATGCATTGAAACGTGAGTTATCCACGGCATCCTGGATGTACATCGAGTCAAATACGTTGAAGATGTTACCAAATACACGAATGTCGAAACGGGATGCGCCTAGCATTTCAGCAGGAATATCGTAACCAATATTCAAGTCGAAAATATTGTAAGCAGGTGTTTCCCAGCTCTGACCGCGGTCAGATGCGTCCGTACGGCTCGTTGGATCAAAGTCTGCAAAGAAACGGGAGTAAGAGCGCCCGGTAACTTTAGCATAGAGTCCGTCCATTGGGAAGAACGTTACTCCATATGCAAACTGGGTCTGAGGAGCATCGCCTACTTTGATATCCTTCAGATACATGTTTACAGTTTCCTGCGAATTTGGATCTGAGATGTCTGGAGTGTATTTGGCAGAAACGTCATCAGTGTAGGTCCAGTCTCCAAGAGAGATAGCAACATCAGCGCGAACCATGTCGAGTGGCTGGTAAGCGATTTCAGCTTCAGCACCACGGTGCAATGCGTTCAGTCCACCAATATTGAGCAGACCATCATCACCATTCAGCTCCGTGACGAAGCGAGTGATGGTACGGTCATTCCACTGTGTGTTGTAAACATTGACTTTACCGGCCAATTTGCGATCGGCTGAACGGAACGTTGCACCAGCTTCCAGCGCTACGAATGTTTCGTTCTGTGGATCAGGGTTTACGACACCTGTTACGTCATCAATTGCGCCATCAAAGATCGGCACTTTGGATACGTAGCCAGCATTGGCATAAAATGACACTAGATCGTTGGTCTGATAGGAAACACCACCTTTGACCTGGTAGCCACCGATGTTGTCAGACTCTGCTTCAAACGGGCTTCCGCCGTCATCTTTGAAGTGATCTTTGTAGGTGTACTTGACGGTTGAATAACCGGCCATACCGTATGCGGTTAGCTGATCTTTGGTGTATTCACCTTGAGCAAATACGCCAACCCAGTCAACCGTATTTGTATTGTAGTAGTTGAGTTTGTCACCAAGACCAACAACTTTGCCACTTGCACCCCAGAAATCGTTGGCGAAGCTCTGGTAGCCAGTGCCACCAAGAAGATCACGTACACTGTAGTAGTGTTCGATTTCAGCAGTACGCCAGTCTACACCAGCTTCGAGAGTGATGTTCTCATTCAGTTCGTGTTTGAACTTCGAGATCGCTCCGAGTGTGTACTGAACGTTGTGGCTATTGCGTAGGATACCGCGGGATAGACCATTGGTCTGGTTGCGAGCAATCGTTGCATCGTAATCAACACGACGACCAGGACCGCTATAATCCCAAACCATTGAACCACGAGTACCTGTTCCACCACCTTTACCACCTGAGTAGTAAAGTACAGTTGACCATAATGACTGGTCAGACAGCTGAGCGTAGTAGTTCAGGTTAACCTGAGGTTTGTGGAAGAAGTTTTCGCGCTCATTCAGGATGTTATCCACTGGGCGCTCTACACTTCCAAAACCGTTATCAATGTCTCCACTGTATGAACTTGAAACAGGAGATGCCGTTTGATTCCAACGACGACCCTGCTCTGGGAACTTGTCGAGCGTACCCTGGATGTCCGTAGCTGAAAGACCATCGTCTTCCATGACTTCACGAGCATACTCGTGATCATAAGCTGCAAGACTCTGCTTGTAGAGGTTCTGTCCGTGACGCTGAGGAGCACCAACAGCGTAAAGATCTACGCGATGTTTTTCGTTGATATTCCAAGCACCAGCAGCATAGTATGCCCATGCGTCTGTCCATGTGCCGTAGTAGTATCCATCACCCGTTTTACGAACACCGGATACAGTGAAAGCATATTTGCCATCAATGAGACCCGTTGAAAGTGAAACCGTTGATTTCAGGAATCCGTCGTTTCCAACTTCCTGTTTGGCGAGGACCTGGCGGCTATTGGCAGCAGGATCCGTGATGATATTCATGGTACCACCGATGGAAGGCGTTGCCAGGTTCACTGCGGATAGACCGCGCTGAAGCTGGATAGATGACGTAGCGTCACCAACACCATCCCAGTTAGACCAGTATACCCAGCCGTTTTCCATGTCATTTACAGGAACACCGTTGAGCATGATGGCCACGTTGCGCTGGTTGAAACCACGTACGTTAACGCGGGCATCACCTGCACCACCACCTTGAGCTGTTGCGTAAACAGAAGGAGTCGTGTTTAGCACGAGGGGTGCATCACGAGATCCGAGTTCACGTTGAACCTGCACTTTGTCAACGTTTGTAAACGCGACAGGAGTTTTGCGGTCCACAGCTCTTGAAGCGAATACTTCGAGAGACTCGAGTGACTGACTCGAGAATGCAAGACTGAAGTCTACTTCCAGATTAGCCGAACGAGCGGTGATAACCTTTGACAGATCTTCGTATCCAATGAATGAGGCGGTCAGCGTATGGGTACCTGCGGGTACTCCACTGATCGTGTATCGACCATCTTGGTCGGTTGCGGTGCCTAGAGTTGTTCCTTCAATAACAACATTGGCTCCAGGAAGGGCATCTCCGGTGTCAGCGTCAGTGACCGTTCCGGAAACTTGGACCTGAGCAAAGGCTGAGCCTGCGAATAGCAGGGTAACGGCCAGTGCCAGGCTGCGGAAGCGTAGCTTAGCGTTCATATCCACACGATTTGGTAGGTAAGGATAAAGGCGATCTCAAGACAGTAGTGAGATCGAAATTGACAATCAAGTAAACCTAATAAATGTGGATAACTAGGCGTGTGAACGAACAGGGAAAAAATGGTTATTTTGATAACAATAATGATGCATCTAAACTATTAAATATTAGCTACTTAGTATCATATTCTTTTGGTAAGAGATCTGCAAGTCTCTCGAATGACATGTATCCAAAGTATGCTACGGCATAGGGATCGAGCACGTTTCCTCTGGAGTCGAGCGTCGTAGCTCCGTTCTGGAGTCGAAGCCATGAGTACTGCATATCCCTGACTTGGCCCGAATGATAGACCCTTTGCCATTCAGCATACCGCCGGTCTTCTTCCTCATGTGTATACACAATCATGAAGTAATTCGAGAAGTGCAGCGTATAATCTTGATCCGTGTTTCCAGGCTCTAAGAAAGTAAAAGGATTCACCGCAAACTGAGGCTCTTGAAACGGCGCAGCTGAGTTCATTTCATACTGTCTCCGATCTCCTACTTCGTCTGGGTCATCCACGTGAAAGACTTGAAATCCCTCTTTTCGGGTCCGGTTGTCCATCATAGACCGAAAAAAGTGCTGTGCTGAGCCGTTGTATGCTTTCTTTCGGTGTTTATCCCACTTCTCGGCCTCCTGCTCTGATGAGGGCGTCATTTCTCTGAAATAGGATTCGCCATCTTGCCAGGTTTCATCCCCATCGATCACAAACTGATGGAGGTGATGTTCAATACGGTATCCGAGCGCACGGTTATTGAGTATCAACGGCTCGTCCGCACTAGCGATGAGCGTACCGGCATCCTTCATGAGGTCTAGAATTTCAGGATTCAGGATTTCGACTTCTCTCGCATTGTCTGTCATTCCTAAAAAAGCTTCCCGGAACTGTTTGAGATAGTCATCCCAATGCTCATCTCGTTTATCGGAAATGGATAACTCTCCGAGAACCATCACCTCTTCCACAAGGTCAAAATCTAGCTTGTAAGATTTCGGCGCTCTGATCATGACATCATGAGTCTGCGTCTGATGGCCCACACGAGAGACTACGATGCGATGAGCTCCGAGCGGTATCGTGAGTCTGAAAGCACCCTCAGAATCAGAGACGGCCCCAATAGAGGAGCGGGAGATAAAGATATGGACACCCTGAAGGGCTTCGCCTGAGGTGGCATCTTGAACGGTCCCCAATAGCCTGGCGCGTGCTATTTGCTGGCCATAAACGTCCGGCGTGCAAAAAAGACAAAAGGTCAGGGAGATGGAAAAAATGAGATGTTTGTGCACGGTAACGGAAGAATGGTTACCGATATGACGCTTTTACTCCGATCGCGTTTCAGAACAAGAAGGGTATTCGTGGATGCCCTTAGCGAATTTCAACCGGATTCGAATCTCCGTGTTCGAACTGATATCGTCCGTCTGGAAGCTCAATAGTGCGGATGCCCCTTGTTCTGGAGAAAGGAACGCCGCCACTGCCTAAGACAATTTCTAGTGTGCCATTGGGGACTTCCGTTTTGATCACAATCGCATTTACGACAGGAGTCTCCGGAGTGAGCGGGTCGATGTTTTCAGCGACTATAAACGAAAATAGGCCCTCTAAATCAGCTTCAAAAAGAAGGTCGAATGGCAGAATGCGGATAAACGCACCTGGAACTGGGTTATTCGTTTGGTCATCCAATACCTGACCGGTAAACGCGTCTTTTCCGCTTTCATCCTCGTCAGAAGAAAATGCGTAACACCCAGCAATAAGTAAAAAAGCTGGGATAATCAGCAAAAAGGCTGTTTTAAGCGCAGAGTTGAAGTAAGCATGTTTCTTTTCGATCTGTTTCGGCCTATTTGGTATGTCGACGGGTTTGAAAGGCCGCTTGAGCGAACTGAGAAACCGTTTCAGTTCTAAAAGGGCTGCGGAACCATTGTGTGAAGATTGTGTTGGCCAGAAACTCTACAGCAGTTCAGGACAATAAACAAGCTCCCACTGCATAAGCTCTCTTTAGAGCCCTTTTTTTAAGACTGGATCCCGACAGCTATGGCGATCAAAACGATCGATATGAACCGCCTCGCGGCGATGACCGGCAACCTTTTCGAATCTGTTGCTATTCTTTCCAAGCGCTCACGTCAGATTTCAACCAACGTGAAAACCGAATTGGACGATAAGCTCGCATATTTTGAAGGCTTCGAGCAGGAGCTAGAAGACCCTCGATTTCAGGAAGAGCAGGCAAAAGTATCTCTTGAATACGAAGTGAAACCAGAGCCAACAGAAATGGCCATCGATGAGATGGTAGATGGCGACGTCTATTTTCGTAAGCCTACGGAAGAAGATATGGGCTCTTTGATTTAGTTTTTCTCATCCGTTTGGATGAAAAGGGAGGGCGTCCGCAGGACGCCCTCCCTTTTTTTATGCCTCATTTTTCGGACCTTCAGATATGACGGAATCAACATTGGTCTGGGCATGGATGGGGTTGGCAGTCGCGACGTTCGTCGTGCTACTCTTTCGTGTGGCTCCCTACGGTCGCCATCTATCAACCGGATGGGGCCCGACCATTGGGCACCGCATGGGCTGGATCATCATGGAGTGTGTTTCGCCTTTAGCCCTTCTCGTTGCGGCCGGAGGCCGCATCCAGGAAACGGCTCACGTTCTACTCGTGGGACTTTGGATCGTGCATTACCTGCATCGTGCCATTATTTATCCATTCAGAGCACGGTGGAAGCACCGCCAAATGCCGATCATAATCATGCTTTCGGCCGTTGTGTTCAATATGATAAACGGAGGGCTGAACGGATGGGGGATGAGTCACGTGCAAGTCGATGGGTTTTGGAGTCATCCTATGACTTGGATTGGGTTAGCGCTGTTTGTGGGCGGCGCTACCGTGAACGTCTTGGCAGACCAAACCTTGTTTTCCTTGCGGAAGGAAAATGAGTCAGGGGTATATCAGATTCCGCACGGAGGGTTGTATCGTTGGATCACCTGTCCCAACTACCTCGGAGAGATCATAGAGTGGATCGGATTCGCCCTCATTGCAGGTACGCTCGAATCCGCATCCTTTGCGGTTTGGACAGTGGCTAACCTCGTCCCGAGAGCGATTCAACATCATCGCTGGTATCGTGCCACCTTCGATGACTATCCAGAGCGCCGAAAAGCGGTGTTTCCGGGAATGCTTTAATCAATATCCTTACTTGAATCAGAAACGAATGAAGCAGGCCGGGGTTATGTACGGATTCCGCTTTTTTCTGATCTCCAGCTTCGGTTCGCCCGAGCAGCACATGAGCATCCATCTGTCGGCCTGATTCCTGAATGAACGAGCATATTGTAATTAGAGGGGCAAGGGAGCATAATCTCCAGAACATTGATCTGGATATTCCTCGTAATCAGCTCGTAGTCATTACCGGGTTGTCGGGCTCCGGCAAGTCTTCCTTGGCTTTCGATACGATTTATGCGGAAGGCCAGCGTCGCTACATGGAAAGTCTCAGCGCGTATGCCCGCCAATTTCTTGGGATGATGGAGCGTCCGGATGTGGACTTTATTGACGGACTTTCTCCGGTAATTGCTATCGAACAGAAGACCGTTAGCCGTAACCCAAGATCTACGGTTGGGACCGTCACCGAGATTTACGACTTTTTACGCTTGCTATATGCCCGCGCTTCGATGGCCTATTCGCACGTTTCTGGCGGATTGATGCGCAAGCAGAGTGATGATGAAATCATTGACGGCATTTTGAACTTGGTAGAGGGCAGCCGTGTGCTATTGTTGGCTCCCTTGGTGAAGGGCCGAAAAGGTCATTACCGAGAGTTGTTCGAGCAGATCGGCAAGCAAGGATTCCAGCGCGTCCGTATAGACGGAAAGGCCAAGGAAATCGAGAAAGGCATGAAGGTGGATCGGTACAAGGTTCACGATATCGAAGTCGTGGTGGATCGCCTGGTCATTAAGCCCGGAATTCGTACGCGTATTGCACAATCCGTTGAGACAGCACTGGGTATGGGCAGTGGCACGTTGATTGTTCAAATTCTGAGTGGTCCAGAAGAAACGGGTGATCGCGTTTTCAGCAGGCACTTGTTCTGTCCTGATGATGGCGTCTCCTACGACGATCCTTCCCCAAATACCTTTTCATTCAACTCTCCCTACGGAGCTTGCCAGGAATGCAACGGCTTGGGCTCGAAAATGGAATTAGATCCAGACCTCATTATTCCCAATCGGTCAAAAAGCATTGCTGAAGGTGCCATCCAGCCGCTGGGTGTCCCAAGAGACATTTGGATTTTTTCTCAGGTTCAGGCTGTAGCAGATGATATGGGGTTCAGTTTTGATACTCCGATCAGCGACCTGACCCAAGAACAGATGCAGGTCTTGCTAGAGGGTGCAGGAGAAGATCAGTTTGATATTGTATACAAATACAAGGATCGCGAAGTAACGTATAAACACCGTTTTAGCGGTGTAAACGGTCACGTTTTACATACCTATGAAAACACGTCATCGAATACGTCGCGCAAGTGGGCTGAAGCCTATATGCGGCACATGGATTGCTCTTCCTGTGAAGGAGGTCGCCTGAGGCCAGAATCACTTTCTTTCAAATTTGGTGACCGCTCCATCGGCGAACTTGTTCGAATGGATTTTTACAACCTGCGAACGTTCTTCGATCAGATCAAACTGAATGACCGACAAGAGCTTATTGCAGGGCCCATCGTCAAGGAAATTTCTGAGCGCCTAGATTTTCTGATCAATGTTGGAGTCGGATATTTGAATCTAGACCGCTCTGCCCGCACGTTGTCGGGCGGCGAAAGTCAGCGCATCCGGTTGGCAACACAGATTGGTACCCAGTTGACGGGCGTCTTATATGTCCTGGACGAACCGTCCATTGGACTGCATGCCCGCGACAATACAAAGTTGATCGAGTCGTTGAAGCAGCTAAGAGATCTCGAAAACTCAGTGTTGGTGGTCGAGCATGATCGGGATATGATCGAATCTGCTGACTTCGTTATTGACCTAGGTCCGGGTGCTGGAGAACTAGGCGGGCAGGTTGTTGGTGCATCTGTACCCTCGGCGATGAAACCGGGAAAGAACGGGACCACCAGCCTCACGACCGCCTACTTGCATGGGACGAGATCAATTGCTGTTCCGAAAGTTCGGCGTCCGGGCAATGGAAACTGGTTAAAACTTAGTGGCGCTAAGGGGCACAACTTGAAGGGGGACGAATTTTCGCTGCCCTTGGGTACGTTTAGTTGCGTCACCGGAGTTTCTGGATCAGGAAAGTCGACACTCATCAATCAGACACTGTATCCCATTCTGGCAGCGGACTTCCATAATGCTAAAACGGTACCGTTACCCTATGCAGAGATTGAAGGGTTAGAGCATATCGATAAAGTCATCGATATTGATCAAAGTCCGATCGGCAGGACGCCCCGTTCTAATCCAGCAACGTACGCGGGTCTATTTGGGAATATTCGGGATTTGTTTGCTCAGCTACCGGAGTCGAAAATCCGTGGCTACAAACCCGGGCGATTCTCATTTAACGTCAAGGGCGGTCGGTGTGAGTCCTGCAAAGGCGCAGGCATCGTAAAGTTGGAAATGAACTTCCTACCCAATGTGTACGTCGAGTGTGAAACCTGTAGTTCACGCCGCTACAATACCGAAACACTCGAAGTGCGCTTTAAGGGCAAAAGTATTGCAGACATCCTTGAAATGACGGTCGAGGAGGCCCTTTCCTTTTTTGAACTGATTCCCAAAATCGCGCGGAAGCTACGCACATTGCATTCTGTTGGACTGGGATATATTCGACTGGGACAGCAGGCAACGACCATATCCGGTGGCGAAGCGCAACGTGTTAAGCTGGCCAAAGAGCTTTCCCGACCCGGAACGGGGAAAACATTGTATATCCTTGATGAGCCGACAACCGGTCTTCACTTTGAGGATATTCGCCATCTGCTAGGTGTGTTGCAAGCACTCGTGCGTAAGGGAAACACTGTTTTAGTGATCGAACACAACCTAGATGTAGTCAAAGTTGCAGACTATGTGGTGGACTTAGGCCCTGATGGCGGCGATGCAGGAGGGCAAATTCTTTTTGCCGGAACGCCAGAGGAATTGGCAAAATCGACGACTTCTACCGGACACTATCTTGCCGAAGAATTGAGTCGTGGAACAGGTGCAGCGTCCACCGAAAAAGAATTTGACCTTGACGCACTCGCCTCGCGAGAGGATGAGCCAGAAGAAGATGAGCCGGAAGAAGCTGAAATTATTGAAGACGCCGAAGACGAATCAAACGGCCGTTCAGACTGACACATGGAAAATACCTTTAAACCCCAATACAATAAGCCAGATGCTCCCGGCATCGCGATGAATTTCGATAACACGGTATCGATTTATCAGGTAATCGAAGCGGAGGAGTCATTTGAAGAGGCAGCCCGATCGGCGTTTGATCTCCTTCTAGATGCGCAAGCGCGATATCCTGATTGGCCCCGCGTATTTTATCTTGAAGTGAACGGCCATACTGGTGAGCAGAGTGGATTTGATGCCGACCTGTTTGAATTCCAACAGGAGTTTTGGTTTTCGACCATTGCTCACTTTGTCTCGGCGTTCGAAACCCCCATGCTTGGTGGTCTCATCAATCCCAATCCACAACGGAATGATATTCCCGATGGCCTCCAGATCGGAGACAACCCTGAAACTGGTTCAATCGCATGAAACGTATTACCACACTGATCGCCCTCGTTTTTCTGATGACGTCGAGCGCGCTTGCGCAGCAAGCGCCGGTTGTCTTGTCTATGAAGGAGCGAGCGGATACCGTGAACCGCCTTCTGGAAGAGCGATTAGACACGGTCGTGCCGGCGCTCATGAACCGCGAAGGCATTGATATGTGGATCATTGCAGCTAGGGAGTACAATGAGGATCCTGTAATCCGAACCATGCTCCCTGCAACATGGATTGCTGCACGCAGAAGAACCATACTGGTGTTTTTCAACGGGGATTCAGGTATGGAACGGCTCGCCGTAGCCCGCTACGATATTGGATCTTCCTTTGCGAGTGCTTGGGACCCTGAGGAGCAGCCGGATCAGTGGGCCCGGCTGGCAGATATCGTGGCTGAACGAGATCCTGAACGAATTGGAATTAACGTGTCTTCTACGTTTGCGCTAGCCGACGGAATGACGGCCTCAGAACGAGAAAATATGCTAGCTGCACTGGACTCGCGTTTTCGCGAACGAGTCGTGTCCGCCGAAAATTTAGCGGTTGGCTGGTTGGAGACCAGAACGCAAAGCGAAATGGAAATCTATCCCATGATCGTGCGGCTGGCTCGAAGCATTTTAGCAGAAGGACTTTCGGAAACGGTCATCCAACCTGGAATTACGAGTACCGACGATGTGGAATGGTGGTACCGAGACCGCATTCGAGATCTGAATCTCATAACCTGGTTTCATCCATCAGTAGATATTCAGCGTCCCGGCAATGATGAAAGAGATGGAGATTTTTCTTCGAGAGAAGATGCTGGCATCATCCGGCCAGGCGATTTGCTTCACGTAGATTTTGGTATTCAATATCTTCGTTTGAATACGGATACCCAGATGCATGCCTATGTGCTGAAGCCAGGAGAAACCGAAGCTCCGGCAGATTTAAGAAAGGCCTTTAAAATCGGTAACCGTCTGCAGGACATTCTGACAGGGCAATTTGCAACGGGTAAAACCGGCAATGAAATCTTGCTTGGCGCTCTGGATCAGGCCAAATCGGAAGCCATCAAGGCCACCATTTATACGCATCCCATCGGATTTAACGGGCACGCAGCTGGCCCCACAATTGGATTGTGGGACCAACAAGGTGGCGTGCCCGGTCGTGGAGATTATCCTCTGTATCCTATGACGGCCCATTCCATCGAATTGAATGCAGCCGTTGATATTCCATCTTGGGATGGAAAAACGGTTCGAATCATGCTGGAAGAAGACGCCCTTTTTGATGGGGAGTCAGTCTGGTACATCGATCCCCGACAGGAAAGCCTTTTGCTGATTCCGAGGCAATAACTTTTACTCAGCGGCTGCTTCGGCCGCCCATGCTGGAGTGACGTCGAAGGATGAAATGTGGGCGTTTACGCCATGATTCATTCTAAATCCGACCAATCCGTCGGTCGGAAGATCGCCTTTTTCCATGCTATGGACCGTTTGTCCATTGATGGAGAATGAGATATTGTCTCCTTCCGTCTGCACGCCGAATAGGTTTTCAATCATGCCTTCTGATTCATCCGTCCATGCGTTGATGGCCTCATGAGCTGTCCAGCCAACGACTTCTGCCGTTTCTGCCCCGTTCCTGAGTTTAATCAGAAACTGCCCAGATCGTCGAAGCAGGAAGTACAGGTATTCCTGGTTTTCATCAGCGAGATTGCTACCGCCTAGGAATAGACCGTATCCCTCATTTCGCGTTCCGGGATCAAAAAGAAACATGTTTGATGAGATGGAATAGTCTCCCTCGCCACGACTACCTGGATGCCAGAAGATCCCCCTTGGTTGACGCATCGTGACGTGCCATCCGGGCGTCATATTGGTGAAATAGACATCCGGATCAACAATATTGGTGTCTGCCGTAACAACCATCTCATCCGAGGGTGAGTCAGCCTGAAATTGCCAATCTCCTGGCCAAGAGAGATTAGGGGTGGATGGGTTTAGTGCGTCAGGGGCTGCCATCGTGCTTTCTTGCGCCATTTCGGCCTCATTGGCTGGCGTTTCAGCGTTTGTACAGGCAGAGAGTAGGAGTAGCGCCGTGCAAACGGGCAATAATGCTTTCATGGTCTGGTAAGTTGGGTTATCTGGGTAATGGTAGGAAAGTTATTCGACAGCTTCGGTTAATTCCTCATAGACGGCCATCAAATTGCCTTCAATGCCCTTGGTGGAGCCATCGATTCGGTGACTTTCAAATCCTTCGAGACCAAGGGCTGCAATATCGGCACTACTTTTTCCATCTCGAATTCCATCGGAAACGGCTTTTCGAAGTGCTCCCAAATAGTCTCTCATGACCAGGACATCATCACGAGTGCCCAGAATGCCGTGCGTCGGATTACCATGTCCAAAAATGAACACCGTGTTATCTGTGAACATATCATAGGTCCGTTCCAAAACGGTCATCCAATTGCGGGTATCACATCCAGCGGGCAAATCGATGTAGGCATGCCGGTGATTGAAGACTAAGTCACCCATATGCGCGACATCTGCATTCTGAAAGTGAATCACAGAATCGCCACCCGTGTGTCCGGGGCCGAAGTAGTTCAAGGCAATGGTTTCATCCCCAAGATCTTGGGTCCATGTTTCTTCGAAAGTGATATCTGCGTACTTCTGTTCCCTTTCCGATTTACCATAAAACCGCTTCTGCAGGACAGGGACGTTGGATTGTGCGACGATGTGCCGAGCGTTAGCACCCAGCACGGAGTTGCCGGCGGTATGATCGCCATGATGATGGGAGTTGATCAGGAGATCCATTCGTCGTCCTGATTTCTCGGTGAGTCCATCCAGACAAGCCTGGGCCGATTCAGGGAACTGAGAATCGACTGCAACGAGCGCTTTGTCGCGGACCAACCAGCCAATTGTGCCGCCGCGTGCTTCAAAGATGCCTACACCTCTTCGAACTGGAGTAAAATTGAATCTGGAACGGGCTGCAAGAGCTTTAAATGGAGCAGGAAGGACTGCAAGAGCTGCTACCATCGCTGAGCGGGAAAGAAACTGTCGTCTGGAGTGAGACATCGCAAATATCGGGATTTGAAGGGGAAAACGACCCCGCAAGGAACCACAAGCGTTTTCATACTTAAAGAGGCTCCCGAGTAGAGGAATTACGAATGATACGACGTTTCAAAGCCTATTTGTTTCTTTGGGTCCTGGTTGGTGTCGTTCTGACACCATCCGCAGGTGCTCAGACCTCATCTTTAGAAGATGTTCGACGCGAAGCCGAGATCACTGGATGGTCTATTGTGGCCATTGAAAATGGAGAGGTGAGCGATTCGTACTCGGGGGGTACGCGCAGTAGTGAGACTAACCCTCCCGTGACAGAGGCCACCGTATTTGATGCCGAATCGCTCACGAAACCCATAACAGCCTATATAGCTCTGAAGTTAGCTGGAGAGGGCGTACTCGATTTGGACAAGCCTTTGGCCGAGTATGCCGCGTATCCGGATGCGGCTTCGGATTCGAGATATCTCAAGATCACAGCCCGCATGGTGCTCAATCATACAGCGGGATTTCCAAACTGGAGAAATGGTGCTGAGACCCTCCCTGTTTTATTCGAGCCGGGCCAATTGTACAGTTACTCGGGTGAAGGTTACGTATTTCTACAGCACACCCTTGAGCGGATTACGCTCAAGACGCTCGAGGATCTAGGCAAGATTCATGTCTTCGAGCCGTTTGAAATGACGTCTACCAGTTTTGTCTGGCAGACAGCGTTCCAATCGAAAATTGCAGTAGGACACACCGATATGGCTATTGCCTTGGATAAATTTACCTCGACCGAGGCGAATGGCGCCTTCGGCATACATACGACGGCTTCTGATTATGCCCGCTTTATGCTGGCTGTTCAGCGTGGTGAAGGATTGACGCCAACGGTTTTTAAAGAAATGAGTATAGCTCAAGCCGATGCTGGCGATGGAGTTTTTTGGGGTTTAGGATGGGGGCTTCAGCCTACCCTGTCTGGCATGGCGCTTTGGCATTGGGGTGATAATCCTGGATATAAATCCTTTGCTTACATCACCCCAGATGCATCAAGAGGATTTGTACTGTTTAGCAATAGCGCGAATGGAATGTTGGCCCTACACGAGGTCTTTGAACGACTCGTAGGTGGTCCACAAACAGCCGTTAAGTGGCTAAATTATGAGCGATATGACGACCCGCAATACCAGTTGGGTCGGCGAATGCATTACGCGTTGTTATCTGCAGGGATGGATCGGGCAAGAGAAGTGTACTTGAGCTCGCGAGATGATCTCCCCAAAGAAGCCTATACCGAGGATGCCCTAAACTCTCTCGGATACCGGCTGATGCGACAGGGTATCTTCGAGTCAGCTGTTGACGTATTTGCTTTCAATGCTGAACTCTATCCTAGTTCAGCAAATGTGCACGACTCGTTTGGCGAAGGGCTATTTAATGCCGGTCGGTTGCAAGAGGCGCTCGGACATTATCGAACGTCCATGCGATTGGATCCCTTAAATCAGAACGGCACCGCAATGATCGAGCTCATTGAGTCCGCTCTTGCTGAGCAGAACTAGGACCGTTTCTCGTTCTCGTCCGTCTACTCGTCAACGGTGAACGATAACATCATGCCAGCATGCAGGTGTTCTGCAATATGGCAATGCGCCATCCACTTCCCAGGGTTCGTCACGTCTACGAGCAACTCCACGGTTGAGCCCACCGGAATGATCTGAGTATCCTTCCAGGCCATGTTGGGGTTGGCTTGGCCGTCCATTTCCGTAACTAAGAAGCGCTGTCCATGGATGTGGAATGGATGATTCATGGGGTGGAATGATTTTGGGTCATTAAAAATCCGAATCTTGACTACGTCCCCAACTTTCCAGTTCCAGTTAATATCCATGCTCTTGCGTCCGGTATCCTCATCTAGTAGGACCCAATCCACCTGTTCGCCCGATGAAAGCCAGTTCATCATGGGCATAGCATCATTCCATTCCATCGGAGGAACGAATAAGGTGTCTACCTCCATCATCATAACAATCCACCTTGGGAGGTCATTGACCTCGACCGTTAATCGGAGATTATGGTCAGGCTGTTTATCAAAATACTGTCGGAAATCTGCAATGTCGGATTGAACATCCTCGAACTCGAGAGCTTTCACAAACTGGCTTCCAAAATCGGGCTCAGCCTTCTCAGAGCCTACCATTATGGTACCTAAGTGATGCGTTTCAGGTACAAATACGCCACGAAAGTGATCGATGGATTGGATCGAGTTCGTGATCGCGTATTCCCGCTCTTCATCAAAGTAAACGTCTACGATATAGCGTTCGGCGGGTGCAATGACCACGCTTTCGACAAACTGTTCTCGCTCATACTTCGAGACATCGCCGGCTACCACCTTCATTTTGGCACCACCAAAAACCAGGTTAAACGTACGCGTATTGGCGACGTTGGTTAGGTAAAATCGGACGACTTCGCCTTTGTCGACGTCCAGGTGGTAGTCGGTAATACCGTTAACCATAAGCACATTCCCAAAGCGACCCATGAGAGCATGCGTTGGGGCCGAATCACCGAAGGGAATGAGGCCACTCGAGTCAATAAGAATATCATCAAATACGAGCGGTACCTCTCGGTTGGAGGGGCCGTAATAATTCTCTTCCGTCGGATCGACCAGCATGTTGCCGTACAATCCAAGATCCTGTTGCACATCTTCCCGCATGTGAGGATGGTACCAGTACATGCCCGTATCGGGAAACTTTAATTCATAGGTAAAGCTTTCGCCGGTAAGAACCGGATCCTGCGTAACGCCGGGAACGCCATCGAACTCATTATCCAAGCGAAGTCCATGCCAGTGCACGGTCGTTGGCATTTCGATGTTGTTGGTGAACTCAACAATGACTTTGGAGCCCCGATCTGCTCGAATGAGCGGACCTGGATACATGCCACCGTACGCCATCATGATGTATTCCTGCCCATCAATGGTGCGTCGCACAAGCGAGGCGTCCATGTGCAGCGTATCTCCATCTGCTAGGTCGAAAATCTCGGAAGGCTTGGCTTCAGCAAACATGGATAAATCCATTCCGTACCCAGGCAGCATGGGACCCACGATTGGGACATCGTCCATCGTACCGGCGATCATGGGCATCGTCATCTTCATGGGAGGCATTCGCCAGACTAGGCTATCTCCCATGTTCATATTCATATTGTGACCAGAATGGTCCATCATATCGTGGTCTTGAGCCAGCGCAGGCACAGCTAAAAAGACCAGGAGTAACAATCTTGCCAGCATCCTATTGAATCGGGGTAGGGTGGAAGTGTGAAGTTGGATTAGTAACCGTAAACCGCGCAAGGTTCGGTTTCAAACGGGCCATGTCCAGCCATAGTGTGCATCAAGCCACTTCTAGACATACCGCGCGCGACGATGGGACCTGACCAGATATCTCCGAGATCTCCAGAAGCCGGTTCGAGGGTCACGACAAGCAAAAACTTATTCCAGTCGGTTTGACCGTCAACGCGCAGCTCCTCTGAAAACCTTCCAAGCGGTTTTATTTGATCTAGTTGCGGAGTGGTAACCCAAGCAACCAGGGAAGAGCCATCGTCTAGTGTCACATTTTCCATCGAGAGATTTAGTGAAACGACGTACGTCCCAGTGGCTGAAATCGCTACACCAAATGGGGACGAAGCATACGTGACTTCACCTATACCTTTGGCCATACGAGCACCGCGGACTTTTCGGGTTCCGACTAGGTCGATTTCATAATACTCGGGCCCAGAAACTGGAATTAAACAGGTCGGTGAGTCTGACGCCGATCGGGTTTCTAATGAGCTCCAACCCGATAAGGTGAGTACTACGAGAAGCGAGGGAAGTAGTCTGTGCATTGCGAATCTAGAAATAGGACCAAAAGCTGGCTTACGGTCTTCCTTGAATGATGTTCAGTCCGAGTGTAATGATCTCGGGAATTATTCAACTAGTCAGTCCACATCACCCGAAAATGGAATGACTTTGAACGACATAGCCTCTCAATGGGACCTTCTCGGAGCGACCCCGCCTGCTAGTTAGTGCCTTCGCGTGATTCTTCATCCCATTGTTGGGCAGAAGAGACATTTGGTACGCCCCAGTCTTCTCCGCTCCAGCCGCTAAATCCATCCATACGGAAGGTCCAGATGCCCGTCGTCATGTCTGAAATGACAATAAGTCCATCTTCGTTGCGCACATCAATGCCGAACGCCCCGTTTGCGACGCCACCAGCCATACCGCCATCACTGCGGGGGCCTGTGAAGGTATCGTAATAACCCACCGTCTGAGGGTGCTTAGGATCCATCAAGGAAAAGACTTGCAGTCCATCGTGATATCCAGATACAAACACGTAGGGCCAGCGGACCTCGTGATTATGAACTAAGCCGTCCCAAGCCGGAGTCCAAGCTGAAATAGGTTGGCTAATGTTAGACACCTCTCCGTCGAGACCAGGCTTGAGGTCAAAGATGCGGAGAGGAGCGTATTTGTACTCGGTTTCAGCAACGACATAGCGACCGTTCGGCCCAGGCGTGAAAGTATGCCCACTGCGAACACCATTTACGCCAATCAGCGTGATCAGCAGTTCAGGGTTGTCGAGATCGGTGAAGTCATAGACGTAATAGCCTCCGGTACCCCCGCCGTAGAATCGGTCCGTTTCAGACTGCGTGTGATAGCCGGCATAGAAGTCGTGATATCCACGTCGGGTATTTTCTGCAGGAGTTGGGATTTGGCCAACTAGTGCGTTTTCAACGTCTCCTTCAACCACCTTTCCAAGATCGTAGACGTTAGCAAAAGGTCCAGAAACTGTGCTTAGCAGCAGAACGCGACCGGAGGAATGCTTGTACACAAAGATGTTATGGAAGCCACCGGGCAGCTCAGGCTCTCGGATGCGGGCTACTTCTTTGACTGTATCGGGATTCGGTAAGCCCGTTACATCGAGAACGACCGCACCCAAATCTCCATTGGGTCCACCGGAGCGAAACTGAAGAGACTGGACTACATAGTAGCGGTCAGCCCACTTAAAATGCTTAACATCCATAGCACCTGTTCCAACGTGCAGGTCCTGGTTTTCGATTCTCCAACGGTAGATGATTTCTGGGTTGGAGGGATCACTCAGATCAACAATGTCCGTACCGCGTGGGCCTGCTTCAGCATATTTCATGCGGGAAACGTAGGCGTACGGGCGATTGACTTCTTGCTCGAGATCCATATCCGAAACACTGAGTCGGGGACCTAAAGGAAGATGTCCGATTACTTCCATGTTATCACTTCCCCGCGCTTTAACAGCGTCTTGCGCCGTAGCAGGTTTGAACGCGAAGGCAACGATGAACATCGCCAGCAAAATGGTGGTAGTACGCTTCATATCTATACGGGCCAAGGTGTGATGGCGGAAACAAGAGAAGCTATTATCGGAAAATGACCTTGCATGTCCAAACACTACCCATGTCGCATGGCTATCGGGTCCTTCTGTGGACTAATCGTCCCACTTTTGAACCGACGAGATATGGGGTACACCCCAATCCTCGCCATTCCAGCCGTTGAATCCTTCCATACGGAAGGTCCAAAGTCCTGTAGAGATGTCCGATACGACGATCAGACCATCTTCATTTCGTACATCGACACCAAAAGCACCATTACCCACATTTCCGCCCATAGACCCTTGATCTCGAGATCCGGTATAGGTATCAAAATATCCGACCGTTTCGGGGTTTTGGGGATCCATCATGGAAAAGATCTGCAGTCCGTCATGATATCCTGATACAAACACATAAGGCCAGCGTACTTCATGATTATGGACTAGGTTTTCCCAGTGGGCTGTCCATGCAGAAATGGGTCGACTAATATTGGACTGCTCACCATCAAGAGCGGGCTTCAGGTCAAAAATCCTCAGCGGAGCATACTGGTACTCCGTTTCAGCGATAACGTACCGACCAGAAGGTCCAGGAGTGAATGTGTGGCCACGGCTCACCCCGGTGATGTTCGTTAGCGTTACCAGCAAATCTGGGTTCTCCAAATCTGAGATATCGTAGACATAGTATCCGCCGGATCCACCTCCATAAAACCGGTCTGAATCCGATTCGGTGTGGTACCCTGCGTAGAAATCATGATAGCTACCACGACCATCTTGTGCATCTGGAACAGGAATAACGGCGGCCAATGCATTTTCCCGATCGCCTTCAATCAGCTTTCCAAGGTCATAAACGTGCGCACCGGGTCCCCGAACGGTGGTCATCAGTAATACGCGGCCATCTGAGTGCTTGTAGATAAAGATATTATGGAAGCCTCCGGGTAATTCTGGCTCATAAATGCGTGCCACTTCCTTGACCGAAGATGGATCCGGGAGGTCGGTTACATCAAGGATTACGGCGCCAAGATCATTATTAGGACCTGTTCCGAATTGCAAGCCCTGAACCACGTAGTAGCGACCGTTCAGTTTGAAATGTTTGACATCCATCGCGCCACTGCCGGAATGCAGTTCTTGGTTTTCGATACGCCAACGATAGATGACTTTCGGGTTCGAAGGATCAGACATATCCACAATGTCTGTCCCGCGTTCCACATTGTTTACTCTACCGGCTCTGGATACGTAGGCATATGGACGATGCATTTCCTGCTCAATATCGAGGTCCGCAACACTAAGCGGAGCTCCCAATGCAATATGCCCTACGACTTCGATGTTATCGGAACCAGGTTCAAGCGTGGTCCAAGGAGTGTTCTGCTGAGCAAAAGAAACAGTGGCGCACAGCGCCGTCACGAGCGCAATTGAGAAGAATCGCATGATAGGTCGGGTCTTGTTTATTGGGTGCCTTCTTTGGACTCTTCGTCCCACTTCTGAACAGAGGAAATATCGGGTACGCCCCAATCTTCGCCATTCCAGCCGTTGAACCCATCCATGCGGAATGTCCAAAATCCGGTAGTGCCATCAGATATAACGATGAGTCCATCTTCGTTGCGTACATCCACTCCAAACGCTCCGTCCATTACACCGCCCGTATCGGACGTGATCGTATCATAGAACCCGACCGTCTGTGGGTTTTTAGGATCCATCAGGCTGAATACCTGAAGACCATCCAAGTATCCAGAAACGAATACAAAGGGCCAGCGGACCTCGTGGTTATGCACGAGATTCTCCCAATTTGCGGTCCAAGCAGAAATTGGTTGGCTAATGTTTGAGCGTTCTCCGTCTAGGGCAGGCTGGAGGTCAAAAATGCGTAGAGGAGCGTATTTGTACTCGGTTTCAGCGATTACATAACGACCGTTTGGACCTGGCGTGAATGTATGACCGTAGCTGACGCCATTGATTCCGGTAAGGGTTACCCGTAATTCTGGGTTTTCAATATCGGAGATATCATATACATAGTACCCTCCGGCACCGCCTCCATAAAATCGGTCTTCCTCTGAATCTGGGTGCCAAGCGGCATAGAAGTCATGATAGGCTCGGCGCACATTCTTATCGCCGGGGATGGGCACATTGCCTGCCAGCGCATTCGCAACATCTCCAGTGACCACTTTCGAGAGGTCATACATGTGGGCCCCGGGCCCTCGTACAGTGGAGATCAGGTACGGTGTACCATTTGAATGCTGATAGATAAAGATGTTGTGGAAGCCTCCGGGCATTTCTGGCTCCCGAATACGGGCCACTTCTTTGACAGTGGAAGCATCTGGCAATCCCGTTACGTCAAAAATAACAGCGCCCAGATCGTGATCGGGGCCCTGCCCAAATTGTGTGGAGAGCACGACATAAACCCTGGAGGCATACTTGAAGTATTTAATGTCTAGCGCACCGACTCCGGTGTTCAGGTCATCATTTTCGTTCACCCATCTCAGTAGCAATTCGGGTTTTGCTGGATCAGATAGGTCAATGATGTCCATACCGCGTGCGTAGTTGTCCCGGTAGCGGGCCCGGGCTACATACGCATACGGGCGATCCATATCCTGTTCAAGTTCAATATCTGCGACGGATTCGGGTCCTCCAAGGGGCAGATGCCCTTCGACCGTCATGTTATCGCTTCCCCTTGGGGTCACTGATTGTGCTGACGCCCACAAGGGCGTCAGCACAAGAACTACTACAAACAGGAATATGGATACGCTTCGCATGCAATCAGACTAGTTTTATCTATTTGGTACCTTCTTTGGACTCTTCGTCCCAGTTCTGAACGGATGAAATGTTGGGCATTCCCCAATCTTCTCCGTTCCAACCGTTAAATCCTTCCATGCGGAAAGTCCAGAATCCAGTGGACATATCGCTTATAACGATTAACCCGTCTTCATTACGGACATCCACGCCGAATGCGCCGTTACCTACGGCTCCTCCCATAGCGCCCATATCTCGAGGACCGGTATAGGTGTCGTAAAACGCGACCGTTTGAGGGTTCTCCGGATCCATCATGGAGAAGACCTGCAAGCCGTCGTGGTATCCTGAAACGAATACAAAGGGCCAGCGGACTTCATGATTGTGAACCAAGTTTTTCCAGTTGGCCGTCCAAGCAGAAATGGGAGAGCGGATATTCTCTACGTCGCCGTCCAAAGCCGGCTGCATGTCAAACATGCGCAGCGGAGCGTATTGGTATTCTGTTTCTGTAATTGCGTAGCGTCCATCGGGGCTCGGAGTAAAAGTATGACCCCATGAAACGCCCGTAATGCCCGTCATCGTAAACTCGAGTGCCGGGTTGTCGGTATCCGTGAAGTCGTACACAAAATAACCGCCCATTCCGCCGCCATAGAACCGGTCCTGCCCCGTGTCTGGATGCCATGCCGCATAGAGATCATGGTAAAATCCGTTTTCTTCTACCGCGATCGGGATGGTGCCAATAAATGAGTTTTCGACATCGCCACTGACGGCTTTGCCGAGATCATACATGTTGGCTCCGGCTCCAGAAATGGTGGTGAGTAGAATAACTCGACCGTCCGAATGCTTGTAGATAAAGATGTTATGGAAGCCACCCGGTAGATCTGGTTCATGAATCCTAGCTACCTCGAATACCTTGTCTGGATCAGGAAGCCCGGTCACGTCCAGGATGTAAGCACCTAGATCGTTGTTCGGTCCTTGTCCAAACTGAGTGGATTGAACGACGTAGTAGCGACCCGCCCATTTGAAATATTTGATGTCCATACCGCCGAGGCCGGTGTGAAGATCAGGGTTCTCCATTCTCCAGCGCAGTAGAACCTGCGGATTGGCCGGATTGGAAATATCAATGATGTCCGTTCCTCGAACGGTGCCGGTACCGACGGTACCACGCGATACATAGGCGTAGGGGCGGGAAAGCTCCTGCTCTACTTCCATGTCCATGGTGTTTAGCGGACCGCCAAGTGGAATGTGGCCTTCAACTGTGATGTTATCGGATCCTCTTTCTAGCGCGTTCCATGCCGTGTCTTGAGCCTGAGAGGGCATCGAGAGCAGGAGAAGGAGGGATAAAAATGCCAGTAATGATTTCATTTAGCGTATTGAAATAGCGTGTGTGAGTACGTTAGTTGCTGCCTTCCTTCGACTGTTCGTCCCAGTTCTGAACGGATGAAATGTTGGGCATTCCCCAATCTTCTCCATTCCAGCCGTTGAATCCGTCCATTCTGAACGTCCAAAAGCCAGTCGACATGTCTGAAATCACGATCAGTCCATCTTCATTTCTGACGTCAATACCGAAGGCACCATTCCACATTCCAGCTTCTCCTTCAGAGAGAATCGGGCCGGTATAGGTGTCATAATACCCGACAGTTTGTGGGTTTTCCGGGTCCATGAGGGAAAAAATTTGCAAGCCTTCTAGGTATCCAGATACGAATACAAAGGGCCAGCGCACCTCGTGATTGTGTACCAAATGCTCCCAGTTCGCCGTCCATGCTGAGATGGGTGAGCGGATGTTTTCAACTTCTCCATCCATGCCCGGCTTGAGGTCAAACATTCTAAGCGGTGCATACTGATATTCCGTTTCTGTCACGGCATATCGTCCGTCTGGACTGGGCGTAAACGTATGTCCCCAAGCGACGCCCTGAACACCGGTCATGGTGAATTCCATCGTGGGATTTTCAATGTCAGATACGTCCCAAACATAGTAGCCGCCGGTACCACCACCATAAAACAGGTCGGCCTCTTTATCTGGATTCCATGACACATACAAGTCATGATAGAAGAGGGGCGAGGGCAGAATATCCTCTGCTCCAGCTGGTCCTCCAACAGCGTCTGGCGGGACGGGTACGTGGCCAACTAATGCATTCTCTACGTCTCCGGAGACGACCTTGCCCAGATCATAGATACTGGCCTGGCCCCAATTCACGGTTGTGAACAGGTAGACGTTGCCATTAGAGTGCTTGTAAATAAAAATGTTATGGAAGCCGCCGGGCCAGCGATCTTCTTCGATGCGTGCAACCTCTACGACCTTATCCGGATCGGGTAGATCTGTAACATCAAATACTACCGCACCGAGGCTCTCGTTTGGACCCGGTCCGAACTGGATGGATTGAACCACATAATAGCGGTCAGCCCATTTGAAATACTTCACATCCATACCACCAAGGCCTGTATGAAGCGCTTCGTTTTCAATTCTCCAGCGTTTAATGACGGTTGGACTTGAGGGGTCAGAAAGGTCGATGATGTCCATTCCTTTGGCAACAAAATCGCCAAGGTGACCACGCCCTACGTAGGCGTATGGCCGGTGCATTTCCTGTTCAATTTCCATATCCATAACGCTGAGTGGTCCACCCAATGGAATATGGCCCTCGACCGTAATGTTGTCAGTTCCTCGTTCCAGTGCAGTGGACTGTGCGGATACTGAAAGAGTCAGTGCAAGGGTAAAGAGGAGTGTAATAATACTTTTCATAGATCTATTTCGTGCCTTCTTTTGATTCTTCGTCCCAATTCTGAACTGAGGATATGTTAGGCATACCCCAGTCTTCTCCATTCCAGCCATTGAATCCGTCCATTTTGAACGTCCAGAAGCCGGTTGACATGTCGCTGATCACAATTAAACCATCTTCGTTGCGAACATCGACACCAAATGCGCCATTGATCACGGCATTGAATCCGTTGTCTGTGGGTCCGACATAGGTGTCATAATACCCAACCGTCTGAGGATTTTCCGGGTCCATCAGGCTAAAGACCTGAAGGCCATCCAGATAGGCTGAGACAAACACAAAAGGCCACCGGACTTCATGGTTGTGGCTCAGGTTTTTCCAGTCAGCCGTCCAAGCAGAAATCGGCTGACGAATATTGGTGACGTCTCCGTCTAGAGCAGGCTTCAGATCAAAAATCCGAAGAGGAGAGTATTGATACTCAGACTCTGCGACGACAAACCGACCGTCGGGACTCGGTGTGAAGGTGTGACCCCAAGAAACGCCAGAAATGCCCGTGAGGGTGATTTTCAACTCAGGGTTTTCAATGTCTGAAATATCATAGATGTAGTATCCCGCATTACCGCCTCCGTAGAAGCGATCTTCGCCGGTATCCGGGTGGTAAGCCGCATAATGATCATGATAAAAACGACTGTCTCCCTGATTATTGGGAGATTCAGGGGTAGGAATCGTGCTGACGTATGCGTTTGCCACATCGCCATTGACCACTTTTTCGAGATCGAAAACCTGAACCATATCTCCCCGAACAGTGGCGAGCAGGTACACATGGCCACTGGTGTGCTTGTAGATAAAGATGTTGTGCATCCCACCTGGATTGTCCGGTAATTCCAAGCGAGCCACTTCTTTGACGCCGTCGGGACTTGGCAGGTCGGTCACATCAAAGACGACTGCGCCTAATTCATACTCCGGACCGCCGCTAAATTCGAAGGACTGCACCACGTAGTGCCGACCCCCCGTGCGGAAGTACTTTACATCCATTCCTCCGCGGTTGGGCAGAAGGTCTTGATTGTCCAAGCGAAATCGATACACGACTTCTGGATGTGCAGGATCTGATAGATCGATGACATCCATCCCTTTAGGACCACCATCTACAATGGAAGCACGGCCGATGTAGGCATAAGGACGGTCTAGGTCTTGCTCCAATTCTATATCCGTGACACTGGAGTGTTTTCCCAATGGAACGTGGCCCAGTACCTCCATATTGTCAGAACCTCGTTCGAGCGCCGAGGCTTGACCGAATACAGGAGCAGTAAGTAGTGCCAGTGCCGCAATGGCGAAGGGCAGACGTGTCTTCAGCATATTCTATCTTTGATTTAGTTGTTCTTAGGCACGGTACTCAATGAAGTGCCCCAGTGTTGTGCACTTGAAACGTTGGGCATTCCCCAGTCTTCTCCGTTCCATCCGTTAAATCCTTCCATTTTAATGGCCCAAAACCCTGTAGTCATATCGCTGACTACAACTAGGCCATCTGCATTTCGTACATCTACACCCCACGCTCCATCGTACACATTCCATGTGTACGGACTGCCGAGGCGTTCCATGGCGGCTCCGCGATCATTGTGGATACCGTTGAACGTATCGTAGTAGCCCACGGTGTAGGGCGAAGTCGGGTCGACCATGTTGAACACGCTGAGACCAGTCTGGTATCCGGACACGAAAACGTAAGGCCAACGCACTTCGTGATTGTGGGCGAGACTTTTCCAGTCTGCGTGCCATGCTCCAACAGCATGATCTATGTTTTTGTCTTCGACTTCTCCATTGAGAGCCGGGCGCAGGTCAAAAATGCGGAGAGGTTGGTACTGAAACTCAGTTTCTCCGATGGCGAAATTACCGTCGGGAGTCGGCGTAAAGGTATGCCCCCAGGCCACCCCTGGAACGCCTAGAATGGTTGCCAATAATTCAGGATTGCCAAGGTCCGTAATGTTGTAGACGTAGTAGCCGCTGCCGCCGCCGCCGTAAAATCGATCTTGGCCAGATTCCGGGTGATAGGCCACATAGAAATCATGATATCCCCGGGACCACATACCTTCGGATTCGGCAACCGGAATCTGGCCCACCAATTCGCGATTCTCATTTCGCAGGACCGATTCCATTTCAGTCTGGTCACCATCTACGAACAGTCCCATGTCGAACACTTTGGCGAACCCTCCGGATGTGGCCATCAACATGGGTTGTCCAGAGCTATGCTGGTACATGAAGATGTTATGGAAGCCACCGGGAGTCTCCGACTGCCGAACGCGCCCCACTTCAGTCATCTGACTAGGTAAATCAGTCACATCAAATACGATGGCGCCCACTTCGGAATTCGGGCCTGATTGCCGTAACTGCATAGACTGCACGTAGTAGTATCGACCATCGTGTTTGAAATAACGACCGTCCATCGCACCTCCCACATGCAGTTCTTCGTCTTCAATTCGCCAGCGATGAATCACTCGTGCATTATCGGGGTCGGACAAGTCGATGACATCAAACCCGATTTCAGCATTGCGCCGGGCCACGTAGGCATAGGGCCGATCCATGTCCTGCTCGATTTCAACATCCGACACGCTGCCGGCGGCACCGAGTGGAATGTGTGACAGGACGTGCATGTTAGCCGAGCCACGCTCCCCGGGTTTTTGCGGGTGCTCGGGCTGCACGATACCGAGCTGAGCCGATGCGGAAGGCGCTAGCAATAAGAGGGCCAGAAAGAGAAGGAATCTAATTCGCATACCTACCACCTCGAAGATTCTGTAGGACCGTTATCCCAGTTCTGAACCGCACTTACATTTGGGAATCCCCAACCTCTGCCATCCCACCCCTCAAAACCTTCCATTTGGAAGAGCCAAAGACCAGTATTAGCATCGGTGACGGCAATCAATCCATCCAGGTTGCGCACGTCCACATCCCAAGCCCCCGTCCGATCCGTCGCGTCATTGGATAGTCCGGCTTTCGGTCCATCCCACGTACGGTAGTAGCCGACAGTGTATGGCTCAAATGGGTTCATCATGTTGAAAACCTGGAGTCCTTGATCTAACGAGGCAGTAAACACAAACGGCCAACGTAATTCATGATTTTCAACGTAACTCTCCCAATCCGCAGTCCAGGCGCCAACGGCCGTTCTGGCCATTGAAATCGTTCCGTCAAAAACAGGACGAAGATCAAAAATGCGCATCGGAGCGGTTCGATATCCAGTTCCGGTGATAACATGGGATCCATCTGGGGTCGCGCTGATGGAATGTCCGATTCGGATGGCAGCAGAGTTAATGGAGGCTAAAGGGGCTGGATTCTGTACATCGGTTACATCAAGCACGTAGTACCCACCAGCTCCAGCAGCATACAAGCGATCTGATTCAGATTCGGCTTCGTATTGCGCCTTCATGGAGTAGTATCCATAGTCAATCATGGCTTGCTCTTCCGGCAGTTGAATGGACGCTACAGGATCAGCTTCTTTTGCCGTAACAAGTCGATCAATATCGTAGACCAGGATGTCTTGACCGCCGGTGAGAAAAAGGTAAGAGCGACCATTTGAATGGCGATAGGCAAAACCATGATGCAGGCCACCTGCAATAATGATATCAAGTACTGGGTCAAATTGACCTTCGTCAGGGTCTCCAACTTCAAGAATGGAGGCACCGTAAGCGGGCTGCGTAACAACTAGGTAATATCGGGAGCCATGTCTGAAGTGAATTAGTTCGCCCGTTTCGTACGATGCGTTCCAAGATCCAGCTAAAAACGGAGACGAAGGATCAGCAATATTTATGGCCAAAACTCCTGGCTCGTCCCCATTCGTTCCCACAAATGCATGTGGCCTTCCAGACTCTTGTTCCAGAAGTACATATCCGGTGTTTCGTCCGAGCGATTCAAAACCCGCAGAAGCCGATCCTGAAGCTGATTTCATTCCGCCGAGAGGAAGGTGGCTGATCAGTTCCACATTTCGACTGCCGCGAGATCCATCGGATTGAAAAGCACGGGCTGATGAAGCGGTGCCAACAAACAGACAGACTGCTATAACCCGCACGAGGCTTTGGGTGAACAGAGTCATACTTCAGGTGGGTGTAAAAAAGAAAAAGCGCACTTTAACGGGGATAACGACAGAATTCAGGTTACGAATTGGACCCTGAATTTGCAAAGGAACCATGAAGGGCATCTAGCTCGATTACGATGTTCTGGTAGGCTTCGATTAAGCGATCTCTGATTGAGGAAGCCCGCTCGGCAAATTTCTTTTGCTGGGAGATGTATTGTTGACGTCCGTGATCCGCTTCGATGGGTACGGGATCTATGCCAAATGCGGACACATCATAAGGGCTGGATGCCATGTCCAAAACTCGAATTTCCATGGCTAACTCAAACGCATCCATGATGAGATCGCTGTCAATCCAAGGGTATCGTTTGAAAGCCCATCGATACATATCCATGTTCGCGTGCAAACAACCGGGCTGCTCGCAGTTTGTCATATCGTCGCGGTCTAGCTGACGGCTATTTAAGGGCCGTGCGTCGGGAGTGAAAAATCGGAACGCATCGTAATGACTGCAATTGACCGTACCATTTTCAACGACCTCATTTACTTCATTTTGAGATACTCGGAGTTGAACGCTTGCATGGCGCGCGGTATCCGCTTTGTAGAGCATTGCCCACTCATGTAGCCCGAAGCATCCGAATTGCGGGGCTCTATTCCGAGTGGATTGAAGTAGGTTCAGGATCCACCGTGTGCCTCTCTCAAAGTGCTTTGGAGTATTTGAAAGGCTTACTCTTACACCGAGGTCCCCGACCTCAAAATGCTCTCTATCCAAAAAGCGTTCGGCAGCAGGCCCTTTCAATATTATTCCGAGCCCGGGAGACCATTTTCTGAGATGAGAGGGGCGAAATGCATAGTATTCAAAAAGAAAATCAGCAACCGGGTTTTCTTCATGTCGACTTCGGCGCCGTGCATGCGGAGCCACTACGGCCTCGAATCGTTCTTCGTGCTGTTTGCAACGCTGTTTCCACTCGGATTCTGATAATAATCCGACCGTTGATGATTTTGTGGAAGAGTGCATTATGAAAAGCCGTTGTTGGCCCAAGGCCGTAATTACTGGGTGATTGGTCGAACAGAATGGTCGCACGCGCATTTGAAAATACATCCCATCCCCCAAGTGATGCCGAGTCGAATGAGATTTATTCTGGTACTGATTGCTTTCTTTGCTCTTTCCGGAAATGCAAAAGCACAATTGTCCACGTATGTAGTGGCTATCGATTCTTCAGCGTTCCAATTTGAAGTGGAGCATTTTGGTATTGCTACGGTCAATGGAGTGCTTTCAACCGGCTCCGGCGAAGTTCAGTATTCCCCGTCTTTTCCTGATTCTATTTCTGCGCAAATCGTTCTAGATGTCTCAAGCGTTGATACCAATAATCGTCTGCGAGACAGAGAGTTGAAATCGGAAGATTTTTTAGATGCGGGACGATATCCGCTGGTTCAATTTTCATCTACGGGGACCGTGGAAGACAAAGGGGAAACGTCTCAGGTTTTTGCTCAAGGGGAAATGACTTTTTATGGAGAGACGAGACAACTTCAGCTCCCGTTAGACGTGCAAGAGGGGGACGGAGTATTAATCATACGCTCCGCATTTTCGATTCGTCGCCAAGACTTTGACATCGATTTCGGTATTCTCATGAACAGTCTGGTTAGCGATGAAATCAAGATTAATGTGGAATTGGTGGCTTACCGTGAGAACTAAACGCTTTTCTTCGATTGAAAATAGAAGCCCTCGAACGGTGTCTTATGCAAAATTTTCTGGATGAATTAGAGGAAGAAATCAGATGAGACTAGCAATACTGATTTTGGCTTTTGTTTCCGTTGCCGCAGGATGTGACAAGGAGTCCTTGGTGACCGTGGTTTTCGAAACCGATAAGGGTTCCATTGTAGTTGCTGTAGATACGGTGGCTGCTCCAATCACTGCGTCCAACTTCTTGCGATATGTGGATTCTGGATTCTATGAAGGTGGTTCCTTTTTTCGCGTGGTTCGAATGGACAATCAGCCAGCCGATTCCATTTTTATCGAAGTTATTCAGGGCGGTGCAAATCCAGCATTGAGAGATCTGTTTTTCGACTCCATCCCACTTGAACGAACCAATATTACCGGTTTAAAACATGTGGACGGAGCTATTTCGATGGCTCGAGGAGAGCCTGACTCTGCTGACCACTCTATATTTTTCTGCATTGGCGATCAGCCATCACTGGATTTCGGAGGCATGCGTAATCCAGATGGACAGGGCTTTGCAGCGTTTGGTCAAATCATCAAAGGCATGGAAATCGTGCGTATGATTCAACAGGGAATGACTGAGCAACAGACGCTCATGGATCCTGTTCGCATTCAAGCAGTCCAGCGTGTGGATTGATTATGAGAGAGTGTCCCTCTTGTGCGCTAGAATCCAACGACGATCATGAAACGTGCCCCTTTTGTGGGTATGATTTTCCTGAACTTCACAAGTCCTTGCCGTGGTTTGCATGGCTATTTGCACTTCTGATGATCTGGCCACTTATTGAAATCTTGAAACGTCTCATCTGAAGCAATCATGAACATCCCAGCTTCCTTTTTTGGTGATCTCAGCGTTGAGGACTTTCTCAGCGACTATTGGCAAAAGAAGCCTCTTTTGGTTCGAAGTGCCTGGCCTGACTTTGAGTCCCCGTTGTCTCCTGAAGCCTTCATGGAGTTATCCAGCCGAGAAGATGCGTTGAGCCGGATGATTGTAGAAAAGGGGGGATCGAACCCATGGGAAATGAGAGAGGGGCCGTTTAGTCGTTCTGATTTTGATGAGACCCCGGACTCTCATTGGACGCTCCTCATACAGGAGGTAGATAGGCTGGTACCTGAGGTACGAAGTCTGTTGCAGGTAGTCTCGTTTTTGCCAAAATGGCGATTAGACGATGTGATGATCAGTTATGCGGCCAATGGTGGGGGAGTCGGAGCACATATTGATAACTACGACGTGTTTCTGCTTCAAGGGCTAGGACAACGCCAGTGGCAGATTAATACGGTCCCCGTCGAGGAAGAGGTCTTGGTCGAAGGAATTGACGTTTCAATTCTCGCTGATTTTGAACCAGATCGAGATTGGGTATTGAATCCTGGAGACCTGTTGTATCTACCCCCGAGAGTAGCTCATTTCGGAGTTGCCCTTGGGCCTTGTATGACGCTTTCCTTTGGATGTCGCGCTCCCGGTGTTCTCGAAATGGTGTCTGCCGTATTTGAGCGGGCTCTAGAAGAACTAGATCCCATCGACCGCTACCAGGACCCGAATCTGACGGCCGGTTCACCTGCTGGGAAAATTAGCGGTGAGATTGTGAGTTGGGTGAAATCCAGGGTCACGGATTTGGTTGGTGATGAAACCGCGCTCACAGAATTAGTGGGCAGTATTCTTTCTGAGCCCAGACGGTTTGTCGAAGGAGCCTCAATCGAAGACACCTTAGGTGCTGCTTTTAAGAAAGGAGCCCTGCGACCAGCTACGTCTTCTCAGGTGCTCTACCAAGTGAATCCAACGGGAAGTGTACAGCTTTTTGCTGCGGGCGAGCCTATCGTGCTGGGTGCTGAAGCACTACCGCTCGTTCAGAAACTTATTGAAGGCCCAGGACTGACTTCTGAAGATCTGAAGGGCGAGCCCGCATTGGCTGACTTATTGGAAGATCTATATCTGGATGGCGTACTGGTTACTGGATAACTGGCTTAGTTGACCGTTACATAGATGGCAATCATCCGTCCGCGCCTAGTTGAGCCCGTTCCCAGCACTTCGCCAGCGATTTGAGCGCCAACACTCGGTTCTTTGATGTCTTCAATCAAAATCCCGTTAGCGCCAATCTCACCTGCACGCTCTCGTACTTTTCGCAACATATTGCTTTCGCGGGTTAACTGAGAATCTCCTTGAGCATGAATGATGGCAATCTTTTCCCAGTCGCCTACGATATCACTTTCGCTCAGGTAAATGACAACGTCGTCGGGATGCACCGGTGGAAGATCGAAGTCGGCTAGCATGGTCGCTTGCGTTTGTACGCATCCGGCGAGGAGTAAAATTAAGGTCAGGAAGGGTAGAGCTCGTTTCATTACATCGGTTTGTCTTGTGGCCTGGCAGGTGGCATTAAGTAAGCCGATTACACGGGGCGAAGGGTAACACGGAAACACCGAAAGTGCAGATTGGACAGATCGCTCGCGTGGCAAAGTGGGGTTCGAAGCGGCCATTTTAAGTGCTAAGCTGCGAAATGGACATAAAAAAAGCGGGGGGCGGCCAAATGGCCGCCCCCCGCTTCAACAGTCTGATGTGTTCAGTGTCTACCGAACAGGGATCGTGTCTGCGCGACGGAACTGTGATAGACCTTCTTTCTTGCTGCCCATTCCTGAGCGGCCCATTCCAGTCGTAACCAGACGTCCGGCAGTAACACCGTTGTCTACGTAGAACTGTTCGACAGCTCGTGCGCGATCATCACTCAATTCCTGAGGACGACGCTCACCAGCAGATGCCCATCCTTCAACGCGTGCGTTGAGATTCGGGCACTCAAGCAGGATCTCCAGATTTTCCTGAAGTGCTGCACGGCCTTCTTCTGTAAGAGCAGAAGAGTTGCGGTCGAAGTAGGCAGAGTTCATTTCCGTGATTTCACGGCAGATGGCTGCTTCGTAGGGGTCGACCGTAATCGTCATTTCGCGACGGATAGTGCCGGCGCAATTTTTGATTTCGAGAACAACCATATACGTACCTGCTTCTTCGTACGTGTGAGTTGGGTTTTCGTCCATTGACATGGAGCCGTCACCGAACATCCAGTGGTACGTGCCTTCGCTACCACTCACATTAGCCGAAAATGAAACCGCGGTTTCTGTATCAGGGCTCATGTTGGAAGCGCGCATGGAGGTGATCTGCGCTGGCAAGCACGGATCTTTCACGGTTACTGGGCAGGTCATAACGGACGTGTACTTACCGTTTCCGTTTGTTGCCGTTACGCCGACATTGTACTCGCCTGTACGTGCAAACGTGTGAGAGACCGTCATACCTTCGGCAGATCCATCGCCATCAAACGTCCAAAGCAGATTGACAGGCTGAGTAGCGTCTTCGTTCATAGATGCCGTGAACGTTACCGGCGCTCCGGTGTCTACTGCATCGATCGGGCAGATCATGTCGGTTAACTCAACAGGAATAACACGCTTGAAGTTGTACTTAATACCTGCAGAGTGTGCACCGAGAAAGTCGACTCCAAAGTTGTCATTTACACTACCGTCAGGGTTGCCGTCAGGGTTGCCGTCGGGTGTCTGAGCATCAAGTACCGTCTGCAAGAAAAAAGAAGTGCTCCGGTTGATGTAGAAGTCGAGACCTAAACCAAACGTGACACCGTATGCCATGTTGTCTGAGTCTTCAACACATGCACCGTTGTTCGCACAAGCGACGGAATAAACATACGTTGATCCTCCACCGACATTAAGCCCTGCCATCCAGTAAGGAGCAATTTTTCCTTGGGATAATAATTTACGGGCAATCAGAGCCACGCCCCAACGAGTGGTAGGGTGATCTTTCGTATCTGTAGGGACTTCGAAGTCAGTGATCTGATTATAGTCACCGGTTCTGATAGCTAGACCCAAGCTGTAATCAGATGTGAACTGATATCCCAGTTCCACGCCTAGATTGTACGGTAGGGTATCGAACATACCACCGTCAAAATTGAACGGTGATTTTTCGTTGTCTCCCATGTAGTAGGAAATTCCTACATGTGGGCGAATGTAGACGGAAACTTCTCCGCGCTCAACCTGAGCATTCGCAGACTGTGGAGCTAGGCTCACGATCAGCAGCGCGATGAAAAGGAAAAGCGGTACGAGTTTTCTCATTTGAGTCCTCCAATGTGACATCTTTGTCATTATAAAACGATATAAAATCGCCGATTGGTTATTCAATACACGGCGATTAGGGATTTTTAAAGGCAACGCCGTCCAATTTGGACGTATTCTCGGTGATTATTTCCGGTGTAAATCTGGCGTGGGCGATAGATTCGAGTATCTGAATCCGTCTTCATTTCCAACCACTGAGCAATCCAGCCCGGGAGTCTACCAAGTGCAAACATTACAGTAAACATGTTCGTGGGAATGCCCATGGCGCGGTAAAGAATACCTGAGTAGAAATCCACATTTGGATACAATCCACGAGAGATGAAGTATTCATCCTCGAGAGCAATGTTTTCTAGCTCTTTAGCCAGATCCAATAGTGGATCATCTATTCCGAGTTCACCCAGTACTTCGTCTGCAATCTGCTTGATCACGCGCGCACGAGGATCAAAGTTCTTATACACCCGATGTCCAAAACCCATAAGTCGGAATGGGTCGGACTTGTCTTTGGCTTTGTCGACATACTTTTTGAAGCCACCACCATCTTGACGAATCATTTCCAGCATTTCGATGACGGCGGTGTTTGCGCCTCCATGCAAAGGGCCTGACAGGGCCGAGATACCAGCGGAGATGGAAGAGAACAAGTCTGCTCCTGAGCTTCCTACCATCCGGACGGTAGAGGTCGAGCAGTTTTGCTCATGGTCGGCGTGCAAAATAAGGAGCATATCCAGCGTTTTGACCAAAAGCGGGTGAGGCTCGTAGTCTTCCGAAGGCACAGCGAACATCATGTGCAAAAAGTCTTCGGCATATCCCAGGTTGTTGCGGGGGTATATGTAAGGCTGACCAATAGACTTCTTGAAAGCAAATGCAGCTATTGTATTCAGTTTGGCAAGCAACCGGCGAATATTGAGGTCAATGTCCTCACCATTTTCCGTACCGGGGTAAAATGCACTCAAAGAAGAAACAATCGTAGAAAGAACGCTCATGGGTGGAGCATTCGGCGGATATCCCTCAAAGAACTTTTTCATGTCTTCGTGGATGAGGCTGTGCCTGGTCATCTCGCCATGAAAATCGTCCAATTCTACTCGCGTGGGAAGATTTCCGTAGATGAGCAGGTAAGCTACATCAAGAAAAGAAGAGTGATTGGCCAAGTCTTCAATGGCGTACCCTCTATATCTGAGAATTCCATTTTCACCATCGATAAAGGTGATACCGCTTTTGCAAGATCCGGTGTTTGCAAATCCGGGGTCTACGGTGATCGCACCTGTAGTACCACGTAATTTTCTAATGTCAAAACCGACTTCATTTTCGCTCCCGACGGTTACGGGAAATTCAACGTCGTGATCACTGATCGACAGTCGAGCAGGTTCCATAATATCTACTACACAAAGTGGGAAGGAGACTGCAACGGGGCAGTCAGGAAAAATAAAGCATTATTACGCGCTTAACCTGAATTAGACCCTGTTTTCGACGATCTACGATGAAAATTCGCCGTTCTATCAGGTTGGAGTCCAGTCCGAAAGCAACTAGATTCATAGGCTAACAACACCCATTACCCTTTCTACACCTCGCATGCTCTCCGAACTCAACAGAATGCTTGAGAAGAATCTGTTTAGAGAGTCTTCAAATGAGGAGTTGTTTAACCCGTACTCAACGCGCTCAGAAGGGCTTGACCGGGCAGATGCCATTTCCATTCGACGAGATAATCTTAGAAAGTATGTGACTGAAAGGCGGAAAAAGCCGGAAGTCTTGTTACTGGCCGAGGCGCCCGGACCGTGGGGATGTCGATTTTCTGGCGTACCGATAACGAGCGAAGAACAATTGCTGGATCCTGATTTTCCAATATCGGGAAGGCAATCCAGCCTAGAAGAAAACCCTCACAAAGAGTACAGTGCCACCATTTATTGGGGAATTTTGTTACCGTGGCATGAGCATATATTTACGTGGAATACGGTGCCTATGCATCCCCACTACCAAGGAAAGCCCCTTACTATTCGAACTCCCCGCGCATCTGAAATCAAACGATTTCTACCTCTCGTTTCGGAAATGGTTGAAATATTAAAGCCTCGAGCTGTTGTTGCTGTGGGCCGAAAAGCGGAAAAGGCGCTTGGAATGATTGACGTCGAAGCCACCTACGTCCGGCATCCATCTCAAGGCGGTGCTACCTTGTTTAGAGAAGGTGTTTTGCAGATCCTTAAAGAGTTGAATTTGATTACATGAGCTCCGATTTGTTTGATAAAGCAGCTGAAGGATTCCGGTCCTCTCGAGCACCTCTGGCCGACCGAATGCGTCCACGGACGCTGGAGGAATACATTGGCCAGGACCATATTCTAGGCCCTGGTCGACTGCTCCGACGATCTATTGAAGCAGATCGAATCACTTCGCTCATTTTCTATGGCCCTCCCGGAACGGGAAAGACTACGCTGGCTCGAATTATAGCGGGATCAACGAAATCTCATTTCGTTACCATGAATGCCGTACTTGCGGGAGTTAAGGATATTCGCGCGGCCATTGCAGATGCTGAAAACCTTCTCAAACATCATCAGCGACGTACGATTCTCTTTATCGATGAGGTGCATCGGTTTAATAAGGCCCAGCAAGACGCGCTGCTTCCTCATGTAGAAAATGGTACGGTCGTATTTATCGGAGCGACCACGGAGAATCCATATTTCGAGGTGATTAAGGCGCTCGTGTCTCGGTCTCGAATCTTTGAACTCCAGCCTCTGACTGAAGACGACTTACGCAAAGTAGCCCAATTCACCCTCTCCAACGAGGAGCGGGGATATGGTCGCCGTAAAACGGGCATCGACGCCGATGCGTTGGACCACTTGGTATCTACCTCGAACGGAGATGCTCGTTCGCTGCTCAATGCCCTTGAATTGGCCGTAGAGACGACCGCGGAAGGAGAAAATGTCTCCTTGGAAGTGGCTGAAGAGTCTATTCAGAAACGGGCTGTTCTCTACGACAAGGAGGGCGACGCGCATTATGACACGATTTCAGCGTTCATCAAAAGCCTTCGCGGCTCCGACCCAGACGCGGCATTGTATTGGATGGGTCGCATGCTGTATGCCGGTGAGGATCCTAAATTCATTTTGCGACGCATGTTGATTTTTGCCGCCGAAGACATTGGATTGGCTGATCCGAGAGCGGTGCAGGTTGCTGTGTCCTGCGCTCAAGCATTTGATTATATCGGGCTTCCAGAAGGGCGATTTCATCTTTCAGAATGTTGTCTGTATATGGCCACCGCGCCTAAAAGTAATTCTACTTATGTGTTTTTCGATGCACTCAAATATGTCGAAAATGAGCAGACCGGAGATGTGCCGAATCACCTGAAAGACGGTAGCCGAGACGGAGAAGGGTTGGGCCATGGGAAAGGGTATCTCTATCCGCATGCTTACCGGAATCATTATGTCCCGCAACAGTATTTGCCTGAAAACATGCAGGGCATGTACTTTTATGAGCCCAGTGATGTTGGATATGAGCGCACCATCAAGGAACGCTTAGATTACTGGCGATCCAGAGACACTGAAGAGAGTCTAGAACGACGCATTGAGAAGTACGCAGACGATTCCGACTCTAAGGCGTAACTTCTCGCCCACCATAAAAACGCAACCGTGCAACGACTCCTTCGCATAGCAGACCTCATTGACCGATTTCAAGATCGGTTCGGCAAGTGGTTGTACTGGTTGGTGCTGGGTATGGTGGTGATTGGCGGGTACAATACGATCGTTCGATATGTGGACAGGTCGATCGGTATGAGCTTGAGTTCCAATATGTATCTGGAACTGCAGTGGTACCTGTTCAGCCTAGTCTTTTTGTTGGGCGCTGCATACGCCCTTCGCCATGATGAGCATGTGCGCGTGGATATCCTGTATTCCAGACTGAGTCCTAAGGGCAGAGCCTGGATAAACGTGTTGGGCACCCTGCTTTTTCTGGTACCCTTTTGTGGTATGATGCTCTGGGTGTCTTGGCCGGCTGTGATGAACTCCTGGGCCGTATTAGAAGTATCGCCTGATCCGGGCGGCTTGCCCCGATATCCGTTGAAAACGGCCATTCCCGTGGCTTTTATCCTGATTCTTATTCAAGGGTTTTCGATGTTCATTCGCAACCTTGCCGTTATCCGAGGTTTCGAGACAGCTGAGGAGGAGCCGGCGTAATGGGAGTTGAATGGCTGGCACCCCTCATGTTTGCTGGGGCACTGATCTTAATTTTTACAGGATACCCGGTGGCTTTCGCATTGGGTGGAACAGCGCTTTTATTTGCCTTTTTGGGTGTTGAGCTTGGCGTGTTCGACTGGCCCCTGTTGCTGGCCATGCCGGATCGCACCTTTGGCATTATGTCTAACTTTGTCCTGTTAGCGGTGCCTTATTTCATATTTATGGGGACCATGCTGGAGAAGTCTCGGCTGGCAGAAGATTTACTTACTACGGTTGGTCAGCTTTTCGGTCCAATCCGCGGTGGACTGGCCTTTGCCGTTGTGTTTGTTGGTGCGTTGCTCGCCGCTGCTACAGGTGTTGTTGGAGCCAGTGTGGTAGCCATGGGGTTGATTTCACTACCGGTCATGTTACGCTATGGATATTCCAAAGAGCTGTCTGTTGGTGTGATTACGGCATCCGGAACTCTGGGGCAGATCATTCCTCCTAGTGTCGTTCTGATTGTGTTGGCGGACCAGATGGGCATCTCTGTGGGCGACTTGTTTATGGGGGCCCTCGTTCCCGGAGTCATGTTGGCCTTGATGTATGCGCTCTATTGTGGAGGAGTAGCCTTTTTTAAACCCGAAATGGCTCCTGCGCTGCCTAAAGAGGCCCGAGATATCGATACTCGGACGCTGATACGCCGCGTCTTTTTGGTTTTGATGCCTCCATTGGTGCTGATTTTACTTGTTTTGGGGAGCATCTTCTCAGGTGTGGCCACCCCAACAGAAGCTGGAGCACTTGGTGGTCTGGGAGCCGTTGGATTAGCAGCGGCAAATCGAAGACTGACGTTTAAGGCGCTCAGAGAGGCGATGGACAGCACAACACGTCTAACGGCGATGGTCCTTTTTCTGTTGATTGGTTCAACCGCATTCGCATTAGTCTTTAGGGGACTGAACGGTGACCTTTGGATTGAAAGCTTACTGACTAACCTGCCTGGTGGCGTGATCGGATTATTGATCGTCGCCAACCTGACGGTCTTCGTACTCGGATTCTTTATCGACTTCTTCGAGATCGCGTTCATCGTGATCCCGCTTTTGGTACCTGCCGCTGCTTTTCTAGGCATAGATCTGGTCTGGTTTGGGGTCATGCTAGGCATGAACTTGCAGATGTCTTTCCTGACACCACCCTTCGGATTCGCATTGTTCTATCTCAGAGGAGTCGCTCCACCCGAAATATCGACGGCCCAGATCTATCGGGGAGCCATACCTTTTATCATCATTCAGGCTCTGGGCCTGTTATTGATCATTCTCTGGCCTGAACTCGTGACCTGGGCTCTTTAGGGACTTGGTTATTCGAACCGTTTCATCCATTCCTGACGTTCTTCGCTGAAGAAGTATTCCTTAGATCGATAGGGTGGTACGTGATGTACCATCAATTCGATAAGACTTTCCTCAGGTAGATCAATTGGGTTATCCGGAATGGCTTCTGCAAGACGTGCTTTGGTGTCTGTATGATTTGGACTTTGAGCCAGGTTATACCACTCTTCAGGATCCTGAGACAAGTTATACAGCTCTTCGGAATCATCAATATATCGGATGTAGTGCCAGTCGCCTTGGCGTACCGAGTAGCTTCCGTAATCATAAGTGGTTATGACAGCACGCTCAGTCGGCTCGGTTGGGTTCGCCAACATGCCAACTAGGCTTTGTCCGTCAAAGTCATTTCGAGGAGATAGATTACTCAACTCTGCCAGAGTCGGATAGATATCCAGAAGCGAAGTCAGGTTCTCCGTTGCGATGCCGCGAGCTGACCCATCTGGCATAGCCTCCAGACCTTCTGGGACTTGCATCATGAATACCGTGCGAATGACGTTTTCCCAAAGGGCGAATTTGCGCCAATGTTGCTTCTCTCCTAGCTGCCAGCCGTGATCGGACCAGATGACGACGATCGTGTTATCGGCGTAGGGGCTGTTTTCTAAGGCATCTAGCAAGTGGCCTACCATGGCGTCGGCATAAGAGATGGAAGCCAGATATCCCTGAATCCCTTTTTCCCACTCACCGGCCTCAACAACATGTTTATGGTAGTTGCCTCCTCGCACGATTAGCTCTTTCGCCACCGGACCCAAGTCATCTAGGTCGTTCTCCAGAATGGCCGGCCGTTTAATGTCTTCGAGCGGGAAGCGATCGAAGTACTCCTGCGGGACATGCCAAGGTAAGTGAGGGCGGTAAATGCCGGCGGCCAAAAAGAAGGGCTTATCGTGATCGCGTTCAAGCTGATCAGTGATATAGCTCACGGTTTCAAAGTCGGCCGTTTCCTCATCAGTAATATCTAATGGACCCCAATCAAACATGTTGTACATGTATTGGAATGGGGGCATGTTGGCGGGACTTTCTTCCGGGAAATCATCCTCAGGCATGGGGTTTAAGATGCTGGGGTAGTAGTCGTCCCAGCCCAGCGTATCGACTTGTCCATAATGAAAAATCTTGCCGGCACCCGCCGTGAAGTATCCAGCACTTTTAAAGTGTTGGCCTATTGTCTGAACGCTTTGTAGCTCAGGCACATTACGCCATTCCTGGTAATTGGAATACATACCCGATGAAGTCGTGTGCAGACCAGTCAGGGTTGCTGACCTAGACGGGTTACAACCCGGGCTTGGTGCATAATTACGCGTAAAGTTGACACCTTGGCTGGCAAATCGGTCCAGGTTGGGAGTAACGGTCATGTCGTTCCCGGCAAGAGGCTCTACCCAATCGTTCATGTCATCTAGGGAGATGAAAAGCACATTGGGGTGCTTAATCAACTCCGTGTCGGTAGTCGTATTGCATCCGGATATCAGCATGGTCAAGAAGACCGATAGGCAACAGGTGAGATACAGAGGTCTGTTTGGAAGGCGATTCATGTTTTCAAGACTCATTATTTCATTTGCTCGAACCACACGTTCCGGGTTCGCGTGTTACCGCCCATGAATCCCGTCACAGTACCCGACGGGTCGCGGTCAAAAGTGATCGAGCTGAGAAACCACTCTCCGCCGGCAAACGCTTCGTTTTTGACATGAGTGAAAGGGAATGCATCGACCCATCGATTATGGGCCATCAACTTACCATCTACCAGGTTCAACGTATACATCGTTTCTAGCTCTTCACAGTAGTACCGTCCTTCGTATTCAGCCAAGGTTTCAACGGTGATCGTATCGGCCACGACCTTTTCCATCGGCGCATTTTGGCCTTGGTGATGTGTTGCTCTCGTTACCGTACCGTCCTCTTCAAAGTGAAAGGTCACAGAAGCAGGAACGCCTACGAATGTGAACGTCGAATCACTAGTTGGCTTAACCTCAAATCGCGGCTGGTTGGTAGCTTGAGCATACATATTCCCATCCTCGACCGAGTATACAATCTGAAGTGGCGCACCGATAAACTGCCACTTGCCAGCGATGGCTTCCATCTGCTCAGTGGTAGGCATGGTGTGATCGGCCTCGATTTCGTCGGCCTGAGCCTCCTCTTCTGGTTCCAGGAATTCTTCGAACCATGCTTCAGCAATGGTCGGCGCTACTCCATTTCCGTATGCTGGGTTGGCGCTTGAAATGAACAGACCACTTTCAATGTCGGGGAGGTAGGCAAAGTAGGTTCGGTGGGCAGTTTCTCCACCCGTGTGGGACCACCTCGTCAGGCCGCGCCAAGTACTCACACTCAAGCCCAGTCCGTATCCTGTGGTATCTCCTGTAGTTAGGACACCACGGGTTGTGATGGCGTCAATTGCGGCATCACCACCTACTTTACGGTCTCGATAATTGAGCATCCACTTTGCGATGTCCAATGCCGTCGTGTTTACTCCACTTGCGCCGTATGCCTCTGGCAAATCATGGACGTAATTATATCCGCCTTCTTCGGCAAACTGATATCCTTGTGAGCTGCCCTGGATGACTTGGCCTTGATCAACTTTGACCGTCGTGTTGTTCATACCCAAGGGCTTGAAAATGCGCTCTTCCATGTACGTCTTCCAATCCTGTCCAGAGACCCGTTCCACTGCTCGAGCCAGAAGCATGAACGTCGTATTGTTGTAGCTGTACAAGGAGCCCGGTTCATTCTGAAGCGCAGCCTGCCTTTGAACAATGTAAATAGGCTCCTCATTTCGGGTTCGATCCGCATTAATTCTCCCAGACATGGGCAAGAAGTTGAAGATTTCTCGGTATCCGCTCGTGTGGTTGAGCATGTTACGCAGCGTGATGGGCGTACCAAAATCCTGTAACTCTGGGATGTAAGTCCGAATGTCTTCGTCGAGATCCATTTTATCTTCAGCAACCATGAGCATGACAGCCATACCGGTGAATTGCTTGGAGACCGAAGCGATACTCATCCCCGTGTTTTCATCCATTGGGATATCATACGTTAAGTTGGACATGCCGTATCCCTTCGCAAAAACGATATCGCCTTCCTTCAACACCATCACAGACACACCTGGGACGTCGTTTCCAGTGAATGGCGTCATTACTTGATCGACCAAATCTGAAGGGTCTTCCGCCTTGGGTTCTGCTGTTACAAGCTCGATCTCGTACTCGCCTTCAGCCCCTTCAAAGGAGCTGATTTCAACGGTATAGGTCCCCGGTTCGTCAGATGAGAACTGAAACGATGCAGGCCCCCGCGCCGAGCCGTCGATGGTTGACATCACCTTTCCTGCTGTGTCATAAATCTTCGCCACCGTGTCCACGGTGAGCTGATTTACCACTCCGTAAACGAAGTATGATCCAGGTACTTCAATCGTATAAGTATCCTCTGAGTCAGCGGTAAGGGTGCCACTTTGTGATTTTCCAATCTCAAGGTCCTGAGCAGCAACAGTCGTAGCGACAAAAAAGAAAAGAGCAGGAAGGAATCGTTTCATAGTTCTGAGAGATTAATGACCGTGTTTCTTTACGACGCCGTTTTGCATGACGAAATCAATATGGTATAGGGCATTGGTGTCTTCAAGAGGGTTATCTGGCATAGCTACGATATCAGCCGCATATCCTGAAGTTAACTGACCTCTCTTTATGCCCATTAGCTCGGCAGGCGTCTGCGTGATGCCTTTCAATTGGTCCGCGTTGGATACTTCGGCTTCGCGCCAACTGTTCAGCACATCCAGTGATTCGTAGCCGCGTCCGTGCTCGGCATTCCGGAAGACCGCGTCAGACCCGTACACAATTTTTAAATCCATGGCATAAGCTCGACGAAGCCGATCCACGAACTGATCGTGCTCAGCCTGAAAGGCAGACAAGTCCGCAGAAGGGTCTGCCCAAGCGAGTCCGGCTAGCGTGAATTCTGTCCCTACGAGAAAAATACCGGCATCTTTAGCCATTTGAAGGACTTCATTTGGCATGTTGGGGCCGTGTTCAATAGCGCGTACTCCCGCAGCGATGGCGTTTCGTACTCCACGCTCTGTCCAGCAATGAGCCGAAACATAGGTTCCTGCAGATTCAGCTTCTTCAACGGCCGCTCTGATTTCTTCGACCGAGTAGATATACTTCTGATCGTCTATCACAATTTTGATAAACGTCGCTCCAAAATGAAGGTTTTCCCGGACGGCTTTTCTGATTTCCTGAGGACCATCCGCAAAGAAGTACTCGGGGTTTCCGACGTTTCGCTTCTCTGGTTGTAGATGGAATTGGCCGCCGAAGGGAGCTATAATTCGTCCAGCAACCTCCATGTGGGGTCCAGGCACGAGTCCTTCGTCAATGCCCTGCTTAATCGCGACGTCTCCGTAGTTTCCACTATTACCGATGTCGCGGATCGAGGTAAATCCGGCCATCAGCATGTCCTGAGAGTTACGTACGCCCTGAACAGCCCGGTAGGCCGTGGAATTAATAATGCCCGTGACGAAATAATTGCCACCGTCCTTTGTCGGGTCGACTTCGAGCGCCATGTGCGCATGGGCATCGATCAAGCCAGGCATCACGAATTGATCAGACAGATCAACGACTCCTTCCATTGAGCCTGACCAATCGGAGATGGAAACGATCTTTCCATTCTCTACGGAAATACGTTGATCAACAGAGGTGGAGCCATCCTCCACGTGGATGACGGTACCAGCTCGAAGAACAGCGTTTTGAGCCTGAGTCGGAAGGGCAAGGAACAGAATTAGGACGAAAAAGCGCATGGTAACCTTCGGGTGAGTTGGCCCATAAGATAGCAGGATAGATATCTTTTGCACCAGTTGATTAAATACGTAAGCCGATCCTTTTTAAAATGTTGTTTTGGTAGCATCCTCACAACCCTGTTGTGAACTTATGAGCCTGTTTGATAGAGAGATAGGGCACCTCATGGTCGAATCGAATTTAGCCAAACGTGAGCTTCAGATTGAAGAGACATTTTAGCGAGTATGCTTCCTCGCAATAGCGATATAAAATGTAGAAGAGTTATCTGAAACGCTGCTTCCACAGTTTGTCATAGGGCAGCCTGCATAACCGGAATTTCTATCGTAATCTTAAGGCAATAGAATCACTAATCCCTTTGCCATGAAGACCTACCGGACACTATTGCTTGCCATGTTCATTTGCTGGATTCCTTCCAGTGCGTTGGCACAGGCCGATCTCTCCTCACTTGATGAGTATTTCGAATCATCTCGTTCTGATTGGGATGTACCCGGTATGGCTGTTGCCATCGTCAAAGATGGTGAAATCGTTCACATCGGTGGGTACGGCGTGCTTGAAGTGGGATCGTCTACCAAGGTCGATGACCACACGTTGTTCGCCATCGCGTCCAATACCAAAGCGTTCATTTCATCCTCCATTGCCTCGCTGGTTGATGCCGGCAAAATGTCTTGGGATGACCCAATTGGTAAGCATCTGCCTTACTTCCAATTAGTAGATGAGGTAGCCACGCAACGGGCTACAGTGAGGGATGCTCTCAGTCATGGAGTTGGCTTAGGGACCTATAGTGGAGATGTGATTTGGTATAAAAGTAACCACACAGCAGAGGAAGTGCTCAAATTGGTTTCTCATCTGGAGCCCGCATTTGAGTTTAGGACAGGCTATGGATATTCAAACGTTATGTTTGTAGCGGCAGGAGAAGTCATTGGAGCGGTAGCGGGTAAGCCGTGGGACGAATACGTTCAAGATCACTTTTTCGACCCTCTCGGAATGAGTCGATCTCAAACATCTACGGCCAGACTGAAAGAGCTCGGTAACGTGGCAACGCCTCATAAAATCAGTGCAGGTGCCAATCTGGCTATCGGATTTGCTGACTGGTATTCCATGGGATCGGGCGCGTCAGCGTCAGTCATTTCATCTGCTCATGACATGGCGCAATGGGTTCGCATGCATCTAAATGAAGGTGAACTGAATGGGACTCGGTACTACTCTGAAGCCGCACAACAACAAATGTGGCATCCTCAGTTCAACTACTCCGTCACTCCAAGTACGCGTGAGACGTATCCCGGACGAAACTTCAACGGGTATGGTTTGGCATTCGGTGTTTCGGAATACCGTGGTCAATTCATGGCCGCGCACGGCGGTGCGTACGATGGAATGTATTCCAGAGTGGCAATGGTCCCGGACATGGAACTCGGGATAGTTGTGCTCACAAACACGATGAAAAATATGGGTCCTTGGCTCGTCTACGATATCGTGGACGCGTACCTAGGAGACTCTGTGCGAGACTGGAGCGGCTATGGATTGGAACGGGACAACCGGTCCAAGACGGCTTTTGCGAACCGCATGGACTCGTTTAGAGATGCGAGAGTAGAGGGCACTAGTCCCACGTTGGAACGGGATAACATTGAGGGGACATATCACGACGATCTGTATGGAGGCATCGTTGTGGTAACGGAAGAGGGTACTCTGAGACTGACCTTTCCTCGCTCACCAGATTTAAACGCCACACTTGAGCACTTCCACTACGACACCTACGAAATCAAGTGGGATCAGACCCACTCTTGGTTCGATTTTGGCACGGTCCAATTCGAGTCAAACCATAAGAGGGAAGTGGTCGGCATGTCCTTCAGCGTGCCGAACGAGGATATCTTCTTCGAAGAGCTCAATCTCAAGAAAGTGAACTAGTTTTCTTGAGCTTTTCTATCGAGTAGAACGCCGATGCGACGGCGCGCTTCTGCGACCTGGGGCTGCAAGTCAGCGTCAGCATCATTCCAACGATCGGCAAAATAGGTATATCGCCGAATAGCCTCGTCCAGATTGCCCAGTTCTTCGTTGAGAGCTCCCAGTCGGAAGTTGGTAGTAGCAATAGTGCCTTCATCCATCCTAAGCTTAAATAATCTAAAACCATCGGTGTATGCCATGTAGTGCTCCATGGCTTTCTCACGGTTGCCCCGGGACTCTTCGATCTCGCCCATGACGTTTTGCCAGCATCCTTCGGAATAACATCCGATATTTTCTGCACCGGCCTGTATTTCGGCTAATGCGAAATCGATATCGCCACCCGTCTTGGCCTCGACAATCGCATCATGAATGCGACCAAATGCCTCCACGTCATCACCTTCTCGCTGGTGATACGCATTATGTAGAGCACGATATTCAAGTGCTTTTTCAGTTTCTCCCAGGAAAGAGGCGAGCATGGCAATCCAGTTATAAGGACCATGAGCATCGTCTGGAATGTCGGCCTTGTCAAGCTCGGCTGTATACGCATCAAACGCAGTCCTCATTTTTGAAAAGTCCCCTGTGAGTGGGGCCCGTTCAAATTCCAAATCCAACTCCATGAACAACGAATCCGCCAATCTGGAACGGTTCATTTGGCTCCAGTCAATCCGATTTCGCTGTAATCCGTTCATTTCCCGGAAAAGTTCGGCGCTTTCGTCAATTTGTCCTTGAGCTAACTGAATACTTATGCGTTCATCGATACTTTGAATGCGGTCATAAACCGTTCCGCCACCACGCGATTCGACAGAATCAAGCCATACTAGGGTACCTTCAAAATCATCATCAGCAAATGAGAGGTACATTCGGAATTGAGCTGAACTGATATGTCTTGGGATGGCCGCTTCAAATTCTTCTGAGGCTGCTTTGGTCGACTCCGACAAACCAATCTGGGCTGGGTGCCAACATGGACACTAAAGAGATAAAGGGGTGATTCTCGTTGACGAAAAACTCCAAAGCTACCTCACTAGGGGAGGAGGAGATTCCACCGCCATCCAAAACAAATCCAGCGGTACCTACCTGTCGCGCCGATTGGATTTCATTGCGCAAGGTAGATTTATTTCCTGTTTCCGCCATTTGCTCGATTCCGGCCGACGCTATTTCACCTTCGGTCCAAATGGAAATCGTGCCATTGTGCGTAGTCCCAATTAATCCAGAAAAATGAGGATTCGCCGGAAAACCCAGTGGGTGAGTCGTATTGCTCCATGTACTCGTAAAGACAACCGAATAGGTCGTAGCCGGCTGCGCAACAACCAGAACGGGTAGAATCCACCAACAAACCACAAGAATGCAAGCGAGGCTGATAGGTCCGGATAGTAGGTCTCTTCTCACAGGTTTAGTTCGCGATCAAATAAAGGCCCATGTTGGCGGGAACGGTAACAGATTCATCAGCGCCGTACTGATGAGCATCTTGCAGTCCTTCAACGGTAGGGACTTCAAATGAAAACCCAGAGTCCAGTCCGAGTCGTTCCATATTGAGCGTGAGGTCAATTTGCAGATCCTGGTCCGACCATGAGGCGAGCGCTATGAGCACAGATCCGTCTTCACGCACGAAAGCGGAGCCTTTTACAAGGTCATTCCCGGTATCAACGGGCGCATCCGTGAGCCAGTATCCAAGCATCCGGCTTTCAGCGATGACAAAGTCGTTCATCATTTTCCAGACGGGCCGTGGGTCCACGTCTCCGTACATACGGGTTGTCATGCCGTAAAGCATGCCGCGATAGGGGTGTCCTCCGCCCTGGAGCATTTCGCCCATCAGTCCGAACGGTAATCCGGAAACTTCCGTCATCCAGTAATCGCCCCGCTGGTCGTAGTCAAAGTATTCACCGAACCAGAGTCTTGAGATGAAGGGGAAATGCTCCATGTACAACATGGCACTATTGATATACCCATCTGCAGGATTGAATTGATTGGCTGAGTGCAGATCGATAACGACCTCATCCCGTTCGGCATGGAGGACTGAAATCATACGCTTCACCGTCTCGCGGCTAAAGGCAATGTCATCCAGATACAGTCCGTCCATTTCCTGATTGGCAGCAAGCCATGAAAGGCCTTCGATGTAATAGTTGGTCCATCGAGAGGTGCCTTTGTTTAGCAGAGCCGCATCGTCAACGCGCCATGCGTGCCACGCCGAGTGATAGTTTTCTCGCAGATGCTCTTGCATCCATGAATGGCCACCACCTTCCCCACCATTAAAGATTTCCTCGCCCAGGCTGCGCATCGCCTGCAGTTCGTAGGCTTTGTAGGTCAACTCCCGGATAGTATTGTAGAGCTTGACCTTGATCCCTTTTTCGTGGGCCTCATCGATGTAGGCCTTTGCGTCTTCCAGATTGAAGAAGGGGTAGTTGATGTACGGGTTGATCTCGTTGGCATGATGAATGTTCACCACCGTGCCTCCCCATGCCACTACCGAATCCACAGGTACATACTTGTGTACGAACCTGGTGTTGAAATGCGTCTGGGTGTCGAGATGTTTAAATGGAGTAATGAGGAAACGCACATTAAAATGCAGCTCTTCTCCTGCCTTCATTGAGCGGGAGCCTGAGTAATTCTCCATGGTGATCCCGCGAGCCGTTTCTACCATGCGAATACCGCCTTTGCCTTCGTTTTCCCATGATATGGGCATATTCAGCGGCTGATTTTGGTAGAAATTGGTGTTTAGCGGACGCTCGTAGTTGTCATCTCTCAACACATACTGCAACCCTTTATTGACGGCGCCCATCCAGACGCCTTCCTGATGGTTTTCAACCTTCCATTTCCAGTCGATTGAGGCCGGTCGCTTCTGTCCTTTGTGTCCGAGCCCCAATAGCCATGTCGCGGCATCGCTCGCATAGGTAATGGGCAGTGTGATATTCTGTACTTCGATGTCATACTCAGCGGTCAGCGTGATGCGATAATCCAACATCCCGTCGTATTCCAGAGCACCTTCTACACGGAGATTGAAGTTTTCAGACTGTGAGTCCGTGACCCATTCAGCCCGACCGCGACCTGCATTGACGATTTCGAAGTCAGCAGGTTGCCACTGTTCTGAGCCCGGCCCCGCCTGAACGAACAACATGAGTGGCTCAGCCAGAATGGGAGCACCTGCATCAGACACGCTCGTCATCTCTTCTGTGAAATAACTGGTGATGGCAGCTGGAAGTCCGGTAGATCCTAGCTCTACATCACGGCCGAGAATGGAGAGGGTTTGCCCCTGAGCGGTAACAGGGAGGTAAGGATCGATGATGAAATCAGCATCACGACCAGCCTGTGAGTTGAGCCACGCCAATCGAGACTGAGAGGCCGGATCATCGTAGCCTTGGTTGGTGATGAGAGACGGTAGCACTTCGATAGTGATTTCCACCGTTTTGGATCCTGCATTAGACGTGGAGACCGTCGCTTGACCGGAATAGGTGCCGCCCTCCATATCTGCAGGGATGTGAACGCCAATCCAAAGAGGTTGCACATCTCCAGAAGGGACAGAGATCTCTTTGCTGAACGCCTCGTTGGTGAAGCTGACTCCGTCGCAGTTGTAGCAAGTCAGTGTGTTCATCAACTCGTCTGGAAAATCACTGAATTGAACGTCTACATCTTCTAAAGCTGTGCTGGCTGCAAAGACGCCCAATTGGAAAGCATGAGATTCGTCCCGATAGGCTCTTGTCGTGAAGTCCTCTGACGTACGCGAAGTCCAGTGGACCGGTACGTTATGCCGCATGCTGATCGGATATCGTCCGAATTCAGGAATGACTACCCAATCTCTCCCTTCGATAAAAGTCTCTGTCTCGCTTTCTGTTGCAGGGATTTCCATCGGGAAGAATGAGTGGAAATCATTGACTGATTCTAGTCGAACGGTCGTGCCCTCCACGGCATCGTTCCCCGGAGCCCATTCGGCATCGGGTTCCCAAACTGAATCGGGATAGGTGATACGTGGGTAGTAACCACCAGTTGATTCCCAGGGCAGGAAATACACGTAATAGGTGCCGGATTCTCTATTGGGCTCGAATAACACCGTACCTGATTCGGCGGTCACATCTCTGGCAAGTGCGTTTGGAATGGGTTCTCCGGAAGTAGAGTCCTCGATAACAATGGCTTTTTCCTCAGGATCGGCGTCGAGACGCCTCCAGGGTATTTCAACACGGATTGAATTCGCCGTTGGGTTTTCTACATGAACGACTGCCCGATGATTACCCCACGACAATCCTTTATCTCCTGCCGCAAGATGGGGCTTCCAGTTTCCGGATACATACTTAACACCATCAATAACATTTGATGGGGAAGGAGGAATCCAAGCTGTGTCAGTTTTCGGATCTGAACACCCGATGATACCCATTATCAGGATGGGGATTATGACTCGGTTCAATTTGAAGCCTCCATTCTTTTGGCCTGATCGACCAACATTTTTGTCAATCCAACATTTGCGTTCTCCAATCCATATTTCGCGCGAGTTCGGAGGTCGTCTGCTTCTTCTCTGAACCCATTTCTCCTCATGACGTCGGCAGCCAGAAGATTAAGCGGGTTGGGAGATGTGAAGTCAGTTCCGGTGGAAATAAGAATAAGTTCAGCGGCTTCTTCAGCATCTGAGTTGTGACCTTCAGCTAGGGCGATTCGATAATCTAGATAGTCCGCCATTCGAACGTCGACATCATACGGTTTGCCTTGCCCAAGGCGTTCGGGCCATTCCCGAGATCTGGAAACGTGTTGCCTTGCCGATTTAAAATCATTTTTTGCAAAAAGCTGGATAGCGCGCATCAAGTGAGCCGACTCAAATAGGTGATGAGATTCCCGTCCGTTTTCGGAGGGAAGAACCCGAGTTGTTTCCATAATGCTAATAGCTTCATTAGGCTGAAGTAAGAACAAGTGTGCCTTCGCTTGGAGCAATTGTAGATTGAAGTCATCCGGCCAGTGTTGAGTGATTTTTTTTATCCAATCCATTGCTTGCTGCCACATGCCCGCAGATTGAAAATGGCGTACGAGCTCAACGTGGGTAAGCCGGTTCGCATCATCCTGTGCGACTGCCTGCAGCAAATCCGGTTTAGGATCGGTTTGATTCAGTTGACTGGCCAGATTGGCGCGAGCCACGTAGAAGGCGGCGTGATCGGGAGTGTTTGCCAGATCAACCCACAATGGTAATGTTTCGTCTTGTCTGGCGAGCGCCCACAAATTCAAACCCTGCATATATGGCATCAGCCAATGTGAGCTGTGTGATCTTGCCCACTCCAGAACCGGTAGCGATTCTACTCGATAAGGTTTGCCAATACCGTTATTTATAGTGGTAGCCTGTTCGACGTATTTGGCGTCTTCAGTCAAATATCCCAGCCAGAGAGCGACCATGGGATCTGTCGCGTCAGCGAGATGATTTTCAAGAAGGGATACGGCCTCGGAGGATCGGCCAATTCGAGCATATCGAATAGCCAAGTCCAAAACGATCTGGTCAGGAAACTCGTTTCGCAGGATGGCCTTGAACGCGGACCAATCGTGATCCACAAAAAAGCGCTCTGCGTGCAGATAATGTCCGAGGGGATCTTGGGAATTTAACCGCATGCGATCAACAAGTCCTGATCCTTCCGATCCCCGATGCATAATGGCTAGCAATGAAGTGGCATGACTACTTTGGGTATCGTAGGACAACGCTCGTTCTGCGAATAGTTCTGCTTCGTCAAACCGATCGGCTTTCATAGCTAATTCTGCGAGACGGGTGTATGCCGCGGATCTGAACTCCATGGATCTGGCGGCCCAAGAAAACGCGTCCCTTGCGTCCAAGTCTGCGTCGGTTGCCTGATATAGCGAACCCGCTACAAAATTAGCCTCGGCATCGTGGGCATCCAATTGACGAGCTCGGTTTATGCGCTCAATTCCTGATGCGAATAATCCCTGTCTCAGGTCCAGTTTTGCTAATTCAACGAGGGCATCACGATTCCATTTTTCAGCCTCCAGAGCCGATTCGAAAAGTCCACGCGCATCCCTGTAGTATCGGGCTTTCATTAATTCACGCCCTTCAAATACATCTCGTTCGATTTGTCGAAGAGATGGTCGCGCTTCGGGATTGAGTTCAAAAGGTCTGTCTAGAGCTAGGTGAGAGCGATCAGCCCGCCATTCTAGGTCCAATTCTGGTATAACAATGCGATTGGCATCCAAGATGTTGGACTCCCAAAGAACGAGGGGAGTCATCGATACGGACTCCTCTTGCATATCGGACTCATTGCTGAAAATTTGAACAGTAACGTTCTTGGATACAAAAGAATTCAGGCCAATTTGCATACCAGTCCTAGTTCGACTCACGTGGAGGGCGCCTTCATCTGATGCGTCAGAAAGTCCACCAGTACCCATAACAGGAAACCAGCGTTCTGACCACCTGTCGGTCGCCAGTGGGGGAAAGGCGGCTTTTGTAATCGGGTTCTGGTGGGCTCCCGGACTGTACTGTACCAACATGCGGCCTGCTTGATACTCGACATATTGTCCATCTGTATCAGTAAGCAGATCGTCCCAAACTTCACCTTCCCGAGAACTGGCCCACAACCAGAGTTTCTGCCCGGGTTGATCTTCAAACGGGGCCCAATGTCCAAATCCATAGTCGTCGACTTTGTAATACCCGCCAAAAAAGTCGTCATATTCACCCACTACGTGAAATGATTTATGGCCTTCATAGTTATTGTTGGCGTACGCTGGCAGGAAGCGCCCTGTATCGTCGTACGGCCAGGATTTCGATTCGCCGGAGTGTTTTAGATACTGCGTACCAGGAATAGAGACGACAAGATCATCTTGTGCAAAGGCCGCAGCTGTCATCCAATTGTAATACGGTTGTTCAAGAGACGTTGGGTTCGAAAACGTCACGTTTGTTTCGAAGTAGGACGTTTCCGCAGGTAGTCGGATTTCTACTCTCCATGTTGCATGCGAAGGAAGATCTGTGGACCCTACCCAGCAACTAACGGATCCGTCCTCGTTCTCAATCAGCTTATAGTTTACTGCTGAAGCCGTTGACGGTGTGTGTCCAATGACCCCAAAATTAAATTCAATTCCCCCAGACGTCCAGGGTCCGCGCAGGGCGATATTTCTGAATTTCATGACCTCATTCCGGTAGATGAACTCCTGTCCGGTGGCCTTTTCAATTGCTCCCCATACCTTTCCGCCAGCTTCAGGCAAAACGTACACTTCAATGAATTCGTTTTCGAGTTTCACCACCTTCCAATTCTGCATCTCGGACTCGTGGCTATAGCCTTCGAAGGTGTGATATGGATACAGCCGGGTATCCTTTACAAGAATTGGGATGTCATTGGGATCGCCGAAAGGATAGGTTTTGAGGGATCGAATTTCTTCAGTTATCCGGGCTTGTTGTGCGGCAATGGGAAGTGCAAAAGCAAAGAGAAGTGCGGCAAAAATCGATTTCATAGTCATAAAAGGTGGTTTCTGACTGGAATCTACGCTTTGAGATTCCTCTAGACTACCCGTGCGTCTAGAATGGTAAGGTCTTACGCACGTTGTGGTAAAAGCTAGTGGGTAGCCACGTTATAAGTACTGAACAGTTCAGAATAGTATCTCTGAGAGATAAGCAAGAGATTAGGACACCATAATAGAATGGCTTTCATGAGTATGTTAGTTGTGAATGACGAGATAGACATCGAAACACTTTATAGAATGCGTTTGCGTTAAATTGCGATGGATCCGTCTCCAAACCTGTTGATTTCAAAGCGTTGAAAGAGAAGAAAAAAGAACTGGTAGAAACGTGGTTTTAGATATTACTCAAATTGGCAATCCTGTTCTTCGGGAGATCTGTGAGGAAGTCCCAGAAGACGTGCTCGAGCAGGATGATTTTCAGGCGTTTATCGATGACCTGATTGAAACGAAACGACATGCCAACGGTGCTGGAATAGCAGCCCCTCAAGTTGGTGAGCCTTTTCGGATATTTGTGGTGGAGGTCAAAAACAATCCTCGCTATCCCTACAAGCCTGAAGCCGAGCTAACGATCTGTGTAAATCCCAAGATTACGTTTCTGACAGACGAGCGATTTGAGAATTACGAGGGCTGCTTGTCGATCCCTGATTTACGAGGCAAGGTCCCGCGATGTCCGCACATCCGGGTCGAAGCATTGGACAGACACGGCAAAGCCTTTACGAGGGAGGTCAAAGGCATCACGGCTGGCACGTTCCAACACGAGTTCGATCACATAGACGGCATTCTATTTCCTGATCGCGTGACCGATCCGCACACCCTCAGCACCTGGAACGAATTCAAGGAACGCCACGAAGACGGCGTTCGCGTTGAAGTTGAGGCCATTGTGGCAAAATGGGGCGAATGATCCCTCGTTATCTGTCTATTCAGGTTTTTCCCACACGTTGTCTGACGGATCCCGGTCTGGGAATCGTCCATCTGGATCGAGTGTGATCTTGGAAGGCTCGCGACCGGCAAATGCTAGCTCCGCTTTGAACGTTTTGTCGCCTTCAAACCACACGCTGACCGGCCATTCGGTGCGGAAAGGCTCTCCACCGTCCACGAATTCTACTTCCAACACAATAGGAGAAGGCATCTGTCCGTCTTGATGTACGGTAACGGTCGCTCCATTCATTCGGGCATTAACGTCTGTAATAGACCCATCAACGGATTCGGTCGTGAACAACCAGTAGTACCAAAACCATCCCAGGTCCATTTCAAGGGCATTGCTCATAAAGAACATGTAATCCCAAGGCGAGGGATGCTTAAAGGCCCAAGCGTGGGTGTAGTCACTCATGGCATCCTGAACTTTGTCGTCACCGACCAGTCCACCCAGCATGGCGAGCATAAGCGGAGCTTTGCGATAGGTCTGGAAGCCGTACATATTGCCGCCGTAATTGGTGACATACATGGAAGGAGCTTCTTCTTCATTTCCGCTGACGTTACCGTAGCTCTGTCCGAGGCCAGTCAAGTCGGCCTCTTCACCTCGAGAATGTGCTCGAGAGAGGATATTCATATACGAGTTGAATCCTTCATCCATCCAGCCGTACCACGTTTCATTCGTACCGACCATCATTGGCCACCATTCATGTGCGACTTCGTGATCTGCAGCACCTTGATTGGAATTGATCACCATCGGGTATTCCATCCCTGCGCTGGGTCCGTCCTGTAGGGTCAACTGAGGGAACGGATAAGGAGCCCATAAATCTGAATAAAATTCCAGAGCGTGCCGGGATCGTTCGGCGGCAAATTCAAAGAGATGCGCGCGTTCGGGAAGAAAGACCATATGAAGTGGAATTGGGCCTTTTTCAGGAATGATCGCACGCGTGGTCTGCCACACAAAACGATCTGATGTGGCCCATGCAAAGTCGTTTACTTTGTCGGCGACGAAATGCCATGTCAGGCTTTCACCTTCTGCGGTTTTTTGCTCGTCTTCGCCTACGATCGTTACAACATCATCGGTGCTTAAGACGGTGTCCATGCGAGCACGTGCCTCTTCCGTCATGACCTCCTCTGGATTCTGGAGAACACCCGTTCCGGACACGATCCAGCCGTTTGGCACATTGATTTTTACATCAAAGCTGCCAAAGTTGTTAAAGAACTCGGCAGGGCCGAGATACACTTGGGTATCCCATCCGCGTAGATCATCGTATTTGGCTAGACGAGGAAACCACTGAGTAGGCTGGAAGAGGTAATTGTCCCAGCGCTGGGTCATACGATGACCACGTCCGTTGGGGCCACCAGGAAGTTTGGTTGTCCAATCGATCTCCACCGTGGCGGTTGTGCCGGCTTCGATGGGATTCGCCAAATAAACAACAGCCAATGTTTGATCTAGCCCAACGACATACGTACTCGGCTCAGGTTGCGGGCCGCCTCTCCGAGAAGCCGGACGTCGTGCGTTCAAATCTACCGTTTCTCCGTTCACCACGATACGCGTGACGACCATGCCGTCGGTGTTTTCAGCAGGAACGGATCCGCCTCGTGGTACCAGCCCTCGGAAAAGATTGTGATCCAACCTCAGATGGATTCGATCTAGTTTGTCACTACTGTTGTTGTGCACCTGAATGGTTTCAGATCCGGAGATTTTTTGGGTAGACGGATCGAGGCTGGCTTCAATGGTGAAATCAGTTTCGAGCTGCCAGTAGTTAGGCCCGGGTTGTCCGGTAAAGTCTCGGGTACCTGCTTCAAGCGCCCGGCGGTATACGTTCGTAAACGGAATATCACGACGGACGGCCCGTGAGTCTGAGTCGACAGAAGCCTTCAGATAGTCGGGGACTTGGGCATTCGCTGTCGATAAAACAGCTGCAAGAATGATGAACAAAGAAACGCGACGCATAACCTTGGTGGGAAACGTGAGGAGAAAGGTCATATAATCTGCATGTTTGACGCACGCGGTTGACGGGGATTCCCCGAAATCTGCAGAATTCATGGTGGAAAAGAGGTTTAGCTCCTTATTCCCCGTCAATCATGTGTTTTTGCTGAGCTCGACACAAGCTTTTTCAATTCCTTGAGCTCTCCCGACGTCAGGTCGCGCCATTTACCCGTTGGCAAATCAAGCTTGACGTGCATAATGCGTATCCGGATCAGCTTTTTCACCTCGAAGCCAAGGTGTTCGCACATCCTTCTGATCTGCCGGTTTAGACCTTGTTTCAGAATGATCCTGAAACGGTTGCGGCCCATTTTTTCAACAAAGCAGGGGTCCGTTACCGTATTCAAGATGGGGATTCCGTTTCCCATTTTTTGAATAAAACCGGTGCCGATGGGCTGGTCGACGGTTACGATGTATTCCTTTTCGTGATTGTTTTTTGAGCGGAGGATTTTGTTAACGATGTCTCCGTCGCTCGTTAGAAATATCAACCCTTCACTCTCTTTGTCCAATCGACCTACAGGAAAGATGCGCTTTTGGTGCCTGATGGCATCAATAATATTCTTACGCTCACCTTTGGTATCAGTGGTGGAAACGATACCCCTGGGCTTGTTATAGGCAATGTAAACGTGTTTTTGGATTGGTTTTCCAACGCGTTTCCGATCAACCTTTACGATGTCGTGTGGTCCGACTTTGGTGCCAATCTGAGGTACTTTTCCGTTTAGAGTAATCCGATGTTGGCTGAGCAATTTATCCGCTTCCCGGCGTGAGCAGAAGCCAGCTTCGCTCAGATATTTATTAATGCGGATGCCCTCAGAATCATTCATGTGAGCAAAATAAGGTGTTTGAACCACGAATCCTGAAGATTACACCTCCTGTATCTGCCATTTCGTTGTTAATACTCGAATGAAGGGTGATCCTAGCGATGCGCCTCATAGAGCGTCGTGTCCATTGATATTGCTCAGGAATCCGGTGAGACGCTATTCAGGTTCAGAAACGGGGCTTGCCTACGACTGACTTTCAGCCATAAAGAGAAAGTGGCATCGAGGTGGTTGCAAATTGGCTAGACGTGATAAATCGTGTAGCACCGAGTGTCGATAATTGATCTGTTCAATCGGATCGTGTTAAGGATTTAGTAGAACATATCAAGGTGCGTTATTCCTCTGAAAATATGCCCATTTATGGGGCTCACGTCGGGAGAGGTTTGACTTTAACTTTCCAGCATTTTGATTCGCTGGAAATAAGAGAGAGGATAAATTCTTTAATACGACGAAGCAGCACACGTTGACTATAAGTGAACTTTTTGTGGGTGTATCGACAAGAAAACGTGCCATTCCTTATTCTTAGAGAATGCGGAATGCTGACGATAAAACCGAGCAAATTATTGCGGCCTTTGACGAAGGCTTGAGCGTCGCGGAGATTTCCGCTGCGTTTGGAATTTCCTCGGACGCCATCCATTCCCGTCTCGAACGAGCTGGTATTGCATCAAAACATCAGGAGCGTCTCTCCAAAGAGGAGCAAGAAAAAGTTAATCGCGAACGTATTATTGCGATGGTGCGCAAGGGTTTTCGAACAACCACCATTGCTACGATGACGGGTATGTCGCTGCCCAAAGTTAGGGGCCTTGTCAAAAAGTCCTATATCATTACGCAGGACCATGGTGGAAATGAGGTGCTCATTCCGAGGCATGAAAAAAACCGAATTGAGCGCCCCCGCAACAAGTGGTGGCTATTTCGGCAGCGCAGATCTTGAATCACTCAAAAAGTGATGTAAGGACGTCCTTATCGATATCGTGCCCGCCTTCATAGAGAAGGGTACGAAAAGAGCACTGATGGTCTCGAAGGGCTTCTTCGGCTTTTATGAGTCGATCTTCTGTCATGATCTTGTCGTTCGAGCCGGCAACGAGTACAATTTCTGGCACATCCGCTAACACATTCCATTCGTCGTCTGAATGATCATGAGCGGGGTCCGCTCCCCATAAAATGATTCGATCAGGCGCGACACCATCGTTTCCGATCCAACGGCTGGCTGTTGGGCAACCTTGGGAAAACCCAAGGACTGTAATGACTACATCGGCTGGCACATCCTCTAGAATACCCTGTATGAGGTCGTCCAAGTAAAGCACATAGTCCATGATTTCGAATTCTCGTTCTTCGTACGTCATCCAAGTCGCACCTACGACGCGGTGACGATGGCTGGTGTAGAATCGAGAAAGGGCTTCAGGACAAACGATTAGGCGCTCTTCAGTGGCGAGAGGCAACAAGGATTCCGCAAATACGGGTGCGAGTTGGCCGTACCCATGTAGCGCTACGACAACTTCTTTTATTTGATCAGAAGGGACGCCAATTCTTGAAAACCGAGTGGTTTTCGGGGCGACGAAGGGGAACGTTTCAATCTTCAAATCCAATCTCCTAGTCCGAGCGCTGGAAGCACCTGATCTGGTTGGGAGACAACTTTGAAGAACTCTTCGGTAGGCTCATTTGAAAACCCTTCTAGGGTCATTTTGTCAAAAAAGGCCAGCATCTCATCATAGAAACCGTCCGTATTTAGCAAAACGATTTCCTTGTCATGATATCCCAGTTTACGAAGCGTTAACACTTCTAGGAATTCTTCTAGCGTGCCGTATCCACCGGCTAAAGCCACATATGCGTCACTTCTTTCGTACATAATCCGTTTCCGTTCGCGCATAGTCTCGGTCAAGATAAGCTCGTCGGAGGCCTCGTAGGCCCGGCCTTCAATACTCTTGAGTCGTTTAGGTATGACACCTACGACGCGTCCACCTTTGTCGTGCACTGCTCGAGCCATGACTCCCATGAGTCCGACGCTACCTCCTCCATTAACCAATTGAATATGACACCGGGCAAACTCAGCCCCCAGTTGCTCAGCCGCATCCGTAAAGATGGGGCGGATGACATTGCTCGAAGAACAATAAACGGTAACGGATCGGTAAGAGGCCATATGCTTATTAGCCTTCGTGGAAGGCGAAAGAAGAGTAGGTATTCTCTGCGGTTTTCAACCAGCTATTCGAGGCACGCCTCCACGCGTCGTAGCTTTCATAGAGCTTTCGATAAGCTGGATCAGATGCGGCCTCGGCAGAAAGTAAATCGAATGTGATTGCACGTGCCCGATTCATGATTTCGTCAGAAAATGGACGCATAGTAACCCCTTTTTCTCCAATCAGGCGCTGCATGGCAGATGGGTTTTTCGCATCATAGCTGGCCATCATACCCACGTTCGCTTCAGCCGCTGCCGCTTCTAAAGCGGCTTTATACCCGCTAGGAAGCTTATTCCACGCATCTACGTTGATGTAAAACGAAAGGTTGGGTCCCGGCTCCCACCATCCTGGGTAGTAATAATTTTTGGCAATCTGGTGAAATCCTAGCTTCTCATCGTCATAGGGAGAAGCCCATTCTGCTGCGTCAATCACGCCCCGCTCAAGAGCTGGATATATTTCGCCACCGGCCAACACCTGCACATTTACGCCGAGTTCAGACATTACCGCACCCCCAAATCCAGGTATGCGCATTTTTAGTCCTCGAAACTCTGCCAATGATCCCACCTGCTCCCTGAACCATCCCCCCATCTGCACTCCGGTATTACCGCCAGGCAAATTGATGATATTAAAGTCAGCAAACATGCTGCGGGTAAGATCCTTTCCTTCACCATGATAAAACCAGGCATTGAACTGTCTGGCAGTTAGGCCGAATGGAACCGTGCAATCAAATGCAAGGGCTGGGTTCAGCCCCGTGAAGTAATAGCTTGCGGAATGGCCCATTTGGACCGTGCCTTTCTGAACCGTTTCCAGAACCTGATTGTAGGGTACCAATTCATTGGCAGGAAATACGCGAATCGTAAACTTGCCGTTGGTCAATTCGGAAACCCGATTAGCCAGTACTTCGGCTGCTCCGTAAATGGTATCCAGAGAACGTGGGTAGCTGGACGTTAATCGCCAGTTAACACGTGGATTCGTCTGAACCGCAGCGGCTCCCCCTTCAGTATCTCCTGAAGCACATCCGGTGATTAAAGCCCCACCAGCAGTGGCAAGAGAGGCATTTTTGACAAATTGACGACGTTTCATGCGGCTTGCAGTTAGTGGATATCAGTAAGATAGGAAAACGGTCGTTATGGGTGATGGTTACCCTCTCGGCCTGAGTGGACGCATTACAATTTCGGAGATCAAATAGTTATCCGGCGTTTCCAGAACGTGGACTAGCGTAGAACTCATTTGTGCCGGAGTCATGGGGTTGGGACTTATAGACATACCCGCCTCATCAAAGAATTCGGTCTGGATGGATCCTGGAAATAGGCAGGTTACTTTGATTCCATCATTTCGAACCTCTTTAAATAGGGCATCACTGTATCCTTTGAGTCCAAATTTAGTCACGTTGTAGGCGCTGATATTGGGGTTTCCCATAAGACCGGCGACCGACGAGATGTTAACAATATGTCCTCCAAATCCGCCGTTGGCATTCTGAGCTTTCATGGCAGGAAGCGCCGCCTTAGTACAGAGAAATACGCCTCTGAGATTAACATTCATTTGAATGTCCCAGTCTTCAATGGAGAGTTCGTCGGCCGCTCCCATTCGGCCCAGACCAGCATTATTTACCAATACGTCGATGCGGCCTTCACGTTCGAGAATAGTCTCAAACGCTCTGGAAACTGCGTGTTCATCTGCAACATCACAGGTTAGTCCCGTGAACCCTGACCCGATTCGCTCTGCGAGACGATCTAGTCTGTCTTGCCGACGGGCTAGGCCATATACCTTGGCACCACGCTCTACTAATGTTTCAGAAAAATCAGCACCCAGTCCGGCACTGGCCCCTGTTACGACGACAATTTTTTGCTGCAGGTCCATAGTTATACTTTTTGGTTTGGTGCAGTCTTCGATGCCACCCCGTTCGCGTGGTTCCCGAATAGTTGATAATGCCGTTCTCTTGGGGGAGTTTATTAGGATGGAACACCCGGAACAGGAAATGGAGCGTTTGCTCGAATCAGGAGGCGTGCGGTTTGAAGGTTACTCTTGCCAAGGGCATCATCTTTCTCCTGCACAGGTCATCGAAGTTTTATCCAGTCATCTCGAAGAGAGAAGGAGAGAACGAATTGATGAAGTGCTTGCAGGAAGAACATATCACATAGCGCCAGTCGTAGAGGGCCTGGTAAACACGGGTAATGTGAGCGCGGTCATGCGCACGTCAGAAGGACTCGGTCTTCAACCCTTTCACATCATAAAAGGCACGGTCAAATTCAAGCATTCTGTGCGTACAACGCAAGGAACGCACAAATGGCTTGGTGTTTCGGTCTGGGATACTACGCGAGAATGTACATCGGCCTTGCGCGAAAAAGGGTATCAGATTGTAGTTACCCATCTGGATTCCAAGGCCATTCCGATATCTGAGGTTGACTTCACCAAGCCTACTGCGTTGGTTTTTGGCAACGAAGCGAAAGGTGTATCTGAAGCCATGATCCAGGAAGCTGATCAGACGTGCCTTTTGCCTATGCCTGGATTTGCACAGAGCTACAATATTTCGGTTGCCGCCGCCATGGCACTTTTCGAAGCGCGACGCGCGCACCCGGGAGGCGACCTTTCGAAGGAAGATCGGCAAAGACTGCGGGCCGATTTTTATATGCGCTCCACGCGTCATGCCGAGGACTACCTAAAACGCCACCTTGGACTGAAGTAGCTTGGATTAGCCGTGGCATCGTTAAGCTCGAGGCTAATGTTCAGTACAGAGAATGATTCGTTCAAGCAGCCATTCCAGTGGCCGCTTCTTTATCAGCCGAAGAATGATGGCTAGATAACTTCTGAACATATCGTAGATGCGAAAGTTAAGGGTGATTCAGGCGCCGTAGGTTCAAGTGCGACGTGTATGTATGTCATTTTGTTACGTTTTCTGATTACCCCGTTCCACAATCTGTACACCAATGCGATGCGCATTCGTTTTCTATTTCCCGGCCTGTTTCTGGCCGCTATTTTTATAGGCGCTTGTGCTTCAACTGAGTCCGTAACAGTTGAAGAAGCACCTGTAGAAGAGGTGGGGCCTGCCATCACCATTTTGAACAACCAGGACGGAGTTCTGGTAACAGCTGCGCTGGATTCTGGTACTCTCTCAGAGATTGGCTCGGGAGGACTTCCTGTTTTTCGATCTGTGGCTCAGAATAGGATGGCCATTGCGTTTGACAATGGTTCTAGCTCAGCATTGTACGTGCTCGGAGAAAGGAAGATGACGCCTGTTCTCTTACACGAAGGAGCATCTGGGCTTTCGTACACCGGGGACTGGTCGGAAGATGGGTCTTTGTTCTACTTCGGCTACTACATGCCCGTTGGTAAGAAGATGGGAGACGGAGATATCAACGTCTTTAGTGTCTTGGATTCGTCTATTTCGCGAGTGGGATGTTCGGCGTCCAAAGCCGTGCTTAGCATGCTTCCAGACGGTTCTTTGCTGGTCAGAAATTCGGATAATATCTACCAGGTAAGCGCAGCAGGTTGTGAGACCAAGCGGACCGTGGATGCCCGGAAACTGTATCATGTGACGGTATCCCCGGATGGGGCCCATATGGCTTACATACTGCGCGATCTCGATTACAATCGAGAAACGAAACAATATGAACCGGATTCAACGCTGTACCTGGAGTCCACCACAGGGGGACAACCCGTGAAGGTAGTCGGAGATAAATACAATCCGCGCAATATGGTATGGTCTCCGGACAGTAAAAATATGGCCTATGACGTGTTGCTCCCTGAAGGCAACGGGCAACGGGCCATCTCGATTTATGATATCGATTTGGCATCCAGTGGATATATGATTAGACCCGATGCGCAATCGCCCTCACAAAGTCATGCTTCTTACTCGGCCGACGGCATGCTCATTCTGTTTGAAGGGCGCTCTTTCGATGGAAGCGTCATGTTCATGACGAAAGCTCAGCTTTCGCCCTTTGGACAAGCGATTCTTGGACCGGACGGATCAGAACCCGTCCATGCGGAATGGCTAGATAGTGATTATCTGTTTGTCCGTTTAGATAACGGAGGCACGATCATTTCCCGAGGTGGTTCGACCATTGTTTGGGAAGGAGACGGTAGCGCGGTGTTCGCACAGGTCGATTTGTAGTCTAGCCGCCGAGTTCGGTTTCTAGAATGGTTCGGACCGTGCCTGGATTGGCAGCACCACCGGTACGTTGCATGACTTGCCCCATAAAAAACCCGATTAGTCCTTTTTTGCCGCTTCGATACGCAGCAACGCGATCTGGATGGACCGAAAGCACTTCCGATACAATGGATTGCAGAGCTGATTCGTCCGATATCTGCTTTAACCCGCGGCGTTCTACGATTGCGTCAGGATCATCACCTGAAGCGACCATTTCCTCTAATACTTCCCGGGCCATACGACTCGAAAGCGTATCTGAGGCATGAAGGGACACTAGTTTGGCAAAAGCGGCTGGCCCAAATGCTAAGGCATCGATACCTGTTGTAGGAAGCATGGGTCGAAGCTCATGAATGAGCCAGTTTGCGATGGCTGAGGCCGAGGGGCCGTCGGGTACGGCCGCTTCAAAGAAGGCAGCGACCTTGTCTCTCTGGGCAAGCAAGGCAGCGTCCGCTAGTGAAAGATCGTATTGTCCAGATAGGGTTCGAGCGCGCTGAATCGATGCACTATATAGACCTTCAAGTGGATCCTGTTGGACAGCAGGTTGAACCCTTTTGGGCTTATCCGTTTTGGGTTGTGCAGGTTTAGGCTGAATCGATTTAGCCCAAGTATCCCGAAGCGTGACCGTTCGGTTCCAGACCTGTCGACCCTCTTCGTGGGCTACCGGATCCAGATAGAAAAATCCTTGTCTTTCAAACTGGTACCGCGTTTCCGGTGTGTCATTGACGGTGCTCGGTTCGATGACCGCTTTCACCATCTTTCCAGAATCTGGATTCAGATAGTCCATGAAGGTCTTTCCTTCCTCCGGCTGGTCCACATTGGGCTGCGTAAACAGCCGATCGTAGAGACATACGTCAACCTCAACTCCTTCGGTAGCGGACACCCAGTGAATGGTGCCCTGAACTTTGCGATTTGCTCCTTCACCTGATTGGGTTTCAGGGTCATAAGAACAATGCAATTCAGTTACGTTACCGGCATCATCCTTGACCACGCTATCGCATTGGATGATATATCCATACCGGAGTCGGATCTCTTTTCCAGGGCTTAATCGCCTGAATTTACTTTTGGGTTCTTCCATAAAGTCCGAGCGCTCGATATAGATGGTCCGGGTCATCGGAATCTCTCGAGTGCCTTCCTTGGGAATGTCGTGAGGCCAATAAGAGGCTTCAAGTTGCTCGACTCTGTCTTCAGGAAAGTTCGTTAATATGACTTTTAATGGGTCTAAAACACACATTACACGCGGAGCGAGGGTGTTTAGCTCGTTTCGAACAGCATACTCTAGGAGTGCCAGGTCCACTCGGTTGTTTGCTTTGGCTACTCCGATGAGGTCACAGAAACGCCGAATAGCTTCGGGCGGATAGCCGCGCCGACGCATGCCAGACAGGGTGGGCATACGTGGATCATCCCAGCCATCTACCAAGTCTTCCTGGACCAGCTTAAGCAGCTTTCGCTTACTCATCACCGTATAATCAATGTTCAGTCGTGCCGACTCGTACTGATGAGGTCTTGGTGATGGAAATAGCGCATCAACCAACCAGTCGTAGAGTGGACGATGCACATCAAACTCGAGCGTACATAACGAGTGAGTAATGCCCTCAATGGCATCCGATAAGGGGTGTGCAAAGTCATAGAGTGGGTAAATGGGCCACTCGTTTTCCCTTCTGTAGTGCGCAGCATGCTTTATTCTGTAGACCACCGGATCGCGCATCAACATGTTGGGCGATGTCATGTCGATCTTTGCACGCAGTACATGGGAGCCATCGGCATGGATACCCTCTCGCATTTCATTAAATAGCGTGAGGTTCTCTTCGATAGATCGATCTCGAAAGGGGCTATTCTTACCCGATTCCTTTACCGTACCGCGGGTCTCTCGAATTTGCTCCGAAGTTTGACTGTCCACATATGCCAAGCCTTTTCGGATTAACTGATTGGCAAGATCAAATAGCTGCTCGAAGTAATCAGATGTATAGAATTCGTTGTCACCCCAATCGAATCCGAGCCACCGAATATCTCGCTGCATGGCCCGAACGTACTCCATATCCTCTGTCTCGGGATTGGTATCGTCAAAGCGCAAGTTGCAGCGTCCTTTGTATTCGGCCGCGAGCCCAAAATTCAGGCAAATAGCCTTAGCATGACCGATATGCGGATAGCCGTTTGGCTCAGGGGGAAATCGGACCACAATGTCACCAGCAACTCGTCCAGAAGAACGATCATTGTCGATGATTTGCTGAATGAAGTGTCTGCTTTCGCGCGAAGTAGAAGATGTTTCGATGGAACTCAAAGCCGATTCGGACTGGTTACTGGCAACAGAACAGGTGAACGCTCTCGAAACTAATAAAATCCCAGACCGTGTATGGGCTGACTTTCCCATCGTTGACATATTTTCATGAAGATCCACGCACAGACAGAGAGACTATTAATCCGGGATTGGACTCGAGATGATTTTGATGCCTATTTCGCGATCGTAAGCGACCCAGAAGTGATGAAACACATTGGTAATGGTTTACCTAGGACCCGTGAGTACGTGGATGGTTTTTTTGAATCCGTATTGAGTCATCAGGAGACCAGAGGGTGGACTCGGTTTGCGGTTGAACATCGACAGTCAGGTAAAGTGATGGGTTTTTGTGGTCTGGATGACCAAACAGGACGCATTGATTTTGGATGGCGCTTCGGGCGAGAATTTTGGGGTGCTGGATACGGGTTTGAAGCTGAGTGGTCAAACGGAGTTTAATAGGTTTGATTCTAACGAAGAAAGGCGGGCCTGCAATTGCAGGCCCGCCTTTCTTCGTTACTCGGGTATTCAGAGGAGACGATTAACGACCCTCCCTAAGAGTCACACTTCCGTTTGTTGTTCGAATAACCACTTTGTTTTTGCCCCCACTGACCTTGCCCTCTCCAACGATTTCTCCACCAGTTCTCCAGCGGCGCTCTGAGTTCGATCGTTTGGTGGTCACGTTGATATCGAAATCAGAATCGATTTCGTATTCATCATCGTCAGCGTCTCGGGTTAGCGTGATTTCAATATCTACATCCATTGAAAGTCCTTTCGGAATGGTCAGGAGGATATCACCACCCATGGATTCAATATCTACGTGACGGTCTCCGCTCGTGCCACCTACCATTGTGACTTCCACATCGCCACCCATCGTATTGGCCTCAATCCAGCCATTTATTTCAGCAATCTCAATGTCGCCGCCCATGGTACTGGCTTTAACGTACTTGGCTGCGCGATTGACTTCAATGTCACCGCCCATCGTATGAAGGTCAGCCCCAAACAGGGCTTCGTCCACATTCACATCGCCACCCATGGTACTGATGTTTACTTCTTTCTTGGCACCAGATCCAGACTGCACGTTATCGTACGTGACATCACCACCCATCGTGGTGCCATCCACTGAGCCGGTAACGTCAGAAATATCGACATCACCGCCCATAGTGTGAACCGATCCGTCCACATCGGAATTGGAAAGCTCGATGTCTCCACCCATAGTTGAAAACTCAATCGTTCCGGCAAGCCGGGTAAACGTGAGATCTCCGCCCATGCTTGAACCCTCGATTTTTCCTTCTATGCCATCAATTTGGACGTCTCCGCCTGAGGTGGAAATTTCCAGATTGAATTGTGCGGGCACAAAAATGACCATATCTACGTCTGCGCGAGCTCGTCGACGGGAGTACTCTGTGTAGATCTCTACACCACTGGACGTTTCTTCCATGTCTACTACAATCATCTCTGCATCGCGGCCTGAGACTTCAGCGAGGACTTTTATTTCGTTTTTGTCCCAGCTAGAAATTTCGATATCGCCACCCGTTTCTATATCAAGCTCCAGTTTTCCACCTGAAGAGACAGAAAAGACTCGTTCGATATTCTGTGCATTTGCGGCCACGGAAAATAGGGCTAACAAGACGAGGGTAGCCAAGAATCGCGTGGGCATTTGAAGGGTTGATCGGATCATTTTTTTAGCGGCTAGCCGCAAAAGCTGTAAAAATCAGTTGGTTTTGCTCCTTTGATAGTGCGATACGAGAGAAAGTTGGTAGAGATGCACATCATTAGTCACGTGTGACGAGTCGCGGAAGTGCAAATCGGACGAAGCTTGGCGAAATACGCTCTAGATAGGGCGCGAAGCGTTCGGGGCCCCCTATGTAGCAAATGGGCTTTTTCTTTTCAATCTGACGCACCGCTTTTCGGGCAAACAGGTCGACCCGCATGGCATTTTGGTGTACATCATCCATTTCGCCGAATGGTACGCCCGATCCCTCCAATGAGTGGATACTGATTTCAGTGTGGACATATCCTGGACAAACCATAGATATGGATATTCCCGTGTTGTGGAGCTCAGCTCTTAGCCCCTCAAAATATCCATGCAACGCGTGCTTTGAAGCGGCGTAGGTTGCTCTCCTCGGAGTGGATAGCTTGCCCATGATGCTGCTGATAACTACGAATTGCCCACTATTTTGCTCTATAAAATGAGGTAATACGATTCGAGTCAAAGACGTGGATCCGAAGTAATTCACCTCCATGATCCGGCGTTCTATTTCATTGGTAGTTTCGGAAATAGCGCTTCGTTGGCCGATTCCGGAATTCAAAACGAGCATATCCAGACGTCCAAAACGCTCAAGGATCTTTCTGAAAGCAGCCTCATGGGTTTCTGGATGAGTCACATCGAGTGGAATGGAAATGTGATCATCAGGGCGAGCGCAGCGAGCCCTCACTTCTTCCAATCGGTCTACTCGGCGTGCGGAGAGGATCAGGTTGGCTTCGCGAGAAGCTAGTTCAATGGCCAATGCGGCGCCGATTCCGCTTGAAGCCCCACTGATCCAGATGTTTTTTCCTTGAGTTGACATGGAAATCAAAATAGAGGTTTCCGTGTGCATTCTCTCGCATATCAGGGATAAAAAGAATGCGGGGGGTGCAAAGCACCCCCCGCATGTCCAGAACTGCAAAAGTACATGTTCAGCCTGCCTAGAGCAGCATTCGCCGCTTAAGCCGGTTCAAGATTTCCTTGGGCGGTCGCATTTTCTGTCATGACGTGGCCGTCAAACAGATGAATGATTCGGTGGCTGTATTCGGCATCAGAGGGAGAGTGCGTCACTCTTCATGCCGAGATGTAGGAGAGGTAGTTCAACGTTTTCGTACACGTTCAACTCATCGATGAGGTTGAAGCTCTGGAATACGAATCCAATATTTCCTTTTCTAAGCTGCGCGCGTTGGCGCTCGCCAATCACTTGGATTGCCCGAGAGACCCACGATGTTCAGTCGGATAGACTTTCCGCAATCCCGCCTTCTTTGATTTCAATATTTCCGCTATTAAAAGCCGTCGTTTGGACTTCCTCCCTCACGTACTTCTTCACCTTCCAAAACAAATATTTCTTCGATTTTCCTGAAGACAGAAGTATTTGGGGGAAATCTGCTAGAAGAAGCCGAATACTTTATGGGAATCTGTGCCAGAATGTTGTGTAGTAGGTTAGAATTCTCACAAACCAACGCTTATTCGGCACGGATACTACGATCCTGTTGTAGTTTGGGGTCACTCAAAACGATCTTATTGGGCTATGAGCAGAATCGTACGAACGGGTGATACACCTGCAAAAAGGAGAAACGCGCACCGACGCTCTTGTGCCGAAGTATTGAGGCTGCTAGCTGAAAAAACGGCTTTCGACGATGAGGCCAAAGATATGGCGGCCTTTCTCGTATTCAATTTGCGGGGCATCGGAGAAACGATCGAGCAGAGCGCTTTCGCCTGGGATGATCGTAATTACTGGAAAAAAGCTGAAGCTTTACGCCATAAATGGTTGTGGACGTCAAAAAAGGCAGAAGAAATTGGTCAAATTGTAGTCGAGGGGAAATGGCAGCTTTTCCCCCCGCAAATCATGGAATTGTTTCCTCATTTTTCGGATGTTAACATAAGCACCATAACCCGGGGACCGGATTGGTGGGTAGGCGCTCGGAGAGCCCTTGTCAAAGAAGCAGAAGAAAAACGGTCGACCTGAAAATCAGTCTGAAGTCATGATCAAAGATCACTTACAGTTGAAAGCCGGAGCCCTGTTAATTTCCCCGCCCATGCAATGGGATCCCAATTTTCGCCGAACAGTGGTGTTTCTTTGCGAACACTCTGATTCAGGTAGTTTTGGACTGATCCTAAATCGACCCTTGTCGCTCGTGATGGAGCAAGTCTTTGAAGACATGGAAGGATTCGGCGAAGAAATTCGCTGGGGTGGTCCGGTGCAGCCTGAGACCTTGCATTTTTTACATCGGATTCCGGAGATTATTACCGGGGGAGATGAAGTGCTTCCCGGAATATTCTGGGGTGGGGACTTCGAGATGCTAAAAGCGGGAGTCAGGACTAAACAAGTTCATTCAGAGGATGTGCGTTTTTTCCTCGGGTATTCAGGTTGGTCCACTGGCCAGCTATCGGGAGAAATTGAAGAAGGAGGGTGGATCGTATCCGAATCCAATCCCCATACCATCTTTGAGACTTCAGAATCAGCCCTGTGGCGGGAGTCCCTTCTTCAAAAAGGTGGATCCTATGCGGTGCTGGCTAATTTTCCGGACCATCCAACTTTGAATTAGATCGGTCAGCTGCCCGGACTGGAAATCAGCCTCATAAACTCAGCGCGCGTGTGCGTGTTCTCTTTGAACGGTCCCGACATAGAGCTCGTCGTAGTAACCGAATGTTGTTTTTGTACGCCGCGCATCACCATGCACAAGTGAGTGGCTTCAATGACGACAGCAACGCCTTGAGGTTGCAGCGTTTCTACAAGGGCATCCCGGATTTGCATCGTCAATCGCTCCTGAACTTGTAGGCGTCGGGCAAAAACATCGACCACGCGGGGGATTTTTGAGAGACCTACAATGTGCTTATTCGGGATATAGGCCACATGTGCTTTTCCGAAAAAGGGGACCATGTGGTGTTCGCACATACTATAGATTTCTATGTCTTTCACGACGATCATCTCATCATAGGTCTCCTCAAAGAGCGCGCTACGCAAAATGGCGCCGGCGTCTTGTTCGTATCCTTGAGTGAGGAATAGCATCGCTTTAGACACCCGTTCTGGGGTCTTGAGCAATCCTTCTCTGCTTGGATCTTCACCGATACCTTCCAATGTGCCCTGCACATGTTTCTTCAAGGCTGAAATAGTCTTTTCGTCGAAATGTTGTGATTCCTGAAAATGTCGTTGGTCTTGCATCGTTTCTGCGTATCTAAGGTTCGGGCTTAATCGCCCCGGTATTCTACCACGTTGCGAGCTGTTTCAAAAAGACGAATAGATTCTAGTTGGGCCCCTTTAATGTGGGGTTCAATCTGTTGCCAGAAAGCAACAACTAGATTTTCTGACGATGGGATAATTCCTTGAAGGAAGTCCACATCCAGATTGAGATTAGAATGGTCGCACTTGTCAATTACGTAGGAGTTCATAACACGGCGCAAATCACTCAAGTCCATGACATACCCGGTATTCGGGTTGGGCTCTCCAGAAATGGTCACTTCAAGCTGGTAGTTGTGACCATGCCAATTAGGAGAATTACACTTTCCGAATGTATTTCGATTCCACTCATCAGACTGCTCTGGGTTGTGCAGCCGATGCGCGGCGTTAAAATGTGCTTTGCGCGTGATGTAAACGGTGGGCATAGATTGGGATGCTTTTTGAGCGACCGGTGCTGTCCAACCTGATTAGTGGGGGGATCGTTCCACTTATGTCAGGCGAGTTTGATGGTTTCAAAACCTATATTCCACATAGCCTGCACCAAACTGTATTTGATATGGCTGAGAAGACGCTTTTTGAACGGATTGCGGATCGAGAGATTCCGTCTGACATTGTTTTTGAGGATAGCCTGTGTCTTGCATTCCGGGACATCGATCCACAGGCTCCTACACATATTCTGGTCGTACCCAGAAAACCGATTCCTTCGCTGGACCATCTTGAACCAGAGGATGCTCATCTGGTGGGGCACCTGTTTTTGGTGGCCAAGGAGATTGCGGAGCAGGAAGGGCTCGTAAATGGGTATCGGGCGGTGTTTAATTGTGGCAGGGATGCCTTTCAGACGGTACCCCACATTCACCTCCATATTCTGGGAGGCAGGCGCCTCGGTTGGCCACCGGGATGATGGTTCGCCGCATCTGCTAGCCATCAAAGCATGCATAGTAAATCTCGTCCATTCAGTATTTTTTTAAAGCTGTCGGTGTTCATCGGCATGTTATGGGCTTCGCTTTGTTCTTTTCCAGCATTGGCTCAGAACTCCTTGGATGCTGGATTTGAAAGGGATGTAAATCGGTATCGATGGACATCTGAGGCTAAGGTAGGATTGGACCTGGGGCGCTGGACCCTACAAACGAAAAACCTCTTCAGGTCGGATGCCTTTTTACTGTTTGGTGACCAATTATCCTTTCGGGACGAGAATCGATTTTCGTTTCGGGGCCAGCGCCCAACAGGAAACGGTCAGCGACAAATTGTGTCGTATGGGAGAGCAGATTGGTACAGCCTGAGCCGAGTATTTCGTCAGGATACCTGGTTCGGTATGCGATGGGAAGGCGCGCAACCGTTTTGGATAGAGCCGGTGATCGGCCTAGCCATAGATTCGAGGCCAGGATTTGGTGTGAATAGAGCTAATGCCCCTATGCGAACTGATTTGGGTCCCGGCTTCGGTCTGGATTTTGGCCTTCCGATGACCGAGTTCAATGGATATTTCCTTACGGCAGACGGAGAGGCTCGCTTTGAACGGACCTCTCCAAGGGTAGGTCGTCTGTTACGCTCGCATGTTTTCAGTCGAAGGACGTTTGAAAACACGACGGTTCAAACGAGATTCAAAGGCACGAGCGTGCGGCGGGATGCGTATCAGTCTGCTTCCTTCTTGAATCGGGATGATGCCGTAAATAGACAATCCGAAACGGTTGAATCCACCCGAAGTGATACACTTGATCTGGAGTTAATGGTCGATTCACGGATTTCTTCGACCCTCAGTTTTTCTGGGGGAATGGATGTGTCGACTAATTCAAGAAGCGTCCGGACGTTGAGAGCTCCTAGCGAAGCCCTGTTCTTTGATTCAAATTTCAATAGGCGCATCGTTGAGGGGAATCTGGCTGCGATGTACGTAAAAGGAAATACGCGAGCCCGATTCGCCATGCGAGTTGGTGCGGAAGTGGAACGTCGCCGACTAGATAATGCAGACGATCTTCCTTCAGCCCAAGCAGCTCAAAAACTCAACCTATTGCGGCAGGCAGATAACGAGAGGGGATACTTGTCGTTACAGCATACCCTGAATACCAGTTTAAATAGATGGTGGCAGATCCAATTTGACGGCTCTGCCAACATTTTGAAGCACGATACGCCAGAGATCAATCAGGATGATCGCGATGAGCTTTTGTACAATGTCATGTTTGGCTCCCGATTTCATGTCGGAGAGAACCTGGATTTAACCGTGCAAGTCTTGGGATCTTGGTTTCATACTGTTTATCTCAAGGCCGTCCGCTCAGCGGAAAACAATATTCAACGTTCCCTACGGTACCGACCATCTGTTGAATGGACGCCCTCACGAAAAACACGATTTCGTTACACGAACGAGGTTCGGGCTACGTACACGGTAGATGATTTCCTGCTTCCGGGACGTCGACCTACCGATCAGGCCGCGCGCGAGATGCGTCATGAGATTCAGACGGAGCACAGTCGATCCTCAGGCATGGTTTTCAAGGTTGATGCGAGCTATTCAGATCTCAGATTAGGTCGCTTCTTAGATAAGGTTTTTGCTGAAATACCAGTTGATACCCTACGTACATACAGTGGCTGGGTCCGCGTTCAAACCGGAAATAAAGTACAGGCTGAGATCGGGATACGGTTTTATATTCGATCAGATTTTGATCGTTCGGCCAATGTTCGCTACACTATTCCGGAAACTCAGTCTCAGTCTAGCATTTCTCGCATGGGTCGTACGCGTATCGATCAGATAGGACCGACCACGTCGATTTCGTGGACTATGCGTCGAAATGCATTCATTCGATTGGAGGGCTGGGCCGTGCGCCAGCGCGTGTCCCGGGTCCTGTATGGAGAGTTTCCAGATGGATTAGGTTCGGTAATTAAGAAGGCGGCTTCCAGAGGTCAGACGAGCATTATTCCCAACGTCTCGGTTTCCATGAAGTGGACCTGGTAAACAGATATTTTTAGATAATAAGCATACATCACCCATGATCCGGATAGGTATTACCGGCGGTATCGGAAGCGGAAAATCGACTTTCTGTGCACACCTGGAAGAACAGGGAGCCGTCGTTTTTGATGCAGATTCAGAAGCCAATGCCGTGATGGTTGGCGACGCTTCCATTCGGAAGGCCATTATTGATCTGATGGGGCCTTTTGCGTATCAGGTTGACGGATTACTGGATCGTGAATTCGTTTCGCGGCGCATCTTTTCTGATCCGATTGCTCGAAGACGTATCGGTGAGATTGTTCATCCCCGTGTTCAAGAACGGTTTTTGCAGGCCGCTAAAGAGGCTACACGAGCCGGTGCAGAAGCGATCGTTCGGGAAGCGGCCTTGTTGCCACCCGCTCACATGCGAGACTCCTTGGATGTATTGTTGGTTGTAGAGGCTCCCCGAGAGGATAGAGTGCACCGAGTGGTCGAAAGAAATCATTTGCCTAGGGAAGCGGTGATGGATCGTATAGATGCCCAACCGGCAGATGAAGTTTATCGTTCGGCTGCCGACGAGGTCATTGTGAATGACGGCTCACTCGATGACCTACGAAATGAGGCATTGCGGTTCTGGGGTCAAATTATTGTCCGTCAATCCGCGTGAACGATATCATTCCTATTGGTCCCCGTTTTCCCAGAAGACCGAATGCATTTTTGAAGGGTTGTGCTCGCTTTGCATTTTGGATTTCAGGATGGAAAGTCACTGGTGAACTGCCCGATGAGCCTAAACTGGTCATCATTGGTGCACCACATACCTCAAATTGGGATTTTGTCGTCGGCCTGCTGGCTACATTTATCCTGGAATTACGCGTCCATTGGATAGGAAAGCACTCCATTTTCATTGGACTCTTTGGGGTAATCCTGCGGCGGATTGGTGGTATTCCGGTCCGCAGAGACCGTCCGGGCACACTTATTCAGGATGTGCTTCAAGGGTTCAGAGAGCATGATCAATTCGTTTTGGGTCTCTCACCTGAAGGTACGCGAAGTTGGGTGGAACATTGGAAACGGGGTTTTCATCTGATTGCGCGAAAGGCAAATGTATCTGTGCTTCCTGCCAGTATTGATTTCGGACGTAGAGAGGTCCACATGGGTCCTGTTTTTAAACCGTCTGCAGATGCTCAGGCCGACATCGATCACCTGTTAGTCCATTTCAGTGCGTTTGAGCCCAAACTGCCTGAAAAATTTCGTTCGGTTCCGATTAAGACCACTGAACCGCCCAATTCTCGCCCAACGACTTAAAAATCGGTACATATTGTCGATTAACGAGAGGGAAGGGCTAGGTGTAGTCTCTCCGAACTCAATACGATATGTCGAAGCTATTATCGCTTTACGGAAAAACAGTCAGTCTGATAGTGACTGTCTTCGTCGTTTCACTTACGGTGCTAACGCTGGCGCTGGTATCTATATCGGCTTCTGAAGAACGCGATCGTGTTCGGGACCTCGAGCGTACTATTCTACTGGCGAACTCCTACGTCCGAGATTTCATCATTACCAGGAATCCTGACTTTGCGAAGGACACCGAGCTGATCCTTCAAAAAGCGGACTACATCGTTCAAAAGGGCGTGCGAGCTGAAAACTTCCAGAAGCTCCACAACGAAGTCCTGATGTATTTGCATTCAATTGATAATCTCATTGAAGCCTATCAAGAGATGGGTTTTTATGAAGATGACGGATTGGAAGGTCAGATTCGACGTCAATTCAATTCTATCGAGCAGCAACTGAATCAGTTAGGATTGAATCAGGGTATGGTTGCCTTACTTGCTGCCAGGCGACACGAAAAAATTATATTCTGCGAGGCGGTGAACAGTATGTCGATGGTGTTCACGAAAGCATTGATAACTTGATGCAATTGATTAGCCAGAGTGCGCTTTCAAAAGAGGAAACGGCAGGACTGTTTGCTGAATTGGCTGAGTACCAGCACAATTTTGACAAGCTGGTCTCTCTCACGGCGCGTGTCTCATGGATTCAAGAACAGCTGCATTATTTCAGAGGCAATATCGGAGATACGTTGCAAAGCGTAATCGCTACCGAAAGAGCCCGTGCGCTGTTCTTTTTGTGGGCTGCACTGGGCCTCATTCTATTTGCCTTTATTTTCGGCATCTTGTACTCGATGCACCTGACAAAAACGGTCCTAAAACCCTTGGATCAAATGCGCGCGATGGTTCGACGGGTAGCCGACGGAGAACACCTTGAGAGCTCACATTTAGAGGATTCCGAGGCGTTGTCCGAAATGATGCTCTCGATCAAAGAGGTGGCGGACCAGGTACGGCTTAGGGAAGTTGCGGAAGCTGATCTTCAGGCGTCGAAAGAAGCCATTCAGCAGTATGCCTCAGAACTTGAATCTAGAACGGAGCAGTTGGATGCCGCGATCATCAAACTGCAGGAATCAAAATCGAAGGCTGAACAAGCTTCCCAACTGAAAGCCGAATTTATGGCCAATATGAGTCATGAAATTCGAACTCCACTAAATGGAATCATAGGGATGACGAGTCTGCTTTCGGTCGAGGAGTTAAAGGCCGATCAGAAAGAGGTCGTTGACGTGATCCGTACGAGTGGTGAATCTCTTTTGTGCATTGTTAATCGCATTTTGGATATTTCGAAAATTGAAGCAGGCGGTGTTCAATTAGAAAACGAGGCTTTTGAGATCACGCTTTGTATCGAAGATGCCCTTGGTATGGTATCTCAGGAAGCTGCAGAAAAGGGGCTAGATCTGTCGTATCTAATTGCACCAGACGTGCCAAGCCATGTTGTGGGGGACGCTGCTAGATTGCGTCAGGTTCTCGTCAATTTGCTGGGAAATGCGACCAAATTTACTCGGGAAGGTGAAGTTCAGGTTCGTATATCCTTTCTCTCAAGGTCAGTAAATTGTTTACGATTAAAGTTTGAAGTTGAAGACACCGGAATCGGTATCACGGAACAGCAACTTTCTACGCTTTTCGATCCGTTTAAACAGGCTGAAGTTTCAACTTCCCGTCGATTTGAAGGAACGGGTCTAGGCTTGAGTATCAGCTTTGGACTGGTCGCACTCATGGACGGCACATTCAGTGTGTCCAGCCAGGTAAATCAAGGATCTACCTTTTCATTTGAAATAGAGGTCGGAGCTTCCGGGGTCGTAAGCGATACCGAAGTAAGACCTGATTTGGTTAGCCAACGGATTCTACTTCTTAATCAGAGCCGTATGATGGGTACTGCTTTACAGAGTGCCATCGAACGTTTTGGATTTGAAATCGAATGGGTTACTTGCGAAGAAGACGCAAGAAGGCGTGTCTTGGCCGAAGACTTCTACGCGGTTTTCATTAATGAAAACCGCACGGGGTTTGATGGTGTGGCTGGAGTAGCAGTTGCTGGCATCCTACGAGACGCATCTGCTGATCTTCCAATCGTAGTTGTGCGCCATATCAACCATCATGTGAGCACTGGGTCGACCCACTGTCTGCTGAAACCCATGCGTCATGCAGCACTCAAAGAGGTGCTACTTCGATTTACCAAAAAGTCGCTTGCGGCTGATTCAACGTTTATCAAACCAGCGAATGACCGGGATATGGTGAGTGATCGTCCCGCACGGAATAACATGCTGAGGTCAGCACTTCTGGTGGAAGACAACGTGGTTAATCAGAAAGTAGGCGTGCGGATGCTCGAAAAATTAGGCTGCCGCGTTGATGTCGCGAATAGCGGCGAAGCGGCTATTCGTGCTGTTGAATCCGGTAAATACAGCGTAGTATTTATGGACGTTCAGATGTCGGGAATGGACGGCCTTGAAGCCACCCGTAAGATTCGCGAATCTGCCGATATCACGCAACCAATCATCATTGCCCTTACGGCAAATGCGACTACAGAAGACAGGGCCAAGTGCTTAGAGTCCGGTATGGAAGACTACGCATCGAAACCCGTAAGCCCTCGCACGTTGGAGATCCTATTAGATCGATACGTCCCGGTGTCCTCCGTTGAACGTAACTCGGCAGAATCTGCGCTATAACGCCCAGTTGAACTACTCTTTGGTTCCAACTGAAGAAATGGCGCTTTTCTCAATACGAAGCTTGGTGTTACTGTCAGCTTGCATCAGAACGGACGTTTCATCAACCTGCGTAACGGTACCATGAAGGCCGCCAATCGTGATTATGCGGTCATTTTTCTTAACGTCTCCAATCATCTTCTGACGCGTGTCTTCTTTCTTTTTCTGTGGTCGAATGATGAAAAAGTAGAAGACGATAAAAATCAGAATCAGAGGAAGAAACATGGCCAAAGGGTTAGCTTGCTCCCCTGCTGGGGCTCCGATCAGGAAGAAGGAATAAAGCGGCATGATTGAAACGGTATGGTTGGAATCGAGCTTGAAGATACACTTACAACATGTATCCCGCAGGTTTGCCAATGCAGATTATGCGAAAACATGATGCCGAAAAGAATGGAATCCGTGGCATTCTTAGTCGAAATGTCCAAAAAAGTACGGACATAGAAAAGGGCAAGCTGACCGTATCGCGACGCTACAACCTCCTACCGCTGCTGCCTTCCGGCCCTGACGGAGTTCAGAGGGAGCTGTCCGTACGGGACTTGCCCTTTGGCTGCGTCACAACCCTGACTGATACCCATGGTTCCAAGTGTTCTGCCATTCACACATTATCAATTAAGCAGCTCATAGGCTGCTGTTTCAGATGTACACGGATTCAAATGACGCCGGCGGGATCCACGTCTACCGTCAATCTATACCCGTCAGAAAGCGATCCTAAGGCCTTATTCGCCTCTTGAATTCCATTTCGAACATGACTAGATGGGACGTTCGTGGGCACCTTCAGCAAGATTTGATACCGAAATCGGTTTTTTAACTTGTGCACGAAAGCGGGCGATGGACCAAGTCGATCTACCGATTGCAATCGACTATCAATGAGATTGCGCCATTGTTCTGCATATTTTCTCGTGATCTCGTCTTTGGGACCAGAGAAGACAATCGAAAAGAGCTTTCCTCCCGGCGGATAGTTCAGCAAACTCCGGGCCTCGAGGGCATACTCTGCGAATCCAGCATAGTCGTGACGCAAGGCAAATTGAATAACGGGGTGTCCAGGTTGCCGTGACTGAAGAAGTACTTCGCCAGCTAGGTTGGCCCTTCCTGCGCGCCCCGCGACCTGGGTTAGCAATTGAAAAGCCCGCTCTTCTGCTCTGATGTCGGGCAATTGAAGCCCTGCTTCGGCGTTAATGATGCCCACCAGCGTTACGCGTTCGAAGTCCAGCCCTTTGGCAACCATCTGAGTACCTAATAGGACGTCTGCTTCACCTCGACCAAATTGATCCAATATCCGATGATGCGCACCTTTGGTGGAGGTGGTATCCAAGTCCATCCGGAGTAATCGAATACCGGGGATGCGTTCTTCTAATTCCTCTTCAAGTCGTTGAGTACCCGAGCCGGCAAAATCCATGGTGGGTTGGCCACACGATGAACAAGAAACGGGGACAGGTGCGGTTCGTCCACAGTAGTGACAGCGAAGATGATGTAGCGGTTTGTGATACACCATGCTTACCGAACAGTCAGAGCATTCGGGGACCCAGCCACATGATGTGCATTCCATGATGGGTGAGAAGCCACGACGGTTTAGCAGCAAGATGGTCTGCTCGCTGGATTCCTTCCGGGCTGCAATGGCATTGACCAGTCGTTCGGAAAGGACCCTATTCTGCTGGCGCAGTGTTTTCTCATTTCTGAGGTCCACCACGTGAATATCGGGCAGCTTAGCTGGTTTACCAGCAATCGGAACCCGTTCTGGCATTTCGAGCAGCGTGTATTTCCCCTGTCGGGCATTGGAGAGCGTTTCTAAGCTAGGAGTGGCCGATCCGAGAATACAGGTCGCTCCATTATTCATAGCTCGTACGACGGCTACGTCCCGTGCGTGATAGCGAGGGGCTGGGTCATATTGTTTGTATGAGGATTCGTGCTCTTCATCAACGATGATGATGCCGGGGTTCTTTACTGGAGCCAGAATGGCAGATCGAGGACCAATCACGATGGGGTAGCGTCCTTCGCCGATACCGCGCCATGCATCATAGCGTTCACCCTGACTCATGCGTGAATGTAAAACGGCCACTTCATCTCCGAAACGCGATCTGAATCGATAAACGGTTTGGGGAGTCAAGGATATTTCAGGTACCAATACGATGGCCGTACGTCCGGTTTTACGAGCATGTTGAAGCGCCTGAAGGTAGACTTCCGTTTTGCCTGAGCCGGTAACCCCATGTAAAAGGAAACATCCAAATTTACCCGAGTCCAATTGATTGCTGATGGCCTCAATGGCGCGAACCTGCTCTTTATGGAGGTCCAGCCTGGATGAATCCCGGTCGGAAGAACCTCCTCCAGATCGATCCATCTCCGCTACATCAATTTCCAAGAAGCCCATCTGGGCCAGACGCCGAACGGTGGCTGATGTACCACCTGCAGCAGCCAGTAACTCAGTTTGGGTTACCGGAAGACGCTCAGCCGCATCCCAAATCCGGAGTTGTTCAAGTATGGCAAACTGCTTACTTCCTCGAGGAGGATGCTCTGGAGCGTTGGGAGAAAGTCCCACCATGATCACCGTTTTTATCCGGGATCGAGCGGTGGCTGCGGCGCTGCCGGGAGGCAGCGCCGAACGTGCGGCTTCCCCCCAAGAACACATATAATATTTGGCAATCCATTTAGTTAGGTCCAGTAACTCCTCTGAAAGCGGGGGGAGCTCCATGTCCACGTCAAGGAGTTCTTTAGCCTTATATCCTTTGAGATCGGCTTCCTGGCCTTCGTCGACTACGACTCCGGCCAGCTTTCGTTTTCCGAATGGGACGACGACCCTGCGGCCTTTTCGCATGAGACGAACAAAATGCTCCGGCACCAAATAGGTGTACGGTCTGTTCAGTGGCAGCGGTAATATGACGCGAACGATTTTCAAGATCTGCTCTTAATTTACGTGCGGAAGATACACCTTCGACTGACAGCGTTCTGTCATGTTAGGAAACCGACGGCGCTTCGTCGGGTTGAGGAGCCAAAACACCCACCGCGATGGTCTTTCACTCTCGATCTAGTCCCTACTGGCTGCTGGCCTCTTTATTCCTCACAGGATGCCTGCCTTCGTCCTGCTCCCGTAATGAGCCTCGCTCTATTACCCCGGCAGATTCACTTTCAAGAGAATTTGCTCAAACGTTTCCTGTTGACACCCTTACCGTATTAGAGGCTATTAATCCTGGAATGGATGAGCTTCAGTATCCGCGTACGTTGGCCTATGACGCTAATGGGTTGCTCTGGGTTACTGATACCGCCCGCCACATATTATTGGCGTTCGAGAGCGGATTTGTGGAGCCGGTTGAGCGGGATACGATACCGGATTCCTTCCCTTACCTAGCTGGATTTAGAGGAAAATCGGTATTTGCCTTCAGCCCTGCAACGCATAGCGTGTACGAGATTACCGAAGGAAATATTGAACGAGAGATTTTTATTGGAGGTCCAGTTCCAGAGCGGGGTGGATTGAGGTACGTAACTGCAACGGAAACTGGATTCGTTAGCAAGGTTGTGGCTCCTGAATTTGAAGGGTATTTGGCTCTGCACGACGTGGATGGTGAAATCGTGGAGCAAGTTGCTCTACCGGGACCGGACTGGAGGTATGCAGGATTGCTGCGAACCCGGGGAGAGGTGGTGTATTCCTTGTCAGGTTTCAGACCCATGGTAGATCGCTACGCAAACGGCTCATTGGATTCACTAGCTTTAAATGGCTTCGATTCACCCATGCTAGCTCGTAGTCTACAGTTCATGAATGGTGATACGCATGCTCCGCCGCTACTTTCTTCTTCAGCAGATCTTGCCGGCGATTATATTTTTGTGTTGAACATGCGTCCCGGGTGGGCTCAACTCGATGTCTATGATCTGGAAGGTCAATTACAGCACTTGGTCACCCAGCCTGCACCTTCTTTCAATCAGGAGTATTATCCTACCGATATTGCGGTGCGTCAGCTTTCGGACGGTTCGTACGAAATTGCCATATCCATTGTAAAGCCTGAACCCCGCATTGAACGTTACAGTTGGAGCCCGAGATAATCGTTATTTCCTATGTCCATCCCATTTTTACAGGAATCTGTTCAGTTCCTCAAGGGGGTCGGTCCTCGACGTAGTGATGTGCTTAAACAGGCCGGTGTGACTTCTGTTAATGACCTGCTTTCGTATTATCCGCGCCGATATCTGGACCGCACGTCTGTGGTCCGAATCGCTGAAATGAAATCTGGTTCGGATCCTGTGACGGTCGTTGGCACGGTAGTAGCGGCTGGGGTTATTCCTGGTCGGCGTCAAAAGAGATTTGAAGCCATTATTGAAGATGAACCCGGACGCCGGTTGAAATGTGTTTGGTTTCAGGGTGTCAGCTGGGTTTCTCGAGTCATAGAAAAAGGTCATCGCCTTGCGCTGCATGGGAAACCGGCTCAATATGGTGGATCGATGTCCTTTTCTCACCCTGATTTTGATCGATTGGATGAAGATGGGCCATCTATCGATACCGGCCGCATCATTTCTCTGTACGCTGGATCGGCGAGTCTTCAGCAAAGCGGACTGACCAGTCGCGCTTTTCGCAAGATTATCTATCAGCTCATCAAGGAACGGGGAACGGACCTTCAAGAAAACCTTCCTTCAAGACTTGTCCAGAATTTGGGATTGCTCGATGGGCGAGTGGCCCGAAGAGCGGTTCATTTCCCCAAGAACAATGAGGAATTGCAAGCGGCTCGGTATCGATTAAAATTTGAGGAGCTGTTCTTTTTTCAAATGTTGTTGGCCAAGACCAAATTGGTCAGAGAAGATGTCCCCGGAGTTGTGATGCCTTCGGGAGGAGCACTTGTGTCGAAGTTTGTGTCTGAGGTATTACCCTTTACGCTCACGAATGCTCAGAAGACGGCTCTGTTAGAGATTGGGCAGGACCTCTCCAGCGGGCATCAAATGAATCGACTACTTCAGGGGGATGTGGGAAGTGGGAAAACAGTCGTAGCAGTCGCAGCCGCTCTGACAGCGATCGACTCGGGCTATCAGGTCGCCTTCATGGCTCCCACGGAAATTTTATCCGAGCAACACTACCGCTCGCTGAGTGCCTTACTCAAGCCGCTCCAGATTCCGGTGGCTCTTTTAACGGGAAGTACCCCGGCCGAGCAACGACGCTCAGTCCTTGCGGCGCTGGAAAATGGAACACTGCCGATTGTCGTGGGCACACACGCCATCATTCAAGGGAAAGTCCATTTCAAGCGTCTCGGTTTTAGCGTAGTCGATGAACAGCATCGATTTGGTGTCATGCAGCGGGCTACGTTATTCGAAAAAGGAGAACGGCCTCATATGTTGCTCATGACGGCCACTCCTATTCCCCGGTCATTGGCCTTGACGCTGTATGGGGATTTGGACGTGAGCGTGATGCGGGAGCGTCCGCCGGGGCGTCAACCGATTCATACTAAAATGGTGCGGGAAAAAGAAAGAGATGCGGTCTACGCACAGATGGATGAGGCCATTGCCTCGGGGCGACAGTGTTATGTCGTGTATCCATTGGTGGAAGAAAGCGAAAAACTGGATCTAAAAGATGCCGTTTCGGGGCATGAGCAAGTTTCATCTCGATTTTCGGATGTTTCTGTCGAACTGGTGCACGGTCGTATGAAAGCTGCCGAAAAAGAGGAAGCGATGGCTCGTTTCGTATCTGGGGAAGCATCGATTCTGGTATCGACCACGGTAATTGAAGTAGGAGTGGATGTGCCCAACGCGACCTTTATGCTGATCGAGCACGCAGAACGATTTGGATTGAGCCAACTGCATCAGCTTCGTGGCCGCATTGGTCGTGGAGAACACGCTAGTACGTGTATGCTCATGGCCGAGTACAAGCAATCTGAAGAGTCTCGACTACGTCTTCGCACCATGGAAAAAACCAATGACGGATTTCAGATTAGCGAAGTAGATATGGAGATTCGGGGTGCTGGAGATTTCTTTGGGACGCGTCAAAGTGGCCTGCCAGCCTTTCGAATTGCTGATTTGTTGAACGACCAACACATTCTTGTGAAAGCCCGAGAGGCTGCATTCGGATTGTTGGAACAGGATCCGGACCTAAACGATGGCGACAATCGCGCTATGAAGGACTATTTCGAGCACTTTGTACAAAAGAAAGGAGTTCGCCTCTCTCGAATTGGCTAATGAGGCCCTGCTGTACCGCGCCTTGAATGCTGTACGGTCGCTTCTAGCGACTCTGGCTACTTACTTCCGCAGCGTTCGCGTCCAATACACGTCATTCTGATTGAGAAAAGTCACAGTGAAGGGTATGCGACTCACGGTTTTGCCGTTGGAGGTTTCGACGATGATTCGCCAGTCTCCCTCTGAAATATTCTGTTTGAACGTCATTCCTCGAAAACCATCATCTCGGCCTCCGGTGAGGTCATATCCAATTCGATCGGTGGTCACCCATTTTTCAGACGTTTCATCTTGGCGTTGCCAAACATGAAAGATGCGTTCTTTGAGGTCGGTAGGTGCAAAAACTGACGTGAACGCGTAAACAGGTTCTCCAGGGGTATGGTAATATTGACGGGCATATTTAGGGGCTAATAGTCCGCGATGCCGGGTTTTGTATTCGAGTTCAAAAGCGTCACCGTCTCGGACTACTTGCTGATACACACCGCCTGCTTCCACGGATAGGGGAACGGGAGGAATCCAGTTTTGCCGGTATCCGACGTCTAAAAGGATAGCGCAACCCAGCAAGTACCAAAGAGGAGGCGATCCCAGTCGTCCCCACGAAAACTGCTTTTTCCGGATGCCCAATACAAGTAGAAGTAGGCTGAGGACAAGTCCAGAAGCAATTGCGGCACGAAAGAGAACCGGAGCCATGTGGCCTGCGAGTACCGGATAGAGCCAGGCCAGCATACTCGTTGAACTGAGCATCAGAAAGATCAGTAGCGATGTGAGCGAAGAGAACCGACGGTGTAGAAACTCATTGGCGATCATCCCCAAGACTAAAATGAGCCAAAATCCCAGATGCGTCACCCAGGCAATACTTTGAGCGTAAAAAATGACGAATGCTGAAAGGAGGGCGCCGAGAAGGAATTGGATTACTGGCGCTAGCCACGGTTCAACACGCGCGAGGCGTCCATCTTTGTCAGACCGGACCAGGATACTGGCTACCACGATACCGGTTAAAAGAACGAGGTATCCGACGAGAATGGCATTGTCGACGAGGTTATCGATTCGCCGAAGCGTAAGAGCATCCCAAACGATACCTGCTACAAAAAAAAGAACCCCAAACAGGCGTTCGTTGGTGCGGTATTGCGACTGAACTCGACTTATCTGGTGTGAAAATCTAAAACCAGAGTTCACTTTTTACGCCAAATCGGTACGGAGGAGCATGGTTCACCATACATGATCTTTCTGGCTACTTGTTGCATAGCGGCCGTGGCTTCAACGTATGCACTCGTAGGAACGGCACCAGTGCCACACCCTTTTATGACCACGATCCGGTCGGTATATGGGCTCCAGTCGTGGGCTTTCAGAGCTGCTGAAAATCGGCGTTCTCTAATCTCAGAAGCCCGAGCCGAAGTCACAGATTCTGCAATTCCATCTAGACGTGAGGCAACGAGCATAAAGGCCCAGGTTGGGATGATGGCGTCAGTGGAGCAGAAAATACCCACATGAGCTTCAGTAAATGGTGCCCAGTCGTACTCTTTCAGCGCGGTTCGAAATGCTTTTTCTCGAAGCACAAACCCTCCAGCCAGGAAGGGGGCTAGGTCGAACTCTTTGACCGCTCCCTCTGGTATCATGTCATCCAGATTAAACACCTGGATGCCGCTTTCAGCTACTTTGTTTTGAATGACTTCCACTAGGCCACCTCATGTTTTTTCACCGCGTGGGCCTGAAGTAATCGAACCGCCTCGGTGACTTCCTCATCCGTCGTGTGGCGGCTCATGCTAAACCGGACGGTACCCTGAGCCGATTCCTTATTGACCCCCATGGCAGAGAGGACGTGACTAGGCTTTCCAGAGCCACTTGCACAGGCGCTTCCCGTTGAGACGGCAATGCGACCAATCTCGGCCATCATTTCGCCTGCGCGGACGCCTGGAAACGTCACATTCGATGTTTGAGGAAGGCGCGGGGCGTCCGCCCCATTTACAATGGCATCCGGATAAACGGTGAGTAGCTCTTGTTCAAATCGATCTCGCCTTTCGGCCATCGCATGACTATCTGTGTGTAGTCGTTTTTCGGAGATTGCCGCTGCTACACCCATCCCAACAATACCAGGCACGTTCAGTGTCGTGGCCCTTCGACCGCGCTCTTGTCCCCCTCCATGAAGCAATTGAGGGAGTTGCAAACCTGCTCGTATGTACAGTGCTCCAACACCTTTGGGGCCGTAAAACTTATGTGCCGAGCAGGCAAGGAAGTCAATGTTTTTAACGTTCACATCTACTTTCCCCAGAGACTGGGTGGCATCCGTAAAAAAGAGTGCGGGATGATCTTTCAACAATTCCGCAATCTCTGCAATTGGTTGCAGAACGCCGGTCTCATTGTTGGCCCACATTACGATGACAAGCAGGGTGTCTTCTCGAAGCGCATTGCGCACTGCATCGACGGAAACCAATCCTGCGGCATCTACTGGTAAATAGGTCGTTTCAATTCCCGATGATTCCAGCGTTTCGCACGCCACGAGAACTGCTTTGTGCTCCGTTGCGACGGTCAATATATGTCCAGAGTCGCGTCCTTGAGCCATCCCTTTGATCACGTGATTGATGGCTTCTGTCGCGCCACACGTAAATACCAATCCGGCAGGATCGGCGTGAATAAGGGATGCGAGTTCTTCTCTTGCCATCTTAACAGCTTCATCCGCAGTCCACCCAAATGCATGGCTGGTGTTGGAGGGGTTTCCGTACTCATGGGTGAAATAGGGAATCATTCGGTCCAACACTTCCTGCTCAACAGGAGTGGTGGCGTTATTGTCAAAGTAGATGGGCCGCATAAAGCATCATTTTGGTGAAACAGCATCTAAAACGAAACCGAATCGGTTCAGTTCACGCCTTCGTTTTCTATTCAGGAATCCAAGTGGCTACTTCACCGTATGGCTGTAGTCGATTAAGTAGATTTAACCATCAGGAAGGATGAAACAAGCAATTTGGATTGCACTGAGTGTATTGCTTCTAGGCGGATGCGAACTATCTAGTGACTCCGGAGATGATGTCGTTGGTGGCGTGGATATGGCGGTTCTCTTTGCCGAACCGACGGATGCCGAGAAGAGTGCCGTTGAATTAGATTGGGCCCTTAGGGATGTATCTCCTAAAGAAGTCTTGCTGGAGCGGGAAGGAACGATCTCAGTGGCGGGTAAAGGAGGAACGGTTCGTGTGATCTCGCACCGCGTGGCTGGTGAAAAACATTACGGAGCCGTCATTACCCCGGATGGAATAGACCCTCGGTCCGCTCCCGTTCTAGTGTACGCCCACGGTGGAGATTCCGGCGTTAGTGTGGACGATGAAGTGCTCCTCATACTTTCGTTTTTTGGGGATATCTTTGAAAAATTTGTTTACGTCGTGCCTTCATTTAGAGGAGAGACGCTGGAATTTGACAAGATCTCTTGGACCTCAGAGGGTGAAGACAGTCCGTGGGACTACGATGTTGACGATGCGCTTTCTTTGCTCAATGCGACTTTTGATCTTGAGCCTGGATCAGATCCAGAACGGGTCGGCGTGTTAGGATTCAGCCGGGGAGCCGGGGTCGGAATGTTGATGGACGCTCGAAGCGATAAAATTGATGCGGTACTGAATTTCTTTGGCCCCACTGACTTTTTCGGTCCATTTGTTCAAGAAGTCACCAGAGAGATTTTACTCGGTAGCCCCAGAAATCTGCCTGGACTAGATTATTTAGCCAGCGAATATGTGGTCCCTCTCCAAAACAAAGAAATTGCGTTTGATGAAGCCCGATGGGCTCTCGTTCGGCGCTCATCAGTCTTATTTGTCGAAGAGATGTCCCGTGTTCAATTACATCACGGTACAGCAGACCTCATCGTACCCGTGACTCAGGCCCAGCTCTTGATTAAAGCCATGGAAGATGCCGGAAAAACGGCCGATGAATTCGAGTCATTCATCTATGAAGGAGGAGATCACAATCCTTTGACGTTGGAAGGCAGTCTGACTAGAGCGCGGGACTTTTTCTTAGAACTAGCAGACAGTTAAGCACTAGTTTGCCTCATCTGCCTGACCCTAATCACTGGTCTCATGCTCTTCGTTGATGCTTTTAAATAACTGAACCAATCTCTCAAACGAGTATTTCCATGAAAAAGAACATGGGTTCTACCGATCGTATCATCCGCATTGTTGTGGCCGTAGTGATGGCCTATCTCTATTTTACGGGTGCAATAACAGGCCTACTGGCTACGATAGGCATTATCGTTGCAGCCATTTTTGTGTTGACGAGCTTTGTCAGTTTTTGCCCGTTGTACGCTCCGTTGGGGCTTTCTACCTGCAAGAAATGAGTCGGGGTCCGTTTCCGGTTGCCGACTTAGTCGTCTTTTCCGGCATTTTTGGCCTTATTGGCGTAGGCCATGGCGGTACCCATCGCTACGCCGATAGCAATACCAATTGCAATATTATCTAGAGCCACTCCGACGCCGGCCCCGATAGCGATGCCGACGCCAATCCATACGCCCAGTTGTTCTTCGGGCGGAGTATCGTTTTGTCCGTTCATTAAACCCCTCTTAGCGAGTTAGGTGACGATACTTGATACGGTGAGGCTGATCCGCTTCGTGTCCGAGGCGCTCTTTCCGGTTTTCTTCGTAATCACTGTAGTTTCCGTCGAACCAAACGACTTCACTATTGCCTTCGAAAGCTAGGATGTGTGTCGCGATGCGATCTAAGAACCAGCGATCATGCGAGATTACAACCGCACAGCCTACAAATTCTTGGAGCGCATTCTCGAGTGCACGGAGCGTATTAACATCCAAATCATTTGTTGGCTCATCGAGCAACAATACATTGGCGCCTTCTTTCAGCATTTTCGCCAGATGTACGCGGTTTCGCTCGCCACCTGATAGTTCAGTTACCAGCTTTTGCTGATCACTTCCTCCGAAGTTGAACTGACCCACATAGGCTCTCGAATTAACATCTTTACCGCCCAGATTAATAAAATCTGTGCCGCCGGTAATTTCTTCCCAAACTGTTTTTGTACCATCCAATGGACGGTCCTGATCGATGTAGCCAAGTTGTACCGTAGACCCGGTGTCAAATGTGCCTTCATTGGGCGTTTCTTGCCCAGTAATCATTCGGAAGAGCGTCGTTTTACCCGCACCGTTTGGTCCTACAATTCCAACAATTCCCCCTGGAGGAAGCGAAAAGGAGAGGTTTTCGTAAAGTAGCTTGTCATCGTAGGCTTTTGTAATGCCCTCGGCTACAATGACTTTCTGACCAAGGCGAGGTCCGGGCTGGATAGGGATCTGGACATCATCTTGACGTTTGTGACCCTGTTCTGCCGCCATCTTTTCGTAGGCGGTGATACGTGCTTTGTTTTTGGCTCGACGTCCTTTTGGAGATAAACGAACCCACTCCAGCTCTGCATTAAGCGCTTTTTGCTTCTTGGACTCTGACTTTTCTTCCTGGGCAAGACGTTTACTTTTCTGCTCCAGCCAAGAAGAATAATTGCCTTCAAAAGGAATCCCTTCTCCTCGATCTAGTTCGAGAATCCAACCTGCTACATTATCGAGGAAGTATCGATCATGCGTTACCGCGATGACCGTTCCCTTATAGCGTGCAAGATGCTGTTCCAGCCAGCTTACGCTTTCTGCATCTAGATGGTTAGTGGGCTCATCAAGTAGAAGAACATCGGGCTCACTTAGCAAGAGTTGGACCAAAGCCACTCTTCGTTTTTCACCACCGGAAAGAACGCTAATCTTAGCATCAGCTGGTGGACACCTGAGTGCATCCATCGCCATTTCAAGCTTGGATTCTAGGTCCCAGGCATCCAGTGCATCGATTTTGTCTTGCAGTTTGGCCTGTTCTTCCAGGAGTGCTTCGTAATCTGCGTCAGGATCCGCAAATTTTTCGCTCACCTCGTTGTACGCTTTTAGTAAGCGTGCAGGCTCCCCTGCTCCTTTTTCGACCATCTCAAGTACGGTCGCGTCAGGATCAAGATCTGGTTCCTGAGATAGGTAGCCGAAAGTGATCCCTTTCTGACTCTGGATCTCACCCAGATAGTCCGTATCCAATCCGGCAATGATGCGCATTAAGGAGCTTTTACCAGCTCCATTCAATCCGAGTACACCGATTTTGGCGCCGTAGAAGAAGGACAGGTAAATGTCTTTGAGAACTTGCTTGCGGGTCGACTTATAAATTTTGCCGACGCCTACCATCGAAAAGATGATTTTTTGATCACTCATTACGAAACGGGTGGGGTGAGTTAGAGCGTGCGGGTGTATCCATCTCGCACGGAAATGTTCTTGCGCTTACTTCAGATTCAGCGAATCCAGAAGATCTTCAACCTTTTTCTGCTCACGATGTCCGTACCAAGTCGAGATAAGAAAGAAGAGAGACATCGCTGCACGAAATATTGCCGGTCCTGGGTCTTCGGAGCCAAACTTGGAAAAAGTCTCAAAAGCGAAGGTAATGAAAAATACTGCGCTTGAGATTCCGGCTACCCAAGAGGCTATTTTCAATCGAGACCGAATACGGAGGGCTAGACCTTTGGCATCGCGCGCACGAAAGAGCTGCCAATCTTTGTACAGAAAGGTGGCTTTTAGCTCTAAAAGTTGAGCCATGATCGGATCCTGATCGGATATTTGTTGAATATCTTGATTCTCGCTGCGATCAACAGATGGTATGGATTAAAGGCTGTAAGACACGGAAGTATACAGATTGCGACCTTCACTAGGCAGATTGCCGAAAGAAAGGTGTTGGTGATAAAGGGTGTCGAAGATGTTTTCTACTCCCACTTTCACGGCAATTCGGTCGTTAAATACTTTGCTGCCACGCACGTTCAAGACAACGTATCCGTCAGTGCCATCCTCTTCTGCAACGATTCGAGCAACGCGATTTTGAGGCATGGCCATCCTGGATTCAATTTCAGCCCAGTATGAAGCCTGATCCCATCGCAGGCTTAACATGCCACTAAAAGGGGGGATCAGGTACATGGGTTCGTCGATTTCTCGATTTTGTCCACGCGTGTAGGCGGCCGATCCTGCGATGGATAAACCAGTCAACACTTCGGCTACACCGCTGACTTCGAACCCAGTCAGTACGGCAGCGCTGGCATTCTGATAGACGCGGAATCTGTAGACATCTGAACCGTCAAGCAACCCATTGTCTGACATGCCAACGATATAATTTTGGATATAATTACCATATACGCTCGCCGTTATGCCGTACCAAGACGTCCACCTCTCCATTCCCAGCTCGACTTGCGAAGACCGCTCTGGCTTTAAATTGGGGTTTCCGGTGTAGAAAAAGCCATCCACGTAATTGTATACGTAGTGTCCATAGTTCTCCACGTGAGTTGGCAAACGGGCTACGTTGGCAAGGCTCAATCTGAATTTGGTGATGGGGTTTGCCGCGTATTCCACGGAGGCGCTCACATTTCCAAAAGAATAGGTTTGTGCGAGATCGTTTGTTTCCCATCGTCCTTTCAGGATGGACTTGGCTTCGTCTTTTTGGACATTCCGTCTTGAATAATCCCAGCGGGCATTAAGGCGGCTGATAAAGCGGCTTCCTAGTGGCATGGAATAGTCTGCTGCCACTGCTCCATGCTGAACTAGAATATCTCCCAGGTTGAGCAGGTACATGTCCTGAATATTTTCGAAGACACTGAACATCCACATGTCGCCAAAGCTCTCAGTCTGATAGAGGTCCAGCGTAAGGCCAAGGCGTTTTCGGTCAAATGAGAAATCGGCTCGGCTGATTCCTCCACTCGTACGCGTCCGACCGTACATAGGCATGTTCATGCCCCGCATCACTTCCCGCTCCCGTACATCCCGCTGGTAATCATCCATCCAGTGGTTTACGGTATTGTGATAGAGGCGGGTCTCCATGCCTTTGAACACACTGCTTGGTTCATGACGAGTCCAATTGTGCGTTAAGCTATAAATCTTAGCCTGAGCGAGGGTCGCGTCCATTAGCAATACCGGATACCCAATATTCCAGGCATTATCTGCGAGATAGCTACCTGTGAGTAGGTGGGCGTGATTCAATTTCCGAGAGAGATCGAGCTTGTAGTTGTTCTTTTCGTATCCGGAATATGAGATAGCGGCGCTGCCTCCCGGCGAAAAATCATCAGCCACTCGATAGGAAAAGCTGCCTCGGACACTCGTTTTTCCGTGCGATGCTCCACCTATAATTCGACCCCGGCGCAGCATCGAGGCGGATTCGAATCCGGCTTCAGAACTCAGAAAAAAGGTCTCGTCAAAGGTGGGCTTTTCCGTCATCAGGTTGATGGAACCGCCAATCTGGGATCCGGTGTTTAGATCAAACCCACCTTTAGTAAGCTCCAGTCGCTCCAAATTTTCGACTTCTACATATGCCGAGGTTGGATCCATTCGATCTATACATGCACCTACGACTTTCATTCCGTCAATTACCAATCCGACTTGACCGCCATTCATACCTCGGATTACTGGCTCCCAAGCAAAATTAGCTCGCTGAATGAAATCAGCTCCCGGAATACGATCCATAAGATCCTCGGTCGCATTCTGATTGTGAGTCGATGAGGATGGGTCGCTGAGTCGGGCTCGGTCGCCTTTTACCATGACTTCATCTACATCTATAATAGATGGAGCGAGGCGAACTGTTAGTTCGCCTCGCTCCCGTAGTGCCGGATCAATGTGTACTATGACCGACGCATAACCTAGGGAGGAGATCCTAAGCATATGATGGTCCGCTCTCAGGACCAATCGAAAACGACCATTTACATCTGCGGCAGTTCCGTATGTCGTGCCGGTCACGATGATATTGGCCATCGGCACGGGTGTGCCCGACAGGTTATCCAGCACAATTCCGTTCAGTGTATCTTGAGCCATTACAGGCCCGGAGAAGAAGAACAGAAGCGTCAATAGTGTAATTTTATTCTTCATCGAACAGTAAACCCCTTGAAGATGACTTCTTCACCGCCCGACATCCGTACAGTCATGTCCCACCCGCCAGACATAATGAAATTGACTTCGCCCCGATAATGGCCGTCACCTACGTGGGTTGGAGCTAGGAAAGGGGTACTGTGCCCTTCCCCCGCTCCCATATCCATATATGGGTACAGGTCCGGGGATGCTGAGGTAACAGGTGAGAAAGATCTTCCGTCAAAGGAATGGATGGCAATCTCGAATACATCAGATCCCGTTTTCGGAGCGGCGGGCGCGATCCAGCTAATAAATGTTGGAGCGCCTTCTATTTGCTGAACCCAAATATCATCAGCTACCTCAACAGGGTATAGGGTCGTAAATCGGCCTTGGTTTGTTACCCATGAAAGTTCGAGAGTCCAGTCGCCACTAATTCCGGGGTTCAGAATATGGGCAGATTCGCCTGATGTGAAAACCGTTGACCCCAGAGGAGATTCGATTCTTGTTATTCCCGAATCCAGGAAAAGTGTGGCGGTCAGTTCCGAAACATCCCCTTCCGTCTCGAAAAGGAGAGGATTAAATCCGGCATGTAGGCCATTCTCCGACAGGACTCGAATACGAATTGAATCATTCGTGTGGGAAGCCAGGATGACCTTTCCTTCTTCAGTAGCCAGCGGGTCTGGGTGCCTACTGAAGAAGTCTGTTTCAGTAATGTCTGGAGCACACCCTGCCAAGAGAACGAGCGTGATAAAAAGTAGTCTATGCATCGGGCAGTCCACTGAGAATAAAGTCATCACTTAGCGATAAGAGAAAGGCTTTGAGGTCAGCTTTTTCCATATCACTCAATTGCAGGGAGCGAACTAACTCGCTTTGGCCGCGTGAATTAGTACCTCCTCGGTCATAATGGTTTATGACCTCTTCCAGAGAGGAAAAGCGCCCATCGTGCATGAACGGAGCAGATATTCCTACATTTCTGAGTGTCGGAACGCGAAAATTTGCAAAATCGTCGGAGTTCAACGTGATGCGAGCTCGACCTGAGTCCGCAGCTGCGAAGGTCAAACCATTGTTCTGATAGGTCTGATCTGTAAACAGGAATCCTGAATGGCATGAGGCGCAGTCCGCCTTGTTTTCAAAAAGGATCAGACCTCGACGTGCAGAGGCAGAGAGTGCATCTTCTTGTCCGCTCAGATACCTGTCGATTGGAGCACCACCGCTTCGAATGGTCCGCTGAAATGCACCAAGAGCTTGTGTTAGGGTTAATACATTAACCCCCTGACTAAAAACGTCCTCAAATGCAGCTTGATAGGATGCATCAGAGCTGATTCGGTCCAACAAGGCACCCAAATTCATATCCATCTCGACAGGATTTTCTAAAGGGCCAAGCGCCTGTGATTCAAGGGTAAATGCGCCGCCGTCCCAGAACAGGAGATTCTGATAAGCAATATTGACCAGCGTCGGAGAATTCCGAATTCCAGTACGACCATGGACGCCAATACTCAGTGGGCGAGGATCCGCGAATGCATGCTCTGGCAGATGGCAGGAAGCACAAGACACGGACCCGTTTTCTGAGAGTCGAACATCGGAGAATAGGCGTTCGCCTAGCTCTACTTTGGCTCGCGTTGTTGGATTATGTGACGGGACCGGAATCGGATCAAACGATTCAGGCACATCCAGTAGTGCGAGTTGGTGGCCCTCATCGGCCACCAACTCGCACCCGGAAACCAGTACGAGCATCAGTATGAAACAAGTACGAACCACTATTAGTCGTGGTGTGAGTGCTCTGATTCATGCAGCCCGTGTAGCATGAAAGCACCGCTTATTTGGCCAGCCACTTTCTGTGCAACGGGGATATTATCACCCGTGTGGCACAATAACTGAAGAGGATCGGAAAGATCTACCATGTGCAAGAGGTGCGCGTAGTCCAGCATGACGTGAATTTGATTGGTAATGCCTTCGGTCAGTTCGAAGGCAGTATTTAATTCTACTTCACGGAGAAAAGTGGTTTTACCAAGGTGGGTTTCAAACGCAGCATCTGGAGTCCCATCTCCATCGGAATCAGCCAGTCCGTCAACTCTCAAGTAGATATACCCGTTAGCCCAATTCCAATGGTTGTTCTTGTCGGTCTGCTTAGCCAGTGCATGATTCGATGGGACTTGGGACGCATCGACTCGGTTGTCTTGGCCGTCAATACCGACTTTGAAACGCATACCCGTATAGCTTCCTGACATAGCCATTCCAAGGTCATATTCTTCATGGCCATGATCATGTTTAGCAAGAATGACTCGGTTGGATACAGTATGCGAAACGTCCGCATCGTTTTCATCTTTTGCCGGAACGGTTATGGATGGACCCTCGATAAGCGTCTCGGTACCGTCTTCAGCGATTAAGGTGATTTCAGAAAGGTAAATACGTGCGCCATCGAAGCTGATCGCTGTACCATTGTGGTCATAGGTCTGGTCCATCAATAATGGCTGTCCACTGAACACGGGTTGAAGTCGGAGCGTGGTCATCACTTCTTCGTCTTCCATGACGTCACTGTCACAACCTGCGATGAAAAGAAAAACGAATAGGACTGCTGGGAGAAAGAACTTAGAGTATTTCATAATGCTCAAATGTGTGCCTAGAGGCACGAAATAATGGGTATCTCGAACTGGAAAATGGCGCGGATTACATCATCAGAGTGATAGATGTGCGCGAAAAGGAGAAGGTCAGAGAAATCTGAACCAGTCGGGAATTGAGCGTACGACCACCCCTTTACGAGGGATAGAACAAACCAATAAGCCTCACGCAAAAATGCGAAAAGCGGTACAAATACAATCTTTGACCGGATCAGACAGTGGTCTGACGGTCAGCAGGAGGGCCTCGGGCTGAAAACGCCAGCAGATCGGCGCTGACAAAAGTGGCCTCGGAAAGAGAGAAAATTGACGTGCAGCTTTCTGGAGTATCAACTGAAAGGGTCGATCCTGCAAATCCAGGAGACTGGCTGAGGAAAAATACGGCAAATGGACACTCTGCATGAGCATCCATAGCCACTTCCAACGCCGCACCACTTTGGGAATGATCCTGCTTATGATCGTGAGCAGGCATGGCCGTCATCTCTGACATCGCGTAGGTATCGCCTAACGCCATATAGGCGAAATGCGAGAGTGGTGCGATCAAACCTCCCAGCAGGACACTGGTAAGAAGAGAAAGCGCTGCAATGTGACGACGGGTCGTCATAAGATGGCACGTGTAAAGCGGAGTTTGGCCCCTTCAATTAGTGATCCGGTAAAAAGGTCCACATCTGTGCAAAGAAGTACTTCCAAAATTGGATTTGCACATAGATTTACCCTTAAATGAACCATATTTATTTCGATTTTGGCACAAAGTCGAAGCATTATCAAAGGTCGCTGGGCTGGTAGTATCTGCAGGAACTATCAAGGTCCTTTAGGTTGACCTTCATTCAATCAATTCATTGTAGACGAAAGAATGACACGGTCAAATTGGATGATTAAGTGTATGTTCTCTCCTTGTCTTACATAATAGATCGAGCTCTTGCGCGCTCTCCGAATCATACTTCTCGTCCTTCTTGTTCTGGTAGGTTCATCCTGTTCAGATACGTTTCTAGATCCATTTGAGAACGAAGAAACGTACTTTTCGATATATGGATACTTAGACGAATTGGAGCGTGACCACGCTGTTCGTGTAATCCCGGTAACTCGTTTTCCAGAAAAGATCTTGTCGCCATCTGATCCGCAAGCGACTATTGATGCCCAAGTAACTTCTATGGATGTGGCCACCGGAAATGTCATCACGTGGTGGCATGATTTGGAGCGACTCCCGGATGGGACATATGGTCATATTTTCAGGTCCAATTTCATGGTGCGGCCGGGGCATACATATCGATTGGAAGTCACGAGATCTGATTCAATAGTGACATGGGCCGAAACGGTAATTCCACGTCATGGATCGCCCCGTCCCATTCCTGATACTTTAATGTTTCCGTACGAAGTAAGTCCAGATTCAGGATTAGTCGGGCGTGTTCGCCTGCCAGAGGTAGAGTCACCTTGGGATGTAGTGGTTACTTATGATCTGCAAGGTCGTTTTGTTCGGCTTCCTTATGGTCGTCCCGGGAATAAATCGGAAGACGGTGGTTGGGAGTTTGATATCGATATGGGGGCAGACGCTCCCCGGATGCGCTCCTATTTTGGTTTGGATTCCAGCACACCGTTGCCGCTATTGCACGCGATTTTGTTGCAGGTCCGAGTCCTGGACGCTAACTGGGATCCGCCGCGCGGCATTTTTGACCCGGAACTACTCGCCCAACCTGGTTCGCTTTCCAACGTGGTAAATGGAAATGGATTTTGGGGAGGAGTAGGTCTGTATCAATACGTGTGGAACGCACCGCCTAGATCGGCTCCATCTGGATCTAAGAACTAATTGATCAGCAGTGTGGTGTCAGCGGAATTCCGTCTACTGATAAGATGTAATCCAGTCGCACCATAAAGGCCGCACGGTCATCGGAAGGCGCCAGAAGAGCATAGTCTGCTCCATTACGCGCAAACACATCTGAAATTACCGCCCGCACTTCTGTCGTCTTGTCATCAACTAAATAGATGACCTTCACCGTCGTTTTCGATACTGACCAATGCTCGAGTCGGTCGTGAAACGTACAACTGATGGGTATGTATTTGCTCTCAGGCATCCGTTCGGTGAATCTTTATGTTTGAGAGTAGTGAACTCCATGAGGTCTTCGATTGGTCCACAGCAAACCCTTCCGAGTGAAATCAGTCGAATGTGTTACCGTTTTGGGTACGTTTACCAAACGAGTTCAATGAACAGAGGTCGGTGATCCGAAGCAACCGGTTCGTCGATCAAATACTGATCAATGACTCGGAACGCTGTGCTGGGACGGAGAGCAAAAAAATCGATCTCCTTGACGGGCTCGTAGGATGAAAAGGTAAAATGGTCTTCTCCCTTTTGAACGAAATCCCAATTCTCAGCTAAGTGAGCGAGTATGGGAGAGTCCGGTTCTGAGTTAAAGTCTCCTGCGATAATGATTGGTACATTCGTGTCCTCGTAGGCTGCTGACAACGCTCGGGCTTGGGCAAGCCTTTCGGTTTCTGTCATATAAAAGTGTATTCCAACGAACTCTAGTTCTCTACTCGTCTTAGGAGATGAAACACGTATCGAAAGAGCCGAGCGGGGCTCTTCTCCGTCGGGAAGTCGATGGTTCTTGGAAGACACTATGGGCCACTTAGACAGTACGGCCATACCATACTTGCCTCCTTGGTATGGCATAAACTCCCCAAATACGGCATCCATACCCGTAATATCCCCGAGAACGGAGGCCTGATTCACTGCATTTGTACGAGTGACAACGGAGTCAATTTCTTGCAGGGCAACGAGATCGGGTTTCAGGTCTCGAATCAGGGCTCCGATTCGTTCCAGATCCAACTCGAGATCCATTCCTGCTCCGTGGTGGATGTTGTAGGCCACGATGCGAAGGGTGTCTTGTACCGCCCCTGTTTCGGTTATTTTTTCTGGCGACTGACAGGCCGTTAGTAGGACGAGAAGGGCGGGAAGGACGTATGTACGCGACATAGGTTCTGTTTGGGTTGGTATAGAAACCCAACATATACCCCAAAAAGAAGTCCTGCCAGTTTTGCCAGTAAAACGGAATTAATCGTTTTACATTCGCACGGATCGAAACGCTTTGGATCTGGTGGTTGAACCGGTGGGTTCAACCACCAGATCGTTAGCGCTCAAACAACGTGGTCGAACAGATGGGTGGTTACTGGAGCGAGATAGTGAACGTCACATTAACGTCGGTTTCGTCGCTTCGGTCTGATCCGTTTTTTGGCTGGTCGTCAAAATGTGATAAAACCACATTTAGCGTACCACTTGCAGGTCCACCATCGGAAACAACGAGATCGAATGTTAGGCCAACCGGAAGATTATTGCTGTCGCGATCGGTAATCGAGACGTCCACGCGGTCGGACACGCCACCACCCACAGTGTAGAAGAACTGATGCTCATCATCCTCTTCTTCTATTTCTTCCGTGATGTTCTCTAGGTTGACATCATCCCAAAGTGTAATGGATCCTGAGTAGGTCGTCCCACTAGACAAGACGATCGGATCGATCTCAAACCCGGTACCGTCTCCGTCCGGGTCATTGGCATTTGCAGTGACGGTTTCTGTTCCAGAGGTGAGAGTGACAACAACTCGCGTGATCAATTCTTCCTCGCCTGCATGGTCGTGATCAGGCTCGGCCGAATCACACGCGTTTAGGGTGAAAGAAAGGAAAAGCAGTACTAAGAGGGTTCTGATATGAAATTTCATAGTGTTAAGATCTTCCAAAAGGAAGTTGTAGTCTAAAAGAAATGTTGCGACCTGGATCGTCTACGAAATAGCGAAATCGGCTCAGGTAATCCCTGTAAGCCACATTTGCGATATTATTGATGTCCAGGCTGAACCGGATTAATGACGGTCCAAAAAAGAACGCTCCCTTGAATCCCGCACCTAGAAGTGCGTATCCGGAGGGAGGTTCAACTAGTTCGATCTCGGTAGGAAAGCGATTTTGCTTTCGTACCAGAAGTGTTTCAACGTGGAATTCGGACTCCCTAATTCTCGTCCCGGTTGGCAAGCTGACGTAACCGTTTAGTGTCAGTCTGTCCGAGGGCATTGATATCAGGTGGTCATTCGATTTGGTGTCGCGTCCTCGGACCATTGATCCCACGACAGACATGCCAAATCGATCTCCAAAATCATGTGAAAGTAATCCGTCGATACCCCGAAGAACAGCATTCGTCTGACTGTAGATGAATGCGGGAAACGTTCCTCGGATAGTCACGACTGGATCGACTTGCGGGTGGAGATAGATATACCCGTTCATCTGATTGTTGTAGACACTGATTTCTGCAACGGAGTGCTCCGCCACGTGTCGAAGTGTTAGGTCCACGTTGTAGTTGCGCTCCCCGCCAAGAGTGGGATCCCCGGTCTCAAACTGGGCTGTCCCGTGGTGTACTCCGAAGTTGTAGAGCTCGTTAACGCCGGGTGGACGCCAAGCCGATCCCAGGTTACTGGCCAGAGACCAATGATCGCTGAACTGCCACACCGCCCCAACTACAGCCGTCAAGCTGCTGTAGGTATGGTTCTGGAGCGTGAATTCCCCAGAACTAACACTATTTCTTGGAAAGGCTTCCATCCAACGATAATTATATCTTATTCCCGACTCAAGGGTGAGAGGGCCCTGTACCCAGGTTTGCCGGGTATATATGCCGCCCGTTAGAGCCTTGAAGTTTGGAATGAGATATCCAGTTTCGTTGTTCGTGTTGGTCTGGTTCATGCCACTGAGTCCAATGACACCCAAGAACTTTCCTCTCGGCTTCTGACGAAGTTTCAAGTCGAGGGTGTGGGTCGTCAACGACAGTCCAAATGCCGGCTTTTTGCCTGGTTCGTCACAGAACCGGCAATGAGCATCGTATTCTTCCCGTCGGTTGCTCTGCAGTCCATATTGAGCTTCAATCCAGTCGCCACTATCCAGTCGAAATTGGCTTTCAATCGTGACAAGATCATGATTGATCGTCTGCTTCGGGGCTTTGATTTCATAGGAGAACGTGTATTTCACGGACGGATGACCACGTTCAATAGCGGCCAAGAGGTCGTCCATGTTTCCAATGTGTGCCCCTTTGAATAAACCCAGCGTTGTTCCAAAATGACTGTAATATGCATGGAGATGAAACGAGTCTCGTTCTATTCCCAGCGATACTGAGCCGTCGAATTCTTGGAAAGCCGAATTGCCTATGACCCAGTCCGGAGTTTGCGAGTCTCCTGCCCGACGCATGCTACCTTGCAGTCTCCATCCAAACCCTCGAATGGCCTTGGGGCCGCCCTGTAGAGCTAGCGATCCGGCCCCCTGACGGTTGTTGGAGAAGGCACTCAGCATCAGGCGTCCACTTATCGACTCATTCGTCGGTAGATCCGGAGGATCTAGGCGAATAACACCACCAATCGCACCGACACCATGTTCAACACCAGCTGCGCCCTTGATCACTTCGATACGCGCCATTGCAAACGGATCTATCTCCGGTGCGTGTTCTCCGCCCCACTGTTGTCCTTCCTGAGCTACTCCAGCGTTCAGCACAACCAATCGTTGACTGTGTAGGCCGCGGATAACCGGTTTTGAAATGGAGGGACCAGTAGATAACGTTGTGACGCCGGGCAGATCTTTAAGCGTTTCTCCCAAAGTGAGACCACTTTTGCTATCAAGATCGGCTGCTCTCAGCACCGTAACGGATTGAGTGGAGCGCTTGAGCATGGCTTCTTTCTGATGCTCAGCAGTGATTACGGCTTCGTCCAGATAGACATTTTCGGGCACCATCTGGACATCTAAAACGACGATTTCGGATTTCATTTCGATCGTCCGAATTTCGCTTTTATATCCAATGAACCGATACTCCACGACGTACGTCCCCGGCTCGAGATGATCGAGGAAATAACGTCCCTCCTCATCAGAGACAGTCCCCTGATTTAGAGTAGGAATTACGATTTGAGTACCCGGCAAAGGCATTCGATTCTCATCAAGCACACGACCCTGAACGGATTGCGCGCTGCTTTCACAAGGAAATCCTGTGACGAGCACTACGAGGATGAATACGCCTGCTAGGCGAGCGAAATTGACTGACATGGCTGTCTGGAATGCCAGAAATCTGGCAGAATAGATTGAAAACCCACCTCCTTGGTGGGGGAGCAATCAGACAGCAGGGGGCGCGCGAGCTCCTGAGGAATAAGGACCGAGGGCGATCAGAAAGTCGGTCTGGTCATGCCATACTTCCTTATCAGCGGAACGATCCGCGGAAGATGTTATGTTTTGGTAGGCAGAATCCCACCGGCTCACACAGGATGTACAGTCATCTAATTCGAATTCATGCCGGACCTCTTCAAATCCAGTCTCATGATCTGAATGGTCACATACCTCATCCCGAGAAGCTGCATCTAACCACTCCAATCCGTGATGAACGGCGTGGAGCGTCGGAGAAAAAACGCCGCCAATCAGGAAAACGCACAGCAATAAGCTGTTCAGAATCGAGGTTGATATGGGCGTTCTAAAATCCATGCGCTGACTTTCGTTGACCTTGATCAACTTTTGATTTATTGGATTGATCCTCCAAAGGCCTTTTCTTTAGAAAAAGGGTAGTCTCCGGATCTGTTCAGCGTACTGATCCGTTTACCTCCGGTCCCAATTCCAAACCCCAATCTGAAATGCAACGTTTTTCTGCTTCGGTTTTTATCCTCCTGATAGCTGTGAGTCCGGTACTCGCTCAGACATTTTACTCAGACGATGCCTCCATGCGTCTTGGATTCGGCGGCGCCGTTTCTGTTTATGAAGGAGACGTCTATATCGGATCGGCCCCCATTACGTGGCCAGCTGGCGCTGATCCTGCGGGACAGGTCCTTCGGTTTTCGAAAAACGAAGAGGGGCAATGGGTAGAAGTTGAACGCATTGCAGCAGAGGGCGGAGACCATGGAGACGAGTTTGGGCGCTCGTTTAATATCACCGATGGTCAGATGGTTGTCGGAGCACCGGGACAAGACGCTGTGTACGTTTTTAGCTTGAAAGACAATAGGTGGACTCAGACCGCGAAGGTAAGTCCACACGAAGAGTTGCCTGAAGGTCATGAGTTTGCAGGTTCTTTTGCCCGTGGTGGATTCCGAACACAGAATATTGCCGTCGTTCAGAATAACGTTATGGTTACCTCATATGATCAGTCTACGCACGAGGGTGCCGTTCATGTAGTGCACCAGATGGGCACTATGTGGCATGATATGGGCGAATTGGAAAAAACCGGCGCGTGGGCCGTTGCCTCTTCCGGAAACCATCTATTTCTAGGTACAGCGGAAGCCGATAGTGCCGCGGGTGGTGTTGTGGCGTACGAGTATGTAGATAGCCGTAACTGGGTTAAAAGAGAGGGGATCTTAAAAAATGATCTCGATGCAGGTGCGCGATTTGGACGGGCATTTGCTACCCAAGGTAATAAGGTATGGGTCGGCGCCTCAGGTTTTGAGAGTTTTGGAGCGGTCTTCGCGTATGAGTTTGGAGAAGATGCGACCTGGCGTATGGTAGATACGATTGTTCAAACGGGAGAAAATCAGCATCCGAGTTTTGGGTCAAGTCTTTCAGTCGATGGCGATTACCTCCTTATCGGAGCCTCAGGCGCAGCCTATCTTTATGATATCACCATGACCGGCGATGCGACGCTGCGGTTGGAAGCAGAAGAAGACCGCGCCACACCTGGTTTCGGTACTAGTGTCGCTATGGGAGATGGATTTGCCATTGTAGGATCACCAACGGGTGATTTTGACGCGGGTCTAGCAAGTGTTTTTGAACATACCGATGCTGGATGGGAGCGTACAGCGTATCTCTTCGGCGACGTAAACCGGATGGAGTCTATCACGGGAACGGACAAGATTGATTGTACGGATGGACTGGCAAATGGGCTGTTTCCTTGCGAAGACGTGGACCTAGTTTCCTTTCTTGCAACGGACGAAATGTCCCATGACCGTGGCGCCAAACTCAATGATATCTGGGGGTGGGAAGATCCACAAACGGGTAAAGAGTACGTTCTTCAGGGCCGAAATGACGGCCTTTCTGTTGTGGATATTAGTAACCCCGCATCTCCGCTTGTTGTGGGTAACATGATGCGCACGGAAGGATCACCGGGTGCATGGTGGCGGGACGTGAAAGTGTACAAAAATCACGCTTTCGTAGTAGCTGATGGAAGTCGGGATCATGGATTACAGATTCTTGATCTGACCCAAGTGCGGGACATTGACCCCGCTGATATGCCGGTTATGTTTGAAGAGACCGCTCACTACGCGGGGACCGCCAGTACGCATAATGTGGTTATTAACGAAGACACAGGATTTGCCTACTTGGTGGGTAACCGATCCGGTGGAGAGACGTGCGGTGGCCAGCTTCATATCGTGAATATTCAGGATCCGCAGAATCCAACGTTTGCAGGCTGTTACAACCACCCTGATTTCGGTGGAACGCATGATGCGCAATGTGTACTGTATCACGGTGCAGATGAGGATTACGCCGGAAGTGAGATCTGCCTGAACTCAAACGGTTCGGCGTTCATCGTAGCAGACGTCACAGACAAAGAGAACACGAAAACGATCTCGACAGCCTTTTATCCCAATACGAATTACACGCATCAGGGATGGCTTTCAGAGGATCACAACTACTTCTACATGAATGATGAGTTGGATGAAATGAACGATGTCGTAGCTCACACCCGAACGTTGATTTGGGACATGAGCGATCTCGACGAGCCTATTCTGGTTAAGGAATTTTATTTGGACAGCAGCGCCTCTGACCACAACTTGTATATCAAAGGTAACTTGATGTATCAGTCTAACTACCAGGCCGGTTTGCGCATCTTGGACATCACAGATCCTGAGAATCCGGTTGAAGTCGGTCATTTCGATACGGCGCCGAACGCGGATGATGTGAAAGGCTTTGGCGGTTCTTGGAGTAACTATCCTTATTTCAAGAGTGGCATCATTGCTGTTTCGAGTCAAGGAGAAGGATTGTATCTGTTACGCAAGCGCGAAGTGGATCTATAATGTTGAAGGGTATTTCGCCATTAATCAGTCCGGAGTTACTTCGGATTCTGGCAGAAATGGGGCACGGAGATGAAATCGTCCTTGCGGACGCTCATTTTCCGGGTCATACGTTGGGTGCCGAAGTCATTCGTGCTGATGGTGTGCCTGTGGAGCCACTGCTCGAAGGTATTTTAGATTTATTCCCGCTAGATACCTATTCAGATCCCCTTACCATGATGGCTGTTGTGGAAGGGGACGAATTAGACCCGGCGGTTGAAGCAGACTATATGACCGTCGTGCAACAATACGAATCTGGAGCGGCAGCTCCAGCCCGGATTGATCGGTTGGAGTTCTACCAGAGGGCCATGGAGGCCTTTGCGGTCGTTATTACGGGTGAGACGAGGAAGTATGGCAACATCATTCTCAAAAAAGGATTGGTGGAATGAGTAGAGAACGAGTGGTATCTAAACAGGTCCTCGTACCGTTTATCCTGGTAACGCTCCTCTTTTCGCTCTGGGGTTTTGCGAACGATATCACCAATCCTATGGTGGCTGCGTTCTCTCGCATCCTTCAGATGAGCAATTTTCAAGGCTCACTGGTACAGTTTGCGTTTTACGGCGGATACTTCGCGATGGCGTTCCCCGCAGCTCTCTTCATTAAGAAGTACTCATACAAGGCCGGAATACTCGTGGGACTAGGACTGTATGCGTTTGGTGCGCTACTTTTTCTCCCAGGTAGCAAAATGATGGCCTTTTGGCCTTTTCTAGTCGCCTATTTCGTTCTGACCTGTGGTCTTTCCTTTCTGGAAACCAGTGCCAATCCCTACATCTTGTCGATGGGCTCCCAAGACACGGCGACGCGGCGCTTGAATCTGGCGCAGGCCTTCAATCCGATCGGATCACTGATGGGGATGTTTATTGCCCAGCAATTTATTCTAGCACGACTTAATCCGGCAACGGCAGCTGATCGCGGCGCCATGGGCGCCGCGGAATGGGCTTCGGTTACATCTGCTGACCTTTCCATTATCGCCACGCCTTATTTAGCTATTGCGGGCGTTCTTCTGGTCGTTTTTGCTATCATTGCTGTTCGAAAAATGCCCGGGCAAGAGCGTCACGATGGTGCGCTGGACGTTCGGGGGACTACTCGTAGGCTGTTAGCCAACAGAAGGTACCTCGAAGGTGTGACTGCACAGTTTTTCTATGTCGGTGCACAAATCATGTGTTGGACCTTCATCATCCATTATGCTACGATCGAGTTGGGAATGGATGCGGTCACAGCGCAAGGCTACAATATTGCTGCAATGGTCATCTTCGTATCGAGTCGATTCATCTGCACGTTCCTCATGCGCTTCGTGAGTCCCGGCGGATTGTTGATGAGACTCGCTTTGATCGGTGGAGTGCTTATCGCGGTACTTATCCTAATTGGCGGGCAGGTCGGTTTGTTGGTACTAGTCGGCACATCGGCTTGTATGTCACTCATGTTTCCGACCATTTATGGCATTGCCCTTGAAGGATTGGGCGATGATGCTAAGTTCGCCTCGGCTGGCCTGATCATGGCCATCCTCGGCGGCTCGATCATGCCGCCCATGCAGGCTGCATTGATCGATTTTGAATCGATTGGTGGGTATTCGGCCGTTCGTATTTCCTTCGTGATGCCGCTGATTTGTTTTGCAGTGATCGCGCGGTACGGTAAGCGCTCACTTTAGCTCAGCTGCCGCAAAGGTCACGTCGTAGGGTACACAATGGATGAAGGCCTGCTAGAATGGTATACATGTGCGGCCCGGTCGGACCGATTCTCCTTCAAGAAAAACGGGCTTCAATCCTGCCTTAATTCAATCGTATAAACTCAGAACGGATACCAATCGATCAATATCGCTCGAGTTTACGAATGGAGCGAGTGAGATGCGGAGGCGGCCGTTGCGCTGGCTGGTATGAATACCGTTGTCCAATAAGGCTTGGTACACATTGGGCGCATCAGCTGAAGTATGAGCCAGCGATACGATTGGGCTTGAACTCGAGGTGGTATTGAAGGAAGACCAACCCGTATCCTTGATATTATTCTCAAGGTAAATCCTCAATGCCAAAACGTGTGATGTCGTTTCTGTAGCCAAGATTGATTGCGTGTGTTCGAGCGCTGTTGCCAGACCGGTAAGAGACAGGTAGGACATGGTTGAAAGTGTAAACTTCGAAGCTGGCCCCGCAAAGCGTGCACTTTGGGTATCGAACTCAAATGGTTCAGGAGCACCCATCCATCCAGCCAAAACCGGAGTTTTTTGAATGAGGGCATCGGACAAATAGGAAATAGCGACACCCCCATGACCACCTAGCCATTTGTAGCCACTCGTGATGACAGCGGACACCTGCCAAGTCGGCCCATTGATCTCCAAAACGCCTGCAGACTGCGTCGCGTCAATGATCAGGTCAGCGCCTGCAAGACGAGCTTGCGCACTTAGCGCCTCAACGTCAACAAGCGAACCCGTTCCATATTGCACATGACCAACTAGAATCAGACGTGTTTGCGGCGAGATCTGACGGATAATCGCTTCGGTAAGGTCTTTATTTGGGGCATCCCGTACCCAACAAATCTGAGGCTGGTCTTCTTCGGCTAGGGCCACCCACGGCCGAGAAATGGCTGGAAAATCGGATTCAATCAGAATGATCTCGTCCTCAGAATGCAGGTTATACCAGTATGGGAGCTGGCCCAGAATGTCACTAGCACACGCCGTGATGGCCAGTTGATCTGGTTTGCACCTCAAAAGCCGGGCCGCCGGATTTCGGAGGTCATTGAACAATGCGACTTCCTGTTCGTCGGTCAACTTCATATTTCCGTGACGAGCAGAATCGTCCAGGAAACGATGCATAGCCTGCACGACGGGATCTGCAATCAGGCCAATGGAAGCTTGATTCAGGTAGACCTCCTCCGAAAGAGAAGGATAGATATTGCGGTCAATGAGAGATGGGATCATCATTAATGGTACAAAAATTCGAGCTCGGTAACATCTGTTTTCATGTGGCACGCATAAGTACTCATTGAATGAATCCGGTGGATGTTATAGCGCGAGACTAGGAAAAAACGTTTGCTGATTGGAAGGGCTATATTTGAATACATTGAAGCCACCAATTAGAGATTATACCATGTCGCGATTGATCATTGCACTTGTACTAGTAGCAGGATGTGCAACTTTTGCACCCATTGATTTAAGGCTGGATCAGCCTGCCGAGTTGGGCGACACGCTTGCGCTCGGTACGACTGAGGCGCGTTACTCGGTGGTGGGCTTTGATCCGGTTTATTACGAGCAAACCACGATTATCAAATGTGATAACATTCACGATGAGATCAGAGCTCAATGTGAAGAAGGAGGGATCTGCTATGCCATCAAGAAGATCAGTGGTGAATCCTCTATTGAGCCAACATGCATGAATGAGGACTATGTCACATCTATCTACACCGTAAAAGTCCGAGCCTCCAATAAATAAAATGGTGCAAAATAAATGCGGGGCGCGGGATGAAATCCCGCGCCCCGCATCAAAAGTCTCGCTAACGAACTACTTACTTGTCTTTCTTTTTCTGAGCACCCGGCGTAAGTACGTTGTCAATCAACCCGTAATCTTTAGCTTCTGCCGCGCTCATCCAGTAATCGCGATCGCCGTCTTCCTCAATTTTCTCCGGTGTCTGACCCGTGTGGTGGGCTAGAATGCCGTAGAGGCTCTTTTTCATTTTCATGATTTCGCGTGCCTGGATTTCGATATCCGAAGCCTGACCTTGAGCGCCGCCCAGTGGCTGATGCACCATGATGCGTGAGTTTGGAAGCGCAGCTCTTTTGCCTGAGGCACCGGCTGCAAGCAATACGGATCCCATGGAGGCAGCGAGTCCAACACAAATAGTGGACACTTCGCATGAAATGAACTGCATCGTGTCATAGATGGCAAGTCCACTGTCAATAACTCCACCAGGAGAGTTGACATAAATATTGATGTCTTTTTCTGGCTCCTCGGAAGCTAGATAAAGCAATTGAGCAACCATTAGGTTGGCCACGGCATCATTGATGGGCGTACCCAGCATAATGATGCGTTCTTTCAACAAACGACTGAAGATATCATAGGCGCGTTCACCCCGACTAGACTGCTCCACTACCATCGGGACGAGAGTAGACATGGGCGCGTTCTGAAACGACGAACCGTGAATGCTGCTAGGAATGGATGAACTGTGGAGACTCTTCGAGAATTTTAGAAAGTCGTCGACCATCGAATCGCTTGTTTGAATGGTTGGTACGGGGGAATCCGAAAAAGTAGTTTGTCGAACCGCTCCTGTTATCGGCGGGTTCCGCATTTTCCAAAGGTAGTCGTCAAGCTTTTCCGCAGAGACGGAAAGCTTCTGCGGTTCAGTGTTTGAAGGACATCAGGTTGACTGATCAGGAAAAAAGGAAAGAGGACAGGTCCACTAAATACGGGATCAACCCTTTTTCATCTCCTTCTCGTACGCATCCTTGTCCTTGTCGGTGACCTTCATGGTGTCGCCGATGTAACCAAAAACGAGATCGGAAAGGATACCTTGGTCTACTTGACCCATCATCTGTGGCATGGACTCGTAGTATTGCTTGAGCATGTCAATCGGAAATCCACCTTGCTCAGCCATCGTTTCGAAATGTGCTTTGCGGGCATCTTCCGTTACTTCAATCTTCTGGTCAGCGATGATGGCGTCACGGACAAACATCCATCGAGCCTGATTTTCGGCTTGTTCGCGGCGATCCGCTTTGAATCCTTCAAGATCAAACCCTTCGGGAAGCTCTTTCATTTCGCGCTGAGACTTGAACTCCTCGAGATAGGACTCTACGTACATGTCGATAACCGAATTCGGCACTTCAAATGAGTGTAATTCGATTAGTTTTTCAATCACGTCGGACTGAAAAAGGTCTTTAGTGCGCTGCTCCCATCCCGAAACGAGTTGCTCTTTGACCTGCGTACGAAGCGTCTCCGCGTTGTCCACCTTGTCATTGGTCACTTTCTTGACCATCTCCTCGTCGAGCTCAGGCAGCTCGCGGATCTTGACTTCTTTGAGCGTTAGTTGGAAATGACGTTTTTCGGATCCGTCCGGAGAATCAAACTTGACCTTTTTGGCCTTGCCGACTTTCAGACCAACCAATGCCTTTTTGATTTCCGGCATCAGATTCTCGTCAGAAAGCGTGAACGGCACATCTTCCTGCACATCACCTTCAGGTTTCTTTCCCTTTTCGTCGAGACGCTGCATATCAACCAAAACATAGGAATCGTCTTTGGCTGGACCGTCGTCTGGAATCAAATCTGCGTGAGGAGCGATCAGGTTAGTGATCTCATTCTCTACGTCTTTGTCTTCAACTACGTGAGTTAGACGAGAAACCTTAACCTTGGAAAGGTCGGCTAGTTTGATATCGGGACGAACACCAAATCGAACTACTGCTTTCAGATCCCCTTCGAACTCGTACTCGAGATCGGTGATCGTTGGCTGGCCGAGAACTTCGTAGTCATCGCCTTCGAGCACTGTTTCCTGAAAGGCCTTCTGGACCCTTTCTTCGGCAACGCCATACGCGAGGGCTTTACCGTAGACTCTACGCACGAGTGAGGTTGGTACTTTGCCTGCACGAAACCCTTTCATGTTAGTTTGTGCTTTCTGCTTATTAACCGCAGCGTTGATCTCATCAGCCAGGTCGGCTGCTTCAGCGACGATTTCGAGGTCAAATTCGACGTCAGTGATCTTTTTGATTTCCGTCTTCATGCTTCTTGGGGGCCGGATACTAAGGTGGGACCGGCTAAGTGGGTTGGTCAAATTATTGCCGTAGCCCATTCGTAACCTTATCTGGGGGGGTTTGGTTCGAGTGTTTTAGCAGATTGAGTGCCTTTTCACGAAAACTCTGCGTCCGCCCAAAGGTCTAAAAATCTAGTCCTACGCTTATGTAGGTACTTCTGTCGCCAAACGTGCGACCGTCAAACGGCCAGGCGAAGTCAAGCCGAACGGGATATCCAAGGAATAGCGTTCTGATTCCAAAACCGGTTCCTATTAAGACGTCATCGATCTTTCGCTTACTTGAGTTTTCAAGACTCGTCGATGTCCGTCCGCCCCAGATATTTCCAACATCTGCAAAGACTTGTCCTTGAATATTGTAGATCGGAATGACGGGAATTGGACCAGGAAGAAGCGCGGCTACGAGTGGAAAACGAAACTCCGCGTTGATTAGTCCAAAGTTGGATCCATTGGCGGCGTTGATATCATATCCACGTAGAGGCATCACGGCTGTGGCGAAGACGAAATCGGTAACGTCCTCGAGTGGAAAACCATTTATATCATCAAAATTACGGTTGAGCCAGTTCTGGACGCCAGACGTGTAGAAGACCTGCTTGTGTGACCCGAACGAGAATCCGGTTGAAAAGCGCATGGCCCAGGTGTAGCGTGCCTTTCCAAAAGAGCGGTACGTGCGAGCGTCGAAAAGAGCCGTACCAAAGGTGATACCGTTTCTAAAACCCAAGGGAGATCCCGAGAGGGAGACAGCCATTCTGGATCCGTCAATCGGATGGGTGTATCCCGGAGTGGTGCTATCCTTGGTATAGGTGAGGCCCGGTATAAAAAGCGTGCGTGAGTTAGATGGGCGGGCTACATCGGTTACGTCGGCTTGATTTACGCCTACAAGGCCTATGCGGATATCGAGCCGTTGAAATTTGGAGAACGGAAGACTGGCTTCGAGGTAGCTGCCGTACTGTCGATATCGGTAATAGGTTGGATTATCGACCGTGAAGTCAGCAAGTAACCGGGACAAGTGAAAGGTAGAAAACGACCAGTCCACGCGGCGGGGAAGGTAGACATACGAGAACGTGTAGTCCGAATTGCGCAGATCAAGCAATAGGTTCGAGGACACGATCATCTTGTGATTGCCCAGCATATCGCTGAATACCATTTGGGTCACTCCCTGAACGCCATAGAGCGCGTCATATCCAGCGGCACCATATACGATGTCAGGCGAAAAACGAAGTTTGTATCGCTGGGGAGCATATTCTCCATCATCATCCAGAATGGGAGCCGTCTGGATTCCCGGAAACGCTATGAATTCCGGATTGGGCACTAAACCGGTCTCACGTTTTAGTGCTTCGAAATCAATGGTAACGCCTCGCGCAAAAGAATCGATGGGCAGATCAATGGATTCACGGCTGTCAAAAGAGAGCAGATTCCGGAGAGAGTCCACATTCATCCCTGGATCGATAAGTCCCTGCAGTGCAAGATGAACGGGTTTAGTTGGTTTGAGTCGATCGCGGCCACGAACATATGGTGTGCCGTCATTGGCATCTCTCAAGAAGGGATTTCCCTCTAACCGAGCTCGTCCCGCGACGGCGAGCGCTGGAGCAACTCGGAAATCTGTTTGATCTACTCGTTGCGCCCACACATTTGGCATGAGTGGGTCGCGCGGCTGAGTACGCTCGAAGGGGCGCCGAAGGGTGTAAATAGATGGAGTACCCTCTTTGAGGGACACAACCGCAGCCAAATCACCACTGGTGGATAGAGCTACTTGCATCACGCCGATGTCTAAGTCGGTGAGCGGGCGCACGCGGCCGCTCACAAGATGCTTTTCATACAGGTTGGGGATGCCGTTTCGGTCACTTACGAAGAGGACTAGACTTGGATCATTTCCAAATCGTGCACTACGGTCATCCCATGTCTCATCGTAGGTCAGGCGTCGCACGAATCGAGATCCAGGTTGCCACACATAGAGATCACTTTGTTCAAATGTTTTCTCGAAAATGCGGGTTTCCTCGGCGGTGTGTCTGCGCAGTTCTGTGTCTGCACCTCGATCAGAATGAAACACAATGGTTTCGCCATCTGGACTCCAAGAAGGTTCAAAGTCTCCAAAGACATCATCGGTCAGGTTCTGAAGCTGCTCGGTGTCGAGGTTGAATACATAAATATCACTCTGTGTACCGTCGGTCGCGCTCATGGCTAAACGGCGTCCATCTGGATTCCAGGATAGGGACAGAATTTGCTGTAATCCGGGAGGTTCAACTTTACGTTGAACCTCCGAATTAACATTGACGATCACGATCGCATCGCGCCCCCCGCTTCTGGCCGCCACGGCCAATTCCCTACCGTCCGGGCTCCAGGCCAAACCGGGAGTAAGTACCGGTAACGACTCAAAATCACGCGAGATCTGTCCCTGAATTAATCGCTTTTGGATCTCGCCATCGTCCGTATCGGCCAGATAAATATCAAATAGCCCATTGGTCGAGGTCACATACGCCAGTTGGTCGCCAAGGGGAGAAAGAGCGGGACTGGTATTGTAAAACCCTTGTTCACGCGTGATAACGGGTCGTGCAACTTCATCCAAGGATTCTCGTGCGGTCACTTCCGGGAAATAGATTTCCCTCAGGGCTCGCTGCCAGCGGTCCGACAACTCATCTAGGTTCAACCCGATGGATCGGTCTATGGCTTGCTCGACGGACCTTGCTGAGCGAAGGCGTCGAAGTATTTCAGCAACCTTTTCGTCACCATACTGCTCGGCGATGTAATCCCACACACTTTGGCCACCTCGGTATGCGTAATACCCAAATAAAGAGCGCACGGGAGCTAGGTCATCTTCAAGGATGGCTTCGCGCACATACATGTCTGAATGCGTATCCCATCCGAGAGCCGCATATTCTGCTAAGCCTTCATTGAACCAGAGCGGAATACGCATTTTGGCGCCAGCCTGGATGAGCGACTGGATCGATCCCCCGTAGTACACCTCATTGATAATCGCATGGACCAGTTCATGGTGAACGACCCGGCGAAAATCCCGATAATCACCCGAAAACGGAATAGCAATTCGGTTTTTGAAAAGCTCTGTCACGCCACCGATCCCGTCCGAATAGACGGGCAGATTGACGGCATTCGTTACCGCGAACTCACCGTGGTTGCGATAAATGATGAGTGGAATGCGCTCCTCTAGCTCTAACTCAAACAACTTCTCAAGCGAGACAAATGCTTCCTCGGCGGCGTGCGCTGCAAAATCTGCCAGGTACTCTCCCTCGTCATAGTAATACACGCGGAAGTGCTCTGACTGGAGGTAATACCATTCTTGCTCGCCGTAATGCACCTTGTTTTTCCCATACCGGAAGTATTGGGCATCCGCATCGCGAGCTGTTGGAGCCGCGAGGCACAGGAGTAATATGAGGGTATACAGGCGCTTCATTCGATCCAAACCCCTGCTAAAAGGGATTGGATCCCAAAGTACAGCCGAACACGAGTTGAAAATGGGTAAAAAATCAATCCGGACAGGGTGAAGCTTTCGTTTTTCCAAGAAGTGAACCAATCGGTATGAGACTCGAAAGTGTACCGACTATTTCACATCACACTTTTTTTGCGGATTCCATTCAACTACATTCACACTCTCTGTAACTAGAACGAGTCGTGGAATTGATGAACCGCTTCTGTCCCCGAATATTATCCGCCTGCTTCGTCTTGATACTGTTTATGGCCCCAGTGGCCAACGGTCAGGACATGATAGAACACCCGCTTACGGATCTAGATGGTTTCCAGGCACCCGCCGATAACTGGCGCATTGTTGGAGCGATAGAGGCCGACCGCCATGGCGTTGCTGACATTCAGACGACCGATGGAGACGGCATTCTACTCAATATGCCGTCTGATGGGGTACGAGAAAACCTGTTCACTATGTGGGAGCATGGGGATATTGAGCTTTCATTTGAGTTCATGATGCCCAAGGGTTCTAATTCAGGTGTATATCTACAAGGTCGATACGAAATTCAGCTCTTTGATAGTTGGGGCGTACCGAATCCGACGTATTCCGATGCTGGTGGTATTTACCAGCGATGGGATCCAGCGCGCAATGAAGGTGAGCGCGGATATCAGGGCCATCCACCCAGTATGAATGTGAGTCGGGCACCTGGGTTGTGGCAGGATTTCTACATCCTATTTCAGGCTCCTCGATTTGATGCAGAAGGCCGAAAGGTTTCCAATGCCAAGATGGTTAAGGTTGCTCAAAATGGGGTTGTCATTCATGAGAATGTAGAGCTCACCGGTCCCACCCGTGCGGCTGGGTTTTCGGATGAGCAGGCGCTTGCCCCCATCATGATTCAGGGCGATCATGGTCCCGTAGCGCTAAGAAACATCCGATACAATCTCCATTTACCCGCGGCTGCCGAGGATGAGAAACCACCTCGTTTTGTGCCGGCCATCCATGTGGAGCCCACCTCAGAAGCAGAGGTTATTCGAGGGTTTGTGAACCATGATGGTGCAAAGAAGACGCGAACCATTTCGGTGGGCGATCCCGATGGGGTCCATTACGTGATGGACTCTGCGCAAGGCGCCGTGCTGTACGCTTGGAAAGGGAGATTTATTGAGACCACGGATATGTGGCACAGCAGAGGCACACAGCAGTTAGCCGTTCCAAGAGGTAGTGTGCTGACTTTTTCTGGGAGGCCTGCTGTAGCGCGTCTTGAGTCCGACAGTATTGTCTGGCCAGACAGCATGGGGGCTGATTATGTCTTCAAGGGATACGATTTGGATGCGGATAGTCGTCCATCTTTTCATTACACCATGAGCGATGTAACGATCACAGATCGACTGCTGCCCGGAGATAATGGACGGCAATTGGAACGAGAAATAGTGGTATCAGGTGATGATTCCGGGTCTTCAGAAATTTGGGTTCTTGTTGCCGCCGCTACAACGATTTCCGAAGGTGATGATGGGGTCTTCAGGATGGAAGGCAATACCTACTATCTGGAACTCCTCGACTCCGGTGGTGGCGAGGCCATCATCCGCGCCTTAGATGAAGGCGAAGAGCTTCTTGTCCCTGTTTCACTCAGCGACGGTTCTGCAACCGTTCGCTATGCTTTGATTTGGTGATGTCATGAACTACCTATCTAAACAAATGGCAGATATGACTCGCCCTGCTCTGCTTGTCCTTGTCTCCTTCCTATATGTTTCTTCAGCGTGGGCTCAAGTCCCGAAAGGAGAGGCGGATTACTACAAGATTGTAACGCTCCCTATACCCGAAAACGTGATACTTGAAGTCGGGGGTATGGATGTATTGCCCGATGGCCAGTTGGCCGTATCGACTCGAAGAGGAGATGTTTGGCTGATTAAAAACCCATACATGAGTGGACGCAAGCGACCCGAGTTCAAGCGTTTCGCACATGGTCTGCACGAAGCTCTGGGGCTGGCCTATCGGGACGGCGCTTTCTATACATCGCAGCGCAGCGAGTTAACCCGTTTAAAAGACATGAACGGAGACGGCCGGGCCGATCTATATGAAACGGTTTATAGCTGGCCGCTCGAAGGCAATTACCATGAGTATTCCTTCGGCCCTCTGATCAAAGACGATGGTACGATGATCGTAACGCTTAATCTAGCGTGGATTGGGTATGGGGCCAGCCTTTCCAAATGGAGAGGATGGATGTTGGAGATCTCACCCGATGGTGACATGACACCTATTGCGACTGGAATGCGTTCACCGGCCGGTTTTGGATTCAACATGGAAGGGGACGTTTTCTATGGAGAGAATCAAGGTGACTGGATCGGCTCCGGATACATCACTCATGTAGAGAAAGGGGACTTTGTCGGTAACCCACAAGGTCTCAAATGGACTCACTTACCCGAGTCTCCGCTCTCATTGAGGCCAGAAGATGTACCTGATTCAGGTAAACCTATGGTTGAAGTTGCGCCGGACGTACCTGATCTCAAAATGCCAGCCGTGTGGCTACCGCATACGCTGATGGGTGTCTCGACCTCGGATATTCTAGCTGATAATACCAAAGGTGGATTCGGTCCGTTTGCTGGTCAGCTGTTCGTCGGAGATCAGGGGCAGAGTCGGGTTATGCGCGTGTTTTTGGAAAAAGTGAACGGCGTGTATCAGGGTGCTGCATTTCCGTTTCGTGAGGGTTTTTCCTCCGGAGTATTACGTATGGTCTGGGGAAAAGACCATTCCATGTTTGTGGGCATGACCAGCCGCGGATGGGGGTCCACAGGACGGTCTCCTTATGGGCTACAACGGCTTGAGTGGACGGGTGAAATGCCTTTTGAAGTCCATTCAGTTGAAGCTCGACCTGACGGATTCGAACTCACCTTTACTAAGCCCATTGATCGTAGTATTGCTGCCGATCCAGCGTCCTACCACGTCACAGGGTTTACCTATCAGTACCACAGTACGTACGGCAGTCCGATTACGAATCAGGAAACGAGTGAGATACAGGGCGTTTCGGTATCAGAAGATGGCCTAAGCGCACGTATTGCCGTGAGTGGTTTGCGAAAAGGGTATATCCACGAGTTAAAACTGACGAGTCTTCGCTCGGAAGGCGGTGATGCATTGCTACACGACGTAGCCTATTACACGTTAAACGAAATCCCCGGTGGTCCCAAAATGACCGTTAAAGCGAGCCAAAATGATCGTGCTCGGACCGATGAAAGCTCCTCTTCAATGGTGGCTTCTGCCCAACCAAAGCGGATGACGACGATGCCCGAAGATTGGACCAATGGCCCGGATGCCACCATCACTATTGGTACCGAACCTGGTCTGCAATTTGATTTACCGGCCTTTGATGTTCAGGCAGGAAGTCGGCTCAAGCTCATTTTTGATAACGACGACGACATGATGCATAATCTACTCGTCGTACAGCCTGGTTCGGCAGACAAGGTGGGAGAGCAGGCCATAGCGCTTGGGCTCGAGGGGCCTAATCGGAGCTACATACCAGATCTGGAGGAGGTGCTTTTCCATACCGTATTACTCGAACCCGATTCAAAGGAAACGATCTATTTCACCGTACCTGAAACACCGGGAGAGTACGTGTATCTATGCTCTTTCCCGGGACACGCCTTCACGATGCGGGGCGTTATGCGAGTCGTTGAACGGTAGAGATTCAGGGCAACGGTCAAAAGAGACTATTGCGCGTCTCTTCCAAAAAGCATGCGCCAGCGGACTTCGTCCACGGTACGCGTTTGATTCCTCCCGTCTGAATCCTCGTAGCTTTCTAGTAATTCTTCCACATCGCGAATTACGAACAAAGGGTACCAATCATCGGCGCTATACTGGTTAAACTTGTCGTCAATTTGACTCATGTCATCAATGCGTCGAGCTTGGAACTCCATTGGGAAAGGATCTTCACCAATGGGTTGTTGAAACAGTGTTCTGTAGGCTTCATTCTCGTCCTGAAAGAGGAACATCGGCTCCCAGCCGTCTTGACCATGTTCGTTGTAGAGATCATCGATCTGCTTGGGGTTGAACGTCGTTTTTGCCATGAAACGAACCGTCCGCTCCGTGTTATCCGGATCGCGGGCGAATAACATTCGGTGCTCGCTAAGGCCCTTCACGACGAACAGCGGATACCATCCATCAACAGAAAGCTGATTGAACTTGTCATCTACCTCCCGTCCCTCGCCGAGTAGAATGGCCCGGTATTCGAGGTTGTTGACATCATCTTGCGGATCTCGTTCCATGATCAGTCGCCAATTCTGATTCAGCGCGCCCGTTCGAAATACGAATCGAGGAAACCAGCCATCCTTAGCCATTTTGTTGAAGGTATCGTCGATTTCTTTGCCGGATCCGATCACTTCCGCTTTGTATTCCAGATCATAAATTCGCTCGTCTTCATCGCGCTCCCGTTCGTAAATCAAGCGCGCATCACCTTGGAATTTGAGTACAAATCGGGGGTACCAACCGTCTTCGGCCAGCTCATTCATGGAGTCGTCGATATCTCGATCAGAACTCACCTTGATGGCGCGATACTGTAAGCCGTCAAGGAGGGTATTTGCCACAAATCCAGTTGATCCGATGGCAAGCATACCTATCAGGAACAGCGATATAACGGGGCGAACAGCGGGAAGGATGCGTTTCATGAGGAGAGAAGAGTTGTTAACAGAGGGGAAGTCATGTGGCATTCTACTATAAATCAGGCACATGTTCAACAATGACTGAGTCAGCACGGTTGATTACATTGAGGGCTCATGCATCCTTCCAACGCATATTGCTGACATGAAAAAGCTTTCTCTGTTTCTCGCATTTTCCTTGTTTTTTGTCCTCTCGTCATTTGCTCAGGACCGCATGGTTCCAGAGACGTTTGATGGATTAAAACTGCGTGCGCTCGGCCCCGGATTCATGTCTGGACGCATTTCGGATATCGCCATTCATCCTGATGACGATTCAATTTGGTACGTGGCCGTTTCTTCTGGCGGCGTATGGAAAACGGTGAATGCGGGTACAACTTGGGAGTCCATATTTGACGTACAGGGGGCGTATTCGACAGGAAGTGTGAGTCTTGATCCTTCTAATCCGCATGTGGTGTGGGTCGGCACCGGTGAAAATGTGGGAGGCCGTCACATGGGATACGGAGACGGTGTCTATCGCAGCGATGATGGCGGGAAGTCATGGACTAACATGGGACTGCATGACTCAGAACACGTTTCTGAAATCATTGTGCATCCAGAAAACTCGGATGTCGTGTATGTAGCGGCGCAAGGACCGCTTTGGTCATCCGGCGGCGACCGTGGATTTTACAAATCTACAGACGGTGGTGCCACATGGAAAAAGACGCTCGGTACGGATCAATGGGTGGGCGTTACGGATATTGCCGTAGACCCTCGTAATCCCAACTGGATGTATGCCGCAACGTGGCAGCGCCACCGTACTGTAGCTGCTTACATGAGTGGAGGACCGGGTTCGGGTATTCACCGTAGTACCGATGGGGGAGAAACGTGGGAAGAGGTAACAAGGGGGTTACCTGAGTCGAATATGGGCAAAATTGGTCTTGCCATTTCACCTCAGCAGCCAGATATCGTTTATGCAGCCATTGAGTTAGATCGCAAGACGGGTGGTGTGTTTCGGTCCTCTGACCGGGGCTCGTCCTGGACTAAGATGTCGGACGCGGTATCGGGTGCAACGGGCCCGCATTACTATCAGGAGCTATACGCCTCGCCTCATCAGTTCGAGCGGCTCTATTTGATGGATGCTAATCTGCAGATTTCTGACGATGGTGGGAAGACGTTCTTTCGCATGAATGAAGTGGCAAAGCATGGGGATAATCATGCTATTGCCTTTCGCGAGGATGATCCCGACTACTTGTTGATTGGGTCAGACGGTGGTCTGTATGAGAGTTTTGACCTGACTAAAACGTGGCGCTTCATAGAGAACCTGCCCGTCACGCAGTACTACAAGGTCGCGCTTGATGACGCGGAGCCTTTCTACAACATCTTTGGCGGGACGCAGGACAACTCTACGCAAGGAGGCCCCTCGCGCACGGATAACCTCCACGGTATCCAGAACTCAGACTGGAAAATTGTGCTTAACTGGGATGGGCACCAGCCGGCAACTGAGCCAGGTAACCCCAATATCATGTATGCGGAGCGGCAGCAAGGTGCGCTGTCGCGGATCGACATGATCACGGGTGAGGCGATGGACATTCAGCCTCAACCCGGCGCGGATGAAGACTACGAGCGCTTCAATTGGGATGCACCCATTTTAGTCAGTCCACATTTGGCCACGCGCATTTACTTCGCGTCGCACCGCCTCTGGAAATCCGACAACCGTGGCGATAGTTGGACGGCTATCTCGGGTGACCTAACCCGTGACCAAGACCGATTCACGTTGCCCATTATGGGCGGTACGCAGAGCTGGGATAATGCCTGGGATGTAGGTGCAATGTCGATGTACAACACAATCACATCTGTTTCTGAATCGCCTCAGCAAGAGGGGTTGATTTACGTAGGTACGGATGATGGTCTCGTGCAGGTCACCGAAGACGGCGGGGCCAACTGGCGCAAGATCGAAGTGGGTTCCATACCGGGCGTTCCAGCTACGGCGTTCGTCAATGACGTTAAGGCGGATATGTACGACGTCAATACCGTTTATGTCATCATGGACAACCATAAATACGGTGACTACAGCCCCTATGTGATGAAAAGTACCGATCAAGGCCGCTCATGGAAGTCCATGCGAGCCAACTTACCAGACCGCACCCTAGCCTGGCGCATCGTGCAGGATCACGTGGACAAAGACCTAATGTTCATTGCTATGGAATATGGCATTCACTTTACGGTGGATGGGGGATTAACTTGGGTCAAGCTGACCGGAAATATGCCAACCATTTCATTTCGCGATCTGGCCATTCACAAGCGGGAAAATGACCTCGTTGGGGCTTCATTTGGTCGCGGATTTTTTGTGTTAGACGATTACACCTCACTGCGCGATGTATCGAATGAACAACTGGCTCAAGAAGCGACCCTATTCGGTGTGCGCAAGGCGTGGTGGTATGTACCGCGTCCGATGCTAAGCTTTGATGACACGCGTGGCTCACAGGGTTCAGACCACTATGTGGCTCCGAACCCTGAGTTTGGCGCGACCTTTACCTATTACCTGCGTGACTCGATGCAAAAGCTCAAGCAGGTGAGGCAGGAAGCGGAGAAAAAAGCCGTCGCGAACGGTCAGGCAGTAGCGTTTCCGGGCTGGGATGCTGTGGAGGCCGAGCGCAGCGAGGCCGACCCTGTCGTGATCCTCACGGTTCGCGACTCTGAAGGCAACACCGTTCGGCGCATCGAGGGACCGGTCACCAAAGGATTCCACCGCGTTTCCTGGGATCTGCGCTATCCGTCTCCACAAGCAGTCACCTCAGCAGATGCATCCTCAACAGCCAGTGGAATGCTTGCTCAACCCGGGCAATACACCGTAACAATGTCGAAACGAATCGACGGAGTGGTTACCGAGCTTTCTGCACCACAATCTTTCGATGTCGTGCCGCTTCGCGAGGGCGCTCTTCCCGGTGCTTCTCATGCAGATGTTGCCGCTTTCTTCCGAGCGTACGAGAATGCAGTTGGCCGAAACTCTGTGTTGGATGCTTCACTTTCAGAAGCCATGGATACGATCACCAAAATGGAAATTGCCTTATCCCGTGCAACGGGTGGCACCGGTGATTTGGATTCTCGCATCCACGACGCGAAACAAGGACTGTTGAACCTTCGAGCGGATGTCTATGGACCACCGGCTCGACAGGAACCCGGAGAACGTGTTGCCCCAACCGTTGGCAGCCGCCTCTCGGTCCTTGACATTGGCCTCGTCACATCCACGTATGGCCCTACCCAAACGCACAAAGAGCAGCTCCAGATTGTGAACGAACACCTCGCAGGATTCGAAACTACCCTCTCAGTGATCAACGAATCGTTGACTGGAATTAGAATGGCCCTACGTGACGCCGGAGTGCTGTTTGTCGAATGATTAAGCGTATCGCATCCACTTGATCATTTCTTTCAGTGATGGTTTTTTGCCGTAGCTGAGGATTCCGATCCGGTAGATGCGTGAGCTGACCCAGACGGCGCCCACGAAGGAGGCCATCAACAGCGCGAAGGATAGTCCCACTTGCCAAAAGGGAACGTCTATCATAGCCACTCGCACGACCATAGGAATGGGTGCGGTAAAGGGAAACATGGATAGCGCAACGGAAAGTGTGCTGTTCGGAGCTTCAATGACTGCCTGAAGGAAGACGATCGATACGATGATCGGCATCATGAGCGGGAGCATGAGACTCTGGGCGTCTTGCTGTTGCTCAACGGCCGATCCTACGCCTGCAAACAGGGTGGCATAGAGCAGGTATCCCCCCAGGAAGAACAAAACAAACCAAATGAACACTTCAGGTCCTAAGTCAGGAATATTGAAGTTGGTTGCGGCCAGTATTTCTTCTTGCGAGGCCGTTTCGGGAAGATTCAGGTTTGCGGGATCTACGATCATACTGACAAGCGTCCCCGAAAAGAAGGTACCCGCTGCAATGAGTCCTGCCCAAAAACTCATCTGAACGAGTCCCATCGCGCCGATGCCGAGCACTTTGCCCATTAGCAGTTGGAAAGGGCGCACGGAAGAGATGATGATCTCGACCACGCGGTTCATTTTTTCCTGAATCACGCCCTGCATAACAACAGAACCGTAGATGAGCATGGTGATGTAGATCAGGAAGCCCATGATGGCACCTACGATGGCGTATGCCGCCGTACTGCCTTCTTCTTCGCCTTCATCTGAGATTTTGATGGTCTCCAGGTTGATGCCGGCATCAATGATGTCAAAGACTTCGCGGGATACGTTCTGATCTTCAAGGCGCTCGAGGCGAACCACGTCCCGAATTGTGCGCTCAAGGTCCCAGTTGAAACTACTGATGCCGCCGCCTTCACTGGAGTAATATCGTGCACCTGAAGTGCCTTCAATTAGGCCTTCTGGAAGGACAAGATATCCGGAGTACTCATCGTTTAAGACCTTGTTACGGAGATCTTCTTCGCGATCCACTGTGGCTACGAACGTGAAGCTATCGGAATCATCCAATTCCATACGCCCGGTCTGATCAAGCACGGCAATCGTTGATTCTCCTCCTTCAATGGCGGATGCGGTCACAAAACCGATTACGGTCATGAATCCAATGAGGACCATGGGGCCGAGCAATGTCGTGAAGACGAACCAGCGAGTCTTGACCCGCTTCATGAATTCGTTCTTGGCGACAACAAATGTTTTATTCCTAGGCATGATGTGGGTGCGGGTTATGCGATGGATGGGGCTGCGTCAGCTTCGTCGATATGTCCTTGCTGTTCGGTAACAGCGCGTACGAAGATTTCCCGCATCGGAGGTTCAACTAGTTCAAACCGGGTGATATCCTGCACATGAGGCATGGCCACTTCCAGTACGGCTTTTGGACGGGTACCGTTCAACAGGTTGATTTCTGCATGGCGAGTACTGCGCGTCCCGATGCGGGCCGCGCCAGAGGCTTCAAGGGTATCCAGAAACGCAGGATTTCCTTCGAAATCCATCAATATGGTGTTCTTTCCGTATCGGCGCTTCACTTCGTTCAGCGCTCCATTCACCACAATCTCTCCCCTCGAAATCAAGCAAATATCATCGCACAACTGCTCAACCTGCTCCATGCGATGTGAAGCAAACAGAATGGTGCGGCCCCCATCTTTAAGCTCCATGATGACGTCTTGGAGAAGCTCTGCGTTGATCGGGTCGAGGCCACTGAAGGGTTCATCTAGAATCAGGAGTTCAGGCTCGTGCAGGATCGTCGCGACGAACTGAATCTTCTGCTGCATCCCTTTGGAAAGCTCATTGGTTTTCTTGGACACCCAATCGAGTGCGCCCACGCGTTCCAACCAGTACTTGATCTTCTCGCGGGCCACCTTTCGGTCCATGCCCTTGAGCTCGGCGAAGTACATCAGCTGTTCGCCGACTTTCATCTTCTTATACAGACCGCGCTCTTCGGGTAGATAGCCCATTCGTTCCTGCGAAGCCGGTCCAACTTTGGCATCTCCGAACATTACCTGGCCTTCGTCCGGTATCGTGATGTAGGCAGCCATGCGGATGGCGGTGGTTTTTCCGGCACCATTTGGGCCGAGAAGACCGAGGATACGCCCAGGCTGGGCAGTAAATGAGACGTCGTTGACAGCGGTGAAATCACCATACCGTTTAGTCACGCCTTCAATGCTGAGTATTGGCATCGAGATTTGAAGGTTTTAGGTGGGCTACGCACAAGGCAGTAAGCTTCTTTCTACGGACTCCTGAGTAAAAGGTGCTGCTTACACCAAAAATCATCTTTACTCCTGAAAAAAAGCTTAATTGTAAAAAAAGACGTCATGATGTAACTTATAATTTACATCACGTAAAGAACAGCATACATAATAGCCAATCATCCTCCGTCACTGACGAACTCGAAACTATGCAAGACTCATACTCTCCGCTCCCACTTACTCCGATGTCCCGACAGGAAGTCTATGCCTGGTCGTCCACTCTTTCTTCCATCGTCTTTGCGTTGGTCTACCTTTTGTTCGTATTCGGCATCCCGTCCTTATTCGAACCCATCAGAGAGAATTTTATTCAGGCCGTCGTCATCCTGGTCATCGTAGACGTCGTATTCCAAACTATCATTTCCATTCAGTCGTCTCAAGGCGGACGAGTTGATAGAGACGAACGCGACGTCCGAATAGCCGCAATAGGATTCAAAATTGGCTATTACGTGTTCATGGTAGCCGTGCTCATTCTGATCGGGCACCTGTTCGTCTATGGTTTCATCAATTCACTCGCCGACCCGGTATATGTAGGAAGGATGGATGCAATGATTGTCCATTACTTGGTTGCCGTGTTTTTCGTAGGCACCACGGCAAAAAGCGTGGCTCAGGTCGTGTTATATCGGAAGGATGCATAGATGGAAAAGACAGCAATCAGAAATACGATCAGGCATCTTCGTTTTCATCACGACGAGATGACCCAGCAGGAGTTAGCGGATCGCATTGGAGCCACGCGGCAAACGATTTATGCCATCGAAGCGGCAAAGTATGCACCTTCCTTGGAGCTTGCTTTTCGGATTGCTCGCGTCTTCGGAAAAAAAGTAGAGGACGTATTCCAGTACGACGAAAAGCCCATTGCCTGAACGTACGGTAGAGGGGGAGTGGGTCCTTTAGAATTCCAGACTGCCCGAATGGGCTGCAAGAAAAATCTGTTTGGCGCCTTTCTCATCTAGAACGCGGGGGTTTGTACCGGTACTTGGATCAGCAACGGCTCGCTCAGCAATTAGGTCTACTTGATCATCCGGTACACCAAAATCTTCAAGCGTGTGCGGCACGTTGATCTCCTGACGTAACTGCAATACCCAATCAAGCAACGAGTCAAAACCACGATCAATTCCAATGGCATCACACATGGGGCCAATTTTGCCTTGGATTACTTCTCGGTTGTAAACCAATACATACGGCATAAACACGGCATTGGTCATTCCGTGATGCGTTTGGTACATCGCCCCTACAGGATGAGACAACGAGTGAATGGCGCCTAAGCCTTTTTGAAATGCCACGGCTCCCATGGATGCCGCAATCAACATGTGAGACCGGGCTTCGATATCGCTACCGTCTTTTACTGCACGCACGAGGGCCTGCGAAACAAGCCGCATGCCTTCTAAGGCGATTCCTGCGGACATGGGGTGAAAGTTGGGCGCGCAATACGCTTCCATACAATGAGCTAGTACATCCATTCCGGCACCTGCGGTGAGTACAGGTGGGAGCCCTACGGTCAGTTCAGGGTCGGCAATCACCTCGACGGGGAGCATCTTGGGATGGAAAATGATTTTCTTTTCCTGCGAGTCCTCTTTGGTAATGACGCTAGCCCGCCCTACTTCAGATCCGGTGCCCGCGGTTGTTGGGATGGCGATGACAGGTGCGATGGCATCGGCATTAGCGCGTGTCCACCAGTCTCCAATGTCTTCAAAGTCCCATATCGGCCTATTTTGACCTTGCATGAAGGCGATAGTTTTGGCCGTATCTAGCGCGGAGCCGCCTCCGAACCCAATCACGCCATCGCACTTTTCTTGCTGATATAAGGCGACCCCTTTGGCGACATCGGCTCCTTTTGGATTAGGACTGACATCTGAAAAGAGCACTGCCGATGAAGAAACTAGTTTAAGCGCCTGCTGCGTTATGGGAAGCGTCGCTAGAGAACGGTCAGTGACGAAGAGCGGGCGCCGGACACCGGCGCCCGCGCAGACATCTGCCAATTCACTTATGCGGCCAGCGCCAAAGCGTATTTCTGTGGGATACGACCAGTTGGCTTTCATGTAGAGCTACGTAAATAATATGATTTGGGACGAGTGAGATGCGCGTATCCTAATTCGGATAAAGTTGCGCCTCGGCCCGAGTTCTTGACCCCCGCCCAAGCAAGTGCCGGATCCAAGTAGTCGCATCGATTAAGAAAGATCGTACCAGCCTCAACCTGCCTCCCAATGTCTTGGGCAGCTTCAGAGTGAGCGGTCCATATCGAAGCCGTCAAACCAAACTCAGAGTCGTTCATTAAGCGGATGGCCTCGGCATCGCCGCCCACCGACATTATGCCCACGACCGGTCCAAAAGACTCATCTCGCATAATGGACATGGAATGATTCACATTGACTACGACCTGTGGAGCTACAAAAGCACTCGTAGGGTCAATTGAACCAAACGCGGCAGAATCTATAAGCGTTTGTGCCCCATCGGCCACGGCTTCATCAATCTGTTTCCGAACAAATTGAGCTGCATCTGCTGAAATCATGGGTCCAAGCGTCGTTTCAGGGTCCATTGGGTCTCCTACAACATACTGCTTAGTCAGCGCCACGAAGGCGTCCACAAACTCGGAATAAACCGTCTCATCCACATAAATGCGCTCTATACCGCAGCAGCTTTGACCAGAGTTGAAAAAGGCTCCATCAACTAGTCGCTCAGCGGCAAACGCAATATCGGCATCTGCCCGAACATAGGCTGGATCTTTACCTCCCAATTCCAATCCAACTCCCACTCCGCAGGATGCCCGATCCACGATATGACCAGAAGCGACAGATCCTGTGAAGTGTACCCGGTCAACAGCGCCACGAGCCAGCAAATCATCCGCCTGCTCATGGCTCAGCACTAAGTTGGTGAATAGTCCTTCGGGCAAATCAGCTTGATCACATGCTTGTTGAAACCGCTCTCCCACGAGTAACGTCTGCGGAGCATGCTTCAAGATGACGGCGTTGCCAGCCAAGAGAGCTGGAATTACCGAGTTTACGGCGGTTAGGTAGGGATAATTCCAGGGCGCAATGACAAAAAGTAACCCGATGGGTTCGCGTTCAATCCTACGCTCGAGTCCATCGGGAGAATCGATGTGCAAAGGAGCTAGTGCATCACTCGCTATATCGATCATATGCGACGCGCGTTGTTTAAACCCGGCCAATTCTCCCGCTCCATAACGAATTGGGCGGCCCATTTGTTGGGTCAATTCGGGTATGATCTCCTCTTTCATCGAAAGCATAGCGTCTACGATGGCGGAACACACGATCGCACGTTCAGCAATAGGGCATTGCGACCATTCCGCCTGTGCCACTCGCGCTAAAATGAGGGATTGAGTGATGGTCTCAGCAGAGGCTATTGATCGGTGGGCGACAACGCTGCCGTCCATCGGCGAGTAACTGGTAATAGATTCTTGCATCAATCAACTCCGCTCAAATCCACGTTTAACTTCCCAATCTGTGACCTGTCGGTCAAATTCGCTTTGCTCCCAGCGAGCAGTGTGCACGTAGTGTTCAATCACATGATCTCCGAGCGCCTCACGCAGCATGGCCGAGCCGTCGAGTGCTACAATGGCCTCACGAAGCGTTTTAGGAATTTCTCGTAAGTCATCGCCTGTGTATGCATCGCCCATATAGGCGTCTTCTAGTGCTCGTTTATTCTCTATTCCATCCAATCCAGCGGCAATCAAAGCGGCAAAGGCGAGGTAGGGGTTGAGATCTGCGCCACCTATGCGGCACTCGCTACGAATCGCCTTTCCGCCTTCTCCGCATAAGCGAAATCCGGCGGTGCGGTTATCTCGTGACCAAATAGCTTTGGTGGGTGCGAACGTCCCCGCCTGGAAACGCTTGTAGGAGTTGATAAATGGTGCTAGGAAGTACGTGATATCACTCGCGTGAGCGAGTTGGCCGGCCATAAAATGGCGCATCGTATCAGACATGCCGTGTTCGTCCTTCGACTCACAAAAAACATTGGATCCCTGACCGTCCTGCAAAGAGAGATGGATGTGACAGCTACTGCCGGCAAGATCCGTCTTCCACTTGGCCATGAAGGTGATCGCTTTGCCATGCGCGTCGGCGATTTCCTTCATTCCGTTTTTCATGATCACATGGCGATCCGCCATGGAAAGAGCATCTGAATATTCAATATTCAGTTCTTCTTGCCCAGGACCCCATTCGCCTTTCGAATTCTCTACCGGAATACCTGCGCCTTCTAATCCATTGCGCATTGCCCGCAAAACGGGCTCTTCTCGCGTGGTTTGCAGGATATGGTAGTCTTGTATGTACGTGCCGGACGTACGCGGTTCTTGGAAGTTGCGGTCGCTGATATCCCGATAGGATTCGTCGAACAAGTAAAACTCTAGCTCTGAGGCCATCATGGCTTTCAAGCCGTGGGCTTCGAGCCGAGCAAGCTGTTTCTGCAGCATGGCTCGGGGGCTGTGGTCTACGGGCTTGTGGTGATGATCTTCCACATCGCAAAGCACCAACGCCGTGGCTTCCAGCCATGGAATGCGTCGAAGCGTGCGAAGATCGGGCTTCATGACGAAGTCCCCATACCCTCTTGCCCAGTTGGCCGCCTTGTATCCAGGTACCGGTTCCATATCGATATCGTCGGCCAGCAAATAGTCGCAGGCATGCGTTTCGCCGTGGGCGCTTTCAAGAAAGAACCGGGCATGGAATCGCTTGCCAACTAATCGGCCAAACATATCGGGAAAACACACCAATACGGTGTCAATCCGTTCTTCTTTGACCTCTCTCTTGAGGTCGTCTAATGTCAACATTCCGTTCATCCTATTCACCTCGGTGTTCTATAGCAAATTCTTCTTCCGGTGAGAGAATCATTCTGTGACGGGCATAGAACCCAAAATATGCGAGGCCGCCGGCGAACCAGATCGCTGTTCCGTACACGCCAGGCCGGTATTCGGGATTAATAAACAAAAACAGTAGGGTCACGGCAGCAATAACTCCTGCGACAATAGCTCCGGGCTTACCAAGCGGGCTCACATAAGGTCGCTCTAGGTCCATATCACGGATATACAAGAAGGAGACCATTTGCATTATGTACGCGATCATAGCCCCAAAGACAGCCATGTTTAGGAGTACTGCGCCTACAGGAACGCTTCCAAAGAAGGACGAGCCGTATTCGATTATTAATGCCACTATAAAACCCATCACAGCTCCGACAACCAACGCAACGTGAGGTGTATTTCGAGTTGAGTGGGTTAAAGACATCCATTTTGGGAAATAGCCCGCCCGGCTTAGGGAGTAGATATTTCGTCCGTACGCATAGATAATGGTGTGGAAACTTGCGATGAGACCGGTCACGGCCACCATGCCGAGGAAGGACGTGCCGACGCCTTCTCCGAAAATAGTCTTGAAGGCGAGCAAAAGAGGTTCATCCGAAGACCCAACCACTGCAGACCCAGGAGCAATACCCGCGTTGAGAAATAACGTGAGAATGGACGCAATAATGAGGGTTAGAATGCCCCACAAAAGGCCTTTGGGCATATCTCGCTTGGGATCGTGCGACTCTTCAGCTGCTAGAGGCAGTTGTTCGATGGCCAGATAGAACCAGATGGCAAACGGTAGAGCGGCGGTTATTCCTCCAAATCCACGTGGAAACCACTTCGTTCCTCCGGCTTCGGGCTCAATGTTTAACGCATATTCCCAGCTGAAGTGCTGAAAGGCGCCAATCCAGAACACGACTAAAATAGAAAGAGCTAAAAACGTGATGAAGATGGTGAATCGAAAGGTGAGTTCGACGCCCATAATGTTCATACCGACAAAAATGGCATAGAAGATGGCCCACCAGGCGGGTGCAGCCAATTGGATTCCTATGAGGTCGTTCGCGATCGTACCCACATACCCTCCAATACCCACGACGATGACCGCGGGTGTGAGGATATACTCCATGCTTTCAGCAAGTCCAGTTATGAACCCTCCCCATGGACCGAGTGCGGTTCGTCCAAAGGAATAAGCTCCGCCCGTGTGAGGCAGGGCTGGACTCATTTCTGCAATGGAGAAACACAGACCTACATACATGACGGCTACAATGGCTGTTGCCACGAGCAGTCCCCCGAAACCTCCGGATGCAAGTCCAAAATTCCAGCCAAAAAAATCGCCTGAAATGACCGCTCCGACGCCAAGGGCCCAAAGAGACCAAACGCCTGCAAAGCGTCTAAGCTTTCTTTTTTCGAAATATCCGTCGTCTGCGGTGGTGTATTCCACCTGCCTTGAATCGTTCATTTTTGTCCTTAAGAGATGTGATCGAGGATAATAAACAACCAAGCGCAAAACTGCTCGGCATTTACTGGGCTTAATGTTTCTCTGCCTTTGGTCGAATAGTAACCTATATCCTATCTCTCTATGCAAAAACTCATTTTAACCACGGGCATCTTGCTTCTCGGGTTCGTTTTCACGTACGAAGGGGAGGTCACGTCTGGTCCTGGCCCCATGGCGCCACACGATCCGATGCAAATTGAGATAGAGCACGATGAAAGTTTTGAATTTAAAGGCATCCGAGTGGTCCCTAAGGCCGAGTTGTATGTACAAGCTCGTGTTTTGGGTGCCAAAAGGTATCGCACCGGATTTGAATCAGACCTGTCACCGGTAGATCTGGCATTAGGCTGGGGACCTATGTCGGATGAATCAAACTTGGAGCATATCGACATCCGGCAGTCCGGTAGATGGTATCGATGGAAATCCAAGAATCTTCCGATTCCGCAACCTGAAGTTTCGAATCACAGTGCGAACATGCATATGATTCCAGCTACACCTGAAATAGCCGAGCAGCTCAAGGAGATCCGAGAAGGCCAAATCATACATTTCGTTGGCAAGTTGGTTAACATCGAATCCGGTGAAGGTTGGCAATGGAATAGCTCTATGACGCGAACAGATCGAGGGAGCGGAGCGTGCGAAGTCGTATTTTTGGAAGCGATATCCGTACTTTAGAGCTAACTCAATTCGAGGTGGAATGAAAGGAGTATTGGTTCTATTCGCTTGGATGATACTATCAAGTGCCCAAGCCCAAACCCCAGAGTCTGGTTTTTACAAGCGGGAAGTTCTTCGTAATGATGGCATCGCCTCAATTTATCAAGTCTATGTACCGCCTGGGTATACGGCTGAAAAGGAGTGGCCAGTAATCCTATTCCTGAACGGATATGGGGAGCAAGGCGAAGACGGCGAAAAGCAAGTCGGAACAGGGTTGGGACCCGCACTTCAGAACCATCCGGAAAGCTGGCCAGCAGTAGTCGTTTTTCCGCAGAGTCCGACGGGTACAGCATGGCATGGGGCCTCTTCAGAAATGGCTATGCGTGCCTTAGCACAGACGCAAAGAGAGTTTAATACGGACGCAAATCGCGTGTATTTGACCGGTCTGTCGATGGGAGGATATGGCACGTGGTATACAGCCGTGGAGAACGAGGATGTATTTGCTGCGATCGTGCCCATTTGTGGATTTGTCAATCCTATTCAGGAATACTACCCAGCCTGGGCTCCTGCAGGTGACGCGGCATTTCCCTATGTCGCGGAACGTCTATCCAATATTCCAATCTGGATTTTTCACGGAGACGCAGATTCAGTTGTTCCGGTGGATCAAGCGCGAAGTATGAATGTAGCCCTTCAAGCACTCGAAGCTGATGTGAGATACTCCGAATTAATGGGAGTGGGTCACAATGCGTGGGATCATGCCTATTCAGACAAAGCTATGATTAAGTGGTTGTTCGAACAGAAGAAGGATGAGATTGGCGAAAAGCTGTCGAACTGATCTAATAAAATCGCACGTTATCCACCGCCAGATTGTACGGGCCAGTGATGTTTGAGTAGATCGCGATATGAGTTAAGTCGTGACGAGTGAGCGTACGATCGGTGCCAAATCCTTCTTGTAGAAAGAGTCCAAATGGTATTTGGAAGACGTTCCATCGCTCTGTTACTTCGACGTACGAATTGTAATAGTCGTGATCGGTAATTGCAGCCGAGCCGATTTGTATGATATAGGATCCAGGCGTCCCTCTCATGGAGATTTCTAGTCCTTCGTAGGCCGTGACATTTGCTGTTTTTGAGCTAGATCCCAGCGCTACCCGCGCTCCAGAAACTTGAGAGCCAGATGACCCGAAGGGCCGAGTACCACCGATAAGTAATTCATAGATCGAGCGGTCGTCTACGCCACCGGGATTAATGAAAATGGTCGCATTCGTTTCTCCTCCTCCTGAAACGGAGGTCCACTCATACCCCAGATCATTGGCTCTATTGCCATCGTTGAAGTTGTCGACCATACCGTCAATCAACGGAATGCTCTCGGTCGAAGGACCGCATCCGACTATAAAAAGCAGGAGCAAGTAAAGGAATCTCCGCATACGTCTATCCTACAGGAGGCTCATCGTGGAAGAGGGAATTGGAATAAGATACTGCGGCTGGAAGATATCCTCGTGCACTCCGAACTCACCGGTACCTCGAAAATCTACGGCTACATAGCCCTCTAGGGTTGTTTTAACTTCTCCAATGCCATAATAGGCAGGGTGGGGGCCATAATACACAAGTTGGCCCTCATCGAATTCTCGTGTATCCCGGGCCCTGCGATGAAACGCAGGCACGGCTTGCAAGAGTTCTAAGCGATATGGGAATTCGAGGATCTTCACAGTGATCTATCATTCGGATCGGTTTGGGATTCGATGGTACTCAAAATATGTTTTTGGGTTCTGCCAAAAAGCCTGCGTCAAATGTTAACGATGCGAATGCTTGGTTAGCGCAGCGGCAATGTATAAATTCCATTCTTGGTCTCTTTTTGCCTATTGCATTGTCTTAGGTGTCCTAACGTATCCCATTTGCCCGAAAAACCATGAAGTACGAACAGAAAGTGACGGACCGCCAGGTCGGAAGAAACGCAGACCTGTTCGCCATGCGGATTGGTGACTACAAGACTGAGGAAGAGCGGTATCCATTTATTCGAATTCTTATTTCGATAATCGAACAAGCTCACCCGGAGTGGAGTCAGGCTCCAAACAAAGACAAACAGATTTCGCACTTGGTCTTCCACATGAGCCATGGTGCGGTCTCAAAAGAAGAGACTGAAAAAATCGTCCATCTCAGGGATATGGAGCGAGGATTTATTCCGCTTCCAGAGAAGCCTAAAGTGGAAGAAGAGAAAGTAGAAGCTGCTCTTGAAGACGGTGAGGCTGCGATGGCTACGGAAGCCGAACCTGCAGCTGATACAGAGGCGGAAGCTGAGGTAGAAGCAGAAGGCGAAGCTCCAAAGAAAGCAGCACGAGCCAAGTCAAAAGAAAAGCCGAAAGCGGCAAAAGCCAAACCAAAGGCAAAGCGCCCGCGCAAGGAAGAAGCACCAATAGAGATCGAAGCCGCTACACTGTTTAGCGATGAGGATGATGAAGGAGCTCGATCAGGCGATGAAGCTGAAGCAGACGAAAAGAAAGAAGACTAACGGATTCGGTTCGGGTTGTCTTTTATAAATGCTGCCCAGTTCTTGTGGGAGGCTCTTGCAGAAGTACCACCGCCGCGATGTACATGGCATAGAGCGACAGCCAGGGCATCAGAGGCATCCAATGTGATGGAGCCTTCTTTGGGCATGGCTAGCATGGTTTCTACCATGTATCTAACCTGCTCTTTGGACGCATTTCCGTTTCCCGTTACCGCCTTCTTGATTTCTTTCGGCGTGTATTCGGTTACCGGGATCTCATGATTTAGGGCTGCCATCATGGCTGTGGCCTGTGCTCGTCCCAGTTTTAGCATCGATTGTGGATTATTGCCATAAATCGGCATTTCAATGGCGCACAAATCTGGAATGTGCTCCCCAATCAGGATGCAAATCGAATCGTAGATACGCTTTAATCGCAGCGTGTGATCATCGCCCGCTTTGGCCGCTCGTATTACACCAGAGTCAATTAGCGTGCATGAGCGTCCTTCGACTCGGACTATTCCAAAGCCCGTGACATTAGATCCAGGGTCAACGCCCAGTATGATCATGAGATAGCCGCAATCGTCGCATCGTCCATTTCTAGGGTCGAATAGACCGCTTGAACGTCTTGCAATTCTTCCAGGTGGTCGATGAGTTTCATGACCGATTTTGCGGCTTCAGCATCTAGACGAGTAGTCGTTGTGGGCACTTGTTGCAGGCCCGCTTCCATCGTTTTGATACCAGCTTCATCCAGTGCTGCCTGCACAGATCCAAACGCCTCGACCGGAGTCGTGACTTCAAACCCATCGTCTTCCACGGTGAGGTCTTCAGCGCCAGCTTCAGCGACCAATTCAAATAACGTCTCTTCGTCGTTGTCTTCAGCCGGAATAGCGAATACTCCTTTCCGATCGAAAAGGAAGGCAACAGATCCAGTATTTCCCATGCCCGTCCCATACTTGCTGAACAAGTGGCGAACATCAGCTACCGTCCGGTTCGTGTTATCCGTGAGTGCCTCAACAAACAGTGCGACGCCATGGTTGGCATAACCTTCATAGCTTGCCTCGATATAGTCCGCGCCCTCAATCTCACCCGTACCCCGTTTTATGGCACGATTGATATTATCCTTGGGCATGTTCTCGGACTTGGCTTTGTCTACAGCCGTAGCCAGCCTAGGGTTTTGACTTGGGTCACCGCCGCCTTCACGTGATGCGACCATGATATCCCGAGTGACTCGCGCCCAGACTTTGGAGCGTTTGCCGTCTGTGACTGCTTTGGCTCGCTTAATCGTTGACCATTTGCTGTGGCCTGACATGTGTTTTCGCTGAATGTGTGAGGAATCGAAGCGCCTAATATACGACCTGTCGGGGGCGTGGTTCAGCTTGAACTCGTTCTTAGATGAGTCTGACACTTTGTCGGGATTTTTACGCTCAAACCCCGAACCGGAGTGAATATGAGGGGTTGAAGCGAAGCGAGTAGCCTCAAATCGGACAAAACGGCACATTTTTCAATTTTCAGGCTCAATAACCCGAATCCGCTTCCATAAAAGATTCCCCGAAAGTATTCGTGCAAATCCATACTGATATTCCCATTCTGGACGACCTGGATGCCCCAAAGCAGGTTTCAGCCACGGCTCCAGGTAAACGAAAAGTGTATTTGGAGACCTATGGTTGCCAGATGAACGTTTCGGATTCCGAGATTGTAGCTTCTGTCTTGAAATCAGAGGGCTATGGCTTGACGCACAATGTAGAAGAAGCAGACGTCGTCCTGATAAATACGTGCGCAATCCGGGAGAATGCTGAGCAGAAAGTCCGACGCCGGTTGGGTGAGCTACGAGCCCATAAGAGACGGAATAATCCTGATCTGAAATTGGGTGTGCTTGGCTGTATGGCAGAGCGTTTGCGAGAGAATTTACTGGAGCAGGAAAAACTGGTAGACCTTGTTGTAGGGCCTGACGCCTATCGAGATCTGGGTAATTTGCTCGGGGAAGCTACTGATACCGGCCAAGCTGCTGTCAATGTTCAGCTCTCCAAAGAGGAAACCTACGCCGACATCTTACCCGTTCGCTACGATACGAACGGGGTCTCATCGTTCGTATCCATAATGCGCGGGTGCGACAATATGTGCTCATTCTGCGTAGTGCCGTTCACTCGCGGAAGAGAGCGAAGTCGCCCAGTTGACAGCATTCTTGACGAGTGTAAGTCGTTGGTTGAAAAAGGCTTTAAAGAAGTGACTGTCTTGGGGCAGAATGTCAACTCATATAGGGGGGAGTCTGTTGATTTTGCCGAGCTGCTTTATCGTATTTCGATGATTAGTCCGGACCTTCGAATTCGCTACTCCACAAGTCACCCGAAAGATTGCTCAGATGACCTTCTACACGTACACGCCGAGCGGGAAAACGTGTGCAACTACATTCATCTTCCTGTGCAGCACGGGAATACGGCGATGTTGCAGCGTATGAAACGGACCTATTCTAGGGAGCAATATCTAGATCTGGTAGAGCGTGCGCGCAAGATCGTACCCGGTGTGGCACTGTCTACTGATATTATTGCTGGATTTTGCGACGAGACGCAAGAAGAGCATCAGGATACGCTATCCCTGATGGCACAGGTACGCTACGAACACGCCTACATGTTTATGTATTCTGAGCGTCCTGATACGTATGCAGCGCGCAAGTTCGAGGATAATGTGGCGGAGGATGTGAAGAAGAGACGCTTACAGGAAATCATCAGGCAGCAAGGTGTGATCTCACTTGAGAGCAATCAGTCTGAAATTGGGAAAGAGCACGTTGTTCTCGTAGAAGGTCTGAGTAAGCGTAGCGACGAGCAGTTATCTGGTCGGAGCGACACGAATAAGATGACGGTCTTCGATCGGTCGGACTTTGGGAAGGGTGACTACGTGAAAGTGCGGGTCACGGATTGTACCTCGGCCACTCTGATCGCTGAGCCGATTAGATTGTATACACCAGGCAGCTAAGGGAGAGGTAGATGGACAGACAATCGATGCAAGAGCGGTTTGGAATCATTGGTGCGTCATCAGGCGTGCGCAATGCGCTGGATCGTGTTCGGTTGGTGGCTAGCACGGAAATCACGGTTTTAATTCAGGGCGAGTCCGGTACTGGAAAAGAGCTGTTTGCTCAAGCTCTGCACGAGACGAGCGGCCGTCGGCACCGAAAGATGCAGGTCATGAATTGTGGCGCCATTCCGGAAGGGCTCATTGAATCGGAGTTGTTTGGAGCTGAAAAAGGAGCATATACGGGTGCGGTCGAAAGGCGGCAAGGATACTTTGAAGAAGCCGATGGCTCCACCATTTTTCTAGATGAAATTGGTGAAATGCCGCTGACGGCGCAGGTTCGTTTGCTCCGTGTTCTGGAAACAGGTGAGTTTAGTCGAGTTGGATCGACGGCTATTTTGAAGTCTGATGTTCGAGTAGTGGCAGCCACGAATAAGGACCTCGCACGTGAAGTGGAGGCAGGACGGTTCAGAGAAGATTTGTATTACCGTCTTTCGACCGTCATTCTTCACGTTCCACCTCTCAGGGACCGTCGCGAAGATATTTTGCCCATTTTTGAGCATTTTCAGCATCGTTTTTCTCAGCAGTACAATACGTCTGGTCGGCGACTAGATTTGAACGCTCGCGAAATGTTGATGCGGTACCGCTGGCCTGGGAATATCCGCGAATTACGTAATGTAGCCGAGCAGACTGTTGTGTTGCTTAAGGGTGATACGATCGGTTCAGAGGATATCCGTCCGTACTTGCGAGGTGTTACAGCCAACGGATCTGGTGTGGGTCTAGTACCGATTGCCTCTACTGGAGGCAATGCTCCTGATGATGGGACGGGTGCTCGCGAGCGAGAATTGATCTATCGAGCCTTGCTTGAAATGCGGGGTGAAGTCCGAGACCTCAAGGAGCAGATTGCCATTTTGGTATCCGCTGCGCGCACGGGCGCGCAGCCTGAAGTGCCGAGTATGCCAGAAGCAAGTAGGCTGTTAGTTATGCACGATGAGCCTCAGTCTGCGGATACGTCTTTTATCGAGGAAGCTCCCTACGAGTTTGATACGGATGATGATGCTCCAGCGCCATCCGGGTCCAATGATCTACCAACGCTCGAAGATTCAGAGCGCACGCTCATTCTAACGGCATTGAGCCGATACGACGGAAATCGCAGACAGACCGCGGAGTCATTGGGAATCAGTGAGCGCACGTTGTATCGTAAGCTGAAAGAAATTGAAGCCGCTGGTCATTTGCCTGAATGAGAAAGCTCGTTCCCATAGTTCTTCTTCTCCTCATCTCCGGATGTGGTTATTACAGCTTTACAGGAGCGACTATTCCAGAGCATCTGGGTTCGATTGCGATTCCGCTTGTCGAAGACAATTCGATTTCGACGGTGAGCGCAATGGATGAAGAGATGACGCAACTACTGATTGATCGTTTCGTGCGACAAACTCGGTTGTCGTTGGAGCCCAATGAATTGGCTGCAGATGCCTTATTGTCGCTCATAATTACCAGATACGATAATGTCCCGACATCGGTATCTGGAAATGAACAGGCTACTCGGAATCGAGTTTCTATAACCGTTTCGGTTCAATATCAGGATCAGGTAGAGGATGCTGAATTGCTCAATCGTACTTTCTCGGCATTCGAGGAATACGCCCCGTTTGATCCTGATCAAGAAGAATCCGCGGCCTTTGCCGCTTTGATCAAGATCGCCGAGGATATTTTCACGGCGGCCACGTCCAATTGGTAGAATGTAACCTGCATGTCAGTACCCGATCTTTTACACGCAGCATCCGCAATGAAAAGCGGAGATCTTGACTCGGCCAAGTCCGTGTTGAGTGATCTGATTACACAAGTGCCTGGCCATATTACAGCGCATGTGCTCATGGCTCAGACGCTGGAAATGGGACTAGATTACGATGGTGCACTTTCTCATTGGAAGAAAGCAGCCTATTTGTGTCCTGAAAATGAGGTAATTGAATCTGGACTTCGAAAGTCCGTTTTACGTCATCTGTATGCGGCTACGGCAGACTATGACCCGGTCTCCATCGAAGAGGCGTCCCCCGATGAGGCTCCAACACCGGAGTTTCAGGATCTGGACAAGCTCATTGAAGAGTTGGAGACGGCTAGAATTGTACCGGATCCAGAAGTGGACATGATTCCGCAATCAGACTTGGATACCGAAATAGAGGATGTCGTTTCTGAGACGCTAGCCCGTATTTATGCGCATCAGAAGTATTTTCTGGAAGCGGCCGACGTCTATGAAAAGCTTTCAGATCAACATCCGGAACAGAGAGAGATGTTCAAGGCGAAAGCTCAGGAAATGCGGCTGAAAACGAAGAGCGCATGAGCCGCTTATCTAAGCATGAAACAGGAGCGATAGTCCATGACCGGAAGGTAGTGGGGTTGATGTCTGGAACGAGTTTTGATGGCGTTGATGTAGCCGTCGTGCAGCTTTCAGGATCCGGACAAGGATTAACAATGGATGTTCAGGCTTTTGGCACTGCACCCTATCCGAACTCGCTTCGCGAACGGTTGCTTCGCAATATTGAACCGGACACGTCCTCCATCTCTGATTTGTCGCAACTCAATGCTGAGTTGGCCCTCATTTATGCCGATGCTGTGCGGTCGATCTGCCTTGATCAAGGCGTTTCGCTAGAATCCATTGATCTTGTGGGCTCGCATGGACAAACTGTCTATCACGATCCACATCCAGCTTTAGGCGCAGGATCGTCCCTTCAAATTGGGGATCCATCCATGCTCGCCCACCATCTGGGAAAGACGGTGGTAGGCGATTTTCGCACAGCGGATGTGGCATTGGGCGGAGAAGGCGCCCCACTTGTACCCTATTTCGATTGGGCCTTGTTCAGTTCAATAGATGAACATCGTATCCTTTTGAACTTAGGTGGTATGGCGAATATCACGATCCTGCCGGCTGCAACGCCCCGCGATCAAGTCGTTGCATTTGATACGGGACCAGCTAACGTGCTAATTGATGGCCTTATGGCTCGCATCAGAGGAGAGGCATACGATCAGGACGGGGCATTAGCTGTCTTGGGGTCGCCTGACGAGGTATTGGTAGACGAAGTATTGGCCATGCCGTATTTCGCTAAAAAACCGCCGAAGTCAACGGGAAGAGAGCTCTTTAATGCGGCATTTATTGATGATTTTCGATTGCGAGCGGCCAAGCGTGGGTTAAGCGTAGCCGATACGATTGCATCGGCTACCAGCATTTCGGGGCGAAGTATTTTGGATGCAATCGGGCAATGGGCTCTTGGTCAACCAGATCGTCTGATTGTGGGAGGGGGCGGTGTGCACAACAAGGCTATCATGTCTGCACTCACAAAAGGGCTTCCCGGTACGGCCGTTCAATCTAGTTCCGATTTTGGACTCGACCCGGATGCGAAAGAAGCCGTCTGTTTTGCGGTCCTAGCGCATGAAGCTGCCAATGGAGTAGCTTGCGGAATGCCATCTGTGACGGGCGCGCGTGCCCGTGCATTTTTGGGAAAGATCTGTCCTCCGGGGAAATAAGCGTCAACAATGGCGTTTAGGCGCCTGTTTTTACCACCATTTGTCGTGAAGTCATGAGTGAGCAATTCACACCCGTATCCACCCTTGGAGAGTTTGGAGTTATTGACCGTTTGGCCGAGCGCCTTTCAGATATTCCCAGATCCGATGGCTTGATTGAAGGGATTGGAGATGATGCGGCCGTTTATCGTGCAGGAAATGATATGCTGCACGTGATGACGACCGATGCGCTCATTGAAGGCGTGCATTTTGATCGCACGTTTATTCCGATGCAGTTCCTGGGGTACAAGGCGATTTCGGTGAATGTGAGTGATGTGGCTGCCATGAATGCCAAGCCCCTGTATGCGACTGTTTCGCTGGGTATTCCACGAAATATGTCTGTGGAAATGATCGATGCGCTTTATGACGGTATGTCTTCAGCGTGTAAGCAATATGGAATGGAGCTGGTGGGTGGCGATACGACCACGGCACATGCCTTATACCTGTCCATCACCGTAGTTGGTGAGGTTTCCGAGCATCATGTCACGTTTCGGCGTGGAGCGAATGTTGGCGACTATATCTGTCTCTCGGGAGATGTGGGTGGCTCATTCGCAGGATTGAAAATTCTTCTCGATCAACGACAGGCGTTGCAGGATTTAGGCGACGCATACGAGCCTGATCTCGATGCGCACCAGTATGTAATTGGTCGGCAGCTCCGTCCTACGGCTCGACTAGACGTTGTAGATATGCTCTCTATTATTGGGGTCAAGCCGACTTCGATGATAGATGTCTCGGATGGCGTAGCCTCTGAGATCCATCATATCTGTAAGCGCAGCGAAGTCGGAGCTACTATTCGGGTGCCTGAAATTCCATTTCATGCGGAAACGCAGGCAGTAGCCGATCAGAATATGGATGAAATTGATGCTTATGCCTTGTTTGGAGGAGAAGACTATGAGCTTCTTTTCACGGTTGATCCCAGTGATCTGGACAAGATGAGAGAACTTGAGGGGGTAGCCGTCATCGGTACCATTGAAGACCAGGCTAAAGGGGTCCGGGCGCTGACACCTGAGACAGGATTGATGCCTCTTTCTCCAGCTGGTTATCAGCATTTTGATCCTGAGGAAGGCCCAACAGGACCGGGCATTGGTCCAGATCTTGGTCCCGAAGAAATCAACTTTTCTAGCGACGATATCTAGTCTATTTGTCTGTAGAGAGCTTTAGGAGGCTAAAAGACGTCTATTCATAGCCGTTTTTCATGCCGTTGGTCTTGTTTTCAAGCCACTTGTCGCATCAATGTGCCGGATATCGATTGGTACGTTCGCTCAGGTCTTGAAATTCGCATTTTCTGTGCTCCTCAGAAAATCCTGATCTCGAACGACCCAAACTACCATGACACGCTCAATTTCTTTCCTCCACAAGGCGGCAATAGCTCTCGCTCTTATCGCCACCGTCTTTTTCTCAACCGAGCTCGCTTCGGCGCAGTCAGCGGGTGGGCCGAATGTGCTCAACATGGGGCAAGTCTCCGGGACTATCTTGGAAGCCGGATCAGGAGATGCGTTGTTTTCCGCAACGGTAGCGGTCTGGAGCTTACCCGACTCGGTATTGGTAACAGGAGCCACAACAGACATGAAAGGTTCGTTTGAGATAGACCGTCTCGATCCGGGCCAGTATATCATTAAGGTCAGCTTTGTTGGATTTCAGACGTGGACAACCCAGTCGTTCACCATCTCAGAGTCGAATCGCGTCATAAATTTGGGGACAGTGAGTTTGGCTTTCGATTCCGAGCAGATGGGAGGCGTCGAGGTAATCGCCGAGCGAGCTGATGTCGCATTTGAGATAGATAGGACGGTCTACAACACGAAGTCGCAAATCAGTTCAGCTGGTGGTAACGCCACAGATGTGTTGCAGAATGTGCCGTCAATCGAGGTTGATGTCGATGGGAACGTAAGCCTGCGAGGAAATCAAAACGTTGGTATTCTCATTAACGGGAAGCCGTCACCGCTCAAAGGTCAGTTTTTAACGACTTTCTTGCAGCAGCTCCCTGCCAGTTCAATTGACCGTGTCGAGGTGATACCAAACCCTTCAGCGAAATATGACCCTGAGGGTCAGGCTGGGGCCATTAATATCGTCTTGAAAAAAGAAGCGGAGTTTGGGACGAGTGGCGGCGTGGTCCTGGGCTCGGGATCAGATGGAGGATATAACGCCTCCGGAAGCTACAACCTTCAGAAAGGGAATTTAAAAATCTTCTCCAGTTACGGTTTCCGAAGTGATGACCGCGATAGTGACGGCTTTAACATCCGCGAAAATCGGTTTCTGGACCCGAAAGATCTCATAGAGCAGGACAACATTGGTCTTCGTACCGGGACATCACACCTCGTCAACGTGAGTGCGGACTATACGCTTAGTAGTATATCGGAAGTAACGGGTAGTGCGTTGCTCAGTATGCGAGATGGCAATAACGAGTCTGTAAACAACTACGCCCAACTCAGTGCGCTTCGGGACCTAACCTCTAGGTCAGCCCGATCCAGTTTGAAGGCTTCGGATGGAGCTTCTTTTGATGTTTCCCTTGGCCTACGCCGCGTTCCAGACGCTGGAAAAAAAGAGTGGACTGGTGACGTGCGTGTTAACCGCTCAAGGGGTGCCTCGGCGGATGATTTGACGGAAGAATTGCTCTCACTCGATGGAGCTTCCGCCCTAGAAATGGTTGAGCAGACGATCAACGAGCTGGACAACAACGATTTCGAGTGGACGGTTCAGTCGGATCTCATTGAAACAGTCGGAAACGTAAAGCTGGAGACGGGCTTCAAAAGTAACTTTCGAACCATGGATAATAGTTTTGATGCAGCCAATTTCAACCCGGCCAGTTCAGGTTTTGTGACGGATAGGGATCTATCGAATCAATTCGAGTACGGCGAAACGGTAGTCGCTGGCTACGGAATTGCTGGTTCGAAGGTCGGCAAATTTGAAGCCCAGGCTGGTGTACGGTTTGAACAGGCCATGACGCAGTTCGATTTAAAAACGACGGACGAATCGTTCGAAAATGATTATTTCAGCCTCTTCCCCAGCGCCTTTTTAAACTACAATTTGGCCAGATCTAAGCAGCTTAAATTGAGTTACAGTAAAAGGGTCTCCCGCCCCCGAACGAGCCAGTTGAATCCGTTTACTTCCTTTTCGGACCCACTGAATCTGTATGTGGGTAATCCGTCCTTGAATCCTGAGTACATCCATGCGGTTGAGCTAGCCTACCAGCAGTTCTCGCGAAAGGGATCCATCAGCTTGACGCCCTACTACCGCCGTACTGTTAATAAAATAGAGCGGTACAAGACCCTTGACGAGGCTTCGGGAGTGTCGACGCTGACCTTCCGGAATTTCGATCAGTCCGAATCCTATGGCGCCGAAGTTATCGGTTCAATCCGATTGGGGCAGAAATTTTCCGGGTTCTCAAGCTTCAATGCGTACCGCATTGTGACCGAAGCGGGAAATGTAGATGCTGATCTCGCAAATGATGCGATTTCGTGGTCAGCACGCGCAAATGTCAGCTGGAAAGTGGGGTCAAAAACCGACCTACAGATGTTCTACTTCTACCGGGCTCCAATAGATGTCGCTCAGGGTAAGATTTCTAGTTTTTCTTTCTCCAACGTGTCCTTGCGCCAGCAGATTTTAAATGGCAAAGGGTCGCTCACGTTCAAAGTCAACGATCCATTGAATACGATGGGCTTCGAGTTTGAATTGGATCAAGAGTCCTTCTACCAGTTAGGTACCAGAAATTGGGAGTCACGCTCTGCTAGCATCACATTCCAGTACAACTTTGGAAAACCACCGAAGCGCAAGGCTCGCCCAAGAAGCGACCAGCAAGGAGGATCCGGATTTGATGACGTAGGCATTGGTTAATGGGTCTTCTCCTTAAGGTGCACCCGCTCAATCTCCGCGGAATCAAGGGTAATGCGCTCACCAAGGATATTGGTTTGCTTCTCCTTAGGGTGGTGACGGGCACTGGTTTTGTGTTTCTCTTCGAGAAGGTGCTGCCTCGCGGCGGTGTATGGGGCCCTGAAGAGTGGTTTGTCACCAATGTGGCAGATATGGGTTTTCCCTTTCCTCTCGTGTTTGCCTGGATGGCTGTGCTCAGTGAATTTGTCGGAGGACTGCTTATAATAGGGGGGATGTGGACCCGCTATGCGGCTGCGATCAATACCGGGGTCACTTTTGTCGCCGCCTTTATTTTTCATGGCGGAGCTGTCACCGGCAGTGGCTTCTCGGCTACTCTCTTTTTCGTTTTGTGTCTGACACTAACCATCGCCGGCCCCGGCCGTTTCAGTCTAGACGCCCAAAGAGCGATCTGACTAAGCAGACTAGAGTCCGGGCTCAAAGGCACAGATCGTGGTAGCATCGATCCACTCGTCCAGCCAAGCTTGACGCTCAGTTGTTCGGCGTAGCCAGTCCGGAGCATCGGAACGCAACGTCGAGCCCAATGACGAACCAATTGGAGATCCGGGCGGGGTCGTGACCGTCGTGTTCGTCACCTTGGCGTCGTACTCCCGATAGATGAATCGATCTAACTGGTCCAGCATGGCAAACCGATGAGCCCGGGTTTCGTCGTCCACTCTGTCAGCATTGTCCGTTAGCCAGACGTGCAGATCTCGCAGATGGAATACAATGCGTGATACCGCAGCAGGGGCTTGACTAGTGGACGCAGCAGCCGACAAAAGGGCATCTGTCCAAATTTGCTGGGTTTGGCGCTGCAGCTCCGCGTAATGCGCGCCTCGCTCGACGTCGCTTAGCCACACTTGCTCTGTTACGGCCACTAAAATGTCCAAAAGTTCGGGTAGGGCGCGGTCAAAATCCTGCTGGTAAGTTAGGCGAGCCGTCCGTTCGGAGTTCAAAATCAATCCAAACACGTGCTGAGCCACGACCGCACCTGGAGCATATGGATCGAATATTAGTCCTGTATTACCTCCAAATAGCTCTCGATGCTGTCCAAATCCAGGCGGACGCGGGGGAATTTGTGTCCGAATATGCTTTGGAAGCGCAAGGGATTTAGGTTCTACCGTTGTCAAAAGGGCGTTTAGGGCGGCACGCTGCGCTTCGGAAGACACGGCTTCAGGAAGTTCTTGACGATCTCCTCTCAGTTTATAGGAGTAGCTAACACCTCCAATAAGTTTTGAAACAGCGTCGACCTGATAGCGATGTCGCAGATAGAGCGGGACTAGGACTTCTTCCAGCAAAGCCAGCGGCTCGAAAGGGCGAATATTACCTGATCCAAAGCGTTCAAGAGCGATTTGACGAACGCGCATTTCGAGTTCTAAGGCTTGGACCACATCCTCTCCGTTGTCCCACAGGTGCGCCATCGGATGAGCTCCGCCCGCTGCCCGAGCATCATTATCCGTGATATAGTGCCAGCCTTGTTCAACATATTCATCCATGATTGCATTGAGCGAGATCTTTTCATCGGCGCCCTCTGGGAAATCTGAGTAGCCATATCGGATGGTGTATTTGTCCCATTCACCAATCCCATCAGCATAGGCTTGGTTTAGTTGAATGCGGCCATCCGAATCGACATTAGCTAGAGGAGCAGGGTAGTCCATTACAGATGCCCGATCATTTACCGATGCTGCAAAGTTATGCTGTATGCCCAGGGTGTGTCCGACTTCATGGGCAGATAACTGCCGAATACGCGCCAGAGCCATTGCTAGCATAGGGTCCTCATCATTCATGCTTGAATTGGATACCGGATTGAATGGGGCCAGCAATCCTTGGGCAATGAGATAGTCCTGCCGGACTCTAAGTGAACCGAGTAGCACGTGTCCTTTTAGAATTTCGCCTGTCCTTGGATCGGTGACGCTAGATCCGTAGCTCCAGCCGCGGGTTGAGCGATGCACCCAATTAATAATGTTGTATCGGACGTCCAGTGGATCAGCACCTTCGGGGAGTACCTCGACCTGAAAAGCATTGAGATAACCCGCGGCTTCAAACGCCTGATTCCACCAGCGTGCTCCTTCTAGAAGTGCGCTTCGAACAGGTTCTGGGGTGCCGTTGTCGAGGTAATAGATGATGGGTTCTACGGCTTCAGATACGGCCGCAGCAGGATCTTTTTTCTCCAATCGATGCCGAGATATGTAGCGTACCCGCATATCCGATCCGATCGGGGAGGAGTAGTCCATAAAGCTCGTTCCGTAGTAGGCCGAGCGAGGGTCATTGACTCGAGTCTCAAATCCATCGTCAGGCAAAGCGATGAACGAATGACGCTCTCGAAGCGTGAACGATCCGGCCAGAGAAGCCACGGACCGAACAATTCCGCCAGGATTATCCGACGTGAAGGTCAACATGGCTTCCATTTCCGTGTTTTTTGGGAAGGCTTTCGTGTGCTCCCGATAAGGAGCAGAACGGGAATGATCTACCCTATATGTCCCCTGGCCCGATCTTCTTAGCGTTCCCGCGGCTCCGTGTGCATCTCGAACGATGAAGGAAGTAGCATCGACTAATACTCGCTCGTCCGTTTGAGCTACAACCTGAAATCCGTGCATTACGCCCGAAGCAAAGGCATCCTTCACGGACTGAGCTTCTGCCGCATTGTCGGTTAGTGCCACATAATCCAGATTCGGTACGACCATAAATACTTTGGGGCCACGTCGCTCAAAATGCACGATATATGTGCCACCCAGTTGATTGCGGTCTAGTCCAATATCATTAGATCCTAAGCCTGCCGCGAGCGAGACCTGATAAATGAATTCCTCGTCGAAGCGGTCTACTTCGAGCCAGACTTTCCCTCCGGTTTCGTCCCAATAGATCGAATAGAATCCGTCCATTTTTTCCATCCCATCCGTTTTGGATTCAATCGTGGGGATGTCCTGAGACCAAGCTGAAGTAGTTGAAATCAGAGCGATAAGAAAGCTGAGCGCAAGAAAACGTCTCATGGTGGTCTCAATTATGACGAAAAGCCTCGTGGAAGGGTTGAAATATAGGTCTTCAGGTCCTTAAAAATGAACATCCTGCGAAGGAGGAAATTCCCCGTTTCTTTGCGATCCTTAGAGGCCATTACTAGGCGAATTCAGAAGGATCACCTTATTTTCTACGCTGTCTCAAATTTAGCCGTCGCACCCCATATCGACGGCAGATGCGCTGACCACAAGGGTCCACGTGTCATTTGGGAGTTTTCCGCAACCTAGATTTTCGAATAGTGATGGAAGCAAAGAGCGCCTCCGGTAAAGTAGTCCAGATCGTCGGCCCTGTTATCGACGCACAGTTCCCTGCAGACGCAGTCCCGGATATTCTGGACGCTCTGACGATCGAAAAGTCAGACGGCACTAAGCTGGTTCTTGAAGTGCAGCAGCACCTTGGAGAGAATCGGGTCCGAACGATTGCTATGGATGCCACGGATGGCCTCGAAAGAGGAACCACCGTCACCAATACGGGCAATGCGATTTCAATGCCGATTGGTGATGATATCCTTGGTCGACTGTTTAACGTAGTTGGAGATGCCATCGATGGTATTCCTCAGCCGAAAGCGTCTGGCCGTCGTCCGATTCATGCTGCTCCTCCTGCATTCGACGAACTCTCCACCTCGGTTGAGATGCTCGAGACAGGGATTAAAGTGGTAGATCTACTCGAGCCGTATGCTCGAGGCGGAAAGATTGGTCTCTTCGGTGGTGCCGGTGTGGGTAAAACCGTTTTGATTATGGAGCTCATCAACAACATTGCTAAGGGCCACGACGGTCTTTCGGTATTTGCTGGTGTAGGAGAGCGTACGCGAGAAGGAAACGACCTTCTCCGTGAGATGCTCGAGTCTGGCGTTGTTGACTATGGCAAAGAATTTCTAGAATCCATGGAGAAGGGCGAATGGGACCTTTCTAAAGTGGATAATGAAGCCCTCAAAAACTCCTCACTGGCTCTCGTATTTGGCCAGATGAATGAGCCGCCAGGAGCGCGTGCCCGTGTGGCCCTCTCCGGACTAACCATTGCTGAGTACTTCCGTGACTTGGGTGGACGTGACGTGTTGTTTTTCGTTGACAATATCTTCCGTTTCACTCAGGCCGGTTCTGAAGTTTCTGCCCTTCTTGGCCGAATGCCTTCAGCTGTGGGTTACCAGCCAACATTGTCTACAGAGATGGGTGAGATGCAGGAACGCATTACCTCAACCAAAAACGGTTCGATTACGTCTGTACAGGCTGTGTATGTGCCTGCGGATGACCTTACTGACCCTGCTCCAGCAACGACATTTGCTCACTTGGATGCCACGACGGTGCTTTCTCGTCAGATCGCATCTCTCGGTCTGTATCCGGCCATTGATCCGTTGGATTCAACAAGCCGTATTCTAGATCCTCGCATCCTGGGGGATGAGCATTACGACACCGCTCAGGAAGTCAAAAACCTGCTCCAGCGTTACAAAGAGCTGCAGGACATTATTGCCATTCTTGGAATGGACGAGCTTTCAGACGAAGATAAGTTGGTCGTAGGCCGTGCACGTCGTGCACAGCGCTACATGAGTCAGCCGTTCTTCGTAGCCGAGCAGTTCACCGGTAATGTTGGCAAGTATGTCAAGATTGACGACACGATCCGAGGCTTCCGTATGATTCTTGACGGTGAGCTAGATCACCTTCCTGAAAGTGCTTTTGCTTACAAAGGCGCCATTGAAGAAGTCATCGAAGCCGGCGAAAAAATGCTAGCCGAAGCCTAGACCGCCAATCCTGAAACAGCATCCGAACGACGCATATGTTTGTCGAAATCGTATCACCAGCCGGCCGCGTCTTTTGCGGTGAAACACAAGGAGTAAAGGCTCCTGGTGTAGAAGGATCATTTGAGGTGTTGAAAAATCACGCTCCGATGATTGCAGCAATAGAGGTGGGCCCGCTTGTTTTAAAAGACAATACAGGGACATCCATCACCTTTGCAACCAGTGGTGGTTTTCTAGAGGTGGCTGACAATGCGGTCACGGTACTGGCCCAGACTGCTGAATTGGCTTCCGACATTGATGTGGAACGAGCGCAAGCTGCAGAGCAGCGGGCTGTTGAAGCATTGGCAGGAACTCTCGATGCGGATACCAAAGATACTATGTCTCGTGCGCTGAATCGTGCACGAAATCGTGTTCGCGTTGCAATGGCAACGGTTGGTCGCAAGCGATAGTTCAGGGCGCGGTGCCGGAGCATTCTCGATACGAATTGGAACTTGAATAGAGAAACTTCTTAGACGAGGGAGCGACTTCATGCTATCCTCCGTTTTTTTGGAAATCATCGGCAGACATCTCTCGATTCCTGCTATTTGACCGTCAAACACGATGTTATTGAAGAACTCCTCCCGAACTCTGCTTCTGATGTCCTTTGTATCCCTCCTGACTGTGGGATGTGCAGAGCAAGTCCCCGATTACTCAGGCCGTTTTTTTCAGGGTGAGCCGTTAAGCGAGATTGAGGTCGAAGCAAATGAAAGCTGGGCGACCTTCAACTCTGAAAAGACAAGGCTGGTTTTCGGAACACACAACGAATCGTGGACTAACCACGCCCTTTTTGAGTCCGTACAAACCGCCTCTGGATGGTCTTCACCCACTCTGCTTCCTTTTTCTGGTCAGTTCAATGATCGGGGTGTTCGTTTTTATCCTGCGCTCGATGCGCTGTTGTTTTCTTCGGATCGCCCAGTGGTTGGAGAATCCGCGCCTGGCGATTTTAATTTGTGGATCGCAATGCATGACGGTCAAGAATGGATGGCGCCAGAAGCGCTTACGACAGTCAATACAGATGCCAATGACATGCATGGATCAGTCTCGGAAACAGGCTCCATCTATTTTGCCTCTGATAGGGAAGGAGGAATGGGACAATTCGATCTATACCGGGCTAAACTGGGGATGGATGGATATGAAGTGGAGGCCTTGTCTGGCGAGGTAAACTCAACCTATTCAGAATCGGATGTATATGTAGATGGGCTGGAACGCTACCTGATTTTTTCCCGAGCTGATGATCCAATGGGAATGGGGGGCGATGATCTGTTTATTTCGTTTAGAGATGGGGACGATTGGTCTACACCTCAGCATCTCGGCCCCGAGGTGAATACAGAGAATCTCGAGTATGGAGCGGAGGTCAGCCGAGATGGTCGCCTCCTTTATTACACATCGCATGGAGCCGAAAAAGCGGACATTCTTTCGGTTCTAATTACTTCATTGCAGATCGAGTGGCCTCAATAGGTAGTTTATTATGATCCTTTCTGATCTTCCGACGCCAGCAGTTCTAATTGAAAGAAAAAGACTGGAAAAAAATCTGAGTGTCATGCAGGAGCATGCTGCCAGAGAAGGGGTCCACCTTAGGCCACATATCAAAACTCACAAATCAGTCTTCATCGCAACGATGCAGCGAGATTTAGGTGCTTCGGGCCTGACGGTTGCGAAGCTTGGTGAAGCCGAGACCTTTGTTAAGGCGGGTTTTGACGACATTAGAGTCGCCTATGCCCTTTTTGGGGAGGATAAATATGCTCGGGTTGCTCAGCTAATGACGCAAGCGCGCATCTCTTTCTGCGTTGATACCATGGAAGGAGCATCTGCTGCATCAGCCTTTTTCTCTGCTCAGGGATTGGAAGCCGAGGTGGTTATCGAAACGGATATCGGATATCACCGATGTGGGGTTTTATGGAATCGCTCAGAGAGCGCCGCATTTGCCGCTCGTGTAGACGGAATGCCAGGTCTTAAAGTAGTGGGTATTCTGACCCATGCAGGACACTCTTATTACGGTCCTCAGACTGAAGGGGAATCACTTGGTGATTCACTCAAACGCGTGTCGGATCAAGAACGGGATCGTATGCTGGAGTTTGCCGTCAGTTTGCGCGAAGCGGGTGTCCGGGCGGCTGTTACGGGTGATCTTGAAATCAGTATCGGTAGCACTCCTTCACTTCGCTATTTCTCAAATACGGAATACCAAGGGTTCAAAATAACGGAAATAAGACCCGGAAATTATGTTTTCCATGATATGACTCAGGTTAATCTGGGTGTGCAGCCGATGGATTGCTGCTCCCTTTCGGTATATGCCACCGTATTTTCAAGACATCGAAATGCCGATGGCAGTGAGCGCCTTTTTCTTGATGCAGGAAAGAAAGTGCTGACTTCGGACGGGGCTTATCAGGCGGAAGGATTTGGTCAGATTTTGTACGACTCCAAAGAAATGGTTCCGATGCCGCACGCGGTCATCAATGCCCTTTCGGAAGAACATGGGTGGGTCCGGATTCGTGGAGGCTCAACCCTTCGTGTGGGAGACCGTGTGCGGGTCGTGCCCAATCACGCCTGTGTGGTGGTAAGCACTCAGAAGCAGATGGTACTTGTTGATGGTGAGGACGTGATTCAAACACTCCCCGTGGACGCACAAAGCCTCGTTGTGTAAGCAGCGGCCGCACATTAAACATGTGGGCGTTCAGTGACCGGCTGCACGCTCCGAGCTAGCCTTCAGAGTTGAACAAGTCGTCAGTAGGGCGGCCGGGTGCTTTGAGTCCAAAGTGTTTGTAAGCAGCTGGCGTTGCCATACGACCCCTTGCTGTGCGCTCAATGTACCCTTCTTGTATGAGATAGGGCTCATATACTTCCTCGATGGTACCGGCGTCCTCACCCACGGAAACCGCCAGATTGGTGAGACCCGTTGGGCCGCCTCCAAATTTTTCGATCAGCGTCATGAGAACACGGGTATCCATATCGTCCAACCCTTCGATGTCCACATTCAGCGCGTTAAGGGCGTGATCGGCGAGCGGTCTGGTGATTCGGCCATCGCCTTCTACATCGGCAAAGTCACGGGTGCGCCGGAGCAACCGGTTTGCAATCCGGGGGGTACCTCGTGAACGTCGGGCAATTTCGGTAGCGCCATCATCGGTAAGATCTACTTTGAGCAAACCGGCTGACCGGCGCACAATCTTGGTTAGCGTAGCAGCCGAGTAATAGTCATAGCGGAAGTCGATTCCGAATCGCGCGCGCAGCGGAGCGGTAAGGAGACCTTTCCGTGTGGTCGCACCAACAAGCGTGAATGGGGGCAGCGAGATTTTTACGCTGCGCGCACTGGGACCAGAATCGATGAGAATATCAATATGATAGTCTTCCATCGCGGCATACAGATACTCTTCGACAACCGGCGAAAGGCGGTGTATTTCGTCGATAAAGAGTACATCACCTTCATCTAGATTCGTCAGAAGTCCAGCAATCGAGGCCGGTTTGTCTAAGACCGGGCCTGAGGTCGTTTTGACCTGCGACCCCATTTCGGCCCCAATAATGTAGGCCAACGTCGTTTTTCCAAGACCAGGCGGGCCCGATAAGAGGACGTGGTCCAGGCATTCGCCGCGTCGCTGGGCTGCCGTAATAAACACCCTCAGATTATCTTTTATCTGTTCTTGACCGATAAACTCATCAAGAGATTTCGGGCGCAACGCTTTCTCAATGTCCTCTTCAGGGGCATTGATTTGCTGAGAAAGATTTCCGGACCGTTCAATCATGGGTGACGGACTTGCATGGCGAGGTAACTCTACGTGACAAGATCGTTAATTCAACAACATAATTATACATGTGCGCCCCTCTTGACATCATAAAAGTTGATTATTGCTGAGGAGAGCAATAGAATACGGCATCATGTTTGTAGTAGACAACGTACTTATATCAGATGACCTCGTAGAAGCGGCTTTTTGCTGTGATCTTGGGGCATGCCAAGGAGCCTGCTGTGTGCAGGGTGACTCCGGTGCGCCCCTACTGGAAAGTGAAATAAGTCAGATCGAAGATGTATTTCCTATTGTTCGAGACAGGTTGAGAAAGGAAGCCCTTGAGGTTGTTGAAAAAAATGGCACCTGGGAAGATCTGGGTGGAGGCCATTTTGCCACAACCTGCGTCGGCGACGCAGAATGCATTTTTGTGCGCTACGACGGACCTGTCGCTAAATGTGCCATCCAAGAAGCCCATCGTGAGGGGAAAACCGACTTCGTAAAGCCCATATCGTGCCATCTATACCCTCTTCGGGTTCGGCAGTTGGGCGAATTCGAAGCACTGAACTACGAGCAAATCGGCATCTGTAGTCCAGGCAGAAAGTTGGGCAAAAAAGACGGTTTGGGACTGGCAGAATATCTGGAGGAACCCCTCTCTCGGAAATATGGACCGGAGTGGTATGCCCAATTTATTTTGATGGTGAAGGAACGACGTACCATCCTTCAAAAGGGCTAAGAGTACGTCATGCTAAATTTACACCAGAGACTGTCCCAAACGCAGCGGCTTTCACCGCAGCAAATACAGTACATAAAGCTACTTCAGCTTCCGACGCTGGCCCTTGAGCAACGTATCAAGGCCGAGATGGAGATCAATCCGCTTTTGGAAGAAGGTGAAGATCTCGAAACGGAGGCACTGGACGAGCAGACAGAATCAGAAGATTTTGATGACGTACAGCAGGAGGAGGATACCTCTGAAGACGAGTTCGAGTGGGAAGAGTTGATGGACCAGGGCGATGATCTATACGGTTACAAAGCCTGTGTGGATCAAGGTGATGACGAGGATCGGCGCGATTCACCCATGGTTGCGGTAAATAGTATGACCGAACATCTTCGAGATCAGCTTTCGTTTTTAAACCTAAGTGAAGAAGATGGGCTCATCGCTGACCAGATCATTGGATCTATCGATGAGGATGGATACCTCAGACGACCTTTAGAATCTATTGTTGATGATGTAGCCTTTAATCAAGGCGTTTTATTGACCGAAGAAGACGTCGAAGAGGTGCTTTTTCGTGTCCAGCGTTTGGAGCCGGTTGGTGTAGCGTCCAGAGACCTGAAAGAATGTTTGATCGTGCAATTGAACATGCTTCCACAAGAACTTCCAGGTAGGGATGTGGCTATTGAGATGCTGACGTACGCCTACAAGGCGTTTACGATGAAGCATTACGACCAGATTATGCGTCGGCTTGGGGTAGAAGGATTTGAGCTGAAAGAAGCATACGAGCTGATTCAGCGGCTGAATCCAAAGCCTGGAGAAGGAGATTTTGCCGCCTCAGAAAACTATATCACGCCTGATTTTACGGTTCGGTTTGAAGATGATGAGTTCATTATCTCTCTTAATTCGGCAAATGCACCAGAACTGCGTGTGTCTAAGCAGTATCACCAGATGCTAGAAAAGGTGGTGTCGGACAAAAAGAAAGGAAAACAATCGTACGATGCAGACACCCGTAATTTCCTGAAATCGAAGTTTGAATCTGCCCGCTGGTTCATCAATTCCATCAACCAGCGACGTCAGACTATGTTGGGTGTCATGCAGGCAATTGTAGGGCAACAGGCAGATTTTTTCCGTCAGGGAGAAGGAAATCTGAGACCGATGATTTTAAAAGACATTGCTGAAATCATCAAAATGGACATCTCAACTATATCCCGAGTGGTTAATGGGAAGTATGTTCAAACTGATTTTGGCGTGTACGAGCTTAAGCACTTCTTTTCAGAAGGGTTATCCACTGATTCAGGAGAAGACGTATCTAACAAGGAAGTTAAATCCATTATTGACACGATCATTACTGAAGATGACAAGAAGAAACCCCTTTCTGACCAGCGCATCGCAACTATGTTGGAGGAAAAAGGGTTTCAGATTGCTCGTCGAACGGTGACTAAGTACCGCGAGCAGCTTGGTATACCGGTCGCTCGATTAAGAAAAGAGATCGTATTGTCCTGATAACAAAGAGCCATGTCTGCACTCGAAGCTTATTTTTCCCCCTTTCGAAGAAACATCGTCGGTATAGATCAGACGTTTCATTCGCCTTACGGGGAGCTTCCCATTATCTATGCAGACTGGATTGCTAGCGGTCGGCTCTATAGTCCAATCGAAAAGCGTCTGAGTGAGGTTATGGGTCCATGGGTGGCCAATACCCATACCGAGACAAGTGTTACGGGGACCTCGATGACACACGCGTATCATGAGGCGCGACATATCATCAAGAAGCATGTCAATGCGAATGAGAATGATATGATCATCTCGGCCGGCTCTGGCATGACGGGTGTGATCAATAAACTACAGCGTATTATTGGCGTTCGGGTCCCAGAAAAAATTCAGCCTTACGTATCTATCCCTGAGTCCGAGCGTCCTGTGGTCTTCGTCACGCATATGGAGCATCACTCTAACCAGACGTCTTGGCTAGAAGCTGAAGTTGATCTGGTGGTACTAGAACCCGATAATTTCGGTAGGTGTGTGGTTCAGCATCTGGAACAGGAAGTCGTAAAGTATGCTGGGCGGCCACTGATTGGTTCATTTTCAGCTTGCTCTAACGTCACTGGACTGCATGCGCCTTTCTATGAGCTTTCTCGTGTTATGCATCAGCACGGTGGATGGTGCTTTGTAGATTTTGCCGCTTCGGCTCCCTACGAAGATATCGATATGCATCCGGGAGACCCTTTAGAGTGCTTAGATGCGGTATTTTTCTCTCCACACAAATTTTTGGGAGGCCCGGGGTCGTCAGGAATTATGGTCTTCAACTCGAAGTTAGACCAGAATCGTGTTCCTGATCACCCAGGTGGAGGAACGGTAGATTGGACTAACCCTTGGGGTAAACACCAATTCGTTGCCAACTTAGAAGACCGTGAAGATGGGGGAACGCCTGCTTTTCTGCAGACCATTCGCGCAGCGCTATGTATTAAGCTGAAGGAAGAAATGGGTACCCAAAACATCATAGATCGAGAGCGGGAATTGCTGGCTATAGCTTTCCCTCGGATGCGGGCTATTCCTCATGTCAATATTTTGGCTGACAAGCATGAGGATCGCTTGGGCGTGATTTCTTTTTACGTAGAAGACGTGCACTTTAACCTGATCGTGAAACTGCTCAACGATCGATATGGAGTTCAAACGCGTGGCGGCTGTTCTTGCGCGGGCACCTACGGTCACTTTTTGCTGCACGTAGATCCCGTGCAGTCGAAATCGATCACGGACCAGATTGATGCTGGGATTCTGTCTAACAAACCAGGTTGGGTACGCCTATCCTTGCATCCAACTATGACGGATGCTGAATTGGACTACATCCTGACGGCTATTGAGCAAGTCGTAGAACATGCTGCCGAGTGGTCTTTAGACTATGAATACGACTCGCAAACAAACGAGTACACCTGTATTCTAGATAGCCGTCCTGCTACAGATGTCAAGATATGGTTCAATATGAGTGAAGCACTCGTATCGTAGCTTGTCGACTGCATTGTCCTCGTTCTCGGTCACACTGAAGGAAAAAGTGAACACCTTTTGGACAATTTTTCCGCCCCTTTTTCGGTGTCTAACACCTCGATCAAAATATCAACGCTAAGGGCGATTGGACCGTAATCAGCCTTATTGAGCGTTTTTTAGGTACTGTAATCGCTTAAACGAAGGATTGAAGAACGAAATTCATTCAGCTGTTTACACAGCGGCGGGTTATGAATAGGGCACTTTTTGAGTCATTAGGGAAATCCGGCACGGTCTTCGCACTATTCCGGGTAGTTCATTCGAATTCGTGCATAGGACACACCAACACACGACAACAGACTCGGGAGGATATGCCGACATGCAAATTGCTCTAAATAACGTACCTACGAAATCATTTTCAATGCTCCTGGCCCGCTACTTGCAAGGTCAGATTGATGAGAAAACTTGGGGGAAGATCATGAAAACGATCGATCAACAAGGGATATCGTCGGTAGAGCGCAAGGCATATACCCGATTCTTGACCGAACTCTATACGCCACGTCACGTGGCCTAGATGGTGTAGAGCGCTAATGCCAATATGCGCTCTAGAGTCCAGAATGGTCTAAGAACATAAGCTTGATACTGAAGATGTAATTAGCTACCTCCTCCAGCTTTTGTGGCCCCTGTTTTTTCTTGGTGGGTGGGGCGGGGACCACAGCTCTTCAGCAAATACGCGGGGGGCGGAACAGCGATCAAAGATCGCAAGGTTCCGCCCCCCGCGTTCTTGTATGCACCTACTTTCCTTAGTAAGTCGTGTCTTCGTCTTCCGAAACAGGAACAGGAGCTTCTGCCTCATACACATACACTTCGCTGCCTATCCAACTCACCGTTACCATGGCGCGCGCAAATAGGAACAGCTGCTGCATGACGAAGGCTAAGAAAATGCCACCCATTCCGAAGTCGATTCCAAACGTAAATAGAAGGACCACCAAGCCTATCATCATCCAAGAGATATAGACGGAATTTGCTGCACCGGACTGTAAGGGCCATTTCATCCCCGCAAACCAGCTATCCATAATTCCTTTTCGGCCGAGTACCAGCTCCATTCGCCCGAAATCATGCATCATGTCTATGAATGCGAATCCCAGGAATAGGACTAGCGGAGTAAAGACAAATTGTACCCAGAAGGAGCCCACTTCGCCCGTAAATAGACCGCCTAAAATGGCTGCAAAAAGGATGATCCCGATGAGGAGCACTACGGCTGGGACGAGGTAAAGGAGACCGAGGACAAAAGCCTTCCCAGTGTATTTGCCAATTCCCTGCCAGAACGAATGACCACCGCCCTTGCTCAGAGCGTGAACAAGACCGACTGAGGAAGCCACTTTCCACAGGAACAGCAACGGTAGAATCCACAGTAATTGACTGATCAAGGATTGAAATACAGGGCCCGATTGTTCGACAATATCAGCCCATATCGAGAGGTCAAAATTTTCAGCCAACTCAGGACCATATCCTGATTCTGCTGTCGCTTGCGCAAACGCCACAAACAATGGGATAGAGACAATTAGACCTAGCGCCAAATTGGCTACGTAAAGAATGGCAGCCAGTTTGGGTCGTGATCGGGCTGAAGAGAAGCCGTTAGAAAGGTATTGGAGAGGCATATCAACGTGCGATTATAAACAAAACAGATGGTGATTTAGAGGTGGCATGACCTCAAAGGATTCCGCCCAGAACGAAAAACATTTTCTGGAGGAAAGCAGCTGTACGCAGTTGAGCTCGTCTGGCAAATGCATTGCTGGCTTCTGTAGGTATGACTTTCCGGTTATTCAGTCTATTAATATCGAGCAGTACGTTAAACTCAGGATCAACAAACGCTTCCGCAACCCGCGTTTCGCCTTTGAATTGAAAGTCCTTCCATTGTTCTTTTCCCGTCCACTCAACCTCCTCCAAGGATCCGTCTTCGTATCGGATCTGGATGGAGACAGGGAAAACCCCATCACTTTGCCTACGAATCCGGACGCTAGATGAATAGGAGTCGTCCTCTTGACGAGAATTAGATATGGACTCGACTGAGTAATCTACTACGGCTGTGCCATATACAAATTGGTTAAAAAACCAGTCCAGATCTTCTCCAGATACCTCTTCGGCCACCTGTTGAAGATCTCTGGTTGTTGGATGATTGAAGCGCCACGTATCGTAGTAGGTCCTGAGGAATGTTTTCTGCATGTCCCAGCCCCAATATCGCTCCAGCGTATTCATTACGGTTGCTGGTTTGCTGTAGGACGACTTGCTGTAGTCGCCCATAGTGTATTCCCAAGAGCGGGTATAGAGTGCGCCTTTGCTTGGATCGTTTTTGACATAGGCCAGCCGCTGAACCGCAATGTCGCCGACCTTCAGGCCTCCAATTTCCATGACTGAACCCTCTCCGTAAGCATCATCCATGATGCGTGTTTCGATGTAGGAATTCATTCCTTCGTCCAGCCAAGCTTCTTCAAACTCGTTGCTGGCAAGTAGACCGTAAAAATACTGATGACCGAATTCGTGGATAGTCACCAGTTCGAGTGGTCGAATCCACTCCGGCAGGCCGTATGCAGTGCCAGCTGTGATCAAGGTCGGATACTCCATTCCATTGCTGCCACCCACACCGTCGACTACCGTCAATGTGGTGTATGGATATGCCCCTACCCATTCGTCGTAGCGTTCGAGTGCGGTAATCGCAGCGTCGATATGGCGTTGTGCCTGTCCTTCATGGGCGGGGCGTATGAGCGCGCGAATGGATACATGTCGCCACTGCTGCTCGTAAGACAAATAGTCCGGGCTAGCTGTCCATGCAAAGTCGTGTACATCGTCCGCCAAGTAGCGTAATGTTTTCATCCCGTCCACAGTAGACTCCTCTTCTCGGACGCCTGAGGCTCCGAGCACATAATCTTCAGGAACCGTCATGGTCACATCGTAGGTACCAAAATCGGCATAAAACTCACTGTTAGCATGGAATTGATGGGCATTCCAAACTCCCTTCTCAGCATCCAGAGGGACATATCGTTGGCCGGGAATTTCATATACCGCAATCTTTGGAAACCATTGTCCCACAAAGAAAAAGGGATTTCCAGTATCCGCTATTTTCCATCCCGTTCTGGCAACGATCTCTGGCAACTGGCTTTCAAAAACAATGTCGAGGGCGACCGTTTCCCCCGGAGCTACAGATTGTGGAAGGGAGACAGATATGACCGTTTCATCCTCTGTGTTTCCGTCATCGGGTTGGATGAACTGAATACGATCCGTTAGATCAAAATTTGGTGGGGATGGAATTCCTGGCTGAAAATCACCCGAATCATCAGCAATCCGCATGCTAGAAATATTGATGCCTCCCCAAGGGTTGTCGTCTTTAGCTGCATTTCCTCGGTGCATGCCACCACTTTCCTTCATGAACGTCGAGTTGTTGTTCTTGAACGCGTTTAAATAGAGGTGAAATTGAAGTTCATCGACTGGCACGGAATCAGGATTTCGCCAGGTAAGGCGCTGGGTACCCGATACGGTCTTGGCTTCGGGGTCTAATTGCACATTCATGCGGTAAGAAACTCTGCGCTCTGAAAGGGCTTCTTCAGAAGTGGTGGTCTGGGCCCGTGTGGACGTGGTAAGAAATGCGAGGGCAAAGCAAACGAGAAGAACAGATACGTTTAAAAAACGACTCATAGTGGATACCGGTTATTGGAGATTACCGATTGGTGTCGCAGTCTTGACGGTTGTACTATACGGATTGTTACGTAAAAATTTGTAAGGGAAGTCTGCATCATGAGTCGTCCAGTCCATGTTGAATTGTGCGAAGTAGGTCCGCGAGATGGATTCCAGTTCGAAGCCAAAAATATTCCTACTGAGCTTAAAATTAGCCTGATTCGGAATCTTATACGTGCCGGTATCCCCCGAATTCAGGTCACGTCATTCGTTCATCCGAGAAACGTACCTCAGATGGCTGATGCAGAACAAGTAGTAGCTGCTCTTTTGGATGGACCGTGCACGATGACGGGACTTGCTCTCAATACAAAAGGCGTAGAGCGAGCGGCTGCATCCGGACTCAAGGGCGTAGATCTTTCCATTGCAACCAATGAACAGCATGGAATTGACAACGCTAATATGAGCGTTGAGGAGGGAGTTTTACAGGCTGAAAAAATGATTCGGCTTGGAGTGGATGCCGGTCTCGAGGTGCAGTTAAACGTACAGACCGTTTGGGGATATCGGGCTCCAGGCGATACTCCACTGGAGCGCATCATTAAGATGGCTCATCGATTCGCAGATTCGGGGCTAGCATCTTTTTCACTCGCGGATTCAACCGGAATGGCTAACCCAGACTCTATTCAGGAGGTCATCGATGCGGTGCGTTCGGTCTCCTCCGTACCATTGGTTCTTCATCTCCACGATACCCGAGGATTAGGCATTGCGAATATTACTGCCGCGCTCGAGATGGGGGTGGATCGCTTTGATACGTCTTTGGGCGGCCTCGGTGGGTGTCCATTCATTCCCGGAGCTACGGGTAACGTGGCAACTGAAGACACCGTCTATTTACTCGATCAGTTAGGGATACAGCATGGTATTGACAACGCGATTGTCGCTGCGACAAGTAGGCAGGTCTCCGACTTTCTCGAACGGGACCTGTCCGGAAAAATGTATCGACTTTACTAGTAGAAGTCCGTCTAGAAGCGGCTATTCTTCAAATGCCGCTAGAGGCAAGCACGAGCAGACCAGGTTTCGATCTCCGTGAGCGTCATTAATCCGGCGGACGGAGGGCCAGAATTTATTTTCTCGTGACCACGATATCGGAAAGGCTGCTTTCTCACGAGAGTAGGCCTGATTCCATTCATCTGCCATGACAGCGTCTGCCGTGTGCGGCGCATTTGCGAGGGCGCTTTCTTTGGCTTCGATAAGTCCGAGTTCAACTTCTTGAATCTCAGCACGAATGGAAATCATTGCATCGACAAATCGATCCAGCTCTGCCTTGTTTTCACTTTCAGTGGGCTCAACCATTACCGTACCCACGACCGGCCAAGACATGGTCGGAGCATGAAAGCCGTAGTCCATGAGGCGTTTGGCGACATCAACCTCGGTCAGAACAGTATTTTGTCGGAGATTCCGCAGATCCAAGATGTATTCGTGAGCTACTCGACCGTTTGCGCCCGTGTATAGCACATCGTAGTGCTCTCTGAGCTGATGGGCCATATAGTTCGCGTTCAGAATGGCTATCTGGGTCGACTTTTTCAATCCTTCCATACCGAGCATGGCGATGTAGGCCCATGAAATCAGAAGGATAGATGCACTTCCAAAAGGTGCTGCGGCAACAGGACCCGTCGAACCGCCCGCTTCTACTACGGGATGACCCGGCATAAAGGGAGCCAGGTGAGAGGCTGCACAAATAGGTCCCACACCGGGACCTCCTCCACCGTGAGGAATGGCAAACGTCTTATGGAGATTTAGGTGACATACATCAGCGCCGATGTCGCCGGGACGACAGAGCCCGACTTGAGCATTCATGTTTGCCCCATCCATGTAGACCTGACCACCGTATGAGTGAATCGTAGCGCAGATATCTTTGACGGTTTCCTCGAATACACCGTGCGTTGACGGGTAGGTAATCATGAGCGCAGAGAGTAGATCTCCAGCTTCAGCGGCCTTAGCATTGAGATCGTCGACGTCAATATTTCCCTGATCGTCGCAAGCTACAACGACCACCTTCATTCCTGCCATAACAGCGGATGCAGGGTTCGTGCCATGTGCGGAAGAGGGGATAATGCAGATATTGCGCTCTCCTTCTCCTCGACTTTCATGATACGCCCGGATGAGGAGCAGTCCTGCATATTCGCCGGAAGCGCCTGAGTTTGGCTGGAGTGACGTGGCACTAAAACCTGTTATTTCGTTTAGCCAATTCCGCAGCTCTACCATCATTTCGTGATAGCCCTCAGCCTGGTTGGCTGGTGCGAATGGGTGTAACTGATTGAAAGCCGGCATCGTGATGGGCATCAATTCCGCTACGGCATTGAGCTTCATGGTACACGATCCAAGTGCAATCATACTGGTGGTCAGGGAAAGATCCTTTTTAGCCAGTTTATGCATGTACCGAGTTAGCGCCGCCTCAGAATGGTGGTCACTAAAGACAGGATGCGTCATGAATGCCTCCTTACGCGGGCACTCACCAGCATAGCCAGAGTCCATTGAAGCGGAAAGAGCGGCCACTCTGGCAGCCCCATCCACGCACCCAAATACCTCTAATAGATCGGCTAGATCGGACTCAAAGACGGTTTCGTCTAGCGCAATTCCGACCGAGCCATCTTCGAAAGACCGAAGGTTTATTTTTGCCTGCTCAGCATGTTTAAGTATGGCCTCCATGTTCTCGCTGGAGACGCGCAACGTATCAAATACATCCCCATGGTGGACTTTTAGCCCAAGATCAGCAAGTGCTGCCGCTAGCAAACGCGTCGCATTATGAATACGCGTCGCAATGGCTCGAATACCCGATGGGCCATGATAAACGGCATACATGCCAGCAATCACCGCCAGCAAGACTTGGGCAGTACAAATATTGGAAGTCGCTTTGTCCCGGCGAATATGTTGCTCACGAGTCTGAAGAGCCATCCGCAGAGCAGGCTTTCCTTCGGCGTCTTCAGAGACGCCGATAATGCGGCCAGGAATTTGTCTTTTGAACTTTGTACCCGTTGCAAAATAAGCAGCGTGCGGACCGCCGAAACCAATAGGTACTCCGAAGCGCTGCGTGGAGCCTACAGCAACATCTGCTCCGAAGGATGCAGGGGAGGCAAGTAGAGCTAGGCTCATAAGGTCGGCTGCTACGATTACAAAGGCGCCTTCTTTGTGTACGGTTTCACAGAAATCTGAATAGTCATAGACGGCTCCGTCGGATGCGGGATACTGCACCAGTGCGCCAAAGAAGGTATCATCAAAAGAAACGGTACGGTGATCTCCAATGACCACTTCAATACCAAGCGGGACCGCGCGCGTTTTTATTACCGATATGGTTTGAGGGTGACATTCTGCAGACACAAAGAAACGCGCGCGAACGCTGCGTTTCATCTGTCGCTGAAGCATCATCATGGCCTCGGCCGCTGCCGTTCCCTCATCAAGGAGGCTGGCGTTGGCAATTTCCATCCCAGTCAAATCGATGACCATGGTCTGGTAGTTCAGAAGCGCTTCAAGCCGACCCTGCGCAATTTCAGCCTGGTACGGCGTGTATTGCGTGTACCAAGAAGGGTTTTCTAGAATCCCTCGCTGGACTGCGGGAGGCGTGATTGTCCCACTGTATCCCATTCCGATATACGAACGAAAGATCGTATTCTTATTTGCCAGATCTGTTGCTCTGGCCAATAATTGGCGCTCAGTCAGTGCTTCGGGTAATTGTAAATCACCGGACATCCGAATGGAAGGGGGGAGAGTCTGATCAATCAGAGATTCAAGACTGTCTAAGCCGAGTACGGCCAGCATTTCTTGGACTTCAGAATCAGAAGGACCGATATGACGGTCAGCAAATAGGTCGGTAGAACTCAAACGAACGGACATAAGAGTCGGAACTGGGTCTAGAGAATGCCGCAGGACGCGACAGAGTCGTGAAGTGATTAAATTACGTCACCAAGATTCAAGATTGTTTGAATCCTTCGCTCAAATTCTTTGATTTTAACGTCTCAAATGCCTGCTTCGCGGCATGTTGTTCTGCTCGCTTCTTACTTCGGGCTTCTCCACGTCCATATTCGACATCATCCACTAGTACAGCCACAATAAAGCGCTTGTCGTGGCTTGGGCCTGATTCGGATACTACCGAGTAAACGGGTTGCTGTTTTTGACCGGCCTGAACGAACTCTAATAAGATGCTTTTATGATTGTCCTTCCGACTTGCCAGCTGATCTAGATCGATAGTATGGAGTCCCGTTCTTTCAATGAACGAACGAGAGACCTCTATCCCGTGTTCTAGGTATATGGTGCCAATTATCGCCTCAAATGCATCGGCCAAAATAGAATCTGAATCCTTTTGCTCTACAGATAAGCTGTTGCTGACCTGAATGAACTGACCCAGATTCATTGCGCGCGCTCGCTCCGCGAGCGCGCGCCCATTCACGAGCTTAGCCCGTAGGCGGGTTAAAAATCCTTCATCCCGATCTGGATATGCCCGATATAAATGTTCAGCAACGACAAAACCCAAAATGGCATCACCCAGGTACTCCAGTCGCTCATTAGAATCCTTGTGGGCATCGGGCGTGCCCCGTAAAAGAGAGCGATGCCGAAGAGCCTGAGCAAACAAGTTCTCGTTCTGAACGGGACACCCGATTATTTGGGCCAATGCTTCAAAGTCAACATCGTCTATTGATGGAGTAGACTCGCCTCCTCCTAGTATCTTTCGTAACCATCCGATCATGCATCACCCCTCAGGTTTTTATACACGTAGCGAGTGATTTCACTTCCCAGCAAAGAGGATGCTTCATGATCTTGGAGTCCTTGAATCATAATAACAAGTACAAAAGGCTCTGAATCAGGAGGGTATATGATCGCAGCATCATGGTGGATGGCGGTAATTGACCCTGTTTTGTGGGCGGCACGTACACCGGCAGGAAGTCCGGATGGTATCATAGTTTGAAAAACCTGGTTATTCAAGATTTCTCGCATAGCGGCATCAGACTCAACTGATACAGCTGTTCCCGTTCGGAGGAGTTCCATGAGAAGGGCAAGATCTCTCGAAGTAGCTTTATTGCTCATTCCCAGATCAAATGCTTTGAGATCCTCAACGCCACGTATGGTTTGCATGTGGGTCGTACCGAGTCGCTCCGATGTGGTTTGCACTGAGTCAGCAGAGAGGAAATCAATCAGCAGGTTAGTAGCTAAGTTTGAGGACACCGTGATCATGTTGTACGCAAGCTGCTCAAGCGCCATCGGAGTGCCTAGTTGCTCATAGATTGCATCGTCCGAGTCATCTTCGATTTGGAAGAGTGATCCATCTACAATGGATCGAAACTCGTTTTTCAAAAGGACCTCGTCGGAAAGGCTAAACCTCCCTGATTCCGCTTGCCGATAGAGTTCAATGAGCACCGGTACCTTCATCGTACTGGCGGCATGGAAGAGTCGATCGGCATCCATGTGCAGTTCAAATCCTTTAGAAGCATCCAAGATGGAGACAGCCACCGTAGCTCCCTCGTAATCAGCAATGATTGTTTGAATATCGCCAGTCATGTCATTGAGTGGGGGGGGCGAACAACCGGCCATCAGCATGGAGAGGGAGGTAAACAGCGCAATACAAAAAACGGGCAGTCGCATGATAATTCAACTGGAATGCAAAGAATACGATTGGTGGAGCGGATCAATTTCATGCTTTTTCAAAAAATCAACCAGCGCAAGCATGGAGGGCTCGACATCGCTGAATGCGCAAATAGAGCTTGATGCATCGGGAAAATCTGCAAGCACGATAGGGCTGCCCAGCGCAACTAAAATCACTTCCTGTTGGCTCGTCATTTCGCGAACGAAGGCTGCTTGAGAGGGCAAAAGTCCAAACTTGTGCCACGCTGCCGGTTTCACGATTACGGCAATGATCACATTGGTGAAAGATTCTAATTCTAAGCTCAAATCTTCCAGTTCATCGTCTTGCGTGTCCGGAAGGACTTCGAAATAGCCGCCGGTCGGAAAGCTCTCAAGAAAGGATGTTTTTAGCGGGGCAGCTGTTGGATCATTGTACGTAGTGTGAGGCCGAACAAGTACGCATGCCGTACTCTTGGCTGCTAGTTGAGTTGGTTTGATCTTTACCCTTCCATGTTCAGGATCAGCCAATTGAATGGCTTCCCTTGCGATTTTATGGGCTAGGGCGCGGTGTTCATCACAGGCAATGATGGAGAAGGGTTGAGCAAGAGAGGGATCAATAAAGGCCCCCGGTCCAAACCGAGCTCCAAATCGGGTTTTTAGACTCCAGATTCGTTCCAATGCCGCATCAACTAACCGCCTATCCAAGTAGCCAGTTGTTACGAGCGTGACTAAGTAATCCACTGTTTCAGGGACATCCTTAATGTCTAGCAGAATGTCTATTCCCGCCCTGATAAGATCTGCGGCTCGTTCTCCAGGGTGCTCGCCTTGATGAGAAGCTCCTTCCATCAGTAGGCTGTCGCTAATAACAACACCTTTGAATCCCATTTCGTGACGCAATAAATCGGTCATAATGGACCGCGATCGGGTGGCCTCCATTCCCGTTGGGTCCAAGCTCGGATACGCGACGTGGGCCGTCATCATTAATGAAACGCCTGACGATATTGCGGTTTTGAAAGGCGCTAGTTCCAACTCATCCATGTGTGATCGGGATCGATCGACGATAGGCAACGCTTCATGCGAATCGACATCGGTGTCCCCGTGTCCAGGAAAGTGTTTTGCTGTTGCAAACAAACCCTCGGCTCGGCAGCCTCTGAGGTAGGCGCGCAGTAACCTAGATACAGTCTCTGGTGTAGACCCAAACGCTCGGGTAGAGATGATGGGGTTTCGGGGATTGGAGTTGATATCCGCCACGGGGGAAAAGCTGATATGCAGTCCGGCAGCTAGTGCCTCACGAGCAGCGGCTCGGGCAGATGCCTCCAGCAGGTCTTCATCTTGTTGCTCTCCACAAGCCTGAAAGGCCATCGCGTGAGGGAAAACCGTGGCCCCTTTCAATTGTTGCCCAAGTCCTCGCTCCATATCCGTGCCAATGAGGAGTGGATATTTGGATCGACTCTGTAGCCGTGCTAAGGTCTGCGGAGTGCGAATGCGATCCCCATTAAAAAGGCACAATCCACCAATGGGGTATTCATCCAGCAGTCTTTCAATACGATCAGCATCCTCTTCCACCGAAATGGAGGGGTTCATGTTTGAACCAATGCGCGGAAAAATCAGTTGAGCTATGCGATCTCGCAGACGCTCGGGAGGTGAAAGCATAGGGGATCTGAATTCAGGTTTCAGCTTGAAAGATACAACCCGTGGGCATGTATATATGCCTCGACTTCGGAGATCACAAGGTGATCTATAGCCTGGCCCCGATGTATGCGGTTCCTAATCTCTGTACTTGATATAGATACCGGTGAGCCCGTGAGCAAGATATCATGTTCAGGGAGTTGATCTATACCTGAATCTAGTCTCCGATAAACGACCAGTTTGGTAAGGCGACGAATATCGTTTGGACGTTGCCACCGTTCGAATGATCGCAAGCTATCTTCTCCCAAAATCAGGAAGAGCTCTGTTTCGGCCCATTCACATCCCAATTCTTCGAGTGTATCGATCGTAAACGAAGGTCCCGGTCGATTCATTTCACGATCATCCGTCGAAAAATGCTCGTTTTGGGCCGTCATTAAGCGGACCATTTCTAAGCGATCCGAACCTGCCGTGATGTGCTGACCCATTTTGTGGGGGGAAACCGCCGCAGGCATCCACACAACCTGATCCAAATCCAATTCTTGCAGTGCCTCTAGGGCTAGCGTCAGATGACCCCTGTGCGGCGGATCAAACGTACCGCCCAAAATCCCCACCCGTTTCATGAGCGGGCTGAGAGATCATTTAACATGGATTGTACTTCGATATAAATGGACTCGGCTGTTTTCACGAGATCGCTATCTGGGAAAATCTGTAGCAATCGGTCGTAATTAGCTTCAGCCAACAAGAGCCGCTCTTCCTGTCGATCTCGAATACTTAGACGGGCATATTTGAGGTATGCGTTCATTGCACCCAGCAAGGCATCGTCTGCCCAATCTGTATCGTAATAGCGATCAAATACAGCTTCGTAAGAAACGGCTGCAGCTTCGAAAAACTCCCTGCGTTCGTACAGCTGCGCGGTATTAAACTGTTTGTGGGCTAGTTTTCCTCGCAGTTCGATAATTCGAGACATAGCATCTTCTACCAAAGCGTGATCGCTGTAGCGTGTCATAAACAGCTGAAACTGCACGATAGCGCGTTCGGTATCGGTTTGATCCAGCCGAAACGAAGGAGATCTGTCGTAATAGGTCATCGCTAGATCATACTCTGCATCTGGAACCCGTGGGTCGGAGCGATAGATTTGCATGAAGCGCGTATACTCGTTAGCGGCAAGGAGGTATTCCTTGTTCGCGCGGTAGGATTTAGCCAGCAGTAGTTGTGCATCAGCTGCCCATTGATGCGTTCTTCCGAAATCAAAAGCTCCCTGCAACATCTCAATGGCTTTCATGAAGTCGCCATCTTCGTAGTGTGCTAGGCCTTTTTCATAGGCTTCCTGAGGAGAATCATACCGAAGTCTTCCTGATCCGGCGCATCCGACCAGAAGGATGGCGAGGAAGAATGGAGAAAGTCGTTTCAACATTGCGATGGTGTCGGTGCGAATCATAGATAGAAGAAGTGCTTTTGCGCGGACCATTTACGTATTCTTTCGCTCGCTGAACGGGTTGAATACCAACTGGTGCAAAAAACGCCGAACGACGAGACCGCTCGGCACAGAAGATTAAAACGAGAGGGGAGACCGCCTGTTCCGTCAGGTTTCATCGAATTAAGGTCAGTTTCCCATCCCGATAACGATGATAAAACAGGGCCTGATTCACATTATTTTGGTCAAAATGAATGCGTAATCCGACTCCTTCAAAGGGCGATTTACGCCTTAGAAGCTCTTCAAGGGGCAGACTAGAATCCGAAAATAGGGCCTCCAGTGCAAACGTAGTCACATCATAGCCCGTCACACCCAGTCGTCCCGGAGCGTGGCCAGAAAGCTCATTGAAGGATGAAACTAACTCCTGATAAGCTGTCGTTTCCAACCGAAGCAAAAAGTCGTTTCCGTACGTCGCGGTGTAATTTGAAGCGTGAGTTAACTGAGGTAAATCATGCCATGATGCGTTTCCAAGAATGCGAACGGCACGCGTAGATGTCCCAAAATCCGAAAAGAGAAGCCGGGTTATACGATCCAGGTTGGACATCACCGCCCCAGCCGTTTTAATGGGCTCATTAGAAACGATCGGGATATATACGGCTTGCACATCATTCAGCGTGTCGGAAGGAAACTCGTCGGCTAGCTGATAGAGTGAACTTTCATCCGGCAAAATGGAGACCAGCAAGGTTTCAGCGCCTAACCGAGAAGCCTCTTCAACAAATCCATCAGACAGCTTTTCAGAAATATTACGATCATCGTCTGCAATGATAACTGCTAGCGAATCCAGTCGAAGTCCATTTACTGCGAAACGGGCCATGGCTGCTCCGCGCACCGACATGCTGGGATTCGCCTGGAAGGTGAAGCTCTTATTTTCAGCTACTCGTTCATCTGTGGCAAGAGGAGCTAGGAAAACAGTTTTGGTGCGTTCTGCTTCTTGGGCTGCTGCAATGGCTTCTTCGCTAAACAAGGTGCCAATGACAAACGCTACATCTTCGGACGCTAGTTCTTGCATGGCCCGACGCGCTGCCGTTGCACCGCCTTCAATATCTCGATAAATCATTCGAATAGGCGTGTCCTTGCCTAGTCGATTATGTGCTTCAATGGCCAACCGAACCCCATTGAACATTTCTTGAGTAGCTGCTCTTTCATCCTCTGATAAGGAAAGAATCACGCCCACATTGGTAATCAAATCCTCCGTGTTTCCAGATGCCTGAAGCGTCATTTCATCCAAAAGAGCTGCATCATCTACGTATCCACTGGAAGGATAGGCTCCGGTAAAACCGCTCAAATATGCGCGGGCCTCGGGATACTCGGCTGTTCGGTAAGCTGATTTCGCTGCGAATAGAACGGCAGTTGTGGTTGCAGCATTGTCTTCAAATTCAGTCAGGATCCGGTCAAACGTTGATCGAGCAGTCTCATAACGACCTTGGTCGAACGCTCTGATACCCACGCTAAGGAGTGAATCGGCTTCCTGGATAGAAGGAATTCCAACGCTGTACTGCGCGCGCGCGGAAATCGTCCCGGCGAGTGCCAGAATTAAAAGCAGAAGACTGAATCTTAGGGTATTTACTCCCATTCGATTGTGGCCGGCGGCTTCGAACTGATATCGTATACCGTCCTGTTGATACCGCGGATTTCGTTTACAATCCGGTTTGAAACATGAGCTAGGAAATCGTTTGGCAATCGAGACCAGTCTGCCGTCATACCATCTACGCTCGATACAGCCCGGAGGGCACACACGTTTTCATACGTGCGCTCATCACCCATCACCCCCACTGTTTGTACAGGCAGAAGGACGGCAAATGCTTGCCACACTTCGTCATACAACCCGAAGTTGTGCAACTCCGAGATGAAAATGTGATCAGCTTCTTGCAGAATGGCAACGTCTTCCCGAGTTACAGGGCCGATAACACGAATGCCAAGACCGGGACCAGGGAAAGGATGACGTCCCACAATGCTTTCTGGAACGTTCAGGATGCGGCCAATGGCCCTTACTTCATCTTTGAACAGCTCACGAAAGGGCTCGATGACTTCAAATTCCATTTCTTCTGGTAAGCCACCCACATTATGATGGGTTTTGATGGTTGCCGAAGGACCTTTGAAAGAGATGCTTTCAATTACGTCCGGATAAAGTGTGCCTTGAGCCAGGAATTTTGGTTTGGTACTGAGTTCGTCCACGATTTCGTGTTTCCCTTGCTCAAAGACTTCGACGAACGTATTACCAATGATGACTCGTTTTTCTTCAGGATCGACCACACCTTCGAGTCGGTCTAGAAAAAGATCGCTGGCATCAATCGCTTTCAAGCGGAGACTGTAGTGATCCCGAAAGGTATTCTGAACTTGCTCCCACTCGCCTTTTCTAAGGAGACCATTGTTTACAAAAATGCAGGTTAGCTGGTCTCCAATTGCTTCGTGTAGCAACACGGCGGCGACTGAGGAATCCACTCCGCCGGAAAGTCCTAGGATGACGTGGTCATCGCCCACTTCCTTTCGGATTTCCTCTTTTTTCTCATCAATAAATGATGCGGCTGACCAATCTCCTGAGCAGGCACAGATCTTGAGAGCAAAGTTCTCTAGGATCTGCTTTCCGTATTCGGAATGGTGAACTTCTGGATGGAACTGCACTCCATAATGCGGCAGTTCGGTAGACCGAACTGCCGCTATCGGCGCGTTCGATGTATGGGCAATAACTTCAAACCCATCCGGCAGACGGGTCATATGGTCGCCGTGACTCATCCAAACATTGGATCCCTCTGGAATGCCCTCAAACAAGCGGGTATTACTGTCCACTTGAATACCCGCGCGACCAAATTCTCTTTTAGATGCGGGTTGGACTTCTCCTCCAAGTGAATGGGCCATTGCCTGGAGCCCGTAGCAAATTCCCAGAATAGGGACGGGTGAGCCATCTTCTAGCGTAAGATCGAGCAATCCGGCATGTAGTTGCGGTGCACCTTCGTCATAAACGGAGGAAGGCCCGCCCGAAAGAATGATGCCGTTCGGATGCAATGCAGCAATGTCCGCGGCAGGTGCGGTGCAAGGATAAATTTCTGAATAAACCCCAGCCTCCCGAATTCGTCTCGCAATCAATTGGGTGAACTGCGACCCGAAATCCAGAATGACGATACGTTGATGCATGTGCTAAAAGTTTAGTGGCCGACCATTGCGGCATAGTCTGCTGCAGAAAGGAGTTCAGCTACCTGTGAAGGGTCATCCAGCGTAATTTTGATCAACCAGCCAGCGCCGTAAGGATCATCGTTAACAGATTCTGGATTGTCTTCGAGGTCTTCATTGAATGCGGTAACCTTTCCGGCGAGTGGCATAAAAAGGTCTGAAACAGTTTTGACTGCCTCCACGCTACCAAAAACACCGTCTTGTTCGACGTGATCGTCAAGAGACTCCACATCTACATAAACGATATCACCTAATTCTGATTGGGCGAAGTCTGTAATTCCGATGGTTCCTTCCGAACCCTCGACTTTCAGCCATTCGTGATCTTTCGTGTAGTACAGGTCGTCAGGAAAGTTCATCGTTCTTTTCTTCAAGCGTGAATGATTCCAGGAAGCGCGTGTCGAACTCTCCCCGGCGGAAACGGTCGTCTCTCAGCAACTGCTGATGAAACGGAATAGTAGTGTGTACACCTTCAACGACAAACTCGTCTAAGGCACGGATCATTTTTTGGATAGCCAACTCTCGCGTGCGAGCGCGCACAATGAGCTTAGCAATCATCGAATCGTAGTGAGGAGGGATTTTATACCCAGTATAAACGTGAGTGTCTACTCGGACACCATGCCCTCCTGGAGGATGAAATGCTGTGATCGTACCAGGGGAAGGGGAGAAGTTTTTGAATGGATTCTCTGCATTGATTCGGCATTCAATGGCGTGCCCTTCTAGCTTTATTTCCCGTTCGGAAATGCCCTCGCCTTGAGCAACTCTAATTTGGTATTCCACTAAATCGCAATCAGCGACTTCTTCCGTAACAGGATGTTCAACCTGGATTCGGGTATTCATTTCCATGAAATAGAAGTTGCCTTGGTCGTCTAGCAAAAACTCAACCGTCGCGGCTCCTTCGTAATTCACTGCCTTAGCACCCTTTATGGCCGCATCACTCATTTGCGCCCTTAATTCGGCAGAGACCACTGGAGAAGGAGACTCTTCCAATAGTTTTTGATGTCGGCGCTGGATGGAGCACTCCCGTTCACCGAACGAAAGCACATTACCTTTGCCGTCTCCTAGTAATTGAATCTCCACATGGCGAGGGCCAGAGACGAACTTTTCTACGTAGCACTCACCACTTCCAAAGCCTGCCAGTGCTTCGTTGCTAGCTGTGTTGAAGAGAGAAACAAAATCTTTCGGCTTCTCAACCATCCGCATTCCGCGTCCACCACCGCCAGCGCTAGCCTTGACGATTACGGGGTATCCAATCTCTTCAGCTATCCGTGCACCTTCTTGGGCGCTACTGACCACACCGTCGGATCCGGGAACGACTGGCACGCCAGCTGCAGACATCGTGTCCTTAGCTAAGCTCTTGTCTCCCATCAGGCGAATAGTTTCTGGAGCTGGTCCGATAAACTTGATATCATGGTCTTGGCAGATGGCCGAAAAGTCAGCGTTTTCAGCAAGAAAACCGTAACCAGGATGGATCGCGTCCGCCCCAGTTACCTCTGCAGCTGCAATGATTCGGTCAAATCTCAGGTAGGAATCTTTTCCCGCTGGTGGGCCGATACAAACGGCTTCATCAGCAAACCGTACGTGTAAAGAGTCCCGGTCTGCCGTGGAATACACAGCCACCGTTTTTAGCCCCATCTCGTGACAGGTCCGGATGACGCGTAGAGCGATTTCGCCCCTATTTGCGATCAGTACTTTATTTATCACGAACTCGTGGATTTGTCCCTAATCAGCTGGGATCGATGATGAATAAGGGTTGATCAAATTCGACTGGCGTACCATTTTCAACGAGAATCTGGACGACCGTACCTGAGACTTCACTCTCAATTTCGTTCATCAGCTTCATCGCTTCGATGATGCAAAGAACATCTCCGGTTGAAACGCGATCACCCACTTTAATGAAGGGATCGGAATCAGGCGAGGAAGCTGCGTAATAGGTGCCTACGATGGGCGCATGCACTTCGGTTCCAGTTGGAGCGGATGCAGCAGCTGGTGTTGCGGGCTCGGCAGCGGCCGGAGCGCCTGGCGCTGCGGCAACGGTTGGTGCCGTGGTGTACGTCACCTGCGGAGGCATGGCCGCAACAGGGGCATGTTTTCGGATAACGACCCGAAGATCCTCTTCCTCAATTTCAACTTCCGACACGTCTGCTTCTGCAACCAGATCGAGTATCTCTCTCAGATGATCGAGATCCATAGTGTTTCCTCTCGCTTCGATACGAAGCTTTTAGTTCAAATCAAGCGGCGCTAATACGGGTAACATAGTCGCCTTTATCGGTATTTACCTTGATCACGTCTCCCTCATTAATGAAGAGAGGGACGTAAATCGTGGCACCGCTTTCCACGGTTGCGGGCTTGGTTGCACCCGTTGCCGTGTCTCCTTTCAGTCCGGGATCGCACTGGGTTACCAGCAATTCGACTGCAAGGGGGATTTCTGTGGTAAGAGCCTGATCCGTTTCGGCATGCATGATGATGTCGATGGTGGCCCCTTCCTTGATGTATTCACGACCAGCTACAGCGTCCAAAGGAAGATTGACTTGCTCGTAGGTGTCCGTATTCATGAAGTGAAGTCCCAAGTCATCCTGATATAGGAATTGATGGCCCCTTCTTTCGACACGAACCTGATCCACTTTTTCACCAGCACGGAACGTGTTGTCTACCACCTTTCCATTGGCGACGTTTTTCAACTTGGTGCGCACAAATGCCCCACCCTTGCCAGGTTTTACGTGTTGGAACTCTATGATTGTCCAAATGCCATTATTCCATGACATTGTAAAACCGTTCCGGAAGTCGCTTGTAGAGGCCATTCGGCAATCCTTGTTCTTTTCACTGTGTACAAATGCTCAGATTAGAAAATATACCTTTAAATGGCTCTCTGAGTCAATTTCGATTCGCGAAGATCGTGGGGAAGTGTCTTCTCTTGAAATGTAGGTACTACTTCTTACGAAATCGGGACGCAATCCGGTCAATTTCAGCGTTTGACAGGTCTGGTTTTTTATTTGGTGTGGGCTCTGGCTTCGGTGCTGCAGCTTTTGCCGGTAGTGGACGACGATTCTTAGGCCCCGACGGCTGGTTTCCAGCCTTCATACGTATACGGGCATCGATTTCGTCCATCCAGGGCTTCGACGGCCTTCCATCCAAAGATAAGGGTGAGGTTGTGCGAGTAGGTACAGGAGTACGCATCGGAGTGGCATCTATTTTCTTTTTTCCTGGGTTCACAGGATTTACCTCCATAGCCACCCGTTTGATATTTACGAGGTGAAGAGGAGAGATATTGTCACTGGTAATAGAACCTCCAATGGTTCCGGGTCCAAGAGTCATGGCTGGAAATAATGCGGTGGTATAGCCTACGGACCCAAGGGCAGCGACTGAGTTGACAACAATTCGCATGGCCGGTTTTTCAAGGGCGAAGGCCTTAATAACCTTTTCAGTACCCGCATGAAGTGCCAGTGTATGACCAATACCTCCGAATGCGAGGATTTCTTTGCATCGGGCACATCCGGCCTCCCATCCGTCGGCAGTATAAAGGGACAGAATGGGGGACAACGTTTCCATTGACAAAGGCTCCTCTTTACCAACCTGAGAAACCTCAACAATGAGTCCTCGGGTACCTTCTGGAACGCTGAATCCAGCTAAAGCAGCAATTTTAGCGGGAGATTGTCCGACTTGTTTGATGTTGAGACGACCATCTGGAGCCACGGCTTGTCGTAGCGCTTCCTTATGTTCGTCTTCAACGAAATACGCTCCCTCTGCAATAAGTGCTTTTTTAAGGCGGGGTAACGAAGGGGTATCGGCTACAATACTCCGTTCCGTGGAGCAAAGTGTACCCCAGTCGAACGACACTCCGTACATAATGTCGGCGGCCGCCTTGTTAAGATCAGCAGAGCGGTCTACGTACACGGGTACGTTTCCGGAGCCTACGCCGTAGGCTGGTTTTCCTTTCGAGTAAGCTGCTTTAACCATTGCTGAGCCACCCGTTGCCAAAATTAAATCGGTATCGGGGTCTTCGAGTAACGCGTTGGTTCCTTCAATGGATGGGTCAGACATACATCCGAATAACCCTTCGGGTGCACCAGCACGATAGGCTGCAGTGGCCACGACCCGAAGCGCCTCCAGTGTACTTTTTTTGGCTCTTGGATGGGGACTTAATACCATTCCACACCGCGCCTTAGCCGCGATGATCGCTTTATACATAGCCGTTGAAGTAGGATTGGTCGAGGGGACCAGTCCGGCAACGACTCCCATGGGAGCAGCGATTTCCCAAATCGAATCATTTTCTGTGGTATTAATGATACCGCATGTTTTCATGCCTGCCATTCGCTCCGAAAGCGTCCGGGTAGCAAAGAGGTTTTTTTGGATTTTACTTTCTAATCGTCCAAACCCCGTTTCTTCCAACGCCATTTTGGCTAGGCGTTCCGAGGCTTCCACGCCGGCCCGGACCATATCTCGTACGATTCTGTCCACTTTTTCTTGAGAAAAGTGATGGTACGCATCGAAAGCAGCTCGACTTTGTCTGAGGAGTGTGCGCGCCTGCTGTATAGAGTGGAGGTCTTTGTCCATAGTGGGTCCAATATGCGCCGATACCTGCTCTCATTCAAGACGTAGATTCAAGATTCGGAGTGCAATTTACAGGAAAGGTATGTTCATTTTCATAAATCGCGCAAAACCATGCTTTTTCATCGTTCCTAAAAGATGACAAACCGCTATTAAATGCGCATTGCGCCACTGTAATCTATGTCTCGTAATCGCGAGCAAGTAGACGAACATATCCTAGCAGCATATCTGTCGGGAGATCTACCCAGTTCTCTTCGCCGAGAAATTGCATCCTACATCGTCAAAAATGACGACGCCCTAGACCTATTGTCCATGGCGAACGATGCCATGAATACCTCTGATTCTGGTGATGGCGCTTCTGTGCCGAGTGATCCTGTCGTTCCGATTCCCCTCCATACGAACTGGTACCAATCGGAGGTATACGTACGTAGGGATGCTGAAAAAAGTCTTTGGAAAGTGACGGCTCTGTTTGCCAGTGCCGTATTGGTCCTCACGATTATCGTCGCTGTACTCGTTTTTAGTGGCGGTATTCCAAGATCCACTTCTTCATTCCAAGCCTGGACGCCCCACATTGTAAATAACTCTGTTGAAATTGGATGGCCTGTACAGCCTGGTGCTTCAGAGTACCATGTGGTTCTTTACAACGAAAGTAGCGGAGACCGCACCTTAGTACACAAAACGCAGGACACGTCCTTCTTTTTAAGTGAGGAGGTAGCGTCCTTAAGCGGCTCCGATTCGTACAACATCTGGATACTGTCCATCGATGTTCATGGAGAGGTTTCTGGCCGTTCAGCCGCTCTTCCTATGCGAAGCATCAACTGATCAGCCGTCAGTAGCGTCAATTCCCAAGCGCCCGGTATGACGAGAGTTTCTCAGAAAAGTCGGCCATTGTGAAGGGTTGAGCCCCACAGATCCGGTTTCGATAGAATACATGATCGTTCTTCTACCATCCGTGGCCGCGACAATCAGGCCACCGTCCCGAGTAATGGTGATCGGCCCATCGGCTTCTTCTCCAATTTCATACTTCCATGCAGGAGTGTTATTTGGATTGATCGCGTGCAAAACTTTGCCCGCCATAAAATAGATCGTCTCATTAGAGTCAATCACTGGCGTTCCAACATCGGATGCTACGTGAACAAATCTGAGCCGAGGTGTGAATGCGTCTGTATCCTCGTTCAAAACGATAAGTCCGGTACTCGTGCCAACGTAGATGGCTCCATCAGGTCCAACGATCGGTCCTGAGCGAAGGGGACCGGTCAATGGGTAGCTCCATAAAACGGAGCCGTCTTCACCCGAGACAGCATATAATAGGCCGTAATTGGAAACAACGTAGAGGACGACGGCTGTGGTCGTACGAACGTCACCTGTGGGTAAGTTGACGGTTAGCTGCTTTTCAACGAGAGCCATTCCTACCATGACACTTCCGATATCAGCCTGTGATTTCCACAAACGTACCCCTTCAGGATCATAGGCATAGACATATCCATCTGTCGCAGCTGCAAAAATAGTTCGGTCTCGTCCAATCACTGGAGGTACAACAATGGATTGATTGGTGACGGTTACCGGCCAGAAGCCTGGCGTTCAGGAAATCCATGGAGTATATCCTCCAGCTGGTTTCTTTGATGGAAATACGATTCGCGCGATGGAAGACATTGGCGGTGATTATCTAATACTTGGTGGTCAGCCTAGTCTTGCGCCCGGTGTTATCGATTGGTGGGACCGAGTAGACTATCGTGAGCGTCTGGAAATCGAAGACCTCATGCCACCGGAAGATGAAGCCATGCCGCTATTTATTCCGGGTCAAGAAGGAGTGCCATCAGAAGCAATGACGGCTGCAGAAGTCAAAGCCTTACCTGATCCTTTGTCGATTATCCCAATTTCCGAGGGTTTTGCGCCGACGTTTAGGGAATCCTACGAAATAGTCAGGAAAGCGCGGGGCTACTATGTGCTTCCGTACTATCCAGAAACGTATGCCTCTCGATCACTGCAGGCAGCCGATTTTGAATCTACGTTGGTTCGGGCAAAACAGGAAGGAGCTTGGATTGTCACTTCATCGGAAGCGATTACCTGGTGGCGAAACCGGGATCAGATTCGTCCCGTCATTGCAGCGCTCGGAAAAGACGAAATGAATTTAGATCTAGTCAACGACAGCGAGACTCCGATAAGGGATCTTGTGCTGGAAATTCGTGGGGATCGCGATCAATACAAAGATCTGCGTATTGCCGGGGGCGAAGGCACGGTAGTCTGGGTCGAAGAAACTGAAACTACGATGGTGTATCTACCAGAAATGGACATGGGCGTTAATCGCGTTACCTTGACCTGGTAGCCTAAACACATCTCTACATGGCAAGCCGTTTCGGGAATTACCGGAACGGCTTTTGTTTTTTGAGCATACCAATCAGGTCGTCGGTGCCCATGGGGCCATGCCGGTATAGGAACGGCTCGCCGTAGGTAGCTCCAATGCGGTATCCAAAGTTTTTAGCTCGGGCTTCCCACCACTGCATGAAAGCCGGATTTGAAATGAACGTTTCCGGCTCGTCTGTTTCTGCTATATAATCTGGGTTGAATACCTGAGAGGAAAAGGCTTGAACGGCGCGGGTGCGATCGGCCCATGTCTCGGATACGTCCACAACGAGTGTGGGCACAAACTCGATACTCTGCATGTAGTGCAGCACGTGGTGCGGGCGCCAGACGTCTTGCTGCACTCCCTCATCATCAAACGATTCAATCTTTACCAATCCGGACTGAAAAACGGCGTCTGCCACCAGTCTGGCGCCCGCAGGGTGGTCAGGATGCCGACAATCTGGAGCTGGAATGAGAATGAGGTCCGGGCGCGTCGCGCGTAATTCCCGGATTACTTTTAATCGATTGTCCGACGTGTTATCAATCTGCCCATCCGGGATGCCTAGATTTACGCGTCGCGACGCGCCCAATATGCGGGCAGCTTCGGCAGCCTCAGATGCCCGCAATTCTGTCGTTCCTCTTGAACCTAGTTCGCCGGCTGTGAGGTCCACAATACCTGTTCGATACCCCTGCCGGACCATACCTGCGAGCGTGCCTCCGGCACAAAGCTCCACGTCGTCCGGATGGGAGCCAAACGCGAGGACATCAAACTTGGGTAGCGTACTCATAGATAGACCCCGGCGGCAATGTTTATCCAACTACAATATTTATTAGGCGCCCAGGGACATAGATCTCTCTTCGGATTTCTTTGCCCTCTAAATGGCGGATCACCTTTTCATTGGTACGCCCCGCTTCAATAATGGCCTCCTTCGACGTATCGGCAGGTACCTCAATCGTACCTCGAACTTTTCCGTTCACCTGAACGACCAGTTTCAGCATATCCTGAACGAGCCATTTTTCATCGACTTCCGGCCACTCCGCATAAGCCAAACTCTCTTCGTGACCCATGCGCTGCCAAATTTCTTCTGAAATATGAGGTGCAAGCGGGGCGAGCATCAAAATAAAGGGCTCGGCGATCGAACGGGGTATCGTGTCCAGCGATACGATTCCTGAAAGGAATTCTATGAGCGCAGCAATAGCTGTGTTGAAGGACATGCGTTCCATGTCCGATGTCATCCGGGCAATCGTTTTATGGAGCAGTCGCATCTGCTCATCGGTCGCGGGATCGTCCGAAACGAGAATAACGTCGGTATCATCTTGAATGAAATTGCGCCAAACTCTTCTTAGGAACCGGTTCACCCCAACGATGTCACGAGTATTCCAGGGTTTCGATGCTTCGAGTGGTCCCATGTACATCTCGTAGAGACGCAAGGTATCGCACCCGTACTGATCGTTGATTTCGTCAGGACTCACCGCATTCTTCAGGCTCTTGCCCATCTTGCCGTACTCCTGTGAGACCGGTTGGCCTTCGTAGAAGTAGGTTTGTCCTTTCTGATCCTGCACATCCATCGCAGGGCGACCATCCTGATTTACCACCTTGGTGGCTTCAACCGCAATACCACGCTCATCCCTGTAGGCGTAGGCCTGGATATAGCCCTGATTGAAGAGGCGCCCGAAAGGCTCAACGCTAGAAACATACCCAAGATCAAACAAGACTTTGTGCCAGAACCGAGCGTACAGGAGATGCAGAACCGCATGTTCGACGCCACCGATATACAGATCTACTCCAGCGGGAGACATCCAATACTTTTCCTGATCGGTGGCCGCAAATGCTTCATCGTTCATATTGTCGATGAATCGCAAATAGTACCAGCATGACCCTGCCCACTGAGGCATGGTATTTAATTCTCTTTCGTATTTCACGCCGTCTATTTCAACGACTCTCCACGACTCTGGGGCCCGACTTAATGGCGGACGTGGAGGAGCTTCCGGATCATCACTAGCTGTAGGCTTAAAATCTTCCATCGGTGGAAGTTCAACCGGTAACTCGTCATCAGCTACAGCTCGTACTGAGCCGTCTTCGCCACGCAAAATGGGAAATGGCTCACCCCAATACCGCTGACGACTAAAGAGCCAATCGCGCAGTTTGTAGGTAACCGTGCCTTCTCCGTGGTTCTCTGCCTCGAGCCAGTCGATCATGCGGGCCTTTGCTTCATCGATGCGCAGTCCGTCTAAAAACTCAGAGTTAATAGCTGGTCCGTCGCCCGTATAGGCCTTTCCGTCGAATCCATCTGGAGGCTGAACAGTCCGCACGATGGGCAGGTCGAAGACCTTGGCAAACTCCCAATCTCTTTCATCCTGAGCAGGGACAGCCATGATCGCGCCCGTGCCGTATCCCATCAGTACGTAGTCCGCTATCCAAATTGGAATGCGTGACCCGCCGGCCGGATTAATGGCATAACAGCCCGTAAATACACCGGTTTTGGTCTTAGACTCAGACATCCGATCGATATCTGTTTTGCCGGATGCTTCTTTTCGGTACGCTTTTACTGCCGCTTTTTGGTCATTCTTCGTAATGACATCAACTAACTCATGCTCAGGAGCAAGCACCATATAGGTTGCTCCAAATAACGTGTCTGGCCGGGTCGTGAAAACGCGAAGCTTGTCTTCCTGACCCTCAACCACAAAGTCTACATGCGCACCTTCGGATCGGCCGACCCAGTTGCGCTGCATCATTTTGACGGGCTCTGGCCAGTTCACGTCTTCTAGATCCTCTTCAAGGCGGTCCGCATAGGAGGTGATGCGCAACATCCACTGTTTGAGCGGTCGTTTATAGACTGGATAGTTGCCTCGCTCGCTGCGTCCCTCATTGGTGACTTCCTCGTTGGCTAGGACCGTGCCTAGCGCTGGGCACCAGTTCACGGGTACTTCAGCCAGATACGCAAGGCGGTATCCCTCTAGCACGTGTTCTTTTTCAGCGGTGCTTAGAAGACTCCAGCCTGGTCGGGTATCGGCAAATATCTCAACGAGTTCCTCAATCGGGCGCGCCTTATCCTGCTCCTCATCATACCAAGAGTTGAACAGCTTTAGGAAAATCCACTGTGTCCACTTGTAATAATCGACGTCCGTGGTTGAGAGTTTTCTATCCCAATCGTAGCTCAGTCCGAGGGCTTTTAGCTGCCTCAGCATGTTGTCGATATTCTTCTCTGTTGTAATCCGCGGGTGTACCCCGTGTTCAACAGCAAACTGCTCGGCGGGAAGTCCAAACGCATCAAAACCCATGGGGTGCAACACGTTGAAGTTATTCATACGCTTGTATCGCGATACAATATCTGTAGCGATATACCCAAGAGGATGCCCTACATGTAGGCCTACCCCACTTGGATATGGAAACATGTCCAGCACATAATATTTGGGCTTGGACGTGTCTACATCTGACGGCGTGCGGAAGGTCTTATTCGACTCCCAGAACGCCTGCCATTTCGTTTCAATGTTCTGGAAAGGATATTCAGACATAGGAAAAGTGGTGAATCAGGGCTCGATGATCTGGTGCGATGTCGTGTCCAGATCAAGGGTGTTAATCAATTTCTGCCCGAATTCCGGGCCGTACTTATTCAGGAAATATACAGGCGAAAGAGCCCGTTCCTGAGGAATTTCGAATGGAAACAGGTTTGAAGAGGCCCTGTTCAGTTGGTTTTTGACTACATCGTGCTGCTGGCGCTCTGCTTTTATCACTCGATCTTGGAGCCGCGACCATTCCTTCATGAGGGCGTTTCGAGTGGCATCTGCCGATTTTACCAAGGAGCGATCCACCTTTTCAACCACGGGTTTGATCTCGTTGATCGCCTGATGTAAGAACCTGGACGCAGCCTTAAAGTCATCCTCAGGATTGCTTTCCATGTTGTCCAAAACAACCTGCCGGAAGAGGCGATCTAGTTGCTCCTCAAAATTCGTAAGGGTCAGTGCGTTCTTATCGACAATTTTACTGATCCGCTTTTCGTACAGTGTGACGCTGGCTCGTGGGTAGATAACGGGCATCGGTATGTTGGCCCATTCATATAATGGCTTGAATTGTGCAAAATATGCCACTTCCCCTGGGCCTGCAACGTAAATGGCGGTCGGAAGCACGGTGTCCTGCATAAGCGGACGCATCACGACATTGGGGCTAAAAGCGCCAGGATCTGATTCAAGCAGAGTCAGCAGTTCTTCCTTGGAAAATGCTTGGCCATCACGAGTGACGAATCCGGCGTCAGACACGTCGATAGACGTACGCCGCTCATCACCGTGGATGAACAGATTTAATGGGCGGCTTTGAACCTGCGCGTGGTATAAAGCTTCGATACGCTCACTCACAAAACCCAATCTTCCCGAAGAGGTCTCAAAGTCAGTAATCTCCCGTTTGAAGAGGGGAGAGGCCATTTTTTTAAGCCCCGGATCATCTGGGGATAAATATAGAACGCGTCCTTCGCCGAGCATGGCGTTCATGACCGTTACGAAGGCCTGAAGCATGGTCTGCCCTGGAGCATACGCTTTGCGCATCAGATCCATTAGCGGTCCGCTGAACTCCGTAGGCTGAAGGATTTCTTCCAATTGCTCAAGAGCAGCTTCAATTTCCCCACTAATCACTAGTCGACCAATAGCTGTTTCGATCGAATCAGTATCCTCGGGGGTATAGCGAACCTTGATTGCATCGTCACCTTGAAGGAATCCTGCTCCAGCAATTTCATCGAAGTCATGATCTTCCCCTTCAAGCCAAAATACGGGAACGGCCGGTCGCCCTGAAGACGTTTCAATTTGATCTGCCAGTTGAATGGCGGTGATGATCTTGTAGAGCGTGTACAGCGGTCCACCAAAAAGTCCCAGTTGCTGACCAGTGACAACCGCTACGCTTTCTGGGTTGGAGATCTTCTCAATGAGAGGGGCAGATGCTTCAAGAATGCCGAACGACTCAGCCTGACATGAAAGGGCATCAATAAGAGCAGAACGATCCGGGTGCTTTGCGGCTACCTTTTCAATCGTACTCTGAAGCGCGGCTGGATCCCGATAATCCGAAGCAAAAAAGGGCGCTAGTTTTTCGAAATTTTCTGTGTAGTCTTTAAAAAGGTCAGAAAAAGAGGAAAAAGAGGAAAATGGAATCCTATTCAAAAGATAATATCAGTTTTATTCGCCCTTCAATCGGGACAGTTCGTCACGCAATTGTGCAGCCACTTCGTAATCTTCGTCAGCAATCGCTTTTTCAAGTTTGTCTTCTAATTCCTCAAGCTGACTTTTGGGCTCCTCCGGAGGAGCTGGTTTAGCCTCTTCCTCTGCAGGTGCTTCGACTGATGCCAGTGCATTGTCGTCTTCCGTTGGAATTCCGGCTTCATCAATAACTTCCGAAGCCACAAAAATAGAGGCTCCGACGCGAACAGCGAGAGCTACGGCATCGCTGGGCCGACAATCTAATTGGCCATCAGCCCCGGCAAACGTGTAGCGAATTTTGGCGAAGAAGGTGCCTTCTTTGAGCTCGTCGATTAAAATATCGGTTACTTCGGCGGCTACATTCTCCAAGAGGTCTCGGATGAGATCATGCGTCATTGGTCGCGGGGGCTGGATTTTTTCCAGCTCCAATGCAATAGCCTGAGCTTCGAAGGCTCCGATAATGATGGGAAGGCGCCGATTGCCGTCCACTTCACCGAGCACGAGTGCGTAGGCACCACCGCTCGACGGACTCGTTGAAAGACCAATGATATCCACCTGGACAAAATCCATGTACAAAAACCGGGTTCAGCTGATAGAATAGCGGTTCGTCCGCTACGATTTTAGTATACCGTCCAACGCAACGAGAAAGGCCTTGTTCTCTTCATCTGTTCCGCTCGTGACACGCAGGTAGCCTTCCAATTCGGGATACCCACTCATATTTCGAACGAGCGTTCCTTCGTTGGCCAATTTGTCCAACAGATCTCCGGGCTCAAAACGAGTCTTGAACAACAGAAAGTTGGTTTGAGATGGTACAACCTCTACGCCAGGCATGTCGGAAAGCGATTGAGTGAGGTCCAGCGTACTTTTTTGCATAGATCGAACGCCTTCGTCGACCACCGAATAATGACGTAAAAGCAACAGACCGACCTGTTCGGCTAGACGATCAATCATGAACGGAAGGCGGGACTTCATGATTTCAGCGATGATTTCAGGACGCGCAATCATGTAGCCTAACCGAAGACCAGCCAATCCATAGGCCTTAGATAAGGTTCGCAAAACAAGCACATTGGGATACTCCTTTAGTAATTCAATCGCGGATGGTTCGGAATTGAATTCGTGGTAGGCTTCATCGATTACGACAAATCCTTTCGAAGCTTTTACAATGCGTAGAATGTCTTTTGTTGGCATCGCCAACCCAGTCGGGTTATTCGGCGTCGCCAGAATGACCAGTTTGGGTTGATGTGTTTCGATGGCCTGAATCATACCGTCCACATCAAACTGTAAATCGGAACGTGGGGCGACGCCGACGGGGACCCCTCCGTGCAACTTGATCATAGATTCGAAGAGGGCAAACATCGGGCGAGGGATGACCACTCGGTCGCCAGGATGTATAAAACACATACCTAGCGTGTAGGTCAACTCGTTGGACCCATTACCGACAATAACACTACCCGACTGCACACCACTTCTTTCCTCGAGTGCAGCAATCAAGCGTCCTGGCTGTTCGTCTGGATACCGATTGAAATGAATCTGGAAAAACGTATCTAGGAGTTCTTTCTTAAGATCCGACGGTAAGTCGAAAGGACTTTCGTTTTGATTCAGTTTAACCGGGACCTTGCGTGCACCGGGTACGAGGTAAGGACGTTGAGCGCGGACTTCTGGACGAATAAGGCCAAGAAGGTGTTCTGACACGGGTTGAGCCATCTGGTGCCCCTCACGGGGTCGCTTCGGTTGGATTCAATACGAATCCTCATCACCCGTATAGGCTCCATCTAGTTCCCCACGTACTGCGGAGACATCGGGAAGACCGCGGAAATCGTAGTCTGGAAGGCATTCATCCTGAATGTATCGTACCGCTTCGTGCATGGATGAGACAAATTTCCCAAAATCCTCTTTATAGAGAAAAATTTTGTGCTTCTCGTATCGGTTTTCGTCGACCCGTTTGCTTTCGGTAATGGTCAGGAAATAGTCTCTTCCGGACCGCGTCGTTTTGACGTCGAAAAAATAGGTGCGTTTTCCGGCTGGAACTCGTTTAGAGAAAATCTCATCCCGATACTTGCCGGATCGAGAGTCCTGGCCATCATAGTAGCCGTCACTATCTGTGTAATCGTCCCTGTTTACGTTGTCGTACTGAGGTAAATCCTGATCCTCTTTCATCTTTCCATAGCAAACGATTCTATGGTGTCAGATGGGGACCAATCCGGGGAAGGGCACTACCTGAGGCCGAAAGAATGCGTTTTTTTGGTGGGTAAAGCGCATATTTACCTCAATATGCAACGACAATGAGGAAAATCCAATCAATCGCAAGGCGGCGTGTGTAAATACTCGTCTGAGCAAACAGGCCATTCAGGCGTTTTTGATCAACTCTAGCACCAGCCTTTCTAGATCCACTCGAACCCGCTGACCGACCTCCAACACTTCTTCGTGATTGAGATGATCATCGCTCAATCCAGCGGCGAAATTAGTAATAGTGGAGAGCCCCAGAATCTTCATTCCCGCAGCATGCGCCTCAATAACTTCAGGGACTGTACTCATGCCAACTGCATCGGCACCTAGCAACTTAAAAGCCTTTATTTCTGCTTTTGTCTCGTAACTCGGGCCCAATGTCCAGAGGTAAGTGCCATTTTCGGTAGCAATTCCAGCATGTGATGCCAGCTTTCTAGCTTGCTTGAGCCAGGCACCGTCATACAGACTGCCGGTTATTTGGTCGCGTGCTATGGAGCCACCTGGAGATCCAATCCGTGGATTTCGATAGGTCCAATTGATATGGTCTGTGATCCACATCAAGGTGCCCGGCTTAAAAGAAGGGTGAATGCCTCCAGCAGCATTGGTCACAATGAGCTTTTGGACTCCCAGTGCAGCCATCAATCTGACGGGAAAGGTAGATGCGTGGACATCGTGGCCTTCGTATACATGTAGGCGTCCCTGCACAAAGACAACTTGCTTTCCTGCGATCGTGCCAAATACAAGCCGGCCCTTATGTCCTAAAACCGTGGATGAGGGATATCCTGGGATATCGTGTGTTTCGATATGTATCGGGTTTTCGACCATTTCGGCGAGGGCCGAAAGGCCCGAGCCGAGAATCAACCCTAAAACAGGTTGGTTTGTCGTCTGCTGCCGAATAAAGCGCAGTGCTTGTTCGGTTTCCTTGTGGTTAGCCATCGAATTATCATCCATCATTAGGCACCCTGTTTGAGAACAACCATGGTCATGTCATCTGTGCGGCCCATCCCTTCGATGAAGTGATGTACATCTTCGGTCACGAGACGCAGAATGGCAGACGCAGATCTCGTCCCGATTGCTGCCACTTTTTCTTGGAGACGTTCGTCTCCATACAGTTCGCGGGCTCTGTTCATGGCTTCGGAAAACCCGTCTGTATAAAAGACCATTACATCGCCTTCCGACAGGTATACGGTGGTTTCAGCTATTCTAGAATCAAACATACTAGAGTCTGTAAATCCAATGGCCATGCCTTCCGGTATCAGTGCAGAAGCTGTTGCTTTTTTTGCCTGATAGAAAATGGCTGGGTTGTGTCCAGCGCGGGAAAAAACAAACGACCGATTAGAGGGATCATACACTCCGTATATGGCGGAAATAAACGTACCGTTTGGTGCATTTTGATAAAACAGGTGGTTCAGTTTACGCATCACCTCAGCCGGAGAGGTATAGAGCCGGCTCAGCGTTTGAGTAATGCCTTTAACGAGTGTCATAAAGAATGCGGCCTGAATTCCTTTTCCGCTTACATCTCCTAGAATGAGGGCCATACGGCCATCGTCTAGTTCAATAAAGTCATAGTAATCGCCACCGACCTCGGTCGCGGAAAGACACATTCCTGAAAGTTCTAATCCCGGTATGACGGGCATTTTCTGAGGTAAAAAGAAGGACTGAACTTCTTGAGCGATCTCTAATTCTCGCTTCACGCGTTCCTGTCCAGCCATTTGTATGACATATTCCGGAACGTATTCTTCGACCTCATTTCCCGTCTGATCGCTCATTAGGCCTACTATGCCCAAAACAAGGAGCGAAAGCACAAAAATGGCCGCTAAAAGAGTATCAATCCATGCATTGGAACCTGATATCAAAAATCCTTCGCTCATTTTCCAGAACAGACCAGAAACGAAGACGGCGGTGAGAATGGTTATGATATCGTAGCGCACATATACCAAGGCCAAAACGAATGAGACTACACCCGCGACAACTAGGCTGAGGTAGCTGACCTCGAAAGGGAAAGGACCAACCTGAATAAAGGCTCCTGTAATCGTTAAAACTGCGACCATGAGTACGGGGCCGCTAAACCAACGATACATCGTAGTCCCAATGCCCACAATCCATAGAAACGTTTGAAAGTAGGAAAACGAAAACCCGGACATAACAAAACCGACTACCGGCCGAAAGGTTAAATCCGTGGCTTGATTCTCTTCTAGGGTGAGGTGCAAGTCCGGAAACAACTGAAGAGCCAATACCGATATGCCAATAAGTATTCCTGATACGGCCACTCCTCGGACCAGGCTTGCTCCAACCGCTTGGCTTCTGATATTTCCTTGCCTCAGTAACAACAAGGTGTTCATCTTTCCGGAATACGTTTCCCGCACAATGGAGTCTGAAACACCGGCGACCACAAATCCGAAAATGGCTACCGAACCTGCCACTGCTGAAAAAGAGAGGAGGTACAATAGGATAGAACCCCATATAGGAGCGCTCTGAAGAGCCGTTGTAAGATCACTGGTGAAAAGAACGGTGACGCCTCCGGTCATGAGACCTAGCAACATGGCGTCCACCATTGCACTCTTTACATCAAGTACGCGGCCGATTAGACGGCGAAAAAAGACGACAATGAAAATGAAGCCGAGTAGGCCGTACAAGCCAGCCGCTATGAAGGCAATAAACTCACCACTTTCCTTTTCTCGTTGTTGGACAGTCTTATAGGAAGCGGTCATCTGAGACATCGTCCCGGTGGAGGGAAGAAATATTTCTAGTTCCACCTTCAGTCCGGCAACCGGCGCATCTGGAGTTAATTTGGCCACGGCAATGCGTGTGCCGCTGCTCGTGGAAACTCTCAGAGAATCGACGTTCCAATCCAAGGCAGCGTATGCCGTATTCTCAAGGTGATAGGCGATCAGAGCCGTCACATAGGAAGAATCTAGTACTGCATTTTGGTTGGTCAAAAGCGCGTTCAATAGATCCTCAGGTCCTACCGAATCCACTGGCTCCAGATTAAAATAGAGCCGATTTGCCAGCACAGAGTCTGCCACTCCTTGCAATGCGCGACGGGCCTGAAAGTCATTTGACGTATCAGCACGAATGATAGACGAAAGAGCCGTCCTATTTAGGTGCTCGCCAGGTACACCGAATCTTCGCGATCGGGCACTCGTCTGTTGATCCAAGACTCTAAATTCAGAGACATTACCATCTTGAGCAAGGCGAACTTCAAATAGTGGGGTAGATGGTGTCCAGAATGTATCGTCGGATTCATCTGGAGGAATATCAAAACGGATATTCCAGTAGTAGGCAGCAATCTGATTGCGATACTCGGACTCCAAGAATGAGACCGTGGTAGGACGGGTCAGCGTGTGTTGAAGATCAGCGAGTAGCTTTACATCACGCTCCATTAGTGCAGTGACTTGCAGTCCATCAGGAAAAAGTCCCTGACTTGACAGAAACTGTTTGGCCGCTTCAATGGCTACTTCGCTGTCCATTTCCTGCGCTGCTGAGGCATCTGGATGCTGAGGTGCCAGTAGCATAGTCCCCCAAACAAGTCCAATTAGTCCCAAGACCAGGATCATCAGATCCATTCCGCCAAGACTGAACGGTGGTGGGGCAGTATGACTGGAGGGCTTCATTCGTGGGAGAGGCGGGGGCGGGAAGAAGGGCGGTCAGCACTTCAATGCTATACGATTCTATGCCACTTTGATCCCGAAATTTGCTCAGAATCGATATTTTTACAGCTTTCGATTGGCTAGCTCTGCGAGAATGGAGGCGCTCGGGTATCCTCTTCGACTGAGAAATTGAATGATTTTACGCTTTTTGACGGACGGGTCTGCTTCTTTCCGATAACGGCGTAAGGCTAGATCAAGTTGATTACGAAGCTGTGCCTGAATCTTAGACTCGGGCATGACATCGAGCACCGTGGCTTCTGCAATACTGACGGAGATTCCTTTCTGGATCAACTCCTGCTTTATTCTAACGGGCCCAAATCCTTTGGAGCGAAAACGGGAAGCGGACCATTGTTCAGCAAACATTTGATCATCGATATACCCGAGCTCGTCTAGACGTGCGCAGATTCGATCCGCGAGATCTGTTGGGATCCCAAGCTGCTCGAGGCGGGATGTGATTTCTTTCCGGGTACGAGGTCGATAGTTAATGAAGTCCAAACACCTTTTCAGGCCTTTGAAATACAAGTCCTCTTGAATGAGTTCAGCGCATTGTTCAGCACTGAGCTCCATTCCTTTTTGAGTGCCTTGATTCAGGACCACATCCATATGAACGCCAAAAGCATATTTACCATTTAGGAAAATGGAACACCGATTCGCATCCTTTTTCTGGGCAGACAAGGACGTAACCGTACCCCCGTTTTCAGGGATATCAGGCATTTCAAAAGGCTTGACACGATTAAAGGACATGGAGCTATTGGTTAGAAACGGTTACGCGGACAGAGTCCACAGAGATGGCACCTACAAATCCGATGGCGCCTTGTAGATTGGATGCTGGTTCACGCCGGACAGGATCGTTTCTACTCGTGGCAAATCGGGCATACTGTTCGTCCGAGCGTAGAAGGGTAATCTTTAGTTCATGATCGGGAAGGGGAGACGATTCTTCGGTTACAGGTACAGCATATACACCTGACCAAGAATGTAGGTTGCCGTCAACTGGTGTGGTATCCGATTCGGGAAACACTTGGCTGGGAAGAAGAAAAAAATCAACGATAGATGAGGAAAAAGAGGTGACCGGCTCAAGTCTGGATTCTATCCATGGATTAAAGTCGGCAACATCCGCGCCTCGCCATTCTATGGCTACTTCGACAGGGTATATGAATCGCTGAGAAGCATCTAGACTAAGGTTCAACGAGTCTAGACCAAGGTTCAATGTATCAACAAAAACAGCAAAAATGGGCGTTTTACTTACTTCTACGCTGATGCGATCAATGGAAATGACCTGAGGAGTAATTCCTGAGACGAGTGCCGTACGTTCTTCCGTTGACACCGTGAGTTGGTAAGCCGCGCCCGATGGAATAACGTATTCCGAGTCTTCTGGGGCATATCGAAGTGGATCTGAGGTTCGAACGTAGGCGAACGATTGACCTTGCATCATGAGACTTACGGTTGCTTCAACGGCAGATTCAGTCAGGCTATTGAGCGCCGCCGCCTGCTTGACCGTGACGACTGGCAAGGGTTGACCCACATTGAAAAACGCCTCTACTACAAGAGTGCCTGGCTCATTGGGTTGAACGCTGTCGCATCCCTGGACGCCTAAGGCGAGGATGATCGACAAAACGGATAGGTAAGCGAATCGTCTCATATTTCCATTTTCAGGTCAAAAAGTGGAAGTAGAGGCAGCCCTAATCGGTCTTTGGGGCTAAACGTTTCTCGAGCAGGGTCGAATGTTTGTCCAACCACGTTGCGCCGATTGATTGCATTGTAGAGGTTGATTCCGACCGACCAATCAGCCGAACCCCAGTGAAATCCGTAGGCCATGTTTAGGTCTAATCGAAAATAAGCGGGAAGCCGACCGTTATTCAGGTCAGGCCGGTGGTAATACCATGGGGACTCTCCTGAAATCGGATCTTCCAGTTGATACCTAGACACGGGCACCGTAATCGGGTAACCCGATCTCCAGATGAGGGCAAATCCCGTTTTCCATTTCCCAGCTTCCCGGTGTCCGACCATGGAAAACGAACGAGGCACGTCAAAGCGGGTTGGGTAGAAAACCTCTTCAGACTGGTTTCGAGCTCGGTTTTCGGCTCTCATTCCTGTGTACGACGACAATACTTTCCATCGCTTCCACGAAGTGTCGATGCTCAACTCCGTTCCGTAGGATCGTTCGAGCCCTTCCGTGTATTGACCCAGAAGAGTCGTGATTTCTATACCTGGTCCTAGTAGGCCGTCTTTTGATTGGAATTCATCTTTGGGTAGAAGCACTCCTCGTCCTCCTCGGGCGAACACATCCATTTTGATGGTTGTGCGTTTCAAGGCCCTGGACTCGACTCCAGCGGTGATCTGTCCAGAACGAGAAGGACGGGTCGAGTTTCCAGAGGGAACCCATCTACTCGAAACGAGATCATAGAGATAAGAGTGCCGGTCACGAATACGTTGGAGGTACTGCACATGGGTGGACGCAGAAGCCCGCACAACTAGATTTGTTGGGTGGACTGCGTACTGAGCCGTAATACGGGGCGATGCTTGAACGACACCTTCCTTTCCGAAAAATGATAGGCGAATACCGGGAAGAATGCGTAGAGAAGGCGAGGGCTTCCAGAAATCTTGAATGTAGAGGGCCGCTTCCGTGGTTTGGGTGGAGCTGTATTGCTCAAGAGGCTCTGACAAACTGGGTGAATACGCAACGAGGGCTTTAATCGTCGATGAAAAACGATGATGGACAAGGGCGGCTCCAACGCGGATTTGATGTCGAAGGGTAGGGTAGTAGTCTAGGTCGAAACGGGTCCCAAGATCTTCCAGATTCACATTGTATTGTGAGCGTACCGACGCGGTCTGTGTGGGCTGAATAAACGTATTTTCGGCTGCACTGTAGTTGGAGCTATAGCCGGTTGCCGTGATGAATATTTTGTCATTGACTAGGCGCCTATACCGCGCACTAACAATGCGATTCCCCCAACTTTGGTCTACCTCGAAAAAGAGATCCGCTGGTCGCAGCCAAGAAGAAAAGTCTAGCGAGAGATCGAAAGGTAATCGTAGATCTAGCGCATCTCTTCCTGAGTAATAGGAGATACTAAAGTTGGATCGAGGATCTGGGCGATGGGATAGCTTTGCACTCCAGTCGTAAAAATAATAGCCAGTTCGAAGGGTGTCTCGGCGGCCGAAATCATCCTCTACGGGATGATTTCGGCCCAGAAGTTTATCAATGTAGGATCGTCGACCGGACAGCATGAACGAGCTGGATGGGCTGATCGGGCTTTCTATTAGAAAATTGGCGTTAAGCGCCGAGATGCCAAAAGTAGCTCGGGGTTCGGTTCGAGCACCATCCCTCAGCTCTGCATCCAAGACAGCAGACAGACGTCCACCGTACTCGGCCGGAAAGGACCCTCGATAAAAGGAGATATCCTTGAAGGTATCTGTTTGAAAGGTGGAAACGAGGCTGAATGCGTGCCAAGGATGATATACTGGAGCTCCATCAATGAGATACAGATTCTGATCAGGACCGCTACCTCGGACGAGAAGGCCTCCCGTTGCCTCACCAGCACGCTCAATACCTGGCATCCATCTGAGCGCCTCCAGTACATCATGTCCGCCAAGCGATCCCGGGAGGGCTGCAAGCTCACTCGGAGGTAAGGTCAACAGTCCGGGCGTTACGACCAGATCGGCGCGTTGGCTAGATGATTCCTCGATCACTACGTCTTCTAGAAAGGAAGTAGAGGGTCGAAGTGCAAATAAGACGGGTTCTCCATCCACGACCAGCGTCGTATCCAACGGGGAAAATCCCAGATAGGATACCTGAACTTCTACTGCTCGACCGGGAAGGCCGGGAAAAGCAAAAAACCCTGCATCATTTGTAACGGTGCCTGCGCCGATACCTGGGAGCAGCAAGTGAGCTCCAATGAGCGTCTCTTGAGATTGTGCATCCACTACAAATCCACTGAACACAAACCGTTCGGTACTCGTATCGATTGACGTAGAGAACGGGATGAGTACAAACTGACTTCTGCTAACTTCCTGCGTTCTGAACGGTAGGCCTGTTACAATACAGATGAGTGCTTCTCGAAGGGAACGACCTGCATAGATACAGGAGGTTCGATGATATTCGGCCATTTGAGGACTATAGACGACATCTACGCCCGTGATTTCACGGAAAGAATCGAGCGCTTCAATGAGCGGCGTGTTTTGAAATTCGAGTCGAATATCCTGGCCCTCGGCCACACGTACCGTGAAGGAGGATATCAGAAGGACCAGGCACCAGAAGAAGGATGGAAAGAGTTTGCCGGGCACAGAAATGGACGGAGGCTTTGCATGACGGTCAGTCTGCTTATAGCCCGACTTCCTGTGTGCGTTCCACGACGAAAAAACAGGGGATGACTCGAGTCGTCAGATTATGGGCGAGAGAAATGATACGCCGAGCCTTCTTTTTGGATATCTAGGTCAGCACCGAGCGCGGCGGCAATGATATCCAGAATGGCATGAATGCCTCTGCTTTGATCAAAGGTACCCGTTAATGGCGTTTTCTGAAGGTCATCGGCTACCGTGATGGTCACGGCAAATCGTTCGGCTAGTGTTTTGGCGACTTTCTTCATCTGTGTGTCGCGGAAAACGATCAATTCTGACCAGTTCAGAGCGGTATTCAATTCAACGTTTTCTACAGTAACGCGTGACGATGAAATAATACTTTGTTGTCCAGGTTCAAGCACAGCGACCTGATCTGCATTTCCTGAAGAGCTTACTGAAACGCGACCTGAAACGAGAGTAACCTCGGTTTTGGCATCAGGCAGTGTCCGTATGCCGAACGATGTCCCAAGAACCGTAGTCTGAGAATGGGAAGTGTGAACGATGAAAGGCTCTGGTGACGCAGTCACGTCGAAAAATGCAGCTCCTTCGAAGGTTAATGTTCTTTCAAATTCATCGCTCCACGTCAAGGACGATCCTGGATGCATCCGGACCGTAGTACCATCATCCAGCGTAACGGTCTTCATTTCGCCCATAGCCGTGACAACCTGCGGAACAGGAGAGGTGGCGTTGGGCGTGAATTGGCGTATTCCAATGGCAAAAAGAGCGATAACCGCAGCGACGGACAAAGCTGTTCTGACCAATCTCATTGGTTTTCGCACGCTCGATTGAGCCGCACGGTCGGAGCGACTTCCCAGAACGGCATCCCAGGATGCGTGGAAGGACGCTGCATCATCTCGGATACGATCCAGAATGGTTGCTACCGCCGGATGTCCGGACATAATGTCTTCAAGTCTTCTTCCGGCCTCAGCTAAGTCTTTAGACTCATCATCATTTAGAATAGAGCGAGGGAGCGTTTCTTTGAGTGCAAGCAGCACTAAAACATTTCTTGAGGGAACGTCCTCTGCCCATCGATCTGAAACGTGCCCTGCCAACTGTGCCCAAGAAGCAACCGCTTCTTTAAGTTTGGGATCAAGACGGACCGCATCCCGGATGGCAGAGCGTTCTGCTTCCGTGAAGTGGTCTGAGCCTATGATTTGGTCCAAATACGGGGACATGTTGAAGGTCGTTGCGTTTCCAAGATCTAATCAGTAGCCATCGGGGGACGACTTCTGTTCATCCTCAAAGCCGCATTGTTCCTGAAAAAAGTAACAGATTGTTATCTCGGAATGGTTGCCGGGATAAGGATCCATAGAAAAAACAGCATTAGAGCGTCGCGCATTCTGTCAAATGCGCGCTTCACCTGCATTTTAATGGCGGCTTCTGTTGAGCCGATCATATCGGCTATTTCCTCGTACTTGTAGCCGTATTCCCTCAGCTCAATAATTTCCCGAGCCTTCGGAGAAAGCGAGCTTAGCGCTTGTTCTACGTCTAGTTTATCGCCTACTCGAGGATCCGTAGCTCCAATTTCTGGCGGATCATGGGCGTCGAAAAGGGCTTCTTTGGGCGTATATCTTCCGCGGTAAAAATCTTGGAGTTCGTAGAGGGCACCTTTCATGGCAAACGCCTTCAGTCGCGAATCATCCTTTAAATCTGGAAGCCCCCGATGGACTCGTAGTAGGGTATTCTGAACCAGATCATCCACATCAATTCTGCGACCAATTCGATTGATGAAAAAGGACCGTAATGCTGGCTCTATTCTTTTCAAAACTGCCGATAGCGCGTCCTGATCGCCTTTCTTGGCGCTCGTTACCAATGTGGTCAAATCCTGCATGCTGCAAAGATACTCAGGTTGATGGGACGGCTTCGATGTTTGCTTCTGTGAGGACTAAAGTTCTCATAATCAGATAGCAGGACACCAAACAGAACGGCAAAGGCTACGTCAATGGTACCTACAAGTTGCCATTGCAGAACATATTCGGCTTGGTAACCCTCATTCTAGCCACCAAGAATCAATCGATGAATCGTCCGGTCCGATATGATCCGAGTAGGGATACGGTAGCTGCTACCTCATTGAGATGATGCAGCGCATTTTTGACTCGCTCATCGGTTTCGTGGCCCAAAAGGTCGAGATAAAAAATGTACTTGCCGGGGCTTCCTACGAGAGGACGGCTCTCAATTTTTAAGAGGTCGATATCTCTTAGAGCGAAAACAGCCAGACTTTTGAACAGACTTCCGGGGACATTTTCACTCTGTGCGTACAAAACTGAGGTTTTCATTTCTGATTCCGACTCATCAGAATGCAGCTTTTCAGGAACGTGATCTTCCGGACGAGCCAAAGCTAAAAATCGAGTATAGTTCTCATGATTACTCTCGATATCTGATGCGAGGGTCTGCAACTGGTATTCTGTTGCAGCGGCGCGGCTTGCAATAGCCGCGCGAGATACATCAGCAGATTCGGCCACCAGTTTGGCCGCTCCGGCTGTATCGTAGGCTGACACGACTGTTGCGTTCGGGAGGTTCGATTTTAGAAACTCGCGGCATTGTCCCAAAGCTTGTGGATGAGATAAAACCGTTTGGATGGATTGTAAACTGCTCCCGTGAACGCTCAGCAATTGGTGGCGAATGCGAAGTTGAACTTCAGCTCTTATGCGCAAATCATGTTCTCGAAGTAAATCGTAATTCTGATGTACGCTCCCGTAAAGTGAGTTTTCTATGGGAATGACAGCCCGATCTGCTTGGCCGGTTGCCACAGCTTCAAAAACTGCATCAAAACTGGGGTAGGGAACGGCGATACCGTCTGGATAGAGGGCAGATACCGCTTCTTCGCTGTAAGCCCCCGTTTCTCCTTGAAAAGCAATATTCATGGCTTCATCTGGTAGGTTACATCCGATCTGGAGCGGAAATGCCGAGCACCGTTAGTCCGTTGCAAAGGACGAGCGCCGTTGCCCGGGCCAATTGGAGACGCGCTGCTGCTAGTTTTTCCTCTTCGCCAACAATGCGGCAGTGATTGTAGAACTGGGAAAACGCAACGGCAACTTCTCTGAGGTAGCCCGCTAATCGGTGAGGTTCACTGTGGGTAGCTGCCCGCACGATGCTGTCTGGCAAGCCCATTAATGTTTTCATTAATGTAATCTCGGCATCGTGGGTCAGCAAGGTAACGTCTGCTTCTAGACCGTTTCCGAGTCCCAACTCACTGGCTTTCCGAAGTATGGACTGAATTCGGGCATGGGCGTATTGTAGGTAGAATACAGGATTGGTATCGCTGGCTTCTTTTGCCAGATCTAGATCGAATTCCAAGTGAGTATTCGGGGAACGCATTAGGAAAAAGAACCGAGTTACGTCTTCTCCTACTTCGTTCATCAATTCGTCTAATGTCACGAAGGTAGCTTTTCGGGTACTCATTTTGACCGGCTGACCACTTCGGACCAATGTCACAAACTGATAGATGACCACATCAATCCGGTCTGCATCAAATCCAAGCGCTCGAGTGCCTGCCACGACATCCGGAAACGTTGCAATATGGTCTGCCCCAAAAATGTCGACAATCCTGTCGTAACCACGTTTCAGTTTATCCACGTGGTAACCGATGTCGGGAAGTCGGTAGGTGGGTTCACCACTACTTTTGACCAGCACAGTGTCCTGCTCTTTGCCAAAAGCAGTTGTTTTCAGCCAAACCGCCCCATCCTTGTCATATGCCAGATCCAATTCTCTGAATTTCTCAACGATGTCCCATACTTGACCGCTGTCATAGAGACTCTTCTCGTTAAAGAACGCATCCATCTTGATGCCCATACGACCAAGCGTTCCCTCTATATCAGCAAAAATTGTCTTCTCGGCTGCTTTCTTGAATTGCTCAGAGTCATTTGGATCCAATCCGTCTTGACCAACCAATTTGATTGCTATGTCTGTGATGTAACCACCTAGGTATCCATCTTCCGGAAACGGCTCCGGCACGGAGGTCTCATCAGGAGGATCTCCGATCATCTTGGTTGCTAGGTCGGGATTAACGGCTGCCAGATAGCGAGCCTGAACAGATTCCCCGAGAATGCGCATCTGCCGACCCGCATCGTTGAAATAGTATTCTCTATCTACCTCGAATCCAGTCCACTCCAGCAGGTTTGCCACCGTATCGCCCAGAACGGCATTTCGTCCGTGCCCTACTGTTAGCGGTCCGGTTGGGTTTGCGGAAACAAATTCAACGAGGGCGCGCTTGCCCTCTCCAGAGTGGGTCCGGCCGTAGCTGGCGCCTGCCTCCAGAACACTGGAGAGCGCCTTGAATAGGTAGACGTCAGAAAATCGAAAATTGAGGAAGCCGGGACCGGCCACTTCAATTGCTGAAATGCGATCAGGATCGACGGGAAGTGCCTCGAGATGTATCTTCAGATCTTCTGCGATCTGTCGGGGTGCTTTGCGAAAGTGGCGCGCCAATTGCATCGCTGCATTGCACGCGAGATCGCCGTGGTCTGGATTCCCTGGCTGCTGAAACTCAGGCTGGAAATCGTCTGGCGCGCCGCCCATTTCGGAAAGCGCCCCTAGGATGGCGGAATGTAGATAGGTCTGCATAAACGGATTTCGAAGCCTTGAGATCGTGAAGGGGCAATCTACCACTTTCCTGCTTTCAAGATTCCTTTCCCGAACGGTTATCACAAATGCTTCTAACAGAGCGTATTTGATGGGAAAATGCTTTCGAGTAATACTGTGACAGCTTCAAAACCAAATGGACTCGTCTCCGTATGACCCGCACTATCCCTGTGACCTATGCGATTTCTACCTTTTCTATTACTTTTTGTATTCCTGATTCCGGAGGCTTCCGCGCAGGAATCGTACACGTTTTCAATCGCGCGAATCAAGTACGATGGAGGCGGGGACTGGTACAGCGATCCTGAGTCTCTTCCAGAGTTACTGTCTTTTGTGCGGCGAGAGACCCTGATTGATGTATCTCCGAAAGAAGAAGTGGTTGAGCTTTCGAGTGACAATCTTTTTTCCTTCCCCTACGTGTACCTGACCGGACACGGTAATATTCGCCTTTCCGAAAGTGAGGCGCTGAGGTTGAGGAGCTATTTGGAGCAGGGCGGTTTTTTGCACATCGACGATAATTACGGGCTGAATGCGCATATCCGTCGGGAAATCAACAAGGTTTTTCCTGAACGGGAATTTGTAGAGATTCCGTTTGAGCATGAAATTTTCCATTCCGCTTTTGATTTTAATAACGGCTTGCCCAAGATTCACGAACACGATAATGGTCCTGCACAAGGATTTGGCCTTCTAGATGATTCTGGTCGGGTCATGGTGTTTTATTCGTACGAATCAGATCTTGGTGATGGATGGGAGCCACAAGCGGTACACGAAAAACCGGAAGCGCTCAGACAAGCTGCACTTCAAATGGGTGCAAATATTCTCGTGTATGCGATGACCAATTAGTCGAGCATGCGTACTTTCAGGCCCTTTCTCCTTTAACCGATCATTACGATTAAATCTTAGTTGGCCGTTTATGTCTCACTTGCAACAGGCTGATCCGCAGATATTTGATGTACTTCAAAAAGAAGTAGACCGTCAGAACGAGGGTCTTGAACTGATCGCCTCTGAAAATTTTGTTTCCCGTGCCGTGATGCAGGCTATGGGTTCGCCACTCACGAATAAATACGCAGAAGGATTGCCTGGAAAGCGATATTACGGTGGGTGTCAGTATGCGGATATTGCTGAGAATATTGCTCGCGATCGCGCAAAAGAGCTGTTTGGATGTGACTGGGTTAATGTTCAGCCTCACTCTGGCGCCTCAGCTAATGCCGCTGTCTATCTCACGCTCATGAAGCCGGGAGATACTTTCCTTGGTTTGAATCTGGCACACGGCGGTCATCTAACTCATGGCAGTCCGGTCAACTTTTCAGGAATGCTCTACAAGTCGGAGTATTATGGAGTAGAAAAGGATGGTCCGATGGCCGGTCGAATCGACATGGATAAAGTGCGGGATAAAGCGCTTGAGATTCGTCCCAAAATGATTTCGATTGGGGCCTCAGCTTATACCCGCGATTTTGATTACGCCACCTTTCGATCCATAGCCGATGAAGTGGGTGCCTTCCTCTGGATGGATATGGCGCATACCGCTGGTCTTATTGCAGCTGGATTGCTCAACGATCCTATGCCTCATTGTCACATTGTATCTACGACGACACATAAGACACTTCGAGGGCCGCGTTCGGGCATGTTGCTGATCGGAAAGGATGGAGAGAACACGATGGGTAGAGTGGCTCCCAAGTCTGGTCGGGTCAAGAATTGGGGCGAGTTATTCGACTCATCAGTCTTTCCTGGTATGCAGGGCGGCCCGCTCATGCACGTTATTGCGTCCAAGGCGGTAGCTTTTGCCGAAGCGCTGGATGATTCGTTTACAACCTATGGACAGGATGTCATTGCGAATGCGTCCATAATGGCCGACGAATTTATTGACCGAGGATACAACGTCGTATCGGGCGGAACCGATAACCATGTGGTGCTCATTGACTTACGAAATAAAGGCATCACGGGTAAGACCGCCGAAGCTGCCCTTGAGGCCGCCGATATAACGGTTAACAAAAACATGGTGCCGTATGACACCGAAAGTCCATTTGTTACGAGTGGCATCCGTGTTGGTACCCCAGCCATGACGACTCGAGGAATGAAAGGAAATGAATTCAAGGAGATTGTAGCTCTCATCGATCGTGTGCTCTCGGACCCACATAACGAAGGAAATATCACATCAGTGAAAGGTGCTATTCACGAAATGACTACCCATTTCCCACTCTACGACTTCGTGACGGCCTAGCCCATGTCTGATCTGAGCTCTAGCACATATAATGGATTGGTGGATTTGGGACGGCGACTCTATGATGAGGCGTTGGTGCGAAGTGACCAGGAAGACATTACTGATCCCCGCGGTCAACCTATCGGGTGGCTACTGGATACGCGCATGCCGATGCTAAGCGGTCATATTATGCCGGAAGTAGGACGGGTTCTGGGTGAGCGTCTAGCGGCTCGTGGAATCCATCAGAGTGTAGGCTTGGGGTTTGGTTCGTATGCACTGGTCTCATCCGTAGTTGCTGCCACTAGTAATCCGCCTTTTATGGGAGGATTCATTCGGGAAAATCGTAAGCCACACGGTAGAAAACGTTTGGTGGAAGGGCCTGTTTCTAGAGATGAGCCCGTCGTTCTTTTGGATGATATTCTAAACAGTGGAAGGTCTGCTCTCAAGGCTGTGGAATTGCTTAGACAGGATGGGTTTAATGTGGTCGGATTAATGTGTCTATTCCATTTTACATGGAGCGGAGGGCGCGCGCGAATGGAAAGTAGCGGGCTTTGGGTCGACTCTCTTTTAGATTTGAACCTGAGAGATGGGGAGTAGTAAATAGGGTCATGATTTCATTTATCCGAAAACTTCGAATGGCCAAAACCTTGGTGAATCATCTTCCTTCTGGAGATGGCACTAGCCAAGAGCTTACGAGCGAAGAAGAAGCTGAGATGGGTTTCTTAGATCATCTGGAAGAATTCCGGATGACCCTTTTTAAGGGATTCGGAGGAATGCTCGTTTTTACGATCATTGCGGCCTTCTTCAGGCGATGGGTTATTGACAACATCTTACTGGGCCCCAAAAAGCCAGACTTCATTAGTTATCGCATTTTTGGAATCGAGACGACTGAATTTATCCTTCAGAATAGGACCGTTACTGGGCAGTTTTTTGCAGACTGGGGTACTGTTCTGGTCGTTGGGCTGGTTATCGGGTCTCCTGTGTTCGTGTATTACCTCTGGAAGTTCATTGAGCCAGGATTATATCCCAAAGAAAAAACGGGACTGCGGTTTTCGGCCATTTTTGCATCGCTGTTTTTTCTTCTGGGAATTTGCTTTGGGTATTTCGTGATCACACCGCTAGCGCTGCAGTTTTTCGCTGCGTACTCTATTTCACCGGATATCTCGAACGAATTCGACATCACCAAATATTTTGAAATGGTGACCTTCTGGTCTTTCGGTGTAGGAGTCCTTTTTGAAATGCCTGTCGTGATCTACTTCCTCGCCAAATTAGGTATTGCGACGCCGGAAGCGTTGAGGCGCAATCGAAAATATGCATTGATTATAGGCCTCATTCTGGGCGCTTTGTTCACCCCTCCTGACCCCATCTCGCAGGTGCTCGTTGCCACCCCGCTATTGCTTCTCTACGAGCTTTCCATCGTGATTGCCACCTACGTATTTCGCAAGAAGGCGAAAGAGCTGGAAGAAGCGCTGTCCTGATTTGATTTTTCGTGGCTAGAACGAGGGCCATTGAATCAAAGCCATTCTATTCGCGTCACATCAGAATCCAATTCTGATTGTGCTTATGAAACGCTTTTCTTTTTTGCTGGCTCTTCCAGTGCTACTCATTCTCACGCTCGCCGTCGGAAAATCCAGCGACGACTTATTTGAGCTCCGAAAGAATTTTGAGATTTTTGGAGCCCTCTACGAGGAGATTGCCGTCAATTACGTGGATGATGTGCGGGCCCAACCGTTTATGAGGGCAGGCATTGAAGCCATGCTTGAGCAGCTCGACCCTTACACCTATTACTTCGACGAAGCGGATATGGTGGATATGCAATTGCAGCAGCAGCGCAAATTGGGATCTGTTGGGCTGAATTTGGGACTCAAGGCCGGCCGAATCACCGTTCTGGCTCCCGAGAGCAATGCTGCAGGATATCGCCAAGGCGTTCATATTGGAGATGTCATCTTGCAAGTTGGAGGGATCAGCGCTGAGGGCCTTACGGTCCAAGAGGCTACAGATTTGTTGACCGGTCAACCAGGAACGTTGGTCGAGGTATTGGTTCAGCGGGGTACCGAACCGGCTACTCGCTTATTTGTGCTTCCTAGGTCTCGCTCTCGAAGTTCAAATGTATCTTATTCAGGTTATCTCGGCCCAGATTCAACAGAAGGTATCGCGTATGTGCGGTTGGATATGTTTGGAAATCGGGCTGGTCGCGAAGTTCGAAGGGCTTTCAGAAATATGCATCGCGACGTTCCATTGCGAGGAATGGTCTTGGACCTTCGGGGTAATCCAGGAGGTATTTTGGCCGAGGCGATAGACATCGTAGAACTATTCGTGCCTAAAGGATCTGTTGTTGTTACTACTCAGTCTCGGGCCGCAGACGCTATGCAGGAATTCAGGACCGAGGAAAACGCCCTTTTTCCTGATATTCCCCTCGTCATTTTAGTAGATGAGTTCAGTGCATCAGCCAGTGAAATTGTGGCCGGTGCGCTTCAAGACTATGATCGGGCTGTAGTGCTGGGCCAGACTTCTTTCGGAAAAGGGCTGGTCCAGATCGTGCGTCAGCTTCCACACAATACCGCCTTGAAACTGACGGTTTCTCATTATTTTTTGCCTACAGGAAGGACCATCCAATCCGCAGAATTGAATACGGCCTCTGCGCGCGTGTCCATTCCAACCGTATTGGATTATACCACCCCAGTTGGACGAACGGTTCGAGGCGGAAGGGGAGTGGAGCCGGATGTTGATCTTCAGGCTATCCATCATCCTCTACTGACTTCTCTGCAACAGGAGTCTGCATTCTTTCTGTTTGCTGGCGTTTGGTTAAATGGAACGTGTGCCTCAGAAGCTGGCTGCCTACAGGACGAGGGTACAATGTATGCTTCCTTTCTAGATTGGCTCGAGGGATCCAACATACTCATGTCCACAGATGCTGAACTTTGGCTTTCACGATTTGCCGAGGAGGCCCAATCTGTTGGGTTCGAAATAGATGCAGATCTTGAGCGATTGAACGATGTGCTTCAAACGCAGAAGGTTGAGCAATTGGCCCAGCTTCGTCCCGAGATCGTCTCGCGTATTCAGTCTCAAATACGTCTTCGTGTACTGGATGAATCGGAGAAGATTGCTGCTGAAGTGGCGCAGGACGAGTGGATTCAAGAAGCGGATAAGCTGGTTCGAGACCAGCAATCTGTTAGGCAGATCCTGTCTATTGATTAGCCATTGTTTGAATAGCGTGGAGTAGCACATTGGCGCCATTCTCGACTTGGGAGGGCGTAGAGTATTCTTCGATACTATGGCTGATACCGTTTCGGCTAGGTATGAATATCATCCCTGCAGGGAGTTGTGCGCCAAGAATTTGTGCATCATGACCAGCGCCACTAATCATTTGCTTCGCCGGTAGTGCGAGATGATCTGCGGCCTCTTGAACCGCGCTTACAATTTGATGTGAGAACTTTAGGGGATTTACCTTGGCAATAGAGTGATAGTCTATAAAGCAATCTGTTTGAGAGTCCAGAATCTGAGCAATTCGACGCTCCGTTTCCTGCAGCATACTCAGGTCGGGATGTCGGGCATCAATCGTGAAGCGTACCTCATTGGCAATGACATTGACCAGATTTGGATGGTAGTGAACCGATCCGATGGTGAGGCGCAGGTTTTCGATCTGACTGGTAAGATCTTGCAGATCATACATCAGGGTATTCGATACGCGACCGGCATCTTTTCTAAGCCGCATAGGCGTGGTGCCAGCATGATTGGATGCTCCACGAACGGTGACCTCTGTCCAGGATAATCCTTGTACTCCAGTAACGACCCCTATTTCGAGATTTTCTTCTTCCAGTACGGGTCCTTGCTCTATATGCAATTCAAGGAAAGCGCCAACTGGGATGTCGTCTAGCGAATCAGACCCGGCGTAGGAAAGGCGATCTAGTTCTTGCCCAATACTAATACCTTGGGAGTCCTCTGAGGACCGAACCTGTGCAAGTGATAATTCACCGGTGAAATAGAGGCTTCCCATCATGTCGGGCATAAATCGAACGCCCTCTTCGTTGACAAACGAGGCGACGATGAGTGTTTGCTGACTTCCGGCTTCGTGTTCTAGGATGGTTTGTACCGCTTCTAAGGCTGCCAGCACGCCTAAAGCACCATCATATTGGCCTCCTGTGGCTACGGTGTCAGTATGTGAACCCACCATGAGAGCTGGTTGTGCACTCGCGGAGTGCCAGATCCCGAACAAATTCCCTACCGCGTCTATTCTTACCTCCAGTCCGGCCTCCTCCATAAGGTCTCGAACGTAGGTGCGACCGTCGAGATCTAGCTGAGAAAAGGCGAGACGGCATACACCGCCATCCGGCCTTGCACCGATTTTGGCTAGCATCTCCATGCGGTTATGGAGTCTCTCAGAGTTGATTCGTAAAGTGGACATGAATCAAAATGGTCAAAATGGGGTGGTTTTACAAAATGTTGGTAGAAACTCGTAATAAAAGACTCCGTACCATCGTTTTCCATTCAGTAACTCTGGAATGACTACCGAGCGAGCATGAAACGTAGACCTTTATTGATTTTCTTAATGGCCTTTTGGTTGATTGGATGTGACCAGCAAGTCCAATCTCAAAGTACGTTCCGACCTGAAGCCAATGCTGCCCCAGGTGTTCAGGATTCTATTGGTTTCGGTCGTACGACCGCGATTACCCGTGCGGTTCAAATAGCGACTCCTGCTGTGGTTAGTGTGAACGTGACTCAAACACAGCGCATTCAGGTCAATCCATACCAAGATCCATTTTATGATTTCTTTTTTGGTCGACAACGCGCAAAGGTAATGGATCGTGACGTTCAGTCCATGGGTTCGGGCTTCGTGATTAGCTCAGACGGCTACATCGTTACGAATGATCATGTAGCAGGAGAGGCCTCTCAGATCACGATCGCATTTCCTGATGGAACGACGTTACCGGCTACACTGATCGGATCCGATGCAGGTACAGACTTGGCTCTACTAAAAGTCGAATCAGAGCTACCATTAGCTCATCTGGCGTTTGAGCTTAGTTCACCTCCGTTGGTGGGCGAGTGGTCTATTGCCCTTGGAAACCCGTTCGGACTCTTTGAAGCATCGGACCCAACCGTCACGGTAGGAGTGGTTTCGGCCACTGGAAGGGACTTGCAGCCTCAGGACAATCGATTCTATATGGATATGATTCAGACAGATGCCGCCATCAATCGGGGTAACTCAGGCGGGCCTCTTTTAAATGCACTTGGCAACGTCATAGGCGTCAACACCGCGATATTTACAGAATCGGGTGGGAGCGTAGGAATCGGTTTTGCGGTTCCTGCCGAAAAAGCCGTTCGAGTGTTGGAGGAAATCCGAGATAAAGGGTTTGTCGACCGCTCGTATTACACAGGACTTCGAGGACGAACGCTTCCGCAACGCTGGGCGCAAGCTCTAGGCTTAAGTGAAGCGCGCGGTTTCGTGGTCGAAGAGGTGGATCCGGGCTCTCCCGCAGACGTGGCTGGATTTAAGCCATATGACGTGATCCGAGCGCTAGAAGGCGAAGATGTCGATGATCAGAACGAGCTTCTCGGCTATCTTTTTGATTATCGACCTGGAGATACCATCAGCTTGGAGATCGTCCGGGAAGGAAAAGAGGTACCCGTGACCATGACGCTTGGCAGTCAATAAAGAGAAAGGCTAGCGTTTGTAAAAGCGACCCTGTTTTAGCTGGACGGATCCTCTGTCAGGGGTCTTAAATTCAACGGGTATAGTTCGGCGACTCAATTCTCGGGTGGCCGCATACACTTCAAAATGTAGGTGAGGGCCAGTGGAAAATCCGGTATTACCGGAGCGGGCGATCATCGCGCCTGTTTTGACTCGATCCCCAGGCTTCACTTTTACGCCCTTGTGTTTCAAGTGGACATAGTTGCCAATGGTCCCGTCGTCATGTCGAATTTTGACATAGTTGGCTGCCGATTTCAGAGCTGGATCCGGGCGGCCCTCTCTGAACTTCTCTTGTACTTCCATAACGAGGCCACCTCGGGCCGCCCGGATCGGCGTCCCCTCGGGCATATCCCAGTCAATGGCATACTTACCCTGATGGGTTGCATTACCTAGGTAACCTTGCCCAACTACGTATTCTTCTCCCCTCGAATAGGGTAGTTGATAGGAAAATCCGCGTTCATGGTCAGCCTTAAAGTCGCCAAGAATCCATTTTAAGTCGAATGCAAAGGACCAACTATCTGCGGCTTCATTGACGGCAAGCGTCAACACCTGATTCCGAGATTCGCCCTTGAAGCTTTTCGTCAAAGGAAGGTCGATATCCGGGCGCATATTGCTCATATCGATATCTAGTATCATGGTTATATCCCAGGGTACTAGCGATCTCACAAAGACTTCGACCCGATTTCCGAGATCCTCCGTTTCAATACAAAACGTCTCCTCATAACAGTCGACGTCGGGAGAAACATGCGGATCATTCGAAGGAAGATCCGCGCTGGAGGAGAACAACAACGATATGAATGACAGCGTCAACAGCATGGCTTGGGTCCGGATTTGACCGAACGAACCCATGGCTGTTCCAAAGGGCATCCACGAGTGCCCTACCAGGCGTTCATGATGGCTTTAACGTTGGCTTCTACGGATTCCGATCCACCAAACACGGCGCTTCCGGCAATAATTACATCGGCGCCTGCGCCTGTAACTTCGGCCACATTACTTGCTTTGACCCCACCGTCAACTTCAAGATGGGCGCTACTTCCAATGGCATCCAACATGGATCGTAGTCTTCGAATCTTGTCAGTGCTGGCTGGGATATAGGATTGTCCACCGAATCCGGGGTTGACGGACATAATGAGAACAAGGTCAACTTCCGGTAATATTTCTTCCAGCGTCGAAAGAGAGGTTGCCGGGTTTAATGTGACTCCGGGTCGCGCCCCTGTCGCGCGGATAGCTTGAATCGTACGATGCAAATGGGTACAAGCTTCAACGTGTACGGTAATGATATCCGCGCCAGCATCGGCGAAGGCCTCGATATAGTCATCGGGGTTTTCAATCATTAGATGCACATCCAGCACAGCCCCCGTTTCGTTTGCTAGCGGTTTTAGAGCGCGAACAATGAGTGGGCCAATAGTGATGTTGGGAACGAAATGTCCATCCATTACATCGATATGTAGCCATTCGGCTCCTGCAGAAATCGCTTCTCGGCAATGCTCGCCGAGGCGAGAAAAATCAGAGGCCAGAATACTGGGGGAAAGTATGGGCATGTCAGGATTCAGATTGGGTTGCTGTAAGATACTGACTCATTACACTAGAATCTGTTTACTCATGAGCCGAAGAAGGTTTGATGGGGGAATAAAAAAAGGGGGTGCGCAAAGCGCACCCCCTTTTTTACCAATCAAGAAGTCCGAACGGATCGGATCCTACATGTCATAAGTGACACGTCCCATGGCCATGCGACCCATCTGAGGTGCACCAACGAACTCACGGTGCATGTTATCTCCAACATTAGATACCGTAACATCAATGCGCAGACCCGGAGCAAATTCGCTTAGATCAAATCCAGCTCCAACATCCAACAAGAAGTAGCTCGGGACATCACCGACATACGGTCCAGACAGAACTGGGAAACCATCGGTATAGCGACCAGATGCGTTTACGCTCAATCCGTTTTTAAACTGATACCTGAATCCAGCACTTCCTTTCAGTTTAGGCGCATTCAGAGCTAAAGCAAGCCCTGTATCAGGTTCCTCGAGTTCCTCTTCGTCGAAGAAGTCATCACTTACCAGAGACAGGTTACCGTATAGATCTAGATTATCGTTGGCCATGTACTGGAGGGCAATATCTGCACCGTAGAAGCTGACTTTACCAAAGTTGCGGTAGGTCAGCATCATCTCGGGAGTTTGTCCTAAGCCTGCATTATTCTGCGACGGCTGAACAACAGCGACTGGTGTGGTTGCGCTAGGAAGCTGATCAGCAGCCAGTGACACGACCAAACCTGCAGCCTGAGCCGAACTCAATCCGAACGCTCCTAAGGCACCTGCTAACTGGGCATTGCCTGCGATTCCTGCAGCCAACGCTGCAGTGAGGTCGTTAGCTAGGCCGGGAACGAAAACGAAGGGTGTTTCCAACAAAAGGGGACCTACGAAATTATCCCGATTCGTGTAATACAGATCTATAGTGGCAACCATGTTGTCATTGATGACACCCTTGTAACCCACTTCGACCGTGTTGGTAATCGTCTGATCCAAAGGTCGGATATCTTTCAGGTCGCGATTATCCAAAAAGTCTACGCCTCCGGTGGACGTATTGAGCATGGCCAATATACCCGGCGAAAAGCCCTGTACGTTGGTCCCTGCTGCCGGAGAAAGTAGAGCCTGCAATGCGCCAGCCGTAGCGGCATCAATTGGAAGACCTTGAGCATTGAGGGCGGCCGCCAAATTTGCGGCAGGAATAGCAGCAAGACCTGCATACACGGCTGCATAGGTTGCGTCAAGCGTCAGACCAATAGGCTGCGGTGCTCCTAGAGCAGCAGGGTTCAGGCTGTGCGCGACCAAATCAGTACCCGCCAGTCCGGCAAATGCAGCGTTCCTTTCCCATGTATACCCTTCTGCAGCTCCGCGTCCTCGGAGTAAAATATCCGTTCCTGGAACTTGACCAGCAATGATATTCAGGAAGTTCGAGTTCGTACCCGGAGAGCTGAACGCCCGGTTGAACGTCAAGCGTAATGAGCTCGTACTATTGGGCTTAAAGACCAAAGCCGCTCTCGGAGAGAACTGCATTCCCTCTGAAATGCTACTATAATCGCCCCTGACAGCAGCCGTAAAGTCAATGTTACTGGTCACCGTCGAAGTCGTCTGAATGTATGCACCAAACTCATCGATGCCATCATCTGTTTGAATCGTTCCTTCCGTGTCTGGGCGGATCAATTCGAAGTCGGCTCCAACAATAATGTTGTGGCGTCCTTGGGCAGCAGACAGATCATACTGTGCCTGGCCGACCAACTGTGTACTGTTGTCAATGACTGGGAAGGCTCCATATACGCGCGATTTTCCAGCATCATTCTTATTCAGGTAAACCTGAGCAAAAAAGCTATCCAGGTTTAAGCGAAGTTGCCCATAGGTGTAGCCATACTCTTCAGCCTGAAGTGTTCCTACACCAGAAAGGATCGTCGATGTCAACGCAGAATAGCCAGCGTTTGCAGTAAGGGTGCCGGTGTCACTGAAACGATACTCAAGGTTACCATTAACATTGGTTTTGGTGTAGTCGGTATCGCGCACACCATCAATCGCAATTTGGGCGGCATCAGCGTCATCATCTGGGTCCAACTCCCAGTCATTCGCTTGACCGTACGTCCCTGTAACTTTATATCCCAGTTTTCCATTTCCGGAAACGCCTGCATGTCTGAACTCTCCAGAAAAGAAGGACCGCTCACCACCAGAGATGGTTACCGTTGTACCCGGATGAGAGAAAGGCGATTTAGTAATGAAATGAACGACTCCTGCATCCACACCTGCACCATAGAGAGCAGATCCTGGACCTCGTACTACCTCCACACGGTCAATATCGCTACTCAGGTTACCCATTATCGAGTAGATATTTACAGCCAGAGAAGGTACTGCAGCTTGGCGATAGTCAGTAAGAACATAGGTAGCACCGGAAAACGCGTTGTTAAATCCGCGAAGGACCATTTCACGGCGATCAACGCCAGTCTGCTGCATATCTACGCCTGGGGTGGTGCGAAGGGCTTCCACAGATGATGTCGTAACGGTAGCTGTGATATCTTCGGCACTTAACACCGAAATAGACGCTGGCGCGTCTAGCGCTTTCTCTTCTCTCCTAGAGGCTGCGACAACCACCGTGTTCAATTCGAGTCCCGTCTGACTTAGGGCACAGTCCACCGTTGTGGTGTTTCCTGAAGAAACGGTCACGTCCGTTTCACAGTCTTGGAATCCGACAAAACGAACTCGGATCGTGTAGGCGCCTGCCCCGATCTCGAAGCTATATTTGCCCTCGAGATCTGTAGCGGCACCACCTTTTATGGCACCGGAATCATCCAACGCGACAACGTTGGCACCTCCGAGAGCACTACCATCTTCTTGAATGGTGATGGTACCTGAGACGGTACCGTTCTGCGCAAAGGCAGGAGTGAAAGCGATTAATAGGAGGGCTAACGTACACGAAAATCGTGTTAGCATTTTGGTCATTTCTTCTCTCCAGGCTGTTATAAAATGGTGGTTGGGTTCTCCTCAAGGGAGGAAAGTTTGTTCTGGATGAACCTTAAATGTAGCTTTTTGTCATCAATTTTCTAAAAAAAGGTAATAAAAGCAGTTCAGGCCTTTTTTTGCCCTATCCCAGCCCCGTTTCGCTTGCTTGCGAAGTCGATGATCAGGGATTACTTCACATGTCGAAGAGCCACACCTGGTTTATTTTTGGTCTGTTGGCTGTCCATTAAGACAAAGGTCCCTGAAACCAAGACGTGCTTCACTCCTGTTGCGTAGTGGTGAGGATCTCCAAATTTAGCAGTATCGATGATCGAGTTAGGATCAAATATTGCGATGTCTGCGACATATCCTTCGGCCACTTTACCTCGATCATTTAAATTAAGGCGAGAGGCTGGCAAGCTGGTCATTTTATAAATGGCCTGTTCTAGGGTCAGCACGTTTTCTTGCCTCACGTAGTGTCCTAGGACTCGGGCAAATGCTCCGTAGTTTCGGGGATGGGGGACGCCGTCCCCAGGAGTTGGGATTCCACCATCTGATGAAATGCTGGTCATCGGGTGCTGCATAACGGTGATCACGTCATCTGGGGACATAGAGTGAAACACTCCAGAGCAATCCCCGGCCTCGATGAGTTCTAGGGCGACATCAGCCGCACCCGGTACATCGACGGGAAGATTGCGATCTGAGAGAATATCGGCCAGGCTCTTTCCATTGAAGGATTCATCGAAGGCACATCGTGCAGCTACGATAGTGGCCGGATCTGCACCCCGTTCAATATTAATATGATGGATGACCTCTTTTCGGATTTGACTGTACGTTTCAGGATCGGCAAGGCGCTCCTTCAATGCATCGAATCCTCCGTCCTTGGCCCAATTGGGAACGACGATACGAATACTTGTGCTTGAAGCCGTGTAAGGGTATTGATCACTCGAGGCGTCCACGCCTTCTGCTATCGCTTCATCCAGTAAGGCTAGTGAAGCAGACACTGCGCCCCACCTACTTTTTCCAATAAGCTTATGATGGGTCACTTGTACCCTGACTCCTGAACCCCGTCCAACATCCAGTACTTCTGTCACACTTTCTAGTAGGTGACCTCCTTCGTCACGGATATGACTGATATACATTCCACCGTATTCTGCTACGGGCTTTGACAACTCGATCAATTCGCCAACATCAGCAAATGCTCCCGGAGTGTATTCCAAGCCAGAGGAAAGGCCGAATGCGCCTGACTCCATAGCTCGACGGACGATTGACGTCATTTCTTCCATTTCATCCGATTCCGCAACGCGGTCATCCTGACCAACCACTGCGCCCCGGACTGATCCGTGTCCAACGAAAACCCCGATGTTTATAGCAGGGGGGTTCGCGTCTAGATGGTGTAAAAAGCCATCAATATCCAGCATCGAGGACCCATCCTGTCCACCCATGGCTGTTGTTACGCCTTGTCGCACATAGTTCTCTGCGTTGGGATTTCGTACAACGGAGCTCCCTTCGATGCTACTTCCCGTTGCGTGCGAATGGATGTCAATAAATCCGGGAGCGACGATCATTCCGGTGGCGTCTACTCGCGTTCCAGCGGCAATTTCGCTCAAGTCCCCCACTTGATCAATGCGACCGTCTCGAATGCCTACATCCGCTGCAAACCGATCTTTCCCGGATCCGTCTACAACGGACCCGTTTTCGATAATAACGTCTAGATCGGGGGAGGCACATCCGACGAGGAAGGCCAAAAACAGTAGTACTTTTTTCATTGTTTTTATTCTCCTCGTAGAACGGCTCTGCCAGGTAAAGCGCCTGTATGCTGGCCGTCATTTAGCACCTGCACACCATTTACAAACACGTGGGACATCCCCGTGGAAAGTTGGTGGGGTTCTTGAAACGTGGCATGGTCCTGAATCTGTGCGGGATCAAATACAGTGATATCTGCGAAGTGCCCCACTTTTAGGCGACCTCTTTTGGAGAGGCGTAGGTTTTCGGCCGGAAAGGAAGTCAATTTCCTGACGGCTTCTTGCAACGAAATCACTCCTTCATCTCGGACATATTTAGCGAGGAGTCTTGCGAAATTCCCATACGCCCTTGGGTGCGGGTTGTTGTTCAGGTTTTCGCCCTCTGGCGCCATGGATCCCGCATCCGAATCGAATGCCATCCACGGTAATGCGATTTGTTTGCGCAGGTTTTCTTCCGACATCAGAAAGTAAACCGTTCCAACTCGGGTAGAATCAGATATAACCAGGTCGATGGCCACATCTTCAGGGGTCGTGTCTCGTTCAGCCGCGATTTCTGCTAGGGTTTTACCAATCAGGTATCGCAGAGAATCCTGTTTAAAACTAACGACCATGATTCCTTCCGGTCCGGCGCCTAACCCTAGGTTTTCCCACTCGTTTGTAGGGGTTCTCATTTCTTGCAAGACGTTGGCTCGGATGTCGGGATCCATAAGTCGCTCACGCCACGCTCCAAATCCACCTTCCTGAACCCATGGGGGCATGTGTGCGTCGAGTCCCGTGGCTCCGGCGACATAGGTGTACATGTCGGCTGTAATGTGAAGTCCGGAAGCCCGTGCTTTCTCGATGCGGGCTATGGCTAGATCCATTTTGTGCCAGTTGGATTCGCCCCCAGCTTTAAGGTGGTATACCTCAGCCCGTATTCCGGCTTCGCGCGAAATGGTGATTAGTTCTTCAAGCGCTTCTAGCAGTTGGTTGCCTTCAGAACGCATATGAGAGATATACATTCCGTCATACTCCGCAGCTACCCGCGACAGTTCAATGAGCTCTTGCGTGCTTGCATAAAAGGCTGGAGCATAAATAAGGGAAGTACCGATTCCCATAGCTCCTTCTTCCATGGCTTGTCGCACGAGAGCTTTCATACGTTGCAATTCATCATTTGTCGGAGCCCTGTCTTCATATCCGACTTCATGAACGCGCACCGTTGTAGCACCAATGAAAGAGGCTACATTGGTTGATATGCCTTGGGTCTCGAGTACATCCAAAAATTCTCTGAGCGTGGTCCATTCTGGACGGTTGTTTGCAGCATACTCACTGGATTTCATCTCCTCGGTCAAAGGCCCTTCAGACCATCCTTCTCCAAAGACCTCTAGTGTAACACCTTGCACAATATCTCCCATGGACCGTCCGTCCTTCATGAGATCCCCAGGTGCCCAGCTAAGCATGTTAATGAAGCCGGGAGTGATAGCTTTTCCTTCAGCATCAAGTTCGATACTACCTGAGAAGGCAGTGAGGTCACCGATTGCCGCGATCGTATCGGCATTGATTCCAATATCACCTGAATACGGTTCAGAGCCACTTCCGTCCACAATGAGTCCGTTAGAGATAACGACGTCAAAATCTGGAGAGCTGCAGGCTGAGGTTAATAGTGCGAGTAGGAGTAAGTAAGGAGAATACGTGCGCATACAAGTGGGGAAAAAATGGGACAGCATGCAATATCTGTAAGGTGAGGTCATAGGGCAACTCGGAGCGAAAGATCAAAAAAAAAGGGCACGATCCGCAAGAGCGGATCGAGCCCAAAAAAGAAAGAGCTGAAAGGGAGGGTCAGCTATTTTCTAGGTTTTAATGTAATACATGGAAACTTCGAGACGCAAGAAAGCCTCAGGAGTCGCTTGTTTGCCGGTTTATAAGCGTCGCATGTGATTGATCGGTACACATCAGGAGAATTTCACTGATGTTAACATGCGGAGGGCGTGTGGCACACCACAGTACGGCGTCTGCCACATCGTGTGGGGAAAGAGGAGTCATGTCAGCGTACACTTTATCGGCTCGCTCAGCGTCTCCATCGAATCGAACAATTGAAAACTCCGTTTCTACCAGCCCTGGATCCACAGACGATACCCGCACATTAGTACCGTGCACGTCCATTTTTAATCCTTCGTTTAACGCTCTGACCGCATGCTTGGTCGCACAATAGACGGTGCCACCTGGGTATACCCATCGTCCGGCAGTAGATCCAATCTGTATAACATGTCCTTGGTTTCGTTCGACCATTCCGGGAACGATGGCACTAATAACGTGCACGAGTCCTTTCACGTTGGTCTCCATCATCCCTTCTAAGTGCTCTATTTTGGTTTCGTAGGATTTGTCCAATCCCAATGCCTTGCCGGCATTATTGACTAAAACCTCCACCTTTCTCCATTCTGGCGAAAGGTCTTGCACTGCGTCAAACACGGCTTTCCGATTTGTGACATCTAGTTCCAGTGGAAGGGTTTGGATTCCATGTGCTCGGGCTAACTCTGTTGCAAGAGTTTCAACGCGTTCTATTCGTCTGGCCGCGAGAATTAAGTGGGCACCGCGAGCGGCAAAGCTCAATGCACAGGACTTTCCTATACCCGAAGAAGCACCGGTGATGAACACAATTCGGTCTTTTAGCCTAAAAGAGTTTTCCATAGATATATCAGACTTGGTGAGTGATCGACGCGGAGCGTCGAAAGAGTTTTTCCTTCTAAAAATAATTTTAGGAAAGCTTTATACAGGTTTTTGGTTTGCGAAACGGCGCTTTATGACTGCGTTCTCATTTTGAAAGAGAAGTTAAGAATCGAGGGTTCCGACCCACGTTTTGAACTCCTTTCTACTAACGCAGAGCCAGAGTCCAGTGAAAACTCCTTTGTTAGTTCTTTGTCTGTTCGTTTCTCTGGCGCGGCCGAGTTTTGAGGAAACGAAATCAAGGTACATATCTTGATACCTTTAAGACCAGCTCTGCTTCTTTCGCTTGTCATTCTTTGGGGATTGGTTTTTCTACCAGAAGTCCGCGCGTTTCAGGATGAGAAAGCTGACAATTCCGTTGAAATGACCGCTTCTAAAACAGGAGTGCGAAATGAAAAGTGTGAGTCTGGACTGGCAGGAATATATCCTTGTAGTAATGTTCATTTAGTTAGTTACCTCACTCTTTCTGAGCTAGGAGCACCATCTGGAATTGGACTGAATGATGCTTGGGGCTGGACAGACGGTGAAAATGGAAAGCGATATGTGTTGGTAGGGAGAGAAGATGGACTAGCATTTGTAGACGTTACAAGACCAGAAGCCCCTCTTTATGTTGGCGAATTGCCTAGAACGAAAACAGCCCAGCCTCATGTCTGGCGTGACGTAAAGGTGGATGGGGACTATGCGTTCATCGTGGCGGACGGTTCGGCCGGCCAGCACGATTATCACGGCATGCAGATATTCGACCTCAAACATTTACAGGAATTCCAGGGCACGCCCCTGACGTTTAGTGCAGACGCTCTGTATTCCAATTTCGGAGCGGCACACAATATTGTTATCAATGAAGAAAGTGACCGGGCCTATATCGTTGGCGCGCGGGGTTCGGGGGAGACATGCGGAGGTGGCTTTCATATCCTCGATATCTCAAAGCCGCTAGAGCCGTCTTACTTGGGCTGTTTCGCAGATGTAGGCACAGGCAGATCTCGTACGGGATACACGCACGATGCGCAGTGTGTTACCTACCACGGTCCAGATACCTTTCACGCGGGTCGGGAAATTTGTGTTGCTTCAAATGAAACAGCTATTTCAATTTCTGATCTTACAAACGCATTTTCGCCGATCGCTTTGTCGAGAGGTACCTATCCATCTTCCGGTTACATCCATCAAGGCTGGTTCACCGAGGATCATCGGTATTTCGTTCAGAATGATGAGATGGATGAGCGCGTAAGTGGCGGCGGGACTCGTACGCTAATCTGGGACATGTTAGATCTGAGTGATCCCGTATTGGTCACAGAATTCCGATCTGACCAAGTATCCATTGATCATAATTTATACATCAAAGACGGGCTTGTTTATCAGGCCAATTACACCAGCGGCCTGCGCGTTTTAGATGTTCGAGACCCGCTCAACCCGGCTGTTCTGGGATTCTTTGATACCACGCCCGACAATCGTTCAGTAACCTTTTCAGGCGCGTGGACTGCCTACCCATTTCCTGACACCAATTTGATTGCCGTCACAAGTCGTGGGGAAGGGCTGTTTCTTTTGGAACCGGCAGACCTGCTGGGTACTCGTTTATATACGCCGAGCGCAAGCGTCGATGGCGGCGAGGTAGCCTTGAGTTGGGATGTGGATGGAGAGAACAATGTTCAGGAATACCAGATTGAATGGCGATCAGGAGAGAATCCCTTTGAAGTATTGGATCGGGTAGTTCCACCTTCACTATTTGAACGAAGTCATACCTATTCGTATCAATTTCAGATAGAAGAAGGAGCGTTCGATGTGCGTGTAAGAGCGGTATCCATGGATGGAGGCACAATCGTATCTGAGGCGGTAACGGTTGTTTCGCTCAAGGGGTCATACCTCCTTACCGCACCCTATCCCAATCCAGTCTCATCGCTAGCCATGTCATCCTTGATTACTGCCCAAAACCAGCACGTTAGGGCTTCACTCTTCGATAGTAGCGGAAGGCAAGTTCTCAGCTTGTTGGATGAGTTTTTACGTGGGGGGCAGGAGACGGACTTGATGATGGACACATCTTTCCTCGCCGGTGGTGTGTATTATTTACAGGTGGTCGGTGAGCATTTTCAACATGCTAAGCAGATCGTTGTGGCTCGATAGGATATTAAAGCGCGCTTTTTGCAGTCTCAGAGAGCGAAAAATGACAGATTTGGCGTACTTAATAGTGTGACTTAACCATTCTGGATCTGGTGTAGGGTTTTCATGCTTCGTCGATCTTTTTTTACAACCCTCGTTTTTGGCGTGCTGCTAGCCACTGTGCTAGTCAGCGGATGCGACCTGCTAGGCGATGATCTGACTCCTTCCATTGGAAATGTGGATGTAATAGGGTTCGAGCCTCACATCCAGCCTATTTTGGATAGGCAATGTGCTTCGTGCCATGGCGGCTCAAGGCCACGCGCTGGGCTCAGTCTGGAAGGATGGACTCAATTGATTCAAGGATCTGAATTTGGCGAAGTGGTCATCCCGTTTGCTTCGGAGGACAGCAGGATGATCCAGAAGTTGAAGCGAGTTGGAGACGACACTCATCCATTTGACCAGGGAAAAGATCGACTTTCTGAAGATGAAGTCAATCTTTTGACACGTTGGGTGGATGAAGGGGCCATCGGTCCATTGGGCGCCGTTCCCTTTTCTAACTCCATAAATTTGGCCTACATCGCTCATGCGGATGAGCCCTATGTATCTGTTTTGGATATGGATGCGTTTGTTGTAGTTCGCAGGTTAGATTTAACGCAGCATGGCTTTTCAGAAAGAGCTCGGGTTCACCATGTTGCAGTTGAACCGGATGGTGCATTCTGGTATGCTTCTGTCGGTAGCTATCGAATCGGTGACCTTGAGGGTGTCGTCAAATTCAATCGGAATAATGGGTTTGTTGCTCAATATGAGATGGACGATCCGGGATTGATTGCTTTAAATCCCTCCGAGGATGCTATGATTGTCAGTCGTGAATTCAGATCCGACGGCGGACCCAAAAACATGATCGAATTGCGCCGATCAGATTTAGTAGCGGTACAGATTCCTGTATCGTTCGAGGCCTCTCACGCATTAGCTGTTCGGCCTCAAGCAGATTATGCCTTTTCCGCTAGCATGGCAGCAGATCAGATTGTGATTGTTGATCTGGCCAACCTAGTCGTACAGTATTACTCGGTTGCTGGAGTAAGACACAGTTTTCGTGATTTTGCAATGGCCCCTAATGGAAGGAAAATGTGGGGTACTGGGGTGACCAGTGGAACCGTAACCTTGTTATCTGTCTCTAATCCGCCTCATATTCAACAAAGACAGTCTCTGAACGTGGGTAGGGATCCGCACTACCTAACCTATTTGCCAGATGCTTCTAAGGTCTATGTGACCGTGACGGGTGAAGACAAGGTGGCTGTGCTTGATGCTTATCAAGAGATCATTGATAAAACCATAACGCATCCAGCGTTGAAGGAGCCAACGGGCATCGTTACATCGTCCGACGGCCGCTATGTGTTTGTAGCCAGTAAAAACACGCTGGGAGACTTTGAAGGACGGGATGCCGTCTATGGCCAGAAACCACCCGGAACTGTGGTAGTGATTGACACCGCTGAGAACGAAGTGGTAAAGGTTATTGAGGTCGGCCCGGGCGCTACCACTATTGGAACACGATTCTAAGAGTTCGAATGGGAACGGCTCGCTCTGAACTCAATCAGCGTTAGGACGGAAGAAACGGCAAGGCCAGCTAGCCCGAGCACAAGCACGATTCCAAATCCATCGCCAGTATCTGGCGCAAGGACGCCGCGGTCTTCGGCTAACCAAGGCCAGAGTGATCGAAGGGACCCCATCATCAAACCGACAAGTACCGCCATGGTGGTATCGTGGGCTTTTTCTAAGAGAGCTTTTAAAAGAAGGGCAAAACTGCCCAGCCCTAGTCCTGCTCCCAGCGCAAAGACGGCAATAACGGTGAGGTCTCGGGATTCAATGGCTTCGAATACAGGAACGTACATACCCAGAATGAGCAAAATGAACGCTCCACTTACGCCGGGGAGGATCATAGCGCAAATCGCTAATGCTGCCGCAAAAAAGACGGCAATGAGTCCTGGATCAGTCAATTCTGCGGGCGGAATACCAACAATGAGAAACGAAACTGCTGCCGCAATGAGCAAAAAAAGTACATTTCTTCGGCGGTGATCCTTGATTCGAATCCATGGAATGGGAATGGTACCAAGGATAAGGCCAAAAAAGAGGCTGCGGCTTTCTTCAGGCCATGTTTCGAGTGCATTCGGAATGAGCTTGGCCCCAAGCAGAGGAGCTATTAAAATGCCACCAGTAAGCCAAAGGAAAAATGCCCACGGAATATGGCTCATTTTTTCGGAAAAGCCACGGAAGTCCAATTTTAACAGGAGCAGCCCAGCTTTGAACAAATCTCCAAGCAGCCCGATAAGTTGTTCGTAAATGCCGAATATGAGCGCCATTGTTCCGCCGCTAACACCGGGAATTACATTGGCTGCACCGATGACGATTCCTTGCCCGAAGGAAGAAAGCCAGCGAAAGATAGATTGGGACATGAATGACTCCTAGTTGTCCAGGTCCAACATGCGACGGATATCCTTGTCGCGGAAAAGCTCTGGGTACGCTCGTGGAAACTCTTCAAGCTGGGCCGGATCGAGGCGGAAAGCCATTTTCAGCGAGCGAATGCTTTCTTCCGGTTGACCGAGCGCAAATAGGGCCTTGGCCTGATGAAAATAGGTCTGAGCACAGTCCGGTTTAAGGGATAGAGCTGTTTTGTAGGCGTTCAGAGCTTCCTCAACAGCACCTGATTCAAACAACGTCTCAGCGAAGTCCATCCAGGCATCCCTGTTTTTCGGAGCCACTTTAACGACCGTACGATAAGCATTTGCTGCTTCTGGCAGGCGACCCAAGTTATAGGCGCAATCGGCCTTGGCATGCCAAAAGTCAGGCGTTTCGGGACTTAGTACGACGGCTCTGTTAAAATAAGAAAGGGCCTCTTCAAAGCGTTCCATCGCATCGTAGCAACAACCCAGCCCGTACCATGCTTCTGCATACGTCTCGTCGGCTTCAATCGCTTTTTCGAAGTAATGGATGGAGCTTTCAAAGAGCTTCAGTTCCTCAAAAGCCAGCGCAATATTATAGCACGTGGCTGCGTCTTTGCCCTCAATCTCCAGCACACGTTTGTAGCTCGAGATGGCTTCACTTAATTCACCTAGATTCGCAAGTGCGTTACCACGGTTGTAGTGTGCGGAGGCAAATTCCTCAGAAATGACGAGGGCCATGTCATATGAATCAATCGCTTCTCTGTAACGAGTGATCCGATTTAAAACGATACCTCGGTTGTACCAAGCATCGTGAGAATAGGGGTCAATATCTAGATGTCTGTCGTAGGATGCCACGCTATCCTGCTCACGCCCCACTCGGTCATAACAAAATCCGAGTTCATACCAAACTTCAGGATGCTCGGGATTTCGCTCAGCGCAGTGCTCAAAAACAGCAACAGCTTCAGCGATTCTATTTAGGCGTTCAAGTGTAACACCAGTATTGAAAAGTGCTTCATCATTATTCGGATCCAGATTTAAGGCATATGAATATGCGAGAAGTGCCTTTTCAGGTTCATCAACCGAATCAAGTGTGATTCCTTTGTTGACGAGAGTCTCAATATCTGTCGGGTTCATCCCCAGCGCTTCATCGTACGCTTCGAGCGCTTCGTGGTGACGCCCTAAGTTATTCAACAGAATGCCGCGTCTCATCCATCCATCTGATGAATACGGATGCATTTCTAGGGATCTGTCGACAACACGCAGGGATTCTTCAAATCGTCCTTGCTCAAAGTAGTACGAAGCGATTTCTTCAAGCGTATCCGAATCGAAATATGAATCCGATCCTTCTCGCTCGAAGTGAGCCGCCAGGTCTTCCAGGCGACTGTCATCTTTAAATTCCTCGAAGTCTTCGAAGCCGTAGTTGAACATGCTCATGCGGTGCGGTATCGTACCTGATTGGAGAGCGAAAATGCTTCCTAAGGAGCATTTGGGCTGCTTCAAAGCTGCCGTGTTGAAAAGGTTCGACGGGAAAGACAAAAGTATGTGCATTCCAACCGAAAATCAAGCAATACTCCTGATGATTCTCTCTATACTACAACGTTTTATTTGTCGATTATCGTGTTCTCTAGGGACGGTTCATTTAAGATTTGCCACCACGACGTATGATTATCAGTTTTGAAGGAATTGACGGATCCGGGAAAAGCACCCAAATAAAGCGTCTTTTGACTCGATTAGACCTGTTGGGTAAAGAAACACTTTACGTGCGGGAGCCTGGGGGTACGGCTATGTCAGAGCAGGTAAGGGATATTTTGCTGGATCCCAGCCTCGATATTCACCCTTTTGCCGAAATGCTTTTGTTTTCTGCCGCGCGCGCTCAACTGGTTAAAGAAAAAATTAGCCCGTTTCACGCGCGCGGGGGCATTGTCGTTTGCGATCGATTTTTCGATTCGACTATTGCTTACCAGGGCGGGGGACGAGGAGTGGCAGAGCCTTCTTGGCTCGAATCCTTTCAGCTCGAGGTTACTGGGGGTGTGATCCCAGACAGAACGTATTTTGTGGATATCACTACGGAAACTGCCGAGTCGAGACTAAACATTCGATTTGGGGAAGAAAAAGCTGCAGATCGAATGGAGCAGGCTGGTGGGGCTTTTTTCGAGCGGGTCAGGAATGCGTATTTGACTTTAGCCGAAAGGCATTCAGAGCGCGTGTGTATTATTGATGGTAGCGGGACTGAGAGTGAGGTGGAGAACGCGATTTGGGAGGATCTCAGTTTGTATCTGTAACCCATTTAAAGGAACTGCTTTTAGCTCTTAGGGTTCGTTTAACCTATTTCTGTTTCCATTTACACGCACATGCCCAAGCTTCCTGAAGATCAACTTAATATCGTTCGTGGCCGTTTCAACGATTATCTGAAAAAGCGGAATCTGCGTCAAACAGCGGAGCGCTTAGCCATTTTTGAAGCCGTTTACGAAGCCGACGATCATTTCGATGCGGATGAGCTCTATTTGCGACTTATGCAAAATAAAGCGCAGGTCAGTCGGGCAACGGTGTATAACACGCTTGAACTACTGGTGGAGTGCAATTTGGTCGTACGTCATCAATTTGGAGACAAACACGCGAAGTATGAAAGGTCCTACCGCTATTGGCAACATGATCATCTCATTTGCCTGGATTGCAATGACCTCTTCGAGTTTTGTGATCCTCGAATTCAGAGTATTCGAGACATGGTAGCTGAGATCTTTGAATTTGAAATCAGCCATCATTCGTTGAATATGTATGGCCACTGCAAAAAAACTAGTTGTCCCAAAAAGGTGGAATCTTAGGTGTACCTGAACTAGTTGTGTATTATTATGACAGCTTATAAGTTCAGACCCTGTAATACTCGGCCGATAACATGTATATTGGTGAGATTATGATGTACCTCTCTTAATGAAAACTGTACTCCTCATAGCGTCTTTTATGATCCTCACGGGGGCAACCATGCTCGCTGGGCAGGTGCGCTTGTCTGGATTTGATATTAGAGAGGAAGGACGGGACTTCGTCATAACCTGGCAATCTGAGCTGGAAGAAGATGTACGCCAATTCGAAATTCAGCGCAAAACGCCGTTCAGCAATGATCAGTTTGTGCGAATTCATGAAGCGGCGGCACACGGCCCCAACAGGGCATACGGATATCGTGATTCTCAGGTATTTAAATCTGGAAGCGATCAGGTCGACTACCAGCTAGAAGTAGTGTATATGAATGGCGTTCGGGAAGTCCTGAAGAGTCAATCCATGAATTACACTACTACAGCCGTTCGACGTACTTGGGGAAGTTTGAAAGCAATGTTTCAGTAGACGTCTTCTCCTTAGTTGAAACGCCTTCGCCGAAATGCGAGGGCTTTTTTGTTTCATAGAACCCCGTTTGGACATGCGTACTCGATTAATGAGCCCACAGCAGGTAGCCAAGACGCTAGATCGTCTGTCCTACGAGATTGTAGAGCGCAATCGGGGCGTTGAATCGTTGGCTGTGCTGGGAATCAAAAGCAGCGGGGCCGTTTTAGCCCATCACTTAGTAGGGTTCATAAACCAGATTGAGCAGACAGAAATCATCTCGGTAGACCTAGATGTAGCCGCTTTCAGAGATGACACTCCGTATTCCGGTTCGGGCACCGCATTGCCCGATCTCACTGACAAGGATGTCATCTTAGTAGATGACGTCCTTTTCACAGGCAGGACAGCCCGCGCGGCTCTAGATGCGGTTGTGCGCTCAGGGCGACCTCGTTCCATTCAGCTCTTGGTACTCATTGACCGAGGGCACCGAGAATATCCAATTCAGCCAGACTATGTAGGTCGGGTCATGCCTACCAAGCACCGTGAGCGCGTTGAAGTAGACACGACTGAACTAATTGTTGATATCGTTGAGTGATGCGTTCTCTGACGTGAGATGAAGGCGCACCTCGTACCCTTCTCTTACGCTGGTTCCTGCTTCTGTCCCTTGGTAGACCACCTTCATGAACTCCACCGGCTCCGTGCCAGCCCCTACGACAACAGATCTGAGGCGAAGCGAGAGGAGTTTTTCTCTAGCCTCGCTTACCGTCAGGCTTGTTATGTTCGGAACAGAAACGAGCCTGTCTCCTAATCCCGTTCCAAACCAGAGTGTCACTTCCGACCCACTTGGGACACTCGATCCAGCAGCTGGATACTGTCGGGTTATGGTGTTGGCGTGCGGAGAGGGAATTGAGTCGGGCAGCACTTCTTTAATTACGAGTCCATGAATCGTGACTCGGCTTCGAGCCTCCCGAATCGGGAATGATTCGACATTGGGCACAAGTACAGTTGTCGTATCTCCGGCGTTGACGGTTAGGTAAATACGTCTTCCCGGTTTTACCAGCGCTTGCGGTCGAGGGTTTTGATCTATGACGACATTCCGTGGCAAATTGGGCTTGCGTAACACTACAGTCTCGGATTTTAGTCCAGCTTTTTGGAGGAGAGCCATCGCTTCATCGGTGTCCGTATTGATTACACCAGGAACAACGATCGCCTCTCCATATCTCGTAAAAGTCGGCATGATCCAAGAATTGAACGTCACATACAAGACGCCCGAAACGACAACCAGGACTGCGAGCCCTATCCACAAAAAGTGGTTGGTCAGAGTCTGAAATATGGTTTTTCGGATGTGCACGTCTATCGATCGGAAATCATAAAATGAGGTTCAAATCCCAATACGTATGATTTGGTGTTGGGTTCGGTACGCTATCGGATGATAGACTGGTAGGTCAAGGACCGTAATCTGGAGTGATCGTTGATACCTTGCGCTGGTATTACCTGAGTGAAATACACTACAACCATGTCGTGAGATTGGCTCACGAAGTAGCTAGAATGATAGGCGCCTCCCCAGCTAAACTCGCCTACAGACCCAAGATTCCCGTATTGTCCAAGATGCGTGATGACTCCAAAGCCAAGTCCCATTCCCGTGCCATTGGTCCGGTTCAAATGCGAAATGTGATCCGAAAGCATAGATTCTACTGAAACTGGGGACAAGACCTGATTCCCATCCAGATTCCCTCCATTTAATACCATTTGTAGAAAGCGGGCATAATCCCTAGCAGTCGAAACGAGTCCGGCACCACCAGAAAAACTAGTTCTGGGTCCCTCAACATAGCCTCCTTGTCCAAGCATCTTGCTCTCGTCAGGGGCTCTCGTTAGTTCGCCGTTTTGCAGCGCATAGACTGTTGTGAGTTGATGAGCCTTTGATGGTGGAACGTAGAAAAAGGTGTTCTCCATGTGCAAAGGGTCGAATATCCGATCTTTAAGGAATACATCAAGTGTTTGCCCGGAAGCGACTTCAATTATGGCGCCTAAAATATCCGTATTGTACCCATATACGAAGGCTTCACCAGGTTGTCGGGCCATGGGCAGGGCCGCCATGCGTCGGACCGTCTCTCGAATAGGTTCTGTTTGGTGTGCGAAATACCAGCCTTGAATTTTCTCGGCCTTCCATTCTTCGGCAGCCGTTCCGTATCCGTAATCAATACCGGCCGTGTGGGTTAGCAGGTCCCTAATGGTGATTTGCCTGTTGGCATCTACCACATCATACCCGTCTTCCGTCCGTACCGCTACCGTAGTTTTAGCAAACTCTGGTAAATGTCTACTTACAGGATCCCGAACAATCAGCTTCCCCTCTTCTTGAAGAATGAGAATACCTGCGCTGATAATGGCTTTCGATTGGGAAGCAATTCTGAACAAGGCGTCTTTTCCCATAGGAATATTACTTTCGATGTCTTGAAATCCATTGGCTTCTTCAAAGACAATTTTTCCATTTTTCAGAACGAGAATAACATTTCCAGGGAGTTGACCTAAATCAACATATTCCTTCATCGAGTCGGATAGACGCGTCAGTCGCTCGGTCGACATTCCCACTTCTTCAGGTACAGCATGTTGCAGGTTTTGTGCTTGTGAAGTTGATAACGGGATCAACAGCAGTAGAAATGCAAAGACGAATCTGGTAGAAAGGTGGGGTTTCATTTAATTGGCCAATTGAATAATTATGCTGCTCGTATATAAGGAGTACTATTCCCTTGTAAATCAACTTCTGTAGGGAGAATACATGAAGTTGCACTTTAATTACGATTACTGGAAACCCCCTGTAGGGACTTAGGTAGGAGAGGGCCGGTCAAAAATCAGGCAGCCTACAAAGCTGCAGATTGCGACCTCGTTC